>Ga0182024_10000219_pt1 | contig 139207 bp, 120 predicted proteins | sample P32metaG_FD_120480 | JGI IMG/M metagenome (GOLD analysis project Ga0182024, IMG submission 120480) | Permafrost microbial communities from Stordalen Mire, Sweden - P3-2 metaG (Illumina Assembly) | ecosystem: Environmental > Terrestrial > Soil > Wetlands > Permafrost | place: Sweden: Stordalen... | reverse complement strand
GCAAACGGCGACCTTACCCCCGTGAAATCTGGCCGCGCCCCTGCCCCTTCCCCAAACGCAAAGTGGCAACTACAGGCCCGAGTATCAAAAAAAAGAAACAGGTAGCTTAGTGGCATTAGGCGGAACCGCCTGCCCCACATATATTTGCCAATATTTCAAACTAAAAAGGGGAAGCCTCGCGGCTTCCCCTTTTTTAGCTAAACGTCAATTGATCAGGCGGTGCGCGATGACTCGCCCTTCGCGCCTGCGTTACCCGCTTCAATCGCGCCCTGCGCCGCCGCGAGACGCGCGATCGGCACACGATACGGAGAGCAGGACACGTAGTTCATGCCGACTCTCTGGCAGAACTGCACCGAACTCGGCTCGCCGCCGTGCTCGCCGCAGATGCCGACTTCGAGATCGGGGCGCGCCTTGCGGCCCAGATCCACGGCAATCTTCACAAGCTTGCCAACGCCTTCCTGATCGAGAACCGCGAACGGATCGTTCTTGAAAATCTTGGCGTTCTCGTAGTCCTTCTGGAACGTCGTATAGTCGTCGCGGGAAAGCCCCATTGTGGTCTGCGTCAGATCGTTGGTGCCGAAGGAGAAGAACTCCGCTTCCTTCGCCACGCGATCCGCTGTGAGGGCGGCGCGCGGAATTTCGATCATGGTGCCGACCATGTAATGGACCTTCGTGCCGGCCTTTGCGAAAACTTCTTCCGCGACGCGGACCACGATGTCCTTCTGATGCTTCAGCTCTTCGACAGAGCCGATCAGCGGGATCATGACTTCGGGGATGACCTTAATGCCCTTCTTGGCCACCTGAACGGCAGCTTCGAAGATGGCGCGGGCCTGCATTTCGGTGATCTCGGGGTAGGTGACGCCGAGACGGCAACCGCGATGGCCGAGCATCGGGTTGAATTCGTGGAGCTCTTCGACGCGCGAGAGCAGTTCCGGCAGGACCTTCTTCAGATCCTTGACCGGGATGCTGTAGCGATCGGAGATTTCCTTCTTGAGTTTGGCGTCGGCATACTGGAGAACCGCGTTATCCACCATGAGGTTCTCGCGCTTGGGCAGGAACTCGTGGAGCGGCGGGTCGAGGGTACGGATCACGACGGGGAAGCCGTCCATCGCTTTGAAGAGACCGGCGAAATCCGAACGCTGCATGGGCAGGAGTTTCGCGAGCGCCTTCTTGCGATTCTTTTCATCGCGGGCGAGAATCATCTGCTGGACGTACGGCAGGCGATCTTCCGCGAAGAACATGTGTTCGGTGCGGCAGAGGCCGATGCCTTCGGCTCCGAACGCGCGCGCGACTTTGGCGTCACGCGGGATATCGGCATTGGCGCGAACGCCGAAGTTGCCGCGGAATTCGTCCGTCCACGCCATGAATTTACCGACCGAAGCGTGAGCCAGATTCGGCTCCTGCGTTTTGGCCTGACCGGCGTATACGTCGCCGGTGGTACCGTCGAGCGAAATGAAATCGCCTTCCTTCACCGTGATGGTTTTGCCGCCAACTGTTGCGACGAAAACCTTCTTCTTCTCGTCGATCTTGATACCGGATGCGCCGACAACGCACGGACGACCCATGCCGCGCGCCACAACTGCGGCGTGGCTGGACTTGCCACCGATGGCCGTCAGGATGCCACGTGAAACGTCCATGCCGTGAATATCGTTCGGCGTGGTTTCCTTGCGGACCAGAAGTACCGGGCCGTTTTCAGCCATCACAACGGCGTCTTCAGCGGAGAACGCCACACGGCCGACGGCCGCGCCGGGCGAGGCTGAAATGCCGGTGGTGAGCTTGACCAGTTCTTTGAGCGTTTTGCCATCGAGAACCGGGTGCAAAAGCTGATCGAGCTGGGCGGGCGCGACGCGCATGATCGCTTCCTGCTTCGTGATCATGCCTTCATCCACCATGTCAACGGCGATGCGAACCGCGGCCGGACCCGTGCGCTTGCCATTGCGGGTCTGCAGCATGTAGAGCTTGCCTTCCTGAATGGTGAACTCGAAATCCTGCATGTCCTTGTAGTGCTTTTCGAGGTTCGTCGTGATATCGACGAGCTGCTGGAAAGCTTCGGGCATGACCTTCTTCAGGTCGGAGATCGGCTCCGGGGTACGGATGCCGGCGACGACGTCTTCGCCCTGCGCGTTGAGGAGGAATTCGCCGTAGAATACTTTCTCGCCGCTCCCGGGGTCACGCGTGAAGCCTACGCCTGTGGCGCAACTGTCTCCCATGTTGCCGAACACCATGGCCTGCACGTTGGCGGCGGTGCCGATATCGTGCGGAATCTTTTCCATGCGGCGGTAGTAGTCGGCTTTATCGTTCCACCAGGAGCCGAACACGGCGCCGACTGCGAGAGTCAGCTGTTCGCGCGGATCTTCGGGGAACGGCTTTTTCGTTTCCTTCTGGACCAGCTTTTTGTAATCGACGATGATGGCCTGAAGATCTTCGGCGCTGAGTTCGGTATCGTTCTTGGCCTTCACTTTGGCCTTGCGCGCATCGAAGATGTGGTTGAAGTGCTCCATCTCGATTTCGAGAGCGACTTCGCCGAACATCTGGATGAAGCGGCGGTAGCAATCGTAGGCGAAGCGGGGGTTGTTGGATTTCTTCGCGAGACCGGCGGTGGTTGTGTCGTTGAGGCCCAGGTTGAGAATCGTGTTCATCATGCCGGGCATGGAGAACTTCGCGCCGGAGCGGACGCTGAGGAGCATCGGGTTCGACGCGTCGCCCAGCTTCTGGCCCATCGTCTTTTCGAGCTTGACGAGGCACTTGTCGATTTCGGTATGGATCTCGGCCGGAATCTGCTTGTCGTTATTGAAGTAGATGTTGCAGACCTGGGTGGCGATGGTGAAGCCGGCGGGAACGGGAAGTCCGGCCTTACACATTTCCGCGAGACCGGCGCCTTTGCCGCCGAGGATATCTTTCATCTTGCCGTTGCCGTCGGCGGTACCGCCGCCGAACGAATATACGTTCTTACTCATTTGTTCTCCTGAGAGGTAGTTACGATTTCTGAAAAATCCGCGATGGTGGAAAATTCGGTCAGGACGCCGTGGAGCAGCGTGAGCCGATTTTGGCGAACGGCCGGATTGTCGACGTTCACCATGACTTTGTCGAAGAAGAGGTCGACGGCCGGACGCAGGGTTGCGATGCGTTCGAGTTTGGACGTGTAGGTCGGGAGGTCGCGAAGACCTGCGCTGACGTCGACAATCTGTTTGTGGAGATCGGCTTCGGGGCCGGCATCGAGCAGCGTGAGTTCGAGGGCGACGCTGTCGCTTGAGAACGCTGCCTGCCGCAGGATGTTGCTGATGCGTTTGAACGCCGCGGCCAGAGGCTCGAAATCCGCCGTGGGCCGGACCTGTTGCACCGCAGTGAGGCGCTCATCGACACCGACAAGATCGTCGGAACCGGCCGCGAGTACTGCGTTCACCTCGTCGTATTTGAAGCCGCGAATTTCACGGAAGTAGTAGCGGACGCGGTCGAGGAAAAATTCTTCCAAAGCGGCATCGCTGCCCAGCAGGCGGCGAATTGGAAGGCGGAGTTTACCTTCGACGATGATCTTGACGATGCCCTGTGCGGCGCGGCGAAGCGCGAACGGATCTTTGGAGCCGGTCGGAATCATGCCGACGCTGAAGCAGCCGCGAAGTGTGTCGAGTTTATCGGCGATGGCTACGAGTTGTCCGGTCAATGTGCCCGGAATGTCGCCTTCCATGCTGACTGGTTTGTAGTGATCGTAGATCGCGGTGGCAACTTCTTCGGGCTCGCCCTGTGCGGTCGCATAGAGGCCGCCGATGATGCCCTGTAGTTCGGTGAATTCTTTGACCAGCTCGGTCGTGAGGTCGGTCTTCGCGAGAAGCGCGGCGCGCTCGGCATGGGCGTTGCCGCCGAGTTCTTTCACTAACACGACTACGCGTTCGGTCTTTTCAAGATACGAACCGAGTTTGGCCTGGAACGTGACGTTCGCGAGATCCGCGACGCGATCGGAGAGTTTGCGTTTTTGATCTGCGTCCCAGAAGAAACGGGCGTCGTTGAAACGCGCGCGAAGAACGCGTTCGTTACCGTGAACGATTAGGCCATCGGGATCGCCATCGGTGTTGGTGACGGCCACGAATTGCGGCGCGAGTTTGCCATTGCTGCCAGCCACCGAGAAATATTTCTGATGGACCTTCATCACCGTCGTCAGGACTTCGCCGGGAAGATCGAGATACGAGGGGTCGAAGTTGCCGGTGATCGGCGTCGGCCACTCGGTGAGATTCACCAGGACGTTCAGAAGATCGTCATCGGGTTTGTACTTCGTCGGGACGGCTTCGATGCGCCGCTTGCGCTCTTCGGCGGAAAGGATTACGAAATTCGCACGAAGTTGGGCTTCGAAGTTTTCGTATGTGACGGGGAAACGGTTGGCTCCGAGTTTGCGATGTCCGCTCGATTCGTTACCGGATTTCACGTCGGCGATTTCGAACGGGATGATTTGGTTGTCGAGCAGCGCTACGACCCAGCGAATGGGTCGGATGAAGCGCGCGCCGCCTTTGCCCGGCCAAAGCATCGTCTTCGGAAACGGCGTTTTCAGGATTAACTGCGGGAGCGCTTCGGCCAGGATTTCGGTTGTGGCGCGGCCTGGGGTCTTGCGAATATAGCTGTATTTTTCGGCTTTGCCGTCGGAGAGGATTTCGAGTTTTTCGACGTCAATGCCTTGCTTTTTTGCGAAACCTGCGATGGCTGGCGCCGGAGCACTTCTCGCTGGTCCCCAGACTCGTTCTTCGGAGTCGGGCTGGCGTGCGATCAGGCCTTCGGCGCGGACTACCAGGCGGCGAGCGGTTGCGTCGGTGCGGATTTTGGCTTCGCCCGTACGGAGAGTTTTTGTGAGGTCGCCTATGGCTGCGCCCAGGTATTCGAGCGCTCCGTATAACATCCAATCGGGGATTTCTTCGCAGCCGATTTCGAGGAGGAGGTTCATGCGGTCAGCCCTACCATAAGACGTTGTGTGACCCACGCTTCCGCCACGCTTACGGCCAGCTTTCGAACCCGGCCAATTACGCCGACGCGCTCTGTCACGCTAATTGCGCCGCGTGCGTCGAGCGTATTGAACAAATTACTGCACTTGAGCACATGGTCATACGCGGCGAGTAACGGGAATCGCGCCATTTCCAAGGGTTTCGATTCCGCGTACAGATCGATCAGGCGGCGCGCTTCGCCTTCGTGGATTTCGAAAAGCTTCCACAAAGTCGGGACGTGCGCGGCTTCGAAGTTGTAAACGGAATACTGCAATTCATCGGTATAACGCACGTCGCGGTAGGTGACACCCGGCGTCCATTCAATGTCGTACACGCTATCGACGCCTTGCAGGAACGCGGTGAGGCGTTCGAGTCCATAGGTAATTTCCGCCGGGATCAAGTCGAGATCGAGACCACCGCACTGCTGGAAATAAGTAAACTGCGTGATTTCGAGACCGTCGAGCATTACCTGCCAGCCCACACCCCAGGCACCCAACGTCGGCGATTCCCAGTTATCTTCTTCGAGCTTGATATCGTGCTTGCGCAGGTCGATGCCGATGGCTTCGAGACTGCCCATGTATTGCTCGATCACGTCGGCGGGCGTCGGCTTCAGGATCACCTGAAGCTGCATGTGTTTGTAGAGACGATTCGGATTGTCGCCGTAGCGGCCGTCAGCGGGCCGGCGGCTGGGTTGCACGTACGCCGTGCGATAGGGTTTCGGTCCGAGGACACGCAGGAACGTTTCCGGACACATGGTTCCCGCGCCGACTTCCATATCGAACGGTTCCTGGATGATGCAGCCGCGTTCCCCCCAGTATTGTTTCAGCCGGAGGATCATCTGCTGGAGTGTCAGTGGATTCGGTTGTGCCATTCGTGGAATCTACGCCGCGGCTTCGAGAACCGGGACGGTTACCAGCCTTCGTTCAATGTGAGCTTCGATTTGTTGCGCGAGGAAACGGCGGAGGTCGGCGGCGGTGGCCTGGGTCCACGGGCGTTCCGTCAGCTGGCTGATCGGGGAGCGGAGAATTTCCTGCGCGATGGTGCGCGATTCCTGCGATATTTCGTACGCGCTGTTGAGATGCTGCTCGCGGCGGCAATCCTGACAATGCAGGCCGGAACTGAAGCGGCTGAAAAACGCGCGCGAGGGCTGTTCGGGGTCTTCCAGCCAACCACCGCAAGCGACGCAGACGTGGATGTCGGGCAGCAGTCCGGCAATCTTCACAGCCCAGAGACTGAAATAAGTTACGGCGCGCCAGACTGCGCCGGGAGTTGCGGTTCTGAGATGTTCCAGGACGGTGGCGAGCAGACGGAAGTATTTTTCGCCGGGTTCGTTGGCGGGAAGGAGTTGTTCGGAGACTTCGGCGAGAAAATCGAGAGCGCAGGCCGCAGGGAAATCGTTCAGAACGGAGAATTGCGACTGGACGAGTTCGCAGGAATCGATATTGACGAGTTCGCGATTCTCCCGCTGGTAGTAAGACATTCTGATTTGCGAAAGCCGTTCCAAGCCCGACCCGAAACCACTCTTTGGCCGCCGCGCGCGACGGGCAACTCCCCGCAGCTTGCCGTAATCGCGGGTGAAGAAGCTGACGACGACGTCCCCTTCCCGGAAAGGCCATGTTTGCAGGACGAAGGCTTCGCTCACACGAGCGGACATATATATTGATACAGCCGGAAGTATCAAGGTTATCACGCAGGGCAGTTTGGAGCGGCGAATTGGGATGCGTTGCGGGGGCTGGTGCAAAAGCGTCGGCTTTCCGAGCCAGGCAGAAATTCGCAATTCGAAAAAACGAACCCATTTGGGGAGAGAGCCGCGCGGTTTTTGCGGGGTGGGCAGGGTTGGGGCTGGATGGTTGCGGGTCCATGTTTGCGATTCGCATAAGCAAAGCCATTTTGGGTGGTCGCGGTGGCTGGCTGCGAGTCGTCTTCCGATCTGTTTCCGGCGTGGCACGAAGGTTGTCTCCAACCCGACAAATAGCATGCGCGCAGAGAGGTGGAAGCGGTACCGGTTTGCAGGTTATTGATTCTATGGGGAATTCTTTTTTAAATTTCCTGAACTGGCGCTGTGGCAGGTCAGGCTATTGGCGTCAGAGCCTTCAGGCGCTCGATCCATTTGCAAAAATGCGGGCACTCTTCGAGCATCTTATCGATGCCGACCGCTCGGGCAGCCACCGTTCCCTGTAACGGCTTGCGATACGAGGGATATGCAGCAAGAATCCGTTTGGAGGGGGCGGTCTCCCTGCCGTCGTTGATATCTTCGGGCGTCTCGAAATCATTCCGGATCTGTTGAAATCCAGCGGCGAGGTCGGGACGGTTGATTCCTCCGGCAAGCGGTCGGATCGCTAAACAGAAGACCCTCGTACTCATGTAGCTGGATATATGGCAGCAAGCGTAGATCGGGACGCAGCGTGGGAAAGCGGACGCAGAAATCGGCCTTGACTGCCCGTTCGATGTGTTCGGCTTTCGCGATAGAAGACAAGCCCGGCGGCACAGGTGCGCCGGGAAAGCCTTCGCCCAAACCGTAGAAGTCGAGCATTGTGGTGCAGTACGCCCGCGATTCCTGCGATAAGTGCAGCCGGATGTCCTTCGCTACGCGGGTGTACGTGGGGCGGCCACCGGTGTGTCCTAAAAGGATCGGAACTAACTCAACCCCATGCGCCCACAGCGAAACTGACAGGACATCTTTGACGAAAGACTCCTCCGTCTGCCCTTCGACGATCACCCTCACGCGTATCACGGATGGGCAGTCCCATTCGGGACGAGATGCGGCGCGGTTTCACCTTCGGGACGCCCGCCGAAGATATTCTTTTGCCATAATTCCCCCAAGCTGTATTCCTTCAGCCATTCGGATAAATCCGCTGATTGGAGGCGTCGGAACGTGGACTCGCCCTGGCGGCGATCCACTACGATTACGTCTTCCGGAGCGAATTCGTTAAGCAAGAGGGCGGACTGTGTCGCTACGACTATTTGCCGCTGCGAATTGCCGGAGGCAGGCGTCGTGGCTTGTTTGAAGAGGTTGCCCAACAAGCTTAGTGCGTAGGGATGCAAACCAAGTTCTGGTTCGTCGAACAAGCTGGTTGGCGGCGGCATCGGTTGGAGCAGTGCCGTAGCGAGGCAAATGAATCGCAGCGTACCGTCTGAAAGCTGGTGGGCGCGGAATGGATAGTCTGAATCCTTCTGGCGCCACTCAAGTTGAATCAAATCCGGATTTGGCGCGGGTCGCAAATGGAAGTCGTCGAAGAATGGAGCCGCCAGCCGCACGACATCCCGGATCTGGTTATAACTGGCCACATCGGTTTGGCGGATACGGTAAAGAAAGGCCGCGAGATTTTCAGCGTCGAAACGCAAAAACTCATTGTCATGGATTGGTTTCTGACGTTGTACTCCTGCCGTCGGGGTCGTGTCGTGAAAGTGATAGACGACCCATCTTGAAATGGCCTTGTAGATACTGTTTGGCGGAGCAACAATGAGATCATTTTCGCCCAGCTCGCGCAGGTCTTTCAGCCTGGACTCCTGCGACCCGGAACCGAACAACACATTTCTTTCAGATAGTATTTCTTCGCCGGTAAATACAAGGCGATTGTCGAATGTCGGCACGAGCTTAAAGCCATAGCCGCTCGTGCCAAAGTGAAGCTCCCCCGAAAAATGCGGCGTGACCTTTGGCCCCATAAACAGGCACCCATCTGCGCCTCCCTCGGTGGTCTGTAGCGTTAGTTGAAGGCGTTGCTCAACCAACTCCTTCAGAAGGCGAAAGAAACCGACAAAATTGCTCTTGCCCGCGCCGTTCGCTCCGATCAGGACGTTCAACGGGCCAAGCTCAAAATCTTCCAGCTTGCGAATGGATTTGAACCCTTCGATCGTCAACTTTTTGATGGTGTCGCTCATTTGCCGGAGAGGCTCGCCGCTCGCCTAGTCCAGATTAACGTATCGCAGGGCCTTCTGCGATTGCCAATCGAGATATACTGGACTCCGCCTGGAATCAAAAGTCGGCGGGAATCCACATGGGTCACTCAATCCGCATTGCCATTGCGCCGATGCTCGCCCTGCTTACGATGCCCGGCGTCCTGACGGCGCAGCGCGGCCGAGGAAATACCGATCCCAACATCGAGAACGGCTCCCGCACTTACGCGGCGAATTGCTATCCGTGCCACGGGGAGGGCAATCAGATCGCCGGAGTCGATCTGCGGAAAGGCCAGTTCCGCCACGCTTCCACAGACTCCGAATTGGCCAATGTGATTCGCCAGGGCGTCCCCGGCACGGCGATGACGTCGCATTCATTCACAAATTTCGAGATGACGAGCCTGGTTGCCTATATCCGGTCCATGCGCGATCTCGAAGGCCAGCCAGTCGCGACGGGGGATCCGCGCGCGGGTCAGAACCTTTTTGAAGGCAGAGGGAATTGTGGCAGCTGCCATCGCGTCAATGGGAATGGCTCGCGCGTCGCCCTGGACCTGAGCGATGTGGGCGCGGCGCGGTCGACGGTCTACCTGCAACGCGCGCTGCTGGATCCGAACGCCGTCATGGTTCCGCAAAACCGATTTATTCGCGCGGTGACGAACGCGGGAGTCACGATCACCGGGCGGCGGCTGAACGAAGACACGGAGTCGATTCAGATGATCGACGACAAAGAGCGCCTGGTTTCGCTGGAGAAATCGGAATTGCGGAGCTATACGGTTCTGACCGAGTCGCCGATGCCGTCGTATCGGGATAAGTTCACTCCGAATGAAATAGCGGACATGGTGGCTTATCTGGTTTCGCTGAAGGGAACCGGCTCGCGATGAAATCACGAGAGTCGGTTTTGTTTTTCGTCTTTGCCGCCAGTCTGTGCGGCCAGGTTTCGCCGGAGCGGCTGCTGCAATCGACCAAAGAACCGCAAAACTGGCTGAGCTATTCCGGCAGCTATCTGAGTCAGCGCTACAGCCTGCTGGATCAGATTACTCCGGCGAACGTGAACAACCTGGAACTGAAGTGGGTATTTCAGGCCAACTCTGTGCAGAAGTTCGAGACGACTCCGCTGGTGGTGGACGGCGTCATGTATCTGACCCAGCCGCCGAACGACATTGTCGCGCTGGACGCGAAGACAGGCCACGTTTTCTGGATTTATCAATACCGGCCTGCGTCAGATGCCGCGGCTTGTTGTGGACAGGTGAATCGCGGCCTGGCGATCCGTGGCGACACATTATTCATGGGCACGATGGATGCTCACCTGGTGGCGGTGGACGCGAAAGCGGGAAGCCTCCTCTGGAATGTTCAGGTGGCGGATCCGAAGCTATCGTATTCGCTGACCGGGGCTCCGCTGGTGGTGAAGGATAAGGTCGTCGTCGGCACGGCCGGGGCTGAGTACGGAATTCGCGGATTCATCGCGGCCTTCGATGTGGCTACGGGCAGGGAAGACTGGCGCTTCAATACCATTCCGGCGCCGGGCGAGCCGGGTTCCGAAACGTGGCAGGGCGATGCGTGGCAACACGGCGGCGGGTCGGCGTGGATTACGGGCAGCTACGATGCCGATCAGAACCTGCTGTTCTGGGGAACGGGGAATCCGGGTCCCGATTTCGATCCCGCCAGGCGGCCGGGCGATAACCTTTACACCAGTTCGGTGGTGGCGCTGGATGCCGATACCGGCAAGCTCAGATGGCATTTTCAATTCACGCCGCACGACGCGGGCGACTGGGATTCCGTTCAGGTGCCGGTGCTGGCAAATATGGATTGGAACGGCGCCGCGCGCAAGGTAATTTTGTGGGCCAACCGCAATGGCTTTGCCTACGTGCTCGACCGGACAACGGGGACGTTTCTGCGGGGCAGTCCGTTTGTGAAGGAGAACTGGGCGACGGGACTGGATGAAAACGGGCGACCGATTCGTGCCGCAAATTCTTTGCCGAGCGAATCGGGAACGCTGACGTATCCGGGCATACAGGGTGGCACGAACTGGTATTCGCCGTCGTATAGTCCGCGCACCGGGCTCTTTTACGTTTCGACCTGGGAGGATTACTATACGACTTTCGTGACTGCGCCGGCGGACTTCACGCAGGGCCGGTATTACATGGGCGGGTCGTTCCGGTCTCCCGTGCCGACCGTGAATAAGCGCTCTCCGATCGACACGTGGACCGATGAAGCCGGGCATGGCGAAGTGATGGCCATCGATCCGCGGACGGGCGAAAAGAAGTGGACCTTTAAGATGCATGACGTGACCGACAGCGGGATTCTGACGACGGCTTCGGACCTGTTGTTTACCGGTGGACGCGAGGGTTACTTCTATGCGATGGATGCGCGGACCGGCGCGAAACTGTGGCAGGCGAGCCTGGGTGGCCAGGTGGCGGCGGGACCGATGACGTTTCAGGTGGATGGGAAACAGTATGTTTCGATTGCGGCCGGAGAGGCGCTGTTTACGTTTGGCCTGAGGGGGCAGTAATCACGCCCGCGCGGCGCGCACCAGCTCTTCCGCATTCCGCAAAGCTTCCGGGGTAAGCAACTCGCCACTCAGCATGCGGCCGATTTCTTCCGTGCTGGCTTTCGCGTCGAGCTCCGACATCTCCGCCATGGTGCGGCCATCGCGCTCGAACTTACCCACCACATAGTGATGGTCCGCGAAGCAGGCGATCTGCGGAAGATGCGTCACGCAGATCACCTGGTTTTCCGACGCCAGGCCTTTTAGCCGCCGCGCAACGCCCTCTGCGGCGCGTCCACCAACGCCGGTATCGATTTCGTCGAAGACAAGGGTTCGGGGAGGTGCGGTGCTGGCGCCTGCCGGGCCGATCAGACATGTCTTCAATGCCAGTGCGATGCGCGACAGTTCGCCGCCTGAGGCGATCCGCTCCATCGGCTTCGGCTCCTCGCCCACGTTCGCCGAAACCAGAAACTGAACGCGATCTGCTCCGGTTTCGCTCCATTCCGCGGCTGGTTCCACGGTCACGCGAAAAACAGTGCGGTCCATCGCAAGCGGTTTCAACTCCTGCTCAACGCGCTGGCCGAGTTGACTGGCAGCAGTCTTTCGACGAGCCGTCAATTCGCCCGCGGCCTTCTCGTATTCCGACGCCACACGGCTTTGTTCGCGCTTCAGTTCGCCGAGGCGTTCGCCCGCGGTTTCCACGTCGTTGACCTTGCGGGTCACATCGTCGAAGAATGCGAGGATCTCATCCACCGACGCGCCGTACTTGCGCTTGAGCTTGTCGAGCGCCGCCAGGCGATTCTCAATCTCTTCGAGCCGCGCCGGATTCGCCTCCATCCGCCCGACATAATCGCGCAGAGAGTAGGAAACATCCTGCATGGCAATCAGCGCGGGTTCAAGCGCCTGCCGCACGGGCTCCATGCCGGCATCGATGCGGGCGAGTTCGTCCAGTTTTTTCGCCACCGCGCGCGCCGTTGTCCAGGCGGATTCCGGAGCTTCGTAGAGGGAGTCATAAGCCGCGCCTGCCGTCTCCAGCAGCTTGCCGGCGTTTTGCTGTACGCGCCGCTCCGCTTCGAGTTCGACGTCTTCGCCCGAACGCAGCGACGCGCCTTCAATCTCGCGGCGCTGGAACTGCCAGAGATCGAGCAGGCGGTTTTTCTCCTGCTCCGCGCCTTCGAGCTGCGCGATCTCGGCGGTTACGCGACGCCACGCGCCGAAGAGTTCGCGAACTTTGCCGCGGAGATCGCGGTGGCGGCCGAACGCGTCGAGCATGGCGAGTTGCGCGGTGGGTTCGAAAAGGAGTTGCTGGTCGTGCTGGCCGTGGATGTCGCCGAGATGTGGCGCGAGATCCTTTAACACGGCGACGGTGGCGGGACGGCTGTTCACGAAAACACGGCTCTTGCCGTTCGACAGAATCTCGCGCTCGATGAGCAATTCGCCGTCTTCCGTTTCGTGGCTGGCGTTGTCCAGACCGGCGGTGGCCAGAATCTTCGCAGTGCGCTCGCCCGCGTCGAAAACGCCGGAGACGCGGGCGCGCTCCTGGCCGGAGCGAATCATATCGGCTGAAGCACGGCCGCCCAGCAGCAGGCCGAGCGCGTCGACAACGATCGATTTTCCGCTGCCCGTCTCGCCGGTCAGCAAATTCAGACCGGCGTGGAAACGCACGCGCAGGCGGTCCACCACGGCGTAATTTTCGACAACAAGCTCATGCAGCATCCGTTTGAAATTATAGGTTAAGAGATGGCGCGCGGGGCGGAGGAGGAAAGCTAAGAGAGGAGCGCGGGAAACTTCTGCAATAGTCCGGTGCCACAATATGTGCGAAACAAGAGTGTTTTCAGGGACTTCGCATGTTAGATTGAAGTTTGGGAGCCATGTTGCAGAGTCCGCTCGCAGCGCTACTACTTCAGACAGATATTCTTCAGATGATCGCCCACGGTTCGGTGTATACCTACGCCGTACTGGGGATTCTGGCCTGTTTCTCGATTCTTTCGCTGACCATCGTTCTCAACAAGTGGACTGCGTTCGGCGGGGCCAGCCGCTCGGATACCCGGTTTGTGCGCGCGTTCCGGAAGTCGAATTCGCTCGAAACACTGGTGGCTGCGGCGGAAAGCTTCCGGCCCACCCCGCTGGCCAGGATCTTCGACGCGGGTTATGCGGAGGTTTCGCGCCAGATGAATTCGAAGGGCCACCTTACGAACAAAGAAGCGATTTCACGCAACCTTCAGGTGGCTGTCAGCGAGCAATTGTCTCGTTTCGAACATAATCTGAACTGGCTGGCAACCATTGCGTCGGTTTCGCCGTTTATCGGATTGTTCGGAACCGTGATGGGGATTGTCCGGGTTTTCAGCGGCCTGAGCACGGGAAGCACAACGAACCTGAGTTCGGTGGGTCCCGGCGTTGCCGAGGCGCTGGTGGCGACGGGGGTCGGCCTGGTCGCTGCTATCCCGGCGGCGATTTTTTACAACATTTTCGGTCGCAGGCTGAAAGAGATGGGCGACCGTTTTGACAACTTTTCGCTCGAATTCATCAACATGGTCGAGCGATCCGCGGGCGAGTGAGGCGAGGGATCTCATGGCGTTCAATCTGACAGGCGGCAGTGGCGGCAGGCGGTCACGCGGTTTACCCGCGATGGCGGAAATCAACGTCACGCCGTTTGTGGACGTGGCCCTCGTATTGCTCATCATCTTTATCCTCACCGCGCACGTCATGGATTATGGGATCGAAGTGGATGTGCCCAAAACGAAGACCGTGGCGACGAGCGTGAAGGATCTGCCGATTGTGAACATTTCGAAAGAGGGCGAAGTCTATCTGGGGAGTACGCCGACGCCGCTCGTGAGTCTGGCGGCGGCTCTGCGCAGCCGCTATCCGGGTCAAACCGCCGTTTACCTGCGGGCCGACTCCAAGACCCAGTTCGACCCCATCGCTCAGGTTTTCAGCGTGCTCGGCGACGCGAAGTTTGCCGTCAGCGTTGTCACGCAGCCTGACGACAATATTGGCGCCGCCCGCCGTTAGCATGCATACGATGCCCCAACCCGATCCGCTCGGCAAGTACTTCGCCGGTTCGCTCGGCGTGCATGTGGGGATTCTCGGGCTGATACTTTTATCGGGTTTGTGGAAATTCTCGAAGCAGAACTGGGGTTCGGAACACGCGTCGTCGGGTTCGGTCGGCGTGAGCATCGTGAAGACGATTCCGATTCCCCGGAGGGAAGCGCCGGATAATCCGCTGGCGAACGATTCAGAGTCCAACACGCCGCAGGCGCCGGCGCCGGTGAAGCCGCAACCGCAGGTGAAGATTCCCGAAGCGAAGGCCATTCCGATCCCGGAGAAGATCCAGCGCAAGCCGTCGCCGAAAATGCAATCGCCCACCGCGTACCGGCCGCCCGCGCAGGAATACCGTCCGAACCAGGTTTACTCGCAGACGCCACAGGCGCTGAGCTCGAAAATGTACGCGATACAAGGCGCGAACGGCATCGACATCGGCGCGGCTTCCGTGCTCGGCTTCAAGTTCGGTGCGTACGTGGACGCGATGCGCGACAAGATTTCCTCCAAATGGAACAGGGCCGACGTGCGGGCGCTTCCGACACAACGCGCGGGCATCACCTTTACGATCGCGCGGAACGGGTCTGTCAGTGACGTCAAAGTCTCGCAGTCGAGCGGCAGTTACGATCTGGATACTTCGGCGCAACGGGCAGTTCTGGAAGCGAGTCCGTTGGCGTCGCTGCCGCCGGACTTTGATAAGAGTGAGGCAACTGTGGAACTATGGTTTCAGTTGAAGCAGTAACCGGGAAACGCTGAAGTCGAGAGAGCTATGAAGAAGCGAATCATCATTTACGCGATCCTGATTGCCGCCCTGGCGGTTGCCGTTCTCTACGCACAAAGAACCGACATTCAGACCAGCATTGTTGGCCCGGGCGGGAAGCCGGCGCTGGCTGTGGTCGATTTCCGCGGGGCGGGCGCGGCTCAGCCGTTTATGAGCGTGTTCAACTCGACGCTGTACAGCGACCTGCAGGCCTCCGCGCTGTTCGATCTGAAACCGAAGAGCATGTTCCCGCTGAACAATCCGCAAACACCGGCCGATCTGGTCGCGGAAGACGGCGGCAAAGGAGACGCGCTGCAGGATTGGTCAGGCGCGCCGGTGCACGCGACACATCTGGTGTTCGGCTACGCCGGCGTTGTGAACGGTTTGTTCGTGATCTACGGCAATGTTTACGATGCTCGCCAGCAGGATCTGCAGGCAGCGAAATTGTTCGCGCAGAATTATCCGGACTCGCTCGATGAAGGCGGGGCGGCCCGTGCCGCGCACAAATTCGCCGCCGACATTATTCAGAGGTTTGGCGGCTCCGGATCGCTGCTGAACAGCCGGATTTACTTCATCTCCAGCCGGGGCGCGGCGGCTAAGTTTGGCACGGAACTCTGGGTGATGGATTGGGACGGAAATAATCAAAAGCAGCTTACACATCTGGGTGGGCAGATGGCTTATCCGGCAATCTCGCCGGATGGTTCCCGGCTCGCCGCGACATGGTGGCCTATCGCGGGTGGGCAACCGCGCATCGATATGATCAACAGCCAGACAGGCCGCACGGTTCCGTTCTACAATCAGCTGGCATCGCTCAACGCTGCCGCTGCATTCACGCCTGACGGTAAAAAAATCTTCTACGCATCGTCCCCCACGGGCGAGTCACAGATCTACAGCGCCGATATCGATGGACGTAATTTCTCGCCTGTGACGAGTACTCACGGCACGCCGAGCGAGCCGAAGGTAAACCCGAAGAATCCCGATTCACTGCTCTTCGTTCAGGGAGTGCCGAACGAACAGATCTACAAAATGAATGCCGAAGGTGCGGGAATTGAGCGTGTGACCAACGGCGAGGGTGAAGCATCCAACCCGTCATGGAGCCCTGACGGCCAGCACATCGCGTTCTCGTGGACGCGCGGCTACGCGAAGGGCGAATTCAATATTTTTGTGATCGACATCGGCTCGCCGGACCACTATAACCAGCTCACGCACGGCGAGGGCAAGAATGAAAATCCAGTGTGGGGGCCCGATGGCGCGCATCTTGTGTTTACGTCGACGCGCGCCGGCCGCACGCCACAGATATTCACCATGCTGTCGGATGGCACGCAGGTGAAACAGGTAACAACGCAGGGCAGTAACAGATATCCGGTTTGGGGGGTGCAATAACCATGAAGACTAATTTGTTTCAAAATCGTAACCTGACGCTGGCGGTTTCGGCGCTGGTGGCGCTGGCGCTGTTCACGGCCGCCTGCGGCAAGAAGCAGATCCCTGCGCCGCCGCCCGCTCCTACGGCCGGTAACCAGACGCCCGGGGGTTTTGGGAATCCCACTCCAGCCGGTAACGTTACTGCGACACTGACCGCCGAGCCGAGCCGCATTGAGATCGGCCAATCCGCGAACCTGAACTGGACGACCACCAACGCGAACGACGTGTCGATCAATAACGGCATCGGGACGGTATCGGCTACCGGCAGGCAGTCGGTGAGCCCGACCGAAACGACGACCTACATTCTGACGGCGGTCGGCCCGAATGGCAGCACGACGGCGAGCGCAACCGTGACGCTTGCGCCTCCGCCGCCTCCGCCCGCCCCTGAGGCTCGCCAGAACAACTCGATGGGCACACTCGAATCGCGCGTCCAGACGGATCTGAAGGACGCGTTTTTCGACTATGACGGCGTCACCATCCGCGACGATGCCCGCGCCGCGCTGCTCGCCGATGCCGATTCCCTGAAGCGTATCTTCAACGACTTCCCGAATGCCACCATCAACGTGGAAGGCCACTGCGACGAGCGTGGTTCGGCTGAATATAATCTCGGTTTGGGAGATCGCCGCGCATCGTCGGCGCGCGATTTCCTGGTCCAGATGGGCGTGCCGGCGGCTAAGCTGCGCACCATCAGTTACGGCAAGGAACGGCCGCAATGCACCGAAGCGGACGAGACTTGTTACCAGAAGAATCGCCGGGTACATCTTTCGGCGGGACAATAGGGACAGGACAGCAGGAGAACCAGCAGGAGATACATCAGGAGACAACGCTTATGCGCTTCACACGTTACACACCGTTTGCCGTGTTGATCGGTACGATGCTTCTGGCGCCCGTATACGCTTCGGCGGCCGCGAGCAAAGAGATGATGGATCTCCAGCGCGACGTAGCCTCGGCGGAACAGGCCGTGCAGGATCTGCAGAAGGCTCTTCTCGATCCAAAAACCGGGACCATTACGGCGCTGCAGACTATGGTGCAGCAGGCACTCGATACGGCCAACAAGACCAACAGCAACGTGAACAGCCTGAACACGGGAATGATGCAGACGCTGCAGAACGCGCTGAAGGGATTGAACGACCAGTTGGGCAAAGTGAACGACCTGTCGGTCAAGGTCACCAATATGGCGGAGACCGATATACCGAATTTGCAGAGCTCGGTGCAAGCCCTTCAGGTGACCGTCAACAAGCAGGGGGCGAAGCTCGACGATATCCTCGACCGGGTTAAGCTGCTACAGGCTCCAGCGGCTGCGCCGCCGCCCGTGGATTCCGGTACCGGCGCGCCGGGCGCCTCCGCAGTCGCTCCGCAGCCGAGCGCGCAAACGCTATTCAGCAACGCCGTTACGGACTATAATGGCGGCCGGCTGGATATGGCGATGTCCGAATACTCGAAGTTCCTGAGCCTCTATCCGGACGATCCGAATGCCCCGGTTGCGCAGTATCAAATAGGCATAATTCACTACAACTCGTCGAATCTGGAGCAGGCCGTCAAAGATTTCGACGCCGTGAGCGAGAGGTACCCGACGGACCAGGTCGCGGTCCCGAATGCCCTCTATATGAAGGGTATGGCTCTCAAACAAGAGAACATGCAGACTGCTGCGATCAAGACTTTCAGGGACGTAGTCAAGCAGTTCCCCGGCACAGATAAGGCTTCGCAGGCCAGTACGCAGCTTCGCTCGTTAGGCGTTACTACGACCACGCCGAAAAAGTCGGCCCGTTAGGATTAGGCTCCGAACAGCTCACGCTGGCGCTGAAAGGCCTTCGTCAATTCCGGAGTAGGATCGGGTGGGTTCATCATCGCTTCCGCGATCTGCCGCTGATCGGCAGCCGAAAGGCGGATGATCCCCGCGTCGTCAGCAATGTTTCGCGATGCAGCTTTCGGAACTGCCGCAGGGCGGTCGGTGTCGTGTGGCATCTTGTCTCCTACACCATGTGCATGCCGGCATCGACAAACATGACGTTCCCGGTCACGCCGCGGGCCAGATCGCTTGCCAGAAACGCGGCCGCATCGCCCACTTCGGCGGGATCGGTCAGACGCTTCATCGGCGCCCATTCCTTCGCAAACTCCATCAGCGACGTCAGATCCTTCACCGCGCGCGCCGACGCCGTTTTCACCGCGCCCGCCGAGATCGCGTTCACGCGGATGTTCCGGGGTCCGAGATCGGCCGCCAGATATCGCACGGACGCTTCCAGCGCGGCCTTCGCCGTGCCCATCACGTTGTAGTGAGGCATCACGCGCGTGGCTCCCAGGTAAGACAAAGTCATGACGGAGCCGCCGTCCGGCATCAACGGAGCCACCGCGCGCGTCATCGCCACCAGCGAATACGCGCTCACATTCTGGGCCAGCAGAAAACCTTCCCGCGAGGTTTCGATAAACGGATTGCTCAGGTCGTCGCGATTGGCGAAGGCGAGGCTGTGTACCAGCACATCGATCGGGCGGTTCAGTTCCTTCAGCCCCTCGCCGAAGCCCTGAATGTCCTCGTCCTTCGTGACATCGAGCGCCAGCATCTTCACCACGGGCATTCCCGTCGTGATCGATTCGATGGTCTCTTTTTGTTTGTCGTTAACATAAGTGAGCACGAGCGAAGCGCCTTCGCGCGCGAAGGACTGCGTAATCGCATACGCGAGGCTCCACCTGTTCGCAATGCCGGCGATGACCGCCGTTTTCCCGTTTAGTATTCCGGACATGAATTATCAGCGTAGCGCAGCCGCTATGGGCCGGGCTCGAAGGCGCGTGCGAGACTGACGGTAAATCCCATGTCTCAGGTCAAAATCTTCGGTCTGCGCAGCTCTCTTTCGCCGATTATCCGCGAGGTTTCGGACGTGATCCATGCCTGCGTGGTTGACGCGCTGCAATATCCGGTGGACAAGCGCGCGCACCGTTTTTTCCCGCTGGAGCCCGGTGAATTCTTCTATCCGGCGGGGCGCACGGAGCGTTACACGATCATCGAAATCAGCATGTTCGAGGGCCGCAGCGTGGAGGCGAAAAAGGCGCTGATCCGCCTGCTCTTCGAGCGTTTCGCCGCCGTGCTCGCGATTGGCCCGCAGGATGTGGAAATCACTATCTTCGAGACGCCGAAGCACAACTGGGGTTTTCGCGGCCTCCCCGGCGATGAGCACGCGCTCGATTACAAAGTGAACGTGTGACCTATTTGATGATGGCGTGGACGCGCATCCAGTTCGTCAGCAGCTTTGACCATTCCGAGAGCGCCGGGTCGTCCATTGCCAGCCCCAGGCCATGCGGGCCTTTTTCGAATATGTGCATTTCCGCCGGAACACCCGCTTTGCGAAGCGCGAGAAAGTAGTAAATCGAGTTTTCGGCCGGCACTGTTGTATCCGCATTGGTCTGGAAGATAAACGTGGGCGGCGTTTGTTTCGTGACGGACTCCTCGCCGGAGAGGCTCTTGGCCAGTTCGGGGTCCGCATTCGGACCGAGCAGCGCGTTCTTCGAGCCCTGGTGAGTCCACGGCGCCACAAGCGAGATGACGGGATAGCCCAGAATCGAAAAATCGGGGCGGGCGCTCATTGTGTCGATAGGATCGAGCGTGGCGATTGACTGCATGTCGGCGAAATGCGTCGATGCGCTCATCGCGAGGTGGCCGCCCGCGGAGAATCCCATAATGCCGATGCGGTCGGTCGCGATATGCCAATCCGCGGAATGCGAGCGCAGCATCCGGATCGCCCGCTGAGCGTCGCCCAGTTCGATCGGATGGTGGTACTTCGGTCCCAGGCGGTACTTCAGAACGAATGCGATCACGCCCAGCGAGTTCATATAATTCGCCACCTGCCGGCCCTCATGATTCATGGCCAGGTTCGTGTAGCCGCCACCGGGGCAAATGATCACCGCCGACATGCCGGCGGGAGTATTGCGCGGCAGATAGACAGTAATCGTCGGAATATCCTTGTCTTCGGTTCCCTGTGCGCCGGGTACGGTACCGGTCCAGAGCGGAATAATCTGACCATCCTGTATGGGCATAGGGATCGGCTGGGCCACGCCTGTTGCGGTCACGGCGAGTAAACAAAAGAGCAATTGCTTCATAGGGATTAGCGCCTTCAACTTTCGGTGTTGCCGATCATATCAAGCCGCTTTTGGCAGCGATACGATGGGGCTATGGCAAATCCGTGGCTCGGCATTCCGCTGGCCGACTACGAAGGCCATATGAAGTCCGACGCGGTCCGGCAACTCGACGCGCTCTCCGATTTATTTGCCGAGGCGCTCGCTATCAGCCGGCCTGCTTCCGTCGCTGTGCTCGGCATCGCGGGCGGCAATGGGCTTGACCGAATCGACGGCAACCTCACCCGGCGCGTTGTGGGCTTCGACATCAACCCCTCGTATCTGGAGGCCGTGAAGCGCCGTTACGCGGGAATCGAGGGTCTGGAACTGGTTTGCGCGGACCTGTCGGAAGAGCCGATCTCCCCGAAGGCCGGTCCGGTTGAACTCGTCCATGCGGCGCTGGTGTTCGAGCATGCCGGCGTTGGCCGATGCCTCGATAACGCCCTCAGTCTGGTGGCCACCCGCGGTTACCTGTCCGTCGTTCTCCAGTTGCCCGCCGAATCCGCGACGCAAGTCGGCGATAGCCAGTTCGCCTCCATGCAGAACCTGAGCGCGGCCTTCACGCTCATAGATCCGGCGTGGCTCGGCGCGACCATCGAAGCGCGCGGGTTCCGCATGACGCACCAGACGCGGCGAGTGCTGACCTCGGGCAAAGGTTTTTGGATGGGCATTTTTGCCCGTGCCTGTTAAGATCGGAGTCTGTTCGCGCTCTTCATCGCCGTCCTTGCCCTGATTGCTTACGGCTCGCTATACCCGTGGCACTTCGTGGCCAGGGATCTTGTCGCCGGTCCTCCCTGGATTCTGCTCCACTCCTGGCCCTTCTCTTTCGACCGTTTCATTTTTCGCGACGTCGTAGTCAACGTCGCTCTCTACGTGCCGGCCGGATTTACCGGCCACCTGGCGTTTCGCCGATTCGGCAAAATGTGGCTGAGCCTCGCCGCGCCGGTTCTGATTTGCGCCTGCTGGTCCGCCTCCATCGAGATGATCCAGCTCTACATACCGTCCCGAACCTGCAGCGCAGTCGATCTGGCTACCAATATCGTCGGTTCGATGATCGGCGTCTTTTTCGCACTCGCGCTGGAAGATGTTGTTGCGCCTCGTGGCGCTCGGACGGCTTCCGGCAAGTTGCGAAAAAGGCCCGACCGGGTGGCTCTGTCGCTGCTGGCGTGCTGGGCTGTGTGGTATCTGTTTCCGATTTTCCCCGTGATGGGCCGCATGCTGTTGCGGCAAAAATTCGACCTCTTCAGGCACTCGCCGGTGCTCGATCTGCTGCCCTTCTTTTCGGCGTTGCTGATCTGGCTGGCGGGGGGAACTCTTCTGCGCGCGGGCGGGTTGCGTCCCTCCCGCCTCTACGCCGCGATTTCCGTGGCCCTGATTCCCGCGCAGATCTTCATCCTGGATCGGCAACCCTCTCCTGCCGAGTTAGCGGGAGCAGTTGCCGGAGCCGCCTGTTTTGCCGTCTTCTGGCCGAAGCGCAATGTTCAGGGCAGCATCTACTGGAAAATCCTGGCGTGGGCGTTTCTCGGCATGATCGTCGTCCGCGGGTTCGCGCCGTTTCAGTTTCTCAGGACAGGGGTCTCGTTTTCCTGGATTCCGTTCGGTGGTTTTCTCAACATGGAATGGCAGCCGGGCGTCCAGATCGTGGCGGAAAAATCTTTCCTGTATGGGAGCGCCATCTGGCTCGTGCGCGCTTCCGGACTGCGCCTTCGCACCGCAACGGCGGTGGTGGCGGCGACGCTGTTGTTCATCGAAATCGCGCAGACCCATATTCCCGGGCACACGGCTGAAATCACGGATCCGCTCTGGGCGATTTTCGCGGGCTGGGCCATGCTTGTCGGCGCGCCGGAGCAAGCGCCCGCGCGTCCCTCTCGTTAGTCCTTCGCCTTCGGATGCGCTCCGTCGTAAACCCGCATCAGATCCGTCAGCGAAACCCGCGTGTATTTCTGCGTCGTGGAAAGCCGCGCGTGCCCCAGCAATTCCTGGATCGACCGCAAATCCGCCCCGTCGCTGAGTAAATGCGTGGCGAAGGCATGGCGCAGCGTATGAGGATGTATGGAAGGATCATCCGCCACCCAGTGCGCGTAAAATTCCACGATATAGCGCGCGCCGCGGTCCGTGATTCGCCCGCCACGGTGATTCAGAAACAGCGCGCGTGAATCGGCCCCCTCCCCAACGGGAATCGGCCGGTCCGCCAGATACGCCTCCAACGCCTCCGCAGCCTTCGAACCGTACGGCGTCTGCCGCTCCTTCTTGCCTTTGCCGCGCACCCGCAGCCAGCGCTCCATCTGGTCGATATCGTCCGTATTCAGCCCGACCGCTTCGCTGATTCTCAGGCCGCAACCATATAGCAACTCAAACAGAAGGCGATCGCGTTTCGGATAAGGCCGGTCGAGATCCTCGCGCAGCGTGCCTTCCACGAGTGCGTTTGTCGTCTCGGCGTTCGGCACGTCGGGCAGCGTTTTGGGCATTTTCGGCAACCGCAACAGCCGCGCCGGATTGCGTGAAATGCGGCGCTCACGCGAGAGATAGTGGAACAACCCGCGCAGCGACGCCAGCTTGCGCCGGATCGTCGCCGGCTTCTGCTCCCTGTCATAAAGATGCGCCAGCCATTCTCGCAGGCTGAGCAGATCGAATTCCGCCGGCGCAGGAGGCTCAGTTCCCTCCGGTGAAAAATATTCTGTGAACTCCCGAAGATCCGCCGCGTAGTTTCGCAAGGTGTGCGGAGACTCGTTGCGGCGCGCCAGCGATTCCAGATAATCTTCGATGGCCCTATGCAGTTCCGGCATATTCCCCGAATTTCCGCGCCGCGAGTTCGCAGATTGCGATCTGGCGTTCCCGCCGGTCGCGCGGTGAATTCTCCAGCGGCGGAAACAGATCGAACGCAATATTGGCTGGTTGATAATGCCGCGGATCGGCATGTGAAATGTAATGCAGCAGCGAGCCGATCGCTGTTTCGCGCGGGAAGGCGCGCAGCAGGCGGCCCTGAACATGCGCGGCTGCCAGCACTCCCGCCGCAAGCCCCGTCGCAATCGATTCCACGTAGCCTTCCACGCCGGAAATCTGTCCCGCGAAAAACACATCGCCATGCTCGCGCAGTTGCAGCGTGGCATTCAGCAGCGCAGGCGCATTGATATACGTATTGCGGTGGATCTGTCCGTAGCGCAGAAACTCGGCGTTCTCTAAACCCGGAATCAGCCGCATCACGCGTTTCTGTTCGGCAAACCGGAGATGATTCTGGAAGCCCACCAGATTGTAGCTGTCCGCGCGCAGATTTTCCTGGCGAAGCTGAACCGCCGCCCACGGCCGCCGGCCCGTTCTCGGATCGGTCAGCCCCATCGGTTTCATGGGTCCGAATCGCAGCGTGTCGCGCCCGCGCCGCGCGATTTCTTCAATTGGCAGACACGCCTCGAAATACGGGACGTCATTCGGAATATGCGACTCCACCGCCTGCGCCGCCATCAGCTCATCCACAAAGCATTCGTATTCCGCTTTGTTGAAGGGGCAGTTCAGATAATCGCCGGTGCCATCGAGAGACTTGTCGTATCGCGACGCCGGGAATGCCACCGCGCGATCAATTGTCCTCGCGTCCACAATCGGACTGATGCTGTCGTAAAAGAAAAGCCGGCCGGAACCCGTCAGCCGCCCGATACTCGTTGCCAGGCCATCGCTGGTCAACGGCCCCGTCGCGACGATCGTGGCGTGCGCCGGATCGATCTCCGTCATCTCCTCGCGCCGGATCTCGATGCGCGGATGCGATTCGATAGCCGCGGTGACCTCCGCCGCAAACACGTTGCGATCCACCGTGAGCGCCTGGCCGCCGGGAACGCGCGCGATAGCCGCCGCCCGCAGCAGCAGAGAGTCAAGCCGCCGCAGTTCTTCCTTCAGAAGCCACGATGCCGAAGGATGCTGATCGCTCTTGAGCGAATTGCTGCAGACCAGTTCCGCCAGACGGTCGGTCTGGTGCGCGTCCGTCGTGCGCACCGGACGCATTTCGTACAGCACCACGTCGATCCCACGCTCGGCCAGTTGCCACGCGGCTTCCGTGCCCGCGAGGCCGCCGCCCGCAATGGTTACCGTCGATTCATCTGGACCTGTATGCAAGTCCTATTCTAGTGTTCGGGAAACAACAGGGCTAAACGTCCAGTTTGCCCGCCGAAACATCGATGACTTCCACGCTGTCGTTCGTGTAATCGTAAATCCACCGGACGTTCCGGGGCGGTCTGGCCGTGCAACTCGTTATGCCGGATTCGCTGTCGCACAGATACGGCATCGGACGGCCCGACGGATCGGTGACAGTGAAGCCTCCGGTCACCTGACCGGCTTCTCCGGAAACATAACTCAAACCTTCAATGGTGATTGGCGCCGCAAACAACGGGAGACACAAAATTAAAGTTGCTGTGAGTCTTGCGATCATATCTTCCCGCCTGAACAGTGCATAATTCAGTTTGAGGAGATACTGCGCCTGAAGTCAACGAATTGCGGGGTACAGCAGTCCTGGTACCACCTCAGCGATTTCCCGGCTTCGCCTTCGGTCCCGCCGGACCGCTGATGAGTTTGTAAACCTCGCGCTTCGAAAGCCCACGTTCCCGCGCGACCGTCTTCATCGCGTCCATACGCTCCACGCCGGCTCCGATCAGCGCCTCAATCATAACCTCGACCGGTACATCCGGCGCCGCGGGCTTCAGCGCTTTGCCAATCAGGATGACGAACTCGCCGCGAATCGAATCGCGCGCCGTAAGCGTCGCGCCGATCTCCGCAGCCGTGCCCCGCAGCACTTCCTCATACATCTTGGTCAGTTCCCGCGCGACAACTATTTTCCGGTCGCCCAGCACCACCGTAATATCCGCCAGCGCTTCCGGAATCCGATGCGGCGCTTCGTAAAAAATCAGCGTCGCGCTCTCATTCGCCAGCGATTCGAGCAGATGCCTGCGCTGCCCCTGCTTCGATGGCAGGAAGCCGCAGAAGTGGAATCTGTCCGTCGGCAAGCCGGAAACAACCAACGCGGCCAGAAGCGCGGAAGCTCCGGGCAGCGCTTCCACCGGAATGCCCGCTTCCGCCGCCGCATGCACGATGCGATAACCGGGATCGGAAAGCAGCGGCGTTCCCGCGTCGGAAACCAGCGCGCCGGTCTCCCCCTGTTCGATCCGCTCGACTAACTCCGCCGCCCGCTCCGTCTCGTTGTGATCGTGATAGCTGATGGTTTTGGTAGCGATTCCGTAATGATCCAGCAGACGCCGCGTTGTGCGCGTATCCTCGCACGCAATCCAGTCGGCTTCCTTGAGAATTCGGACCGCGCGGAAAGTGATGTCTTCCAGATTACCGATGGGAGTGGAAACCACGTAAAGGCGGCCGGGCATAACCCGAGTATAGTGAGGCGTATCCCGCGCTTCGCGGCGCACACCGGCGTCAGATCATGCGCGACGGCTGCCGTTCCATCGGCGGCCTTCTTGCCGACGGTGGAAGTCGTGGGACAGGCGGTTCTCCGGCGGGTCGCGTGTGCGGGATAGGCAACTGCTCGATGGCGCCGCAGCGCGCCAACTCCAGGCGGTTGCGCACGTCGAGCTTATGGAACAGCCGGAACAGATAAATCTTGACCGTGCCTTCGGTGATCCCCATCTCGAGGGCGATCTGCTTGTTGCGCAGCCCCTGCCGCAACAGCATCACGATTTCTCTCTCACGTGGCGTGAGAGAGACTCTGCGTCGTGGCGGCGAGGCTTCGCGCGTGGCGGCGAAACCGATTTGCATTTCGCCCCCCGCCACCCGCCGCAGCGAATCCGCCAGATGCTCCGCTGACGAAGAACGTTCCACAATCCCGCGCACGCCGAACTCCAGCGCGCGGAAAACCGTATCGAGCGGCATCGATTCCGCCCAGAGCACTACCGGGCAACCGGGTAACCGGCCATTCACATCCGTCAGGTCCCCAAACGTCAGACCCGCTGTCAGGTCCATGAGCACAAGATCGGGCGGCGAACCGCAGGCTGTTTCGAACGGCGGGGACGATGCGTTGCAAACCGCGATCTCAAACCCGCGGCTGCCGAGTACTTCCTGAAAACCACCCAGCAAAACTGGCTGGTCGCTGACTACGAGAACTTTTGACACTTCTTGCCTCCGGTATTAATGCGGCGTTATAAAAAATAAAATATGGTGAACCGGCGTCGCGCCGTCTTTCCGGTAACAGCTCTGGAATCCGGCACAGCTGCGCCGGTCACTGTTCCCCTTCTAGACGTCCCTGGCCGATCCGCCCGCCGCCGTACCCGGCCGGGATAGATTTGCTCTCGCCGCTTCTGATGAGCGGCTTGGTGTAGTCTTACCGTCTGCCGGAGCAGCGGTTTTATTCTGCGTAGCGTTCTGCGCCGGAGTCCGGCGCGTCCGAAATTCGTATTTCTCAATCGTCATGGCGGCCACGCCTTTGATGTTGCGCACAATGCGGCCTTCCGCCACCAGCTTCAGCGGGATCTGGTTTTCCAGCCTCGCCGGCCAATCCACCGATACCTGTATCAGTTGCCCGGGCTCCAGTGCTTCGTCCGCTTTGAACAAAACGCCCTTGCTGCTGATATTCAGAGTTTCACTCGTCCCCTGGCCGGAAAGAAACGGCTTCTCCAGAGTCTGATAGCTCACTGCCAGATGGCAATCGAAGCGCGCGTTGGTGCGGCGTTCCGCTTCCTTATTCGCCGTCCCCTGGCCGCCCGTGCTGTTCAATGCCCCCAGCACCGACCGCTGGAAATTGGCCACGTCCAGATCCTCATAACAGAAGAAATCGTGCGCGCCTTTCCGCACGGCCGTGACCGCGGTATCGCGATCCTGGGTATGGCACAGCAGAATCACCGGCGTTTTCGGCGCGTGTTGCTGCAGATGCCGCAACGTCGCCAGGCCCTGCCCATCCGGCAAATACAATTCGGAAAGTACCAGATCGTATGGGCGATCCTGGATGGCCCGCAAGCCGTCAAATAACGCTTCTACCCGCGTGCATTCCACCGCGAGCGTTTTGTCATCGCGCAACAGCCGCTCCAGTTTGTCGGCCGTGCCACCGGCGGCGCTGATGAACAGTACTGAATATTCGGTCATTAAAGGAGACTGCTTACCAGCATAACCCCGCCCGGCCTCTAATGGTGCTGTCATTTTTTCATTTTCGGCGTATTCGGCGTAAATGCCGCCGCCCGGAAGCCTGGCCTGCTTCATGCCGCCCTCCGCGAGGGCCCGGCGCTCTCGTCTTTGACCAGCCTGCCAGCGAATTTTTTGATGGCCTTGCCGAACGGCGTGTTCTCCGGAAAAGTCAGGCGGTCCTTCGGGAGCCCGGAGAACGTCTGCCGGTCCGCCGGAATCACCGCGAAAAGCCGCATCTCGAACATTTGTTCGATACTCTCGATCCAGAAATCCCGCGGTGTATTGTCGCTCAGATTGAGCACCAGCCGGATCCGCGCTCTCTCGAAGCCCCGGCTCGTCAGAGTCTGTAGAATATAACGGGTCTGGTAGAGCGCCAGCACGTCCGGAGCCGCCACCACCACCAGTTCATCCACATGCTGCAGGAACGCCCAGGTACCCGGATTCAGATGCCTTCCCAAATCCACCAGAACCAGCGGATAGCGCCGCGACACGTGGCGAAACAGGCTCTCGATACGCCACGGCTCGGGCAGGGTGGTATTTCCGATTTCCGGACCGGCCAGTACATCCACTGACGGCGACACCGGCGTGAAGAATTCCTCCCAGTTGGAGGAACTCAGCCTGCGCACGGAATCGAATGTTTCTCCCGCTCGCCGCCTGGGTTGAAAGTGGCAGATCCGATGCACTGCGGGGGACTGGTAATCCAGATCCGCCACCAGTACCTTCTTCGTGGAATCGCCCAGCCCTAAAGCAAGCCCCACGTGGCATGCCAGAGTCGTCGCGCCGCACCCCCCCTTCGCCGAAACAATCCCGACGATTCGGCCGTGCGCCGGCTCATCCGCCTGGTTAGCCTCCAGCCGCGTCGCAATCCGGTCCATCGCCGCAAAGATCGCAGGATTCATCGGCAGGCTGAGAAACTCGATCGCGCCCGCCCGCAGCGCCGCAATCATTTGCTCCGGATCGGCCGTGGCATGCACCGCCGCCACCAGGGGAAGGTTATCGGAGCCCTGCACCCCCATCATCCACTCCCGGGAAGGCAGGGAAGTGGCCGCCAGTTCCACGAACAGCAGATCCGGACTGTCCCTCTCGATCAGTGCGAAAATTTCCAGTACGGATGACGATGCGGTTACCTGAAACACGCACGCGGCCCTCACTTCACCGAGCGCTGCGGCAATCTCCGCCGCCAGTTTTTGATCGTTCACCACCAATCCCGCCCGCCACGGCCATGCGGATTGACGCGAAGTCTCGAAACGTCTCGTATCCAATGGCATCTGTTCAGAGGTCCTGGACCAGTAGTAACACCGAAAGCACACGGTGCGACAGACTGTCTTTGGGCTATATAACTATCAGCAACTGGACTGGGTTGTATAACTTACGGCCATTGGCATCTCGACAGGATGTGGATTTTCGTACCTTCAGAGCTCCCGCTGCAGGAACGGCAGATCTCCCTCCAGAAAATCGTATTCCCGAAGCCGTCCGGGATTTTCCCAGACCATCGCGTCGAAGATACGATTCTCCATCTCGCCCCGCCAGCCCGTCACGCGCATAAATATCAGCAGGATAGGGTTTTTCCCGGGGTAAGCGAACTCATACCGGGTTATCTCGGTCGCCGGATCCGAATCGATTCCCAGCTCTTCCTCCAGTTCCCGGTGCAGGGCTGCGGCGGGCGATTCGCCCGGCTCCACCTTACCCCCGGGAAACTCCCACTTCAGCGGATGCGGCTGGTCGGCCCGCCGACGGCAGACCAGGATCGTCCCCTCGCGTTCCAGAATCCCCGCCACCACGTTCGTCATAAGGCAACCCCCATCGGTTAGCTGACAGTTTACACTTGTGTTTTGGAAGTTTTCGACCTCAATCCGATCTGTGTGGGGCAGGCGGTTCCGCCTGCCCTGGGTCGAGCGCAACTCGACAACCCCCGCAGCCCTCTTTCGTGAGCCCCGAACTGATTGACCACTTTCGCAATCCCCGTAACGTCGGCGAGCTGTCCGCTCCCGCGATCACCGTGGAAGTGTCGAATCCGGTCTGCGGCGACATCCTGCGGCTCTCCCTCCGCATCGAATCCGGCCGCGTAGCCCAGGCCGGTTACAAAGTACGCGGCTGCGCCGCCTCCATCGCCGCAGGCTCGGCCCTGACCGTATTGACCACCGGCCGCGACCGTGCCGAATTATCTCTCATCACCCGCCAGACCGTCGAAGACGCCGTGGGCGGCCTGTCGAATGAATCCAAACACGCCGCGGCATTGTGCGTTGACGCCGTCCGTGCCATCCTGAAGCTGTGTTAAAGGCCAAACGGACCACGCTGCTCTGCGCCACGGCGTTTGCCGCGATTCTCGGCATTTCGAGCCACGCCGCTGCGCCCGACGTTGCCCAGCGCCTGGAACAAAGCCGCAACCTCGGTAAAGCCTTTTACGAAAACCCAACCACCGCCGCCCAGGCCGTCGCCGAATTCAAAAAAGCTCTCGATCTCGCGCCCACCTCCGACCGCGAAAAGCTCAACTACGCGCTCGCCCTCCTCCGTGCGGGCCAGTCCGAAACAGCCGTCCCCATCCTGAAAGACGTCCAGAAGCACGACCCTTCGCTGCCCCACACCTGGTTCAATCTCGGCATCTATTACAAGAAACAGGGCGATGACGAACTCGCCCTGGCCCAGTTCCGGCAAATGGTGAAACTCACTCCCGATGAGCCGATCGCCCACTATCAACTGGCAACGCTTCTCGAGCAGGACAAACCTCAGGAAGCCATCGCGGAACTGGAGCAGGCGGAAAAGCTGAACCCGGCTCTCGTCGCCGTCCACTACCAACTCTACCGTCTCTACCGCCAGACAGGCCGCACCACCGACAGCGACCGCGAACTCAAAGCCTTCGGAGATCTCAAAAAGCAGCAGGAAGGCGCGGCGATCGCCGAAGATGTCGACTGGTGCAGCTATGCCGAGATCTACGACCCGCCGACTCGCCTGCCCGAATCCGCGCCCGTCCAGCCAGTCTATGACGACACCAAACTGGAAGGCTCGGCCGACTGGAACACCGCCGGCATGGCTCTGATCGATTCCACAGGCAAAGGCCAGACCGATCTGCTCGTCTGGTCGTCCAAAGGCGCGGCATTGTATGCGCAAGGCGCCAAACGCGTGCCCGATTCCGGTCTCGACAACCTCAAGGGCGTTCTCTCCATCGCGCCAGGCGATTTCGATAACGACGGCCTCATGGATCTCTGCGTCACCACCGAATCCGGCGCGGCCATCTATCGCAATATGGGTGGCAAGTTCGTCAGGGCTAATATTGCGCTTCCGCAGCGGCGCTTCGAAACAGCGGTCTGGATCGATTACGATCACGACGGCGACCTCGATCTGATTCTGCTCGGCGATACCCCTGCCCTCATGCGCAATCAGGGCGAGGCGGGCTTTGCGGACCACACCGCCGACTTTCCCTTCGTCGCCGGGCATCCCGTCCACGCCGGGAAATTCCGCGCCGTCCCCGATAGCAAAGCGTTCGATCTTCTCGTAGCATATTCGAGCGGAGCCGTGACTTATCGCGATCAACTCGGCGGCCACTACACCGCAGTCCCGGTCACAGGGGACTCTGCGTGGGAAACCAGACAAATCGACGCCGATTTCGACGCCGATGGCCGCATCGACCGCGCGCTCGTCACGCAGGATGGCACCGTGCACTTCCTCCGCAATCGCGCGACGTCGCAAAACCACTGGATTCGCGTGCAACTCACCGGCGTGAAAAGCCTGAAGCTGGCACAGGACGCCGAGGTGGAAATCAAAGCCGGGCTGCTCTATCGCAAACAACTCTATAACGGCGTCCCGGTGACCTTCAACACCGGCGCATACCCCACCATCGACACCGTGCGCATCACCTGGCCGAACGGCCTGATCCAGAACGAAATCCAGCAGCCCGCCAACAAGACTTACAAGTACGAAGAAGCGCAAAGGCTCTCCGGATCCTGCCCGATGGTCTGGACCTGGAACGGCTCCGGCTTCGGCTTCATCACCGACGTTCTCGGCGTAGCGCCCCTCGGTGCAGCCGATGGCGATGGCTCGTATTTCCCGGTCGATCACGACGAGTTCGTCTCCATCCCGGGGCGCGCGCTGAAACCCGTGAATGGCTATTACGATATCCGCATCACGGAAGAACTGAGCGAAGTTTCCTATCTCGATCAGGTGCGTTTATTCGCCGTGGATCACCCCGCCGCCACGGAAATCTTCACCAACGAAAAATTCAAATCTCCGCCATATCCCGAAGACCGCCTGTTTGGCGTCAATCACCGCATTTATCCCACCGCCGCGCTCGCATTTTCCGGGAAAAACAAGCCGCTTGACGTCAGGCCACTGCTTTTAAAAACCGACCAAAAATACCCGGACCAGTTCGCGCGCAAAGAGTCCGGCGTCGCGGAAATGCACACACTCGAACTCGATTTCGCCGGCGCGGCAAAATCCGGACATGCCGTGCTGCTACTCAACGGCTGGGTCGATTGGCCCGATGGCAGCACCTTCCGCGCGGTTTCCCAGGAGAGCAAAGCCGGCTTCGTGATGCCATATCTCCAGATGCAGGACGCCTCGGGACAATGGCAAACCGTGAATCCCGATATGGGGATGCCCGCCGGTAAACCGAAAACCATCGCGGTCGACCTGCAATTTCTATCCGCCAGCCGCAAGCTGCGCATCGTAACGAATCTCTGCGTGTACTGGGACGAAGTATTTCTCGGCGAAGATCCCGCCGCGCCCGCCGTGAATCGACACGAAGCTTCGCTGCTCTCTGCCGATCTCGATTTCCGCGGCTTCTCGGCATCGCGCATCGACGCCAACCGCAAACAGCCCGATACGTACACCTACGACGACGTCTCCAACACATCGTACTGGAATCCCACGCCGGGCTTATATACACGTTACGGCGACGTTCGCGAACTCGCGCAGGATGTGGACGACCGGCTCATCATCATGGGCTCGGGCGACGAACTCAAGCTCCGTTTCCGCGCCGGCGACTTCCCCTCGCTCCCCGCCGGCTGGACGCGCGATTATCTCCTGAAAGTGGATGGCTGGGCTAAGGATCGCGATCCTAATACGGCGTACTCCACGACCGTAGAGCCGCTGCCATTTCACGCGATGAGCGTCTACCCCTATCCGAAAACCGAACGTTTCCCCGACGACGCCACGCACGAAAAATACCGCAAAGAATACAACACCAGGCCCGCGTTGAAACTGATTCGCCCCCTCGGCCTCTGACGATCCCCGCCCGCCTTAACTGCCCACTCTGATAATCGAGCCGGGCCGGAGCGCGCGCATTGCTGATCGACACTCCTCGAGACACGGTAGTATATCGACAAGACGGTTCGATCTCGCGCGGATAATCACAATAGCGATAGGGCGAACGGTCAGATTCTGTTGATACTGCAGTCCCTTGTCCATCGTCGGGAAAACATCGAAGCCCGCGCTCTCGGCGAGCGAAATCAGGTGCCCATTCTTCTGGCCGGCAAAACCAGCCTCGGGCACCGTTTGGCACTCATGCTCCGGGAACGCGCGCTGGAACTTGCGTGGAAGGCACTCGTCAAGCAGGATTTTCATCCCAACTGGCCAACAACCAACGCCTGGGCCAACTCGAGCGCCGCCACAGCCTCGCCCCTGGTCACGGTCGGAAAATCATCCAGAAATTCGTCGAGAGTCTGGCCGCCCTCCAGGTAGTCCGGTAACGCCTGAAAGGGGACACGGGTGCCGCGGAAAACGGGCGTCCCCCCCAGAATTTCCGAATCCCTGACGATAATTTCGACGGGTTGCATGGAGCGTCCTCACCCTGACGAGCGTGGGCTCCTTTATTTTATCTCCAACCTCCGCCGTCGATTTTCGAGCCGCAAATGCCCAGTTATTCCCCAACCGAAAATTCGCCACCGAGCAACACGCAATCGCGATAGCATTCGCAACCAGCACCGGCAGATGCGCCTCATGCACCAGTAATCGCATCAACACAAGATTCCCCAGCATCGAAACCAACCCAATGGAAAGATGGAACCGCACGAATCGCCGGACCCGCGGCGTGCCATCCAGACGATCCCGCCACGTATAACGCAGATGCCACATAAAATTATGCAGTAGAGTAAGCTCAATCGCGGCAGCCGACGCGCACAGGTAGTGCCCGCCCATCCAGCGGCTAAAAACCGCCAGCGCGCCCAGTTGCACCCCCGCGCCCACCAGCTTGAATTTGGCCCATCGGATCAGCGTGTTCATGAGAGCCGCTCCTCTCGATACAGTTGGGCCGTATGCCGAACGCCAGGAACAATCGCCATCGCGAACATGCACACTGCCGCGATAGCGCCACAATCTGACCGTGGTTTCCAGAAATGTGGATGATTTTAAGAACGCCGAAATATCGCTGTTTAACCCGTGGGAATCCGTATGAAAACTTCAATTGAGAGGACGGAGCCGCAGCCGACGCGGGGGACCGGCCTGAAGCGTTCCAAGCCGATTCTGTAGTGGTCCACCCGCTGCATCAAGCTAAAGCGATGCCTTGAGTATTGCCCATTTTCAATATCTATTTCCTTCCTCGTCAATAACTTGCGAAAAACGTCTCCCGTTCCAGGTCCGCGCCCGTGCTAACGTCCAGGCGAGGAGGCTCAATAGTGACCCGCGACCAACAACCTCGTTCGCCCCGATGCTCGCCGCAACCTCGGGAAAAATTGGTTTCATTCCTCCATTTCGCGAAATCACGCTGTTCGAACGCTGAAAAAGAAAGACTTAACACAAAATTGGTTTCGTTCCTCATATTCTCCACTTCAGTTCGTCCCTGCTGCAAACCCAATCGAGCCGCGACCGCCAGGGAGCGGTGCCGCGAACTCCGAAGTTACCTGAAGCTCCCTGGCCAGCCGCTGCAACAGAAAGACTTAACCACAAATTGGTTTCGTTCCTCATTTTTTAATTCAACCCCACCAGCGCCCTCCGAATCCCTATATACTGTCCGCAGCATGCCACGCTATACACGCAGAGAATTTGTCGCCGGGGTTTCCGCCACCTTGGCCGTCGCCGGGTCAGCCTCTGGACAACCAGCCGGGACGAATTCAGACACCAGACTGAGCCTCTGGTACAAACAACCCGCCGCAAAGTGGACCGACGCGCTGCCCATCGGCAACGGACGCCTCGGAGCCATGGTCTTCGGCGGCGTCACCGAGGAAAGGCTCCAGTTGAATGACGACACTCTCTGGTCGGGTGCCGGCCCGCGCGACTGGAACAATCCCGACGCGAAGCAGTACCTCGCGGTCGTCCGCCAGTTGGTGCTTGAAGCCAAAGACTACGTCGGCGCCGACAAAGAATGCCAAAAAATGCAGGGCCCGTTCAACCAGTCATACCAGCCGTTGGGAAACCTGAAACTCTCGATCGGGCATACAGGCGAGGCCACAGATTATCGCCGCGATATCAATCTGGATACCGCCATCGCAGGCGTTTCCTACCAGGTCGGCGGCGTTCACTATGCGCGCGAAATGTTCGTCTCGGCCCCGGATCAGGTCGTAGTCGTGCGTCTGACCTCCGCCAACGCGGCTGGTTTGACGATGACGGTGGCGATCGATTGTCCCGTGCAGTCCGACTCACAGGCCGATAGCAGCGGCGTACTGCGCCTGACCGGCAAAGCCGCAGTGCAGGTCGACCCGAATTACCACTCCGGCGCGCATCCCATCGTCTACGATCCGGCCGAAGGCAAAGGCATGCGCTTCGAAGCGCGCGTCGAGACGATGATCGAAGGCGGAACTCTTCGCGCAGATGGCAATCGCGTGCGCATAGAACGCGCGAAGACGGTCACGCTTCTGGTCTCGTCGAAAACAGGGTTTCGCGGTTTCGACCGCTCGCCCGATCTGCCTGCCGCGGAAATCGCCGACGCGTGCAAAAAACAGACCACCAGCGCGCGCGCCAAAGGCTATGCGGCCTTGCGCGCCTCCCATATTGCGGAACATCAAAAGCTATTCCGGCGCGTGGATCTGACACTTCCGCGGGCAGCAACCCCAACAATAAACCTCGATACCGGCGAACGCCTCGCTGCCTTCCCGACATCGCAGGATCCCGATCTCGCCGCGCTCTACTTCCAATACGGCCGCTATCTGCTCATTGCAAGCTCGCGACCCGGTTCGCAGCCGGCGAACCTGCAGGGCATCTGGAACGAGCTGGTGCAGCCACCCTGGAGTTCCAACTGGACCGCCAATATCAATACCGAGATGAATTACTGGCCGGCGGAAACCTGCAACCTCGCCGAGTGCCACGAGCCCCTTTTCGGGATGGTCCAGGAGCTGAGCCGTAACGGCGCGGTAACCGCCGCCGTGAATTACGGCTGCAAAGGCTGGGTCTCGCACCATAACGTCGATCTGTGGCGCCAATCCGCGCCGGTAGGCGACGGCACCGGAGCCCCCACCTGGGCAAATTGGCAGATGAGCGGCCCCTGGTTCTGCTCGCACCTCTGGGAACATTACGCGTTCGGCGGAGATACGGAATTCCTGAAAACGAAAGCGTATCCGGTCATGAAAGGCGCCGCCGAATTCTGTCTGGACTGGCTCATTGACGATAAAGCCGGGCACCTCGCCACATGCCCTTCCGAATCCACGGAAAATAATTTCACAACGCCGGATGGCAAAACCGCCATGACCAGCGCCGGCTGCACCATGGACATGGCCCTGATCCGCGAGCTGTTCTCCAATTGCATCGAAGCCAGCCGCACATTGGGCACCGACGCGGATTTCGCCGCGAAACTCAAAGCCGCGCGCGACCGCCTGATTCCATATCAAATCGGCAGCCACGGTCAGTTACAGGAATGGAGTGTCGATTTCGAAGAGAAAACGCCCGGACAGAGGCACATGTCGCACATGTATCCGCTCTATCCCGGCAGCGAATTTACATCGCGCCGGAACAAAGAGTTTTGGGAAGCGTCGCGCGTATCGTTGGAAAGACGTCTCGCTGCCGGTGGCGCATATACCGGCTGGAGCCGCGCCTGGGCGATCAATTTCGAAGCCCGCCTGTGCGATGGCGAAAAGGCATGGGAAATGGTATCCATGCTGCTGCAACACAGCACCGGCCCGAACCTGTTCGACACGCATCCTTCCGGCAACTCCTGGATTTTCCAGATCGATGGCAATTTCGGTGGAACGGCGGCTATGGCGGAAATGCTGCTGCAAAGCCACGATGGCGGCATCGACTTCCTGCCCGCCCTCCCCGCCGTCTGGGCCGAGGGCAGCGTCCGCGGGTTGCGGGCGCGGGGTGGCGTCACGGTGGATATCCGCTGGGCCGGGAAAAAGCCAACGGCGGCAACGCTGCACGCCACCCTGACTGGCGAACATCTGCTGCGGTCGCCGAAGGGCAGTAAAATCGGCCCCGTGCGTATGGGAAACCGGGTTGTCGCGGCAACTTCGGAACCCGATGGGGCGCAACGAATCAGACTCGAAGCCGGACAGATATATCAGGTGGCTTTCGCTTCATGAAATTTCCTGAAGCCAGTGCCGCTGTTTTCTCTATAATCATCTAAGGTAAGGAGGGAATTTAAATGGAAGAACAGAGTTACGCAAAACACACACAGTTGGTGCCGCTTTTCCACTTCGTCCTGGGTCCGCTCTGCGGCCTGACAGTGCTCGGTGCGATATACAATCTGGTTCGCACGCTCCAGAACGGTTCCGGCCGCGTGGACGCAGCCCTGATTGCAGTGCTTTCTTTTACGGTCCTGCTGACATCCGTCTTTAGCCGGGTTTTTCCGCTCAAAGCCCAGGACCGGGCTATTCGCGCCGAAGAAAATCTGCGCCATTATGTCTTGACGCAAAAGCTTCTGGATAAGCGCCTGTCGGTAAAGCAGATTGTTGGTCTGCGCTTCGCCTCCGACGGTGAATTTGTCGCCCTGGCTCAACGCGCTGCCGATGAGAGCCTGTCGCCGGACGCCATCAAGCGTGCCGTAAAAAACTGGAAAGTCGATACGGACCGCCTGTAAGCGGCGCTCCGCTATAATTCCGAGAAGATGACACGCCCTGAACCCAGCTGGCGGAGACGGGCGGTTGTGTCTTCGCATTTCGCCATAATCCTGCTCCTGGCGCTGTCGTCTCCCGCGCAGACACAGCAGCCCGATCCGGCCCTGCAGGATAGCCTGAAGGGCCTGAGCCTCGAACAGCTCGGCAACATCGAGGTCACCTCCGTTTCGAAGTCGCCGGTGTCCGTGGTCCGCACGCCTGCGGCGGTCTATGTCATCACCCAGCAGGATATCCGCCGTTCCGGCGCCACCAACCTGCCGGAAGCTGTGCGCCTCGCTCCCGGCGTCGAAGTCGCGCAGATCGACTCGGTCAAATGGGCCGTTGGGATTCGTGGCTTCGAAGGCCGCCTCTCGCGCGCTGTTCTCGTTCTGATTGACGGCCGAAGCGTCTACAATCCGCTCTTCCACGGCGTCTATTGGGAAGTGCAGGACACGCTGATGGAAGACATCGATCGCATCGAAGTCATCCGCGGTCCCGGTGGCACCATCTGGGGGCCGGATGCCGTCGACGGCGTCATCAACATCATCACGAAGAACGCAAAGGATACGCACGGAGCCATGGTCTCGGCCGGTGGCGGCAATGTGAACCAGGGCTTCCTCGATGCCCGCTACGGAGGAGGCAACGACAGCAACTTCAGCTATCGCGTGTATGCCAAAGGCTCCACTACGGCTCCTGAATTCCATGCCGACAACAATGAATTCGACGACCAGAGGAGAACTCAGGGTGGCTTCCGCATGGATTGGGACGTCACCGGCCGCGACTCCCTGACAATTCAGGGCGACGCCTACGATGGTCTGGCGGGTGAAAGCACGAGAATAACTTCGCTCACCGCGCCCTACTCCACCATCGTGAATCAGAACGCCGACCTGTCCGGAGCCAACGTGCTCGCTCGCTGGAAGCACATTCTGAGCGGCGGCTCCGATATCCAGATCCAGATGTATTACGACCGGGTCAGCCGTCTGCAGGCAAGCCAGGCCGAGTATCGCGACACTTACGATTTCGATCTCGTCCATCATCTGACGCTGGGCAAGCGTAACGACCTGATCTGGGGCCTGGGAGCGCGCGTCAGCCCCGCCAATCTTCCCGCGATTGTTCCCACCTATGTGTTCACGCCCGACAACCGCACGGACCAGCTCTACAGCGCCTTCGCGCAGGATGAGATATCGCTGCTTCCGGATCGCGTTTCGCTCACGGTCGGTGCCAAGTTGTTTCACAGTTCCTTCTCCGGCTTCAATACCGAGCCGAGCGCGCGCCTGCTCTGGACCCCCACCAGCCACGAATCGTTCTGGGGAGCCGTCACGCGCGCGGTGCGGACTCCTTCCGATATCGAAGACACCCTTCAATCCACTACTCTGCGCTCCACCGATCCGCTTGCGTTCAATGTCACGACAGGCGACGGTGTCTTTACGTCGGAGACCGACGTCAGTTATGAAGCCGGTTACCGGCAGCTCATCATTCCCGGCTTTTCCGTGGATCTCGCCACCTTTTACACCCACTTCGACCACCTCGAAAGTCTGGAACCGGGCGCGCCGTACACCGAAACCGTGAACGGAGAAACCTATACGATTTATCCGTTCGTCAACCGCAATGGCTTATTCGGAACCACCAAAGGCTTTGAGCTTGCGCCCAGCTGGAAGCCCGCAACGTGGTGGAGAGTGCAGGGTTCTTACTCCTATCTCGATATGGACCTGCACTCAAGGCCGACGAGCACCGATACAACGAGCGTGACTTCGGAAGACGGGTCCAGCCCGCGCCACCAGTTCGGGCTGCAATCGTTTCTGGACCTGCGCGGCCATCTCGAATTCAGCCAGGTCTTCCGCTACGTGAGTCTTCTGGACGCGCTGCAGGTGCCGGGCTACGAGACGGCGGACCTGCGAGTGGCATGGCACGGCATCCCGCACCTGGAGTTTGCGGTGACCGGACAAAATCTGCTCCAGCCGCATCACGTCGAGTACGCGGGAGATCCCGGACCTCTGGTCGGGATCAAGCGCAATGTTTTCGCGGCAATTACGTGGAGAAAATGACGCCCGCAAGTCTCTCCACCTTCCGGCTCCGCAAGGGAATTGCGCTCGCGGTCTGTCTCTCTGCCTCTCTCGCCCTGGCGCAGGATACGAAACCCACCGACTACCAGGTCAAGGCCGCGTACCTTTCCGATCTCGGACGTTTCGTCGAAACCTGGGGCACGCGGGCCAAACCCTCGCCCGACGAGTCCTTCGATCTCTGCGTGCTTGGGCAGGATCCTTTCGGCGTCAGCCTGGACGCGGCGGTCCGGGGCGAAAAGATCGGCGGATCTCCCATGACGGCGAAACGGATCGCCCGGCCGCAGGACGCGCTCGGCTGCCGGATTCTCTTCATCGGTTCGTCGGAAGATACGCAGTTGAGGGCGGTCATGGCCGCGATCGGCACGGCTCCCGTGTTGACCGTCGCGGACTTTCCCGACTTCATCAAACAGGGTGGTATGATCCAGTTCGTTCTGGACGGGGACAAAGTCAAGTTCGAGATCAATATCGCTTCGGCCCGGCGCGCCGGCCTGAAGCTCAGCTCGGATTTGCTCAAGGTGGCGCGCATGGTGAGGAAGACGCCATGATGAGAAACCTCGGCAGGTATTCCATCCGGAAAAAGCTGACTTGGATGAACCTCATCGTCAGCACCCTCACGCTGCTGATCGCTTCTTCCGCGTTCGTGGCGTACGAACTGGCCACTCTGCGGCTCGCCATGGTCCGCAACCTGTCGATACAGGCTCAGATCGTGGGCGCCAACTGCGCGTCGGCGGTCGAATTCGACGATCCGGATTCCGCGCGCAATACGCTGTCGGCCCTGAACGCCGCGCCCAACATTACGTCGGTCGCCATTTATACGTCGTCCCAGGGCGTGCCGTTTGCGGCTTATATGCGGGAGCCCGGCGGCACGCCGGAGGGCGCCGGTGTGGCCTGGGGGCAGGCGGAAACGCATCAGTTCACCAACAGTTCCCTGGTGCTGATCCGGCCCATCGTATTTCAGGGCGACCGGATCGGCACCGTCCTGATCCGGTCCGATTTGCAGGAGATTTACGACCGGCTTCTCCGCTATGCGGGCATCGTCGCCATCGTCCTGCTGATGTCTTTGCCCGCGGCACTCCTGTTCTCCACCATTTTCCAGAGGGCCACCACGCGCCCGATCGTGCAGCTGGCGGGCGTGGCCCGTATGGTTTCACGCGAGAAGAAGTACGACATGCGCGCCCCGGCAAGCGGCAGCCAGGATGAGGTCGCCGTGCTGATTGAAGCGTTCAATGAAATGCTGGCCCAGATTCAGGAGCGCGATGCCGCGCTGCAGCATGCGCACGAACGGCTGAATCTGGCGCTGAAGTCCTCTGGTGTCGGAACCTGGAGCTGGAGTGTTGCCGACGGCACAATCGAGTGGGACGATTTCATGCACCCGCTCTTCGGCCTCGAAAACAGCGCCGCATTGAATCTCTATCCGGACTTTCTGAGCCTCATTCATCCGAAAGACCGCGAACGCGTGCGCGAAGTCGGCGCCGGCTCGGCGACGCCGGGTGACGCCTTCGACATCGAATTCCGCGTGATCTGGCCCGATGGCAGCGTTCACAGCCTGAGTTCACGCGGCCGGGTATTTCGCGACAGTCAAAATCTGCCCGTGCGGCTGACGGGCGTTTGCTGGGATATCAGCGAACGCAAACGCGCCGAAGAAGAACGGCAGAAATTCGTCTCGCTCGTGGAACAGACCGACGACTTTGTCGGCATGGTGGCGCTCGATGGCTCCATCATGTTCATCAACCGCGCCGGCTGCAGACTGGTCGGCCTCGAAGCGCAAAAGGCGGTAGGCACGCCTTTCGCGGACCTGCATCCCGAAGACGCATGGTCCATTCTGAGCGACGAAGTCCTGCCTTCGATTCTTCGTGGCGATGGCAACTGGGTTGGCGAAGCCCGCCTGCGCCATCTCGCCACGCGTCAACCGATCGACGTGCTCATGAATATCTTCCCGGTCAACGATCCGGAAACCGGCCAGTTGCTCTGCTTCGCCGCGATCATGCGCGACGTCACCGAGCGGAAGCGCCTCGAGGCGCAACTTCTTCAGGCGCAGAAGCTGGACAGTATCGGCCAGCTTGCGGGCGGTGTCGCACACGATTTCAACAATCTGCTGACAATCATCTCCGGCTATTCCGAACTGATCCTCGGACGCTGTGATCCAAATGATCCTGTCGTCGAGCCGGTGGAACAGATTTCGCGCGCCGCGGCAAGAGCGGCGGCGCTGACCCGCCAGTTGCTGGCGTTTGGCAGCAGGCAAGCCAGCGAGCAGAAAGACATCCGGCTCAACGACGTTGTCGCCAACGTGGAGAAGATGCTGCGCCGCCTCATCGGTGAAGACGTCGATCTGGTTCTGTCGCTCGAAGAAGATGCCGGGATGCTCCGCGCGGATCCCGGGCAGATCGAGCAGGTCATCGTGAACCTGGTGATCAATGCGCGCGACGCGATGCCCGGCGGCGGCAAACTGTTGATCGAAACGGCCACTCTTTATATCGACGAAGAGTCCGCGCAGGGCCGCCTCGCGGTAACACCGGGCCACTATCTGATGCTCGCGGTCAGCGACACGGGCATCGGCATGACCCAGGAAGTCAAGTCGCGGATTTTTGAGCCGTTTTTTACCACAAAAGAGCGCGGTAAGGGAACCGGGCTGGGTCTCTCAACCGTCTATGGAATTGTGCAGCAAAGCCGGGGGTCGATCTCCGTCCAGAGTCAGCCGGAGCGGGGTACCACGTTCCGCTTGCTTTTCCCCATCGTGGAGTCGGGCCATCGGGAGAGTTCGGACTCTGTCGCCGAGACTCCCGCTTTCGGAACCGAGACCATCCTCCTCACGGAGGACGAAGCCGGAGTCCGCGGCTATGTCCGTCACATCCTGGAACGGCACGGCTATCGTGTGGCGGAGGCTTCCAACGGACTCGAAGCCATGGACATCGTTCACAGGTTTCCTGAGCCGATTCATCTCCTGCTGACGGATGTTGTGATGCCCGAAGTGGGAGGAGTGGAACTCGCCGCGCAGTTCGCCACGGTCTATCCCGGCGTTCCCATTCTCTACATGTCGGGATACAACGACCGGCTATGGATGCACAGCGAAACGGAAGTGAACTTCATCCAGAAGCCATTCGCTTCCCCGGCGCTGCTGACGCGAATCCGGGAGCTTCTCGACGCCCGTCGGGACGCGCTGGCCGATACGCAATCAGCGACTTCGTAAACAGCAGGAAGCGCTCCCGGAGGATCACCGCGTCAGGGAACAGACGCTGCATCTGATCTGCCGAGAGCAGGCGAATATCGGAAACGAAGTGTTCGATGTAAAACCGCTTTTGGTCTTCTGATGGCCGGTGAATCCACTGCCAGACGGTGAAACGGCGGACGATGAACGCGCGCCACGCGCGGGGCAGCAGATGAATGAAAGGAGTCAGCAGATGAGTCTCGATGGGGAAGTAGCGATTGGGTGTCTGGACCCAGTACGCGCGTCCGGCGCGCCTAATCTCCCCCGCGAACCGCGCCTGGGCTTCCGCCCCGCCGACGTGCTCAATCACGGAGTTACTGAAGACGATATCGAACGCCCCGTCGGCAAACGGGAGAAGGCAGCCATCGCCGTAAACGTGGCGCATGCCGGGGAGTTCCGCTTCTCTGTCAGCTGCCGCCCGCGGCATATTGAGCAGGACGATCTCGGTAACCTCGGAACCGTCGAGTAACGCCCATATTTCGGAGGTTCCGCCGACGTCCAGAATCCGTTTGTTTTCCGTTAAGGGAAACGCAGCGGCAAATCGACGCATTCGCTTCATGCGAAAAGACTTCTGGACCTTGGCCAGCCGCTCGGGTATCCTCATCATTGCGTCCCTTTACACATATTTGCCCGCCGCCTGGCACGAAACACCGGGCAGCGACAATCATAATTACCATTCACGGGATCCTGACTCCACCATGCCAACACGCGCCCGCTTTCCGCTCTTAATCTCCGCTACATTGATTCTCGCCCTGGCCGGTAGTTTGCTCGAGGCGGCGCAATACAGCGGAGCGGTACGTGCTGCGGATCAGCCGGTTCCAGGCGCCATGGTGACCGCAAAACAGGGCGATGCCAAAGTGATTGCGTATACCGACGAAAACGGCCGCTACACGATGGATCTGGCGCCAGGAACCTGGGACATCTCAGTCGAGATGTTCGAGTTCACGACATCGACGGGAAAAGTAACCATCGCGGACGCGCCGGCGCGCCAGGAATGGGCGCTGGAGATGCCGAAACTCCGCGAACGTTTGGGCGGTGCGGCGGGAGCCGAGACGGATCAGGCGACGGCCGGCGCTATGGCGGCAGCCGCGGCGGCGCAGCAGACCGGAGCACAGGCCGGCGGCGGTGGACGGGGCGGCAGGGGTGGACGCGCCGGCGGGCGAGGTGGTTTTGGCGGGCAGGCAGGCGGGCGCTTCGGACGCGGAGCGGCCGGCGCCAGTGGCGCGACGGGCGCCACTGGAACAGCGGTTGCGGCAGCCGCTCCGGCCCGAGGCTTCCAGAATGCACAGGTTCGGGCCACGCAGGAAGCGCCGCCTGCGACTCAAACAGCGGATGCCACCCCGGCCCCACAAGCCCCAACGAACCTGCCATCGGAGTTTGACGAAAACGCCGGGGACGAAGCGCTTCTGGTGAATGGCAGCACGAGCGGCGGCTTGGCGCAATCGGGCATGGATGAGGCTACGCGACAGCGATTGATCAACAATGCCGGTGGCCGCGGCGGTGGAGGCGGTGGCCTGACATCGGCGGCGATGGATAGCTCCGCGCTTGCCGACAACATCGGGATGCCGCCGGGAATGGCGTCGCCCACCAATGACTCGCTCGGTCTGGGCGGATTCGGCGTGGGTGCCATCAACGGTGGATTCGGCGTGGGGGCGGCGGCCGGCGCCGGCGGTCTCGGCAACGGCTTCACGCCAGGTGGCGGTGCGGGTGGAGGCGGCGGTGGGCGTGGTGGAGGCGGAGGCGGCGGTGGTGGAGGAGGCGGAGGGCGCGGCGGCGGTGGGCGTGGAGCCAGCCCGAGCTTGCGCGGCGCATTCGGCGGGCAATACAACCAAATCGGAAATCGCCGGAAGAATCCCTACAAGCCAACCGGCACGATTTCCTGGAGCGGCACGAATTCGATACTCAATGCCGCGCCTTTCAATCTGAACGGCACTGCGGCGCAGAAACCGCAAGCTATGACGAATACCTATAACGCGACGTTGGGCGGCCCACTCGTGGTGCCCCACATCGTGAAATGGACTCGCGCGCAATACAGCATCAGCTACTCGGGTTCGCATAACCTGTCGGGCCTCGACCAGTTATCGACGGTGCCGACGCCTGCAATGCTGGGAGGCGACTTCAACAATCTGAGCAAACCGACGGTCATTTACGATCCCCTGAGCGGGCAGCCGTTCGCGGGCGACGTGATTCCGCAGTCGCGCATCAGCCCCACCGCTCTCGCACTGGAACAGTACTTCCCTTCGCCGACCTACACGAATTTGCTCGTGCAGAATTTCCGGCTCGTCGCCAACAACCCGTCGAACAGCCAAAGCATCGGCGTCCGGCTGAACGCGCCGCTCACCAATAAGGACCGGCTGAACTTTAACGTCCAGTTTCAGGACCGCTCTTCGTCCACGCTGCAGAACTACGGCGAATTCCTCGATCCCTCGACAGGCAGCGGGCTCAGCGCGTCCGTAGGCTGGAACCACAGCTTCAAAGCCCGCATCAACAACGTGGGCACCGTGAGCCTCAGCCGCAACCTGTCGAACAACATGGACTACTTCGCCAACAAGACCAACGTCGCGGCGGCTCTCGGCATCGGCGATACCACGCAGGATCCCAACGCATACGGCCCGCCCAGTATCCGCTTCGTGAACTTCGGCGGCATCAGCGATGGCAACGTCGGTTCCACCCGGCCCCAGACACTGGGCTTCACCGACGCGTTCACCTATGTCATCGGGCGTAAGCATAACCTGATGTTCGGCTACACTTATCAGGCGCAGCAATACAACAATCTCAGCTACGCAAACACGCGCGGCTCGTTCAGCTTCACCGGATTGCTGACCAGCGAACTCGGCCCCACGGGAAATCCCGTGACGGGGACGGGATCCGACTTCGCGGACTTCCTGCTTGGTCTTCCGGCGTCGAGCTCCATCCAGGAAGGCGCTACTAACCGTTACTTCCGCCAGCACAATATGAATATGTACGCGCAGGACGATTACCGTATCTCGGCCGGCGTCACTCTCAATATCGGCTTGCGATACGAATACTTCTCGCCGGATACGGAGTTGCGCGGCGCTCTGGCGAATATCGTGATGAACCCGTCGATGACCGCCGTTGCGGTTGTCACGCCGGGTATGGCGGATCCGTTTGGCGGTGGCGCGCTGCCATCGAGCCTGGTGCGTTCGGATAAGGAAGCATTCTCGCCTCGCCTCGCCCTGGCATGGCGGCCCTGGCAAAAGCACAGCCTTGTCACCCGCATTGGTTACAGCATCTTCTACAGCGGCTCTGCGTACAACCAGATCGCCGGCCAGATGGGATCACAGGAGCCTTTTGTGAATGCGCAGTCATTCAGCACGCAGGGAATCGCGAACCCGCTAACCTTCCAGAACGGCTTCTTCGGCCCGGCCACCATCACGAGCACCGATACTTACGCAATCGATCCGAACTACCGGCTGGCTTACGCGCAGACGTGGAACGCGACGCTGCAGGAATCGCTGAAGTGGGGCGTGCTCGCGGAGATCGAATATATCGGCACTAAGGGCACGCGGCTTGGCATCGTGGAAGAGCCGAATCGCTCGCTCACCGGTGTGCTGCCTATTCCTGCGTCCGCGCAGTTCACTTATCAGGACTCCGATGGCAACTCGATTTACCATGCAGGCCAGGTTAGGCTCACCAAACGGCTGACGCGCGGTATGGCGGCGACGGCCCTCTATACCTATTCGAAATCCATCGACGATGTATCGAGCTTCAGCGGACCGGGCGGCACGGTGGTGCAATACATCAACAACTACGGTCTTGAGCGGGGACTTTCGAACTTCGCTCAGCCGCAGAATCTGTCGACGACGTTCCAGTACACATCGCCGGTTGGCATGAGCGGACGCTTCCGTAATACAAAGTGGTACACGACCTGGATGCGGGGCTGGGCCACGAATGGGACTTTCAATTTCACTTCCGGCACGCCGTCGACGGCGACGGTGTCAGGCAACCTTTCGAACCTGGGCGGCGGCGGAGCCATCGGCGGCACCCTGCGCGCGGAAGCGACCGGGCTGCCGATCTCGGCTGCGGGCTTTCCGTTTTTCAATCCCGCGGCTTTTACAACTCCGCCCACGGATGAATACGGCGATGCCGGCCGGAACACGATTCCCGGCCTGCCGCACGCGACGTTCGGACTGAATTTCCGGCGCACGTTCCGGCTCGGGAATGAGGCCTCGCAGCGAACTCTCGCGTTCCAGCTGAATACGAATAACGCCCTGAACCATCCCACGATTTCAGGGTTCGGCACTAACGTATCCTCGTATACGTTCGGGATCGCGACCGGGGCGTCTCAGATGAGAACGGTATCCATGAACCTGAGGTTTACTTTCTGATGCGGATGACAGGTATTACTATTCTCGCGGCCATTGGGATTGTGCTGCTGGCTCCCGCGATTGCCCAGCAGGCAACTCCGTCGCCGTCTGCTGCGCCTCCATCTGCACAGACTCCGGCGAAAGCCGCGGCGGAAACGGCGACGCCCATTTTCAGATCCAGCAGCAACCTGGTCATCGTGGATGTCACGGTCAAAGACAAGGCCGGCAATCTGATTCCGGGCCTGAAGCAGGAAGATTTCACGCTGTATGAAGACGGCAAGCCACAGAAGATTTCCGTGTTCGATTTCCAGGAACTCGGGATGGATCCGGAGCCACCGGAAGAACTCAAGCTCGCCGACGAGCTGAAACTTCCCGAAGCTCCCAAGTCGGAAATTACGTCGCCCACGCCGGGTGTTCTGCACTTTAAAGACAAACGGCTGATGGTCTTCTATCTCGACTTTGCTTCCATGCAGGTCGCCGAACAATTGCGCGCGCAGGACGCGGCGCTCGACTTCCTGCAGAAGTCCATCACGAAAGACGACCTGGTGGCGATCGTCCTTTACACCAGCACGCCCATCATCGAAACGGATTTCACCGATGACCGCGATGTTTTGACGAACGTCATCCGGCAGCTTCCGATCGGAGAATCGACCGAACTCGCCGGTCTGGCGGATACAGGCGACGACAACGGCCAGGACACCGGCGCAGCTTTCGTCGCGGATGAGACCGAGTTCAACGTCTATAACACTGACAAAGAACTCAACGCGATCGGGCAGATCGCAAAGATGCTGAAAAGCTTTCCGGAGAAGAAGGCGCTGGTCTATTTTTCGTCGGGGGTGACCGGAACCGGAATGGAGAACGAGGCGCAGCTGGAAGCGACGATCAACCTGGCGGAAAAGTCCAACATGGCTATCTTCCCGATCGATGCGCGGGGCCTAACGGCAGACCCTCCCGGTGGCGGTGCGAATACGGCGGGACCGCGAGGGACCGGGCTCTACAACGGCTCGGCGTACAATTCGCAGCGCACAGCGAAAAACGCTTCGCAGGATACCTTGAATTCGCTGGCGGCGGATACAGGCGGCAAAATGTTCGTCGACAGCAATGACATCGCGCTCGGAATTAAAGACGTGCAGAAGGCGATGAGCAGCTACTATCTGCTCGGATATTACAGCACCAACGACAAGGACGATGGTAAGTACCGCAAGATCACTTACAAGCTGAACAGCAAGATCGCCGGCGCGAAACTGGAAGGCCGCGAGGGCTATTACGCCGATAAGAACTGGAAGGCGATGAACGGGGAGGATAAGGAGTATGAGCTCACCCAGGCCCTTTCCTCCGGCGATCCGGTCACGGATATTCCCATGGTTCTGCAAGCCGACTACTTCCGCGTATCGCCGACCACATACTACGTGCCGGTATCGATTCGGGTACCCGGTTCCGCGGTTGCGATCGCCCAAAAAGGCGGAGCGGCCAAAACGCAACTGGATTTTGCGGGTCAGGTTCAGGACGAAACGCACGCGGCCGTGGGAAACGTTCGCGATAACGTCCCGGTGACACTGGACGGCGCTAATGCCGAGCGAGCCACGAAGGGCACCTATCAGTACGATGCTGGCTTTACTCTTCTGCCTGGCACCTATCATCTGAAGTTTGTCGTGCGGGAAAATATATCCGGCAAGATGGGGACGTTCGAGGGCAAACTCGTCGTTCCCGATCTGAGCGCGGATACGCACGGACTCAAGCTGAGCTCCATTATCCTGAGCAACCAGCGCAATCCGGTGGCCTCCGCGGTGGGCTCTGCCGAACGCGCCACGCGACAAACGCTGGCGGCGAATCCGCTGGTGGTGGGCAATGAGAAAGTGATCCCGAATGTCACGAAGGTGTTTCGCCGTTCACAGACGATGTATGTGAACTTCGATGTCTACGACGCCCAGCCCGACCCGACCGACACGAAGGCGCGGCGTGTGAAGGTCAGCATGAGCCTGTTCAATAAGAACGGCGTAAGAGCGTTTGAAGTTGGCCCGATTGATGCGACGCAGGTGGCGTCGACGCGGCCGGAGGCGGTTCCGGTGCAGTTCCAGATTCCGCTGAAGGACATCCCGCCGGGCGAATATACGACCCAGATTACCGCTGTGGATGAAGTCAGCCGCAAGTTCGCTTTCCCCCGCGCTCGTCTGGTAGTACGATAGAAAGGTGAAAAGACGAATTGCTCTCGTAGTACTGGCAGCTTGCTCAGCTTGCTGCCTGTCCGCTCAGACGAAACCGGCGTTCGACGTCGCCACAATTAAGCCTGCCGCGCCGGTCGATCAGGCACGAATCGCCGCAGCAATCCGGGATGGCGGGAAATGGCCAACCGGTCCCAGCATAGAACCTGGCCGGGCTGAATTCACATCAATGGATCTGAAAAGCCTGATTACGCTCGCGTACGACTTGCGGGGAGAACAGGTCACAGGCCCGGACTGGATGTCGGCGACGCGCTTCGATATCATCGCCAAAATTCCTGCGGGCGTACCGAGAGCCGAAGTTCCCCAAATGCTGCAATCGCTCCTTGCAACCCGGTTCGGACTGGCCACGCATAGGAGCAGCGTTGAGCGTCCGGTCTTCGCGCTGGTCGTAAACAAAGGTGGTCCCAAACTGAAGGCGTCCAGTGGTACTCCCGCAGCGATCGATCCGGACGCACCGCTGAAACCGGGCCAAATCAAGACGCAGGGGTCCAACGGACCGATTCTGATGACGGTAGATCAGGTCCACAACGGCTACACAATGGACTACGGGCTGAAGGGCAAGCTGACGCGCAGCGACAATCCGGCCACGCATTCGATCCACATGGAATTCAGCATGATCACGATGCAGGGGCTTGCCGATCTGGTGAGTCAGATTTTTCGCCCATTGAAGGGCGGGTTGGCCCGGCAAATCGTGGACATGACAGGAATCACGGGTAACTACGATGCGACGCTCGATGCCTCGCTGACTGACGTCACGGCCACCGGATCCGATCCCGATGGCGCCGCGCCGCCGTTGAACGAAGCGATTCAAAAGCTGGGATTAAAGCTGGAGCCGCGCTCCGCCACGATGGAGCAGCTTGTAGTTGATCACATTGAGCGGACGCCAACCGAGAATTGAGACGCCGCACGCGTTTTCTGTCGCCACTTCTTGTCCCTTCCGTTTGACATACGACCGTAACTCGTGATATGATCCTGCTGTGCGGCGATCTGCCCTGTCATCTATTGGCTTCCTGTTTCTTCTCTCCGGAGTTGCAGTCTGCCAGAGCCAAACGCCAGCATTTCAGTCCGCGGAAGTTCACGCGAGCGCGGGTAAGGCAGCGATGCAGGCTACTTTTCACGATGGCACATTCCAGATCCGGTCCGCCACAATGACGGACCTTGTCGGTATTGCGTACGAAGCCCATCCGGACAGACTGGAGGGCGCGCCGCGCTGGTTCGGGCAGGATCGATTCGACATCACGGCCAAAGCGCCCGCCGATACGGCGGCGGCAACAATCGTCCTGATGCTGAGAGCGTTGTTGGCGGACCGGTTCCGGCTGGTTTTCCACGGCGGGGAAAAATCCACGACGGCGTTTTTCCTGTCCGCGGGGAAGAGCGAGCCAAAGATGAAGGTATCCGACGGCACGGGGGCGCGCGGGTGCAAACTGGAGCCGATGTCGCGCGACGTCACGGTCGACAACACTTACGTCTGTCACAACGTGACCATGGCTGAATTCGCCACGGAGTTGCATGGCATGGCGAACAGCTACCTCACGGAGCCAGTGATCGATGTCACTGCCCTGAAGGGCAAGTGGGACTTTGTTATCGCCTGGACCTCAAAGAGTGCGTTGCAAAGAATGAGCGCCGGCGTATCTCTGTTTGAAGCGGTCGATCGACAACTCGGCCTCAGGCTGAAGGAGGAGACACAGGCGCTGCCTGTTTTCATCGTGGAGCACGCGGAGAAGCCGGCAGGGAACTAAGCGTCGAGACGAGTCGCCCCTCTTCTTAGATCGCCGCACGCGAGTGCACTGCCATCTGGAGATGTGCTGCTTCTGTTAGAATCGGGTGGTCTTTAGCCGGATGACCACTCTTTCCATTCGCGCGCGCATCGGCATCCTCGTAGCGCTCGCGATCATCGCCTACTTACCCGCTCTCCGTCTTCCGTTCATCGCTGACGACTACCGGCAGATACCGATCGCCCGCGACCTTGCCGCGCAGGGCTGGACCCCCTTGTTACGCGCGGACGCGAATCTGCGCCCACGCGCGACTTACATGTTCCTGAGCGCGTCGCTGGATCGAACTTTTGGATTCACTCCGGTGGCGTTCTACGCGGCCAATCTGCTTCTCCACGCGCTCTGCGTCCTGCTGGTGTATGCCAGCGGCGTCTGGACCGAATTGGGCGAACCTGTCGCGTTCTGGGCGGCCGCATTTTTCGCCGTTCAGGAGGGGCACCAGGAGGCGATCATGTGGGCGGTCGGCTCGACCTATCTGCTGGTGTTTCTGTTCGGCATGGCTGCGTGGGTCTGCTGGGTGAAATGGTTACAGGGCGGAAGCGCGAAATGGTACGCCATCGCGGTTGTCTCCTTCCTGCTCGCGGCGGCCTCCAACGAATCGGTGTGGATATTTGCGGTGCTGATGCTGCTCCCGCTGGCGCTTGAGCGCGGACACTGGCAGCGCGGGCTCATCGGCGCCGGTCCATTCCTGGCGATGGCGGGCGCGTATATTTTCTGGTCCTGGAATAGCCGAGTGGCAGATCCCGGCTACCATGACAATCGATTTTCGCTTTCCGCACCGTGGCTTCACGTATTGATCGATAGCTGGTGGCGGCTTCTCTTCGTGTGGGGACTCGTAGCGCTGGCGGTTTTGCTATGGGTAGGCAGGCGTACGGACCGTCGGCTGGCTGGCGCCGCGTCTTTATGGATGATTCTCAGCCTGCTGCCGTTTTGTTTTCTAACTTATATGCTTCAGGTCCCCAGCCGGCATACTTATCTGGCCAGTGTGGGACTTGCCTGGCTTTTTGGCGCCGGGGCGGCGAGACTTTACGAACGGCGCAGGCACACCGCGCTGGCGGTTCTCTGCGTTGCGGCGCTTACGATCAATCTGGAAATTCTCTGGGTCAAAAAAATGTCGCAATTTCGGGAGCGCGCCGAACCGACCGAGCTTTTGAAGCAGGCCGCGGCGGCCGCGGATGGATCGGTGACCGTCGGTTGCTTTCCGCTTCCGGATTTCATGGCGGAAGCAGTTCTGAAGAGCGTCGGCACAAAGGCGGCTTTCGAACATCCTGACGCCGCGCCTGACTCGGCCTGCTTCCGCGTGGAATACCGGACGCGCCAGGGACAGGTCGTTCGCGAATCGCGCAAGCTCGGAACCGGGCGGCACGGCACGTTCTACTGAGTTGCCGGCGTTAGCCCAGGAACCCGAGGGTCGCAGTCGGGAAATTCGTAACATACGGGAAGATCGATGGCAGGTTCGCGGGACTGACTCCGAACCACTGCGCCATCGTCGCTGCGTACTGATCGACTGAAGTGGTGGGGACCATCGTGCCGCGCGAATTGGCATCGTCCGGACCGCCCAGAACCAGCGACGGGAATTTGCCCCAGAACTGGCCGCCCTGCAGAGAGCCACCGTTCGCCGCGCCGGTGCCGATGACGAAATGGTGACTGCCCCACGCGTGATCCGTGCCGACGCTGCCGTTGGGCTGGAGCGTACGGCCGAATTCCGATGCGGTGAACGTGGTCGTATTTGCATCGGTGCCGACTTCCTGAGTCGCCGCATAAAAAGCGCCGACCGCCTGGCTGAGTTGCTGCAGGAGCGGGTCCTGCCCCTGCGTGAAATCGTTGTTGGCGACATTGGTCTGCGCGCCGTGCGTGTCGAAGCCGCCGAGTTGGCAGAAGAAGACCTGGCGTCCGATTCCGAGAGCTCCGCGGATGCTCATGATCTGAGCGACCGTTTGGAGCTGCTGCCCGATTTGCGAAGTGGGGAAAACAGTATTGACGACCGCGGATTTCAGCGCGTTCGTGAGCGTTGTGGAAAAACCGACGCCCCGATTGAAGTTGGCGTTGGCCGCCGTCACGAGTTTGAGGCCGTTATCGAACTCCATCAGCTGCTGAACCGCACTCAGACGGCCAGGCGTGGTTGCGCCTTCGAGCAGCGACGCGCCGCCGACCGGAACTGTCTCGGCAAAGGTTTGCTGACCGGTGCAGAAGAGGCCGCAGCCGGAAGTTGCCGTCACGGGAGTAAAACTTGCTGACGAGTTGTACGTGGGGGTGAGGTTGTCTTCCACGCGGCCGCCCCAGCCGGTGGAGATGGCGCCACTGGGAATCGCAGCCTGCCACTGATTGGTTTGATCGGAATGCGAGAACAATTGCGGTGGCAACTGGGCGAGGTTCTGGTTCTGGAAGATCTGCGGGGTGGTCGGTTGAACAAGCATTCCGACATTGGCAACGACGGCCGCGTTACCTGCGTTATAGAGTTTGGCGATCTCCGGCATCAGCGGGTGGAGTCCGTAAGCCGCGCCGCCGTTGGCGATCAACTGAAGCCCGGATTGCGGCATCGCGAGCATCTGGCGCGCCTTCGCATACAGACTGTAATTTTGCGGATCGGCCGGAATCACCATGTTGTTGCTGTCGTTGCCGCCGGAAAGAAAGATACATACCAGAGCCTGGTAGGGCGCGGCGCTCGTAGCCAACGCGTTCATCTCGCCGAATTTGGCAAAAGCGCCGAGGGCTCCCACCGATGTGACGGCGGCTTTCAGGAAATCTCTTCTGGATTTGATCGGCATTTTCGTATTCCTCGGTATCTTGTTCGTATCGCGACTTAGTGCCAAACGTTGTAGTAACTCGATGTCAGAATCAGGTAACAGGCGGTCTGCACCTGATGCAGAGCACCGTATGGCTGATCCTGAATCACGGCGTTCGTTATGATCTGGCTCATCGCCGCGGGCATTGTGCCATGCGTCAAAGTCAGATCGAGCGCGCTCACCAGGGTTTGCGGCGTGGCTGCGAGCGGCAGGAACGACGTCAGATCCAGAGTCGTGCCGGGGCCGTAGCTTTGCACCGCATTGGAATATTGGGAAAACAACTCGGCAACGAGGTTTTCGCGAAGAATCGCGGCGTTGGGGTTGTCGATCTGAAACTCCGGCCCGTGCAGACCGCCGGTCCCGGCCACGACATAACCGGGCGAGAAATAACTGAACACGCTGGCCGGATTGTAGATGTCCTGCCCGAGCGCGGCGAGATTCGAGGAGTAGTAATTCGCAGGCGTCATCTGGCCGTTGAAGGCGCGCACGAGCCCGGGGACGAAGAGCGCCGGCTCCTGTAGATGGCCGTCGGTGGAAAGATCGTTGCCGCCCGCGTCGTTCGCACGGGCTTCGGCATCGAGCAGAATCGCGGTGACTACGGTTGGTATGTCGCCATTGCTCTGCGCGAACGCCTGCGCCACACGCTGCACGTAAGCAGGGGTGGGATTGCTTTTCACCAGATGCTGAATCAGCTGTTTCGAGATGAAGGGAGCAACATTCGGCTGGCTTGCGATGTTATCGAGCGCGGCCTGCAGATCCTGCTGCGGCGTCAGATTGGCCGCCGCCACGTAGCCGTTGAGGAGCGTCTTGGAACCGAAATCGTGTTCCGCCGAATACGGAACCATGGGACCGCTGGAGTTGATGTAAGACGGCCAGTTGGGTTGTCCGCCAGGATTGACATAAGTCCAGCCGGTGAAGACGCGGGCCAGCTCGGAGACGTTTGGCTGCAGATAAGTGGGCAGTGCCGCGCCGGTTGAATCGGTTTGAGTGGTGCCATCCTGGTTGAGCAGCACGTCGCCCATGCTGAAGAGCTGCATCACTTCGCGGGCGTAGTTTTCGTTTGCCGCCGTTCCTGCCACGGGGTCGGCTTTGGCGTTGTTCGCCATGTCCAGATAGTTGCCCATGCCCGGGCTCACAGTGACGTCGCCGAGGATCTGCCGGTAGTTGGTAAAGGCATCGTTGGTGAGCATCTGCTCGTACGGAATCATGTCGCCGTTCCAGATGATCTTGGTGATGGAGATGGTAAAAATCTCGCTGAGCGCGAAAGCCACGCGCTGGCGAAGCTGGTCCGAATTCGTGACCGCGTTAGCCAGAAATGTATTTGGCAGGCCACCCTGATCGCCGGTGACCGCATTGTAATTGGAGATCACGGGCATCGCCAGTTGCTGGGCGATCCAGGCCTGGAAGCCGATAGTCTGCACGTTGGCGACGTCCGCGGACGTTGGGCCGAAGGCAGCCTGTTCCAGGAAACGGTGCGCGGCGGAAACGGAGACGAGCGGGTTCTGCACTCCGACCGGAACCACCAGCGGCGCCGAGACCAGCGTTCCATTCGACACTGTCAGATTCGCCGTGCTGGCCGGTCCGGCGAAGCCTGTGACCTGTAACGTGGTCGTGTTGAGGTAAGAAGTCGACAGCGCGACGCCGTTCAGTTGAGCCAGCGATTTGGCGGTGAAGCCTGTGCCGTTAATCGTAGTGGAGAAAACGCCGAGTGGCAGCGGCGACGTGCCGGTGGACACGACGGTCGGCGGCACGTTCGTCAGCAGGGTCACTGTCGCGACCGTTTGGCCAGCTGCGTTCGATGCCGTGACGGTGTCGGTGCCGGAAGTCGGCATGGCGGCCGGCGCGGTGTAGAGTCCTGCGGAAGTCACAGTGCCCGCAACGGCAGCCCAGCTGGTTGCACCTGCGGCTTTGAACTGCTGGGTCGCGCCCAGAATCAGACTAGCGGTTGCAGGTGAAATCGCGGTTGGTGGCACGTTTGTCACGAGCGCGACCGTCGCTGCGGAGGAACCCGCCGCATTCGTGGCGGTGACCGTGTCAGTCCCCGATGACGGCATTGTGGATGGCGCCGTATATAAGCCGGCCGAAGTTACTTTTCCTGAGACCGCAGTCCAGCTCGTCGCGCCCGCCGCAGTGAATTGCTGCGTCTTCGTCAACGTGACGCTGACTGAAGACGGCGAAATCACGGGCGCGGTGTTCGTCAGGAGGGTAATTTTCGCCGTTGACGAGCCCGTTGAATTCGTTGCCGTGACGGTGTCGGTTCCCGAAGATGGCATCGCTGCCGGGGCGGTGTACAAGCCAGTTGAAGTCACAGTTCCGGAGATGGCGCTCCAGCTGGTGGCTCCAGTCGCAGTGAACTGCTGGGTTTTCGTCAGCATCACGCTGACGGTTGCAGGCGAGATTACGGGCGCGCCGCCGGTGCTGCCAGTTCCTCCTGTCGAGCCCGTCGCGCCTGAACTGCCTGAACTTCCCACCGGAACCGTGATGGAATTTCCGTAGACGGACGACGGGTTCTTCACTGTGAAAGTGGCGCTGGTGGCCGGTCCCTGATAGCTTGTCGCTTTGATTGTGGTCGAGGTGACGGAGGTCGTCGACATCTGGACGGTACCGACCAGAACCGTCGCGCCGGACTGAAACCCGCTGCCCGTAATGGTGACGTTGATAGTGCCGACTGCCAGCGGGTTCGGCGTGACCGATGTAATCTGCGGGCCGGCGTTCAGGAGGTACATATATTGAGAGCCGGAGATTTTCGTATTGCTCGCCAGCTCAGCCGTGATCTGCGTCATACCGGAAGACGGCACCGTTGTTGGCGCGGTAAACAGACCGGTTGTGGTGATGGTGCCGACCGTGGAATTACCGCCGACTTTGCCGCCTGCCAGCCAGATAATTGAGTTTTCTCCCGTAGCGCCCGAAACGGTTGCCGTAAACTGTTGCGTTCCACCGGGACCGGCCGTGATGTAGCCTGCGGGCCCAACGGTTATCGTCTGGGCCTGTAGTGCGATGCCGGCCAAAGCTGTAACTATAGTTAACAGCCGGACGGCTGAATTTATTTTCTGCACGGAAACTCCTCCGGGGATCGGAACTGGTCGCGTATGAAACAGCACGCAGCACCGTATCGTGTATGGAGTGGCACGAACCGGCAATTATATTTCGCACGGGCAAAAAAAAGTTGCGGTGGCAATTCGGGGAGCGAGCTCCTGGGGGCGGGGCGGGTCCTGTAAAATGAATGTTTCCACTTATTATGACCCTCGAAGAACTGGAACGCGAGTACGCTCCGCTACGTGAACAGGCATCTGCCGTCCGGAGTTATCTTTGACGCAGCAAAAAAGACTAAAGAAATAGAAAGTCTGGCCGGGCAGATCGCCGCGCCGGATTTCTGGTCGCAACCTGAGCGTAGCCAGAAGGTCATGCAGGACCGTAAGCGCCTCGAAGAAGCCGTTGAATCGGACGCGCAGATCGCCGGCCTCACCGACGACATCGACACTCTCTTTGAACTCGCGCGCGAAGGCGAATCCGTTTCCGCCGACATCGCACGGGAGATGAAGGGCTTCGCGGAACTGCTGGCGAAGCTCGAAACGCAGATGCTGCTTTCGGGCGAGAACGCGCAGCTTCCCGCCATCGTCACGATTCACCCCGGCGCCGGCGGCACTGAATCGCAGGATTGGGCCGAGATGCTGCTTCGAATGTATCTTCGATGGTGCGAGCGCAATAAGTTCGGCACCGTGATCACGGATCGCCAGGAGGGCGAAGGCGCGGGCATCAAGTCGGCCACGTTTGAGGTCAACGGCGTGAACGCCTACGGTCTGCTGCAATCGGAAATCGGCGTGCATCGCCTGGTACGCATTTCGCCATTCGATTCCGCCGCGCGTCGGCATACTTCTTTCGCGTCCGTATTTGTCTTCCCGCAGATTGACGACGAGATCAAGATCGATATCAAGCTGGAAGATCTGCGCATCGATACGTTTCGCGCGGGTGGCGCGGGTGGTCAGCACGTCAACATGACGGACTCGGCTGTGCGCATCACGCACTATCCGACGGGGATCGTGGTGCAGTGCCAGAACGAGCGGTCGCAGCATAAGAACCGCGACAGCGCGATGAAGCAGTTGCGCGCGCGCATGTACGAATTCGAGCTGGAGAAGAAGCGGGAGGAAACGCGGAAGACGGAAGCGACGAAGCTGGAGATCAATTTCGGCAGCCAGATTCGCAGCTACGTTCTGGCGCCGTACCGGATGATTAAGGATCACCGCACAAAGCTGTCGATCGGCGATGTGGACAAGGTACTCGATGGCGATCTGGAGGAACTGCAGCACGCGTTCCTCGTGTGGCGGAAAACCGGAAGAACGGTAGGCTCCGGCGATGACACCGAAGATTGATGGGCCGGTCGCTCACGCGGCGGACTTGCTCCGGGCAGGCAAGCTGGTAGCGATTCCGACCGAGACCGTCTACGGACTCGCGGCCAACGCGCTCGACGAAGCCGCGGTTCAGCGCATCTTCGAGGCCAAAGGCAGACCGTTTTCGAGTCCTCTGATTGTTCACGTGGCGGATCTTGCGATGGCGCGTGGGCTCGCGCTCGAATGGTCGCCGGTGGCGGAAGCACTGGCGGCGCGATTCTGGCCAGGTCCGCTGACCATCATCGTTCCGAAAAACAATAAAGTGCCGGCCATCGTCACGGCCGGATTACCGAGCGTCGCGCTGCGCATGCCTTCCCATCCGATCGCGCTCGCAGTAATCGCGGCGGCAAAACTTCCACTCGCCGCGCCGAGCGCGAATCGGTTTACGCACCTTTCTCCAACCACCGCCCAACACGTTCGCGATGGGCTGGGTGACGCGGTGGATTTCGTGCTGGATGGCGGGGCGTGCAGCGTCGGCATTGAGAGTACGGTCATCTCGCTGGCAGGCGTGGTGCCGCGAATCCTGCGGCCAGGCATGGTATCGCGCACGCAGATTGAGGAAGCGATCGGGCCGGTTGAGGTCGGGGCGGGAGCGGAATCGCCGGGCCAGCATCCTAAGCACTACAGTCCGCGCACACGCGTCGTGATCGGAGATTCGCCCCACGAAGGCCGCGGCGTGCGCCTCGATTCCACCAACATGCCGCACGACGCCGCAGCCTACGCCGAACGGATCTACGGACTATTGCACGAACTGGATGAGCAGGGTTACGACTGGATCGCGATCGAACTGCCGCCGGACACGCCCGAGTGGGCTGGCGTGCGCGACCGGATCATTCGCGCCGCGCACTAACTCTCTCTTGAATGTATGCTGGCAAGCCGCTTCAGCCTGTTGTTGGTTGTTCTGTGTGGGGCAGGCGGTTCCGCCTGCCCGGGTGCGGGGCGAAGCGTCCAGCAGGGTGCTGAAAAAGTAAGTCGGCCGATAAAATCGTAGGAGAAAGCGCCTATTCCACAACGGAAAATCAACAGCTTGCGAGCCTGTAGCGTAGGCCTTTGGCCTGCGCACTTACTTTTTCAGCAGCCTGCTAATACTAAGCTAGCCCATCGCGGGATCGCTGTATCCCGGCCTGCCAGTCTCCACGCGCCCCGCAAATCGCCGCGCAAAGGTTTCTGAACCGGCGATCTTCACAGTAAAGTCATACCAGGAAAAACTCCGCGCCAGCCGCAGCACAATCGACTTCTTCTCACCCGCCTTCACCGTCGCAGTACGATCCCCGCTCCCATACGCATGATCCACAATCCGCACACCGTAACTCCGCCCCCGGTCCCGATTCGCAATCACCACACTCAGATCGCCCGTCAGCGCATACTCGCAGCGAACCTCAATCGACGGATCTTCCGCACTCCCCGCCAACTCACGCAGAAAACCATTCGGTCCACAAATACACAGATGATAGACACCGCTATCAAATCCCGCAAGCGCCCATGTATCCGTAACCCGCTTACCGGCAACCGCCGCATAAGCCCGCGTTCTCAGTTCCGCGCGCTGTCTGAACTTCCCCGGCGTGTAGACGTGAAACGCAGATCCCGCTGAGCTCGCGCCGAAGATCCGGTTGCCCGCTTCCATCGCGATCTCCACCGATTTCGTGTCGACGCTCAGGTTTCCCGTTGCATACAGTTCATACGGCAAGGGCAACGCGGGGCGCGTGCCTTTCTCCTGCCGCGGCATCCAGTCAACGGAAAACCGATCGCGGCCGAAGTTCTGAATATCGGCGGCCGATAACTTCCTGTACCCCGATGGCAACTGTTTGAAGCGGGCCTTATGAATGCCTTCAATAACAGGGTCTCTCGCCGGAAACTCCAACGAAGCGGGTTTCGCGCTCGCCGCAACCTGAAACGCCGTCGCTCGAAAGGCCGAAGACAGATCGCCGCACACCGCCCGTCGCCATGAGCTGATATTCATCTCCCTGATTTCTTTCCCCGTCCTGTGGCTGAGCACGTTCTCAAGAAGCTGCAATACGGATGTATGGTCGAATACCTGAGAACACACAAATCCGCCTCTGCTCCACGGCGATGCCACCACCATCGGCACGCGGAAACCGAGGCCGATCGAACTGCCGCGCGCGTCCTTCGCCGACGCTTTCACCCGATCGCGTTCCAGCGGCCAGTACTCCACCGCCGCGTCAATGCCTTCCGATACCTTCCCGGTTTCCGGTGTCGCAGGATCCGGCGCGGTGAACGGCGGCACATGATCGAAGTATCCGTCGTTCTCGTCGTAGGTCAGAATGAAGATCGTCTTTTTCCAGACCTCCGGATCGCGCGTCAGAATATTCATGACTTCCGACACCATCCACGCCCCATACCAGGGCGCGCCCGGATGATCCGAGAAATTTTCAGATGGCACAATCCACGACACGGCGGGAAGCTTGCCCTGATCCACATCCTCGCGAAACTGGTGCAGCGCGTCGCCTTTCGGCACGTTCAACTCGCGCTCCGTCGTGCCATCCTGATAGCGCAGCGTCCTCAGTTCGCGATACGCGGGATCGCCCGCATTCGTCGCGAAAGCCTTCTCATGCAGATTGCGTTCCCGCTGCGAAAGCCCAGCCCACGCTTCATCGGTGAATTTCGCGTTCGCCTCCGCGAGCATTTCCAGCAGCTTCTCTTTGGCCCTCTTGTCCCTGCCCAGTTTCGCGGCATCCGCCGGACTGGCTGTCGCAATCTTCCCATCTAGCTCAGCGATCTCCCCGGGCAGAGTAAGCACAGCCTTTGCCGCATAGGCTCGGAACGTCTTCGAAAAACGGCCGTGATACTGCTCGAACCACTCAATCGGATTGTCGGTGAAATTCGCCAGCCAGGCGTCTTCTTCGGGTGAGAGTCCTGTCGGCAAACTGACCTCGTTCTGGTAGATCTTCCACGACACGCCGGCATCTTCCAGCCGTTCCGGGAAGGTGGACCATTTCACCATGGCGTCGTAGTCCACATCGGAATTCCGCACATGCGCGAACGACTTCGTATCCTGCCCGTCGCGAATCGTGCCGGTGAAAAGATAAAGCCGGTTCGGCGTGGTGCCGGTCAACGACGAACAGAAGTTCTGATCGCAGATGGTAAACGCATCCGCCAGCGCGTAATAGAAAGGAAGATCGCTGCGATCGTAGTGCCCAAGCGTCAGCGGCTTCCCCGCGCAATCCTCGCGGCTGGATGGTTTGGCGTCGAGCCATTGATCGTGATTGCCATGATTGCGTGCGTCGGTCTGGTTCGACCAGGAATGCGGCAACCCGCCCAGCCACGTCGTATTCGTCTCTTTGATATCCAGCCGAAAAGGCGCATAAGTTTCCCCGGCGGCGTTCGATTGCAACCACACCGGATTTTGATTCGGCAACGTAACCGCGCGCGGATCGTTAAAGCCGCGCACGCCACGCAGCATGCCATAAGCGTGGTCGAACGAGCGATTTTCCTGCATGAGGATGACGACGTGTTCGGCAACCAGATACGTAGACCCTGGAGCTGCCTCAATCGCGGAAGCGCGCTCCACCGATGCGAGCAAGGCCGCCGCGAGCGCAGTACTCCCGGAAATAAAAAACTCCCGCCGCGTCTGCTTCATCTATCTTTGACCAATTCAATTATCTCGCTCAGATGATTCTCGGTCGCGGCCTGCAGTATGGTCTTTCCGGCTTTCGTGGGTGCCGTCGTCGAAGCGCCGTGCAAAATCAGAAACCGGGCGAACTCCGTACGGCTCAGCGACACCGCATAATACAGCGGCGTAGCCCCCGAGTCCGTCTCCCGCGCTTCCAGATCCGCGCCCGCCGCCAGCAGCAGCGCGCCGACCTCCGGATTTCCTCCCAGCGCCGCGTTATGCAGCGCCGTGATGCCATCCTTATCGCGCGCGTTCACATTAGCCCCATGCGCAAGAAGAAGTTTCACAAACTCGGCGCTCCCCTTGAGGCACGCGAGATCCAGCGGACGATTGCCGCTCGACCCGACCGCATTCACATCCGATCCCAGCCCAATGAGCATTTGCCCCACGCTGACACTACCGTGTACTGCGGCATAGTGAAGCGTCCACTGATCGTTCTCCTGCGGAACACTCACGCGGGTGGCCAGCAGCAGGCCGACCATCGCAGCACTCACGCCGGCATCCGGATATTGAGCCGCGAAGAACATGGGCTCATGTTGCTGACCGTCCAGCGCATGCGGATTCGCTCCGGCTTTGATCAGCAACTTCATCGCTTCGATTTGACCGTGTTGCGCCGCTTCATGAAGGGCAGTGCGATGAGCATCGTTAAAGCCATTCACATCCGCCCCCTTATCGAGAAGAACCTGCAACCGCGCGACATCGCCGGTTCCAGCCGCCTCACGCAAATCCTGCGCCAGCGCAGGGAATGCGGACAAAACGGCAAGCAGCAGAAAAGCGGTGAGCCGTAGCGGGCGGCGGAAACAACGGTGCGCAGTCATAGGGGTCTTGATAATTTAAACGCACCCTGTCCGGTTTCGGTAGATGATGAAGCGCAATGCCCCGCCTCACTCTTCTTCAAATCGTCACTCATCGAAGAAGATTCGGCTGCTTGTCTCAGGGCTCTCCGGAAGAATCCGCCCGTCACATCGAACTGGAATTAACAGGAGTCAGGACTCCCGGATGCCTGGAGGCCGTCGCTAACGGACCGTAGCGGCGAAACCACGACCTTATGCGCGAGTCGCCTGCCACACAGCGCTTGATGCCGTGCAGGCGGGCTAGTTGAGCCAGCCCTAACCCTTGACCTCTTCCATGCCATGGAAGCGCGCTCCCAACTGCGCCACAGGCCCACTGAAACTCAACCATTTCAACAACTTATAAAAGTGTACCACGTGGCCTGAACCCCCAATTTACCATGTTTTTCTTCCATGGAAGCGATCATCTCACCGGGATTCAGAACGTCTCAGAGTGTTACGTCTGAAATTGATTTCGCTTCAACGACGCTAACGGCACGCACCCTCAACCACGTCGAGTGCGGACTCCGGTCGAGATCAAGGGGGATGGAACCTCTGATACGCAGACGCTCCCAAGCGAGCTGGAGATGCCACAACGAATGCAGGGTTCAGTTCAGACATGAACAATCTGTTGCTGACTGTCCGCTCTCGGGGCCAAGCTGGTGTGCCCGATTGGCAGCGCCAAACACTGTAAAATAGAACATTCGGCAGGAGTCACAAATGAAGAGGTTTATCAGTTTCCTTGTCGCCGTTCTTGCGGTTAACGCGATAGCTTGGCAGACGACTGATCCCGACGTGCGGCCATTTGTTGGTTCGGTGTCAGCCTACGCCGCTGCTGTACGGAAAGGAAGATGGGGACCGCGACCGATATTTGCTCAGCTTCGGAGAGCCCGCTCCACCAGGCTTTTGAATTCATCCGCGACCTCGACAGTCCATGCCACACGAAAATTATAATATCTAACTAATATAAGTTAAGAATTATGTAATTCAGGAAGCGCGGATGCGTGCTTCCGGGTGGTGCTTGTTCACGCCGCTTGATAGAGGACCCGCCCCGCCGTCGCGGCCTCGTAATAAACGTTGCCGGGAGTCTCCCGCCAGTACTGAAATTTCTCGTCGCTGACAACCAGAAGATCGACGGCGATATCGAAGGAGCGAATGAGACGATTCAGGCGGACCATCTCCGCGAATCGGTCGGCAGGTTTCTCTTCCACGACCATGATGTCGAAATCGCTATGCGTAGCAGCATCGCCTCTGGCCTGAGAACCGAAAAGGATGATGCGTTTGGGATGTGCAGCCTGGACCAGCACGCCCGTCAGGTTCGAGACGATCTGTCTGGCTGTGGGACTCATCAGGCTGGCACAACTCCTGCGACAAGTTTGCCACAGGCCCTACCTCTTCCGCGCATGGGGATCAGCCCGAACGTCCCGGCGACCTTGCCTATGCGCAACTGATGGACAGCATGGAAGCTCGACACCCCGGGAGCGACGCCAACTCCCTCCAAAAACCCAGCCCAGGCGCAAATCCATCGATTCACGATCTATACCCATAGAAAGGCCTTTTAAGTTCTTTCTTATCCGTGTTTATCTGTGTTCATCCGTGGCCATTTTGCCTTGATACTTCCGGTCACAAGTATTTTATTCAATAGATTCAACAACATAACCATCCAGCCCCAAACCCCTCATGCATACTCTTATTCGTATGCCAGTATCGAAAAACAAACCGCCCGCCACCCCCACCCGCGAATCCCTCTCCCAAGCCTGCCGCCAAAAAAACGCCGCGGCCATTCGAACCCACCAACCCGATGAAAACAAAGAACCGGCCAAAAAATTCGAACCCACCACGACCCTTTTCGAACCCACCGAGATCGCTTTCGAACCCAGTCCAACGAAGCGGGCATATAATTGCCAGGTGACCAAATCGATCCTCCTGGCGCTCCTCGCGGCCGCCCTCGGCGCGACAAACCTGGCTGCCGCACTCGACTTCACCGGTGCCACAATCGTAATCCCCGCCGACGCCACCGCCCCGCAACAAACCGCCGCGCGCATGCTCAGCGAGGAAATTACAAAACGAACCCAACTGAGACTCACCACTGCCACAACAATGCCCACCAAAGGCCCGGCGATCCTTCTGCGCACCGGCATCACCTCCGGACCCGAAAGTTTCACCCTGACCTCCTCGCACGAAAACGAGCGTCCCGTCGCGACCGTGAGGGGCTTCGACGACCGCGGCCTCATCTTCGGCACGGGCTACCTGCTCCGCCAGTTCCACATGGACCGGCAGAAGCTCGAACTCGCCGCCGATCTCGACATACAAGACAAACCCAAAACCGCAATTCGCGGCCACCAACTCGGCTACCGCCCGAAATCGAACACTTACGATGCCTGGTCCGTGCCCATGTGGGAGCAGTACATTCGCGACCTCGCCGTCTTCGGAACCAACACCATTGAACTGATCCCGCCGCGCTCCGACGATGCCGCCGATAGCCCCCACTTTCCCCTGTCGCAGATCGACATGATGAGCGAGATGTCCCGCCTCGCGAATGAATACGCGATGAACGTCTCCATCTGGTATCCCGCCATGGACGCCGACTACTCGAATCCCGACACTGTGTCCTTCGCGCTCCAGGAATGGGGGAACGTTTTCCGCAAGCTGCCCCGGATTGACGCCGTATTCGTCCCCGGCGGCGATCCCGGCCACACCGAGCCCAAATACCTGATGGCGCTTCTCGAAAAGGAAGCGAAAATCCTTCATCTGTCGCACCCCAGAGCGCAGATGTGGGTTTCGCCACAGAGTTTCGATCAGGCGTGGCTCGATGAGTTCTACGGCATGCTGGATCAGCAGCCCGACTGGCTCACGGGCGTCGTTTTCGGTCCGCAGGCGCGGGGCAGTATCGAGCAATTGCGCGCGAGCGTGCCGAAGAAGTATCAGGTTCGCTTCTATCCCGATATCACGCACAGCCGACAATCGGAATTTCCGGTGGAAGATTGGGACCCCGCGTTTTCCACGACAGAAGCGCGCGAAGGGATTAACCCGCGGCCGGTCGCTGAAGCTGCTATCTTTCATCGCTACTCGCAGTATTCCGATGGTTTCGTGACGTATTCGGAAGGCTGCAATGACGATTTCAATAAATTCCTGTGGAGCAGCCTGGGTTGGAATCCCGACGCGAAGATCGAAGACATTGTTCACGATTACAGCCAGTACTTCATCAGCGCCGCGATGGCGGATGATTTCAGCAAGGGCCTGATGGCGCTGGAACGCAACTGGAAGGGGCCGCTGGCCGCGAATCCCGGAGTAGACGCGACACTCGCGCTTTTTCAATCGATGGAAAAACGCGCCACCCCGCAGGACAAACTGAACTGGCGTTTCCAGCAGACGCTCTATCGCGCGTACTACGATGCGTTCGAACGCAAGAGGCTCGCGATCGAGACCGATCAGGAAACGCGTGCGCTGACGGCCCTGAAAACTTCGGGTATGGCCGCGGCGTCGAAAATTCTGGACGCCGATGACCTCACTCCCGAGGCGCGTGCCCTGCGTGCCCGCGTCTTCGAACTCGCGGAAGCGCTGTACCAGAGTATTCGCATGCAGTTGAGTGTGCCGAAGTATCAGGCGATCAGTCTCGGACGCGGCGCGAATCTCGATTCCATCGACTTCGCCCTCAACGATCGCGTCTGGCTGGAGAATGAATTCGCCAGAATCGGCAAAGCTCCACGCGATCAGCAATCGGCGATGATCGGCCGCATCCTCAACTGGACCAATCCCGGCCCCGGCGGTTTCTACGACGATCTGGGCGATCCCACGCGCGAGCCGCATCTGGTGCGCGGTGAGAGCTACGGCCGCGATCCCGATTTTCTGCTCTCGCCATTCACCGGCTTCGGCGATTCCGAACCGCGCAACGGCGCTCGCGTGTCGTGGTACACCACCGCTGAAACGCTCGGCGAAACGCCGCTCAAAATGCGCTACGCAAATCTCGACAGCAAAGCGCAATACGTCTTACGCGTCGTGTATGGCGGCGATTCTCCCAAGGTCAAGCTCCGATTAATGGCAAACGGAAAATATCAGATCCACGATTTGCGCGACAAGCCATCGCCGCAATCCCCGCTCGAATTCGACATCCCACGCGAGGCGACGCAAGCCGGCGAATTGACGCTGGAATGGTCGAGACAGGCAGGTCTGGGCGGTAGCGGGCGAGGCACGCAGGTCTGCGAAGTATGGCTGATTCGAAAGAACTAACTCCAGGCTACCGCTGGCAAGTTGTGGCGATGCTGTGGGGTATCGCCTTTTTCAACTACGCCGATCGCCAGGCCATCTTTTCCGTATTTCCGCTGCTGCAGAAATCGATGGCCCTCACGAATGTCCAGTTGGGACTGCTCGGCAGCGCGTTCGCGTGGGTTTACGGATTGGGCGCGCTCTTCGCCGGCAACATCGTGGATCGCGTGCGTCGCAAGACGGCCATCCTGGGCGGTCTCTACGCGTGGAGCGCGATCTGCATGACGACGGCAGCGGTCAGCGGTTTTCGCGGCTTATTCACCATGCGCGCGCTGGAAGGAATCGGCGAAGCGTTCTACTTTCCCGCCTCGATGTCGCTCATCAGCGATTATCACGGCCCCGCGACCCGATCGCGCGCCATCGGCACGCACCAGACGAGCGTCTATATTGGCACTATCGCGGGAGGTTTTTTTGCAGGGCTGATTGGCCAGCATTATGGCTGGCGCTGGTCGTTCATCGTCTTCGGTGGCCTGGGTATTTTGCTCGGATTTGTCCTAAGCCGCTGGCTTCGTGAGCCGCAGCGAGGCGAAGTCGAACAGCTCGAAGTTGCGAAGAAGCTGCCTCTGGGTGAGACTGTCCGCGCTATCGTGAATCAGCCCGGAGCCCTGCTGCTCCTCGGCGCTTTTTTCTGCGCCAATTTTGTCGCCGTCGTTCTGCTGACGTGGATGCCCAAGTTTCTCTTCGACCGTTTCCACATGACGCTCGCGATGTCCGGCCTGACGGCCACAATCTACGTGCAACTGGCCAGCATGGCTGGCGCGGTATGTGGCGGCTGGCTCGCGGATCGGTGGCGCGCTCATCGGCGCGGCGGCCGCATGCTGGTGCAGGCGCTCGGCGTTTTTGGCGGCGCGCCCTGCGTCGTGTTGTGCGGCATGACCAGATCGCTGGGCTGGCTGATCGCCGCGCTCACCGTCTGGGGCTTCTTCAAAGGTCTCTACGACGCCAATATCTTCGCTTCGATTTTCGACGTCATTCGCCCGGAAGCGCGCGGCTCCGCAGCTGGACTGATGAACACCGTGGGCTGGCTGGGCGGCGGAGGTTCCGCGCCGATTGTCATTGCGTGGCTTTCCACGCTCTACGGACTGGGTGGCGCGATCGCGATGGCTGCGGCAGTGTATCTGGTCGCAGGCCTATTGCTGCTGATGGCGACGCGCAAGGTGGAATATGCCGCTACCTGAACAACGCCGGCTTGTTCGTTTCGTCGTTGACGAGGAGCGACATCGAGAACCCTCTGGATTCCCAGGTCCTCGCAATCCGCATTTTGAACATCTGCGAGATTTCAAGCGCTCCCATTTGCCGTTCGTAACGGTAGAAGCGTCCGAAGAACCACTGAAAAGGCCGTGTCTGCCGGATGTGCCAGGGGTCAACCTCTGTGCTGTAGACGATCATCAGCGGCGGGGGATCTTTCAACAGAGCAGCCATCGTCTCAGGCCGGAAATCGGGCACCTCGCGAACCTGGTGGGGCAGCATGAGGTAGCCGTTACGAGGATGCGCCAGCGCGGTCGTCATCGGGAATGTAGTTGCCACCGCGCCATCGTAAGTATCGGCAGCGAACGCAGCTTCCCGCACGATGTCGGTGAAAGTCACCATCATCAGATTATTTTCAAACGGGAACGGATAGGGCGGGTTGATGAAGTTCGCTGCAATCAGGCAGGCCACCAGACCACCCATCGCCAGTCGGCGGGTTCCCACCAGCAGCGCCCGCGACGAGATGGCGAACGCGGAATAGAGAATCGGGAGCACGGGCAGGAGGTAGCGCTCCAGCACTGCTCCGCCGAGGATACTCACGGCAACCACATGAGCGGTGGCGAGCGCCGCGGCGACGCGCCATGGCCGGTCGCGCAGCAGCGGCATCCGCTTCCACGCGTACCAGATCGCCGCCGTGCCGATGAAGTGGCCGGAACCGATAAACAGGTAGTACAGCCTTCGGAACAACGCAAAGAGAAACCGGATCGGATTCAGCGGGAAAAGAACATTGTAGTCCGCAAAACCGGCGTTCCCGAACCAATGGCCAGTGAAGTATCGCAGCGGCGCCAGCCACATCGCCAGCGCCCCGACTGGCATCAGGAACCAGAGCACATCCGCCCGGTCTTTTCCGAAACCACGCCGTTCGTAGAGCAGCCACGCGCCGAACACGAGAGGCACAACGATCCCGGTTTCCTTCACCAGCACCAGCGCGACGCATGCCAGCGCGGCCGCTCGAAATCGGTTCTGCAAAAACAGCAGCAGGGCGAGCGCGGTGATCCCCATCGCGGGCATATCGAGTTGCGCGAGTATCGATTGCGCGTAGAAGAGCGGCGACATGCAGAGCAGTGTCACTGCGGCGAACGCGGGAGTGCCCGGACTGCCGCGCGAGAGTTCGATCGCCAGCAGAAACGTCATCAGCACCCCGAACGACGCCAGCACCAGCATCGCGATTCGAGTGGTCAGGATGGAATATCCGAACAGATGCCAGGCCATCGCCAGCCACGCCATCACGCCAGGTGGATGTACGTTGGGGGTGGCGCTGTGGGCAATCCACGAACCGTGCTGATAGAGATCCGTGGCGGCAGGGATGAACTGCCCGGCTTCATCCCAGTAGTACTGCATTTGCAAAAGCGGGGCGTGCGCCATGATGATGACCACAGCTACAAGCGCAAAGATGATCAGATACGACTGGGGCCGAACCCGTCGCCGTGCCTCAAACAACTGGTTTACTGAACGAATCCCGAACCTGCCCTGGGTTCCAGCTTGATTTCGCCGAACGCCGCTTCGTACTGGCTCACGTTCTGCTGCATGAGTCCGAGCAGCGCCTTCGCCTGTTGCGGGCTCAGATACACGCCCTGAAAATTATGGATCTCGACGTGTTCCGGCACCGTCTGGTTAATGGTGCCGAACATCAGGTAAAAATCCCAGAGGTTCACGCGGATCTGCACGCTGTTGGCGTAGGTTTCCCGATAGTCGGCGGTTTTCTGCAGAACGATCCGGGGAGGGTTGGGTGTCATCGCCCTTCATGGTAGCGCAGGTTGCAGCCAGCGTACCCGGCGCGCTACCATTCGATTTCTCCCTTTTTCACCTGCATGCCAGTTCAGCCGAGAAAAATCCTCGCCGTAATGACCGACCTGTTCTTTTCCGCCAAGATCCACGACATGGCGAAGAAGTTCGGGATGTCGGTAGAGTTCCTGAAAGACAAGCTCACCGTGCTGGAAAAGGTGAAGGAGAAGCCGTCGCTCGTGATCTTCGACCTCAACTGCGACGCCGCCGAACCGCTGAGCATCATCCGGGCGATGAAGAGCGACCCGGAAACGAAGCGCGTCAGTACGATCGGCTTCGTCTCGCATGTGCAGACGGACCTGAAGCTGGAAGCGCAGGAGAGCGGCTGCGATATGGTGGTGGCCCGCAGCGTCTTTGCGCAGAATCTCCCGATGATTCTGAAACGCCACGCGACTGCGCCAGCCGCCCGCCAGCAACCAGAGGACCACAATTAGTAGTTGACAGAGCCAGCCAATACACCGTATATTGACATTGCTGTCGGTTTAGGGAATCCGGTGAAATTCCGGGACTGCCCCGCAGCGGTAAGCAGGAACGAACGCCATCATCAGGCACTGGCTGGCATGAAAACCGGCTGGGAAGCGATGGCTGGTAGATGGGCTCGTACAGCCCGCGCCTGCGAGTCCGAAGACCTGCCGTCCGCCGGCGTCGCATTGGCGCTGAGTGATCACGAGCCCCGAGGGAAGGGCTGGTGCCCCGTTTCACGCGTGGATGCCGCTCGCCCTCCGACAGAAGAAGGTGCAAGAGAATGGTTACCGCCACGAAGACCCAGCCAACAGAACTCGAACTCATTCCAGGTATTCACGCCGAAACGCCGCCCACTAGCATGCGCGTGCGCAAGCGGAACGGCTCGTTCGAACCGGTCACCGTCGATAAGATCATCCGCGCCATCGAGCGATGTTCCGTTGGACTGACCAGCGTGGACCCGATGCGAGTGGCGATCAAGACGATTGGCGGCGTCTACGACGGCTCGACTACCAAGGAACTGGATTCGCTCTCGATTCAGACCGCCGCTTCACTGATTGCCGAGGAACCCGAGTACTCGCGCCTGGCCGCCCGCCTGCTGACTCGCTTTATCGAGAAAGAAGTCCAGAATCAGAACATTTTCTCGTTCTCGCAATCAATCGAATCGGGTTTCCAGTCCGGCCTGATTTCGGAGATGACGGCGAACTTCGTTCGCGCCAACGCGCGGAAACTCAACAGCGCTGTTGACGACCTGTACTCGGATCGCTTCGAGTTCTTCGGCATTCGCACCGTCTACGACCGCTATCTGCTGAAGCATCCGAAGTCGCGGGCTGTGATCGAAACTCCGCAGTACTTCTTTCTTCGCGTGGCATGCGGACTTTCACAGTCGGTTTCGGAAGCCGTCAGCTTCTATCAATTGCTGGCCGCGCTCGAATATCTGCCGAGTTCGCCCACGCTATTCAATTCCGGAACCGCGCATTCGCAGATGTCGTCGTGCTTCCTGCTTGATTCGCCCGACGATCATCTGGAATCGATTTACGATCGCTACAAAGACGTCGCGATGCTTTCCAAGTTCTCCGGCGGGATCGGTCTGGCGTATCATCGCGTCCGGTCGCGCGGTTCGCTCATCCAGGCGACCAACGGCAAGTCAAACGGAATTTCGCCGTGGCTGAAAACGCTGGATTCTTCGGTGTCCGCGGTCAATCAGGGCGGCAAACGCAAGGGCGCCTGCTGCGTTTATCTGGAGCCGTGGCATGCCGACGTGGAAGACTTCCTCGAACTTCGCGACAACACGGGCGACGAAGCGCGACGCACCTACAACCTCAACCTGGCGCACTGGATTCCGGACATCTTCATGGAACGCGTGGAAGCCGACGAGATGTGGTCGCTGTTCGATCCCTCTCGCGTCCCCCATCTTCCGGATCTTTATGGTGACGCGTTTAAGAACGCGTATATCGAGGCCGAAGCGGCGAATCTGTACGAGCGGCAGGTGAAAGCGAGAGACCTCTACTCGCGCATGATGCGCACGCTCGCCGAAACCGGCAACGGCTGGATGACATTCAAAGACGCGTGCAACCAGAAATGCAATCAGACAGGTCTGCCGCAGAACGTCGTGCATCTCTCGAATCTCTGCACCGAAATCACTGAGGTTACTTCGCTGAAAGAGACCGCGGTCTGCAATCTGGGGTCGATCAATCTGGCGCGCCATGTTAGCGATGGCGCTTTCGATTTCGAGAAACTTGCAGAGACCGTGCGGCGCGCCGTGCCGTTTCTCGATCGCGTGATCGACATCAACTACTATCCGATTCCGGGAGCGGCGGATTCCAACCGGCGATGGCGGCCCGTCGGGCTCGGCATCATGGGTCTACAGGATGTGTTCTTCCAGTTGAAAATTGCCTTCGATTCCGACGACGCAAAGGCACTTTCGAACAAGATACAGGAAGAGATTTATTACAACGCGCTCAACACCTCATGTGAGCTGGCGGAAATTTTTGGCGCGCATGAATCGTTTCAGGAAACGCGGGCCGCCAAAGGCGATCTTCAGTTCGATGCGTGGGGCATCACGCCGGATGCTCCGGCGCGCTGGGAAACACTGCGGGAGCGCATTCAGAAAATCGGGCTGCGGAACTCGCTCCTGATCGCCATCGCCCCCACGGCGACCATCGCCTCCATCGCCGGTTGCTGCGAATGCATCGAGCCGCAGATTTCAAACCTCTTCAAGCGTGAGACGCTCTCGGGCGATTTCATTCAGGTCAATCGGTATCTCGCCGCCGACCTGAAAGAACTCGGCCTCTGGAATGAAGACACGCGCAATCGCCTGAAACTTGGCGAAGGCTCGATTCAGGGCATCCACGAAATCCCCGCCGCCCTGCGCGACCTGTACAGAACCGTTTGGGAAGTACCGATGCGGTCGCTCATCGATATGGCTGCCGGGCGCGGCGCTTATATCGACCAGAGCCAGTCGCTGAACCTCTTCCTCGAAAGCCCGAGCATCGGCAAGCTTTCCTCCATGTACATGTACGCGTGGAAAAAGGGCCTGAAGACGACGTACTATCTTCGCTCCCGCCCGGCTTCGAAAATCTCGAAGGCCACCGTGCCGCTTTCAAAAGAGAGCGCTGTGAAGGCAGTCACCTGTTCGCTGGAAAATCCGGGATCTTGCGAGGCGTGCCAGTAAAAAATGATTCTTGACCCCGGCTTTAACCTGACGCTGCGCCCGATGAAGTACCCCGTGTACTTCGAGATGTTCAAGACGGCGATCAAGAATACCTGGACGGTGGAAGAAGTCGATTTCTCCACCGACGTGACCGACCTGCGCTCGCGCATGAAACCGGCCGAACAGCATCTGATCAAGCGGCTGGTGGCTTTTTTCGCGACCGGTGACAGCATCGTCGGCAATAACCTGGTGCTGAATCTGTACAAGCACGTGAATTCTCCGGAAGCGCGCATGTATCTTTCGCGGCAGCTTTATGAAGAGGCGCTGCATGTTCAGTTTTATTTGACACTGCTCGATACATACGTGACCGATCCGCAGGAGCGCGCCGACGCTTTCTCCGCCGTCGAAACGATTCCGTCCATTCGCAAGAAGGCGGAGTTTTGCTTCAAGTGGATCGATTCGATCAATCAACTGGATGAGATTCGCACGGACGATCAGATCAAAGCGTTTCTATTGAACCTGGTTTGCTTCGCGGCCTGCATTGAAGGGCTGTTTTTCTTTGCGGCGTTCGCGTATGTGTATTACATGCGTTCGCGTGGTTTGCTGCAAGGCCTCGCGACGGGCACCAGTTGGGTCTTTCGCGATGAGAGCGCGCACATCGAGTTCGCGCTCGAAGTGATCGAGACGGTTCGCGCGGAGCGGCCGGAGTTGTTCGACGAAGGCTTCGGACAGAAGGTGACTGAAATGATTCGCGAAGCCGTGGATTGCGAACTCACTTTCGCGGAGGATACGCTGAGCCTGGGTGTAAGCGGCCTCTCGATCAACGGAATGCGCGAGTATCTGCAATACATCGCGGACCGTCGTCTGGAAGCGTTGCATCTTGCCCCGATCTACGGATCGCGCAATCCGTTCGATTTCATGGAACTCCAGGATGTTCAGGAACTGACGAACTTCTTTGAACGCCGGGTCTCCGCGTACCAGATGGGCATCACTGGCGATGTCGCGTTCTCGGACGAATTCTGATTCGTTCGCCGGGATAGTCGCTGCCTGTCATATTGCTCCGGATCTCAGCTATCCTAAGCGGAATGGAACTGATCTTCGAAGTTCGCGATGCTGAAGAGGGCGGCTATTTCGCGCGCGCACTTGGTCACGGCATCTTTACTGAAGGGGAGACCTGGGAGGAACTTCGCGCCAACGTTCTGGAGGCGATGACTCTCCATTTCGAGGATAGCCCTATCCACCCCAGACTGGTGCAATTGCACTACGTTAAGGACGAATTGATTCCGGTCGAAGCGGCGTGAGGCTGCCGCGCGGCGTATCCGCAGATCGCCTTGTTCGCGGGACTGGAGCCGCGATGGGGCCTCCCGGTTCACACGATCCCGACCGTCGCTGGCCTTTTCTCATGTTGAGCCCCTTCCGTGCTAGCCTGAAATTGCTTCAGTAGCACGCAGGCGTTGTATGGGAAGCCGGTGAGAATCCGGCACGGCCCCGCCACTGTAAGCGCCGAGGATCCTTCACAGGCCACTGTCCTTCACCGGATGGGAAGGCGAAGGGAATCCGATGACGCGCAAGTCAGGAGACCGGCCCGCGTGATCCCTGCACGGTATCGACAACAAAGTTGTCAATAGAGTGTGGGGCTACAACTGCGGAGGCGGAAAGGACGGCAGCTCAGGGCTGCCCGATCATGAACAAACCCAGACTAATTTTCTGCACGCTCGTCTGTCTGACGACCTGCGTTTTTGAGGCCCACGCCACCGAGCTGAAAGGAGTGGTGCTCGATCCGTCCGGGAATCCGGTGCCCGGCGCTCAGGTCGCCGCGGTCAACGCTCTCGGCGTCATCACCCAACAAGTCACCGACGACCGCGGGACCTACGACCTCTACATCTCGCCGCTTTACGAAAGCGCCGAACTGCGCGCCACCGCACAGGGTTTCGCAACTGCTACCGTGCCGGCCGCGACCGCTGTCATCCGGCTGGCCCTCGCGGCGCAGAACGAATCGGTTGAAGTCACTGGCTCCGCCATCGATGCCATTCCGAGCCAGCAAGGCACACAGGTCAGCGTCGTCACCAGCGCCGAGCTTCGCGAACGTAATGAATCGCAGGCGCTCGACGTGCTTCGTACACTACCGGGCATGGTCTTCGCGCAGGACGGAGCCCGCGGCTTGGTCGCGGATCTGTTCGTGCGCGGCGGTAATTCCAATGCCAATCTGGTGCTGTTCGACGGCGTCCCGATCAACAGCTTTTACTACGGCGGCCTGTTCGATTTCGCCCATCTTCCGGCGGACGCGGTTGAGGAGATTCAGGTCGCGCGCGGTCCACAGTCGGCGATCTACGGATCTTACGCGCTCGGGAGCGTGGTCAGTATCGAAACGCGTGATCCGGAGAACGGCCCGGCGCTCGACATTGTTGCCGAAGGCGGTACTCACGATGAAAATCGCATTTCACTCAGCGGCGAAACGATGATCTCGCGCGGCTGGGGAATCGCGGGATCGTTTTCCAGCCTGCTGGCGAACGGGCCGGTGCAAAACAGCGATTACCGCGACGATAACGGGCTGCTGGCGCTCGATCACCGCTGGCGCACGCAGAAAATCTCCATCTTCGGCGATTTCGATTCCAACGATGTCGGCGAGCCCGGACCTTACGGATCGAACCCGGTCGGCAATTTCCCCGGTCTCGATCTGATCAGCCGCAGCAAGAACAACACCTCCACCTACGGCCTGCATTACAGTAACGAACTCTCGAATAGTCTGCGGCTCGATCTGATCGGCGGCATTTTCTGGAATAACAGTCTGTATATCAGCCCGTATGGCCCGAGCTTCAATAAGGACCTGAGCGGCAACGCCGAAGCACGCCTCACGTATACTTTCAGCAAATTCTGGACGATGGCGGGAGGCTTTGTCTTCCATCGCGAAGAGATGCGCAACACTTACGTGAACACGAGCGATGGCTCGGACTTTCTTTTGCGGCGCGACGATGTCAGCGAGTATCTGGAAAATCGTCTGACGTTCGGCAAGATTTACGTCAATCTGGGCGTGCGCTCCGAGACGTATCAAATGCCCTTCGTGCCGGGCGACGCGTTCGGTTTCCCTGCGCGACCGGATTTCCCGGCCCGCACGGATACCGAAGTCAGCCCCAAGCTGTCGGCCGCTTATCTGGTCAAGCCCGGAACGCGCCTGCATGGATCTTATGGCACCGGAATCCGCCCCCCCGGTGGATCCGACCTCGCATTCACCAACAATCCGGCGCTCCTTCCGGAACGGACGCAAAGCTACGATGCCGGCGTGGAGCAGCGGCTGTTCGGCAACAAACTCTCGCTCGATGCAACCTGGTTTCACAACCGCTACCGCGATCTGATCGTCTCGCTCGGCGGCTCTCTTTCCGAGCTGTCGGAGTTCTCCACAGGCAACTTGTCCAATGCGGAGGCAGAGGGGATCGAGAACACCGCGCAATTCCGGCCCACAGCCTGGCTTTCGATGAACGGAAGCTATACGTGGCTGGAGTCGTCGGTCTTATCCCTGACCGGCAGCACCGGTCTGGTGCAGGCCGATTTCTATCTCGGTGAACCGCTCCTGCGGCGGCCAAAACAATCGGGATCGTTTGTAGTGACCGTGCGTCACGGCCGCGCCGACCTGAATCTGGTGGGCAACTGGCGCGGCCACACGCTCGACGTAGAACCGAACTTCGGTGCTTCCGCCGGCTTGTTCAAAGATCCTGGCTATCAGAACCTGGGTGTCAACCTGAACATTCGCGTGCGCGGTAATCTGACCGCCTACGTGAATCTGCACAACGCGCTCGATGAACACTACGAGGAGATCTACGGATATCCATCGCCCTTTCTCAATGTGGTGACGGGGCTCAAATGGAATCTGGCCCGCGCCAGATAATTGAAACAGGCGCCTATGAGCGATAACACCTTCAACCAGCCGCGGCTTGCCATCAACCGGGTTTACACGCGACGCGGCGACACCGGACAGACCAGCCTTGTCGGCGGGCAGCGGCTGGCGAAGGACGATCTGCGGATTGAGGCGTACGGGACCATCGACGAACTGAACGGCTTTATCGGACTGGCGCGCGAATCGGCAATGGAACTGTCCGGCCAGGCACCGGCTCTCGGTGAACTGGCCGGCATCCTGCGCCGCGTGCAGCATGAGTTGTTCAACGCGGGCTCTGTGCTGGCCACGCTGCCGGAAGATCTGCATCCGAAACAGCCGCGGATCACCGGGGCTGAGGCCATCCAGCTGGAGCATGAGATCGACCGGATGAACGAGCATCTGGAACCACTGCGATCTTTCGTTCTGCCCGGAGGGTCGCGACTCAATGCGGAACTACATGTTTGCCGAACCGTTTGCCGGCGCGCGGAGAGAATCTGCGTCGCGCTGGCGGCACGGGAAGCGGTGGATGGCGATATCGTCAAATATCTGAACCGGCTGAGCGATGCTTTGTTTGTCTGGAGCCGCTGGGCAAACCGGCAACTGGGCGTGGCGGAGAACCTTTGGGAGCCAAACGCGGCCGCTTCCGGCCAGGCAGGCACGGATTCGGCATAAGCGTTACTATAGTAGACACCAATGCGCAATCAGAAACAATCCCGAGCCTATGCCATCGGGCTCACCGTATTCAGCGCGCTCGGACGTCTCGTCCCGCACGTACCGAACGTGACGCCACTGGGCGCTTCCTGCCTGTTTGCCGGCTCGCGTATCGGCGGATACCTTGCGTATCTGCTGCCTCTCGTCGTCATGCTCGTGACCGATCCGATTGTAGGGCACGCGGGCGGGGCGAGCAGCGGATATTCGTTTGGGTCGCCGCTGATTTACGCCAGCCTCATGATCAACGTCTTTATCGGGCAGCGGCTCGTGCGGAAAGTCAGCGTTATGCGAGTGGGAGTGGCGGCGTTTCTATGCAGTCTGCAATTTTTCCTGCTGGCGAACCTTGCGACATTTATTGACCCGGTGGCGGGCAGCTTGTATGCAGGGAGTTTCGCCGGATTTGTCGCTTGCAATGTGGCGGCGCTGCCGTTCTGGGGCCGCACGCTCGCGGGCGATCTTTTCTTTTCCGGCGCGCTGTTTGGAATGTATGCATGGCTGTCGCGCAGGGCGCAGGAACCGGCTGACCGCGTGATTGCCTGAAAAGACGCCGGCCTTGCGTTAGTGGGCCTTAGCGTGGATATGAAATTCGCGCGGCGGATCCGCGACGTGGAAACGGGCTGAATTGCCCTCCATTTAGCCAAGTGACAAATACATCAATTTTGTGATATGTGTTAATATATCATTTTTTTGATGTAGCTTGTTTTTGTGATACCATGGCGATTGAGAAGGCTAAATGGACGTTCTATGGCTACGTTACCCCAGCAGGTGGTAAGGACGTGCAGGAGTGGTTTAGGGGGTTGCCTGAAGCGGCGCAGGATGAGGCAAGAGACGCTCTGGGTTATCTTCAGCAGTTGCCATCGAATGAGTGGGGCAGACCAGCTTTTGCGCCCCTAGGCGACGATATTGGTGAGATTCGTTTTAAGGTCAACGTTGAGCATGAACAGCGCACGTATCGTATCTACGGAACATTCTGGCCAGAAGGCCAGCGCCACTCATTCACGTTTCTGATCGGTAAGGATAAAAAGGTTAAGAATGATAAGCGCGGCAAGCGAGAAGCAATAAGAAGGCTTAAAAAGCTAAAACTGCCTCGTACCGAGGGTGGAACCATCCATGAATTTGAATTCTAAAGAGAGCCTGATCTCCCGCCTGCGCAGAGGGAAGGCGGCGCGGGCGCAATTCACTGAATCTAATCTGGCGAAGTCGCTCGCCTACAACCTGAGGGCTACTAGGGACCGTTTGGAATGGAGCCAAGAGCGGCTTGCCGCTGAAGTGGGGATGAACCAAAACGCGATCTCACGGCTGGAGTCGCCAGATTACGGCAAGCACACAATGACAACCCTGAAGCGTCTCGCTAGAGCGATGGACGTGGCGCTTATAGTGCGGCTCGCACCGTTTAGCGAATTGATCGATTGGGTTAGTGGAACCCCTCGCCTAGATCAAGGGCTTGCCACCGAAAGCTTGGCTATCCCTTCGTTCGCCGCTGAAGAGGCAGCCGGCTTGTTCAATGTCGCAGATCGTATGCCGCCACAATTGGCCAGGGAATACCGCCTGCCCCTCCCTGCTATGCCGTTGGATAATTCGCCTGATCAAGAGCCAACAAGTCCGTTGGACGACGTTAGGAGGAACGCTAAGGCGGATAACGTTGTGGATATTGGCAGTGTTCGCGACGCCGAAATGTGTGGCAGGCAGGATGACCAGATTGGTCGTTTGGCTGCGTGCGGAGGGATAAGATGAAGTTGCTTTCCGTCCCGCTCGCGAGAATCGTCTGGTCGCTCGACGTATCAGAGATTAACCCTCGCGGGAAAAACATATTCTCCGATTTGGTCCCGACGCTGATCGATGCCTATGGATTCAAGAAATGCCCGGAAGAAGGCGGAGATTTTTCAAAAGGAATGATTTTCGGTCAGGGCACGTTTACAAACCACAATAGCGACGAGGTGCAGGTCGGTTTAACCTTATGGAGCGATGGCATTGCCGCGGACACTTATTCAAACACAAACGACTCTGACGAATTCCTTAATGGTCTCATTGAGATTCTTCCGCAAGAGGGCTATGTTTTCGAGCCCGCGATGATCCAACGGAAAGCCTATAATAGCCACGTTATCGTGCGCTGTGAAAAGCACCTGAGTTCTCTCAATCCGTGTCTCGATGAGTTTTCCAGAAAGCTTTCTGCTGCGATCAACCCCAAGGTGGTGTTCGAGCCTGCCGCGATTGAGTTCTGGCCTAATCAGGAATCCAAGGTAGCGAACTTCTCATTCCAAAGAAAGACGGGCGCGGACTTTTCTGACAACCGCTACTGGTCCCAGTCGGCCCTCCCCACCGACAAGCACTTGGAGCTGTTACAAGATCTCGAGGATATTCTGTCGAAAGGGGATGCGCCTATTGCTTCTGAAGTCCCACAGTATAGGCAGGGGACGCGGCGTATTCAAGCGAACCAAGCCGAACGCCATCCTGTTCGACCGAACGACTGAAGGCGCGCCGTGCCAAGCCTCTCATATCGCTGCTAGACCCATTGGCACCTTGCGGCATGGATGCCGCGATCCTTATACTAAGGTGAGCTGAAGAATGGCGAACCGAATCCTCAAGGGACTTGCAGTTGCCGCCGGTACCGGGCTCGCTATGGGCTTCACGACGGGGCGTGCGCGGGTGACGTCAGGGTCACGCACGGCTCGTCTCCGTCCCGAGCCCGTACCGCCGACACCGCATACTCCTCCCGCCGCCAACCCCTTTCTTTCCGACGAGCCGGACGACGAATTCCTGAACATCGAGCCGCTGCTGGATCGCCTGGAAGAGCGGGTCGATCTGATCGGTCAGCCGGTATATTCCCAGTCGGCCGCATCTCCTGTGTCCGAAGATTATGCGGCGGCTCTGGCGGATCTGGATTGGCGCGTGGAAGAAAATACCCGCGAATTGGCGTTGCTGCGCGAGCAGATCGTTGCGGCCGAGCGGCGCATGACGGAATCCGTGGCTTCTGTGCAACGGAGCATCGAGGAGACGCGCGCGGAGATTCCCGTGGTAGTGGAACTGCACGTATCGGCCCGCATCGACGATATGCGAAATCGTTTCGCGGCGGAAATTGAACAATCGCAGCAGCGAACGCTGGAGATGTTCGAACGCGCCATCGACGAGAAAATTTCCTCCCGCATCGGTTCGATTGAGCGGGCGTTGGCGGACCAGGCCGGATCGATCGAAGCCCTGAGCGTCCGCACGAAGGAAACGGACAGTAATCTGCAAAGGCTGGTGATGGCGATCGAGAAACTGTGCGAGCGCGCCCAATTGATCGCGCCGGTTTCGGAAGAGCGTTTGGCCCAGGTCCCGCCGTATACGAAGCCATGGCAGCGTGATTCACCAATGCCGTTTGAATCGCAATTGGATGACGCCATGCACCGCGAGCCGGCGGTTCCGGTTCTGAGAACCGGGGAGCCTGCCATTGAAGTGCAGGTGCCGTCGTTTACAGGGAGTGAGCCGCGTGCGCCGAAGAAATCCAGATTTTTATTTCGAAATCTGATCGTCGCCGGGTTCAGCGTGTTGGCATCGCGGTTGTTCCGCTAGGTTTCGCTGTCGACGCCGACGCCCGCGCTCATGTTCACACGCCGTCCGCTGCCGCCCAGGTCTTCCACCCGCTGGACCGGATTGTAGTAAAGAATCCTGCCGCAACTTTCGCACGTCATGAGGGTCTCGCCCTTTTTCAGATCCTGATAAAACTGCGGGCGGAGAACGATATTGCAGCGTCCACAGCGGCCCGCGACGCTTTCCGTGATGCCAACACCGGCGCGACCCTTGCGAATGCGATCGTAATTCGCAGCGACTGACGGCGTCATCTGAGCGACAAGCGCCAGACGATCCGCCTTCAGGGTGTCGATTTCCTTCTGGTCGACGGCGGTGCGCTCGCGAGCCTCCGACTTCTCGGACTCGACGTGCTTCTTTTCCGTGCCCAGCGCCACTTCGGCGGCCTTGACGTTCTTATCGAGCGGTTCGGCCTCACCCATCAGTTCGAGGATGCGGTCTTCCGCTTTACGAATTTCCTGGCCTGCAAAATCGATTTCATGCTGGAAGGCGCGATACTGCTCATTGTTCTTCGCGTCCATCATTTGCGATTTCAGCTTGGAAATTTTCTGATCGTGGGTCTGGATTTCGCCTTCGAGGCGCTTGCGATCCTTCTGGTTGGCGAGCAACGCCGCCTTATCGTGCTCGAGGCGGCGCTGGTGTCCTTCCAGTTTCTTTTCGATCTCGGCGATGTGCTTCGGAAGAGCGGCAATTTCTTTCGTCAGCGCGGCGGCCCTGTCATCGAGAATCTGGAGCCGGATAGCGTGCTGAATGTCAGGAAGCATTGATCTACAGTAGTTTAACAAACGGCTGGCCGGATTCGGCTCAGGCCTCAATCCTGCGAAGGTCCACGTCGCCACGCACGGTGCGCGCCTGTTCGAGTGTGGCGAACTGCATGCCCGGAAGTTTCGCGGAGGCAGTGCCGGCCGCGACTCCCCAGGACAGCGCCTGCGGGAAATCGTCGCCATTCTCGGTGGACCAGAGAACGGCGGCGGCCATGGCGTCGCCTGCTCCAATGGGCGAAATGGCTTCGATGCGGGGCGGGATCGCTTCCCAGGTCAGGCTGCCGGATGCGCCGATGGCGCCGCGGCTGCCGAGCGAGAGCACCACCGATTGCGCGCCCATCGCCTGAATGCGGTGTGCGGCGGTGACGGCGCTGGACCGGGTGAGGAGCACGGTGCTGAGCAGGTGTTCCGCCTCCTGCTGATTCGGAGTGACGATGGTCGGCTGGGCTTCGATGCCGCGGGAGAGCGCGTCGCCATCCGTATCGAGCAGCGTGCGGACATTTTTCTTCCTGGCGCGCGTGATCAGCTGCGCGTAAAAATCGGCGGGTACGCCGGGCGGAAGACTCCCGCAAAGCATGAGCCACGTGGCGGAGCCGAGGTAGGCTTCCACGGTGGATTCCACGTTGGCGACTTCTTCGGCGTCGAGGCGAGGTCCGGCCTCGTTGAGCTTGACGGTGAGGCCGTGGCGATCGGTGATAGTGAGATTGAGGCGGATGTCGTTGCGGATGGGCACGGTGGCGACGGGAAAGCCGCAGTGATCCATGAATTTTTCGAAGCGCACGGCGGGCTCGCCGCCGGCGGGGAGAATGGCGAGCGTCTTGCCGCCAAAGTTGTGGATGACGCAGGACGCGTTGATGCCTCTTCCACCCGCGGAATCGCTGCTGGAGAGGATGTAGGCGCGGTCGTCGAAAGCGAGGCGATCGACGGCGATGGTGCGGTCGATGGCGGGATTCATGGTGAGCGTGAGTATCAAAGAACTATGGTGGCATACGGCGATGCAGGCAGAGGGGAAGAGTGGCCGTGTAAACTGGGTGATGTTCGGGCTGTGGCGCAGCCTGGTAGCGCGCCTGCTTGGGGTGCAGGAGGTCGTGGGTTCGAACCCCGCCAGCCCGACCAAAGTTTTCAATCAGATGCGGGAGATTCGCCGGCTCCCGCCAAACCCACTGTAGATGATTTTGTAGATGTGAAATATTTAGTGGCATACGGCAGCATTCTAATGCTCGATCCGAACATTGATCAGCTACTGCGGGCCGCCATCGCGCAGACCAGACTGCTTCAGCTCCGTTACCGTGGCAGGGTCCGGATCGTTGAACCGCATGACTATGGCGAACACAACGGCATCATCAAAGTATTGACATATCAAGTCGGAGGCGCCAGTAGCCGCCCACTTCCCAACTGGCGATGGATGGACGTAGAACAAATCTCGGGTGCGCAGCTGCTCGATCAGACTTTCCCGGGCGGTCGACCGACCGGGTCCGGCAAACATCACAAGTGGGACAAGCTATTCATTAGAGTAAAATCTCGATAACGCGGCAACTATTCAGCCGACAACACCAGACGATCGTTCCACACCAGCCATCCGACGGACTCCTCCACGGCTTCAATCGAACCGTAACGCGGCTCATAACCCAGGAGCGTGCGTGCCTTCTCGATACAGCAGTGCGGTGAGCGCGCGATATGATCCCAGGTCGTCCGCGCGTCTTTTTCTGTGAAGTGCATTCGCCACTCCTCCCAGGGCAGGAAGCGCAAATTCGGTTCGCGACCGAAATATGCCGCTATCCGTTCCGCGTAGCCGCGCAGAGTTACTGCCGCCGGCGATACCACGTGGAAACTCTCGCCGAGCGCGGCGTCACGATGCTCCACCGCCCGCACGAATGCAGATGCAACGTCGGCGGCGTGCACATGGTGCAGCGTCTCCATGCCCAGATTGGGAAGCAGCACCTCCCGGCCCGCTGCCAGGTTCGCGAATACCTCCAGGTTGAAATTGCCGGCCGGATTGATCGGCGCCCATCCCGGCCCGACGAGATGCCCGGGATGGAGCACTGTCGCGGGAAATCCTGCACGCGCCTCATTAAGAAGGTATGTCTCGATGGCCAGCTTGTGTATGCCGTAATCGCCAAAAGGCGCGCGCGGCGCGGTCTCTTTGGTGGGAACGACAACGCTGTGCCCATGTACCCAGATAGTGCCGCAATGCAGAAAGTGGCCGACGCGCCCGCGAAGCGCATCCACGAGTTGCTCCGCGCTCGATGGCTTGTAGCAAGTCAGATCGATGACGACCTCAGCGCCCAGTTCCGCCACTTGCCGGCCGAACTCTCCGCGCCCCTCTTCCGCCTCGCGATCCATCGTAACTATCGCAATCGTGCGCCAGGCCAGGTGCGGTTGGTAGGGCTGCCGCGTCCCGCGCGAAATGCAGATCACCTCATGTCCGGCTTCCACCAGCATTGGCGAAAGGTACGTTCCAATGTGTCCGGTGCCGCCGATCACCACTACTCGCATTTTGACAGGATAGCGTCCAGTCGGTATTGCGCAAGCCACGTCGCAAAACATACAATGAGCGCAGCATATATGCTGCCTAAGCCGCCTGTGCCCAAGATCGATCGCCGTGATTTTCTGATTTGCGCCGGACTGACCGCTGCAATGACTCTGTCTGCGCAGACCAAACGCAGGCTGAAGATTGGCCATACGGGAATTACATGGGGGTTCAAGCCGGAAGACGCTGCGGCGGCCATCCCTGACGTCGCATCCCTTGGCTACCAGGGCTATGAAAGTTTCGGCAATGTGCTGGAGGCATGGCAGCCGAAAGGCGGTCTCAGGAAAGTGCTGGATGGGAACCGCCATCTCCCGCTGATCGCCGCGTATTGCGACGTCAATCTCACCGACTCGACAAAGCGCTCGGATGAAGTCGCTCAAGCCGTCCTGTGGGCGACCCTCATTAAGCAGGCGGGCGGCGTCACAGCGGTCATCGGACCCAACGGAGTAAAGCGCGGGTCTTTCGATTTTGCGGCGAGCAAGAGCCAGATCGTATCCACGCTGAACGAGGTTTGCAAAGCGGTGGATGGCGTCGGCATCACGCCCGCGCTGCATCCGCATACCGGCACCTGCATCGGGACTCGCGATGAAATCTACGCCGTGCTGGACGCGGTGGATTCGCGTTACATGAAATTCGGACCGGACGTAGGGCAGTTGGCGAGTGGTGGGTCGGACCCGGTGAAGGTCGTGAAAGATTACCTGCCCCTGATTCGGCATGTCCATCTGAAGGACTGGAATGGCGGCGCGAGTTGGGCGGGGTACTGTCCGCTCGGCCAGGGCAAGGTGGATTTTCCCGCCCTGTTGGCGCTGCTGGAGCAGGCGCCCGACCTGAAGATCATGATGGTGGAACTTGACCCTGGCACGAATCCGCCAATTCCTCCGCTGGAGACCGCGCGGATCAGCAAAGAGTATTTGCAAAAGCAGGGATATGCATTCCAGCCCGATTCGCGCTGAAGCGGCATTCTATCGGTATCCGGCGGCTGGACCGTTGTCCGAAGCCCCAGCGCGCCCCGCGGTATCATCCGACTTCGGAGGTGGCATTCTGTATTGGTATTCGCGGATCGTTTTGACGGTCGCAGCAGCCTGCATTACCCTGGGCGGCCTCTACGATGTTTTCACTCCACAGTTGCCACCCAATCTCACTCGCAGGTGCTTTGGCAATGAAGACGGGCGCGTCGCTATCCGCGAACTTTTACGTGCGCTCGGTGGATGTCTGGTCGCTATCGGCGCAGCTGTCGGGGTATTGGCGACCACGATGCCCCGCCGGCATAACGCTTACGCCATCATCCTGATCCTGACTCTCGTGCTTCCTTTCGAGGGGATGAATGCGATCGGGATGCGCCGCGTCGGTTCGCCCTATGTTGTGCCTCTGTTTTTTATCCTGCTGACGATCTCTGGCGCTGCACTTGCGCTGCTCGCCGCGTGACACGGGGTGAAGAGCAGTTCCGTGATTGGCGTTACGGCGATATAAGGGAAGTATCCACTTGCCAGCGTACGGCTTAGCGCGTCGAGCACGGTGAAGGAACGCGAAGTCCTCATTCGGGAAGCGCCGGACCGCGCTCGGAGCGGATAAGGCGCCACCCGGCTCCCTGTATAGCTTGTGTGGCCAATGAGCTATTCGTTAATAGTTAACCAGAAGTATCAATGAGCCAGCCGCACCCCATAGACAAGCAATCTCACCATCAGGAAAGCGGCAGCAGCCACGATAAGGTCGGCCCGGGTTAGCGAACATATCGGACGCGCCGCCGGTATCCGGTCGGCTACGATAGCTCCGATTACTGCGAAAACCCAAAAGACCGAGCCTGCGAAATTGGGGGCGATGAGAAACCTGGGCAATGGCAGGTAAACCAACGTGATGAGGGTGGTGCCAATCAGCCAGGGACCAACCACAGTACAAAGAACTGCTTTGCTCCGACTGAACCAGGGGGGCGCCCAGAAAGAGAGCTCCTTTCCCATAAAGAACATCATCGTCGGAAGTATTAGAGCACCCGAAGCTGATATCACGTTCATCACGAGCTTTGAGGCGCCTGCGGATCGTAATGCTACGTTGAAGTCGCCTCCAAATGTAGCCGCTGTGACAGGGCCGAGAAACAAATAAAATCCAGTTATCGCGAGCATCAGGAAGAGCAGTCCACCTGGCTTGCGGCTGTAGCGCTGACGATACAAAAGCCAGCTGATCAGGCCGACGGTGAGGCTGAAGATCGGACCCGCAATCGCAATTGCAGCGGCCTGCCGCGAAGTGGCCATAGCCACATCGGGATTGACCCACATTTGGAAAAGCGTGGAACTGAACCCGAGCATATAGCTGGCGGTCGCGTGCGCCGCTTCGTGGGGAGTGACATTCAGTGCGAAGGCAGCCATGAAGAGCAGCGTGGGACGGACCGCGATGCCTGCGAGGTGGGCCGTTCCCTCGCCTCTCTCATCGCCAGCCTGAGTGCCCGGAGATGATGTTCCCGTGTCACCTGGAACTTCAGACGCCATTTGTTTCATTCTGTTCTCCATGGTGATGGTCTTTCGGCCCCAGAGTAAGAAGCTGCGGCTGGCTCTTGGGGATGCGTACGAAACCGGGAGTCCAAAAGTTCCATGCCATAGTCCTCAGCGCCAAATCCAGCACTGCGTCAGCCGCGAACATCCGCAGGTAAGCCTGGACGACGCGGCAACTGGACGTTGGGCAGGGCGGCCAAGTTGATGAGAAATGCCCAGGTTGTCGATGTACATCGTCGCCTGCCGTCTCCAGGTCCGGCTTAGGGAGCAGCGCCGCGTTCCGGGCGGATCACGCGATACTCGGAGCGCAGTTAGCGGTACCCCGTAAAGCCATCTCACCTGAACGCTCACCGACGCCGTCGAGGCGACTCACCGATAGCGCGCTCCTTTTCGTCCCCCAGTGGTTTCCCAACCCCCGAAAAGCGAGTGACAGAAAAGTGATACCTCAATTTACCCTGTTTTCATCACTTTACAATTTTTCGCCCCAAACACCCCCACCCCCGCATGCTAAATCTCAGTCCGGGAGCACTTGTATTTCTGCCTCCAAATCAACCAACGAAAGGAACCACCACATGTCGACATCAGCACAGTCCCAGTCCACCGATTCCGCGCCCTCAGAGAACTCTCGCGGCGGACCCCGCACCCCCGAAGGCCTTGCCAGCTCCTCCCGCAACGCGACCACCTTCGGCCTCTACGCCACCCGCGATTTCGTCCGACCCAACGAAGAATCCGGCTACCGCGACCTCGACGAACAACTTCGCACCGAACTCGCCCCCGTCGGCCTCCTCGAGAACAACCTCGTCGACGAAATCCGCAGCGCCATGTGGCGGCTCGCCCGCTGTGGCGAAGTCGAACGATCCTTCGTCGCCGACCACGCTGACCTTGAATCGCTCCCCGACCCCATGCGCCACGAAACCCAGGCCAAACTCCAGCTCTCCGTCGACCGCGCCCGCTCCCAGGCTCACCGCCTCCTCCACAAATGCACCGCCGAACTCCGCAAACTCCAGACCGAGCGCCAGCTGCGCAACGAATCCTTCGACGCCGGCACCGACCTCTCCCACTTCGGCCTCTGCGACTGGTCCTCCATCAGCAAAGACCTGGACCGCCAGTTCATGGCCGATTACCGGCGCGACAAGCACAAGGGCATGGCCGAAATCGACGCCATGCTCTCCACCCCAATCCGTCCGCCCGCTCAGCCAGGTTCGTTTTGTAAAACCGGGCGCAACGCCCAATGCCCCTGCGGTTCCGGCCAAAAATACAAGCGCTGCTGCGCCAGAAATGTCTCGCCAATGCAAAAAGCAGCCTGAAAATTCCGCATCGGCGTGAATCGACGTTCATTGGCGGCTAATGATTTTGATTTTTTTGATAACATACAGCAGAGTCATGTCCAGAAAACCGCTCTATCCGATTACTGCCGCCACGATCTGTGTGATCGCATCGGCGATATTCGCGCAAAACCGGAACTTCGTCCCCGATGTGACGTTCACAGGGTCGGACTTGACGGGTTGGCACACGCTGGGTGAAGCCGACTGGCACGCGGATCATGGCCAGATCTCCGGCACGCCAAAAAGCGAAAGCGGCGGCTGGCTGGTGCTCGATCACGGCTATCAGGATGTCGAATTCTCCGCCTCTGTCCGTTGCACCGGCGCGTGTAATGCCGGCGTCCTGTTGCGCGCCGAAAAAACTGCGCAGGGCATGAAGGGTACCTACGTATCGCTCACCGATGGCGATGTCGCTGCATATGACGTGACCCTCGATGCGCAGGGCAACGAGATCAGCCGCACCAAGCTCGCAGCCGGACCCGGCGCCATGATTCGTATGGCGACCGCGCGCTTCAGCGGAGGCGAAGATCTGGTTCCCGGATTTTCCAAACCTGCGCCAACCCCGGAAGAAGTTGCCGCTGCGTCCGCGAAGCCTCCGGCAAGCGGAACCGCCGGAGCAGGCCGAGGTCGTGGCGGACCTGCGCTGCCCGCCAACAATTGGAATGCCGTGCAGATCATCCTCGATGCCGACGTTCTGGCGCTCACAGTCAACCAGGGACGTGGAACCAGCGGAACCACGAACGACCGGATGATGGGCTTCGGTCCCGTCGCCCTCTACGCCGGCGGCTCGGGTGAAGTGCAGTTCAAAGACATCGCTTACAAAGATCTCAATCCTAAATTCGAGCCGAAAGAAGAGGTGTCGCCGAACTTCCGGATGCAACGCATCAGCGATTTCTACTATGGCTGGTGCGCGGCCGCAGCCGATATCAATCGCGACGGCATCCTCGATATCATCTCCGGCCCGTTCTACTATCTCGGCCCCGACTATACCGAGCGAAGAGAGTTCACCACGGCCCGAACTTACAGTCCCAGCAACCAGTTTTCCCAGGGCATGGTGAACTTCGCTTACGATTTCACGGGCGACGGCTGGCCGGATATTTTAATGGTCGATCAAAGGCCGATTTACCTGTACGTTAACCCGCGAGGCGAATCCCGTCGCTGGGATCGCTATAACGTCGTCCCGCAGGCTTCCACCGAGATCGAACTTCTCAAAGACATTGACGGCGATGGAAAACCCGAAGTACTTTTTGGAGGCGATGGCGCTCTCGAATACGCCAAGCCGGATCCGGAGAATCCTACGGCTAAATGGATCGTTCACCAGATCTCCGACAAGAGCGGCGTCAACGCGCACGGCATGGGTGTCGGAGATATCAACGGCGATGGCCGCATGGACGTGGTTGGTCCGCGCGGCTGGTATGAACAGCCGCCGAAAGGTACTCCTGAGGGTCCGTGGAAGTTCCATCCGGTCAACTTCGGCGGTGGTGGAGCTGAGATGGGCGTATACGACGTGAACGGCGATGGCTTGGCCGACGTCGTGACCGGGCTTGCCGCTCACGGATGGGGTCTGGCGTGGTTCGAACAAAAACGGGATAAAGACGGAAACATCTCGTTTGTCCAGCACGCCATCATGACCGATTTTTCGACTAAGAACGCGGGCGATGTTACTTTCTCCGAACTCCACGCCATGACTTTCGCGGATCTCGATGGCGACGGCGTTCCGGACATCATCGTCGGCAAGCGCTACTGGTCGCACCTCGAGAGCTATACCGACCCCGATCCTTACGGTCCCGCCGTCCTCTACTGGTACCGAACGGTTCGGAATCCCAAGGCCGAGGGTGGGGCGGAATTTGTTCCCGAGCTGATCCACAACCGCTCCGGCGTAGGCTCTCACTTAGCCGCCGTTGACTTGAACCACGATGGCGCTGTGGACATCATCACATCCACCAGCCGTGGCACCTTCATTTTCTGGAACCAGATGCATGCGTCTGTAAAGTAGACGTTTTCGCCTGCGCCTTTAATATGCGAATCCTGCTCCCAACGCTGCTCCTGACCGCCGCACTTCAGGTGTCAATCGCCCAAACAGACTGGCCTGTCTACGGTCATGATCCCGGCGGCCAGCAGTACTCGCCACTGAAACAGATCGACACCCGAAATGTAGCGAAGCTACAGGTCGCATGGACCTATGACACGCGTGCCGACACGGCGCCCCCTCCGACTCGCAACCGCACCTCGGAAACCTCGCCCCTGGTGGTTGGAGGCATCCTGTATCTCGGGACGCCGTACAATCACATCGTCGCGTTTGAGCCCGAAACGGGAAAGAAGATCTGGGATTACGCAGGCGATGCCGCCCCCTCGACCCGGGGCATAAATTACTGGCCGGGAGACAAGTTACTCGCGCCGCAGATCGTGGTCAGCACGATGAACGGCACACTGTACACGCTCAACGCGAAAACAGGCAAGCTGAATCCAGGCTTCGGCACTGAAGGCAAAATAGACCTCAGAAAAGGTGTCGCCGACAAATTTCCGAAAGCCCACTACGGACCCTCATCGCCGCCCGCCATCTGGAAAAATCTCATCTTCACCGGCGCACAGGTGCAGGAAGATCCCGCGAACGGGCCGAGCGGCGACATCCGTGCCTGGGACATCTACACCGGAAAGCTAGTCTGGACATTCCATACGGTTCCGCGTCCCGGTGAAGCCAACCACGATGCGTGGCAGGAAGATCAGTGGGAAGACAGATCGGGCGCCAACGCGTGGGGTCTCATGACAGTCGACACGGAACGCGGCATGCTGTTTGTTCCGCTCGGCACCCCGACGCCCGATTTCTATGGCGGAAGCCGCAAGGGCTCGAACCTCTACGGCTCCAGCCTCGTTGCCCTGGACGCCGCCACGGGACAGATCAAGTGGTACTTTCAAACCACCCATCACGACAATTGGGACTACGACGACACGGCGGCGCCGTGCCTGATCGACGTTGTCAAAGACGGCAAGAAGATTCCTGCCGTAGCGCAATGGACCAAGCAGGGGTTATTGTTCATCTTCGATCGGGTGACCGGCGAACCCGTCTACAAAGTAGAAGAGCGCCCGGTGCTCAACGACAATCAAAATCCAGGCGATGAGAATTGGCCGACTCAGCCGTTTCCGGTGAAGCCGCCGCCGCTGGCAAGGATGACGTTCCAGCCTGACGATGTCGCCACGGTCACTCCGGAGCACGAAGCTTACTGCAAAGGCCTGCTCGCGCTCGAAGGCGGCGCAATCGGCGGCGGCCCTTACGCGCAGTACGGGCCAAAGCTGCGGGTGATTTTCCCCGGCTGGGTGGGGGGTGGTAACTGGAGCACGCCGGCGTTCCATCCCGGCCTGGGTTACGTCTATGTCACATTGCAGAATCTGGCGAATCTGAACAAGATGGTTCCGTCCCCCGATGGCAGTACGTTTCATCGGGTTGCCGGCGACGGAGCTCCGTCGAATAGCGACGGACGCTTCTGGGACGGGCCAAAGAAATGGCCGTGCCAGCAACCGCCATGGGGAGAGATTGTCGCGGTCAACGTCAACACGGGCGACGTTGCGTGGCGTGAACCTTTAGGATCTTTCGATGAACTGGATGCACTGCGCGTGCCGAAAACCGGTACGCCGGAACATCGCGGCGGTCCCATCGCGACAGCCGGCGGGCTGCTGTTTATCGGCGCTACGATTGACGCGCGCTTTCGGGCATTGGATGCGAAGACCGGCAAAGAACTGTGGGTGACGAAACTTGCGGACTCTGCCAAGTCGCTGCCGATCACCTATCAGGGCAAAAATGGTAAGCAGTACGTTGCCATCTTCGCGGATGGCGGGGACGTTCGCGGACCCGAAAATCCCGGTGGCCGCTTATACGTTTTCTCTTTACCGTAGCTGTAGCTTTCGTACTTCCGCGGTGAGCGGCGGTACTGCCTTCGCAAAGATCTGCTTATAGGACCCGCAGAACCAGTCGAGGTCTTCAAACCGATGGTTCGGCCCGTGCCGGAGTTTCGGGCATCCGCCATGGCAGATGCTCCGGTATTCACAGACGGCGCACTCCGCGTGAGGCACCGCTTTCTTCGCGGCAAAGCCCGCCCGCCGCTGCCGCCGCGCAATCTCCGCCCAGCTGTCCATCTCGATATTGCCCAGCTTCCACGGCTTCTCGACAAAAAAATCGCAGGGATAGACGTCGCCGTTATATTCGACAACGGCGTAGCTGTCGCAGCTTTCGTGCATCGTGCAGGTGCCCGGCTTGCGTCCCGCCAGCGCTTCCGCGATGTTCTCGAAAAAGCGGATTCCCATCGAGCTTCGCTCCGGCCACCACAGATCGAACATCTCGCAGAGAAATCGCCCGTATTCATCCGCCGTGATCGTGAATGGCATCGGCGATCCGTCGGGATGAAACTCAGCCAGAGGAATGAACTGCACATACTCAATGCCCAGCTTGCGAAAAAACCGAAACACCTCGCCCGCTCGCGAGACGTTGGCCTTGCTCACGACGCATAAAACATTGAACTCAATCTTCGCGTCTTGCAGCAGCGCCACCGTTTCAATAACCTTCCCTGCGGTCGGATGGCCGGCTTTGTTGTAGCGGTAGCGATCGTGGATTTCTTCCGGCCCGTCGAGCGAAAGACCCACCAGAAAGCTGTAGCTGCGGAATAAGTCGCACCAGTCTTTGTCGAGCAGAATGCCGTTGGTCTGAATGCTGTTCGAAACGATCTGGCCGTCGCGGCCATAACGTTTCTGAAAGCCGACCAGCGTCTCGAAAAACTTCAGCCCCGCCAGCGTCGGTTCGCCGCCCTGAAACGCGAATGCCGATTCCGGCCAGGAGTAGAAAAGATAGCCATCCACCAGGCGCTCCAGCATGTCGGAACTCATCGTGCGTTCGGCAAGATCGGCATACGGATCGGCGGCGCGATCCAGATAGAAGCAGTACTCGCAATCCAGATTGCAAACCGCCGAGGCCGGCTTCACAAGGATGGAACTGATGCGCGGAACCGGGCCGCTCACCGTGGTGAATGAAGAGGTCGAGTCCGAAAGAATAGGAAACTGGCTCGTCATGAATACGGAAACTGGCAGGGGTCGATATCCGCTTTCACGTTGCCTGCTTCGAAGATCCGCGCCGCCAGGCGCTCCCGCAATTGCGCGGCCTGCTTCGCGTAGGTCGCGCGGCCAGCCAGGTTTGTGTGCTGATACGGATCGGCCAGGAGATCGTACATCATGTACTCCTGATACCTGTCCGCCGCGGGGACCGCCTTCCATCCAGGTCCTTTTGGAGCCGCGGCAGCGTAGGTGAATTGCGGCGTGCGCAGCCCGCGGCCAGTCATGTACTCGCTCATCTCAAAATACGCTTCATTGCGCCAGTCATCCGTTTTGCGGTCGAGCAGCGGCAGAAAGCTGCGGCCCTGCATCGACGCCGGAACCTGCACCCCGACGGCGGAGAGCAGGGAAGGCGCAAGATCCACGTGGCTGACCAGCTCCGGAATCGCGAGCTTGCGATTGAATCCGGGGCCTTCGAAAATCAACGGCACGTGGATCGAGCTCTCGTGCGGCGACCTCTTATATTCGATGTTGCGCGTTTTAAAGTGGCAGCCATGATCGCTGATGAACATCAGAATGGTGTTCTTATCGAGGCCGGTTTCGGTTAGCGTCTTGCGGATGGTGCCGACGGTTTCATCCATCTTCGCCACGCAGCCGTAATAGTCGGCAAGCTGGCTGGGCCACGAGCCGGGCAGGGGACGCAGGTCGGGCGGAACCCAAAAATCCTTGTAACGGCCCACATATTCTTTCGGAGGAACGAACGCGTCGATGTCGTTCTGGTGGTGCACTTCGAGATACGACAAGGTAAGCAGAAACGGCGACTTCGATTTGGGAGACCGCAAAAACTGCTGCGCCAGATCCGTCATGAAGTCCGTCCGGTAGATGTTCGAAAAATGCATCGCCTTGCCGTCGTTATCGTAGAGATCGCCCTCATACGGATGCGATGTCACTTCAAGAACGTTCGACGATTGCCAGAGATCCAGAAACCCGCCGCGATATTCCGGCGGCACCGGTCCGCGCATTTCCGGAGTGTTCTCTCCGAGGTGCCACTTCCCGATGTGGTTTGCAGTGTATCCCGACTGCCGCAGCGTAGAGGCGAACGTCGTCGCGGCTGGATTGATCGCGATGCCGTTCTTCCAGACGCCATGCCGGCTCGGATACTGGCCGGTCAGGATGCTGGCGCGCGCAGGTGCGCAGACGGGCTGGGCGCAGATAGCGGAACTGAAGATGGTGCCGCGGCCAGCCATCTCATCCAGATTCGGCGTGAGATTCATCGGGTTGAGGCCCGCGGCGCCGACGCAGTCCCAGCGGAACTGATCCGAGAACACGATGACGATGTTGGGTTTTTCCGGAACGGTGGTTCCAGGTGGTTGCGGCGCCGCCACCGCTGCCTGGGCGGCCATGGCCGCAACCGGAGCCTTCTTCAGCAATTCACGCCGCGTGGGGAGGAGAGGTTTATCCGACTGGCTCATAGTGACCGTTGATATCAGGTTAACCGATTTGGCGTACGGCGCTAACATCGAACTGATGGAGGCAACCGGTATGGAACCACAGCTCATAGAAGAGAGGAAGTCATTTCTCCTCGCGGGCTTGAGCGAACGATACAACAATCAGGCAGTCGAAGGCATCCCCGCACAGTGGCAGCGCTTCGTGCCGTACATCGCGAAGGTCCCCGGACAAGTGGGCTGGACCACCTATGGCGTCTGCTTCAACATGGACACCGCCGGAAACATGGATTACATGTGCGGTGTCGAAGTATCCACATCCTCGGCGCTCCCCGAAGGCTTGAGCGAACTGCGTGTAGCAGAGCAGCTGTACGCCGTCTTCTTCCATCGCGATCATATCTCGAAAATCCGCGACACCTGGGACGGCGCTTTCCTCTGGGTGCGGATGTCGGGGCGCAAGCTGGTAAAAGCGCCCCAAGTTGAAGCCTATGGGGAAGGCTTTAACGCACAAACCGGAAACGGGGGAGTCGAGATCTGGATACCGGTTGAACGGTGAGGCGGAACACGATCACAACTATTTTAAAACTAGTTCGGCCATCCGCAGCCATCTGAATCTAAGCCACTTAACCTGAAATTTGTTTCGTTCCTCACTAACTTGAAGACCCCGATTTCTTGACAGCATGTGCTGGTTTCCAATCAGGAAGCGGTCCTTCATCTGGCCGTTTCTCTTTCGAGCCGGCTTGAATAACATTGGACTCAAGCGAAAGACGTAGAGTTCGATACCAGAGAGCGGGAGTAATCGAAATTAGCACTATGCCGTGCGGGCATCAACATTAACTAACCGCATGGCTGCTGGTATATAGATACCGCTCAATTCATGGGCGGCTCGACCGTCGCAGACGATGATGCCCAGTTGGGCCGCACCAGTCGCCCGTTGCAAATGAGTCTTCGTGGTCAGGAGGATTAATAAACCCACCCCCTGCCGTCGCGACGTCTTACATAACGACTTGCCGCACGAGTGTGACCTTTGACATATTGGTCGGACCGATGCCTGTCACTCAGCATCATGGTGATAGAATCTAGTTCGATAAATAGTAGCCGGGGCCGATCCGAGATCGCCGTCCCGCTCCATGGGAGTTTGTAATCACGATGAAAAAAAATGCCTTCCGTTTAACCCTCACAATTGTGCCTCTGGTCGCGATCGCATTGAGCATCGCGCTCGCACAGAACGCGCCCGCGCCCGCGCCGGTCACGAATTCCTCCGGACTCCGCGCGCCACTGCCACCGCTGCCCGCTCCGCAAATGATGCCGCAGCCTGGCCCCGCGACGGACGCTCCTTATGCGCCGCTGGCCCTGATGCCTGGTGGCGTTGTCGTCACTTTGTTTCCGCCCGGATCGCCCTACCTGAATATGGCCCGCATCAAGGAGCCCGAAGTGTACGCCATGAGCAAGGCAGTGCCTGGCCGGGTCAGCAACATCGTCAACATTCACAATCCATCGATTGAATTTCATTCTGTCGAGGGTGGCCTCAACACCGGCGCAGTCATAATTCTGGCGGCGGGCGGCGGGCACAACACGCTGAATGTCGGCGGTGAGGCGGACGACTTCGTTCCGTTTTTCTACAACTACGGCGTGAACACAGTGATCCTGCGTAACCGCCTGCGCCGCGATGGCTACAATCCGCAGACGGACGAAGTATACGATGCGCAACAGGCCATCCGCATGGTGCGGGCACACGCGCAGGACTGGCACCTCGATCCTCACAAGATCGGCATTATGGGTTTCTCGGCGGGCGCTGAATTGTCCGCTCCTGCCGCCGTTCTGTATGAGGATTTCGATAAGAAGAACAGCGACCCGAGCGATCCTCTGTCCGGCGTCAGCTCGCGGCCGGATTTTGTCGGCATCATCTACCCGGGTCCTTCCCCGTTCGCGCGTGGCCGTACGGCTCCGCCGATTCCGCGCAACGCTCCGCCGGCTTTCATCGCGGGCGCGGGCTCGGGCGACTCCCAGCATGCGCAGTGGGCGCTTGACTACTATACCGCCATGCTGGCCATGCACATTCCGAACATTGAAATTCATCTCTACGCACAGGGCAAGCACCCCGGCGACAAGCTGGAAGACGGCAGCAGCATGTCGGGCGGCCTGACGGACCGCAACAACATCCCTTATGGCACGTGGCAGTACCGCATGATCGACTGGATGAAAGATCTCGGTATTCTGCAAAAGCCGGGCGTCCAGACCAAGGCCGACAAAGACATCGCGACGTACCTGGCAGCGCCGCCGCCGGGACGCGGGGCATTTGGCGGGTCGGGCTTTGGAGGCCGCGGCGGGTCCGGTCGTGGTGGCCGCGGCGGATTTGGCGGATCGGGCTTTGGTGGTCCTGCGGGCGCGGCTGGCGCTGCGGTTCCTGGCGGTCCGGGGAGGTAGAAACCGCTTTTAATGCGGCAGAAGTGGTGTTATAGTTGATGGTGTGGAAGCGGGTATTTGCCGTACCCGCTTCCATCGGTTTAAACTACAGGTCAATTTCGATCCGTAGTCTACCCCGTCGCTTCCTTAGGAACTTCAGGACAACGATCAACATCAGGATGATCATAGTTCGATCCCCCTTTCTACTCCAGGTGGATTTGCAGACCCCGCCCTCTAAGCGGGGTTTTGCATTTGTGGAGTCCGCGGGGCTCCATGCAAACTGCGACTCTGCAAGACCCGAGTAGAAACGTGATCGTAGCCGTTTCCTCTCCGCCTGTAAATACCTCCGTTTAAAACTGGGGGTATAGCATCGGAAAGTACGCTCGAAAACCCTTATCGGCGATACTGGTATTTAGACCCCAAACATCATGCGGGAAGTCCTTTATCAGACGCCGCGCGGCATCCGCGTGGCGCGTTCCACCACCAAACTCCCCTTCGCGAAAGGGCTCCATCGCTTTCGCCGTGATCTTGATCGCCGGCGTGGCATCTATCTGTCGTCCGGTTACGAGTATCCGGGGCGCTACTCCCGCTGGGACATCGTCGCCGTCCGTCCGCCGCTCGAACTGATCAGCTTTCAGCGCGAGGTCACTTTCCGGCCGCTCAACGACCGTGGCGTCGCCATCAACCGCATGCTCGCGGCGGTGCTGCGCGATCATCCGCACTGGGACGATTTTTACGAAGACAAGGGCACGCTGCGGGGCACTCTCAAGTCAATGCCCGCGCTCTTTCCGGAAGAAGAGCGCAGTAAGCAGCCGTCCGTTTTTTCCATCCTGCGCGCCTTAACGCAGGAATTCCGCAACGAAGCCGACGACAAACTTGCTTTCGCCGGAGCCTTCGGTTACGATCTGCTCTTCCAGTTCGAACCAATCCCTCTGCGTCTTCCACGTGAAACACGGAAGGATCTTCAGCTCTTCCTGTTCGACGACATCATCTACATGGACCGGAAGCGCGAGCAAATCGAGCGCTTCTCATGGGAATTCGATTTCGACGCGCCATCGGGACCGCTCTCAACGCGTGGCCTGCCCCGCGACGGCGAGATTGTGCCGCGCGCGCCGAAACGCAAGCCCGGGCCCATTACTGCCGATCACACGCAGGCAGAATACATGGCCAACGTGGAAACGGTTCGCGAAGGCATGCGTCAGGGCGATTACTATGAAGTGGTTCTGCGCCAGACGTTCCGCACGCCGTGGTCCGGCAAAGCGTCCGACCTGTTCAGGCTCATGCAGACCGCGAACCCGAGCCCCTACGAATTTCTGATTCAGTTCGGTGAGGAACAACTCGTCGGCGCATCGCCGGAGATGTTTGTGCGGGTGGAAGGCGATCTGGTCGAGACCTGCCCGATTGCGGGGACAGCGCGCCGCACCGGCGATCCGCTGCTGGACGAAAAGAACATCCGCGATCTGCTCAATTCCACCAAGGAAGAATCCGAGCTGACGATGTGTACCGACGTCGATCGCAACGACAAGAGCCGCGTTTGCCGTCCTGGCACTGTGCAGGTGATTGGCAGGCGGTTGATCGAATCGTACGCCGGTTTGTTCCATACGGTGGATCACGTCACTGGCCGCCTGGCGCCGGGCTTCGATTCGCTCGATGCGTTTCTCAGCCACATGTGGGCCGTCACGCTGATTGGCGCACCCAAGAAAGCAGCAGCTGTCGCGATTGAGCGGCTGGAAAAATCCGCCCGCGGTTGGTACGGCGGCGCGGTCGGCATGCTCTCGCTCAACGGCGATATCAATACGGGAATTCTGATTCGCACAACGTACCTGCGGGACGGCTACGCAACTTATCCGGCGGGCGCGACGCTGCTCTACGATTCCGATCCCGCGTCGGAAGAAGCGGAAACGCGATTGAAGGCCACTGGTTTCTTCCGCCTGCTGGGAACGAAGCCAGCCGCCGCACCGCCTGCGCCCCCGGCCGAGCCGGTGAAGCGCAAACTTCTTCTCATCGATAACGACGATTGCTTTATCCACACGCTGGCCAACTACGCGCGGCAAGCTGGCGCCGAGGTTGTTACCTATCGCGCCGGCGTTCCTTTCGAGGTTCTGGATCAGGTGCATCCGGATCTGATTCTGATCTCGCCCGGTCCCGGCCGCCCCGCCGATTTTGGTGTGCCTGCGCTCGTGCTGCACGCGGCTGAAAAAGGCATTCCGGTTTTCGGCGTGTGCCTCGGTTTACAGGGAATTGTGGAAGCGTTCGGCGGCGAACTTGGTGTGCTGCCCTATCCGGTGCACGGCAAACCGTCGCGGGTCCGCCATCAGGGAGCGGGAGTCTTTCAGGGTCTTCCCGAAGAAATCGAAGTGGGCCGCTATCACTCGCTCTACGCGATTCCGGAACGCTTTCCGGATTGCCTGGAAGTAACGGCGCGTACCGACGACGGCGTCATCATGGGTGTTCGCCACCGCAGTCTTCCTATTGAAGCGGTGCAATTCCACCCCGAGTCGATTCTGACGGCGCAGGATGAGACCGGCCTGAAGCTGATGCGCAATGCCCTGGTTCTGGCGTCCCCACGCGACGATGCGCGATAACGTTCCTGCGGCCGATCTCGACCACGTCCTGCTGCAGACGCGGGGCATCTGGGAAGAGTTGCGCGGTCAGCGGGTCTTCATGACGGGCGGGACGGGTTTTTTTGGCCGCTGGCTGCTGGAGTCATTCGCATGGGCCAATCAGGTGCTGGCTCTGAACGCGACCGTATGTGTGCTGACGCGGAACCCTGCGGCTTTCCGGACGAACTCCCCGCTGCTCGCGGGGAATCCCGCGATCCGGCTCCACACGGGAGATTTCACCAGCTTCGACTTTCCCGAAGGACGGTTTCACTCCGTGCTGCACGCGGCAACGGAGCCTGAATTCAAGCCCCACACGAGCGAGCCATTGGGGATTTTCGACGCCAACGTGCGCGGAACCCGCCGCGTGCTGGATTTCGCGAGGGCCACCGGGGCGTGCCGATTCCTGTTCACGAGTTCCGGCGCGGCGTACGGACGCCAGCCGTCCGAGCTGACGCATATTCCGGAAGAATACGCCGGCGCGCCCGATACGATGGACGCGGCTTCCTCTTATGGCCAGTCGAAGCGGGCATGTGAGTTCATGGCCGCGATGTATGCCCGGCAATATGGCTTCGCGGCGCCAATCGCGCGCTGTTTTGCGTTCGCGGGCCCGCACCTGCCGCTCGACAGCAATTACGCAATCGGCAATTTTGTGCGCGACGCTCTGGTGGGTGGGCCCATATGGATTGCGGGGGACGGCACACCGCGGCGCTCCTATCTCTACGGAGCCGACCTGGCGATCTGGCTTTGGACGATTCTGCTGCGGGGCGAATCCAACCGCCTGTACAATGTAGGTTCGGACGCCGATTTATCGATTGCGGAACTGGCGGAAAAGGTGAGGGCAATCGTGGCGCCCGGCGTCGCGGTGTCGATCGCGAAGGCATCGGCGCCGGGAAGTCCCGTGGCGCGGTATGTGCCGTTGGTGAGGCGGGCCGAAGCTGAATTGGGGTTGCAGGTTCGCGTTCCGCTGGATGAAGCGATTCGAAGAATGGCGGAATGGCACAAGGGGCAGGCGGTGGCTGAATGAAAGTGTCGGATTACGTAGCTCAGTTTCTTGCGGACCGGGGCCTTCAGGACATATTCCTCGTTTCAGGCGGCGGAATCATGCATCTGATCGATTCCGTGGGAAGCAACAGCGGCCTCCGCTACTACTGCAACTATCACGAACAGGCGTGCGCGATCTGCGCCGAAGGTTATGCCAGAATTACCGGAAAACCCGGTGTCTGCATGGCTACCACAGGACCTGGTGGCGCTAATGCTCTCTCTGGGGCGATCGCTTCGTGGTACGACTCGCTGCCTTTGCTGGTCATCTCCGGCCAGGTCCGGCAGGACATTATTGCCGACTACACGAAGCTTCGCCAGGTGGGTCCGCAGGAAGCCAATATTACCGGCATGGCGCAGGCTGTGACCAAGTACGCGAAGACGGTTTCCGATGCGCAGGATATTCGCTTTGAACTGGAGAAAGCTGTCCATCTCGCGACGAGCGGAAGACCAGGTCCCGTCTGGATTGAGATCCCGCTCAATATTCAGGGCGCGCAGCTTGACGAAGCCACGCTGCGGCCATTCATCCCCGAGCCGCCGCAGGCCGATGCGAACAAGCTGCGGGACGAAGTTCGCGGCGTCATTGAATTGCTGCGCGCATCGAAGAGGCCTATTTTCGTGGCGGGAAACGGGATTCGCAGAGCAGGGGCCGAGTCTCTGCTGCGCGAGGCGCTGGACCGGACGCACATTCCGATTGCGCTGCCGCATGTCGGAAAAGATCTGGTGGAAGAAGATTACCCCACGTACATGGGCATCTTCGGCACCACCGGGCAGCGCCGGGCCAACTTCGCCGTGCAGAACAGCGATTGCCTGATCAGCCTGGGCACGGGTCTGAATATCCACAAAGTCGGTTTCAATGTGGCCGGGTTCGCTCCAAAGGCGACGCGCGTGATTGTGGATATCGACAAAGGCCAACTGGATTTTCAGACCGTTCGCCCGGACGTTCCCATCCTCGCCGACATCGGCGAGTTTCTGCAGGAATTCAACCGGCAACTCGACGGTGCGCGGATTGAAGCGTCTACCGGATGGCTGGAAGCCTGCCGCAACTGGAAGCGGCGCTATCCGATCATTGTGGACGATTTTCGTAAAGACAAAGAGCACGTGAACAGCTACGTCTTTATGGACAAGCTTTCGGATGCGACGTTGGCATCGGACATTGTCGTGACGGGCAACGGTCTCGATACGGTCAGTTTTTGCCAGGCTTTCAAAGTCAAAAAAGATCAGCGCGCCATGACGACCGGTTGGGGGTCCATGGGTTGGGATTTGCCGCTCGCGATCGGGACCTGCATCTCCAGGGACCGCGCCAGAACGGTCTGTGTCACCGGCGACGGCAGTTTCCAATGGAATATTCAGGAACTGCTGACTCTTCGGCGATATAACCTGCCGGTGAAGATTTTCGTATTCAACAACGACGGATACTCCACGATTCGTGCTACCCAGAGCAACTTTTTTGAGGGTAGATTCGTCGGGTCCGACTTCCAGTCCGGCGTTGCGAATCCCGACTATTGCAAATTGGCGGCGGCGTATGGGCTTCCCTACGGCTATATCCGAAATCATGAGGACCTGGAGGCGGGGATCGATGCGGCGCTGAAGATCGAGGGACCTGCGCTGTGGGAAGTGAACATCTCGCCCGGCCAGGGAGTTTCCCCGAAGGCGTCCGCCTTCCGAAGGGCCGACGGGACGTTTGAATCGCGCCCGCTCGAAGACATGGAGCCGTTTCTTTCGCGCGAAGAGATTTTCGAAAACATGCATCTTTTCGATGAGCCGGAGCCGGTGGGCGCCATGAACGACGGGGAGGTCCGGCGGACCTGACTGGTTTTGTTGCCAGCGTCCGTGTTGCGATATGGGTAAGGATATCTCCAGCTTCTCGGTTACCCTCCAGAGCGGTATTGGCGAAGCGCTGGCGTGTATTGACCGGAGCGCCCGAATCAGTATCGCGCTGATTCTCGATGCGGATGGCCATCTGATCAATACGATCAGCGACGGCGACATCAGGCGCGGCATTCTGGCAGGCCTACAGCTTACCGATCAGGTCTCGAAGCTGCTTCCTATTAAGTCGCGAACACCGCGTCCGGTTCCTGTCACTGCGGCCGTGGGCACGCCTTCGGTCGACCTTCTGACGCTGATGCAAACGGAGTCTGTCCGTCAGGTGCCGCTGCTGGGGCCGGATGGCCGCGTCGAGGATATTGCCCTTCTGAGCGATCTGCTTCCGCAACAGATGCCGGCGTTGCGCGCGCTGGTGATGGCAGGTGGGCGCGGAAGCCGGCTGCTTCCTCTCACGGAGTCGGTGCCGAAGCCGATGCTGCCGGTGGGCGGCCGTCCGCTTCTGGAATTTATTATCGGCCAGTTGCGCGGGGTCGGGATCAGCCATGTCAATGTGGCGACGAATTACCTGGCCGAGAAGATCGAGGATCATTTCGGCGATGGCGATGGCTTCGGCGTCACGATCAATTACGTGCGTGAAAATGCGCCGCTGGGTACGGGCGGCGCGCTCGGATTACTGGGTGAGCAGGTAGATCCGATGCTGGTCGTCAACGGAGACATACTCACAGAGGTGGATTATCGCGCGATGTTCGCCTATCACCGCGAACATGACGCGGAGATGACGGTCGCCGTGCGCCGCTACGCAGTTCCGGTGCCGTATGGCGTGGTGGAGTGCGAAGGGCCAAACGTGCGGGGGGTACGGGAAAAACCGGAGCTGGTGTTTTTTGTCAATGCGGGCATTTATCTCATCGAGCCGTCGGTGGTTCGGCTCGTGCCCAATAACGAGCACATGAATATGACCGACCTCATCGGGCAACTCATCGCTTCGGGCAAGACTGTGGTCAGCTTTCCGGTCTGCGAATACTGGCTGGATGTGGGGCATCACACGGACTACGCGCGCGCGCAGGAAGACGCCCGGGATGGAAGATTCGTTGTCCGCAGCGCCGGGGGAGAAGGGGAGTAACGATGCAGCGATTTCAAATAGGGGACCGTGAGATCGGGCGGGAGTCTCCGCCCTTCGTGATTGCCGAGATCGGCATCAATCACGAAGGCAGTTATGACAAGGCGGTTCGGATGGTGGACGATGCGGCGGCCGCCGGCTGCGAGTGCGCCAAATTTCAGTCTCATGTGATTGAGGACGAGATGATTCCCAACGATGTGATTCCCGGGAATGCGAAGGAATCGATCTGGGACATCATGAAGCGTTGCGCTCTCAGTGAGGACGAAGAGATCCGGCTGAAGAGCTACGTGGAATCGAAGGGCATGTTATATCTTTCGACGCCGTTCTCCCGCGCGGCTGCGGTGCGCCTGGAAGCCATGGGGGTTGCCGCGTATAAAATCGGCTCGGGCGAATGCAATAATTACCCGCTGATCAAACACATCGCAGGCTACGGCAAGCCGATCGTTCTCAGCACAGGCATGAACGATCTGGACAGCGTGCGGCCCGCGGTTGAAATTCTGCGCAGCGCGAAGGTCCCGTTCGCTCTGCTGCACTGCACCTCCATGTATCCGACGCCCTACGATCGTGTGCGGCTGGGCGCGATGCAGTCGCTGCAGGAAACGTTTCCGGATGCGGTGGTCGGGCTGAGCGATCATTCGATCGGCAATTACACGTGTTTCGGCGCGGTGGCGTTGGGCGGGCGGATTCTGGAAAAACACTTTACCTCCGACAAAACCTGGCCGGGACCGGACGTCTCCATCTCGATCGACCCCGCTGAACTTCGCGATCTGATTGAGGGCTCACGCGCGATTTTTCAGGCGCTCGGCGGCACCAAGGAGATTCTGCGGGATGAACAACCCACCATCGATTTCGCATATGCATGCGTGGTCAGCATACGTCCGATCGCTGCGGGCGAGTGCCTGACGCCGGAAAATATCTGGGTGAAGCGCCCCGGGACCGGCGAGATCAAAGCCGTACACTATGAAAAACTGTTGGGGAAGACCGTGAGGAACGCGGTGCCCCTGAACGCTCAGTTGACATGGACGGACGTGAATCAGTGACGAAACGCCGCATCGCGATCTTCACCGGAAATCGCGCCGAGTACGGGCTGCAGTTCCCGATTCTACGGGCGATTGCGGCCGATCCGCGTCTCGAATACTTTCTGATTGCGGGAGGCTCTCATACAAATCAGGACTTCGGCAGGACACTTGCCGAGATTGAGGCCGACGGATTCCGCGTCTATCGCCAGCTGGACATGGATCTGGACAAGGACACGCTGTTCACCACCGCGCAGGGGATTGGTTCGGGCATCCTGAGCCTCAGCAGAATCCTTGAGGAACTGCGGCCGGATTTTCTGGTGGTATATGGCGATCGCTTCGAGAGTTTCTCCGCCGCGATCACGGGAACGCAGATGAATGTTCCCACGGTCCATGTAGAAGGCGGCGACTATACGGAGGGCGGCGCGCTGGACGACTCTGTACGGCACGCCATGACCAAACTGTCGCATCTTCATTTCACGACCAACGAGCACGCGGCCGAACGTGTCCGGCGGCTGGGGGAAGAGCCGTGGCGGGTTTTCAACGTTGGATTTCCGACTCTCGATCTGGTCGCCGCCGGCATGTTCGCCACTCCGGAAGAACTGGCCTGCGAGCTCCATCTGGATCTGACGCACCCTGTGATTCTGTTCTGCCAGCATTCGGTTACCACGGAATCCGAGCAGGCGGGTGAACAGGTTGTTCCCGCACTGGAAGCGCTGGCGCGGCTGAGCGAAAAAGGATACCAGTCGATTGTCACGTACCCGAACAGCGATGCGGGCGGGCGGAGGATCATCGAAGAAATTCTGAAGCTCGAAGCGCGCAGGCTTCCGGGCATTCAGGTTGTCAAAAGCCTGGGACGCCGCCGGTTTCACGGCGTGCTGAATATCATCGGGCGCGTGAGCGGCGGCGCGTTTGTGGGTAATTCTTCGGCCGGCATCAAAGAGACTCCGGTTTTCGGTTGCCCCTGTGTCAATGTCGGAGCGCGCCAGCAGGGCCGTTTGCGCGCCGATAACGTGCTGGACGTCAACTACGACGCGGATGCGATTATGTCGGCCATCGAACGGTGCGCCATGGATACGGCGTTCCGCGAACAGTGCGCGACGTGCGTGAATCCGTATGGCGCGGGCAATGCCGGCCCGAGGATCGCCGAGGTGCTGGCGACGGTCCCGACCGGTTTACCGCTGGTGCAGAAAAAGATGACGTACTAGCCATGGCGCACAAATTTCTCAGTCTTGTCAGCGGCTGCTACAACGAGGAAGAAAATATTCCTGAGTTGATCGAGCGCGTAACGCGCGTCATGGCGGAACAGCTTCCGGAGTATGAGTACGAATACATCTTCATCGACAACGCTTCCAAAGACCGGACCGTGGCTGTCCTGAAGGAACTGGCGCGGCATGACAAGCGCATCAAGGTGATCGTGAACACGCGGAACTTCGGGACTGTGCGTTCCGGTTACCATGCGTTTTTTCAGGCAAAGGGCGACGCCATCGTTTCGCTGGTGTCGGATCTGCAGGATCCGCCGGAAATGATTCCGCAGTTTGTGCGCAAGTGGGAGGCTGGTTTTAAGATCGTTCTGGCGCAGAAGACGAAGAGCGAGGAGCATTTCCTGTTCTATTTCATCCGCACCGCGTACTACAAGCTTGTGGACCGGCTGTCCGAGGTCACGCTTGTTCAACACGTAACGGGCTTTGGCCTGTACGACCGCTGTGTGATTGAAGAGGCGCGCCGCTGCGACGATCCTTATCCATACTTTCGGGGGATGCTGTGCGATTTCGGCTACGAGATGTCCCTGATTCCTTTTACCCAGCCGGCCCGGAAGCATGGGGTGACGAGCTACAACTTCTACTCACTTTACGACCTCGCCATGCTCGGAATTACCAAGCATTCGAAAGTTCCGCTGCGGCTGGCGACCTTCAGCGGCTTTTGCATTGGCGGGATGAGTCTGATGGTGGCGGCGGTATATCTGGTTTACAAGCTGCTCTACTGGTCGCGCTTCCAGGCTGGCTCCGCGCCTCTGGTGATCGGGTTTTTCTTCTTTGGTGCCGTACAGCTGATTTTCATCGGGATATTGGGTGAATACATCGGATCGATTCATACTCAGGTTCTCCATCGGCCTCATGTAATCGAAAAGGAACGCGTCAACTTTGATTAACCGGAGGTACTGTCGATGATCGCCCGAACAACGCGCGTGTTCGCCTGGAACGCCTGGCTGAGATCTCCATCCGGCCCGGCCCGATCATGAACAACACTGCAATCGACCGCGAGCCGGGATTTCTGTCTTCGGTCACGAAACACATCCCGCCAGGGCAGCTATTTCGCTACCTGGCTGTAGGGCTCTGGAATACGGCTTTTGGGTACGGGACGTTCGTCGCTTTCACTGCGCTCCTTTATCGCTACGGAAAGAACAGCTACCTTGCTGCGATGGTGCTGTCGAATCTGACCAATATTACCGTCGCCTTCCTGGGTTACAAGTGGTTTGTGTTTAAGACTCAAGGCAACTACCTGAAGGAATGGTTGCGCTGTCTCTCGGTCTACAGCGGAAGTACGCTGCTGGGGTTTGTTTTACTTCCCGGCCTTGTGTTTGTTCTCCGAAAGTGGTTCGGATATGACCGCGGCGCGCCCTACCTTGCGGGCGCCATTCTCACGGGCGTTGGTGTAGTAGTAAATTTTTTCGGTCACAAGCATATTTCGTTCCGGGCCAAAGCCAGCGCGGCCGCGCGGTAGTCGCTCCGGCAGTTGCCTGGGATTACGGATTGAGGCCCGCGAGCGTGTTTTCTATCGCCTCACACAGATAGTGGTAAAGGCATACGTGTACCTGCTGAATCAGCGGCGTCGATCGGGAAGGAACGGCGAACAGGAAATCGGTCCACGCTGCCAGTTTGCCACCGTCTTCACCGGTCAGGGCGATCGTCGTCATGCCCATGGATCGCGCCTGTTTGAACGCCTCGATCACGTTTTGTGAATTTCCCGACGTGCTGATGCCAAGAATCACAGCGTCGGGTTCGCCGTAGGCTTCCACCTGGCGGGAAAATACTGTGTCGTAGCTATAGTCGTTGGCTCTTGCGGTGAGGACAGCGGGATTGGCGGAAAGGCAAATCGCCTTCAACGCCTTCCTTTCGCGCAGGAAGCGACCTACCAGTTCTCCTGTGATGTGCATCGCGTCAGACGCGGAACCGCCGTTGCCGCAAATCAACAGAGGTTTGCCCGCACCCAGCGCGCCTGTCATGGAGGATATTGCGTCGGACAAAAGACCTTCGTCCCATGCTTCTCCCGCAGATTCGAGGACTCTGGCCGACTCCGAAAAATAGCCGCGTAAGGTCACAGTCAAATCGTAACAGCACATGCCATCGGGAGTTCAGAGCGGTCTTCACGCGATATTCCGCCGCGCCAGGAGTTGCTTTGCCGGGCCGAAGGAGGCCCGGCGGCAAGCTACCGGGCGGTCGCGGAAAGATTTGTCTGCTTTGTGGCAAGCCGCTCGCTCTGACCGTCGGATCCGTCCGGGGGCAACTCGCCGAACAGACTGGCGGGCATGTCGATGTGGGCGACGACGAATAACAAGACGATTTCCGCCACAGCTTTTAGCTGGCCGGCGAAACCTTCCCAGGTGAGGGTGAGATAAGTCTGCGGAGTCATCAGCACCGCGCAGGGGATCAGGATCCACAGACAATTCCCGAGAGAGAATTTAACTCTGCCGCGCGCCACGTCGCGCACCAGGAATATGACGAATACGCCCCATGGCAGATAGAGGTGGGTCAAAACGTAATCATAGGAACACGGGGGGATCAATAACATCATCAACACGATGGCAAACAGCTGGTTCAGTACCGGCTTACGCCAAAAAAACACTCCACAGGCGACAACGATCAGAAGGCTGAGCGGCAGCCAGATAAGATACGCGGTCGTGAAGACGCCATGAAGTGTATCGATACGAGGCCATCCGAGCGAAAGCCGAATCACGTCCTTGACGCACGAGAAGAAAGAATGGTCGAACCCCATTTCCTGGATGGGGTAAGAGGTAACAACTACTTTGACATATTCGCGAACGCCCCACTGCAAGTCGCGGTACGCGATGGCGATGGTGGGGCCGAGAGCCGCCATCGCAAGCAGGTTAGCCGCGACAATCGCGACAGTCGCAACTGCGATCTCCCGATATCGACGCCGACGTAAGAACAGCAATATAAACAGTGCGGGGAATGGTTTGACACAGATCGCCGCAGCGAAGAACAGGGCGGACGTCATGTAGCGCTTTCCGACGAAGAAGGCGAGCCCGATAAAGGTAAAAAACCAGACCACTCCTTCCAGATTCGCCCGATCGATGAGGAAGGCGAACGGGTACGAACAGAGGGCGGTGAAAAGCAGTGTGCATACAATCCATCGGGCGCTTACGGCGGTACCCTTCAACGCTGCCTTCAGCAGCACCAGAAGCGCAACCAGCACAGCTCCCACATCGAACGATAATAGCGCCGCCACAGGAGAGGGGAAAAGATCAATGAAGAAGGCCATCACGTACAGCGCGGGAGCGGGGTAGTTGAACATCCCTCCGGGTGGAAGAGATTTGAGAATCCCCCCCCCTGCGGAAAGGTTCCTGATCATGTGGTAGTTTTCGCTAAGGTCGCTGAAGCGCCAGGCAGGGTCGTGTAGAGGTGTGTTAAACGGATAACCGAGGTGGAGAAACCTTGCGCAGATGAAACTGATTCCCCAAGCCAGCAGCGTTAGGGCTGCCAGGGATGCACAGAACACCAGCAGGCTGGTTTTAACGACGGATTGAGGAGAGTTATCGCGCATTAGCCGCGACAGGCGGCCGATTTTCGGCATTGATCTTGAATCCTTCCGCCTAACCCGCTGCTTTGGCTTCGTTTACCTGTAATTGCTTACATTGAAACCGGCGGTCAAGCCCAGATTATAGCGTTCAAATGCCATTCTGTTTTCCGCATGGGACCCCGCCATGTATTACCTAATACAGTTCGCCGGTCAACAACCGTCTCGGCGGCTTGCCGATGCTGAACCCTGCGATCCGCGATACCGCGGCTCGCTTTTACATTTGCCCGCTCGGGGCATCGGATCCGTCCTCTGACAACTCGCCAAACAGGCTGCATGGCATGCGGATGCGGGCGACGACGAGTAACAGGAGCATCTCCGTCAGAGCTTTTACCTGGCCGGCGAAGCCTCCCCATGTGCGGGTTAGATAAGTCTGCGGGGTCATCAGCACGGCGCACGGTATCAGCACCCACAGACAATCGCTGAGAGAGAAGTCGACTCTGCCCCGCGACACGTCGCGAATGAGGAATATCATGAATACCCCCCATGGCAGGTATATGTGAATCAACACGTAATCATACGAAACCGGAGGAATCAATAAGATCGCCAGCACGATGGCAAACAGCTGGTTTATTACCGGTTTACGCCAGAAATATATCCCGCAGGCAAGCAGGATCAGAAGGCTGAGCGGGAACCAGATAAGATACGCCGTCTTCAGGACGTTGTGAAGCGTCTCGGGACGGGGCCAACCGAGCGACAACCGAATCACGTCCTTGACACACGAGAAGAAAGAATGATCGAAACCCAGCCCCCTGTTCTGATAGGAGGTGACGATCTGATCGATATATTCGCGAAACCCCCACTGCACATCCCGGTACGCCACGGCGATGGTAGGGCCGAGGACTGTCAGGGCCGTCAGATTAGCGGCAACGACCGCAACAGCGGCCGCTGCGATCTCCCGATATCGACGCCGGCGTAAGAACAGCAATATAAACAGTGCGGGGAATGGTTTGACACAGATTGCCGCAGCGAAGAACAGGGCGGACGTCATGTAGCGCTTCCCGACAAAGAAGGCAAGTCCGATAAAGGTAAAAAACCAGACGACTCCTTCCAGATTTCCCCTGTCGATCAGAAACATGAACGGGTACGAACAGAGCGCGGTGACGAACAACGTACACACAACCCAGCGGGGGCTTACGGCGGATCCCTTCAAGGCCGCCCTCAGCAGCACCAGAAGCGCAATAAGCGCCCCCGCCACTTCGAAGGACACGAGCGCAGCCACAGGAGTGGGGAAAAGATCGATGAAGAAGGCGAACACGTACAGAGCGGACGGGAAGTAATTGAATATGTCTCCGTGGGCGATGGATTTAAGGACTTCCCCTCCTGCCGAAAGATTCCTGACGGTACTATAGAAGTCGGTAAGGTCGCTGAAGCTCCAGGCAGAGTTATCCAGAGGAGTGTTAAACGGAAAACCGAGGTGAAGAAACCTGGCGCAGATAAAGCTGATGCCCCAGGCCAGCAGCGTAAGAGCAGCCAGGGATGCGCAGAATACCAGCAGACTGGTTTTCACGACAGACTGCGGAGAGTTATCGCGCACCAGCCGCGACAGACGCCTGATTTTCAGCATTGGTCTTCAATACTCCTGCGCGACGCTCTGCTTTGCTTCGTTTACCTGCAATCGCTCACAGTAAAAGAGGCAGTTAAGCTCAATTCTAGCGCATTCCCGCTCTGACTCCCTCCGTGTGCGGGTATGATCCTGCTGTCCCTTCCGCGGGGAAAACGCGCTCCGGAGTTATGACGCCCGTCCCGATAACACCTGTGGAATCGTGCGCAGAATGATCCGCGCATCCAGACTGAGCGACCAGTTATCGATATATTGCATATCGAGTCGCATCCACTTCTCGAAGTCCACCTGGTCCCGCCCCTCCACGGCCCACAGGCTCGTGAGCCCGGGCCGCATCCGCAGACGCCGCCGCTGCCAGCGTTCATATCGCGCCACCTCGCTCGGGATCGCCGGGCGCGGACCCACCATCGACATATCGCCGCGCAGCACGTTGAACAACTGCGGCACTTCGTCGATCGAAAACCGGCGCAGCCATTTGCCGACGCCGGTGAGCCGCGGATCGTTCGGGATCTTCGTGACGATTTCCCTTCGATTCAGGTGCGCCACTTCGTCCAGGCGTTCCTCCGCGTCGGCCACCATCGAACGGAATTTGTAGAGAGTAAACGTGCGCCCGTTCAGCCCGCAGCGAACCTGCCGGAAGACAAGCGGGCCGCGCGAAGTGGTCTTGATCAGGATCGCGGCGATCAGCACGATCGGGCTTAAGCCGATCCCCAGACAGGTCGCGAGCGCCACGTCGATAACACGTTTGGCGAGCAGCAGCACTTCGTCGTCGGGCGCGGCCGAAAATGTGAGCAGCGGCGTGCCGCCCAGGCGTTCGAGCGCGACGTTGCTGTTGACGTGGGGGAAGAAATCGACCGCGATGCGGCTGCACACGCCTTCTTCGTCACACCAGAGAAAAACTTCTTCAAGCGCCGGGAGCTTTTCGGAATCGACGGCGAAATGAATTTCGTCGATGACGCGCCGCGAAAGCATGGCGCGGAGGTCCTCGACCGGAAAGACGGGGTAGCTCTGGCCTTCGGGACGCCGGATGTTGCGGCCGGCAAAATCACCGGGCGGCGCCAGAAAGCCGGCGACGCGCACACCCTGCTCATAGTAGGTTTCAAGCGTGCGGGCAAGGCGTTCCGCGCGTTCGCCGAGCCCCACGATCAGCACCTGCCGCTGCGTGCCATTGCCGAGCAGAGGGACCAGATTGCGCGCCGCGATACGGAAAGAGGCGAGCAAAAACCAGCTGATGGCGATGAAGAAGGCAAGGAAAACGCGGGAGAGGTTGATATCCAGAACGTGTCCGAAAACCAGGAACAGGACGAGCGCCATGGCGCTGTAACCAACCTGGCGGAGGCACTCGCGGAGGATGGCGCGGATGCGCGCGGAGTCGAGCTGGCCGCTGACGTTCAGCCAATAGCCTGCTGCAACCCATGTGATGACGCTGAACGCGAGCAGCAGAACTTTGGTATCGGGCGCGAGAAAAAATCGATGAGAGAAAGGCAGCCACTGGCGCAGGGCGTAGGCGATTTCAAACGCGGCCGCGGTCAGAAATGCGTCGGATAAGCCAAACAGAATCTTTGTTTTACGCTGCTGGCTTCGGAACATGTGGCCCTGACAAACCAGCGTATCACGCGCGGCTGGAAATGTGTTTGCGGGTTTCGGGATTCTGCAAAAAGGAAGTTACAGAAGCACGGGTGGAATGCTAGAATAGCAATTCGTGGACGCGTAGCTCAATTGGCAGAGCAACTGACTCTTAATCAGTAGGTTGTAGGTTCGATTCCTACCGCGTTCACCACTTCTCTTCAAACACTTACACATCACTGAATCGTGACCGATCCTTCCACTGTGGTGGATTTTGTGGGTACTGCCTCTGAATTTGTTTCCGGTTTCCGTATCGTCATAGCTTCCACCGCTTCACGCTTTGCCGCCATTCGGATGTGGGAGTAGCGCTCCATCATGGCCCTGCTCATGTGTCCCATCAGAGCGAGCATGGTGCTTTCAGGAACGCCCGCTTCCGCCATCTTGGTGGCCGCTGTGTGCCTCAGATCGTGTAGACGGCACTGGACACCCGCGCGTTTACGGAGCGCTTCCCACGCGCTTGTCACATCGGTAATTGGGCGTGTCGGGTCGTGCGGCGTTGGCTTGCCAAACGGAAACAGGTAGTACGTGGGCCGCGTATCGCCAAAGCGCCTGGTGAACCAATCGGCGTGAGCGGAGAATACTTCGAATAGCTGCGGGTTCATCGGAATCTGGCGTCCGGTGCCCGATGAAGTCTTCGCCTTTCCGACCGTCACCACGCGTTGTGCGAGGTCAACCTGGCCCCAGGTCAGACTGGCGATCTCTCCCGAGCGCATACCCGTCATCAGTGCCGTGCGGATGAATGTCCCGAGCGTCTGTGAGCGGTTAGGCGAAGCATCATTTACCACCGCCTCAATCAGCTTGGATTCTTCCTTTGGCGAGAGTGCTTTCCCAACATCTTTTCGTTCCTCCAGTTTCCGAACCTTTGGCCACAAGAGAGACCACGGCTTTTCAATGGATCGACTGAGTTCACCCAGTTCCATATTCACGGTGCGCCCCGCTGCGCCTTCGCTGAGCCTGGTGCGGATGTAAGACCGAACAGCGTCTTCCGTGAGGTCCGGCAGAACGGTCGAACCGAGTAAGCGCCGAACGTGCGCCAGACGGCCATTCGCAAACGCAATGGATTTCGCCCGATGATTCAGGCCATAGTGCCCGAGGTATCGCGCAACAAGATCGTCAACCGTCTGTATGCGGTCTTCGCGTTTCTCAGCCGGTAAGCCTACGAAGGTTCGCTCAAGAGATCGACGCCGATCCTTTTCGGCTTCTTTCGCGACGGTCTTGCTGTGCGACTTTGTAGACTCCCTGATACGCTTTGCCGCGAAAATGAATTCGTACCAATAGACATCGCCTCGTTTGAATACGCTCATTTTTTCGCTCCCTTCTTTGTCTCCTTCGATTTCGTCACTTTTGTGTTTCCCTTCGGACGCCCACCGAGTTTGCCATTCTCACGGGCAATCTCCTGAAGACGTTCGATGCCGAACCGCTCCAGCCTTGCCTTATAACTTCGCTGGCCCAGAACCTTCGCCGCGTCCGATACTACTGCTTTCTTGCCCATGTAATTATCCTAACCGGTCAGGATATGATTGGCGAGCAAATTTGAAAGCGGGCCGCACGGTCAAATCGAAGACAGCGTTAAATGGATTTCCTTCCGCTGAGGAGTGGTGCCGCCAGTAGCCAGAGTCTCCATCCATTGTTCCAGGTCCTCGGGGCGATATCTCACCAGCGCACCAACTTTGATGAATCGCGGGCCGCGCTGCACGAGCCGCCATCTTCGGAGGGAGGCAAGACTCACTCTGATCTGTTTGGCTACGTCCTTTTCGGTCAAGAAACTCTGCATGATTAATCTCCTCGTCTTCAGATGAGCTTGCTTTCATCGGGAGGGCCTGACGGATACTTCCAACCCTTCCGTTTCTGTTCCTGTGCGTGAAAATTGGTCAGGGGATCGAAGGGCGGCGTGCCGTCCGTTCTGGCTGGTAACGGCGTATGGGGGGCGACTGAAGGGACGGGTCCTTTTTTTCTCCGCTCAATGCGGCCGCGATAGAGACTAAGGAGTTTGTAGCTGATCGGGACTCCGGCCACGTTCAGACGCTTATGGATCAGCCGGAGTGTGTGTCCGGCCTTCAAAGCTTCCTGTACCTGTGGCCAAAAGGCTCGAAGCTGAGCCATCAGTTGCGTGGGATTCTCCCGCGCGAGAGCTTCGAGTGGGGACAGCGGGCGTTTATCTGACGGGACGGCGCTCCCCATACATATAACAGCTCAGAACCCGCTTTTTGGACACGAATTTTGAAAAAATAACAAAAGGCAACTGAAGCCAACAAAGATCCGCAAAGGTCCTCGGTGTCACGCTGGTTCCGACCTCAATAGGTAACAAAATATCTCAATAGTCATCAAAGGACCACAGAGTGCCCCGTCCGGAGGGCACCAGGGGACTCGGTTCCAGCCAACATCGAAGCAAAAAACACCGGTAGAGGAACATAAAGGGTTGTTTTACGGGGGAGTTCTTTTTCTTACTTATCCCGCACGTCCTCAGCGGGTTAGCCCGTTTAACAGAAACGGCGGTGTGTTTAACATTTGTTTAACGCCAGAAAGCGCGCTCGCCGATGGGGAAAAACGCGCCGTTCCGGTTCCATCCGGGCGCCATTCCGGCCAGGACCAAAGGTGCCAAAAGGCCGCCGTCAAATTCCAAATTGAAAACGGGTGTATCCTGAAAGCGTATGGCCGTCACTATTTCAGGAATTGAAACCGTGGACATTCCGGTTCCTACTGACATGGCCGAGAGGATCGACGCAATCGCGGTCGCCCGGCACGTAAGCCGGGATCGTGCGATGGCCGATCTCTTGCGGGAAGCGATTACCGCGTACGATGAACGTAGAGAAAACTTCCTTGCGCTTGCGGGACGCTTCCAGAAATCCACTGATCCAGCGGAGACGGAGCAACTTCGCGGCGAACTCGCGCATCTGACCTTTGGCGACTGATGCCGAGGATCAAATGGCGGGACTTGCCCCCGGATCTTCTCAGGCACCTTTTTGATCGCGCGAAAGAGCGCGATATTTCCATGGAAGACCTCTTTGCTCTGGAGGAGTGGCGCACGCACTCCCCGGACGCGCCCGAGGGACGCTGGTATAAGGACTTCGGGTCGTTCAAGCTTTGCGGCGAGGGCCAGTACCCGAAGACTTTTCTCTTGAGGGGCCAGGTTCCGTTTGGTCGGGAAATCGAGTGAGCGGTCGTGGGGCAGTCCAGTTCACGGGCTGAATCAGACGAAATGCAGGACATGCCTATTTTGCAATGACCGCACTGGGACAGGTAGGCCTTCTGATAACTAAAAGGCTGGTTCGACGCGGGTCAAACCAACCTTCAGGCTGCACGCAGGTTGGTAAACGCTGCGCGACGAGGCAGGACCGGCCTCGCCTGAGCTCCCCCAAAATAACGCGTTTCCTTGTCACAAAGCGGAAGCCCCAAGCATTGAATAAATAACAGTGTCATGGTGGTGTTCCGCTCGCGAGTATTATCCAAGGGGGCCGAACCAAGGAAACTGAGGTGGGGCACCGGATTCGTCGCTGCCCCGGCTGACATCATTGCTGCCGTTTTGGCCGGCACCGATCACGTCACGCAAGGCATTATTTTGAAACGATATTGGTTATAAGTACGGCGTTATGACGAGCGGTACAAGGCTGGACTATGTCATGCGAGGGGTGAAACTATGAAAGAACGCAACAGGCAATTGAGGGAGGCAGCTTTCCTCCTCGTGCTCACGGTAATTTTGGCCTTCACCGGTGGTAGCCTGACCGTGTGCATGGGGCAAGGGAGCCCTGCTGCGGCTTTTGATGCGGCTACGATCAAGGTGACCGACCCCGATCGTGTGGCGGGCGCACAATGGAGCGTGCCGGGCGGAAGCATCTTCACGGCGACGAACGTCTCTCTGGAATTCCTCACTGCGATGGCGTATAACATCGACGCGTCGCAGATTCAGGCTGCTCCGCCCTTTTTTTCCTCGAAACATTTCGACCTGAGCGCCAGAGCTGAATCGGGAGTGGAGTTGAGCCGCGAGGCATTGCGACCCCGTCTGCAAACCTTGCTGCGCGAGCGCTTCCATCTCGTAGTACATCGCGCGACGGTGTACCGGAGGGGCTTTGCCCTCGTGGTGGCGCGCCGCGGACTGAAGCTGACTCCCGCCAGTAGCGATCAAACGCCCAATTTTCGAGTTGATGTCAGCAACGGAAACCTGCGGGGAAAGAATTGGTCCATGGATTTTTGTGCACAGATGCTGACTCCAAAACTGGGAGGGGTGGTCGTCAACAAGACCGAATTGGCCGGTAGATACGACATTGATCTGCAGTACTCTCTGCAGGAGTCGGACGATACGACCCTGCCTTCCCTCACAACGGTTCTGGAAAGTCAGGCAGGACTGCGGCTCGAACCACAACAGGTGCCGGTCGACGTCATCGAAGTTGTCCATGCCGACGAGTTGCCAACCGACAACTGATCAAGGCATCCGGACCATGGATAATGTAGTCAAGCTTCGTTGAAGTTCTAAGATGATCTGCCACGCCTTTTCAAAGACATCCTTTCTGTTGGCGCTCGTTCATGCGTTTTCGAACAGATGCCTGCTCCTGACTCTCTTCCTGGCTGGCGGTTGCGTCGGCTCGGCGCAAACACCGCAGTTCGAAGTTGCCTCCATCCGACCCGCCGACCCTGACAGCCGTGGCATGATGGGACCGCGTCCGAATGGGTTTTCCGGGACCAGCATCCCACTTTTGCAGTATGTGGCTTGGGCGTATGACATACGCGCTGAGTTGGTGGTGGCTCCCGCGTGGATGAATTCGTCCCGCTTCGACATTAATGCCAAGGCCTCGGGCCAGCCGACTCTGGCCGATCTCCGTACAATGTTGAGTGGGCTCATCGAAGATCGCTTCCGTCTTTCGACGCACTGGGAGGATCGCAGCCGTTCAGCGACAACTCTGGTGATGGCCAAAGGCGGACCGAGGACTCTCGAATCAGCAGCGCCTGGGACGGCTCAGTCCATTTACCCATGGCCTCCGACCCCTGAAGGAACCCAGCACTGGACGATTGAAGGCTGCACGATGAGCGGATTGGCTGTTCTGCTCGGTCGGATTGCCAAGATGGATTACCCCATCCTCGATTCAACGGGGTTGTCTGGTAGCTACAACTTCTCGCTCGATCTGCCGGTGAAAGGCCCTGATGTGAATGCCTCTGACTATCAAATGACAAGCCTTTTTCCTGCCGTGTCCAGGCAGCTTGGAATCGATGTAGCGTCAAAGCGTGTATCCATGCGGATGCTCGTCGTTGATCACGCTGAAAAGAATCCGTCTCAAAACTGATTCCTCCCAGAGCACAGGAGCTCGTGCGACACGCACCCCCGTGAATGGCCTGATTCGGACATTCATTTCAGCGGCCAGGACTGTGGGGGATATTGTGGGGACTACCGTTCAAAACTGTGGGTACTCACGCGCACCCATGGGCAACGCGTTCGCTGGGTAAGCCTCTCAAACCAATTAACTTGGAGCAATACTGAGCAAGCCTGCATAAGGCGTTCGGAGCGACTCTTAATCAGTAGGTTGTAGGTTCGATTCCTACCGCGTTCACCACTCCTCTTCTCCGCGGGCTCCCCGCACGCAAATTTAAACCTCCGTCTGAACCTCAATCCTGAGACCGCCCACAAATCCCGCCATCACGTTATACAGCCACGCGCCGATCAGCGTCATCACAAAGCCGAACACTCCATAGATAATCGGCAGCGTCACCACAGCAATCGCTCCCGCACCTGCAATGAAGGCTGATCCCGGTCCGAAAGGCGAACCCCTCAGCCCCGCATCGCTGAGCCCCACCAATGATGCCGCCCAAACCAGGAGCGCGAACGGAAATCCGATCAGGGCATAAATCAGCCCTGCAATCTTCGCGGCAGACAGAGGCGCGATTCTTTTTATCACCATGACGGTTTTCTCCAAATCCGGCAGAGCCGGGTCCTGGCAAGTATACAGGATTTTGCCACCCGAAATCGGGCGCGCCGGAAAGCGGCGAAAACGCGGAACCACCGGCCGCGCAATTGGGTCATAATAAATCTCAACGTCTCTCTCGCAACCGTTCCAAAAGGAGTAGAAATATGATCCGCACCTTCGCAGCCGCCGGTTTAGCCGCTCTCCTGTCATGCACGGCTTTCGGCCAGTCCGGTGCCTCCGCCCCGAAGTTCGATATCGCGGATGTCCACATCGCCCCCCCGTCGCAATACCAGTCGCAGAGCCCGGTGCTCTATCGCAACGGCCGGTACGAATACCGCAACGTCAGCCTGCTGAACCTGATTGTGTCGGCGTACGGAGTGGTTGCCGATAAGGTCATTGATGCACCGTCCTGGTTCACGTCCGATCGCTTCGACGTCATCGCGAAAACCTCGCCCGACGCCACAGCGGAATCCCTCAATGCCATGCTGAAAACCCTCCTGGCGGATCGACTCAAACTGGCACTCCATAACGACACGCGGCCGATGCCCACCTATGCCCTGGTCAAGGGCGAAACGCCGGCCGGAGAAAAGTCGCCGCTTCAGAAAGCTGCTGGCTCCGCTCCCGCCGCCTGCAAAACTCTCGCGGCAGGCGGTCGTGGCGCCGCGCCCGGCCGCTTCACGGATATCAACGGCAGCCCCACCGAACTCGGCCCCGGCGGCCTGATTTTCTATGAATGCCGCAACATCACCATGCCCGCCTTCACCGAACTGCTTCGCAAGATGTCTCCGCAGGACTTTCCGGATCCCCTTGTCGAGCAGACCGGCCTGACAGGCGCATGGGATTTCGACCTGACATATTCCATGATGCGCGGCGGCATCATGGGCGAAACGCGCACTATCTTCGTGGCTGTTTCGCAAATCGGCCTGAAGTTGCAGCCCGCGAAGGCGCCTATGCCGGTTGTCGTAGTCGACGGTGCGAATCGCGCGCCCACCGCGAATCCGCCGAATCTCGGTGAAATGCTCCCGGTCCGCGCGACCGAGTTTGAATCCGTTCAGATGTCGCCCACCGATACGCGGGGCAATATGGGTGGTCTGCGCGGTCCCGGCCCCGGCGGCCATGTGGATCTTCGGGGTTTAACTCTGAAGAATCTGATCGCGAATGCGTGGGGCGTCACCCCGGAGCAGATCGTCGACGGTCCTGAGTTTATGGAAAAAGTTTATCCCGAGGTGATCGCGCAGGCCCCCGTGACAACCACGCCCGGATTACGGCAGACGCTCGACGTGGACACGAACCGCCTCATGATGCAGAACATGCTGAAAGACCGCTTCAAGCTGACGATCCATGAAGACCAGCGCCCCATGGACGTCTACGTTCTCTCCGCCGCCACGCCCAAACTGAAGAAAGCCGATCCCGCTGACGGGCGCACCGGCTGCCTCAATCTCGACGCCGATGGTAAAGAACTCAAATCCTTCGGCATGAACACCGAGCGACATGTTTCCTGCCTCAACATGACGATGGCGCAGTTCGCCGATTACCTCCCCGGCTTCGCCCCGAACCTGTTTATGGGCAAGCCGCGAACGGTCGTGAATGAGACCGGGATCGAAGGAACCTGGGATTTCAATTTCACGATCACCGGCTTCGGCGTGCCGCCCGGACAACGTTTTGCGGGTGAGCCGCAGCCTGGTCTTCCCGAAGTAATCGCGTCAACGTTCGGCCTGAAGCTCGAAGTGGCGAAGCGCCCGCAACCAGTAATGGTGATCGATCACGTGGAAGACAAGCCAACGGAGAAATAACTCAAATCCTCCCGCTAATCACCGCTTCGCGCGGCGGCACAATCCGTTCGACAGCCGGAAAGAGACGGTCTTTCAGGCTCAGCGCCGGCCGCTCGATCAGCTCCCACGAAACCGCTGCTATGGCGAATGAAAGGCCTGATGCTGAAAGGATAAACACAATTCCGAACCACTCGCGGCTGAGTGGATAACGCCTCGTAACGGAATTCAGGATAAGTGCGACAACAAAAGCCGCAACCAGGTGCCATAGATAGATCGCGTAACTGTATCTGGCCACAATTCGGAACGGCCCGCATGTGAGGAATGCGTGAGCCAGACTCTTTTCGTGGAGATTCAGGCACAGCAGCATCCACGACGTAAATAGCAGGGCGATCAGACTGGGCTCCGCGATCTGGTAGGCTGCCACATCGATGCTGAGGACCCCGGTAAGCAGCCTGAGCAGCAGCAATCCGGCAAGGCCAACCTGAATGCCGACGGACGCGATGCGTTTTCCGTGGGCCATCCAGCCATATCGGATTGCCGTGGCCAGCAGCGCTCCGGACAACAGGCTGTCCATCCGCGCCGGCGTGACGCGGAAGATCAGATAACCGGGGTAACCGAAACCGTGCATAGCCGCCCGCACCAGCGGCGCCATAGCGATCAGAATCAGGATCGTCCTCATCAGATAGCGGCGGGGACACAGAAATACAACGATCGACCAGCCAATGTAAAACTGCTCCTCTACGGCCAGGCTCCAGAGATGCCCCAGCGTTGGGTCCGAGAGTCTGTCCGCGCCAACCCAGTTGCGCAGATAGAACGCGAACCACGGGAACCCGGTTTTTCCAAACACGGCCGGCAGGAAAATCAGTACAAACAGAAGCAACGCATAGAAGGCGGGAAAAATCCTGAGCGATCGTCTCCAGTAAAATCGCCGAAAATAATTTGGCGAACCCCTCGCATCGAGGAGAATGCCGGTGATCAGAAACCCGGAAAGAACAAAGAACAGGTCCACGCCGGAACCGGCCCAATCGCAGGCTTCGAGGAGGATCCGGCTGAGCGGGCCGCTTGCTGTCACAACTCGCGGGAGGTAGTGGTCGCAAATGACGAGCAGAATCGCAATCGCCCGCAGGCCGTCGAGAACCCGTATGTGTTGCGGATGACCGGATTGAACGGTTCCAGGCCGGTTCAAAGACGATTCTGGCCTCATGTGGTCAATCAGAAGTGCGCTGTCCCGCCACCCGCGCTGCCGCCATGCAGCACGCTGCCCTGCGATTTTCCATCCAGCTGATCGTCCACCGATTGTGCCCGCGCTTTCACAAAGCTCCTGAGCGTATCGCTGAAGCTGCCAGACCCGCTTTCGCCTGTCATTTCGTCGAACCATTTTGCCTTTGCCTGCGATTCTTCCTGAATGGCCGGCCGGATTGCGGGTGCGATCTCCTCCACCTGCCGGATAATTCTCTCCGGCTGGAAAATCGTCGTGCGAAACTCCGCCAGCTTCGCCAGATATAGCTTCTTAAACGCGGGTACGGAAAAAACACGCGCCAGAAACGGATTGCCATCCGCATACGGCTGTGCGATCGAAAGGCTCCTGCGCTGCGCCATCGACCCATAGCGCGCGAACTGCCCGAATGCGTGGTCCTTATCCCAGGCGATGAAAGAAAACTTCTGCGTCGCCGGATTCAGCCAGACATAATAATTCTGCCCGTTATCCAGAATGCTGTCGAGATCCGTCAGCCACACCGTCACCGCCATGAAGCGCGCGAACTCATCCAGATCGAGGTAATCCCCCAGCTTCGCCTCGAACTCTGCCTGATTCGCGCTGGTCACCAGCTTGCAGAAATCGAAAATACGCTGCGTCTGCGCGGCGGACATATCGTCTTTCGGATCGTAGATCTGGTTGTATTTTGCCCAGTCGTCGCCCAGATAGTGGAACAGTGTGGTGGTCACAGGTTTGAGCAGTAACCCGTCCTTCGTGCCGAAGCGATCCTGCGCGAAAGTATCGTCAACGTCTTCGATCAGCGAATACAAGCCCCAGTATTCGCGCGGTTTCTGGCCGGTGATTGTCACATAAATGCGCGCGTAAGACGAACGTGGCGCGGGCACGCCCGCGTCGCGGAACAGCCGGTAAGAAAGTTCCTCGTTCATCCAGCCGGGGTCGGTAATGTTATTGGCGAAATTCAGTTTGTCGAGCTTCGCGAGCTTCTGCCCCTTCACGTATTTGTTCAGATCGACCTTGAGCGAGATCTTGCCCGAACCCGCGCCATTAAAATACGTGCCGTTCCCCTTGTAGCGCGCGGCGATATTATTAAAGGTCACGCCATCGATCGAAAAGTTGGCGTGGGTCCAGTCGAATGCGACTCCATTCGCCGCGGCGAAGCCGTTGCGCCCGCCCTCCGGTCCCAGCTCGCGTCCACCGAAGTTGCCCCCCCGGGTCGCCACGTTGCGGGGTGTCATGGCTTTCCACTGCTCCGGCGTGAAGACCAGATCGACGCTCCAGACTTTCGTGATCTGGAAAAGGTCGGCGGCTTTGAAATCTTTGGAGTCGATCGCGGCGGCTGTCAACAGACCGGCCACCACCAGGCCAACGCAGAGACGTCGAATCGTCATGCTAAGGATTGTACCCCGATTTTCAGCCCGCCAGCCTCACCGCTTGACGTACACCACCCCGCCAAACGCCGGGCCTCCGGAGCTGATCGACGTGCCCACTACCCCGCCGCTCACATCGTAAAGATCGAAACGCGCCGAGCACACCACCGACGGAGGCGGGCACGAAAAATCATTCTGCAGCGGCGAAGGAACCTGCAACTGCACACTTAAAACGAACGGCGTCGTCTGCACGATGCTCTGCACCGACCACCCGAAATCCGCATAGAGCTGAAGCTGCGCATTCGAGACCTGCGGGTCCCGCGTAAGACCGTTCACGAAAACCGAGACAGTCGACCCCAGCGGCGCAGGGTTGCCCGCCGAATTCAGCGAACCATCCGCATTGAGCGCCACTGCGACCAGCCCCGGGGAAGCGTTGAGCGGAAGGAAAGTTTCCGCCGTGTTCAGGAACAAGCTGCCGTTCTCATACGTCAATGGAAGCTGACGGGCAGCCGCAGGCACACCATTGAACGTCAGCTGCATTGCGGAGAATGACTGGCTGAATGGAACAAGCGGCACGGCCAGATTGATCTGCGTCGATGAAGCGTACAGCAACGGGGCCGCCACCGAACCAAAGTTGACGTTGACGCCGCCCAGCGTTGTCGTCGAATTATCCGTCGCGGCCACGCCGGTAGCCGGTCCCAGTCCGGTTCCGAGGATCGTGAGAAGCTGATTGCGAACTGCAGGACCAGCGTCCGCCAGATTATCTGCCGCATCCACAATGCAGCCGATCTGCGGGGTACCTGCGGCCGGCTGAGGCTGTGAGAAATCCACCGCGCCCACGTAAGCGCCAGCCAGCGGACCCGGTCCGAAATTCGCAAGTGTAAGCGCATTCGGCGTAAACGGAAAGTCCGCCAGACTCGTCGCGCCCGCCATCCACAGCACGGAACCGGACAGCGCGACGCCCGACGCCGTCAACGTAGAGCCTCCGATGAATTGCGTTCCCAGAATATTGCCCGAACCGGAATCGACCTGAGCCACATACGCCGAGTTCAGAATCGTCACACCATTCGGCAGGCACTGTGTAGGTGTGCTCGCCAGCGCCGGAATTCCCGGCGTAACGTTATAGCCCGATACCGGGCTGGAACCGACTCCGCCTCCCACGTAGACACGTCCGCTGGAATCCACCTGCACCCCCGCGCCGCCGACCGGGACGGAGAACAGTAGCGTCTGTCCGCTCGGATCGAGCCGTGAGAGAAATGGCAATGCGGAGGTCACGAACGGCTCGCCTACTGGAACTGCGGGCGGAGTCACGGTGAAGGGATAGCCCGCGCCCGCCACGCCGGTGAGATAGGCGTTGCCCGCCGCATCCACCGCGAGGCCTGTGTTTGTGGTGTTGCCGGTCCCGGATACGGCCGTCGAATAGATCAGCTTTGAACCGGTCGGATCGACTTTGGTTACATACTGGTTGGCGCCCTGAGCCGCAAAGAAGCAGGGTATGCCGTAGCAAACATTGAACGCCGGAAACGTGCTTTGATAGGTGCCCGACGTAGTCGGGTAGTCGAGCAGGCTGGTGGTGCCCGCCACATAAATATTACCCGCTGCATCGATCACGATGGCGCTGCCGCCGATTCCCGTCGCGGAGAAAATCGTCGTCGCGCCGGTAGCGTCCAGCTCCAGTAAATAAGGGTGATTCGCGCTGTTAGCAATGCTGTAAGCGCCGGGGGTGGAAGGGAACGCGGAGACACTCATGCCGCTCACCACGACCTGACCCGAGGCGTTGACGGCGACGGCCTGCGCGGAGCTCTCGACCGAAGCGCCGAGGAGATCGGAGAACACGAGATTGCCGCCAGGGCCAAATTTGGCGACGAACGATCGCGGGCTCGTTGAGCTTGCCGGCGCCGCCCCTGGATTACCGCTGCCGGTTACGGGAAAATCGGGCGATTCCGTCGAGCCGGCGATATACGCATTACCCGCGCTGTCCACCGCAATAGCGTTGGCGTAATCGTCAACCGATCCGCCCAGGTATCGCACATAGAGATACTGTGTGGCCTGCGGATTCAGTTTCACCACCAGCACCGTAGTCTGCCCCGACGCCGTGTCGATGATCGCATTCCCGGCGATGTAGATGTTGCCGGTGGGATCGGTAGCGACAGCTTTCGGTGTGAAGCCGTCGCGCAGATAAGTGGAGTAAGTCAGTACCGGAAACGTGGCGGCCGAAGCCGCAAAAATAAATCCCGAACAAAGAAAAAATGAGAGCGTGCGAACGAGCATGGGATTTTCTCCACCCTGACCAGATTGTTCTGACTATATCAAAACGCGGGGGAAGTCCATCGCCGGATAGTGTCTGAAGCGTGCGCCAACATACCTTCCAGACAATCTTCTCTTGACGAGCGGCCTCGGATCGCGTAGGCTAAAGCATAGCCAGCTATGCATAGCTGGCTATGCCATTATGCCGAAAACCGGAAACGACAAGCTACAGGGCACGCTCAACCTGCTGGTATTACGCACACTGGAATCCTGTGGCGGGCTCCATGGCTACGGCCTCTCCGAGCACATCCGCGCGGTCTCCGATGAGCTGCTGCAAGTGGAAGAAGGTTCGCTCTATCCCGCGCTGCATCGCATGGAGCAGGATGGCTGGATCTCCTCCAAATGGGAAATCACCGATAAAGGCCGCAAAGCCAAGGTCTACTCCATCACGGCGCGCGGCAGGAAACAACTTGCCGATGAGCACGAAACATGGGAACGCCTTACCCGAGGCGTCGCGCGCGTTCTGAAGTACACCTAAAAGCACAGGCCGCAAAATGCCCTGGTACTCACGCTGCCAAAACGTCTTCCGCTCCGAACGCCTGAACTCCGAACTGGACGACGAGTTCCAGCACCACCTCGCTCAGGCCGTTGACGACCTCATCGCCTCCGGCATGTCAGAAAAGGACGCCTGGTCTGCCGCGCGCCGCCGCCTCGGCAACTATGGCCTCCAGAAGGAACGCACAAGAGATATGAATATCGCCGCCTGGCTCGATTCGCTTCGGGCCGATCTCGCTTACGGATTTCGCCAGTTGAAATCGAGCCCCGGCTTCACCGCCATCGCCATTCTTTCTCTGGCGTTGGGAATCGGCGCCAATACCGCGATCTTCCAGCTCGTGAACTCCATCCGCCTCAAGTCGCTCCCGGTGAAGAACCCGCACGAACTGGCGCTGATCGATTTCGAGGACAACTCCACTCGTCCCGGCAACTGGTTCTCGGATGAGGCTGTCGCTACGTCCGCCGAGTGGGATCAGATCCGCGCGCAGCAGCAGGCCTTCTCCGGTATCCTTGCCTGGAACAGCAGGCGCTTCAATCTTGCAAACGGCGGCGAACCGCGCTACGCAGAGGGGCTTTATGTCAGCGGCGATTTCTTTCGCCTACTCGGTGTCAAGGCCATCCTTGGCCGTACCATCACAGCGCAGAACGATACGAAAACCTGCAACGCAGGCGCAGTGATCAGCTACCCCTTCTGGCAGCGCGAATTCGGCGGCGACTCCGCCGCGCTCGGCCGCCCGGTCTCGCTCGACGGCTACTCGCTCCCCGTCATCGGCGTTACTCCCGAATCGTTTTTCGGCCTCGAGGTCGGCAGCCAGTTTGACGTCGCAGTGCCGCTTTGCGCCGACACGCTCATGGATCCGGACCACATCGGCCGCGCGGGAATGCCCGCCGGCTATTGGCTGTCTATCATGGGGCGTCTCAAGCCCGGCTGGACCATCAAGCGGACTACCGCTTATCTCCACACCATTTCGCCGGGAATCATGCAGGCCACGCTTCCGCCCACTTACCCGCCCGGCATCGCTAAAGGCTATCTCGCCAACAGGCTCACCGCACACGAAGGTTCCACCGGTTTATCCAACCTGCGAACTCAATATGAGCGCTCGCTTTGGCTCCTCATGGCGATCACTGGACTCGTTCTCCTCATCGCCTGCGCGAATCTGGCGAACCTGCTCCTCGCGCGCGCCACCGTGCGGGAACCTGAAATCGCAGTCCGGCTCGCCCTGGGCGCCTCGCGCGGCAGACTGATTCGGCAGCTTCTTGCTGAGAGTCTTCTCCTCGCAATTGCCGGCACAGTTGCCGGAATCACTCTCGCGATCGTTCTGAGCCAGTCTCTGATTGCCTTCATCAGTCCCGCCGGAAATCCGGTCTTCGTCGACACGCGCCCGGACGGCGAAGTGCTCCTCTATTCCGTTGCAATGGCCATGTTGACCTGCATCCTCTTTGGTCTCGCGCCCGCGCTCCGCTCGAGTCATCTCTCTCCCGCTGCCGCTATGCGTGCCGGCGGCCGCAGTGTAACCGCGTCCCGTGGGCATTTTGGACTCCGCCGCATTCTCGTAACCACCCAGGTGGCGCTCTCGCTCGTGTTGCTTTTCGGAGCGCTGTTATTTGTTCGCAGCTTCCGCAATCTGCTGACGACAGATCCTGGCTTTCAGGCAGAAGGGCTTTTGGCTGTGAGCGTCGATTTCACCAAAGCCAACTATCCCGTGGAGCGGCGTGCCGACTTCAACCGGGATCTCGCCGACCGGTTTTCATCGCTTCCCGGAGCTGTCGGCGTTTCCCTGGTAGCTTTCACTCCACTCGGCGGCTCTACCTGGAACAACATGGTGGGGGCCGATAACGCCGTCGCTGAGGGCATGGGAAATCTGGTCGACTTCAATGTCGTGAGCCCGGGCTATTTCCGCACCATGGAAACCCGCTTCATCGCCGGGCGCGATTTCAACGATCGCGACCTCCTGATGTCACCCAAAGTTGCCATCGTCAATCAGGCCTTCGCCCGCCGTCTCTTCGGTAACGCGAATCCGCTTGGCCATACCTTCCACTACGCGGCAGATGCCGGGCAGGTCGCGCCGTCCTATCAGATTGTCGGCTTGGTGGCGAATACCAAACTCCGCCAGCTCCGCGAAGACTTCGGGCCGATCGCCTTTTTCGATACCGACCAAAATGAGAAGCCCGGCACCACGAGCACATTCGTCATACGCATGTCCGGTTCACCCGCGCGCCTCATGAACGGCGCCAGGACCGCGATTGCTTCGGTGAATCCATCCATCGGTATCGAGTTCAAGCCGCTCTCTGCGCAGCTTAAGGAATCTCTTTTGCGCGAGAGCCTGATGGCAACGCTTTCGGGCGGCTTCGGCTTTCTGGCAGCGAGCCTCGCCGCGCTCGGCCTCTATGGAGTCATGGCGTACATGGTAGCGAAACGCGCGAACGAGATCGGTGTCCGCATCGCGCTCGGAGCCGACCGCGCGGGCGTGATTCGCCTGATCCTGCGCGAAGCCGTGCTGCTGCTCGCTGCCGGGATGATCGCGGGAACGGTCTTCGCTTTGTGGGCCGGCAAGGAAGCCGCGACTCTTCTGTTTGGGCTCCAGCCCCGCGATATCTCAACGCTCGCCGGCGCGATGCTCCTTCTGGCGATCATCGGTCTGCTCGCGGGCTATTTCCCCGCCCGCCGCGCGGGAGCACTCGATCCAGCCGCCGCCCTGCGAAGCACGTAGGTAATTGCGGTAAAGTTGGAAATCCGTCCGGGGCGGGGACCGATGAAACGATTCGGTTCCCGAACTTCAGCAAGATACGAGTTCGTCGCTGTTGGGAACCAAGCGTCCATAAAGGACATCGGGATCGAGATCCGCGCCATTTGGCCAGGAGACGGTACCGAGTTCGGGATCGACTCGCACCTGAGAAAAGTAGGCCGGATCTTTGAGCGGGGCGAATACCCCACGAAAACTGACTATTGCTCCGAGATCGACTACGCCTTCGACGCCATCTTCATAGCGAATACGCAGCCGATGACCGTCAAGCGGAGTTGCAAAAACGATATCTTTCAGCATAAGAATTACTCCAGCGGCGCGATCGGGTTGAGCTGCGCTTCGTTCCGGGCGAGTTCCCAATCTCCCATCAATTCAGCTCGGTGCAGCGCCGCCCATTCAGTCACGAGCGCCAGTGCGCGCGGCGAAAGACTTCCACGCAAAACCGCAAGGGTTTCAATCGCCACAAGAGCCCTTTGTTCGGCATACCGGACGTGGAAATGTGGCGGGTCATGATCGGCATAGTACATCTGTACGACAATACCGAAGAAGCGGCTAATCTCAGGCATGCGGATTCTTTCCCCACAGTAACAGATCCTGACGGGATCTGGCCTGCGTGACGAGCTTCGCGAGTTCTTCGGAAATCCGGAATTTCAGCGCTCATCAGCACTCACAAGGAGAGTGCGACTGTTGTCCACGAGGCGGATCGATGACGACCGGTGGACTCCATCCATGTTAACTTTGGCTTAATATGTCGGTCGAATTCATCGAGCCGGACTCGCGCCGCTCCATCAAAAATCTTCTTTCCGCGTCTCATCAACAAACGCAGCAACGCACCGAGCGAGTTGACAATGCCGCCCGGCAAGCCGTTGACGCGTTAGTTTCGCTCCAGCATCCCGACGGCTACTGGTGTGGCGAACTGACCGGCGATTCCACGCTCGAATCGGATTACATTCTCCTGCAACTATGGATGCATCCGCCGCAAAGCGATGGCTCGTGGCATCCACCCACACAAAAGCGTATCGAAAAAGCCTGCCGCCAGATTCTGCAACGCCAGCTCCCCGATGGCGGCTGGAGTATCTACAAACCGGGGCCGTCTGAATTAAATGCCACCGCCCGGGCTTACACCGCGCTGAAGCTCTGCGGTTATGACATCGACTCGCCGGAACTGGCGCGCGCCCGAATGCGCGCTCTGGAACTTGGCGGACTACAAAACTGCAACAGCTACACAAAAATCAATTTCAGTCTGTTCGACCTGTACCCGAAGCGCTACGTCCCCAGCGTGCCGCCGGAAATCGCCATCGCCCCGGGCGACATCCTGTACGAAATGTCCTCCTGGACGCGATCCATCGTCATTCCGCTTTCCATCGTTCAGGCAAAAGCGACCGTCAGGCAAACCCCGCACGGCATCCGTGTCGACGAATTGCTCGCTCCCGGCAAAAAACTCTCACTACGCAAACGCGACACAGCGACCATCGTCTTCAACCACGTTGACCGTGTCATCAAACTTTGGGAAAAGCGCGGCCTGAAGAACGTCCGTTCCAAAGCCATTCGCGAAGCCGAGCGCTGGATGCTGGAGCGAACCCGCTACACCGATGGCCTGGGCGCGATTTACCCGTCCATGATGTACCACATCATGGCGCTGCAGGCGCTTGGTTATGCCGATGACCAACCCGATTTGCTCGAAGCCATCCGTCACTTCGAGAACCTGATCCTGGAAACGGACACGCGCTTCCAGTTTCAGCCCGCTGTCTCGCCTGTTTGGGATACGGCCATCTGCGCCTATGCTTTGGGAGAAACCGAGTTTTCGCCCCCGCAGGCAGTGCTGACAAAGGCCGCCGACTGGTTGTTGAGCAAAGAAATCCGCCGCAAAGGCGACTGGTCCGTGAAACGTCCGGATCTGACGCCTTCAGGCTGGGCCTTTGAATTTGCCAATGAATTCTATCCCGATATCGACGACACCGCGATGGTGCTCATCGCGCTTCGCCACGCAAAAGCTACGGATCGCGGCCGTCAGGAGCGCGCCGAAGCACGCGCCGTGAACTGGTTGCTGGGCATGCAGGGGTCGGACGGCGGCTGGGCTGCGTTCGATGTGGATAACAACTGGCAGGTTCTCAACAAAGTGCCGTTCGCCGATCACAACGCGATGCTCGACCCCGCCTGTCCCGATATCACCGGCCGTGTGATCGACGCTCTGCTGAAGAGCGGTCTGCCACGGGATCACGCGGCGATACAGCGCGGCGTTCGCTACCTTTTGCGCACGCAGGAACGCGACGGAAGCTGGTATGGAAGATGGGGCGTCAACTATATCTATGGAACGTTCCTCGCCTTGCGTGCGCTGGCCGCCGCGGCCCCGTTTGAGGCTCAGGTATCGATTCACAAAGCCGCGGAGTTTCTCCGGTCCGTCCAGAATCGCGATGGAGGCTGGGGCGAAAGTTGCGCGAGCTATCCGCAAAACCGTTTCGTGGCAATGGCAAGCACGCCATCGCAAACCGCGTGGGCATTGCTGGGTCTTGCCGCGGCCAATGATGTTGTGTCGGCCCCCGTTCAACGTGGAGTGGACTTTCTGGTTTCAACGCAGGGAGCCGACGGACGGTGGACCGAAGAGTTGACGACGGGCACCGGCTTCCCCGATGTGTTCTACATCAGCTTCGGCCTCTATAAGGATTATTTCCCGTTGTTGGCCCTGGCTACGATTCGCGCGCGGTGGCAGAACCCGGGCAAGGCCGCAGCCCGCCAAACGGTCTGGTAGAGACCGTTTGAGCGGGGAATTGGAGGACGAAGACCAACTTCGTGGTGACGTATAGCAATTCCACCGATTCTACAGACCCAATGCGCCGGCAACAAGCCCGGCAATTGTGGGTACACGCTTCAGCTGGACATCTCTACCTTTGCGCAATCAGAACCGCATCATTCTGTGCCGACGCCTCTAAATTGTGATGTTTAATACGCCGAGTTATGGTAAACTCTTTCAAAACCAGGAGCCAAAATGGAAATCCTGGCAGAGAACTGAAATGCCTCTGGTCGCATGGTCCGCAATTGTAGGCGTGTATTCGCTGCTGCAAGTGTATCTACTTTGCTGTCTGCGGTGTACTGTCTCCGGCAAGACTCTTTTCCGTACAGTTCTGGTCGGCCTGTATGGCTGTACCGTGGTGGCGCTGCCGATTCAGTTGCTGAGCATCAGATTACTCGGAGCGCTCGGGGCATCCGACGGCTGGACTACCGCCTCTTACTCAATCGATCCCCTGATCGAGGAAGTGCTCAAGGTCCTCCCGGTAATACTGATCGCACGCTTTGTGGGGCCGGCGATGGGTCTCGCCGACTTCATCATTCTTGGCGCAAGCGCGGGACTCGGGTTCGGCTTTACCGAAAGCTGGCTTAGACTCACACGAGGTATCGAAGTGGACGCCTATCGCTTGGCCGATTTAATCGGCTGGGTGCCGTACGGGCGTGGCGTGACGGGATCGATCGTGTTGCGGGGGATTCCACATCAATTGGGGGTCGCAAGCCACATGATCTGGACCGCCATCGCCGGATTCGCCGTGGGCGCAGGCCGGAAGCTGGGCACGTCCCGCAAGAGCCGATGGGGGATAGCGATCGTTGGCATTGGACTGATGGCATTCGACCACGCGATGTCCAACCTCTCCATCGAGAATCCGGCTTTTTTTTCAAACTCCGGTGGTTTGGCTTCCGAGACGCTCAAGACGCTCTACGGCGTGCTGAGCTTCGGCAAGGCTACGCCATACCTCCTTCTGGTCGTCATCGTACTGGCGTTTTGGTGGGACGGGAAACAGATTTCGCGCGCGCTCGCGCGGGATCGGAGCCTTCTGCTCGAATACGAGCGTAACGGACCGTCGCCCTGGGCGGAGCTGGGCCTCCTTTTTTCGAGTTTCAGTCTTGACCAAAAGCAGCGCCGGGCAGCACGGCTCTTTCTTCGCCTGAGGAGGCAGATCGCGTACGCGGAAGGCAGCGGCGTCGAGTCAGGATATGTGGACGCCAACGGCGTCCCGTCTGGCCAAGTGGACGCCACCGGCGTCCCGCCTGGCCACGTCGAGCGGCTTCGAAACCTCGCGCTTGAATCCCGAATTCAGATTGACAGCGATGCAGCCGATACTCAGGGTCGGAAACCACCGAACTTCATTTCCCGGCGGGTGATTGAGATTCGCTTGAGCGTGCAGGGCTTCCGGGGGTTTCTCCGCAACCGGCAGTGGAAGGCGTTGAAGCCTTTCGGGCAATTGCTGTTGTCGCTGGCCTTCGTGCTGGTTTACGTTCTGGGCACAACCCGGTGGATTTTCGCCTCGCCCGATACGCCGGTGCACTGGCTAAGCAGCCCTGTCGGGACCATCCTGTTTCTGATCGCCGCCGTTATCTCGATCGATAATCTGCGCCAGTTCCGGCGGGCGCCGAAACCCGACAATCCCGACTCCGACGTGCAGGCGCAGTATCGGCTGCGAGGCATCCTTGTTTACTCGTTGGTCGGCGTTGCCGCCACCGCCCTCTACGCGGGGCTGCAGCACGGGGTCTCCGATTTTATCTTCTCCGGCGGCGGGGGACACTTGCCGGACGCATCGAAAGGGGCCAAACCCGGCACGATCGTCTCGGGAATGGCGGCCGGAGCTGACGAGAGTGACAGGCCCTGAAGGAGGTATCTTCATGATTTCGACACGACGACGCACGCGGACGAGAACGATTGTGCTGATCGCATTGGCGTGTGGCGGGCTCTGGCTGATAAGCCCGCTGCACGCGTATGAAAAAGACACGCACTTCGGGTTGACCTATTACCTCGCGCGCAGCATTGGATTTCCCGTCAACGCGGCGCTGCAGATTGCGATCGCCACGTGGAGCGTGGATCTGGAGCCGAACACACAGCCTCTGCGAGTGGCGCCCACCGAGGAGAACGAGCTCATCCTTCAGGCGTTCCACGCCTTCTCCTCGACCCAGGGGTCGATCGAGGGCGATACCTTGCCCTCGAAGGTGGCGTTGGCAGACAACCGAATCAGCGATCCCGGACTAGTCAGCACCAATTTCCAGAAGCTATGGAGTTACGGCATGGCCAACGGAAACCCGGGGATCGCGCTGCACTTCTTCGAAGATAACTGGGCGCATGCGGGCTACTCGGCCAGCGGATTTGGACATTTGATCCCCAACATACATGCGCCGGACTATCTGGAGAATAACCGCTGGACGGCCCAGGACATGATGACCAAAACGGTTGAGAAGCTGCAGGAGTTCTACCGCGCGCAGCTCGGCCGGGAGTCATGCTCGCCGGAACCGGAACGGCTCGCCCGGGTTCTCCAGGGCCTGATCGACGCGAACACCGCTCAGGCGCTGACACCTCCGGATTACGGCAAGGCGATGCCGGTGCTCGTCGCGGCGCTGGGCGATACGGAGAAGCTCGATATGCAGGGCCTGGAGGACGACACGGACTCCTCATTTCGAATCAATGTGGAAGTGAAGAACGGCAGTGCTACAGGCAGCATTCCGCCCCGGCCGCCTGGTCCCGGCGGGGCCGGGCGGTATCAGGGGGATTTTGCGGTGATGGTCAGGCCAATCGATTATCTGCTGGGAGAAAGATGGAGAGATCCCGCTGTTAAGAGGGACCCGAAGGACCCCACGGTGGGCCGGGTCTATTTCGTAGTTGCGGGCAACCCGGATGCCAACGCGGTCAACTTCAACGGATCTCACGACTGGAGCTTTGTCGAATACGTCCCGGGAACGCAGAAGTCGCCGGGCGGCGATGCGCCGGGCGAGTGGCACTTTCAATTTACTCCCACGAAGGACGACATGCCCAAAAACCCACCTGCGACATTTATTTCGAAGGATCCCGCGGACTGGATGTCGGTAAAGGAGCAGGTGGAGGGCAAGCTGGAGTGGCGCCTGGCGTTACGCGTCGGCAGTTGCAAGCTGACTGGCGAGTTCTATCCCGGTGAGATCCACGCCGGGAAAAACACGGCGACCGGTAAGATAACAGCCGACGTCCCCGCAGGTAAGGCGGGCTGGGGCACACCGACGACAGTGGAGTATGAACGGGCCTGGCCTGAGATCCCGGCGGGCGGTACGCAGCGGTAATCGTAAAAACGTTTTCCGTGGAAATACGGGACTACTCTGCTTCAGCCGGTTTTGGGACAACATATTGCTGTAGAGTCATTATGGAAACTCCCACACCGGAGTCTGCTTGGGTTTTGATATCACCGGCGACAAGCCGGGACGGATATGACATGGAAGTCGTCTATCGGCGCCGAGCCCTCTCCAGATCCGTACGATGTCGGACGTGAACTTCGACTTCGCCCAGCGCATACTTCGCACCAGGTATGAAGTCTGGAGCTACGAGCAAGAGCTACGGATATTTGTGAAGTTGAACGATCCGCCGAGGGTATAAATAGTTTTGTGTAAACGCGGTTCTCCTATGTTCGTTCTTTTCGGAGAACCGCGTTTACACAAAACTATTTACACCCTCCCTTACGCATGAATTCTACCTGACGTAACTGATGTCATCCTTTGCAGGATTCGATTTCCAGCCCTACTAGAATTAAAGCTAAACCACTTGCCCCCCGCTGACGATAGGATAGATCATGGGGCGAACATATGGCGAAAAATACAGTTCGATTCGCACTTCCGCGCTTGATTTGTGCACCATGGCGGTGTACAGTGGTGCAATGAGTGGTAAGCCCCATAGATCGACCACGGCCCGCCGAGCCAACAGTGACCATAGTGACGTGATGCCTCGGGCCTCCGTCAGCTTCCCGCCAGAGGTATATAGGGGGCTTGAGGACTTGGCGGCAAAGAAGAAGGTTTCGATTGCCTGGGTGGTTCGGGATGCGGTAGAAAAATACCTCGTGGAACAGTTCCCCTTGTTCGGGAGCAGTTTGCTGAAGGAGGTTCAATAGAATGGCGAGGGCTGTGAACAGTCGTCAACGCACGCTGCAACTTGTGAAAACCGTGCGAAGCGGTGGCTTGCTCACGTTCCAGCTCAGCGAATGGGACAAACGCCGGCTCTTGCCGCCTGTCAGCGTATTTGTAGCCATCGGCGACTTCGGTCGCTGTTATAGCGCTGGACTACGGAGGCTGAGCTGTGAAAGATACTAACGTCGAAGAGGTCAGCTCTAGCCCCAATGTTGATTTCTTAGAGGGAAAGCGCTGCCCCACATGCGGCTCATATGGTCCTTTTGAGATCTTGGTTTCAATGCGCGTGCTGTTATATGACAACGGCACGGACAAAGCTAACGACGGCACCACCGAGTACGGTGACGACGCGCCGACGACGTGTAGCGCCTGCCAACACGAGGCGAAGTTTGGCGACTTCGATGAGTGAGCTTTAGTGATCAACTGGGTGTATTTTCCGAAGTCGTCACCTCCACCTGGATTCGGGCTTCACGTCGTCGCCCTCTTCGAAGAGATTGCGGATTCCATTGATTCCGCCACAAGAGTGAACCAGCATAGTGACACTGTAATGGCTCGACTCCGACCAGGCCTTGAGAAACTCGGATTTCAGGTCGAGAAAGGAAAGGCCCTTGAGGACAAGATAGTTGTCCCGGTCCTTTTTGGACGCAAGGGCAAGATACTTAAGTGTTTCAACGCGGACGCTCATGCCGCGAGCGAGGGATGGGTACTTGAAGTCGAAGCAGGTCGGGCGGTCGACAACAATCAGTTCCTAAAGGACATTTTTCAGGCGTGCATGATGCACGATGTTCTTCATCTTGCAATAGCGGTCCGCAACACGTACCGGAAATCGGACGATTTCGCAAAGATAGAGAATTTTCTTGAGACATTATTTGTTAGCGGGCGACTTCAACTTCCTTTGAAGGGCATCCTGCTTATTGGTTATTGACCACCGATTCGCGTCGCTCCAGCAAGACCCGATCGATGTTTGGTTATCAAGAATGCGGGGGGCCGAAACACCTAGCTTCTTACGCCTTGCTTCGACGCAGTAAATGGTTCGGAAAACTGTTGACACTGACCGCGACGGGTCTCGTCAGCATCACGCTCCGGAAGCCCTCAAGGAAAAGAAATCGCGTCCGCCGCAGCCGTGCCCTTTCCAGCCGCGCAAGGAACGCGCCGTGTGTACAAAAGAAGGCGGAGTCTGCTCGCTTCGTCTTTGCTCCTATAATACTGACGAAAAAACTGGACGCGCGGTCGGGGAAGCCGTAGCCGGCGCTCAGGGTCAACTTCGCGCGACGTGCCCTTATCGCTTTCATGAAGCCCTCGACGTGTTCCACTGGGTGGGCGAAGTCGTCTTAGGCGATGTCAACCCGAGGCTCGTCGGCGAAGTAGGTTTTTTGGAAGCCAGTGCAACGACAGATGCCAAGGGCGGCGATGACGTTGGCCGGATCGACATGGTGCTCGTTAGCAATAAGTCGGTGCGTGGTGGGCTCATGGAATGGTGCGCCGTTGAGATCCAGGCCGTCTATTTCTCGGGAAACGCTATGCGCGGCGAGTTCAAAGCATTCGCTGATGAGAGCGTGTCCTGGGTAATCTTTCCTGCGGGCAAGCGAAGACCGGATTATCGCAGCAGCGCTCCGAAACGGCTCATGCCCCAGTTGCAGATAAAGGTTCCGACTCTGCGGCGGTGGGGACGCAAGATGGCCGTTGTCGTGGATCGGGCATTTTTCGACTCGATGGGCGATGTCGGCAGTGTCGCAGACATATCTAATGCAGATATCGTCTGGTTCATCGTGCGGTTCGAAGAGATACCGGGGAATAAGCATAGCAGGATAGTCCGCGACGAAGTACGCTACTCGACTCTTGAGCGATCAGTTGAAGGTTTAACCGGTGGCACGCCACTCGCGCAATCGGTATTTGAGGAACGAATCGCTGCCAAAATGAAGTCGGCACCGTCACTGAAGGAGGCGGAGGTGAGCGGCTTACCCGATATCGGCCTTCCTGACGAGATTAGCGAATCCGGCTCTTAGTGGGCAGCGCAGGCGCTTGGTCACGCGCGCAGAAACTTTCACAAATCGAGTGCTAAGCCCACCTTCTTAAAGACGGCTCCTCGTCACCCGGCGCAATTCCGCCAAACGCGGTCGGCGTGCCGTTGCCGCCCACAGATTCCGAAAAGATCTTTCCCAGTCACAAGAATTTTAAAAATCTTTTACTCATTCATTCCAAACCACTTAACCCGGAAAATCCCACTTCCACCACCCCCGGTTTTTCCGCCCCCCATGCTATCTCGTAAGCATGATCTCTGAAAAGCAACTCGCCGCAAACCGCGAAAACGCGAAAAAATCCACAGGAGCCACCTCCACTACAGGCAAGGCCGCATCCCGCCTCAACGCCCTGCGCGACGGCATCACCGGCCAGGTCACCACTCTCTCCGACGAAGACCGACCCATTTTCGAAAACCTCAAAGCCCAACACGTGGCCGATCTCGCTCCCCAAAACTTCTCCGAACTCAAACTCGCCCACGCCATCGCCTGGGACACATGGCGGCTCGACCGTCTCCGCGCCACCGAAATGAACATCCTCGCCCGCGGAGCGGAGCAAGCGATAGAGGATGCCGGCGCCGCCGCAGCCGAAAACGAAACGGTCGACCCCACCCTCCAAACCGCCCTCGCCGAAGCAGAAGTCTTCGAAGCCCAATCCGCGCGTCTCGAACTCATGAGCCTTTATGAGCAGCGTCTCACCCGCAATCTCCACCGCAACCGGCAAGCTCTCCGCGAACTCCAGGCCGAGACCCGCCGCAACCGTGCCCACGACAAGTGCGAAGAAGTCCTTCTCGCCAGATTTAAGGATTTAAATGACTTACCCTACCAGGCCCCCGCCACGCCCTCCCCAAATGGGTTCGTTTTTTCGAGTGACGAAATCACCAGCGAAGCCGCTCGCCAGCGCAACCTCGAAGCCCTCATGTACCTCCTCAGCACACAGGCTCCCTGGCAAAAATTCGGCGCAACCGGCGCCGGAAGCCCGGATCTCTTCGCCGAACTCCCCTACCGCGCTCCCCCCGACAATCTTCCGAAGAAAATCCACGGCGTCTCCCCCGAATCCATCGCCCTCCGCAAGTACTACCACCCCGAAGAATTCGAAAAGCGGAGAAGATGATATGGTCTTTTCTTATCCGTGTTCATCGGCGTTCATCTATGGCCATTCTTGCCGTTCCCGGTCCGGCGCGTGGTCCGGCGTTCTATAGTTGTTTAGTTCGGGTAGAAAGAATCTCATGACTCCACATTTCAATACACCGCACCCGCGATCCCGCTCCCTCGTATTGGCGGCGCTCTCTCTCTCAGTGATTCTCCTCAGCTCCGGCTGTAGCGGCAAGCACGGCAACACCGCTGTTCAGAACGATGAAGGCGAGCCGGCCGCCGCG
>Ga0182024_10000218_pt1 | contig 139272 bp, 121 predicted proteins | sample P32metaG_FD_120480 | JGI IMG/M metagenome (GOLD analysis project Ga0182024, IMG submission 120480) | Permafrost microbial communities from Stordalen Mire, Sweden - P3-2 metaG (Illumina Assembly) | ecosystem: Environmental > Terrestrial > Soil > Wetlands > Permafrost | place: Sweden: Stordalen... | reverse complement strand
TTCTGGAAAGTCGCGTGGTTCGAGATACCAGCAATCGAAATCGTCTCCAATATCGAAAGCAAATTCTGCTCTGCCATCAACATTCAAAAAGCGAACGCGCCTCGAATCGCTAAATTCTACAATGCGCCCACGAAAAGAGAAGGCCACAGGTTCTATCTCGCATTGCGACTTAATAACAACACTCGAATCACGCCAACCGGATATGATGAGTCCGGCCTCAGCATTAGAAATTTGTCGACCTGCACTCATCTATGATTCTTTACCATTTCCAATAAGAATGATCTCAGTAGGAAAGCCGAGAGATGGGCGTCTGGGGGTCTGGGCGTCTGGCTAATCGTGCAAAACAACATTCAGCAGTGAACTGTGCACTTGCAGCCCGCGCAGCCCGCTGTTGTAGTGAATAAATCCCAGCTTCCTGAATTTGTTCATGAAGAAGTTCACGCGGCTCCGCGTAGTACCTACCAGCTCGGCCAAAGTCTCCTGTGATATTTTGGCCACCATCGTTTCAGGCGCGCCTTCTTTACCGTAACGAGCAAGTATCAGAAGAGCGCGCGCCAACCGCTTCTCGCTCGAATTGAACAACTGGTCCACCAAATCGGCTTCGGTCTTGATGTTGCGCTCCAGCATGTAATTAATGAACTTTCCGGCAAACTCTTGCTCGTCGTGGAGCACGCGCATCATCTCTTGCTTTTCAATGCTCATCGCGTTCAGCGGCGCGATTGCCGTCGCCGTGGCCATGCGTAACGGGTTTCCGATAATGGACCCTTCACCCAGAAAATCACCCGGTCCCACAATTGCCAGAACCGCTTCCTTACCCTGAGGATTTACAATGCTGAGCTTGGCATTTCCAGATTGAATGTATAAAACATCATCGCAAGGATCATCCTGCGAAAAGATGACCTGCCCTTTTTTGAACTTAACATTGCGTCGCGATACCCCAGCATTCGAGAGATATTGTTGAACGCCGAACGACTCTGTTTTCTTGGGTTTCTTGGCCATCTGTTGGCCCCTTACCATGCCGCAAAGTTGCGTACCGCCTGGCTGCCCCAAGTCCTGATTACGCGTTGATCGGGCATGTGAAATCCGCCCAAAACCACGTGTTCCAGTTATCCCACTAATCGGCACTTAGCCTCAAAAAGCCTCGACTAGCTTGTCTAATTGTGCCGCACTCGACCCAAGGGGCTGTGATGGTGGTCAGATGTTTGGACCATCTGGTCGTGTGCATGGTTGGTTTCCACACTGCGTTGACATACATCGCACCATTGGGCCAGGTGTGCTTCCGGCAGCCCAGTAAGATCGGAGGCGAGTGCGGCATTCAGTGCTTCCGTAAGGATATCGTAGTCAATAACCACAGATTCTTTTGTCCGACGTGTAGCTAAATTCACGCAAGCGGTGACTTGTTTTATCGTTAAGTGGTTCATGGTCGCAATCTGCTATTTCCTGGACTACCCAAAAAACTGCTACTCTCCGTTGCCGAGAAAGTAGGTTAGCTTGCGCTTAACCGTCACTCTCTTCTGAAATCGATCTGGCAACTTGATGGGGTGGGAGGAATGGTGTTATGCGTGCGTTGGTCAAAGACGATGTAGTCACCCGGAGACAATGCAATTATTTCTCTAATGCGAATGTTCGCAGACCCCAGGTCGTTGACCGCCTCAAACCAGCGGAAACTTCCATCTCGCTCTTTCTTTAGGATGTCAAAAGGCAAATGCATGGCTGCCTCCTGTGTGGGTAGGAATATACGGCAAACTGCGGGAGAAAAGGCGGTCACGCTCACTCGAAGACATTGGGCGGGGCCGGAGACTAATTAACGGCTCGGACAATTTGCTGGCTGGAGTGTGCGCTCTAATTTCGTACGAGTACAGTCTTTTCGCGGCTCAAAGCTGCCAGTAGCTCTGGGGGGGAAATCGCGATAATTGGGCTCGCTGGTCCGGAAGGTTTCTGCATTAGCGCGTGAGGTTGGAAGTGCTTGCCTCGCCGTCGTCGACGGCCAGGAAATTGGCGCCCCGACTCCTGATCGCGTAAATCGGACAAGTGGAAATCAGCATCAGAACACGAGGTGAATTTAATTGCATTGTCGTATACATTCTGATTATATTACGGCGGTGTACAGTTTACAAATAGTTCAGTAACATACTTCTAATATACTCGCTTGCTCTAGCCAGCACACAAAAAGGAACTGCCCAAAAAGGCCTCTTGTGATGTCAGCTGGTACTGTCGAAGTTAAGAACAGAAGAAGAAGCGAAAGGGTAATCCTAAGGGTCGCAGTTGTAGTGTCTGTTGGGTTGGACGACGGAAATGTTATGCGCGAGACGATCTATACAAAGGTGGTCAACGCCCACGGTGGGCTCCTTACTTTGCAAATGGAACTCGTATCCGATCAAAAATTTATGTTGAGTAATCCTAAGACCGAGATGGCTGGGCAGTGCAGTGTGGTTAAGACGGAAAGGTCTGCCAATAGCGAACTCCTAGTTGCGTTTCAATTTGCAACTCCGGCTCCGGATTTTTGGCCGATCACGTTTCCGCCCAAAGATTGGCAGGGGCAGGAGTCATAAGTCGCGCGGCATCTATAACAATGTCGGCCTGCCAAGCTGTTTTTTGCGAGAACTTCTCATGTAGCGTGGAGACAGCAAGGGTGACAGCTTCACGTACGGTGCTTCTGATCGACGACAATTCTTCTCACGCCAAAGTATTTCGAGAGGCTCTAGTCGACGCGAACGACGGCCCATTCACAGGCGAATGGGTCCGAACGCTTGAGGAAGGCTGCGAGCGATTGCAGAAGCAAAAAATTTGGGCCATCTTCCTCAACCTACACTTAAAAGGTAGCAAAGGCCTTTCTGCCTTCGATGAGCTTTTTAAGGCCGTGCCTGGGGTGCCCACTTTAGTGCTCGGTGGTGTCGGTGATAAGGCCATCGCCATTGAGGCCCTTAAGCGCGGAGCCAAAGATTTTTTGCTTGAAGGTCATATCGACTGCTACTCACTATCCCGGGCGATACGCAATATGGTAGACCGCGAGACCGCAGAAGATGTGTTGTTCGCCGAGAAAGCTCGTGCTCAAGTCACGCTGGATTCCATCGGAGACGCCGTCCTCGGCACTGATACCAAGGGAAGGGTTATCTTCCTGAATGCAGTCGCGGAACAGATGACTGGGTATTCAAGAGAAGCCGCTTCAGGGAGGTTGCTCGCGGAGGTATTTAAGATCGTCGACTACGTTACACGAAAGCCCGCCGCAGACCCCATCGAAATGGCCGTCAGGGAAAACAGGACCATGACACTCACGCCTAACTGTATCCTCATCCGACGCGACGGCGCTGAATCTCCCATTGAACATTCGGCGGCTCCCATTCGTGACCGGTCAGGTGCAATAACCGGTGCAGTAATTGTTTTTCATGACGTCAGCATGTCTCGAGCGATTGTGCATGAGATGAAGCACTTAGCCGAACACGATGTCTTGACGGACCTGCCTAACCGTACGTTGCTGAAGGATCGGATTACCCAGGCGATTGGGGCAGCTCATCGCAACGGCACGCCGATTGCCGTGCTGTTCCTAGATTTGGATCAGTTCAAACATATAAATGATTCATTGGGCCATTCTGTTGGCGACAAGTTGCTCCAAGCAGTCGCCATTCGGCTGGTCGGCTATATGCGCAGCACCGATACTGCAAGTCGACAGGGTGGCGATGAATTCGTAGTGCTTCTTCCGGAAATTAAACATGCCGCTGACGCTGGAAACATGGCCAGAAAGATGCTCGCGGCACTCTCGGAAAGCTATGCAATCGATCGGCACAGCCTGCATGTCACTGCCAGCATCGGCATCAGCACCTACCCAGAAGACGGTGAGGATGCCGAGGTTTTGATGAAAAACGCCGACACCGCAATGTATCAAGCCAAAGATAAGGGCCGAAATAATTACCAGTTCTTCAAAAAGGAAATGAATCAACGAGCCGTCAACCGTCAATCGCTGGAAGGCGGCTTACGCGAGGCACTCATAAATAATCAAATCATCCTCCACTACCAGCCGAAGATTAATCTTTCGACGGGGGCAATCAGCGGTTTGGAAGCCCTGGTGCGCTGGAATCATCCGACCATGGGTATTATCCAGCCCAGGCAATTCCTGCCCGTTGCGGAAGACTGTGGTCTAATCGTGCCCATCGGCCGTTGGGTGTTGAAAGAAGCTTGCAGGCAAGTGCAGGAATGGATTGCGCCTGGTGTGCCGATCGCTCCCGTGGCCGTTAACGTATCGTCGCTGGAATTCAGAAGCGAGGGCTTTCTTGACAACGTTCGCGGCACTCTGAGGGATACTGGTTTAGACCCACGTTATCTCGAACTTGAACTGACCGAAACCGTGCTCATGCAGCACGCCGAGGGCACCCTCTCGATGCTCAGGACCCTCAAGTCTATCGGAGTGCGGCTGGCCGTGGATGATTTCGGGACCGGTTATTCGAGCCTCAGCTACCTAAAACAATTTCCTATGGACTCATTGAAAATCGACCAGTCATTCGTGCGCGACATCACTTCTGGCACAGACGACGTTCCGATTGTCAGGGCGGTCATCACCATGGCCAAAAGCCTTCGTCAACGAGTTGTGGGCGAGGGTGTGGAAACACAAGCACAGGTGGCATTTCTCCGTGCCCACGGCTGTGACGAGGCGCAGGGCTACTATTTGAGTAGGCCCCTTATCGCACAGCAATTCGTCGAACTACTCAAACCTGGCACCAGGTCTTTCATCCCCGGCATGGCTCATACGCGCAGCGAAAAGCAAGGCCCATCGAAAGACTAGTCGGCGATGAAACTATGAAAAATATCGAACGGTTTCAATCAGCAGCCCGCGAAAATGGCTACTGCAAAGCTGATGAGTACGAGAGTGGAAGTGTTGTGTGGTTCACACAGATGCCCCCCGACGGCGGCGGAGAAATCCGCAAGCGTTTATGCATTGATAGTCTAACGGACAGCGTAACCGTATTTTGGCAGACCGTTCCTGCGAAGCTCAACTCGAAGACCTTCCGCACGGTTTCGACTCTTGAGGAATGGTTCGGATCAATATCCGGCCAGATTGTTCCTCCGATGTGAACTCTCAGCGCATGCATCCGCCAGAATCCCGGCCAAGGCTGCGCCCACAAATTCTTTCTTTGCAGCAGCGGATTGAGGTAGTTTCGGTCCTCCAGAAACAAGTGATTTTGGAGCGGTCCAATCCGGACGAACCCGCCGACCTTCTAGCTGCTCCAGGCAGAGGCGTTGGAAATTTCCGTCAAACGCCACTAAGAATCGCCGCGAGCACGTTGCTCCGCCGTCACTCCGTACATTTATCTTGATTTTGTATCGCCCTGGTGGGAAGTCGGTCTGTACTCCTCGCGCAAGCTTCTCGCAGAAAAAGTGGAGCACGGAATGACCTTCATGGGCATAGCACACGTCCAGTCGTGTAGGCTGATTTGAGTGGATATCTTTAGTGAAACAGTCGAGTGGTTCGTGGGCCCAGTGTAGCTCAACTGAATTGTTGAAGAGCGGGGCGGGCTCAAAGCCGCCGTTAGTTGTCTCAGAATAGACTTCCGAAAGAATGCCCCTGCATTTACTTGCAGTGTCCCGGCCGCGGTTTACAACCATGACGTGCGCGAACATACCCTTGATTCCGCCAGAACCCAGATCGTGTGCAACGTGGTAAGTCAATTTAGGATCGTAGTACAGCTCCAGCCGTAGTTTCCTGACGAGATTCCGAAGCCATCCGAAAAAGTCCTTAATTGCAGCCCAAGGGAAAGCGAAAGTCATATTGCTCCCCGACAGCAGATTTTCACCTACGGTCTTTTCTTACACAGCTCCTCAAACAGTGCTCCCACGTCCTGAAAATTATGTTGCTCAATACGCCCCAGCATGTTCTTGTCTGCGCCGATCCGCGTCGAGATTCCGTCATCGCACGCGAGCTCTTCCGATTGTGGAAGGCCATTCGCAACAGAGACTTCGTGGATCTTCGCCATCAAGGCTTCTTCGGTTCGCATTCGATCCGGCAAAGCCTTCTCGGCTTGCTCAATCATTTCTCGCAATTGGTTGGCAGCTCCGATAAGCGGTTTGGAACCGTGGTGATCAGCGACCGCAAAAAGTAGTGGCTCCGGAATCGGGCCGCCGGCGCGCAGAAACTTCCCATCGAAAACCAAGATGGAACCAGCAATCACATAGTTAGGCGGGGGCGGCACGGGAGTTACAGCCGAAGTCGGATTGTACCCGTAACACGTAGCGTTGATCTGATCGCCATTGATCTGACCCTGGCAGTGCGAGTAATTCTGAGCGCTCCGCGCGTATGCCTGCGCACCGACGGATAAGGAATAAGCCAACGTTCTCTAGAAGCCGCCTGATTGACGGGCTGGCTCCACTGTCACGAGCGCGATCAGATCAGGGCTTTCAAAGAGTCGGACCACTTTGTACCGGTTCCACTTTCGGAGAAAGTTTTCACCGTCAGCTTGCACGTCGGCCTTGTCCGTCCATCCTGTATCCGGCCAATAAACGGCGACCGCGATAGTCTTCGCGCTCAGAACGTCGAACGGTACAAAGGGAGAGCGTGGGTTGTTTGCTGCACCTTAATTGCTGGCGCGACGGATGCGATCTGGGCTGGCGTGGTCTGCTTGACTTGGCGACACGCCATTCCATGCATTAAGGTTTCATCGGGCGCTAAGACACTCTCAGGTGCATCCATCTTGTGGCACTTTAATAGCATCGGTGCTGCCGGTTGACCAAAACATGAACTGGCTAACGCGAAACAAAAAGTGGGCAATAGGCACGTGTGGGTCCGGCGTATCCGCATAAAACCTCCAACAGCTAGAATCGGAATTGGCCCAGGACGGAAAGGTTGTTAGCACCACTGTGGACTTGCTCGGCGACTGCCGCAACGATTACGGAACTCTGGATGTCGTTCTGCACACGTCTCTCACCTGCGCCGTGGGCTACACTCCCGCCAATGCCAACCCCGTCCGCCATGGACCGGAGAGCGAACCGTACCGCGCTGGCGCGTGAAGCTCGGCGCATCGCCGAAGAGGTCGAAGGTCTCTACATCCAACTCGACCAGGTCGGCGCACTCGCCAGAGTTCGTCACTACATGGTCACTCATCAAGAAGGCGTCCCTCAGTTCGACATGCTCCAGGCTGCGAAAGCACTGCGTTGCTACGCCGGCGTGCTCTCGCTTATTGCGAGCGCAACTGGGACACCCAAAGGTTAATGTCGGGTGCACCGGTGAAAAATGACCAACGCTTGCTAATCGAATTGGCCGATACTGTGGCTTTTGGAGCTTTAGTATTTCTGATGGGCGTCGCAACCTATTTCTTGATTCACTAATTCGGCCTGACCGTGATCCAATTTAGCAGGCTTCTTTAGGAACTTTCTCTGTCTTGCCCGCTGCCGACGGTGTCGCCCTTCTTGAGGCACGCAGCCAGCGGGTATACTGCGCCATCGAAACGCGTTTTCCACTGCGTTATTCCGTTGCACCTCGATACCCCTCGTTGAGGGCTGCGGCGTTGCCCTAGCGGCTTCCTACTTAGTTTCCCTCAGCGCATTTTGAGGTATGCATGAGTATCGGCTCTAACGGGATTTCGATCGCAACCAGAGAACGAGCGCCACTATGCGCTCTCGTCAAAGTCTCGATCCGCTGCTGGGAGCTCGTCGCCCTCTCTGGCAACCCACACGTACAACGTCGGGAGCAAAAAGATGCTGAGCAGCAACGCGGCGAGGAGGCCACCCACGATAACAATGGCAAATGGCCGCTGGGAATCCGACCCGATGCCGCGTGATAGTGCCGCCGGCAACAGCCCGAAAGTGGCGACGAGCATGGTCATCATAATGGGCCGAAGCCTGAGGACGGCCCCATCCACGGCGGCCTCCTCAATCGTGTGACCGCGCGCGCGTAGCTGATTGATGTACTCAAGCATGATGACGCCGGTTTGAACCGAAACACCGAAGAGCGCCAAGAACCCGACGCCTGAGGAAACGCTGAAGTTTGTGCCGGTCAGCAGGAGAGCAACCAGTCCACCGATGGGCGCCATAGCCACGTTGGCGAGGAGGAGCACGGCCCATTTGGCCGAGCCAAACATCGTATAGAGGATGACAAAAATGCCCAGGATCGTGAGCGGCAGGACAATCTCCAGGCGTTTCTGCGAACGCTTTTGGCTCTCGTACTCGCCCTCCCAGTCGATGTGATAGCCACGCGGCAGATTGACTTGCTCACCGACCTTCTTAATGGCTTCTTCGACGGCGCCACCCAGATCACGTCCCCGTACGCTGTACTTGATGGCAATATAGCGCGAATTCGCTTCACGATAAATTTCTGAGGCCCCGTCGCGTACCTCCACTATGGAAAGCTGATCAAGGGAAATGCGCGCACCCGACGGTGACAGCAAGCGAATATTCTCGATGGCCTCTTTTGTGCCCCGGTAGGGCGCGTCATAACGCACCACCAAGTCATACCGCTGCTCGCCCTGCAATACCTGACTGACCGCGTTCCCACCCACAGCGGTTTGAATGGCATCCTGTATGTCTGCGACGTTGATTTGGTAGCGGGCAGCCTGTTTGCGGTCGACGATGAAATTCAGATTGGGCTGCCCCATCACGCGTAATACCCCGAGGTCTTCGACTCCACGGATATTGCGCATGATCCCCACGATCTGATCCGCCTTTCCCTCAAGAAGCCTGAGGTCATCGCCGTAAATTTTCACCGCAAGCTCACCCTTGACACCGCTGACTGCTTCCTCCATGTTGTCTGCAATAGGTTGGGAAAAATTCCAGATAACGCCAGGAATTTTGTTCAGTTCTCGCTGCATGGCGGCGATCAGTCTCTCCTTGTCCTCGTGGAAAACCGGTCGCCACTTTTCCTTGGGTTTCAATCCTACGAAGTACTCCGTATTGAAAAAGCCCGTCGTATCCGTTCCGTCATCTGGACGCCCTACCTGACTAGTGCATTCGGTTGCTTCAGGAAAAGAACACAGCAGGATTCGTGCTTGGTTCGCTAGTCGAACGCCCTCATCCGGCCCCGTGCTCGGAGCGAGAGTTCCGCGGACCCACAGTGAGCCCTCATCCAGGTGGGGAAGAAACTCGGAGCCGATAACCCCGCCTACCGCGAGGTAAACGGAGAGGAGCAAGGCAAATCCCGCCGCACCCACAGTCACCAGGCGATGTTCGATCGCCCATCTCACGGCTTCGCGATAGCGCATTTTCAAGAATTCCAGGATAGGGTTGTGCCATTCGCTCACACCCTTCCTAAATAAAAAGCTGGAAAGAACTGGTGCGACCAGTATGGAAAATAGGAGCGCGCCAAGCAGCGCAAAGGCAACCGTCCAAGCCATCGGATGAAATAATCTCCCCTCAACCCGCTGCAGGGTGAAGATCGGTAAGTAGGCAGTGACGATAATCACGATAGCGAAAAAGACCGGGCGTTGGACTTCGTGCGCCGCGTCCCGGATGCGTTCCATAGGCGTCTTGTAGGAGCCCTCAGGATGACTCATGTGACGCACAATGTTCTCCACCATGACGACAGCGCCATCCACGACCATCCCAAAATCCAGCGCACCCAGCGACAACAGATTTGCGGGAATACCTTTCAATTTTAGGCAGGTGGCCGCGAACAACAGTGCAAAAGGGACTGTTAACGCAACGATAATCGCGCCTCGAACGTTTCCAAGGAATAGGAAGAGAACCACAACCACAAGAAGGATGCCTTCGGTGAGGTTATGCAGCACCGTGTGGGTCGTGTAGCGCACGAGATCACTTCGGTCGATGAACGGTACGATTTTGACGCCCGGCGGGAGTATACGTTCATTGAGTTCCTTCACTTTGGCGTGGAGTCCTTCGAGCGCAGCTTCCGCATCCGCGCCCTTCCGCATAGGTACCCACGCCGAAACTACATCATCGTTGTCGATGATCGTGCCATCCTCTCGATGAATCGCTCTAGCGAATTGGCCTAACCGAATCTTCGGCCCTTGCGCAACTGTAGCGATATCCTTAACCCGCAACGGCGTTCCGTTTTTGCTCATGATGACTGTCTCTTCGATGTCATGCACGGTGCCGACCAAGCCCACTGCACGCACATTGATTTGCTGTAACCCGGACTGGATGAAGCTGCCGCCGGCGTTCACGTTGTTGGTGGCGAGCTGCTGCTCTACCTGGCCGATGCTGAGCCCATAGGAGACAAGCTTGTTGGGATTGATGCGAACCTGGTATTCGCGTGTTGGACCACCGAAGGTCGCAACGTCGACGATGTTCGGAACCGCCTTCAGGTTCTTTTCGATGACCCAATCTTCTATCGATTTCAGGTCCATCACGTCGTAGTTGGAATTTGTGCTTTTTAAGGTGAAGAAGTAGATCTGACCAACCGGACTCCAGTCGGTGCCCATCTGTGGTGAGACCCCCGCCGGCAAGGTAACCTGCGACAGGCGTTCCAGAACTCTCTCGCGGTTCCAGGAGTTCTCCGTGTCATCGTCGAAAACCAGCTTCAGATCGGATAGCCCGAAGATTGAGAACGAACGGAGATGAGCCACTCCGGGGATGCCGTTCATCACTACTTCGAGCGGAATCGTGACTTGCTGCTCCACCTCTTCCGCAGCCCGTCCCGGCCATTGGGTAATGATCTCAACATAGTTATTTGCCACGTCCGGGTACGCTTCGACCGGAAGTTGGTGGAAGGAAATGGCACCCCACACGAGCAACAGAATCGCCATCGCCAGCACAATAAATCGATTGTTCAGCGCAAAATCGACGAGACCTCGGATCATCACTTATTCCTCTGCTAATTCGGAGAGTGCTTCGCCCTGTTTTCTTCGGCGTTCTGCATGCGCCGCTTTCGCTCTGTAGGAAGGAATGAAAAGGGGACCTGGCGCATCACTTTGTAATACAGAGTGAATGCGGCGAATCCGCTATGGAATTACGCGGTCAAGAAATCGGAGGTTTAACGTTGAGAAGCTTCGGGGGGAGGAGCGCGACTTGCGTAGGAACCTAAGGAAGAGCTGAGGTGATGTTCAACCTGGGATAGCGGAATAATAGTTACATGCGATCCAACATGTGGCAGGCGTGCCGTTGCCCGGCAAACTACAGTACGCGACTGCGGCGGGATCCCAACAACGTCTGGACCTAGTTCGGTCGAGGAACCCCAGCTTGTTTGGGGCTCCCGGAACGCTTCAGGATAATCACCTGGATCTACACGTGAAAAACTTCCGTGGCCATCATTTAGAAAAATCGCAACCGGTTCGCTGAGCCAAGCCGCAGTTACAACCAAATCGAGAGCATGATCGCCGTTAACATCGCGCGCGGCGATTTGGAGGCCTCCAGCAGGAGCAAAAACCAGAATCGTTTGTCGCCCAGCTGTACTTAACTGAAGTTGAATCTGGTAGTCTGTGCCGGAAACACCGCTTCGCCCGATCTGAACTGCAGCCAGGTCAGGACGAAGGTCCCCGTCGAAATCCGCGACCGTAAACGGTAGGCCAGGGCCGACTGAACTTACGGGCGCGTCCCGAAAATCTGCACCTGCTGCCGCGCCTGCCGCAAGCCCGGCAAGAAACAAAAGACCCAAGAACCGGCACACAAACCATGCCGTCGCAGTGCTCTCACGTCGGCGCCCAAGGAATGCGAACATCGGGTTGGAGTTATGCACGGTCAGCTTCGTACCGAACGAGCCTACGATACCACTCCTTGATTCGGCTCTCTAATTGATTTCTTATCCCGTGCTATTTTAGCATCCCGCCCGAGAAATCTTTCGGGAAAATAATCTGTGTCACGCCACCGGTTTCTTCGTTGTTCACGACGAACCACCACGAGCCGTCCGCTTCGGTTCCCCGGTCGCCAGCGCGCATTCGATCCGGCTGGATCATCGCTCGCGGCCGCTCGGGATTCGATTGAGCCCAGCGGGAAGCTTGCGGGATGAAGCGAATCTGTACCACCCAATGCCGACAGGTCTCTCGTCGTGAGATTCATTTTGAAGCGCTTAGCCACCTGTGACCTCCTCAATTGCCTGCACGCGTGTACCACCCAAAAAATCGTCTACCCATGTTGGCAGCTTGTTTTCTCGGGCGTAGATTTCAAGCTCCTCGCGTGACATCCGATCGAACACCGTGCTCAGGTCCACGTGCTCGACGCGATCGACCCATTCACCATTCGCATTAATTTTCGCCAATGCCTGGACTGCCGCCACGATTGCGCTTGCAGTCACATCGACGGATTCTGCCTTCTCGATCATTCGCTCGAGAGCCGCTTTCACGTTCCTGCGCCGTTTGGGGTAGAGCTGCAGCATTTCTGCGTGCCGATAGATTGATTTCCGCGAAAGATTGAATTCCTTTGCGATGCGCGTTGTTTCGCCCCATCCGATAAATTCCTGTTCGACCTGTGCCCTTCTTTGATCAGTGTCATGGCTCAACCCTACTTCGGTCGCCACACGCGTGACTGTAGTTAGGTTGAGAATTTTTCCTACAAATTTGGAGGTGACGCGCGGATTCGCGTCGGTGGTGGAGAATGGTTGACGAGTTAACTTGGGCGCAGAACGGGCGCAAAACCCCACCCAATTGCGCACCAATCGAGGGATGGCCGGTGAGTAAGGGCAGCCGAATCAACGTGAATTTTGCGAATTTATGGAGCGGGCGATGGGAATCGAACCCACGTCCGAAGCTTGGGAAGCTTTGCTAATTTTTTCGAACCTACGCCGCAACGTGCAATCAGGCGGCCGCCAACCACTCGAACCGAACTGGCAAACGTTCGGTCCAGTTCCCTCCCCCGGCGCCACCTACGCGTATCATCAGGCCTCGCAGCAAAAATAACGGCCGCTTGCGCGTCTAAACCTACTGGCAGTAGCCGACCAATCAAAACAAGCAGTCGAGTCATTCATCCATTTCTCTTTCCTGTAGGGCTCCATTGCTCTCGGCGCAACCCTTGTTGTGGCATTGGAAACGGTCCGCAAGCTCAGGTAAATTTTTTGTCTAAGCTATAGGACAGGATCGGTCGGGAACTTTCTACCTCTTGTATCGGAATTAACGAGGTTACGAATAAATTTCCATCCGTTCCGGCGCTCCCAGGTGGCATGCTTCTCTACTACAAGAATCATTCGCACGCGGGGCTGTCAACGAGAAATCGCGATTTTTTGGATAGAAAATTCATCAGGGAAAGAGTCCTCATGCACAATAAGCAGAAGTATCACCGACTTTTCATTCCTAACTGCTGTTTAGCAGCGCTCTGGTTTTTAACTTTAGCCACCGCGGCCAGTGCTCCAACTCCTGACGCAACGCCACCAAATCAAGACCAGAGCGCACCCGCCGGCGAAGGTCGCGGACCCGGACGCGCTGGCGCGATGGGCGGCCGTGGCACTATCGGAAAAATCACCGCGATGACCAACGGCTCCATGGAAGTGAGCAAGCCCGACGGCACGAAAGTCCTGGTGAAATTGTCCGCCAAAACCGAATTTCGCAAAGACCGTCAGCCCGCCGCCCTCACCGATTTTAAAGTCGGCGACTTCGTCATGGTGCGTGGACCAGAAAACTCTGACCACAGTGTCAATGCCGAGATGATCGGCGGCCGTTCCGCGAATGGCGGCGGCCCTAACGGTGGTGGTGGCGGAAGATTCGCAGGCGGCCGAGGGCCTGGCGGAGCGGCCGGTCCAGCCGGACCTCCAACGGGTGAGCTTGGCAAGGATTACGTAGCGGGCGAGGTGAAGTCCATCGACGCTCCCAAACTAACTGTTTTGCGTTCTGATAACGTCACCCAAACTCTAGAGCTCAACGAAGACACCTCGCTCCACAAAGGCCGCGAGAGCATCACCATGGCCGACATTCATCCCGGCGACCACATCATGATTCGCGGCGCATTGCAAAATAACGTCTTCGAACCCAAGAACGCCATGGTGCTCTCGCCCGAGCAGTGGGAGCGCATGCAGCAAAACCGCGCCACGTCAGGTCCGGGAGCGAATCAGCCGGCTAATCCTGCCGCGGCCACCGCTCCATCAAGCAACCCGCCGCAGCAATAGCTCAACGAACTCATGGGGGGGATAGGTTGAAGGCGATTATTCGCGGCATTCCGATCAGCGTTATAGTCGCGATCTCTTTCGCGTTATCTTTACCCGTGCAAGCCCAAGAACCCTCGCCTCCTTCTCCAAGCGACACTTCTGCGTCAGCGCAAACTGCAGCCACCAACAGCTACGAAATATTCGGCTTGGCTCACAGCGGCAAATCTCCACTCCCGGGCGCCACCATCACCGCCGCTAACACCCTCACCGGAAAAAAATACGCCGCCGTCACCGACAATCAGGGCAACTTCGCTTTCAGCAACGTCCCACGCGGCCGCTACGTTATACGCATCGAATTTATGGGGTTTGCGATCTTCACTCAGGAAGTCGTTCTCAATCCGCAAAATCCGTCCGCGAAAATCGATGCCGAACTGGTCCTGGCCTCCCGCCAGCAACAGCAATCCAACACCGCAAGCGAGTCCAACTCCACTGGACGAAATTCTCAGCGCCAATCCGCCGGCAATGGACTTTCCGCCACGCTGGACAATTCCGAATTCGGCGGCGCGGGAACGCGCGCCGGCACACAGAACAATGCTGATTTGTCCAGCCTCCCCCTCAACGGCGCCGGTGTCGACGTCCCCACAGAATCCGTTAGCATCAGCGGCGCCCAAGCTCGCACGCAGGACTTCGGCAATGGCAACGATGACGAACGCCAGGAACGCATGGACGAATTTCGCGACCGCGTGCAAACCACCGGCAATAATCCCTACGGTGGCGGACCCAATGGCTTTGGTGGCGGGTCCGGCCAGGGTCAAGGAGGCATCGGCGGTCCAGGTGGCGGAGGCGGGATGGGCGGCGGTGGCCCCATCGCCATCGGCCGCATGGGCGGGCGCGGCCTCAGTAGCAATCAGCCGCACGGGTTTATGTACTACTCCAACGATAACGCTGCGTTCGACGCCGTCCCCTACTCTCTCAGCGGAATCACTCAACCCAAGCTGCAATACAATCAATCCCGCTTTGGTGCCAACGTCGGAGGGCCCATCAACATTCCCAAAATTTTTAATGGTGGCAACAAGTGGTTTGGTTTCGCCGCTTGGAACGGAACCCGTGGCGACACACCCTACGATTTTTTCTCTCGCGTGCCTTCCGTCGCGGAACGCAACGGCGATTTTTCCGGCGCAACCTACAACGATGGCAATCCTGTCCAACTATTCGATCCCGCCACCGGCCAGCTCTACCAATATAATGGCGTTGCGAACCAGCTCAACCCGGCGCTGATCACCCGGCAAACCAAGGCCCTCCTGCAATACATTCCCCTTCCCACCATCGCCACCACCGCCGGTGGACAAAATTTCCAAAATTTAACTTCCGCTCCTAGTAATTCCGACGCCATAATCCTGCGCCTTACGCACAATTTCAACGCCACCACCAGCAATCAAGGTTTCGGTGGACGAGGCGGCGGTGGTGGAGGAGGAAGAAGCGGCGGCCGCCGCTCACAAAACAACATCAACTTTGGCCTGAACTGGGCGCGCACCTCCACCAGCATCGCGGGCCAGTTCCCTTCCCTCGACGGTCACACCGGCACCCAGGGATTAAACGCCAGCGGCGGCTGGACCTACGGCAAAAATCGCTTCACCAATATTTTTCGCGTGAACTATAACCACAACCACATCTCCACCACAAATTTGTATTCCGATGTGCTCGATGTTGCCGGCAATGCGGGAATCGGCGGAATCTCCACCACTCCATTCGATTGGGGCTTGCCCGGAATCACCTTCACTTCCTTCGGTGGTCTGAGCGATCCCACACCCCGCCGCGAACTCGACCAGACCTACACCGTCTCCGACACTTTTTCCTGGAATAAAGGCAAGCACAACTGGCGCTTTGGTGGCGACTATCGACGCATTCTCCAAAGCTTCCAATCCGCCAGAAATGCCCAAGGCAATTTTGTCTTCACCGGCTTCGCTACTTCACTGTACGCCCCAGGCAGCGCGCAACCGTTGTCCGATACCGGCTACGATTTCGCAGACTTCCTATTGGGACTTCCACAGCAAACCTCCCAGCAATTCGGCGCCAACTCCTATAATTTTCGCGCCAACTCTTTCGACCTTTTTGCTCAGAACGACTGGCGCATTTTCGCCAACCTCTCTCTGAATTTAGGGGTCCGCTATGAATATGTCGGGCCATACACTGAAGCAGATAATCGTATCGCCAACTTGGAAGTGGGACCAGGCTTTGCCACCGCCGTCCCGGTTGTACCTGTCGGGGCAGTGTTGCCGCCAGGTTCAACTCCGCTTCAGACATCACCTCTACCGTCGCTGATCCACCCCGACCGCAACAATTTCGCTCCACGCATTGGTATCGCCTGGAAGCCCATTCAGAAAACCGTCGTCCGCGCCGGGTACGGCATAAATTACAACCTCGCCCAATACGGAATCATGATTCAGAATTTCGCTTTCCAACCACCCTTCGCCAACACCGCAACTAACGTCGCGAGTATCTCTAGCCTCACTTCGGGGGCACCCCTCACTTTAGCCAATGGTTTTCCCACCGCTCTGGAAGGCACTGTAACCAACAACTTCGCCGTCGATCCAAATTACGCCCTCGGCTACGTCCAAATCTGGAATCTCGATCTGCAGCATGAATTTAAGGGCAACATAGTCGTCAACATTGGCTACAATGGCGCTAAAGGTACCCGCCTCGATACCGAGCGCGCCCTGGTCGTTGACGGCAATCAACCTTTCATCTACGAATCTTCCGAAGGAAACTCCATTCTGCATGCCGCCACCGTGCGCGCTCGCCGCCGCATGTCCAAAGGCCTCGGCATTGGCGTGCAGTATATTTTTTCCAAGTCTCTCGACGATGCCGCCTCTATCGGCGGCGGCGGCGTGGTTGTGGCGCAAAATCCCTTTGATATTTCTGCCGACCGCAGTCTTTCCAGTTTCAATCAGACTCACAGATTCACGGGCACCTGGATGTACGACTTACCCTTTGGTGAAAATCGCCGCTTCCTTGCACAAGGCCGCGGTCTGCCCGCCAAAATTCTTTCTAACTGGCAGTGGAGCGGCAGTTTCACCGTGGCATCTGGCCTCTATTTCACCCCCAACGTACTCGGAGGCACGCTGGATATTAATCGCGGTGTCAGCGGCTCGTTGCGAGCCAATGTCGTTCCTGGCCAGCCGATTTCCATTTCAAATCCAACTACCCTCGATTGGTTCAATAAAGCCGCCTTTTGCACCCCTGGAACAAATTGTGAGAATGCGAATGGCACCCCTTACGGCGACGCGGGACGCTATACCATCGAAGGCCCAGAAACATTCACTATGAACATGACCCTGAATCGTACTATCCCCATCAAAGAAACCCGCGCGCTCGACTTGCGCATCGCCGCCAGCAATATTCTCAACCACGCGAACTATGCTTCCATCAACACCGTGGTAAATTCCCTGACCTTTGGTGAAGTCACCAGCGTGGGCAGCATGCGCCGCATCACGCTGCAAGCACGTTTTCGTTTCTAAATAACATGGCTACGAACTACATCCGAAAAATATCCTGCTGGCTTGCCGCGGCGAGCCTGCCTGCCGTGGCAGGCCTGATCGCCAGCGCACTCTTGCTCGCCCAAGTTGTGCCGCTTGCCGCCCAGGACTCCAATCAGGCCGCAAACAATGAAGACCGCATTCAAGTCACCAGCGAATTGGTGCTGGTCAATGTCGTGGCCCGCGACAAAAAAGGAAACCCTCTTCGCGATCTTAAAAAAGAAGACTTCACTCTCTACGAAGACGGCAAAAAACAGCAAATCTCCAGTTTTGATTTCGAGAATGTGGAACAGGCCCCCATCAGCACCGCCGCGACGGTCTCTGGCGCAGCTGAGGCCGCGCCTGGCACATCGGGCACGCTCTTGCACTCCAGCAAAAAAGCTCCCCCCACGCTCGACGCTCGCGATCGACGCCTGATCGTTTTATTTTTCGATTTTTCCGCCATGCAGCCCGAAGACATTGACCGTTCCGTGGACGCTGCAAAAAAATTCGTCCGCACCAAAATGCAGCCCGCGGATCTGATCGCCCTCGTTTCGCTTGCCACCAACATGCACGTCGATCTTGATTTCACCGATGATCAGCCGAAATTGATGGCCGGCCTCTCCGCCTACGAATCAACAGAAGGTCAGGGATTTGACACGGGAACCACGGGCAGCTCCGAAGCCACTCCAGAAAGCGGTGGCTCCTTCACCGAAGACGACACCGATTTGAACGCCTTCACCGCCGACCGCAAACTCCTGGCCATCCAGTCGCTGATGCAAGTGCTAGGCAAACTCCCCCAAAAGAAGAGCGTCATCTATTTCAGCAACGGCATCACCCAATCCGACATAGACAATCAATCCGCGCTCCGCTCCGCAACCGCCGCCGCCGTGAAAGCGAACACCTCCATTTATTCGCTCGATGTGCGCGGCTTGCAAGCCTTTCCTCCCGGAGGAGAAGCGCAAAACGCCAGCCTGCATGGCCAATCGGCATACTCCGGTGCATCCATCCTCAACGATCTAAATGGCAACGCCGCTTCGCAGGACACTCTCGCTACCCTCTCCGCTGACACCGGAGGCAAAGCTTTCTTCGACAGCAACGACTTCAGCGGCGTATTCAGCCAGGTCCAGAAAGACAGCTCTGTCTACTACGTGCTGGGTTTCACTAGCAACAACTCCGCCAAGGATGGCAAGTTCCGCCACCTCAAAGTCACTGTGAATCGCCCTGACGTGAAACTTGATTTCCGTGCCGGCTATTATGCAGGACGCGATTTTGTGCATTCCAATCGTGCCGACCGCGAACAACAACTTGAAGACGAACTAGCGGCCCAGTTACCCAGCGTCGATGTGCCGCTCTACGCTGGCGCTTCCTATTTCCGCAAAGACGAATCGCACTATTACCTGGCTGTGTCTCTGGTCATCCCCGGCTCACAGATTCCTTTCGTAACCGCGAAAGATAAAGACAACGCCACCATCGACATCATTGGCGTAGCTTTGACCAGCGCCCCAGCCAAAGCTCCTCCGCCCGGTCAGTCCGCTAAAGAAGACCCGAACAAAACTCCAGTCCAACTCGCCGTCGGCCGCCTGCGCGACACCGTAAAACTCGCCGTCGAAAGCACCCGCGATGTTCGTCGCAAAAACGTGCAGTACAACACCGGTTTCGTGTTGGCTCCGGGCAGCTATCACCTGAAATTTGTCGTGCGTGAAAATCAGACTGGCAGAATGGGTTCCTTCGAGACCGATGTGCGCATCCCCGACCTGCGCAAATCTCCGCTAAAAATGAGCTCGGTGATACTAAGCAGCCAGCGCGTCCCTGCCAGCGGCAAAAAAACAGTAGCCAATCCGCTGGTCCGTCAACAAATGGAGCTTGTCCCCAACATCACTCACGTCTTCACACCGGACCAGCATCTGTACCTGCAGTACGACGTTTATGATCCCGCCAGAGGAAAAAATTCCGAGCAGAGCGCGACAGCCGCACCGCAACCCGAACCAAAATCACATCCCGCGGCGAAGTCAGCGCACGACGCCGTTCGCGTTTTCTCCAGCGTCGAATTTATCCAGAACTCAGCGAAGGTCTTCGAGTCCAGTGTAACCACCCTTAACGAAATGAACTCCCCGGAACGAAAGGCCGTAACCTTCCAGATGGACCTGCCATTGCAATCGCTAAAACCTGGCCTGTACCTCTGTCAGGTAAATGTGATCGACGATGTCGCGGGCAGTTTTTCTTTCCCACGCTTTCCCATCCTCATTCGTGAAGCGGTTACTCACACACCCAGCTCTAGCGCCGTCAGCATGAAGTAACCGACTTCGAAGGTCGTCAGCGCACACCTGACCCTCGGAATCCTCTCCACAGAATCATTCAGCTAGTGAGAGGCCAAAATTCTATGGTACGCGTCGTGCCAGCCAGGCCTCCGGCACCGCTATTTACCTTTCGTTTGCAGCCGGTTGGTGACGGTTTAATGGGCCTTTGCCGCGTCTATGGCCAAATGCAATTCGTGTTCGGCTGCGTGCAGATGCTCCTCGGCCTTTGCACCGTGCCCTTGCATATCGTAGTGGTTGGCGGCGCGAGCCCTGTCCATTTCGTGGATCGATTCCAGAACGCGCTTGTGAACTTCCTCGAGGTCGTGCCAATCGTGAACCTGTCCTGCAACCATGGCCCCAGCTACAAACGACAGATTAAAAGCGGCTATTGTAAGAGCTTTCCTCATTGTTTTTCCTGCGAGCAGATCGATAAACCGACAATCGGGTACAAAGCAACAACCGCGCACCTCAAGAAATATAAGCCCCAAAATGGGAAGGATGTGCCGCCCTGGTTACTCAGCAGTCAGCGTCTCGCTAGATCTATTTGGTGCTGTGTCGACAAACAACTGTAAGGTAGTCAGGTTGCACGGCGATTTCGAGCAAGAAGGAGATTGCAGGAATTATGTAGCGGTTGCTAAGTGCAAGCCCGGCTCCCGGGCAGCATGATTGTTTTTGTTCGTCCCGCCTGCCTTTCATCTCCATCCAAGTGAATTTGTATTGCCTCGTTCTTTCCGCGATCTGCCAAGAACATTTTCGCGAGAATAACTTCTCGCATTAAAAGATTCCTGGCACTTGCGGCGTGACTTGGATGCACTTCCGCCGCGCCGATCAGCCCGGAGATTTCCAGCTCAAGCATTTCAGAACGAAGCTGATCCAGTTTCTGAATCAGCTCCTCGACCAGTAATTGATTTGCATTCTGCAATTTCACTGAAACCCTGATACAGAATTGTTAGTCATTTTCATTACGGGCCAGTGAACGGCGAGTTAAGAAGGCGAGCGATGCTAGTCATAGTGCTGGCACCATTTTTCGTGGAGCGACGCCTGCACGCAAGCGCGCAGACTTCTTATTCTGTTTCTTCGAGTGGCCCGCGGGCTTGGCTGGTCTGTTGGCCCAGGATGGCTTGCCAATTTATGATCGCGTTCCACACCAGGCGGTGGTCACCGCGATTTAGATCGCGATGAAATGGATTGAAGTTGAATGCTACGACGTGGCCTTTGCCGGCGGGCATATCTAAAATTGCTGGGCGACCGATCAATCCCGCCGCGCCCCAAACCTGGCCGCTCACCAACAGCGGCTCTCCTTGCTGATCTCCCCATTCGAGGACGACTGCGCTGTGATCCACGGGACCGTCGAGACACGTAGTGCAGTAGGCCATGCGCAGCCAACTTCGCGGCGTATCATAAAGCGGAAAGTTTTGGCGGAACGCTGTGGTGCGAACGGGATAACCATATGCGATGGGGTGATCCGGTTTCGCGAAGGTCGCGCGCACGTGCGCGCCGGGCGTACGGGTCACCGATTCCATGGCGGCCGCAGCAGCATCGGAGCCGCCTCCTGCGCTGCTGCGCGGCACGCCGCCCGAAGCGCGACGCACCCCGCGGACAATTCCTCCTTCAAGCGCGAGCATGGAGCCGCTGCCCAAAGTGACCAGCAGGCCGCCATCGTTCACGAAGGATTGCAGCTTGGCAAGGCCGTCCCAGCCAATGCCTCCGGTGATGTCATCGGACTCGGCAGGAGTGCCGAAGCTGGGAGTCTGCGGAGTTTTCTTGAACGGCATCGGTCCCCATATTTTTGGCAGACCTTGAATTTGTTCTGCTAATTCCAGATCAACGTGGCCATAAATCAAAACATCGATGTGATCGCGAAGCGCACCCGCGCGGATGTCTTCATCACGGATATACGTATACGGAATTTTGCGTTGGTCGAGTGAATAGCGAATCCAGCCGATGGAATCAGTATCCGCCCAAGGTACCCAGACGCCGATGCGCGGTGCTTTTGTTTTGTGGCGAGGCACGTCGGGTGCTGCGGCGGCGCTGGTGAAGTCGAGTCCCAACTCGGTTGCAGTGCTGCGAAGAGCCGGCAACAAATTATTCTGCGAGCGGATGATCCAGGATCCAGCGGGAAAGTCGCTTTCGCCTATGCGAAAAGATTTTTCTGCGATTTCTATTTCGAATCCGGAGAGTCTGTACCGCGCCGCGAACAAACCTTCCTGGCCGGTATCTTTCAGAAGAAATATCGGGCCAGTGCCGGAAACGTTGCCCGCAGGATGCGGCTCTTCTTTTAGAAGCGTTAGAACCACGTCGTGGATTGCAGGGTCTGCAACTGGAATGGCGTTCAAGTGATAGTGCGCGGGCAATTCCCACGAAACGTCGTCATAAGGCTGGCCGCCCCCTTTAGGAAAATCTTGAGGAGTGAGCAGATCGACGGCGTAATTCCGATACGGTTGGTCGAGCCGCACAACGTAACTGCCTGCGGGATAATTCCCTTCTTTCAGATTTAGAGAGTTTTGCGCGCGGCTAACCTCGATGTGTTGCGCGATTAGGCGGCCCACCATTTGCGCTACACGCGTGCGGTCGCCTTGATCTTCAGGAATGACAAATGCGTACGGCGGTTGGTCAAGACCTTTGCGCCAGGAATCCCAGCCTTTTCTGTAAAAATTGCGAAGCATCTCCTTCGAATTGCGCGCGGCGTAGTCCAGGACCGCGAGCGAACCGGTCTCCTGATAATTGAGATTGTCCCGAGCGGACCAGACCACCTCCGCGCTCGGCGGAGGAACAGGCCGGTACCATTCCATGGTAAGGGCGGTTTTGGGAATGCTGCGCTTCATCGTTTCCGCTGTGCCGTTGCCCCAGGTTTCGTAACCGCGGCCGATACTGTTGTGATTCATGGCCACGGAATCGAGATACAGATGGCTGAACGCTTCTCCGAAATTCCAGGTGGAGACTCCCGGCATGCCCATGGCAGTCATCACTTGCACTTCATGAAAACTCATTTCCAGAAATTCGCTGTAGGTGATGGGATCGATATTGGGGTTATACGGGCCGGTGCCGTTCCAGGTCATCATGAACGGCGAGCCCTCGTGGAGATCGTGAACAACCGTGGGATGCCATTCATAAAACATGCGATGGACGGCCTTGGTGGTTTCGTGTGTTTGCTGGTGCGTGTCGCGGTTAATATCCACGAAAGCGTACTTGGACCAATACGGTGGAGACATGCGCGGAAGGCTGGCACGGTCGGTTTTACCCTTCAAGTAGCGATAGAACCATTCCACCACTTTGTCTCGTCCGTCCGGATTGGAAACGGGATTGATCAGCACGACGAGCTTGCTGCGAATGCCCTGGATCATGGGAGTCTCGGAAGCGGCCAGACGGTAGGCGAGTTCGAGCATCGCTTCCGTGGAGCCGGTTTCGTCGGAATGCAGCGCGGCATTGAAATAATAAATGGGGCGCGAAGTGGCGATTAGTTGTTCCGCGGCGGCTTGATCGGTACGGCGCGGATCGGCGAGAGCGGCGGTGGCAGCTTTGAGGCGGTCAAGATCGCGGATGCCCGATTCATCCGCGATAGCGATCATTATGATGTCGCGGCCTTCTTCGCTGCGGCCGATGGTGAAGACGCGCACGCGAGGAGAGGAAGCGCCTAGTGCTCGGCAGTATGCGTAAGCCTTGGCGCTATCGACAAATTCGCCCGGCGCCCCAGGAATGCGACCCAGAAATTTTTGAGGGGATACGACCGTGGAGGATTGCGGCAGATAGGAAACCCATGGCGAGAGAAAATGCGGATCGGTGGTTGCTTTGGCGATGGCTTCAACAGAGCCGGGCTCTGGCGTGTCCGGGGCGAATTGATTTGTGGAAGAAGGAGCAGAAAGGCTCTGTAGCAGGGCTAGCAATGCAATTACAAATTGGTTCATGAAAACTCCGGGTCACACCAAGGTTGATATCTCTGATTATTGAAGCCCGGAGTTTAACAGGTTGTGCGTCAAGAATTGGCAGCGAAATTATCGCACTTTTTTTAATTTGCATATCGCTGCTACACGGTCGTCCACTGCAGTTGTTCCGCTTTGTTGTCCGAGTTTGGTGCAAGCCGTTGCGAGTAACTGAGACACTTCGTGATTCTTCGTTGAAGAATCGGCGGCCTCGTGCAGTATCTTCACCGCGTCCGTAAAATTCCCCTGAGCGATCAGCGCCTGCGCAAGGTCGATTGTCGCCTCAACATTTTCCGGTTGCATCAACTGGGCGGCCTCAAACTGAACCATCGCGGATTGTGCATCATTCGAACGCAGATATACGCGGCCCAGCCGGAGCCGGGCAGAAAATTGGTCTGGGCGAGACTTCAGGCTCGTTTCCAATACTTCCCGCGCGCCCTGCAAATCGCCATTCCGTTCTAATGCTTCCGAGTACTCAAACGCAATCGTTGTATCCTCGGGTCGCAATTTATACGCTTCTCGAAAATAGCTAACAGCTTCGGAAGCATTCCCGGAACTCATCTCAAGCCGGCCGAGTTGCAACAAAGCAGTCAGGGAGGCGTTATCCATCAGCAACACTTTTTTCAGCGCTGCTCGTGCCTCCGCCAGACGGCTATCTTCCGAAGACATCATCGCGATATGCAAAAGATTCTGTTCCTCAATCTTGTCTTTGGGGTCCGGCAACAGGGACGGTTCAGGAACATCAGTGGAGCTGCCCACATCGGCCGCTCCGAGATAGCCAAGCGCGTGCAGCTCGTCGACAGTACTCGCCGGCGCGGCCGAATTTTCAGCGCTGCGTCGGTGTGGCATCGATTCACTAAGAGTTCGCCGCAGCTTTTGCACCCTCATATCCCAGGGCGCGTAAGTATTTCTCAATTCGTCGGCGTCTTGCTTTAAATCGTAAAGTTCCGGCGACGGCGCTTCGATAAATTTTAAGTTGTCGATTCGAATGGCGCGCAGCGGCGCCCATCCAAAACGAAGTGGATAGTCGGTTTCCGCAAGAGCGATGCGTGAAGTCGTCTCGGCCCCGGCAAGCAAAGGCCCCAGGGGCCCGCCATCTAATTTTCCTGGAGCGGCGACAGCGAGAATATCCAATATCGTCGGCATGATATCGATGGTCCGGACTTGCGCTTCAACTGTTTTCCCTGCTTCGCGGCCATTCGCAAGCTTGATAATCAGAGGAACGTGCGTCGTCGAATCGTACAAAAAGATTCCATGAGTATCTTCCTTGTGCTCGCCCAGTCCTTCGCCGTGGTCCCCGACCACGACGATCACAGAGTTCTCATACAGATTTTTTTCCTTTAGAAAATTAATAAAATGACCCAGCGCTGAATCCGCATAGGCGATCTCTCCGTCGTAGAGACGCCCCTTATACTCTTCGGAGTAAGGCGCAGGCGGTTCATAAGGGTCGTGCGGATCATAAAGATGCATCCACACAAAATAAGGGCCGGCGCGCTGGGTGCTGATCCACTTCTCTGTGCGCTGCGCTACGTCCATGCCACGACGCTCAATTCTTCCCCAACGCGATTTACTTTCCGCATGTTCAGGAAAGTTATCGTAGAAATTGAATCCGCGATCCAAGCCCGGCGCTAGTTTCCGGCTGTCTAGAACTACGGAGCCGATAAAGGCAGCAGTCGCATATCCCTGTTTTCTTAATTCCCCTGCTAACGTCGCGTGACTAGTCGAGAGAAGTATCCCGAAGTCCCTGACGCCGTGCGAACTTGGCAGCAGCCCCGTCAAAATGCTGGTATGCGAAGCGTTTGTGATCGGACTGGGCGTGAAGGCTTGCGTAAATCGAATGCCTTCCTTCGCTAGTCTGTCCAGAGCGGGAGTTTTGATTGGCCCATATCCATAACAATGCACATGGTCAGCGCGCAGCGTATCGATGGTGACGAGAAACACACTTGGGCGGGGAATCGTTTCTGCAACCAGGCCGCGAGCGACACCACCAGCCGCAGCGCAACAGAAGAAGAGACCAAAGAAAATTCTGATCATCAATCGTAGAGCCTCTAGCTTGCAGTGCGTCCGATCGAGTTACAGTGGCGCTAGCTTCTTTCGCTTTCGCGCTCGCGATCGAGGATCATGCGATCGAATGCTAAAGGAAGCCCTTCGCGTGTGGAATAAGGTCCCGGCACATACGCTCGGGAGCTGATGCCCTTCTGCGAAAGTTCAGAAATAGCCCAATCTTCACGATTGGTCACGTCCCAGAAGTGCACCGCGTCATCTCCCCCAAAGTCCGGTTTCGCCATCTCTTTCGGATGGAAATACCATTCGCAAATTACTTCGGTGCGGTCCACAGACTGCGGCCACAGCCGATGGGCCATCACGTAGTCCGGGTGCAGGCTGAGCAGCAGATTCGGATAAACGGTGTAATAGAAGACCGCCTTACGTTGTTCTTCGCTGAGTCCGGGCAGATAATCGCGTCGACGCTGTCCGTCAGCGGTCATGGTCTGTGCTGCGCCGCGAAATTCCATCGATCCGCCGATGTATGTGGGTTGCGGCCTATCGTTGTTTCCGCTCATCGAATCGGAGACGCGGCTCAACATGGGATGAAGTATCGGGCAGTGCAGGCACTCATTGTAGTTGGATATGATCAGCTTCCAATTGGCTTTTACTTCGTAGGCATATTTTTTGAAGGTACGGAGCTCGCGCATCCCCCAGGGACTGAATTTCTGCGGAAGATCCGCCAGCTGCGCCGCAAGTGGCTCCGACTGCGCCGCCAAATTCAGGAAGATGTGTCCGTCCCACACATCCGCGTGCACCGCGTGTAGCGGGTATTCCTCCCGGCGAAATCCAGCTTCGTCCATGTGCGGAGCGCCAAGGAGTTTTCCATCCAAGCCATATGTCCAGCCGTGATACGGGCATTGAATTCGGCCAGGAAATTTTCCTCGCTCTTCACGACAGATACGCGTTCCGCGATGCCGGCAAACATTGTAGAATGCACGTACCTCGCCGCTATTCTCCCGGGTAACGATGATGCTTTCGCCCGCGACCTCACATAAAAAATAGTCACCAGCGTTGGCGATCTGCTCGGTGCGGCCGCTGCAAAACCACATTTGACCGAAGATTGTTTCCAACTCTCGTTGGAACAAATTCGGATCGGTGTAGTAACGTCCGGGCAATGTTTTCGCTTGGGTGCTCATGGATCGCTCAATATCGTACAACAAGATTTACAGCGCTGGTTGGTTTGGGCGGTACATAACTAATACAGGAAGTCTCGACGAGTTCATTATTTTAAATGCTCGTAGACCGTGCGCGCTTCGGTTAGCTGTTGCAATACCGCAGATTTTTCTTCCGCGTTGTTCCAATCTTGAAAGGCCTTCGCTGCTGCGATCATGCGATCGATCCAAGCCTCAAAGTAGGCTGCATCCTCTTTTTGTACCGGCGAAGAGTTGGCAACAGTGATGTAGATTGGGCTAGTCGTCGCATAGGGATACAAATCAAGCAATGGATATGTAGGTTTATCATTCGAAGCCCGAAGCAGACACCAACCGGATTGCAAAACGGAAATTGGTTCTTCAATGTCGGCGCTCTGCCCACCCGGACTTAGTTTCAGTTCCCGCGCGACCTTGCCATTGCAAATCAACTCCAGATGATTGATGGGCACAAAGGAACGCAGCCACGCTGTGAGCTTGACCTCGCTCTTCCCTGCCGGCAGTTGAAGCGTATCTCCTACTTCTTTCCCATTCAATTTCAGACCAAGGAGCGGCCCGTTGGTCGCAAACGTCTGCCCGCGTTTTATAGCGTTCAACCAGGTGTCAATTTCGAGAGGACCGACCGGCACGTTGGCATATACACGATTCAGCCCAACAGGGCCGCGCAGGGACGCGTAGTTCGCCATGGCGTCGGTTCCGGCCGCGGCGGGCAGATGAAATCCACAGTTGAGAAGCCGGTACCACACTTGTGCGGTAGCTTTGTGGTCAGCGAAGCCTAGCGCTTCGATGTAATCCACTTTCCCCAGGGCGAGATCGACGGGCAATTCATGATTTACGGATTCGTCTTTGCTGGGGTCCGGCACGCTGTCATAGGGATGTACATATCCAACCAATGCGTGTTGTTCGTGCGCGAGATCCGCGATGTTTGCATTGGAAGGAAACAGGCTTGCCGCCGCTGTACCGGGATAACCCGCATACCCAGGCAGCAAAACGTTGCTGGTCAAGTTTAGTAGCCCCAGGTGACCCCAATAGCTGGTGTGATATTCCTGGCTGTGAAGCAGCAATGTTGTCGCAGTCGAAGCGGGGTCCGGCTGTGCGCTGAAATATTTAATGTCCGGAAAACGTCGCTCTTTATTTACGATGAGGTCTTCCACGATGGAAAGATTCTCAGCGGCGGCTTGGGCCACCAGATGACTGGGCGTGTTGCGATACGCGCCTCCATAATTCATGTGCACATGAACATCGCCACTGACCCAATGGCGATCGGAATCCTGTGGAATTTTTAGCGGATGGAGATGGACGGTTACGTCCGCATTTTGCGCGGCCGAAATTGTTACGGTCTGCTGCTCAAACGCGTACTCGAAACCTTTCATCACTCCGACGTTTGTAGTTCCAGCCGGCACCGTCAACTGTGATAGACCGGCGCTATGAAAATAGTGCGCTTCGAACGGCCGCTCCGAGCGAACGAAACTATCGTCAGCATGCATCCACGCATCGTCCGGTGCATAAGCACGGCGATTCCCACCGGTGACGAATACGCGCGCGGCAGAGGCGTGATCATTCTCATCAAGGACTCTTATCGTTAACGTACCGGTCGATCGCAGGTAATTCCTTTTGGTGGCGACGATCTGCGTCTGTTTTCCGCCAGGAATTTCCTGTATCCACAGCGAAGTGTTCCCGCCGCGATTGGAGATGAATGCGATGCGCTTCCCATCCGGAGACCAGCGCGGATTGATATTGTCGAACTCCCCGTACGAAATTGGAAAGGCGTCCCCGCCTTCCGCTAGCATTAGCCAGAGTTGGTGCCACTGCTGGCCGAGATAAGATCCGTAGACTAACCGTTTGCCATCGGGCGAAAAGTCCGGGCGCGCCTTCCAGGTGGTCTCTTCATAATGGATTTCACGCGCCTCCGCTCCGGGTTCGGCTTTCATCCGCCAGAAACCGCCGGTACCGTAAATATGGTTGCGATTCGAAACGAAAAGAACTTCTGATCCATCGCTTGACCACACCGGACTGATCTCATGATCGAATTGGCTGTAATAGTATCGAGGAAGTGTGCTGCGCGTTTCTCCCGTAAGCCGCTGGACGTTGGACAATTGGCCTTCAGCAAAATCGGCGGCAAAAATGTGAAATCGTCGGTTGTAAGAAGTAGAAACAAACGCCACACGCTTGCCATCTGGAGAGAATCGCGGCTCCAGGTTCACCGCGCCTTCAGAAGTAAGAGAATGCGTTCGCTTGTCTCGCAGGTCGAGCACCCACAGCTCCACCGCATCGTTCACATACGAGCTGTAAATAATCCATCGGCCATCCGGCGAAGAATCGGGTTGGTAATCGTATCCAGCGCCCCACGTGAGCTGCTCCGTCTCAGCAGAGTCCAGATTTTGCCGCCATAGCGATCCACCCATTGAATAAATAAGCGACTTGGAATCCGGCGACCATGCCACCGCACTAGGCCCGGTAGTGAGTTGCGGCAAATACATTTCGCGAAAATAATAAGGATGCGGCAGATCAATCTGCTTCAGAACTGGTTCTCGCTGTGCCACGCAGGAAAACGTCAACGCAATCAGTGACGTCAACAAGGCAATAATATGCCGCTTATTCAGGACGCTCTCCAAAGGCAAATAGTAACGCAGCATGTTTAGATTCTAAGTTTTGCTGCACTCTAATTGCCCACAACCGGCAAAATAATTCGCGAAGGATGCTCGCGGTCGGAATAAATCGTCACCTGCGCTTTCTTCATGTTGACGGAAATTCGCTCCGAATCCCCAGTTTGCGGATTGCGCGAAAAGTTCGGAAAGAAACTGCCTGAAATCTGAACGCGCACGCGATGATCCTTTTTGAAAACGTTGCTGCTGATCAGATTTTCAAAATGAATCACGTAAATGTGATTCGGCTCCAGCAATTGCTGCCCGCTTCCTGCTTCGCGATAGCTGGCGCGGACCACGTCTACTCCAGGGCTCATCAGATTAAATGCCGTTCCGTCGGGAGCCACATCGAGCAGCCGCACCCACAGGTCTACGTCACGGCAATCGCAGGCCATGTACATCTCTGCGCGAATCGGACCGGTCACTTCCATGTCCGATGTCATAGGAGACAAATCGAACGTGAGCACATCACTTCGTTTGGCTAAATCCCGGTAATCGTGCGCTCCGGAAGACGAATAAATATTTTTCACCGGGTTTTGCGGGTCAGAAGGAAACGTACTGGAACTCCTCGGAATTTGAGGAATCGCTGTCGACAGAGTCCCCATGCGAAGCGCGCCATCGTTTTTCTGACCGCTGAACAAATAGTACGGAGTCATTTTCGCGGCCGGCGGCCATGTTTTGCTCTCGCGCCACTCATCGCGTCCCATGACGAAGAACCGTACCGGCGATTCCCTGTCGACACCATTGTCGATGCCCTTCAGGTAATGATCCATCCAGCGCAGCACCACCTCGTCATAATCAATCGCGGCTGCGGGTCCAAAAGTTCGTTCTCCCGCTTTGGTTTTCTTGGTCGAGTCCACACCGTGAACCCACGGCCCTAGCAAGAGGTGCGTCCGTGGATCAGATTCAGATTTGCGAGCCTGAAGCAGCCCTTTAAAGTTGGTGGTAGCGCCCTCCGGACCATAGTTGTCGTCATACCACGCGGAAAGATTCAGCACACTAGCATGGACGCTCGCATATTTGTTGCGGAGTTCGGCCCAGTCCCACCAAGGATCTTCCGGCGGATGGTTGAGCCAGTCGTAGTAGTACGGAGCGATTCCCTGCAGCTCCGCTAATTTATTCAGCGGAACCTCGGAAAGCATCTTCTCGCCTTCCGCGCCCCATGCCTCAATGGCTTCGCGGTAAGATTTTGGCCCGGGTAAACTTCGCTTCACTCGAATATCGGGCGCGATGTTGTCCCATATCCAATCGATCCAAGACAAATCCCAAGCGCCGTTGGCATAAAAGAAATTTTGCGGCGTTGAAAACGTCATGGCCGGAACCATGGCCTTCAGGTGCGGAGGATTCTCTACGGCCGCCAACCATTGCACCGCACCGGGGTAGGAAAGTCCGAAGCTGCCAACGTCTCCATTAGACCAACTCTGCCGCGCCGCCCATTCAATCGTGTCGAAGCCGTCGTGGCCTTCGTTTTCGTATGGGCGAAATTCACCACCGGAATCATAGCGGCCACGCACATCCTGAATAAGAACGACGTAACCGCGCTCTACGGCGTGTTCGAACGTCGTGTACTCTTTCTCGGCAGATTTTCTTCCGTACGGAGTCCGGTACACCAGCACGGGAAAACGGCCATCTGCCGATGGGCTCCAAATATCGGCGCGAAGAGTAACGCCATCGCGCATGGGAACGTCCACGGTTTGCTTGATAATTAGCTGGTTTTTGTTTTGCGCTGAATCTGTATTCGATGCTTTTTCTGACCAGGCGGCCAGCAACGCACTAGAAAGTAGTACCGCACAACCCAGTATTTGGATTTTCATGACAGCGTAACGAGCGATTTATTTCGAAGAGCCGGACAGCGCTTTATTTTGGCTGTTGTCGAATATTTCGGTCAGCACCCGCCCGCGCATTTGTTTGGGCTGTTCGATACCATAGATGTGGAGAATCGTTGGCGTGATGTCGTAGACGCTGGCTTCAAATCCCATTAAACGGGAGTTGTGCTTGATTCCCGGCCCCATGGCAAAAAAAGAACCCGGCACATCGTCGCCATCCGCAAAATCGTGCTTGGCGATTACTGGTGTGGTTTTCTCATGATCCATATGCGCGTGTGGGTCTTTGTTTTCAAATTCACGCAGCGGCTTGATGCCGTGATCGGAAATAATGATCACGTAGGTATTTTCGTCTACATGTTTCAGAATCGAGCCCAACACCTTGTCGAAAGCGATGTACTGATCAGGAAAAGCTTCGACGCGAACACTATTAATACTCGCGTTGTAACCTACGTTGAATGTTGAAATTGGATACAGCCAATGGCCGGTGCGATCTTCGCAAGACTGTCCCAGCATGGTGAAATCCGTGGGATGCTTAGTCAGCAGATAATCGAAAAGTTTCGTTTGCTCATCGCGAATTAGCTGTACCTTGTCCAGCCACTTATCGATGACTTCTTTTTCGTGGCCTTTCAGGTCGGAAGCGCCGGGCATCCGTTCGCAATCAATGTAGAAGTCACCGACGTTTTTCAGTAACTCCGGTTGCAAAGTCCTCGGATATACGGCGTCCCCTCCCGTAACATCAGACAATTTCGGCGCGCAAAGCACTCCGTCTTCGCAATTTTTGCCGCGAGTCAACATGCCACTGATCATGTAGCCGTTGACCGGCATTACCGGAAACGTGGCAGGTACGTTGGCCATCCCCACGGTGACGTCGTTGCGGGACAGCACCGACCAGAGCGGCTCTTCCTTGAGCATATTGGTGTTCGCGGTGATGCCACCGACGAGAAATCCAGTGACTCCATGCTCGTCCGGATCGGTGCTGGTAAAAATTGTGCTGTAAACACGCGGGCAATTAGGCGCCGACACGGTGCGCAGCTTCCCGTAAGCTCCGCTATTGATGACGTGCTCAAGATTGGGCATCGCGCCCTTTAAAAGCAGCGGGCGGATGACATCCAGTTCCATGCCGTTCACGCCGATCACTACAACATGCGGCCGCGTTGCCTGCTTCGTTGCTGGCTTTTCCTGGTTTTGCCCCCGCGCAGCCGTGGCCGCTAACAATAACGATATGAAAAAGGGATATACCCTCATGATTCAATGCTCCAAAGAGTCGGATGCAGGAATTCTACGCTGAGGCCATAAATTAAAGAAGAATAAAGAATGCAGGACCTGCAGAATCTTCTCTTTCCTGTTTCAATTTCCGGCTCCTCTGCAATAATGCCTCGCACTGATTTAGCGCAATCCCGGATTAAGAATTCTTATGGGCGCTGGTAGAACAAAGATATTCGACGCCATTGTGGTCGGTGGCGGCCATAACGGTCTAACCGCCGCAGCTTATCTCGCTCGCGAAGGCCTGACCACGCTTGTGCTGGAGCGTCGCGAAATTGTCGGCGGATGTTGCGTTACCGAAGAAATCGCTCCCGGCTGTCGGGTTTCTACCACCTCTTACATCGCCAGCATGTTGCGTCCCGAGGTGATTCGCGATTTGCGGCTGGGCGAACACGGCTTGCGCATGGTGCCCTGCGATCCGTCGTTGCAGGTTTCGTTTTTAGATGGGTCCGTCCTGCCCTGGTGGGCTAACAGAGAACGCGCGGCCGCGGAATTCAGCAAAATCTCGGTGAAGGACGCGCAAACATTTATTCGCGTCGACCAGCAGCTGAAAACTCTTGCGAGTTACTTGCAGCCATTTTTCCTGGAACCCCCGCCGAACCCTGGAACCGATTCTGTTGCTGGATGGGTAGACCTGCTACGCGTAGGCAAGCGTTTCCGCAAAATTTCCAGCCGCGAAATCGGAGAACTCATTTCTTTGTTGACCGGAAGTCTGGGCGAATTTCTCGACCGCAATTACGAGTCCGAAAAGATCAAGACCCTTTTCCTCGCCAATAACGTATATGGCAAACATGGCGGGCCTTATCAGCAGGGATCGGCGATCGGATTGTTGTTTCATCTGCTCAGCGGAGGTGAACACGAGCAACAAGGATTTTACGGTCACGTGATGGGCGGAATGGGAGCGATAACTCAAGCCATGGCCGGCGCTGCCAGGAAATTTGGCGCTCTGATTAAAACCAATTCTCCCGTCGCTCAAATTGACGTTCGTGGCGGCCGGTTGAGTGGGGTGGTCTTGGAAGATGGGACCGAATTGCGTTCCCGGATGGTGCTTTCCAACGCCGACCCCAAGCGAACTTTCTTGAAGCTTGTTCCTTCATCGGAGTTGCCGGACGACTTTTTGCAGGCCATCCGGCGCATCAAGATGGATGGCCCCTGCGCCAAAGTAAACTTCGTCCTTAGCGAAGAGCCGCGCTTTACTGGCACGCCTCCGAACGCTCCGCCGCTGGAACGCTCGCTGTATACCTTGGTCCGCTCGCTGGAATTCGCCGAGCGCTGTTACGACATTGCGAAATTCGGCGATATTCCAGAAGAACTGTGGGTCGATTGCGTAGTGGCCTCCAACGCGGATAGCTCACTTGCGCCTCCCGGTCGACATATCCTCACTTGTTTTGCGCAGTACGTTCCGTATCGCTTGCGAGCAGGCGACTGGGACTCCAATCGCGAACTCCTGGGCGATCGCGTGGTTAAGAAAATCTCCGAATACGCGCCAAATGTCCCGAATGCCATTATCGCGCGGCAAGTTTTGACGCCGCTCGATCTGGAACGCACCTATAGCCTGACCGAAGGAAATATTTTTCACGGCGAATTGAATCTTGAACAATTGTTTTTTATGCGCCCTGTCGCGGGCTGGTCGCAATATCGCACACCTATTACCGGCCTTTATTTGTGCGGCGCTGGCGCACATCCAGGCGGGGGAGTAACAGGCGCGCCAGGTCACAACGCGGCGAAACAGGCGCTACGCGATTGGAAAAAACTTCGCAAACAGGCCCGGCCTGATTAACTATCCTGATGTTGCGATATTCTTGGTGGAAGAGTAGTGAGGCTTGATGAGCGACCCCAACACCAACGGAAATCAGTCCTTGCAGAAATCCCTGCCCAGCTCTTACTACCGGTCGGAAGAAATTTTCGACCACGAGAAAGAGCGGATCTTTTTTAGGGAGTGGTTTTGCGCCGGCCGAGAAGAACAACTGCCAAATCCCGGCGATTACTTGGTGCTCGACATCGTGGGAGAAAGTATTTTGGTCGTCAGAACTAAAGATGGCAGCCTCAAAGCTCATTACAATGTCTGCCGTCATCGCGGCGCGGGCCTTTGCGTGTCTGACGCAGAACAACTCGCTTCCGACGATGTGCAACTGAAAGGCGGCGTACTGGGCACCACTGGCATCCGCTGCCCTTATCATCAGTGGACTTACGGTCTCGACGGCAAATTGCTTCATGCCCCGCACTTCGTGGAAGGTCTCGGCTTTTCCAAATCAGACTTCTCGCTATATCCGGTGGGCTTGGAATCCTGGGGAGGATTTTTCTTTTTGAATTTGTCTTCGGGTGAACCGCTGGAAACGTACCGCACCTTGGAGCAACAACTCGGCGAAATTACCTACAGGGTGCGACGCTACCCTCTCAGCGATCTACGCACGGTCAAAACAATCACGTACGACGTTCAGGCTAACTGGAAGGCCATCGTCGAAAACTATAACGAGTGCTACCACTGCGGCGGCCTACATCCGGAGCTGTGCGAGATCGTGCCTGCTTTCCGCCAACAGGGTGGCGCTCAACTGGATTGGGAGCGCGGCATTCCGCATCGCGAAGGCGCTTCCACGTTCACCTTCAGCGGCACCACTACGCGCGCGCCATTCCCAGGTTTGGATGAAGACGAAAAAAAGCGCCACAAAGGCGAATTGATTTACCCCAATTTCATGCTTAGCCTGGCCGCTGATCATGTGGCCGCTTTTCTGCTGTGGCCGAAGAGCGCGCAGGAGACGCGGATAACTTGCCACTTTTTATTTCACCCTGACGAAATAAACAAACCTGGTTTCGCCCCGGAGGATGCCGTTGAGTTTTGGGATTTAGTGAATCGCCAGGATTGGGCCATTTGCAAACGCGTTCAGCAAGGAATGAATTCGCGCGTCCATATGTTTGGTTATTACGCGCCGATGGAAGATCTCAGCGCCGACATTCGCCGTTACGTGCTGGAGCGGCTCGGACCAGAAAAATAGTTGGTTTCGCGCTGTTTCACTCCTCGATTCCGGCGTCAAATCCTTGCACCGGTCGGCGCCGCGATTTTTCTACCCAGTACACCACCACGCCCAGCCCGATTAGCAGCGACGCGGCACCCAGCACCTTCGCGATGACTAATATTTTGTGCGGTTCCTCAGGCGAAGGAATCAGTGACAGCAGAATGGCAAACGTCGTCGTACAGAACCCCACGATGGCGATCAATATGGCTGTCGGCTGGCCTCCGGGAACGAGTATGACGTCGCCGCCTGCTGGTTCCTTCTGCACGCGAACCAATGCCGCGAACAGAAATAAGTACGGAACCAGATACGTGATCACTCCGATGCTCACCAGTACGTCGTAAGCGCCCTTCACCGATGTTCCTGCCTGACCAAGAAACACAAACGCGACGCCAATCAGGCCTTGGGCCAACACCGATGCGTACGGAGTGTGCCACCGCGGATGCACCCGCCCGAAAACGGCCGGCAGAAATCCATCGATCCCCGCAACGAACGGTAACCGCGCCGCCGCTGCAAGAAACGCCGCCGCTGCACCGATATTACTAATGGCAATCAACGCGGCAGCAGTGGACGTCACGCCATGAAGCCCGAGGCGTACCGCGGTTCTTTCGATCGCTTGAACAAGCCCATCCAGATTGGTAGCTTCGGCGCTCGGCAGGGCCAGCAGCACGCAAAACGTCCCAAGGATGTAACAAAACGCAATCGTAAAACCCGCGATAAGCAGCGCCCTTGGAATGGTCCGTCGCGGGTTCTTAATTTCACCGGCAAGAAACGATGCGGTTTCACATCCGCCAAAAGCAAAAATCAGCGTGGACCAAAAAATCATTAGTCGCAAATGCGGGACCGGCAGCATGGCCGAGCCGTGAAAAGAAGTTGCTGAACCGAAGCGCGCCCAGGCGATGAAACCCATCACCACAACCATCAGGGCGGGGATCCACATCGATAAGGCCCCGATGTTGTAAGACCACTTGGCGATGTTCATGCCCACCAGGTTGATGAACGTAAGCGCCGCCAGCATCACGACAGAAAAAATCACGAAGTATTGCGGACTGTGCGAATAACGCTGCCAGCTTGGCCGCAAAAACAGCACATTACTGGCCGCGAAATACAGTACCGCCGGAAAATATGGCAAATTGCTGTTCCAATACGTCCATGCGGCGATGAATCCGGGGCCTTCTCCGAAGGCTTTCTTGGTCCATACGTATAAGCCGCCTTCCGCCGGATAACGAGAGGAAAGTTCAATCACCGATAGAGCCAGCGGCACATAAAAAAATAACCACGCGCCCAGCCATATCAGTATGGAACTCGGTCCGATGCTAGCAGCAGCGGCAATCCAACGCAGACTGACCCCGGTAACCACGTAAAACAACACCAGGTCGCGGAATCCCATGACTCGCAGCGGTTTCGGCGCGCTTCCGTCAGTTGATGTGGACAAGCTTAATTATCTTCTTAAACTTCGAGAGTTTGCTCTTGCCGGAGTTCAACGTTGCTCTGGTGCATGCCAGGTTCCCACCACTGCGATGTCCTGTTTTCGCATGGATTCATTTAGCGCTGGCAAGTCCTTGGACAAAACCTCGCGCCATTTATCCAGCTCTGCTTGCAGTTGCTTGCTAAGTTCAGCGAAGACCTCTAGTTCCGCGCGCGTCGGCGCTGTGTCGGCGCTGTCTGTGACCCCGCTAAGGTATCCAAGTTTGCTATTGAGCTTCGTCGGATAGTTGGCCTCATCTTCCTGCGCGGTAGCGTTCACCTGAATTAATTCTTCTTCGATTGCACGAACCTTTTTGCGCAACTCTGCGCATTGATCGGCCACCGCCTTGCTTTCTTTTACGGAACCAAGACGCCTCTCGAGCGTTTGCAATTGATTGTTCAGGTCGCGAATCCCGAGAATCGCTTTATTCATTTCGTCCTCGGTGTCGCGCAGCTTGGACAGCAACTCGAACTGCTTGCGCAAATCGTCCGGAGAAGTCTTCACCCGCGGGTCCATCTTGATTTCCATTGGCGCGGTGTAAGATTTGCCGCCAACGGTCAAGCGGACCTGATACGTCCCCGGCAGAACCAGCGGGCCGGCAGGCTTCCCGTTATCGTAAATGGCTTTGGGTACCGTGATGGGCATCTGGCCACGGAGATCCCAAACGAAGAGATTTAGTCCAGACTCAGCCGCCATGTGCGTGATCTCCGGATCTTCATCGAACTCCGTGGTCTCCTCCGCTTCCTTTTTGACTGTGTTGGTCACCGTGCGAAGGGTTTTGCCTTGGTCATCAATAACCTCGAGCTTGATCGGCTCTTTCGGCTTTTCCTTCAGCCAGTAATAGAGGATCGCTCCCTGCGGAGGATTGTCAGCCACCGCAGAGCGGCGACGATCTCTGTGGCCGAGGCGCGACCGAATGGCAGTGCTTGGGGTAAACAAATGCGCCGGCTCGTTCGCAATCGAGGCTGTAAGTTGACGAAGCGGGCCGATGTCATCGAGCACCCAGAAAGACCGCCCGTGTGTCGCCACGACCAAATCGTCATTGTGAATAATGAGGTCGTGAATTGGCGTGGTCGGAAGATTTAGCTGCAGCGGTTGCCAGTTCGCTCCATCATTGAACGACACCCACGCGCCAGTTTCGGTTCCGGCATAAAGCAAGCCCTTGCGCTTGGGATCTTCGCGCACGGCGTGAACGTAAGAATTGTCGGGTAAGCCTCCGACGATTTTGCTCCACGTTTTCCCGAAATCATTGGTCTTAAAAATATACGGACGAAGGTCGTCGAGTCTGTGAGCGTCCACAGCGATATAAGCTATTGCCGGGTCAAACGTAGAAGCATCAACCAGGCTAATCGCGGACCACGGCGGAACTTCTTTCGGCGTGACATTTGACCAGTTTTTTCCGCCGTCTCGAGTCAGTTGCAGAAGGCCATCATCGGTGCCGGCCCACAGCACGCTGTCTTGTTTAGGCGATTCGGCCAGCGAGAACACCACATCAAAATACTCCACGGAATACTGGTCCTTGGTGATGGGCCCGCCGGAATCCACCTGCTTGGATTTGTCATTGCGAGTAAGGTCCGGGCTAATTTCCGTCCACGTGTTGCCCGCATCGTTCGAGCGAAACACAAACTGGGAAGCGTGATAGATCACATCGGGATTGTGAGAGGAAACGACGATCGGCATGGTCCAGGTGTAGCGGTACTTCTGAATGTCCGCCGCGTGCCCGCTGATATCCTCGGGCCACTGCTGGATGCTTTGAGCCTGGCCGGTGGCGCGATCAAACCGCGTGAAGAACGGGCCTTCGTCATCGGCATACACGATATTCGAATTGCGCGGGTCGGGCACTACGTAACCGCTTTCGCCGCCGCCGACCGGCATGAAATCCCCTGGCCCGATGTATCCATGGTCGGTACGCGTCGCAATGCCTACCGAAGTATTGTCCTGCTGCGAACCGTACACTCGATAGAGAAAGTCGTTATCGGCGGCTACGTGGTAAAACTGCGCGGTTGGCTGGTTATTTAGCGTAGTCCAATTTTTGCCTCCATCCACGCTGACCGTCGCGCCACCGTCATTGCCATTGATCATGCGCGAAGTATTATTAGGATCGATCCATAGAGCGTGGTGGTCGCCATGCGGCGCGAGTAATCGGTCAAACGTTTTTCCCCCATCGGTGGAATGATACAATCCGGTATTAGCGATGTAGACCGTTTGCGTGTTCTTCGGATCGGCCCATACGTGCGTAAAATACCAGGCCCGCTGACGAAAGCGGTGGTCTGGATTGATGAGCGCCCAGTGTTCCCCGCCGTCGTCTGACCGATATAGCCCGCCATTTTTTGCCTCAATCAGCGCATACACCACATTAGAATCCGCTCCGGATACGCTGACGCCAATCCTTCCCAGCGGGCCTTCAGGCATTCCGTTTCCTTCGATGCGCTTCCAGGTACTGCCTTCGTCGGTCGAACGATAAAGTCCGTCTTTGGCGCCTCCGCTGTTCAACATCCAGGGAGTTCGCCAGCCTTCCCACATGGAGGCAAAGAGCACATGGGGATTTTTGGGGTCGAACACAATCTCGATGGCGCCGGTGCGATCATCCAGATACAGAACTTTCTCCCAGCTCTTCCCGCCATCGCGCGTGCGAAAAACTCCTCGCTCGGTGTTGGGTCCGTATGCGTGCCCAAGTGCCGCAACGTAAACAATGTTCGGATCCGTGGGATGAATGATCAAATCACCGATGTGACGAGTATCCCGAAGTCCAACGTTCGTCCACGTTTTCCCTGCATCAGTCGACTTGTACACTCCATCTCCATTTGAAATGTTGCCGCGAATGCAGGCCTCTCCGGTGCCCGCATAAATCACGTTGGGATCCGAATCAGAGACGGCGATCGCGCCGATCGAGGAGACGGACTGTTTTTCAAAAAGAGGATCCCAGGTATTACCACCATCCGTGGTTTTCCAAACACCACCGGCCACAGCGCCAAAATAATACGTATTCGGCTGAGAAAGAACGCCAGCAACAGTAATTACCCGGCCGCCCCGGAACGGTCCAACCAGGCGCCACTTGAGCCCACCGTAAGTACTCGGCTCGACTTGCTGCGCCGTGGCGAACACGAAGGGGACAAGCAGCGCGCCCACAATCGCGGCAAACAAAATCAAAGTTCTGCGAGAAGTCTTCACACTTACCTCCATAAGAAAACGGAAAGAGGGTATCACGCCCAGCGTTAAATCGACCGCGGATCGTTGGCGATTTCTGTCGAAAACAACCGGATACATTTGGAAATGGGTGTCAAATGGTAACTTAGCTAAAATTCAGGCGCGGTGACCGACGCGCTGGGGCGTTCCTATATCGTTCCGATATCAACTGCTTCGAATCTAAATTTAGATTTATTCATATTGTTAAGAAAAAAGTTTCATCTGACCTCGCAGAATTCACGTTGACAAACAAAAATGCAGGCATAGAATGCGTGACAAAGTCGGTCGCTCGCGGCTACGTGGGTTAGGGGTGAGGTCTATGCAAATTGGTCGTGTTCGGTTAATTCTTTTTGTATGGGTCGCTGTTCTCTCCATCGCCGGTTCTTCATCGGCGCAGATCGTAACGGGCGACATCACCGGCACCGTAACGGATCAGAGCGGCGCATCCGTAGCGGACGCCGACGTTCTGGCGGTCTGTCCGGATACTGAGCAGAAGCACACCGTAAAGTCCGGCAGCGTAGGAGAATATCGGCTCACGGACTTGCCCAGTTGTGTCTACAAGGTCTCCGCCTCTGCTTCGGGATTCAAGACCACCGTCCGCGACGTAACGGTCACCGTCGCTCAAGTTACCAAGGCGGATTTTCGGCTTGAGTTAGGCCAGAACTCCGACACCGTCTTAGTCGAAGCGGTCGCGCCTTTGGTGGACTTCTCTCCGGGCATTAACAACGACGTGGATCAAGAACGCATCGTGGACCTTCCGCTGAATGGCCGAGACTTTAAGTCCATTCTCGCACTCACACCTGGCGTGCAACGTATCCCCGGTGGCGGCTTTCTGGATGTAAGCATCAGTGGCCAGCGTTCCACGGCGAACAATTATCTGATCGATGGCATGTACAACAACGACCGCTTTTACGGCAGCGAGGTCGTTGGCCAGCCGGGCGTTTTAGGTGTTTCAGCTTCCGTCCTTCCCAATGACGCAATTGCCGAGTACACCGTACAGGAGCTACCCTCCGCCGAATATGGCGTGAAAGGCGGAGCTTCCGTCAATGTGACGCTAAAGAGCGGCACCAATGATTTCCACGGAACCGTCTATTACTTTGGTCATTGGAGTTATACGGACGCTACTAACGATATTTCGAAGACGGTAATTCCCCTCCACAATCATCAATATGGCTTCACACTGGGCGGGCCCATCGTCAAGGACCGAACCTTCTTCTTCATCAACTATGAAGCACAGCAAAATATCTCCAAGCCAGCTTATACCGTTAACGTGCCGACGCAAGGCGACGTCAACGCTGCTATGGCCGCTATAGCCGACCCTACGATTAATACGAGCGGCCTGCCGATTAATCCTGCCGGTGCGGCCCTTTTCAAATATTATCCGATTAATCCTTCGTTAACTCCGGGCGGATTCAACCAGGTCGTTCAGATTCCGAACACCGATTCCATGAATAGCTTCATGGTCAAAATCGACCACAAGATGAACGACAAGATGCAGCTCTCCGGCCGCTATATGTTTTCCGACAGTCTGCAGTCCGCGCCAGCGTCGGGATATACGATGTCGCCGCCGAGTTCTGTAGGGTCTGCGGACATGTTCAACACCATTGCGCCTACCCGCGTGCAAATGGCGGGCATCACCTGGACGTACAATCTGTCTCCCAATAAGATTCTCGATACGCGCTTCAACTGGACCCGATACTCGCAAATTCTGGCCGTGAATAACAAAGTTAATCCCCTCAGCCTGGGCATCGATACTGGTCCTCTCGATCCGTTGGACTATGGTGTGCCGCCGGTATACGCCTACGCATCGGCCGGTAACATTGGTGGCATCGCTGGGTACCCGCTGAGTACGCGCCCAACGCAAACATACGACGTATCCGAACATGTCACCTGGATCAAGGGCACCCACACTATCAAGTTTGGTGGGAATTTCCAGTACGCCTCCACTTTCAGCTTGCGCAACCGCGCACGCACTTCCCTCAGCCTTTTTGCTGGCGACTGGACCACTGACCTTGAACAGCTTCTCTTAGGCCGGTTTGACCAAGCCGCTCGCTCTTTCGGCGACACCTCGCGGCACCTTGAACAGCCCTCTACTGGCTTTTATGTGCAAGACGAATGGAAAGTTCGCCCACGCGTGACCCTCAGTCTGGGTCTGCGCTGGGATCTTAACGGGGCATTGGGAGAAAGCGACAAGAATGGTTCCAACTTTTTCCCAGACCAAGGGCTGGTTAAGTTAGGACCAGACTTCCCTCGTCTCTACGACCTCGACAAGCACGATTTTGGTCCGCGTGCAGGCTTGGCCTGGGACATTTTCGGCAATGGCAAGACGGCTCTGCGCATTGGCTATGCGATGACCTACGACGTTGCTAACTTCTCCGCCATCAGCGCACCCTACAGCTTTGAAGGCGCGCGCGCTGGCGCGTTTACAAACGCGGACCTAGGCGTCTTCTCGGTGACTGCGGATGGCGCTGGCAATCCCGCCAACATATTCGAACCACAGGGTCCGAACACTTGTTACAACCCCTCAACCGCTCCCAATGCAGACTTTGTATGCATCGGGCCTTTACCTGGAAGCTCCATCCCTTACCAGACATTCGGCCAAAATCCCACCAGCACACCGCCTTTTAACATTTTCGGAACCGTTTCCCCATTGTTGACGCCGAGGATTCAATATTACTCGGCCACGATTCAACATGAAGTTTTCAAAAACAGCGTCGTCACCGTTTCCTACGTGGGAACTAAGGGCCAGAATCTGCTTTATGAGCGCAGCCTCAACAATCGGCCCGTGGGATGCTGGGACAACAATAACGGCGGCCAGCAAATTGGCCCGGCTGGCACTCCGACCAATGACACAACCCTGAATTGCAGCCGGCCATTTGACTCCGTTTTCCAAACCAATGTGAACGGAACCTTGGTGCCCTCCTATAACTACATCATGCAGCTCACTAACGACGGCTATCAACATTACAACGCGCTGCAAGCCTCATTCCGCCAGCGTGCTTGGCACGGTATCAATACTCAGTACAATTTCACCTGGTCAAACTGCATAGACAACAATTCCACCAACCGTGGTGGTTCTGCCAGCCTGCCCTTGCAGGCGGAAAATCCATACAATCCAAACGATTCCCGGGGTCCTTGCGATACGGATGTGCGTCTCAACTTCAACTTCGGGGGCACGTACACCGTTCCCAAGGTTTCCAATTTAGGACGGCTCGGCGAAGGATGGGAAATCGGGTCGGTCTTCACTGCCCTTAGCGGTCGCCCGTGGACTCCTCTGGCACCGACCTCGGACCAGTCCGGGCAGGACTTATCCGTTTCGCGTGCCGACTGCATCGCCCCGCCTATATACGACTATTCACAGACGACCTTTATAACCAACATCGATACGGCTTTCGCGGCACCCGCTCCCGGGACCCTAGGTACCTGCGGCCGGAATAGCCTCAGAGGACCTGGGTTCAAGCAACTGGACGGCAGCATTATCAAACTAACAAAATTGACCGAGCGCATGAATCTTCAGTTCCGTTGGGAGGTTTTTAACGTTCTGAATCATCCCAACTTCAACCCGGCCCCATCCGGCGCTCGCCTTGATAGCGGTGGCTTTGCAACGGTCAGCACCACGCCCGACGGACTCAATCCCGGGGTCGCCCAAGGCTCACCGCGGGTGATGCAGTTCGGCTTAAAGCTGCTCTTTTAACGAGCCTCACGACAACTATCTACAGTACCGGGGAGTCTGATAAAATCAGGCTCCCTTTTCTTATGCAACGTTTCCGGTTCCTCTGCCTTCTCGCGCTGTTTTCCTCGCTCGCCTCCGCACTGGACCCGGCAACTCGGGTTGCGGCAACCAATCCTCCCAGCGTAATTCTGATCACCATAGACACCGTCCGCGCCGACCGCATGGGCTTTCTCGGCTCCAAACGTGGTCTGACCCCACAGTTGGACGCCTTAGCGGGTCAGAGCATCGTCTTCGACCGAGCCTACTCCCAGGCTCCACTGACACCTGTCTCCCACGCCACAATTCTTACCGGCACATACCCGCGCTTCCACGGCGTGCGCGATTTCGGTGCCCGTTTGACGGATTCCCCACCGTACCTGCCGGCTATCTTGCGGGCTCGCGGCTATCACACTGCCGCATTTGTCAGCTCCATTATTCTCGACCCCAAAAACGGCTTCGCGCCGGGCTTTGAACGCGGGTTTGATGTCTACGACGCAGGTTTCCATCGCGGAAAGCGGGGCGAGGCGCGGCTCGGCTCTATCCAGCGTCGCGGCGAAGAAACCGTGACGCGCGCCCTAGCTTGGTTGCAGAAAAACCGCCAGGGCCCGGTATTTTTGTGGGTGCATATATGGGACGCGCACGACCCGTACGACCCTCCCGCCCCCTTCAAGGAGCGGTTCGCGAATGCGCCATACGACGGCTGCATCGCATACGTCGACGCTACAGTCGGGAAACTGTTGGCCGGTTTGCACGGTGCAGATATCTACGATAATGCGCTCATTGCCGTCATGAGTGACCACGGGGAGTCACTCGGAGAGCACGGCGAGAATACTCATGGCGTCTTTCTCTATGACTCCACAATCCGTGTGCCGCTGCTCGTCAAACTTCCCAAAGCAAAATTTGCCAAACAGAAAGTGTCGGCGCGCGCGAACCTCGTAGACGTAGCTCCTACCGTGCTCGAAGCCTTGCGAGTCCCCGCACCCGCGGCCATGCAAGGGCAGTCGCTGCTCCCTCTCGTCGGCGCGAAGGATGTGCCAGACCGCGTTTCTTTTGCTGAGAATGAGTATCCCCGTCGCGGTTTCGGCTGGAGTCCCCTGGAAGCATTACGAACAGAGAACTTCCTGTTCGTGAAAGCTCCTCAGCCGGAACTGTACGACCAGCTTCAGGACCCCGGCGAAAATCTTAATTTGTACGAGAAAAATAAGCTGGCAGCAGTGCGCATGGCTATCCAACTGGATCGATTTGGAAAGCGTGTGGGCGCCAACGCGCAGGAGACGGCCCACACATCGCTCGATCCTCAGAGCGTGGAAAAGTTGCGGGCCCTCGGTTATATGGCTTCGTCCGGCGGTACGGAGACGTCCTCGAAGGGCCAGGATCCCAAGATCCACATCCAGGTCGCCAACGATTTGCACGACGCTGATTTGTTAATCGAAGAGGGCAAGGAAACCACCGCGATTCCCTTGCTCGAGCGGGTTGTGGCAGAGGATCCGCTGATCCCTCATGCGCAGTACTTTCTGGGCGTCGCCTATAAAGAGATTCGTGACTATGACAAGGCCATTCCGCACCTCAACAAAGCCATTCAGTTGGTTCCGGATTCGATGATGGCACAATACGAAATGGCGCTCTCGTTGTATGCCAAGGGCGACCTCCAGACAGCGGCAACCCATTTAGAAATTGTGGTCGCTCACAGTCCTGACTGGACTGACGCGCGCTTTTCTTTAGCTGCTATCTACGCCCGCAGTGATCGCCTTCCCGACGCCATGACTAATCTTGACGTTACGCTCGAACTTGACCCGGATCATTACCAGGCTCACCTTCTGCGTGGCCGGATCTTGTCGTTGCAAGGCCATGCCGCAGATGCTCTCCCCGATTTGGAAAAAGCGGTCGAGTTGCAGCCAAGGTCCAAAGAGGCCCATCAGTTCTTGGCGGATGCTTATACCCAGGTTGGACAGAACGAAAAGGCCGCAGCCCAGCGAGCCGCGACCGAGCAGGCCAACCCTTAACCCTCGTAAGCGCAGTTTTGCCAACTCATGGTTTAGCGCAAATGAAAAGGCCCGAGAGGCATTCCCCGTCCTCCCGGGCCTTCCTTGCCACTCAGCGCTTAAATGCCTAATGACGAACGGTAAGCACTGGGCAAATTGCGTGCGACACGACCTTGTGAGCAATCGCCGTGGCAAGGTGCGTTGCCGCGCCCGGCACGCCTTTCTCCTGCCGAGCTCCAAGAACGATCAGATCCGGTTGCCTCACAGCGGCAAATTCCACAATCGTATTTGCAGCGTCTCCTCGCAGCACAAGGTATTCGGGTTTGCACCACGCTTGAGCTTCCGATGGCACCACCTGGCGCAGCAATTTTTCGGACGCTGCCATCACTTCATGATTGGCAACCAGGTCCCCAACCTTTTGGTCTGCAACCACATGCAGCAGCACTAGACGGGCTTGGAACTCCTCTGCCAGAGAAACTGCAAACGCCGCGGCATTCTGGGATTCAGCACTGAAATCGGTGGCGTACAGAATTTGCCGGATGTGTCCTCCTGCCGCGCCGCGTTGACCTGCATGCGGCCCGACCGTAAGCACCGGGCACTGCACTGCTCGGAAAATTTCTTCCGCCACAGAGCCCGTCAACATCTTTTTGAGTCCTGTGCGTCCACGGGTACCGATGATCACCAGGTCCGTGTGCTTTTCTTCGATCGCAGCTTCCATGCTGGACTGCACGCCGCCTTCTTTTATTACTATCTCTGTCGGAATTCCCGCAAACATTTCGAGCAGCTCTTTTCGGCGCCGCTCATCCTCGGCCTTGGTGGCTCGCAGATAGAAGTCATAGGTCTCCGGGTCAGCCATCGGACTTATGACCGGGGTGCGAACATGTAGAACAACTAGATCTGCTTCATAGTATTTGGCAATGGACTTTACGTACGGTATGGCCTGTGCAGCAGCCGGTGAAAAATCCGTGGCAAATAAAATGTGTCGAAATCCCACGGCGGTTTTCGCGGTAGCGGGGTCCATCTTAATCGCGGTAGCGGTCGTCATGTTAATTCTCCTTCCGCGAATATTATTAGAGCATTCACAAAACGGGGCTGTGACCTCCGTCACCCAGCGTTGTGATGTTGCCCAACCTAAGAGGCAAGCGTTATTTTTTGGTGAAAATGGACTTGGGGATCATGCAATGGACCCCTTTTCGGATATCGACGACCTGCGAGACTCGGCAGTCGCCGATCATGGATGTCAGCGAGTAGGCTTCTTCGCGCGACATGGGCACCATTTTTTGCTCGGCCAGGAAATTCACGGTTTCCCGCACCGCAATTTTCATCGCTTCGTTTAAATCCTCATCGAATCCCATGAACACCCAATGCGTCGCGGTTTCCGCGCGTGGCCACTCAATGTGTAGATCCTTGCGCACGATCGGCTGAATTTCGATTGATTTATAGGAGCATTCCAGAGCGGTCAGGTTCACTTCGCCACCGCCTTGCAGGCAATGCGAATCTCCGGTCCAGATCAATCCACCTTTCTGAAAAATGGGAACGTAGAGTATCGAGCCGGCTTGAAGTTCGTTCACGTCCATGTTCGAACCGTTCTTCCAGGGACGTAGCGTGCTGGTGCGTCCTTTGGCGTCATGAATAGGAGGTCCAGCTTTTTCCTTCGGCTCGTTAGGATCGGGACCAACGGCGATCGTGCCGGGAAAGGGTCTGAGAGGAAGGACGATGCCCGGCTTGAACTCGGTGGTCATGGTCGCGGAGTTGAGTTTGAAATATTGCACGCGGCCTTCAGGAAACTCGGACGCCAACAGACCGACGGTGGGAAATTGTTTTCCGGGTAGATTGAAATTAAAGCCGGAGTCTTTCATCACAATTTTGGTAATGCGGATTTCCATGGTGTCGCCGGGTGCGGCGCCGTTGACGTAGATGGGGCCGGTAACGGAATGCGGTCCGCCGCCATCATTGGCGAGACGCAGTTTAACGATTTCGTCGATGGTGACCCCGGGCTTGATTTCGTCCATGCCGTGCAGCCAGGTTTCGATGGATACGGTGTCGCCGGAATCTATGACTAGCTTGGGTGTTTCCGCGGTGTCATACCAACCCCACTGAACGGTGTCTTTGTTCGCTGGTAATACGTAGTGCTTGCCAGTGGATTTTTGCGCGGTGTTTTGTTCCGAAGCATTTTGAGCTCGCGCATTCGCGCCGAGCAAGTCACCAGAAATCAGCAGAACAGCAGCCCAGGTTCTGTGCGAACAGAGCATGATCAACTCCTTCTCTTGTGAAGTTCAAACGAGACCTGCGAGTATAACGGCGGTGCGTCCGACAGACACACCGAAAAAACGCTGCAATCTATCAATGATGTACTTCTTACTTGGCACTATGTCGATATATGGTGGCGCAAGATGGCACAAGGTGGCACTATCTGTAATATGAAGCGCAAAAACAAATCCAAAAAAGAACGCGAAGGCGCGCGGCAGATTGCTGAGATTATGTATGCGGCGTTAAGTAGACTCCCAAAAGAAGAACAAAAAGGCGCAGTTAAATCGGTTCAAAACATTAAAATAAATGTCACTCGGAATAGCAGTACTTCCAAGCGTTCTTCCACTCCTCAGAGTCTTCGAGTATCTTCAAGCGGCGCAGCAACTCGCCGTAAGCGCGTGCGTCCCTAGCCCTTTTCGCCTGCAGCGCTTTCCTGCCAAAAAAATCCTTAATATTTTCTTTCTCTCGGAAGCTTCGCGCTTGGCCTCAACCCTTAGCGATTGGTCCTGAATGCGAGAAGCTTCAATTTCATCATCATTTATGACCATCGAGTCTCTTGCTCTGCAAAAACTGAACGGATAGCAGCAGGGCCGACACGAATGGCGGGATATCAGAACAGTTCAATCCGAACACAAGCCTAATTAAAACCTTTGCTCCCCTGCCAGAATGGCTTAGCTGCGTATCGGCTCTTCTTGATATGAGATCGGTTCCAATTCAATAATTAGCCACGCCGTTACAACAGCACATGGTCGTCCAGATCCAACGTGCACGCGTCCGCGGGGCTGCCGAGTGTTTTATCCGGGCTCCGGAATTCCATTCGCAACGTATCGTGGTTCTTGCCAGTCCCTTTTTTCAGAATTAATTTCATATAGCCGTAATCCGGAAAAAACTGGTGCAGCCGAAATTGCGGATCACTGGCGTCTTGAAGCTTGAAATCGGCCTTGTCTACTTCCTGGCGCGGATCCTTGTTGTAGCCGCCAGCACCACAAATGATGTAGGGAATCTGGCGGGCCGCGCTCCCAGTGCCGACTGCGCGAGTCATCCGCTGATATACGTGCGCGTGCCCGGAAAGCACCGCATCCGGCCACAGCCCAGCAGCCGTGCACGCGGCGTCCATGTCGTCCCGCATGGTTGCCGAGGAAGGCTTCTTGGTGCTGAATGACAGCGGCGGATGGTGCACTGCAATGAGCACCGCGGAAACCTGCCCGCTGGCTCGTTTCGGCTTCAAGGCCACCAAAGCATCCTGGAGAAACAGTTTCTGCTGTTGATCCAGATAACCGAAGGATTCGTCGCAATTGCTATATAAACCGATGATGGAAACAAAAGGCGCGTCGAGCTGAAAATAGACGCCCGGCTGATTCATTGTGGTGCGCGCCACGCCACCCGAACCTTGCCACGAACTGGGATGCACATCGCAGAAAGCGCTGATGAACGGCGCGAGGGAAACCATCTGCACGCTGTAGGTTATCCCATCATGGTTTCCTGGTATTGCGAAAATGGGCGCGGGATATTGCTTGTACGGTTCGTAAAACTGGTCGTAATAATATTCCTGCTCGCCGTAGTAGTACACCACATCTCCAAGATGATAAAAAAATACCGGGCGCTCCGCTTTCGATGGATTGGCAAAGTCTTGCAACATTAAATTAGCTACGTCCATCTCATTTGGCAGCTTGCTCTGTGCTGGCGCCCCGGTATCACCAACTGTATGAAACACGATTTGTCCCGAGTCACGAATGGCTTTGACCGCTGCGGTCCCCAGCACTTGCTCCAATGACATAACGGGATAAACGCCACCCCGCGGAGCAGGCACCGGCTCAGGAACACCGTATTTTGCGAAATTGGCCACGTAGGGCGAACCCGCCACCGCGCTATCGTCATCGGGCTTGAATGGTCTAATTGGATCGTTACCACCTGTTCCTGGGTCCGCAAACACGTAGTCCCCTTGCGCGGCTTGTGACGTAGTCGGCAAAGCTGCACTGACTAAGGGTGTCGCCACCGGGGCCGGCACGCTCGCACGCGCCTGAACTACTTTTTTTCTTGTGCGCGCAACGACTGGCGCTAAGTACGCATAGGGATTCCTAGGAATGCTGGCCTTGTGCTTGCGTGCTCGCTGATCCAAAGCAACGACCCCGGTGTGGACGGGATTTCCGTTAACGTCAGTTTCACTGTCCTGAGACGTGAATTTCGTGAAGAATCCTTGTACTGCGTCCTTCGTGACCACTAGTAGCGCGCCGTCCTGGTCCGGGCCATTCTCGTGAAAGTGTCCCGTCAAGTGCTGCCCGATCTGGTACAAACTCCCTTGATTCATGTGCACATTTTCAAGGCCGGTGAAACCCATTGAGGAACGCGCCGGATCGGAGTATGTCTGCGTTCCTCCAGGAGCACTCGTGAAGCCACTCCCAAAAACCGCGACATACGCATTCTTGTCCTTAAGCGCTTGCGTCAACGCATCCATTAGTCGTGTCAGGAAGTGGTTGCTGGATGGCCGCCCATGCGTGGCACTGGGCATGGCCCGGAAGCCGTCCATGGAGATGATGCCCCCGCGCACATAGTCGACACGCGGGAGCGCGGGATTTTCGCTAGCTAGATCAAAGCGATTGTTGTTAGTGAGCGAGCCAGCCAAAGCCACCGCTTTTTTGAGTTTCGACGAACGCATATCGTCAATGATCTGAAACTGCAATGTCGCGGGCGAAGGGCCCCGGCCCGGCTGCGTCGACTCCGTGTTCAGCGATACCTGGTATCTGATTCCGCCGCCTTGGACTGAGATAAGGTAATGAGGGTTGCCGCTTGCTGCAGGGCCGTGCTCAAGGATCCTGCCCGTGAGAAGTCCATAATTTGATAAAGGCATCGTTTCCTCCCAATAAATGGGCCTCGCGACACAAGAATACTCGCCGCGCCCATACTAAAATGACACGGTATATTCCCAGTTAAGTACGATGTCAAATTATGTTTGTGTTAAAAACTCGCAACAGGCAGGTGTTCGAAGTTGGATACCGCGCCCGCTGGAAACGGGGCATGCGCGAATTCGTTCTATTGCTCGTAGTTTTCGACAATTTTGGCAGGGCGCTTTTTCGCCTTATCAGGATTCTCTCCGAACTCCTGCAGGGCCCGCCTCTGCCGCAACAAATCCCAATATTGGTCGAGCTCCACTTTCAACGCCGCCAATCGCTTTTGGTCACTAGCGTTCAGTTGGCCTTTAGCGTACAAATGCTCTTCCTCTTTCACTAATTGATCGATGTGGCTCAACACCGATTTGTCTTTGTTTTCTTTTGCCACGGATTTATCTCCTGCGATTCAGCTGAAGAATAGCCAATTATGAGACGATGGTGATACCCAGAAACGGCGCCGCAATTTCAGATGCTGTGTTTGTTTTAAAGCGAACGGCGCAGCCCAATTCTCAGGCAACTGCGCCGTCGCACCTTAAAAATCCGCCCTACTGCAACGAGGCCATGTCAATCACGAAGCGGTACTTCACATCGCTCTTAAGCAGACGCTCGTACGCTTCGTTGATTTGCTGAATCTTGATCATCTCGATGTCCGCGGTAATTTCCTTTTCTGCGCAGAAATCGAGCATTTCTTGCGTTTCGCGAAGCCCGCCAATGCCGGATCCGCCAAGCCTGCGCCGGTTTAACAGTAAGCTGAAAGCGCCCACTGGCAACGGTTTTTCCGGCGCGCCTACCAAAACCATGGTGCCGTTTCTCTTCACCAGATTGAGGTACGCGTTCACATCATGGTCTGCTGAAACCGCATCAAGGATAAAATCGAAGCTGCCCGCGTGTTTTTGCATCTGTGTTTCGTTTTTGGAGATGACCACCTCGGAAGCGCCCAGGCGAATTCCGTCCTCCGTTTTCTTTGGCGAGGTCGTGAATAGCACCACATGCGCACCCAATGCTTTGGCAAACTTCACGCCCATGTGGCCGAGCCCACCGAGACCCACGATGCCTACTTTTTGTCCCTTACCAACCTTCCAGTGATGGAGCGGCGAATATGTGGTGATGCCTGCGCACAGAAGAGGAGCGGCTCCCGCGGGATCCATTCCATTCGGAATACGAAAGACGAAGTCTCCATCTACCACGATGCTCTCCGAGTAGCCACCGTAGGTCACTCCGCCGAGCACCTTATCCTCACCGTTATAGGTAAACGTCGCACCGCTTTCGCAATATTGCTCGTCGCCATCCAGACAGGCGGGGCATTTGCGGTCCGAATCGACCAGGCACCCGACCGCCGCAATATCACCCTCTTTTAATTTTTTCACCGCGCTACCGACCTTCACAACCCGGCCAACAATTTCATGTCCGGGTACGCAGGGATACACCGTGGGCAGCGCGTGCTGCCACTCGTTTCGCACCTGATGCAAGTCGGAATGGCACACCCCGCAATAGAGGATCTCCAGCTGGACGTCCTGTGGGCGTGGGGAGCGCCTCTTAATGCTATGGGGTGCCAACGGTAAGGTAGCGGACTGGGCTGCGAAGGCTTTTGCCGGGAGGGTTTGGGGTTTCTGGGTTTCTTTTGCGGGCTGTTGAGCTGCATCCGTCACGTGTTTCTCCTTCGTATTCTGCGTATTGGGCTACAAAGCGCAGACAAGGCGTTTGATGCCCGGGCTGAAGCATTGGGTAAATTCCGGGATACCGCCATGAATCGTCTCCGTAGCTACTGTCTGTCTCTCTGAATCAAACAGCTGCCACACGCCCTACCTCGCGCCTTCCAGACGTTTACTTTTAGGCTCTCCCTTAGCTATGAGGTACACACGTGCATTCCCGTCGCCGATTACAATGGACATGAGGGAATTCTCATGTTGGCCGAGCGACCACGAGCGCGTAGGCACGTATTTTCCGCGCACCTTGAACTCCTGGATGTCGAATCGGAGTCGAGAATAGTTACCCGAACGCGGGATTTGACCATGTTTGGCTTCCGGGCGGAGGTTAGAAATTGCGAATGGCCCGTTGGTACCAGGATCCGGGTGAAAATTACCCATAAGGCCTCCAATTTTATGGCTGGGGCGCGAATCGTGTGGGTGCGCAGGAATACCGATTTGGGCGTGGCCTTCACGGATGTGACGCCCAGGGATCAGCTAATTTTGGAAAAATGGATCGCCGAATTACGCGGCAGCGAAGTCTTAGCGCACTCTGACAGCGTATAGCTAGCCTGTAGAGGTTTCGTACCTACCAAGTACCAATTCGCAAAACTAAACTCGAAGAAAGTCGCAATCCATTCGCTGCATGTATTTGGTCGACATCGCCGAGCCATGAGTGCGTGTATTCCAGATTCCCAATACGCCAGGCAAACGCTCGACTTAGCGCGAGATCTACCCCGCCTCCGGCTGACAAAGCCAATCCATTTTTTTGATACTCCACTGACCAGTCGCTGCGCTTCGGATAATGAATAGGTCCCGCTCCATCATCCCATTCCTTCAGCAGTGCCTCGCGTTTTGCAACGTCGTCGATCTCATGCGTAATGCGCCGCCCGCCGGCCATCATCTGCACAAATGGCGAAACCCGGTGGGCCGCTCGGGGCGTCCAACGTGTTCCGACCTGATACAACATGGAATCCCCGCTTTGGTCTTTCGGCATATTAATGACCAGGCAGCCGCCAACCTCCGATACCAGCTGCCAAGAGGGTTTAATCCGAACGGCACCGGAGCCTCCCCCACCGATGCAGCTTCCTCCACCGAGAAAAGTTTCATAGTGCCCGGAGCTCTCAAGTTCAATAGGCGCCGCTAGCGGATATGAGGTGGCTTCTCCGGTGCCCTTCTTTGGCGGGGTATATTCGAAAAGTGCGGCGCCGCTGCCGTCTTCATAGTCGCGAAGCATCTCTCGCCGAAGTTTGTTGTTTTCTCCGGAAATTCCCAATCGACCATCGCGGTGCCACGGGTACTTAAAGGCCATGAGATTGGCGAAAGAGCGCGTCGGCGATAGAAACATTCGTGAAAACGCTAGGACGGGTCTGTTTGCCGTATGATTTTCCAAAGACGCCACCAGGTAACGATCCGCAACATCTTCGGCAATCATGACCATGGTCCCGAATATGGGAGTTCCCACCAGATCGACAAATCCAGGCGAATCGCGAAGCTGCACATTTCCGATAGACGCTTCGCTCGCCGGCCCGAGCGTCCATTGAGTACTCAGTGCGGCGGAAAAAGCCAGCGTCCGCAGCCGTGCAATCCAGTATTTTCTTCCGTCGCCCCACATCACGTTGCGGTAGCGCGGATCATTTTGCTGCTCGATGTAACCGAATATCGCGCCTTCAAATGGATGCGCGACATAGCTGGTCATGAACGCGTCGCCGTCGTCCCACCCGCGCAGCTCCCCAATCGAATGTCGGTAATTCGTCCACCACTGCCCGTTCAGCGCGTCGCGAGTTTCCGCTTCTGTCGAAAGCCGGTAGGCGTGCATGAAGCCGGTGAAGAAAAATGCTTCCCGCAACGCGGGTTTCCATTCAAACGGTCTTTTGTCTGCATCCGGATCGGCATCTGCATCCCGCTGCGCAGGCGAATCGCTCGAACTCGGGTCTAGTGCGGGAGTTGGAGAAGTTTCATGAAGCGGTAAGGTAGGTACGGTGTAAATATATAGATCATCGCTAAACGGCAGCGTCTGCGTGGCTACCGACGCCGAACCCCACAGAAAAGAGGATACGCCCATCACTGCGGGTAAAACGTGATTCCGGTACCTCGTCAACACTATCGCCCCCAGCTGAACGCGAACTGGAGAATTACTCTAGCGTTCCCAAACTGTGTTCAGACAAGATACACGCTTCTGGCGAAATTCCCAGTGGTAAAATCGTGTAGGACGGTAAGAAAACTTGATCCCGCCGACAGGAACAATGTTACGGAGAGCTAATGCGGCAAAATGATACCCTCCTCAATCGTGTCAAGCCGACCAAGCGGTGGTGAACGAAATCCAGGACCCCAAACTCCGCGCAATAAAGCACACCAAAACCCGAAGCTTGACTTAATCTTCCTGAATTCGCAAAAGTATTTTACCACTCGTAAAATCTTTCGTCTCGCACGTATTACCGTCCAGAATGACTGAACTGTCTTTCATGGTTTGCCCGGATTTGCATGCCGGTGAAATTTCCAGAAATCAGTCTTGACCTTCTTGGGCGGTACTTCTGTTGCTGGCTCCAGCAGACGACGTGCATCTCCCACAAAACCCACAAAGCGGTGCGCCAGTTCTCGAATTCGCGTGGCTTCGCGGTGCTGGATGGCTTCCGAGGGAATCAAGTCGTTACCCACTCCAATCGCGGTTGCCCCCGCCAGAATAAAATTCCCCGCAGTCTGTTGTGTTATCCCGCCCGCGGCGATCAACGAGATCTGAGGTAATGCCGTCTTTAACGCCGTGATGTATTTGGGGCCGCCAAGCGCACAAGGAAATACTTTGACGAAGTCTGAGCCCGCCTTCCATGCCGCAGCTACTTCAGTAGGGGTCAGCGCGCCAGGAAAAACCGTGATGTTAGCCTTCGCGGCATACTCCACAATCGCTGGGTCGAAACTCGGCGCCGTCAAAAAACTTGCACCCGCATCCACACATTTACGCGCTGTCTCAGTATCAAGTACCGTTCCGGCACCCACAATCATTTTTTCGTGATGCTGCACCAGATGGGAAATCAGCGCGACAGCGTCTGGCACCGTCATGGTGATTTCCACAATAGGTATTCCGCCTTGCGTCACCGCCTCGGCAGCAAAGTACGCTTCCTCGGCCGAGGAAACCCGAATCGCTGGAATAATGCCTATTTTTTTAATCTGTTCGCATACTTCAGCCTTGTTCATGGTCGAAATCCTAATTGTTCCGGCACGTTTTTACCAAACGGCCCGCCACTACGACGCTGCCGAATTTTACACAAACTCAGACTCCGGTTCGGGCAGTGGATCGCCTTCTCGCGCCACCCAAACGTAAAGAGCAGGCAACAGAAAAATACTCAGTAACAAAGCCCCTATCAACCCTCCAACGATCACGATCGCAAACGGCCGCTGCGAATCCGAGCCGATACCGCGGGACAACGCCGCCGGCAACAGTCCCAAGGTAGCTACCAGCATGGTCATCATGATCGGGCGTAGCCGGAGTACTGCACCTTCCATCGCTGCCGCCTCAATGGTGTGCCCCGCTGCTCGCAGTTGGTTGATGTACTCCAGCATTATCACTCCAGTTTCGACGGACACCCCGAATAATGCGAGAAAACCCACGCCGGAAGACACACTCAGGTGCGTCCCGGTGATCCACAGCGCTAGCAAACCTCCGATCGGCGCGATAGCGACGTTCGCGAGAATCAGGCCAGCCCACTTTGACGATCCAAACATGGTGTAAAGGATCACGAAGATCGCCAGAATAGTAATCGGCAACACTACCAGCAGCCTTTTCTCGGAGCGCTTCTGACTTTCGTATTCGCCTGACCAATTGAGATGATACCCGACGGGTAATTTCACCTGCTCGCCGACGCGTTGCATCGCTTCTCTGACTGCGCTGCCCAGGTCGCGGCCGCGCACGCTGTATTTAATGGCCACGTAGCGGGAGTTTTCTTCGCGATAAATTTCCGACGCGCCATCTCGCACTTCCAATTTGGAAAGTTGTCCCAGGGACACGCGTTCCCCAGACGGCGACAATAGCCGCACATTCTCAACGGCCTGTTTCGTCTCGCGGTACGGCGCCTGATAACGAGCCACCAGATCGAATCGTTGCTCACCTTGCAGCACCTGGCTCACGGCTTTCCCACCTATCGCGGTTTCCACTGCGTCCTGCACGTCAGAGACATTAATTCCATGTCGCGCGGCCTGCTGGCGATCCACAGTGATATTGAGATTCGGTTGCCCCAGCACTCGGAACAGCCCCAGGTCTTCAACACCTGGAACTTTGCGCATGACACTTACAATTTCGTCGCCCTTTTCCTCCAGCGTTTTTAAGTCTTCGCCGTACAGCTTGACAGCCAGTTCCCCCTTCACCCCGCTGACCGCTTCTTCCATGTTGTCGGAAATTGGCTGTGAAAAATTCCACAGCACCCCGGGAATTTTGCTGAGCTCCCGGTCCATCGCGGTAATGAGTTCTTCTTTATCCTGCCGAAACACCGGGCGCCACTGTTTTTTGGGCTTCAGGTCCACGAAAAATTCCGTATTAAAAAATCCAGTGGCATCCGTTCCATCATCAGGCCGCCCCACCTGGCTGGTCGTGACCGTCACTTCCGGAAACGAAGCGAGAATCACACGAGCCTCGTTCGCTACCCGTACTCCTTCCGTAGGGCCGGTACTGGGCGCTAGCGTTCCACGAACCCAGATCGCTCCTTCGTCCAAGTGCGGCAAAAATTCCGAGCCAATGATCCCAGTGAAAATTATCAAGATCGAAACCGCAAACGCCGCTGCCCCGACAACAACTGTGATACGCCGGTGTTCGATGGCTTTCCGGAGTGCGATTCGATATTTGTCCTTCAGGAATTGCATCACGGGATTGTGCCATTCATGCACTCCGTGACTGAAAAACAACAAGGCGAGCACTGGAGCGATCAAAAGCGAAAACACTAAAGCACCGATCAGCGCGAACGATACCGTCCACGCCATCGGCTTGAACAACCGGCCTTCGACACTCTGCAGCGTAAAGATCGGCAGGTACGCAGCGATAATGATGGCTCGCGCGTAAAACACCGGCCTCAGCACTTCCCGCACCGCGTCACGAATGCGGTCCAACGGTGTTTTTGGCGTTCCTTCCGTCAAACTAAAATGCCGGACTATATTTTCGATGATCACCACCGTGCCATCCACAACCATTCCAAAATCGAGCGCCCCTAACGACAAAAGATTCGCTGGTATTTTGTTAAGGTCCAGGCAAATGGAAGCAAACAGCAGCGAGAAAGGAATCGTCAGCGCCACGATAATGGCGCCCCGAAAATTACCTAGGAAGAAGAACAAAATCACCGAAACCAACAGCACCCCGACCGTCAAGTTATCCAGCACCGTGTGCGTGGTCAGATGTAACAAATTGCTGCGGTCCAGAAACGGCACGATTTTCACGCCAGGAGGTAAAATCTGATTGTTTAACTCCGCAACCTTTTCGTGAATGGCTGCCAGCGTGACGTCCGCGTTGGCACCTTTGCGCAGCAACACAATGCCCTCGACCACGTCATCGTCGTCCACCACCGTGCCATCATTGCGATGGATGGCCTTGCCGATTTGGCCCAACCGGATTTTTGGCGCTTGCGTAACCTCCGCGATGTCCTTCACCCGAATAGCTGAGCCATTCTGCGTTTTAAGCACCGTTTGCCCGATGTCTCGGGTACTTTGTACTAAGCCAACCTCGCGAACGTTAATCTGCTGTAGACCGGACTCCACGAAGCTGCCGCCGGCATTGGTATTGTTGTTAGCCAGCTGCTGTTCGACCTGGCCGATACTCAATCCGTAGGCCACCAATTTATTCGGATCGATGCGTACCTGGTACTCGCGCGTAGTTCCCCCAAAACTGGAAACATCCACCACGTTCGGCACCGACTTGAATTGTTTTTCGAGTACCCAGTCTTCAATGGATTTCAACTCCATCAAGTCATACTTGGGGTTCGTGCTCTTCAGCGTGTACCAGTAGATTTGTCCAACCGGACTCCAATCGCTGCCCATTTGCGGTTGCAACCCATTCGGCAAGGTGACCTGTGAAAGTCTTTCCAGCACTTTCTGGCGGTTCCAATCATTTTCGGAGTTGTCATCAAAAATTAGCATCACGCTCGAGAGTCCGAATAAAGACGCCGAGCGCAGGTGTTCCAGATGCGGTATTCCGTTCACCTGAATTTCAATGGGAATGGTGACCTGTTGCTCGACTTCTTCTGCCGCGCGTCCGGGCCATTGCGTAATGATCTGCACGTAGTTGTTGGCCACGTCCGGATATGCTTCTACCGGAAGGTTGTGAAACGAAATCGCGCCCCACACCAGCAACAACATCGCCAGTGCCAGGATAATGAAGCGGTTATTGAGCGCGTATTTGATCAGGTTCTGGGTCATCGATTCGTCCGTGTATTCGCCCGGGCGTATTCACTGGCCATCACTGCTCCACCGTGTTCTGCATCACCAAGGCATTGGTTACGACTTGTTCGCCTGGCTTTATCCCCGACATGATTTCCTGCATGCCATCGGGTAAAGCGTTGCCGGCCACAACTTCTTTCCGACGGTATTTTTTGTCCCCGTCCGGCACGTAGACCCAGTCGCGGTCACGCGAATGCAGAATCGCAGTGGCCTTGACCGCCGTGTGCGTCTCTTTCTTCACTCCGTGCAAAGTTGCCGCAACGAACATTCCTACTTTTATGACTCCTGGATTCTTCACCTCAATGCGCACCTTGGCAGTCCGTAAACTCGGATCAAGTATCGGTCCAACATTGCTGATACGGCCGGTGAAGACCTTGTCGGGATAAGCGTTCAAACGAATTTCAGCATTGTCCCCGATGTGCACATTGACCAAATCGTTTTCGTACACGTCGCAAAGTACCCAAACATTCGACAGGTCCGAAATAGTAAACGGATTGGGCGAAGCCAGACCCTGCACGCCTGCCGCATTTGTCACTTGCTGGTCAGTAATCACGCCGGAAATCGGCGCGTGAATATCGACTACCGTGTCGGCGTGATCCGGATTGCCACCCAATACGTGTATCTTGGCCTTGGTATTTTCCACATCTGTTTTGGCTTTATCTTCCGTGTCCTGCGCAATCTGCAGATCGTTCAGTGAAACGGCGCCTTTGTCGTAGAGAAGTTTTGATCTCTCCAATTGCGTGCGCGAAAGCTGCTCGTCCGCCAACGCCTTCCGATAATCGGAAAATGCGCCGGACATGTCCGCGCTTTGTACGCGCAGTAGAACCTGCCCTTTTTTCACCGTGTCACCAAGACGCGCTTTGATCTCCACCACCCGGCCAACCGCCAGCGAAATAACTGGCACGGTGCGAGCAATATCCGGACTCACAACGCCATTAACCACCAATTGCGATGTCGACACATGCTCCACCGCAGCAGCTAGCGGGAACTGCTCCGGGTGGTCGACCTGCACAACGTTGACGTCCGGCTCGTGTTCCACTTTTACCGGCTCTGGTGCTTCCGCCTTTGGGTCGGCCTTTTCTTCCTTGCAACCGGCGAAAAATAATCCACACAACAGCACCAAAGCCGCGGTTTCGTAACGCATCCGTGTCTTCATGGAATGACCTCGCGACCCACCGCCAGGTTCAATTGGCTTGCGGCTACCAAGTAGGAAGAGATGAGATTCAGGTAGCTGAGTTGAACGGACCGGTAATCTGCCTGCGCGCCGAGAAAATCCAGCAGCGATGCCGCGCCATGCTCGTACGAAAATGAAATGGTGTCGCGAATTCTGGAAGCTTGCGGAAGGTAATGTTCTTTGTAGGGCTTCAGCAGGATCACCGTGCTCATCAATGTAGCGTGTGCTGAATCCACATCATTGAAAACCTGCGCCCGCGTAGCATCCATCAATCTCTCATTACGTTGAATGTCGAGTTTCGTGCGCAATTTTTCACCTTGATTATGGTCGAAAATACGTAGCGGAATACTTACGCCGACGCCCACATATTGGTCGACGGGTGGATTGCGCCCTGCGTCGAAACTGAAGGTCGGATCGGTCGAGCCGTTGGCGACCGCCAATTGATAATCGTTTCTGGCCTTCTCCACAGTTTGTATCGCGGACAGCAAGTCTGGCCTGGTATCCACTGCCATCTGCCGAAGCGTCGCCAAATCTTGCACGTCAGCCGAAAAATCATAGGGACCGGTGACGTCAAACTGTTCCACCGGCGTGCGGTCATTCAACAACTGCAGTAATTGGATCTTTGCCGTCCGCAATGTCACTTCGGCGGTCTGCAAATCCGATTCATACTGCACCCGTTGGATTTCCAGGCGATCCAGATCGACCTGTGCGATAGCCCCCGCTTTATATCGGTCACGATTCACATCCAGCAGATGGTCGTAATACGAAAGATTTTCCTTTGCTAGCGCTAGCACAGCTTTTTCGTGCAGAATCTGCACGAACGCGCCACGTAAAGTAAAAAGCAAATTCCGTTGTAAATCGGCCTGCCCTGAAGTCGTGATTTTGGTATTGTCCTGCGCACTCTCGAGTCGTAGTTCGCGCTTGTGTCGCCGCTCATGCAAATAGCTAACCGTTGCAACCGACAGCACATCTCCAAATGGGCCGTGCGACGGGCCGCCAGGAAAAGGGTTCAGCTGATCGGCGGTCAGTCCCAGAATCGGATTCGGCCGCAAATACGCGGTAATTTCCTGCGCGCGCGATTCCTCAATGCCCACTTGACCGGCCAACAAAGAAGGATTTGCAGTTGCGAATTTTTCTTGAACCTGTTGCCAGGTCAGCGCCTGTTGCGCAAAAATGCCGGCCGAAAACACCGCCGCAGCAAGCAGCACAAAGAATAGGCGCGGCAAGAAACGCTTCATGACACCTCCACGCTTAAGCAAAGACTTTGGCCTTTCCGGGACGTTTGTGTCGCTCTCCCTGTAAGGAAAGCCTTAACACAAATAGAGCAATTAAATGATGAAGGAAACTTAATCTCGCGCTCTGAGCGCGCCTGCGGCTGCTCTCTAATGTAATGCTTAAAGAAGGACTTTCAGGATAGGCGGTGCCCGGCCAAGATAGGAAACATCAGCGTCGCGAGTTTCTAGCTGGTCCGGCCGCACGTTGAAAACTCTTGTTTCAACAGAAAGTGAGGATGTGCCGTTGGTGGCATCTAGATCGCTTGAGAAATAACGCGACAAAAAAGCCGGAGACGCCTCTCGCAATTCGTCCGCTAGCCCATTCCAGAAATGCTGCGAGTTGTGAAAAGCCCCCGGGAACGCCGAAGGTTCTGACGCGGTAAAATTTCCCGCACCGTCATTCAGCAAAACCGCGACCGGCTGGTTGGTTCTTGCGGTCGTGACTATAACATCTGTGAAATCATCGCCGTTTACGTCGCGCGAACTAATATCCAAACCGCCTACCGGAGCAGTGATATCTATGTTCTGTGATCTGCCACTGCTAAGTTCGAACCTGACCCGATAGTGGTTGTTTACTGTACCGCTTAGGCCCTCTACCACTGTTGCGATGTCAGGTTTGCTGTCGCCATCAAAATCCTGAATGGCGAATTGCGGCACAATTCCAGTTTCGTGCGCCGTGACATTCCCCGCCGGTGTCGCAGTCTCCCGGCACACCGCGACAATCGATGCGAACACCAGCAGCAATAGCGTTCCCACCGTCCGCATTTCCGACAAGCACTTCAAAACCATATCAACATCATAGCAAGCCCCACTTACCCATTTCATCTGGAAAGCCCGAAACCACGTGCTAAATTCTAAACAAATGCACCACATTCAGCCGATTCGCCATCCAAGAATCGCTCTCGCAGACGTATTTTGTCGCCCATGTTAGAGTCAGACCCTCCTATGAACATTTATGATCTGATCCTCGGCAAACCGCTGCTCACCAGCGACGAACGCGGCGAACAAATTGGCCCTTCCACAGGTATCCCCATATTCGGTCTGGATGCCTTGAGCTCCGCCGCATATGGTCCAGAAGCCGCCCTCAGCTTGCTTATTCCACTGGGTATTCTCGGGGTTCAATACATCGTCCCCATCAGCGCGGCCATTATCACCCTGCTGGTGATTGTTTATTTTTCTTATCTGCAAACCATAGCCGCGTACCCGTCCGGTGGCGGCTCTTATACCGTGGCGCGCGCGAATCTGGGTGCCGGCCCAGGCCTATTAGCCGCAGCCGCGTTGCTCACCGACTACATTTTGACGGCAGCGGTGGGCATTTCCGCCGGCGTAGGTGCCTTGGTTTCGGCAGTGCCTTCCTTGCTGCCCCATACCGTTTCCTTATGCGTCGGGATCCTCGTGCTTATCACTATTATTAACCTGCGAGGAGTGCGCGAAGCGGGAGTACTTTTCATGGTTCCGACTTACCTTTTCGTCGGAACCCTGCTCATCATGATCATCGCAGGAGTGGTCAAAGTGATCGCCAGTGGTGGGCACCCGGTTCCGGTGGCAGCACTTCCCGCCGCTTCACCGATCACTGCGGCGGTAAGTCTTTGGCTGCTGCTAAAAGTCTTCGCCAGCGGCTGCACGGCGCTGACCGGCGTGGAAGCCGTAAGCAACGGCGTCAAAGCTTTTCGCGAACCGGGGGTGAAAAATGCACAGCGCACCCTCACCGTGATTATTTTTATTCTGGCTATTTTGCTGGCCGGAATTTCCTATCTGGTTAAAGCCTATGGCATCGCAGCCACCGGCCCAGGCCAACCGGGTTACCAGAGCATTCTTTCCATGCTGCTTACCGCAATTTTCGGCCGAGGTATTTTCTATTACGTGACCATCGCAGGAATTTTGGCGGTCCTGTCACTTTCCGCTAACACCGCGTTCGCCGATTTCCCCAGGCTCTGCCGCGCTATTTCGCAGGACAATTACTTGCCACACGTGTTCGGTTACCGTGGCCGGCGCCTCGTTTACAGCTACGGAATCGTAGTGCTTGGGGTGCTGACCGCCGTACTCTTGCTCCTTTTCCGCGGTGTTACCGATAGGTTGATTCCCCTCTACGCCGTCGGCGCATTCCTGGCATTCACACTTTCGCAATCCGGTATGGTGGTGCACTGGTACAAAAATCGCGGCGAGCATTGGGCCAAAAGCGCCTGCGTCAATGGTCTGGGAGGCTTTGTAACCGGCCTCACCGTCATTGTGGTGCTCGTTGCGAAATTCAAGGAGGGTGCATGGATCACCGTCATTTTCATCCCACTATTGATTCTCTTTTTCCACCGCGTCGGGCATCACTATCAAAGGGTAGCGACCGCGACTGAGAGTAAAGAACCATCTGAGCCGGCGCCTTACAAAGAGGCTCCCCTCGCGGTCGTCCCGATTGACATCTGGAACTGCATTTCCAAACAGGCGGTCGAGTTCGCCTCCAGGATTTCTTCAGAAATCATTGTCGCTCATGTGGAAGACGGCGAGCGTGAGTGCGTGATCACCGAGGATTTTCACCGGTACATCGAAACGCCATTCCGCGAAGCCGGCCTGACTCCACCTCGTCTCACGATTCTTCCGTCTCCGTATCGCTTTGTAGTTGTTCCGCTGGTGAAATTTGTTCTGGAATTGTCAGCGGAACACCCTCAGCGCCGCATCGTCGTTGTTATTCCCGAGCTGGTGGAAAAGCGCTGGTACGAATATTTTCTTCACAACCAGCGCGGCCGCATGTTGGAATTCTTGCTTCTTGCGCACGGCAATAAACGCATATTTTCGCTTTCCGCCCCTTACTATTTGTCCGAAGATCAGCAGCATTCTGCGTAAAACATTTATCGTGGTGTTTTCCAAAAGAGCTATTCTGTCGCGGGCGTTCCTCACGTATCTCATTTAGCTACTCGTGCACGAGTCCCTGCTTGACACCCCATGGCAGCGAGCATATGGTTTTGCGCGAAGACACACCAATCACAATACCGCGTAGCAGCCATCTCAAAGACGCTGCTCCGCGTTTTATGCCGCTTCATCAACCCTCACCGTTGATCCGCTAGGGGTAGCGGGCCGCGGTGATCAATCCTTGGGGGACTCATGCACCGCACAATTCTTATGCGCATGTACTTTGTACTCTGCGCCGTGATGCTTTGCTTCGCGAGTTCCGCTGCGGCCCAGGTTAACACTGCCACTCTGACTGGCACCGTGCACGACCCGCAAGGACTGGGAGTAAAAGGCGCCACCATCACCCTGCAAAATTCCGCGGACGGCGCGCAACGCACCGCCGAAACGGACGAGTCCGGGCGCTACAATATTGTCGGCTTGCCCCCGGGAAGTTATAAGGTGACGGTGGAAGGTGGCGCGGGTTTCGGCAGATACGAAAATCCTGAGTTAGTTTTAACCGTCGGCGAAAACGCCACCCTCGATCCGCAGCTTAGTCTGAGCGGTGTGTCCCAGACAGTCACGGTATCCTCCGAAACCGCCGACATTGAGCCCACCAAAACGGAAGTCTCGCAGACCATCGAGCAGCGCCGCATCAACAATTTGCCCATCAACGGCCGCAATTACATCAACTTCACGCTGACCAACTCGCAAGCCACTCGCGACGTTTCTCCTACCATCGGTCCCGCGCCCAATAGCGGGCTTAACATTGACGGCGCCCGCGCGCGATCCAACATGGTCAGCGTGGACGGCGCCGACGCCGTCGACAATTCCGTCAATGGCATCCGTTCCACCGTTTCCCAGGAAGCCGTCCAGGAATTTCAATTAATCCTCAGTAATTACAACGCCGAGTACGGCCGCGCCACCGGCGGCGTCATCAACATCGTGACCAAGAGCGGCGGCAACGATATTCACGGCGACGCTTTCGGCTTTTTCCGCAACAAAGCCTTCCAGGCTCGCAACGCTTTTTCCGGCGAGATTGATCCCACCACCGGCGCTCTTGATCCTGTGAAGCAGGCTTACACCCGCGTGCAAGCCGGCGCGACGATTGGCGGCGCGCTGAAAAAAGATAAAACGTTTTACTTCTTTTCTTACGAAGACACTCTGCGCGAAGAAACCGGCTTCTCCAGCATCGGCATCGACAACTTCGGCTTGCAGCCCGTAACCTTACCCACCCCCGGCGGACCATTGCAGGTGGAACTAACCGGCCCGCAAGCCTCCGCAGTAAATTCCTTGCTGACCAGCGGCATTCCTGCATACCAGAACTTAGGCGTGCAATACGGCGTTCTGTACGGCTCGGCATCCAGCGTGGCGCTGAACCGCCTGGATTTTGGCGCAGTGTCCGCGGGACTCACCGGGGGATTTTTAAATCCCGGCCCGGGCGCGCAATTTCCCTTGCCCGTGAGTTGCCCCGCCGGTCAAACCGTGAACGCGGTCAATTGCTCGGCCTTTGGCGAAGGCATTGCGCCACTGCCGGCTTCCTTCGTAGGCCTGAACTCCATTCGCGGTAATTTTCCGGTCACCGAAAAAACCAGTCTGTGGTCCGGACGCCTCGACCAGCGATGGACGGATCACAACAGTTCGTTTATTCGCGTCGGCGTTTCCCCATCGCTGGTTACTGGTGTGGAATCCACCTCGCAAAATCAGGTCTTCGGACAAAACGCCGGAAGTCGCGCGGGCGTAAATCAATACCGCGATTTCTCCATCGTTGGACAGCACGACACCATCATTAGCGATACCGCCTTCAATGAATTTCGCGCCCAATACGCGCGCCGCGGTCTGCACTTCGGCTATTCCGATTTACCCGGCGGCTCCAACATCGGCGTCAACATTCCAGGCTACGCGTATTTCGGCCGCGAACCCTATTCCACAGTCGATCGCATCGAGCGCCGCACTGAATTCACCGATCACGTCACCCTGATTCGCGGAAACCATACCTTCAAAATGGGTGGCGACATTAACCTCATCCAATTACGCTCCAACAAAGCCCAGATCTTCGAACTTGATTTTGGTGGCGATGTAAACTTCGGCGGCCTCGCTGCCGACACCTTTTCATTTCCAGATTCCGTGACCCTCCCTAGTGGTCAAACCGTCGCTCTTCCAGGCACCACTGGCCTGCAATCCTACGGTTTGGGAATCCCCACCACGTACATTCAGGGTATCGGCAACTCCAACGTCCCTTTTGACAACTTGCCCTATGCATTTTTCGTTCAGGACAGTTGGCGCGCCAACAAACATCTCACCATAAATTACGGCTTGCGCTACGACTTCGAAAGCACGCCATTATTCGCACCAGCTACCGCTATAAACGCGGCCGCCGAAAACGCGCTGGGTGTAGTAGAAGGAATTCCGCGAAGCAGTAAAAATTTCGCGCCCCGCCTTGGCATTGCCTGGGATCCACGCGGCGATGGAAAAATGGTGGTTCGCGCCGGTTTCGGTATTTTCTACGATCACCCGCTGCTCGCGGTTGCCTTTGACTCCGTAACCGCGGAAGGCGGCCGCTCCGTTCAATTATTATCTGCGGGTGGAACTGCCTCCGCCTGCGGGCTCGTCACTCCCGTCTGCGGCAACGGTCTCGATACTCCCAACAATCTGAATGGCTCTTCGATTTTTCAGGGCGTACTGAATGCCCTCCCCAGCATGGGCTATTTGCCCAATCAGCAACGTTTTGATCCGCTGTTTCCCAATTCGCTCTTTGCCAATCAGAATTATCTAGCCGAGGGATTTCCGCTTCCTATCTTGCCGTTCACTCTGCCAGTCGCAAAAAATTTCCAGTTCGCCTACGCCGAGCAAGCCAATCTGACGATTGAGCGCGAAATCGCCGGCACCTGGAAAATCAGCGTGGGCTACCAATACACCCACGGCGTGCACTTGAATCGCCCTGTGGACATCAATTCCACCAACCCGCAATTGCTCGCCAACAATCTCGAATTCGCCGACGCCGCCGGTTTGGGTTTCACCAATCCTGTTACCGTCGTCGCTCCCACCGCAACTTTTGCTCCTAACACGAACGGACCCAATACTTGCGGCGTGCAGGTCGTCGCCCCGCAAGCGCTCGGCGTGTTATTCGGCTGCCCGGTCGCCGCTCTCAATGGTCAATACGTTGGCACTCCAGCATTTTTTAATTTCTTCCGGCCGTCGGGTCCCAATCCTTCTTTCGCAGCCGCCACTGGCGGCGGCAATGCAACCGTTGGTTACGCAACTCAAATAGCGCTCGCGAGAGCAGCCGGCTACCCCGTAGGTTTCGGAGTTCCTGTCCCCTTCAACAGCGTGGATGCCCAAGAGTCCAGCGGCAATTCTTCCTACAACGGCCTCACCATCAATTTGACCAAGCGCTTTTCTCACTCGTTCGAACTGCTCTCCAGCTACACCTGGTCTCATTCCATTGACGATTCCACGGACCTGCAGTCCACCCTCGAGCCGCAGGACAGCCGCTTCCCTTTCCTGGAACGCGCCAACTCCGATAACGATCAGCGTCACCGCTGGGTCACCAGCGCCGTCTTTCAAACCCCCGCGGGACACAGCGGCGATAACTTCGCGCATCATTTGCTCGGTGGTATCACTATCGCGCCCATCGTCGAACTTTCTTCCGGCCGGCCCTACAACATCATCACCGGTACGGACACTCGCCTCGATTTAGGCGCGTCGCAAGCGCGCCCCTCCGTTGGCGGCGGCACTACTTCGCCGTATATTCCGGGCTTCACCTTTACTCCCGCGAACCTGTGCCTCACCAATTCCTTCACTACCTTCAGTGTTCCGGGCATCAGTCCGCCAGCCGGATGCGACGGCAATCTCGGCCGCAACCGCTTCACCACTCCCGGATTTTTTGAATGGGACATGCGCGTATCCAAGCGCATTCCACTCGGCGAACGCTTCAGCCTCGAACTTATCGCCGACGCTTTCAACCTCTTCAATCGCACCAATATCGCAGCCGTCAATCAACTCTGCGATCCAACCGCCGGCTCCACATGCGCCGCCGGCCAACCTACCGCCGCGTACGACGCGCGCCAGTTTCAATTCGCCTTGAAACTGTATTGGTAATCACGCGCTCGCCCCTGCGGGAATATTGCCCGCGGCAGCAGTAAAGCAAATGCCGCTCCGAATTCAGTAGTTACAGGTACGTTCCTCGCCTTCGTCACGTTGTAACGTAAACGCCGGGTGTTGGTGTTGCTGTGGTTGTAGTGTTGCTGTGGTTGTAGTGTTGCTGTGGTTGTAGTGTTGCTGTGGTTGTGGGTGCCGCACCCTTTGTGGTTTTCAAAGGGTGCGGGTTTTGATTTCCCTGACTCTCGGATTCACCTCGTAGATCCGAATTAATCCTTGAGCTGGAGCCCCGGCTCTTGAAGTGAATTTTGGGTGCCCATGTGCCGGGTTTGCACGTCGGGTCTTTGACTTGGATTCCGCCGGGAATCAATCATGCAACGTTGTAACGTAAAAGCGGAGGCACTGTGAAACTAGGCATCGTAGGCAGCGGAAAAGTCGGCAGTGCCTTAGGCGCGTGGGCCGCCAAGGCTGGATATCAGGTAGCCTTCACCGCGAAAAACGAAGGCCACGCTCGCGACGCCGCACAGCACGCTGGACACGGCGCGAAAGCACTTCCTCTCCGCGAACTCATCGATGAATCCGAACTAATCCTCCTCACACTTCCCTATGCTGAAGTGAAAAAGGTTCTCACCCCGATGCGTCAACATCTTGGTCGCAAGATAATCGTGGATGTCACCAACCCTATCACTCCCGAACACAAGGCTCTCGTCCTCGGGCACACCACTTCCGGTGCCGAAGAAATTGCCAAGCTATCCATGGATGCCAGCGTGGTCAAAGCTTTCAACGCCGTCTTCGCCGAGGTCTACGCCAGCCAGAATCCCAAGATCGATGGCCAAACCATCAGCATCTTTTTTGCTGGCGACGACGCGGAAGCAAAACAAAAAGTAGGAGAACTCATCGAGCACCTCGGCTTCGATGCCGTAGACGCCGGCCCACTACAAAACGCCCGTTACCTCGAACCTCTGTCGCTACTGAATATCCACTTAGGCCGCGTCCTCGGCTTTGGCACCCACATCGGTTTCGCCCTGCTCCGCGACTCCCGCTCGTAGCCGGCTCCCCCGAACGAAATGGCCTAAGACCAATTAGGGTGCCCCACTCTCGTTTTTTGAGGGTGGGGCTTTTTCTTCGCCTTCTGAATCTACCTGCAATGCCTGAACGTCACAAAGTCCAGCTCGCCACGAGCCTAATAGGCGGGTGGCACACCTTAAACCCCGAGAGAGGGAGCCGCACCCTTTGTGGTTTTCAAAGGGTGCGTTCTTCGCTCTTGAATTTCCGCGTCGTCCTCCGAATCCATGCCTATCAAACCTGCTCCCCTGCACTCATAAAAACTCCAACTGCTCCATGGCCAGTCCCTGGGATGTTTTACCAACTTCCTCGCCACCGGATTCGCATGCATGTAATTCAGTTTCTCCTTCACCTTGCCGCGGCTAAAAACTGGGGGACAAGTCAGGACGGGCGGACAGGTTTTATTTTTTCTAACTTTTTTGGAATTACGTTTTGCGAGTGTGATTTTTGTGAGACTTAATTTTGTTGGATGCGTTTTTTTGTCGCGACGATTTAGTTGCGATCGATTGCGGCAGGGCGCGGCGGACTCGATGCGCGGGCTGCGCTGAATATAAGGAGAGTCACTCGGAGCTGCGAACGGAGCTGGCCTGCTTGATTGAATCTGTGGCGGCGGTGCCGGTGATGAGGCGGGCTCCGCGGCTGAAAGTTAAATATTCAAATCCCCACTGAATAAAAACCATCACGCGATTTTGAAATTCCACGATGTACATAAGATGGACGAAGAGCCAAGTGAACCAGGCTATAAATCCTGAAAGATGAAAACCAAAAATGTTAGCGACCGCGGCGGCGCGGCCAATCACGGCCATGTCTCCTTTGTTGAAGTAGTGGAATGCGGCTTCGGCTTTTTTGTTTGCGATGCGGGACTTGATGGTTTTGGCCGCGAATGCCCCGCCCTGGATGGCCACCTGGGCGACGCCAGGCATGGGCTTGCCATCTTTATCTACTGCGTGGGCCAGATCGCCGACGATGAATATGTCGGGATAGTTGGGGATGGTGAGGTCGGAGTTCACTTTGATGCGGCCGCTTTTGTCTGTTTCGGCGTGAGTGCGCTGGGCGAGTTTTTTGCCGAAGGTGGTGGTCTCGACTCCGCCGGCCCAGAGGACGGTGTGCGCAGCGAGGCTTTCGGTTTTGTCGTCACGGCGAAAAGTGACTCCATTTCCGTCGATATTGGTGACCATTACGCCCTTCATGACCTCGACGCCGAGTTTGGAGACCAGCTTTTCGGCCTTGGCGGAAAGATCTTCCGGGAAGGAAGGCAGGACGCGCGAGCCGCCCTCTACTAAGAGGATGCGCGCTTCCTGAGGATTGATGTGGCGGAAGTCGTTTTTGAGGGTCTCATTGGCGATTTCGGCGAGCGCGCCGGCCAGCTCCATTCCGGTGGCTCCCGCGCCGACGATCACGAAAGTGAGCCAGGCGCGGGATTCTTCATGGTTCGCGGCGCGTTCGGCACGTTCAAAGGCGTAAAGAATTTTGTGGCGGATGGCGGTGGCTTCTTCGACAGATTTGAGGCTGGGGGCCCATTCGCGCCAGGAGTCGTTGCCGTAGTACGAAGTTTGCGAGCCGGTGGCGACGATGAGGGAGTCGTAGTCGAAGGTCGCGCCGTCGAGCAGGCGGATTTTTTTGGCGTCGGGATCGATGTCGGAGACTTCGCCGAGCAGGACCTGGGTGTTTTTCTGGCGGCTGAGAACTCCGCGAAGTGGGGCGGCGATTTCGCCAGGCGAGAGCGAGCCGGTGGCGATCTGATACATCAGGGGTTGGAACAGGTGAAAGTTACGGCGGTCAATCAAAATGACCTCGACGGGGGCACGCTTGAGTCTGCGCACGGCGCTCAAGCCGCCAAAGCCACCGCCCAGAATGATGACCCGGTGGGGTTGCGGCATAGTCGAGTCCTCCGTCGGTCGCGAAAAGCGAGTAAGCAGCTTTAGATGATGTTCTCATCTTTTTGGGCGCAGTGTAATTTGAGAGCGGGTGCCACACTCTTTGTGATTTTCAAAGGGTGCGGTTTTTCTGCCAGATTCGACTCTCGACGCTTCAGTGGATACCGACAAAGGGATTTTCGATAAGAATGCCAGCAATCATTTGCCCAGCGTTTAAATCTTCCGAGAGAATCCGAATCGCGCCGTTTTTTGAGGCTGAGGAAACAATCAGGGCATCCCAAAAACCGATTCGCGATTCGTCCTCGATCCGAAATGCCGAAGCAATTTCAATTGGGGTGGTTTCCGTGCACCAGATTGCATAGCTACTCACCACAAGGCGAGCCAAATCCTTTGACAAGGGAGAGGATATCTTTCGCGTGACGTTGACATAGAATTCCTGGAGTACCTGCACGCTAAGAACGCCCGTTCGCTCGCTCCAAAGGTCACGGAGAACCGTCTTTGCAATTTGGTGCTTCGCACCTGCGTCTGTGTCGTGCGCATAGATCAAGACATTGGTATCGATGAACGGCTTACCGCTCATGGAGTTCGTCTCGGCCAACTCGAATTACTCCGTCCAGGTGAAAGCCTTGGTCGAGCAAGGACATTGCCTGCCGCTCGGCCCGTTCGTAGGCTTCTTCCTCGCCTACGAGTATCTCAATTTGATGAGCCAGTAAGTCGCTGATGGAGGTTGAACGCCGGGCGGCGAGGATCTTGGCCTTCTGAATGGTTTTTCGGTCAAGACTGATCGTCACGTTTTGCTTCTCGTTTCTCTTGGCACCCGCCCTGATTCCCTCCATCACGTATTGTACGTGTAGCACGTATTTCACGTGTAGTCAGGCCGTAGTGGGGCGGTGGGGCGCGTGTGGAGACCAATCGCCCACGGCTCCGATTAGGTTACAGGTTCCAGCAGGCAATTTAATCTGCAGCAAACACGCCGCAAAATCGTTGAGAAAAGTTCGGAAATCGTCCCCTTGGGCGCTCTTTTCGATCTAGCAGACAAGACCGCACCTGCCACGGCAGGTAAACCCTTTGAAAATCACAAAGGGTGCGCCACGCGCCAGCCAGGAAAATATACTTAGGAGCTCTAGCCTTGCAGCCATCACTAGAACGAAGTGGGAAACTCGACCAGCAACGACTAGGCTGCGTCTAGCCTCTCGGCCATTAACGGGCTAGCAGGGCGTTTTGAATCTTCCCTGCGAGAGTGCGCAGTTTTCGGAATGATCACACTGGGGCAAAACTGCTTTATTGCTGGAATCAGCTCGGAATAAAGGTTCATTTTGTCCAAGAGAGCGTGTGCGCCAAAGCTTTGCGCCAAGATTTTTGTGTCATGGTCGTTCCAAAGCGATATGGCTAGAATGCATTTTGTGTGTAAAAGGATTTGAGATTTCACCAACTTGGGTGTGTATTCGCGCTCATCTGGCATGTGAGGATCCATGAGCAAGACATCGGGTTTCAAAGCAGCAGCAAGCGCAATAGTTTCAGCGAAACTAGCGGCTGTCCCAATCACCTCAATATCGAGTTCATCTTTGAGCAACTGCCTGATGGCCGAACGCATGACATCGCTGCCATCAACTAACAACACTTTTATTGACATCACTGCCTCCGGGCTAGCGGAAAGTGACGTGAGTTCAATTGGCCGACTGGGTGGGCGAGGGTTGAACAGATTGGTCGACGGCAATGGTGTCACCAATCTGGTTTGGAAGATGTGCGATTTTGAACACGTCATTAGGTAGTGCTAATTACCGGACCTCTTGCAACGGTACCTCTGGTGCAATCCGCGGCGGCGTTGGAATCACGCTGGAATTTTGAAAGGTGGGTTAAGCTTGCGTCTCGAGGGCTGCCGAAACAAAGAATGAACGGAGGCCCCTAGCGCGGACATGCCGTCTTGTTTGGCAACCACTGCGTCAACGCCTATTTCACGGGTATCGCAACCTTGGAGCAGGCTTCCGTGTGAAGTGAATAGAATTATCGGTGTTTTAGGAAGTAATTGCCTTAATTTGGGCGCGGCTTCGACCCCGTTGAGACGTGGTATGGCCACTTCAAGAACTATCAGGTCGGGCTTTAGGAGCTGGGCTTTCAAGATGGCTTCGTAACCATCAACCGCCTCTCCGCAGATATGGAATCCAAATTCGCTTAGAAAGAAAGCTCGAACCAATTCACGGATATGCTCGTGGTGATCGACAATGAGCACTCGGATCGACATTTTGTTTGCTCCAATAGGGTTCAAGGGGGCAAAAAGCAGAGGACGCGTCTGTAGTTAAGTGTACAATTTTGCAAAACGGTTACTACCCTCGTGTGCATATTTAGTAACGCTAGAGTACATGCAGCGGCGGGTCACCCCCTGGGGAACGTTGAAGAATCTCCTTGAACTTGGCGCGCAAATTCGCATGCTAGCGAGGCTATGAATAACCGATCGGTGCCGACCGCGACCCTGCTGCCCCATGTTGTATACCGCGACGTGGCGGAGGCCTGTGACTGGCTCACGCGAGTATTCAGATTTACGGAGCACTATCGCCACGGCAACCCGGTAAGCGGGGTCCAGATGTACCTCGGGGATGCGTACATCATGCTGACCAGCCCTCGTGACGGGACGCGGCAAAGCCCGGCGAAGCTCGGGTATGGAACTCAGATGCTCACGATCATCGTTTCGGACGTGGATGCTCATTACCAGAACGCAAAACGAGAAGGCGCGAAGGTCTGGGAGGAGCTGCACGAGACTAGCTATGGAGAAAGGCAGTACGGCGTCTTCGACCTCGATGGTCACCAGTGGTTATTTGCTCAGCATGCTCACGACGTAAGTCCCTACGCCTGGGGAGCAACGATCGAGTCACCGCGGCGTTGAGTTGGGTGGCGATTTCGAGAATTAAACGCCAGCTCGGTATCCCAAGCCTCTTATTAGTCGGACGTTAGCGCGAGGTTGGGTCTCAATGTCGAGGCCGGTTGCTGCCCGAGCACACCTGCCCCTCCGAGCAGCTATTTGCGTGTGCGCCCGTGTGCCACAGTGGATCCTGAAGGTGGAGGATCACATGGCGCAAACAATCTGGATTCACAAGCTCGTCGACGCGAAAAAAGCAGACGCCGAGGGAATGGGCTACATCTGTGAGCATCTGTTTCAGGGATTGACGCAGAGCGGCAAGCTCACCAAGACAAAGGGTTGGAACCCAGTCCCGGACGCCACCACGAAAGATGGCTCGACGTACGCGGCGTTGTTCTGCGATTCCTGCGCAAAGAACTACAACAACGGCAATGTGAGGATGGCGAAAGAAGCGGTATTGGTATAAGGACGGCTACCCTTGGAGGCTGGCTCCTGACGGACGTTGTGCGTTGGTTGAATCCGCAAAATAAATAGATACGAGAGTGCGAGACTCGTAACAAATGGAAAACGTCCCGCCCAGACGGGACGTTTTCTAATTCCTGAAGGTAACACAGACCGTAAAATGGTCAGCCCTTCTTCCCTGCCCCAGCACTGTCCCACCGTTCAGTAGTAGTGACGTTATCTATTCAGGAAAATACCGCATGATCGTCGCGAATCGCCTCGCCCTCCCCACTGTCCTCCCAAGTCCGTCCACCCGCCTCGAAGCCTCTTGCGCGCCTCTTGCGGTCTTTTCCTCTCTTTGGCGACTCGGTTGCTTTCTTTTCAATGTCTTCCAGCCTCTTTTTTTCAAAACGGGGGGTGTAGCCCACTTAGTTGAACGTTCAACTGCAAAAACTGCCCGCTTAGTTGAATATTCAACTAAGAAAAAGTGCTAGAACCCGCACCCTTAGGGCTTAATTGCGGCGGCGAGGTTGGGCGTTGTATTGTTGCGTGATTGGAGGAGCGATGGAGAAACGCACACTAGGAAAAAGTCAGTTGGAAGTTTCGGCGCTGGGCTTGGGGTGCATGGGGCTGAGTTTTGGATTTGGGCCGCCGGTGGAGAAGAAGGAAGGGATCGCGCTGATTCGCGCGGCCGTGGAACGCGGGGTTACGTTTTTTGATACGGCCGAGATATATGGCGCGTACACGAACGAAGAACTGGTGGGCGAGGCGCTCGCTCCTTTTCGCGAGCGAGTGGTGATCGCTACCAAGTTTGGATTCAAGATTGATGCGAACGGCAAACAAGCCGGGTTGGATAGCCGGCCTGCGCACATCAAGGAAGTCGCGGAGGCTTCGCTGAAGCGACTCAAGAGCGACACTATCGATTTGTTTTATCAGCACCGGGTTGACCCGGAGGTGCCCATCGAAGATGTGGCGGGAGCGGTGAAGGAATTGATCCAGCAAGGCAAAGTGAAACACTTCGGGCTTTCTGAAGCAGGGGTGCAAACGATTCGTCGCGCACATGCGGTTCAGCCGGTGGCGGCACTGCAAAGCGAATACTCGCTGTGGTTCAGAGAACCGGAAGCGGAAGTGATACCGACGCTGGAGGAACTGGAGATTGGATTTGTGCCGTTCAGCCCGCTGGGCAAAGGCTTTCTTACCGGGAAGATCGACGAGAATACGAAATTTGATAGCGGCGATTTCCGTAACATCGTGCCGCGCTTTAGCCCGGAGGCGCGGAAAGCAAATCAAGCGGTGGTTGATTTGCTTGGCAAGCTCGCTGCACAAAAGAAGGCGACGCCTGCGCAGATCGCGCTGGCTTGGCTGCTGGCGCAGAAGCCATGGATCGTTCCGATTCCTGGCACGACCAAGCTGACGCGACTGGAAGAAAATATTGGCGCGATGTCAGTTGCGCTGACGCCTGGCGATCTTCGGGAGATTGAGAGCGCTGTGTCGAAGATCACGGTGCAAGGGGCACGGTACCCGGAATATCTGCAGAAAATGGTCGGCCGCTGAACGCGGTCGTGTAGTTGCATTGACAGAAGGCGGAGATGAGGGGCTCTGGGTGGCCTACCCTTTGCGATTTCCAAAGGGTGGGCGCTCATCTCCACTTAAGTGTGTGTCACCCTCCAGAAACTAGTCTTGGCCGGGCAACGTCCTTCCCTTCTCGAAGTCCACTCATAGTCCTCTCCAGTAGCTAAGTGTGTGTCACACCACCCTCCCTGACACCGATAGGACAGAAAAGTTACGAGGCGGTGACAAACAGGCGGGGCCTACGTTGTTAGTGTGCTGAGCGGACTTGGTGCGGCCACTGGCACATTGCGCTACGGTGTTTCCGCGTCGTTCACGATCGGGTCAGAATTCCGCGAATACGATGGAAAGAAAAAATGGAGGCAAAGGAATGAATTCTAAATTTATGTTTACGAAGACGGTTCTTGTTCTTGGCTTGGCGACGTGCGGGCTTCCGAGCCTGACGCTCGCACAGCATTACACGCAAATAAACCTGGTTTCCAACACAGGCGATGCACCACTGAATGATCCCAACTTGCAGAATGCCTGGGGGCTTGTTGCCAGCCCTGGCAGCCCCTGGTGGGTTTCAAACAACGCGGGAGGCACGTCGACCCTTTATTCCATTGATGCAAGTGGTGCAGCGCACCTCATTCCCATTAATCCTGCGCCCGATGAGTTTGTAAAAATACCCAACGCGCCCAGCCAGCCTCCTCCGGGATCTCCAACTGGGATTATGTTTAATGGCAGCGCAACAGATTTTCTTCTGGCGCCAACGGCACCAGCTGTTTTTATTTTCGTTACCGAGGACGGGACGGTGCAAGGTTGGAATCCGGGAGTGAACCGCGCAAGTGCGGTGATCGTGGTAGATCACTCCAAGGTGCCCGATGCAGGAAATGGCGCGGTTTATAAGGGAGCGACCATCGTTGAAATTGATGGACGCAAATTTATCCTGGCTGCCAATTTCCGCAGCGGACGGATCGATATGTTCGACGCGACGTTCAAACAGGTTCACTTTTCCGAGGAGTTGTTTGAAGACGATAGCCTTCCCCGTGACTTCGCGCCGTTCAATGTGCAGGGAGTCGGACCAAATATTTACGTAACGTATGCGAAGCAGGATGCGCCCAGGCACGATCCGGTGAAGCCAGGCGAGCCGGGCGACGGCTTCGTGGATGTCTTCGACCGTCATGGAAAGTTGCTGCAGCGGCTGGAGCATGGCAATTGGTTCAATGCTCCTTGGGGCGTTGTGTGGGCCACGCCGGGTTTCGGGGAATTCAGCAACACCATCCTGATTGGCAACTTCCGCGGCGATAACATTTCTGCGTTTAATCCCGTCACTGGAGATTTTCTTGGCGATATGAAGAATCCGGACGGAAGCACGTTGAAGATTGACGGATTGTGGGCGCTCAGGTTCGGCAACGATGGCAGCGCTGGCCCGGCCACTACGCTGTTTTTCACAGCGGGTCCCAATGACGAGACCAACGGATTGCTCGGGACGCTTACGCCGGTTGCCGCTGAGAAGGCCGAGGCTGATGAGCAATAGGCACTAGAAGACAAAAGTTGCAAACGGTTCTCGGGAATCGAAAATCGACAAAATAAACCCTAGAAACGCGAGGGTGCTGCACCTTCGCGTTTTTTTTGTTTTAGATTGAGGCGGACTAGCGTTACGGCGGTTTAGGCTGAGGACTGATTTTCTATACAATCGAGTGGATGAAACTCACCGAAGTCGATCCGACTCTCTACAATTCTGATTTGCGTCCGATTCCAGCGGAGGAGCGCACCTGGGGCACTTATAACTACGCGTCGCTATGGGTGGCCATGAGTGTTTGCATTCCGACCTATATGCTGGCGTCGGGCCTGATCGCGGGCGGGATGAACTGGCTGGAGGCAATTCTGACGATACTGCTGGGTAATTTGATTGTTTTGATTCCGATGCTATTGAATGCGCACGCCGGGGCGCGTTACGGCATACCGTTTCCGGTATTCGTGCGCGCGTCATTTGGAGTGCGCGGAGCGAATGTGCCGGCACTATTGCGGGCGCTGGTGGCGTGCGGTTGGTTCGGCATACAGGCGTGGATAGGCGGGCAAGCAATTTACGCGATGTTGCTCGTAATATGGCCGGGCGCGGCAAACTTTCCTGGCGCCAACTGGATCTGTTTTTTCTTGTTCTGGGCCATCAACATGATGGTGATCTGGTATGGCATTGAAACAATCAAGTTGCTTCAGGGGATTGGCGCACCCTTCATGCTTGCGGTGGGATTGCTTTTGCTTTTCTGGATTACACACAAAGCTGGCGGATTTGGACCGGTATTGCGAACGCCGAACAAATTTCATAGCAATAGCGAATTCATGCGCTTTTTCATTCCATCGTTAACCGGGATGGTGGGTTTCTGGGCCACGGTAGCGCTGAATATTCCCGACTTTACACGCTATGCCAAGTCACAACGCGCGCAAATTGTTGGACAGGCACTGGGATTGCCCACGGCAATGACGCTGTACTCGTTCATCGGCGTTGCGGTTACGTCGGCATCAGCGGTGATTTTTGGCCAGGCCATCTGGGATCCGGTTGTTTTGCTGGGACGATTCAATCAGCCAGCGGTCGCGTTAATTGCGCTGGTGGCTCTGCTGCTTGCAACGCTTAACACCAACGTGGCCGCCAACGTGGTCTCGCCTTCCAATGATTTTTCCAATTTGCGGCCGAGCCTTATTTCGTTTCGTACGGGCGGGCTGATCACGGGCGTGGTGGGTATTCTGATGATGCCGTGGAAACTGCTACGCGATTTCAGTTCTTACATATTTGGCTGGCTAGTGGGTTGTTCGGCGCTGCTTGGTCCGATTGCAGGCATCATGATTTGCGATTATTACCTGGTGCGGCGGCGACAGCTGAGGGTCGAAGATTTGTATCGCAGGGGTGGAGCGTATGAATACCGGCATGGGTTCAATCCAAATGCTATCGTGGCACTGGTCGCGGGAGTAACCGTCGCGTTGATTGGCCTGATGGTGCCGACGTTGCGCTGGCTATACGACTACGCGTGGTTTGTCGGGTTCCTCATTTCTGGAGGGTTGTATTTTCTATCGATGGCGGCGAATTCCAAAAGTTCTGACGTGGCGCGCCAGTGACTCGCAGTTAAAAATAAAAGGGACTTGACGCCGCCTACGTCTCGTCGCGTTGCGGACGGCCAGTGCATCGGTGAGGTAATTCCCTGCCTCGAGTACAACGCAACTGTAATCATTTCTTAGGAGACTTCGGCTAGTTCTAGCGAATACGCGGCGGCCAAGCTGGCCCGATATAATCTGGTATGGAAACTGATGCCCATCGACCGACGTGGAAGACGCTGCTGGCCTTTGCGATTATTTATTTTGTGTGGGGATCCACATTCCTGGCAATTCGTGTGGGCGTGCGAGAAGTTCCGCCGCTGATACTGGCGGCAATGCGATTTTTTGTGGCGGGCTTCGTTCTTTATGTATGGATGATGGCGCGGGGCGAGCGCTCACCGAGCGGGCGCGAATGGCGGTCCGCATGTTTACTCGGGATGGTGATTTTCGTCTTTGATTACGGACTGTTGTTCTGGGCCGAGCAGCGGGTGCCTTCTGGCATCGCGGCTGTCATGCTGGCCACCATCCCGGTTTTTATGGCGCTGTCGGAAATTATTTTTTTGCGGACGCAGACGCTGACGGTTCGTTTGGTGCTGGCGCTTTTGATCGGGATTGGAGGAGTGGCGGTGCTGATGAGCCGCTCACTGAACCTGGGCGGAGCGCCGATCGACAAGTTGGGTGCGGCTGCGCTTATTTTTGCATCGGTGAGTTGGTCGATAGCGTCAACGCTTGCTCGCAAGCTGCCGTTGCCGCCTTCCAAAGTGATGAGCTCGGGGGCACAGATGCTGGCCGGCGGAGTTTTTCTGACACTCGCGGCGGCGGCGCTGGGCGAATTTCGTAATTTTCATCCCTGGAGCGTGTCACGGGCGGTGTGGTGGTCGCTGCTGTACCTGATTGTTGCGGGGTCGATTGTTGGTTTTACTGCTTATGTGTGGCTGATTCATCATGAATCGCCGACAAAAGTAGGAACGTACGCGTACGTGAATCCGATTGTGGCGGTGCTGGTTGGATATTTTCTAGGAGGCGAAGCGCTGAGCCAGCGCACGATCCTGGGGACTCTGTTTGTTCTGATCAGCGTGGTGGTGATTACTACCATGCGGGCGAAGAAGCAGGTGGCCGCACTACCGGTAGAAAATACGGCGGACGCTGTGAAGTCGTAATGCGCTGGGCGGGCCCTAAGGAATTTGGTTTGCCGCAGCATTTCTCGACATTTCTCAACATTTTTCGACATTTATCACCATTTTCCAGCTGGGAAACCTTGACTTGAACTGACACGGGGCCTAGACTTTTGTGCGTAGACGTATCCCTTCCGTAGATAGATGTGAAAGACAGTATGCGCATTTTAGTGAAGCTGGCGGTTGTAATGGGATTACTGGCGCCAGTCGCGTTAGCACAAAAGCCGGCTCCTGCGCCCGCGCCCCCCGCACTCCCTGGCCGTGCCACGAATCCCGCTCCGGTGAGTTCGCAGACCGACCAATCGGGACAAGATCTGGTGATGTTTCTCCTCGGACGGGTGACAACCACCGACGGGACAGCAGTTCCCCATGATGCGTTGGTCGAGCGAGTCTGCAACTCTGGGGTGCGTCAGCAGGTGCATGCCGGTGCGCGCGGCGAGTTCAGCATGAAACTTGGGTCAAAGACTGACTCTTACGTCGACGCTACCGGTGACGACCCTTCGCAGAATAGCGTGAACAGTAACAGGGATACGGAGATGGGAATTCCGCGACGCGCGTTGGCGACCTGTGAGCTACGCGCTTCGGTTTCCGGTTTTAGTTCCAGTGTCATCAGCCTGGTGGACCTCTCGGGTTCCCTTAGCACGGTTGACGTAGGCGCTATTGTGATTCACAACCGTTCGAAGGTCGAAGGCCAGACAATAAGCGCCTCTGCGTACAACGCGCCGAAAGATGCCAGGAAAGCTTATGAGAAAGGGCTGGTGGCCGAGAAGAAGGGCGACCTTACCAATGCTCAAAAATATTTTGGAAAGGCAGTAGAGATCTACCCAAAGTATGTGAACGCCTGGTTTCAGTTAGGCACCGTTTTAAAGAAGGAACAGCAGAAGGATGCCGCCAGCACGGCGTTTACCAAAGCCACGACTATCGATGCCAAGTTCTTGCCGCCTTATCTGTCGCTGGCGTTAATGGCCTACGAGGCAGAAAATTGGCCGCAGGTCCTTAATTATACAAAGCACATCATGGATCTCGATCCGTTGAGTCGTGTTGCTGGTTACGTGTGGGATCTTGATCCGTTGAATTACACGGATGCGTATTTTTATAACGCGGTTGCAAATTACAAGCTCGACCAGTTTGCAGCCGCTGAGAAGAGCGGACTCAAGGCGGAACAAGTCGACCTGCCAACACATTTTCCGCAAGTGCATCTTTTACTGGCTGAAATATTTGCGCGAAAAAAGAACTACGCTGCGGCGATCTCCCAGATAAAAACTTACCTGGAGCTAATTCCGAATGCGAAAGACGGGGACGAGGTACGGCGAAGGCTGGCAAAATTGGAGCAGCTCAACGGCTTGGTGTCAGCCAGTGAAAAACGCGATCAGGACTGAGCTATTGGTAAAAATGGCTCACAGACCGCACTAGGTCGCGTTAATGCCTCTCGTCCTCGTCGTTCACAACTTCCAGACGTTTGATGGCCACCGGACGCTGACTGTAAAATAATTCAAAGGCAAGTATCTATGAGCCAGGCGCCGAAGTGGTTCGAGCGCAAATTTGAGTTTTCGTTTCCGGTCGAACTGTTTCCGAATTTGTGCGCGCGCCTGCGCTGCACGCCGGCCAGACTTGAAGAGTCGCTTCGTGGCCACTCACACGAAATACTGAGCAGGAAAGTTCAAGGAAAGTGGTCGGCGCAAGAACACGCGGGGCACTTGCTGGAGCTCGAACCGCTATGGCTGGCGCGCGTGGGCGATTACGTGTCGGGCAGCGGGCAACTTACCGCAGCAGACTTGACGAATACAAAAACCGACGAAGCGAATTTTAATGCGCGGCCGGTGGAAGAAATTCTGACGGGCTTCCGCGGCGCAAGAGACAGACTGTTGAAGAGTGTAGAGAAATTGGATGTGGCGCTATTTGCGCGGGCTATACCGCACCCGCGCTTGAGGGTACCGATGCGGCTTGTGGACCATTTGTATTTTGTGGCCGAACATGATGATCATCATCTGGCGCGAATATGGGAATTGGTTAAAACGAGCGGGTAGCGGGCTTGCCTGTCAGGGCGATTCGGATGCGAGGCGATTCCATGGAAGTCACATCGTACGCGAACTTAATCTATAAGGCGTCACAGTCCGATGGCTCGGGCGAGCCAAACGCCTAGTGCGGCGTAAACTCCAGCGACCCAATCGTCGGCCATGATTCCCCATCCACGTGGGAGTGACTCGGCTTGGCGCGCGGGAAATGGCTTCCAAATATCGAACACGCGAAAAAGGACGAACCCTAGCACCAAATATTTCCAGCCAAGCGCCGACTGGTAGGTGATGAAGCCGGGTTGAGGCGGGGCCCAAGAATTTGTTGTTCTCCACCATACCGGTAAGGCGGAGCCTAGCACGAGGGTGAGATGTTGCCCGGAGACCTCGTCAATGACCACGCGTTGAGGATCTTTTTGTTGCCAGTAGCGGCTCGCACGACCGGCGGTCCAAACACCAATCGCGGCTAGCACGACAGCTATCACGCACTGCATGACCAAGAGGGGGTCCACCTGCATTCGGGGCGTATAGATGACTTGAAAATCCTCTACTGACAGGGCCGCCAGCACTTGATAGACCGACAGAGCGAGAGCGAGGCCGGCCAAGGAGCCGAAGGTTCCGGGGGCCACGGGAATATAGCCGAGGCCGCAAACGGTGGCGACAAATAAGGTGAAGCGCGGCTTGCGTGTTCGCGATTTGACTGTCGGCGCTTGAGCAGCAGAGGGCTGAGGATTTTCCTTCTCACTCATGCGGGCGAACCATAGATGTTATGAAGGTTAGTTCTGACGAGATTGCAGATTTTTGCATGACTTGGCGCTGGGACACGGTTCCGCATATAAGAGCGCAATTCCGCCAGTTTACTTAGGACTTCGCTTTCTTCGAGAGCTTCGCCTTGCCAGAACTGTTGAGGGCCCTCGCTTGGCGAACGAGCGCCTTAAACGCGGACTCCTTAACTTTTTCGTCTTCGTGGATGTCAATCGCGCGGCGTGTGTTTCCGTCGAGACTTGAGTTGAAGAGATGGGCCGGATCCTTCAGAAACGCGCCCTTGGCAAAGGTGAGCTTCACGACATTCTTGTAAGACTCGCCAGTGCAGATGATGCCGTCGTGGGACCAGACCGGAGTGCCCCTCCACTTCCACTCCTCGATAACGTCCGGGTCTGCTTCCTTGATCAGCTTGCGCATTCTGCTGAGGGTTTCCCCGCGCCAGTCCCCGAGTTCGCCGATTCTTTTGGAGATGAGCTCTGATGCCGGCTGGCCTTGGATCGCGCTCGACTTTTTCATGTCCTCATCCTAGTTCCAGATATATTTGATTTGCAAGACAGTGGAGGAACGCTTTGATTCATTGCAACTTTGCGTATTCCGCAGTGGCTTGATTCAGGATGGGAATGTTGGGATCGGCATCTTTCCAGAGAGTTAGGAAAGCGTTGTAGGCGGCACGGGACTTGGGTATGTCCCCCATGAGGGCGTATGAGCGAGCGAGTCCGAGATGAGCCAGCGCTCCGATCGGTTCGTTGGCCACCACCCCACGCCAATCGAGGATTTTCTGAAACTCTGACGCCGCCTGAGATCCCTGGCGAGCAGCGAGAAAAGCCTGGCCTCGAACATAGACTGGATAGAGGTTGGTCCAGAAGGTGCTGTTGCCGGGAACGCCCAGGTCATAGGGCGAGGCGGCGGCCAGGGCTTGAACGGCCTTCGCTGCATTTTCAGGGGAACGGTCAGAGGCGTTGAGAAAAAGTTGGGCGCGAAGAGTCGGCAGATAATTAAAGCGCATAACAGTGTCATCCGGGAAACGTTTCTCCAAATCGTCGGCAAGCGCTTGAGCGCGAGCCGAATCGCTAATCACAGCAAGCGCTAAAGCGGCGACGTACTGCGCATCGCGACCGTTGGATTTGGCGAGCGTGGTGGCGACGTGCTGCCTTGCCTCCTGAGCGTTTCCGTAGAGGGCTTCCCAAAGCGCCGCAGCAGCTCCGCAACCTGCCTCCATCTCCTTTTCGCCGGCCTGGCCAGCGGAGGTTGCCGCCTGGCGAGACAACTCACGCGCAGAGGCGAGCTTGCCAGAGTAGGCGGCGGTACTCGCTTCCAGATAGAGCATCACATTTTCTTTTCCAGGTTTGCCCGACGCCCACGAAACCTGCTTAGCCATGCTGCCCGAATCGCTCTTCAGGAAAGCGAGCTGATAGAGATAGAGCCGCAGGTCGGCGGAATCGAGATTCTTTGCCAAAGCTTGGTCGGCGGCTGCACGAGCCTCGTCAAACCGATTCAGATGAATAAACGCCGAAACGACATTGCCGGAATTTAAACTCTCCGAGGGAGCCAAACGGACCGATTCGCGAAATTCACTCAGGGATTTTTCGTGCTGCCCGAGAGTTTGATAAATAACACCGAGGTTTAACGGGGGCACCGGCTCACGCGGATAGATTTGCGCCCAGAGTTCATAAGCCTGGCGAGCTTTCTCCATGTCTCCGGTGACGAAGTGATAGTAGTGAGATTCAACATAGAACTTTTCCCATTCACTGACTCGCGACCGCAGCTCGTAGGCTTTCGAGGTGTTCTCGGCGGATAATTTTTTTTCGCCAAGATTGTGATACGCGGTACCTAACATCCCGTACGCCATGGCGAATTTTGGGTCGAGCTCGATGGAGCGCTTCAGCAGCGGAACAGCGGCGGTGTAGTCTCCCCTTCCTTGCATGGTCATTCGTCCCAGGCTGTAGGCCTGGAGAGCCTCGAGAGATGGGGTAGTGGCTTGCTCGATGGGAGTGTCCAGTTTCTGGACGGTTTTGAGAGACTCTCCGAGTTTTTCTCGCAATTTTGTGGAAGCTTCGCCGAGGGCCTTCAGGACATTTTCTTTTCCGTTGGCAGTGACCTGCTCTTGGGCCAGGTAATCACCGGTCTGACAATTCACGGCACTCACGCCGATCACGTACTGGCTGCCCAGGTTAGAAATGGAACCGCTTAAGTAGGCTTTGCTTCCGGCGCGTTGGCACAGGTCGCTGATAATTGCGGATGACAGTTTGGCGTCAGCAGGTTGGCCCATGAGCCGCAAAGTTTGCTGGATGCGTTGCTCGGAGACCAAGCTTAAGAAAGGCGATTGCTGTAGCTGCGCGGCCAGGCCTTGACGCAAGGTGTCGTCGAAAATGGGGTCTCCGGTTTTGTTGTTAAAGTCCGCCAGAAGGATGGTGTCGGCGCGGCTCAAGGCATGAGCTGGGTGCGCGTTGTAATACCAACCTGCCACAGCCAAAAGAATTACGAGCGCTGCAATACCGCCTGCGAATTCTTTCCAACGGGAGCGAGGCGGGAGACGCGGAGGAACAAAGTCAGAAACCGTTATGTTGCCGGTTTCCACCTCACGTTTCAGTTGCTGCAAATCTGAGCGAACCGCGGCGGCGCTGGAATAACGCTGTGATTTGTTTTTTTCAAGACACTTGCTGATGATTTCTTCCAGCCTCGGGGGAATTTCAGGATTTGCAACGCGAATGGAAACGGGAGCGCGGGTGAGGATGGATTCGATGATTACTCCACCGGTGCGGCCACCGAAAGCTTGATTCCCGGAGGCCATCTCGTAAAGCAGGAGACCAAAAGCGAAAATGTCCGTGCGGGCGTCGAGGTCATCGCCACGAATTTGCTCGGGCGACATGTACGCGGGAGTGCCACTGATGACGCCGACGAGGGAGACGGCTTCTTGCGCCTGTTTGGAAGACGTATCTCCGGAATCGAGATGGGGGAACTCTTTGGGAAGAAGCTTGGCCAATCCGAAATCGAGAACCTTGGCTTGGCCACGTTTAGTAAGGAATACGTTGGAAGGCTTGATGTCTCGATGGATGATGCCGGCGGAGTGTGCCACATCGAGCGCGTCGGCGATCTGAATGCCAAGTTCAAGAACCTGCTCGACAGAGAGAGGCTGGTGATGGATATGTTGACTGAGAGTTTCACCGTCAATAAATTCCATGGCGATGAAAGAGTGGTGATCCTGTTCGCCAACGTCATAAATGGTGCATATGCCCGGGTGATTGAGAGCGGAAGCGGCGTGGGCTTCGCGGCGGAAACGCTCCAACGCCTGGGGATCCTGCTCCATGTGATCGGGGAGAAATTTCAGAGCCACGAGGCGATCAAGGCGGGTGTCCACGGCTTTGTAGACCACACCCATGCCGCCAGCTCCGAGTTTTTCCAGAATGCGATAGTGAGAGATGGTCCCGTCAATCATGGCGAGCCCGTCGTTAAAGCCGACGATTCAAATCACAGGGTCTGATCGTTAAGAGTGTCATCCCCGGCGGATTTTGGCCTATCGACCTTGGGAGGTTTTGGCGACCCTAGCATATTGAGCACGCGGGCCCCCTCTCCGTATGCGTTCAAGTCGAGAAGCGATTCCAGTTCAAAGGTTACATTCTTGCTGCAAACGGTGCAGACCAGTGCGCCATAGGCTGCGCCGTCTTTTGGGACGAACATGTTGTAGCGCATGACGCGGTCGCAGCAGACGGGAACCCAGACGTTTGTAGACTGCACAGGATTCATGAATCACCCACGCAACAGCAATTGCCCCGGATTGTACACCAAACCGTGTTGGCCTCTCGGGAACAAAATTGGAGAAAGGACGCGAGGGAGCGGGGGAAGTTGTGATTGATGTGCAGCGACTTCTAATTCGTGCAGCCACCTCAGGTGTGAAGTAGAATGCTTCTCTATTTCCATTTTTAGAGAGACTGAGAAGCGTGTAGCAGGAGGTATTTTGGTGATACATAACTTGAGACCTTTGGTAGTGGGAGCGGTCGCAGGAATTTTTGCAGCTGCTGCAGGAGCACAGCAAGTGCCAGACGCGCTGCGAGTGCCGGCCAATGAGCAGTTGGTGGTGCAGGTGCACGCCAAGGGCGATCAGATTTATTCGTGCAAAGTGGATGGCGCGCAAGCGGCTTGGACGTTGAAGGCACCCGAGGCGCAGCTGTTTGATAATGACGGCAAAACTTTCGGGAAACATTTCGCCGGGCCGTCGTGGGAGGCGAGCGACGGGAGCCGGGCAGTGGGAAAAGCGGCGGCCAATGCGCCGTCGCCGGACGCGAACTCCATTCCATGGTTGCTGGTGAAAGTGGTGAGTCACGAAGGACACGGCGTGCTGACGCCTGTAACCTCAATTCAGCGCATCAACACCAAAGGCGGCAAAGCGTCCGCAACTGGGTGCGATGCCGGGCATGCGGGGCAGGAAGTGCGCGTGGCGTATTCGGCTGACTACCTTTTCTTTGCGCCGAAATAACTAAAACACTCGCCGAGCGGCCGTCAAAGTGGGTAATAGCGAATGTGGTTGCACGCAACTATCGAAAGCAGCCATGGCCCCCACCCGTTTCTGAAGATGAAGGGCGCGACCAATTTGACTTAGCGCATAGCTGTTCGTTGGGGCCGGCCCTAAAAACAGAACGCTGGCTCACAATTATTTCTGAGCCAGCGTGATCGATGATCGATGAGCACTTCAACCAATTCGCGTGTCAGGCGGCCGCTTTCGCTGCGGTTTCCTCTTTGAGGCCAAGTACGACGCGGCCCTTTACCTGGCCTTTTTTCAGGCGAGTAAAGACTTCGTTGATGGATTCTAGTGGCAAAACCTCAATGGTGGCCTTCACTTTACCATCTGCGGCAAACGCCAGGGACTCTTCGAGGTCCAGACGAGTGCCAACGATGGAGCCACGTATCGTATAGCCGTTTAGAACGACGTCAAAAATCGAAACAGGAAATTCTCCAGGCGGCAGACCATTCAGCACGCAAGTCCCACCGCGACGAAGCATACCAACGGCTTGTTTGAAGGCGATCGGCGAAACAGCGGTTACCAGCGCTCCATGCGCTCCGCCAATTTGTTTTTGGATTTCCTTGGCTGGGTCCTGCGTTTTCGCATCAATCGTTATTTCAGCTCCGAGCTTGCGAGCCAGCGCCATCTTCTCCGGTCCCAGATCGACGGCCGCGACGTGCAGTCCCATGGCCTTCGCATACTGGATCGCCACGTGGCCGAGACCGCCTACACCGGAAATCACAACCCATTCGCCGGGTCGCGATTCCGTCATTTTCAATCCTTTATAGGTGGTGACGCCTGCGCACAGGATAGGAGCAGCGTCTACGAAGGAGAGGTTTTTGGGAATGCGTCCCAAGTAGTCAGCTTGGCCCAAGGCGTACTGCGCGAAACTTCCGTTCACCGAGTAGCCGGAGTTTTGCTGCTCCGGGCAGAGCGTTTCCCATCCGGCAAGGCAATAATCGCAATGCCCGCAAGCGCTATGGAGCCATGCGATACCAACGCGGTCGCCTTCCTTTAAGTGGCGAACACCCGGCCCGAGAGCTACGACAATTCCTGCTCCTTCGTGGCCCGGGATGAGCGGCATGATTGGCTTGACGGGCCAATCGCCGTCAACTGCGTGGAGGTCGGTATGACAAACTCCGGTTGCAAATACTTCTATCAATGCCTGGCCTGGGCCCGGAGTTGGAACTGGGACTTCTCGCACGGTTAACGGTGCGCCAAATTTTTCAACAACGGCGGCCTTCATGGTTTTTGGTTTTGTCATTTTTCATCTTCCTTTCGCCGGAACTTGATAACCATGACTCTAGCTGCGGTTTAAGTAGAGGTATGTATCATTCGGCACAGCTGGGTGTGACGCGGATCACAGATGGAGTTCGGGGGCTGAAGCCCGCGATCTACAGAACGGAGAACGAGCGCTCACTGTGGCGCCTGAAGCCGCGACCTACATGGCTTAGGTGCGTCGCGAAGTACAAATCCTAGAGTGTGATAAATTCGGTGCCGCGAGGTACAAACGAATGGATTTTTTGGTGCGCTTGGTCTCAATGGTTGGGGTCGCATTATTTGCGACGGGTGCGGTGTGTGCACAGGCAGAGACGCCTTCCAAATATCCGGTCACAGAGGGCGACTATGTCGCGCACGACTTCAAGTTCAAGTCGGGCGAACAGCTTCCAGAGCTGCGTTTGCATTACAAGACGCTGGGAAAGCTGGCGCGTGATGCGCAAGGTCGCGGCACAAACGCGGTGCTGATCCTGCATGGAACCGGGGGATCAGGCCAACAATTTTTGGCGCCACAATTCGCGGGAGAATTGTTTGGTCCTGGGCAGCTTCTGGATATCAATCGCTACTTCATTATCCTGCCGGATGGAATTGGTCACGGGAAATCTTCGAAGCCGAGCGATGGGATGCACGCACATTTTCCTGCGTACGATTACGACGACATGGTGGCTGCGCAGCATTTGCTCGTTAGCGAAGGGTTGGGGATAAAACACCTGCGGTTGATCATGGGCACTTCGATGGGCTGTATGCATTCGTTTGTGTGGGGCGAGACTTATCCGGACTTTGCGGATGCTTTAATGCCCATGGCGTGCCTGCCGCTGCAAATTGCGGGACGGAACAGGGTGTGGCGAGAGATGTTGATGGATGCTATTCGCAAGGACACGGCCTGGAATGGCGGCGAGTACAAGGAGGAGCCTGCCGAAGGGTTGCGGACGGCGCAAGATATTCTTGTCATTGCGGGAAGCGCGCCGCTGGTAATGCAGAAGACGCTGCCCACTCGCGATGCTGCGGACAAGTATGTGGAAGAAGCGGAGAAGCGCGCCAGTACACTCGATGCGAACGATCTGCTTTACCAGGTGAACGCTTCGCGGAACTATGATCCTTCGCCGCAACTGGAAAAGGTCACGGCGCCTATGATGTGGATCAACTCCGCTGATGATTTCATTAATCCGCCCGAGCTGGGGATCGCGGAGAAGGAAAGCAAGCGACTGAAGAACGGGACTTTTGTTTTGCTGCCCATCAGCGAGCTGACCCATGGGCACGGCACGCACACTTGGGCCGTAGCGTGGAAGGACTATTTAAAGCAACTCTTGGATAAGACCGCGCATTGATCAGGCGCTGGATGCGGCGGATTTATCGAAGGACTTAATGGCGACGGCCTCGTCGTCGAGTACGTCGAACACGGTGTACAACCTGGTCATTTGCAACAGGTCGTGGACTTTCTTGGTAAGGTAGACAAGCTTTAGTTCTCCGCCGTCGTTTCGAACGCTGGTGAAGGCGCTGACGAGCGTGCCCAAGCCTGCGCTATCGATGTAATCGACATCGGCGAGGTTCAGAAGAATTTTTTTCCGGCCTTTAGCGAGCAAGTCGCGGATGACATCGCGGACCGCGGCAGAGCCTTCACCGAGCTCAATCCGACCGTTAATTTGTACAACTTCCACGCAATCGATCAGTCGTGTGACTATCTTCATCGGTAATCTCCCAGGAGATTCATCATTCGAAGAACGCTGCCTTGAAGGTATAGCGGATGAGGGCCTGAGTACAACTTCGTTTATGGCGAATTCGAGAAAAAACAGAGGCGCGTGGGAGACTCACACGCGCCTTGCTTTTTTACAGATTAATCTTTCGTGTACCTCAGGGATCACCTCCTTAGTCAACTGGAGTGTCGACTGATTCGATTATAAAATTAATTTTGGGGAGTTCAAGGAATAAAGTTGGAGGGCGAGGGGCGTTCCGGTATGCGACTGAGGCAGGAGGACTTATTTTATGGCGCGCACTAAAAAAAGGAAAGCTGGCGTTGGCCGAGCGGCTGGGAAAGGCCCGGGTGCTGCGAATAAGGCTAAGCGTCCCGTGAGTCGAGGAAAGCATGGCTCGGTTAAGGGCGGTCCGAGGGACGTAGATGAATGCTTCGCGCGGGTGCCTGACTCGGCGCGGAGCAGATTGCAGCAGATGCGGGCGGCGATTCAGTCGGCGGCGCCGGCGGGAGCGGTAGAAATAATTAGCTACAAGATTCCGGCCTTCAAGACGAAGAAGATATTGGTTTGGTATGCGGTGTTTGCGGAGCACTGCAGCTTGTTCCCTACCGCATCGGTTATAGAGGAGTTCAAGGACGAGCTTTCGGGATATACGACATCGAAAGGGACCGTCCAATTTCCAAATGACAAAGCATTGCCGACGGGGCTGATCAAGAAATTGGTGAAGGCGCGAGTGGCGCAGTCCGAGGAGGCGCAGCGAAGCTGAGCCTTGCTGGTTTTGCTGGCGGCGGGAGCCGGTACTTCCTGAAGTGTAAACACGATCAAGGCCATGAACCTCGCGGAAACCGCAAGGTTACCGCGACCCGCCGTCGCACGAAGACCGTGCGAGGGACCGTTTTGATGAGAGCTTTTTCTTGGCTTAAGCGACGGCGAGAGTCGTCAAACCTGAAGATCACGGGACAACTTACGAGGAGACATTTTGGCTCTTGCACCCGGCCAATGAGTGGTAGAATTGGCTCAGGGTGAGAGACAATGCTTCCTCTTCATCTCCAGTCTGAAAGTCACGTTCCTCTATATATACAACTGCGCGATCAGCTGCGGGCGCTGGTGCATGCAGGCGATTTGCGTCACGGCGACCGCATTCCGGCCAGCCGCGAACTGGCCAACATGCTTGGGGTGCATCGCACTACGGTGGCCAATGCCTATGCAGAGCTGGAGTCCGAGGGGTTGATCCAGGGGCATGTGGGGCGCGGAACATTTATTAAAAGGAACGGCAATGGGTTAAAGATTACGCCCCCTGCCCCACCGGTGTTGAATGGCAGCCAGGGGATTCGCTGGGAGCTGCTTTTTGCGGATGAGCGCGGCGAAGAAGTGTTGAGCCGGTTGACGGCGAGCGCGCCGATGGATGCTTTGTCGTTTGTGATGGCGCGGCCGGCGCAGGAATTTTTCCCTATTGATGAATTACAACACTGCGTCAATGCGGTGCTTCGGAATGAAGCGACAGATGTGCTGAATCTTGGACCTTCAGATGGATATGCGCCTTTAAAGTTGGCTTTGCTAGAGATGCTGGGGCGCGAAGGGATTGCTGCTAAAGACGAGAATTTGCTGATCACGGATGGATGCCAGCAATCGCTCGATTTGATCAGCAAAGCGTTCGTACGCCCGGGCGATTCCGTGATTCTGGAGAACCCCACGTATCCGGGGGCCGTGGCAATTTTTCATGGAGCACGGGCGCGGTGTCTCGCGGTGCCAGTGAAGACCCACGCGGAACCGAACAGCGAGCTGGGTGTGGACATGGAGGCGCTGGAAGCGACGCTGGCGGCCAATCGCGTAAAGCTGATTGTTCTCACGCCGGATTTTCATAATCCGACGGGGACATCCATGTCCTTGGCATCGCGGCGAAGAGTTCTGGAATTGGCGGCGCGGCACCAGGTCCCGATTGTTGAGGATCATATTTATGCGCGATTGCACTTGCAGGAAGAGCGCGTACCGTCGCTCAAGCAACTGGACCGGGCGAATCTGGTAATTCATATCGACAGCTTCGCGAAGGTGGCGTTCCCCGGATTGCGAGTGGGGTGGATTGTGGCACCGGCGGCAGCTGTGGAGCGGCTGCGACTGGTGAAGCAGACGACCGATCTGCACACCGACCAACTGGCGCAAGCGACGCTGGCGGAATTTTTGCGCCGCGGGCTTTTTACCAAGCATCTGGCAAAAATGCGGAAGGTTTATTCCGCGCGGCTGGAGGCGCTGGATCAAGCTCTGCGAAAACACATGCCGGAGGAAACGCGCTGGACGCGCCCCGAGGGTGGGATGTGTTTGTGGCTGGAGCTGCCGTTAGGATTCGATGCCAGCGAGCTGCTGATTCATGTGAAAGAACGAGGGGTGTTGTTCGCACCAGGACGGTATTTTTATGTGCAGAATCCTCTGCCGAACACGTTGCGATTGGGATTTGCGAGCCTGGATGAAAAGCAGATCACCCGTGGAGTAATAACGCTTGCGGATATGCTACGGGTGGAGATGCGCAAGAGGCAGCGTGGTGTGCGGCGCGCGGAACGCAGCCGTGTGGCGCTGGTGTGATTATTTTGTTAGAGAAAGGCTCGGAATAATTTGAGCGATACGATTACTTTGGCGCCGAATCCGGAAAACAAATGTTTCGGATGTGGCGGGGCGAATGATGGCGGGATGAAGTTGACGTTTACGCAGGACAATGTCGGACGGCGAATTGTCGGACGATTTGTTCTGGGGCCGCGGTATCAGGGTGGCGGCGGCATGGGCCACGGCGGAATTATCGCTACCCTGCTGGATGAGGCGATGGGGAAAGTTTGCCGGTTTCGCGAGGTGCGGGCGGTGACGGCCGAGATGTCGATTCAGTTTTTGAAGCCGGTGCGGGTGGATGAAGAAATTATCGTCGAAGCCCGCGAAACGAATTTCGTGGGGCGAAATATTTTTCAGAGTGGAGAGATTCGAAATGCCGCCGGTGATGTTTTAGCGCGCGGGACGGCAAGGTTCGTAATTATGGCTCCGAAGCAATAATTACGGGGTTAGAAATTCGAGATTCGAGGTTCGAGGATTCAAAGGCGAGATTCAAAACATCGAGGGGCCGATTTTTCGGGACCGGCCATCTAATTTGCGGAGAGCGAGAGGAGAAGTTCATGGACGCGAAAAAAGTAAATGGTAGCGCCAACGGAAACGCCGGGCCTAAGGAATGGCGCGTGAAGGTGGGCCTGGCGGAGATGTTGAAAGGTGGCGTGATCATGGACGTCACCACCGCAGATCAGGCGAGAATCGCGGAGAAGGCCGGTGCGTGCGCGGTAATGGCGCTGGAACGGGTACCCTCGGATATTCGCAAAGAGGGTGGCGTGGCGCGCATGGCGTCCATCAAAGTGATTCGCGAGATTATGGCCACGGTGACCATCCCGGTGATGGCCAAGGTGCGTATCGGGCACTTCGCGGAAGCGGATGTATTGCAGGCGCTGGAAGTGGATTTCATTGATGAGAGCGAAGTGCTGACTCCGGCGGATGAAGAAAACCACATCTGGAAGCATGATTACCGGGTGCCTTTTGTGTGTGGCGCTAGGAATCTCGGTGAAGCGCTGCGGCGTATCGCGGAAGGCGCGGCGATGATTCGCACCAAGGGCGAAGCGGGGTCCGGTAATGTTGTGGAAGCGGTGCGACACATGCGCACCATCGTTTCGCAGATGAAGAAACTGACTACGATGCGTGACGACGAATTAATGCATGAGGCGAAAGAGTTGGGTGCTCCGCTGGATTTGATTCGGCAAATTGCAAAGACGGGAAAGCTGCCAGTACCGAATTTCTCTGCCGGCGGGATTGCTACGCCAGCGGACGCGGCTCTGGTTCGGAGACTTGGGGCGGAGGCGGTGTTCGTTGGTTCCGGGATTTTCAAGTCCAGTGATCCGGAGGCGCGCGCGAAAGCGGTGGTAAAAGCGACCACGCACTTTGACGATCCTAAAGCCGTGCTGGAGGCCCACGAAGAATTGGGCGAGGCGATGAAGGGTCTGGACATTCGACAGATGGAAGAAAAAGACATGATGTCCACGCGCGGGTGGTGAGGCGGTCGCGGCGTACGGCAAGAAATTAAGATCGGGGATCAGGACGTGAAGATCGGGATTCTGGCAGTGCAAGGCGATTTCGCGGCGCATGCGGCGATGCTTGAGGGCATGGGCATAGAGACGGTGGAAGTGCGCACGCCCGCAGATATGGAAGGATGCGCTGGGCTGATTCTTCCTGGAGGGGAAAGCACTACCCAATTGCAATTTTTGCAGGAGGAAGGGCTTTACGAGACGATCAAAAAATTTGCCGCCGATGGACACGCGGTGTTTGGGACTTGTGCCGGAGCGATTCTGCTGGCTACCGACGTGGAGAATCCGAAGCAGGAATCGCTGGGGCTGTTAGACATGACGGTTTTGCGCAATGGCTATGGGCGACAAATTGCGAGCGATGTTTTTTCCGCGAAGTCCACGCTGAAAGATGAACCGCTGGAGATGGTTTTCATTCGGGGGCCGATCATCGAGCGCACCGGGCCGGGGATTGAAATTCTGGCCAAACATGCGGGGAAACCAGCGATTGTGCATAAGGGGCGCTTGCTGGCTACTACTTTTCATCCTGAGCTGACTGCTGATACTACAGTGCATAAATATTTTTTGAAGCTAGCCGCGGAATCCGGCAATGGTTCGGGCAGGCGGAATGGCACAAAATCAAAAGCGATTAAATCGAATGGCAGTAAACGCGAATTGACGACCGCAAAGTCTTCTACGTGAAGAAACCCGCAGCGCAATCGAATTCCAAAGAAAAACAACGAAAGAGAGTACTCTTCATCTGCCTGGGTAATGCTTGCCGCAGTCCGATGGCGGAATCCGTTGCGCGGCGTGACGCGGCGGACGTGATCGTAGCATGTAGCGCGGGCCTTACGCCGCTGGGATTTGTGCCTGTTCTTACGATGCAGACGTTGGCGGCGAACGGATATTCCATCGAGGCTCTGTGTTCCACACCTATCACGCGCGCGGTGTGGGATGCCGCCGATATAGTGGTAAATATGAGCGGCATATCCAAAGAAAGCACGTTTACCGATTACGCGAAAGTCGAAGATTGGGATGTGCAGGATCCTTATGGAACCGATCCGGTTCTTTATCAGACAATCTATGAAGATATACGGCGACGGGTTGCGCAACTGGCGGAGCGATTGAGAAACGGTGCGGCGAACAAGTCGGCGAAATCGGGCGGCGAAGTTATCGAGGATCGCGGGAAATAAATGCGGGATAAAACCAGCGTCTCGCAGGAAGATTATCTGAAATCGATCTGGGAGATGCTTGAGGAAGCCCAGACACCGATCAGCGCGCGGCTGGCTGAAGACCTGCGGGTTACTCCGCCTGCGGTGACGGCGGCGTTGAAGCGCATGACACGCGATGGGCACGTCCGCGTGGAGCGCAGCGGGCGGATCGACCTGACGCGAAAGGGGCGTGCGGTGGCTGAGCGGTTGGCGCTGCGACACCAACTTGCGGAGATGCTGCTCACCGAAGTGATCGGGTTATCGTGGGCCAAAGCGCACGATGAGGCGGAGCGCATGGAGCATGCTATTTCTCCGGAGGTAGAGGCGCTGCTGCTGAAGCGTTTTGGGAACAAGAAAAGTTGCCCTCACGGAGTACCGATGCGCGGCGGAATCGCCAAACTGCGGCAACAAGGCGCCGTGCTGCTGGCTGAATTGCGCGCTACGGAGTCCGGAGAAATTGTTTGCGTGTATGAAAAGGACCGGCAATTCCTGGAATTTCTAGAGGGTTTGCACCTGCGACCGGAGACCAAGGTGGAAGTTTTGAAACGCGAGTACGACGAAACTATGACCTTGCGCGCCAACAATAAGCGCCTTCATCTTGGTAAACCGGCCACTACTCGCATCTGGGTTCGACGACTCCCTGCGTAAAACACGGCGGCCTTACTGCGAACAGTCCTTGCATAATTTTTCTCTTGGCACTAATTTATTCGCAATTCACGGGGCGCCTTTCCGTCCTCGATGCGCCCGGACACAGGAGAATGCGATGGGTGTTGCCAACAATTCTTTACGGGCTCGTTCCAGCCAGCGGCCAGCGGCTCGTGTCTTGGCCTGCGCGGCAGTTGCACTGGGCGTCGTTTTGCTGACATTTGTCGTTGCGCGAGGGCAGCAAAACGCGAATGAGGATCCCAGCTTTCGGAGATTGACGGATGATTATTGCGCGGCTTGGAGCACTGGAAACACTGATACGGTCGCCAAATTTTACGCGAACAACGACGATTTAATTTTTTACGATTTGGCTCCTTTCTCGTATCACGGATGGAAGGAATATGCGCCGGGGGTGCACAAAGCGTTGCTCGATGGGGCCGCTGAAATTAAACTCACAGCGGGCGATGATTTGCGCGCCACGACACGAGGGAGCGTTGCGTGGACTACCGTGCCGATGCACTTTCATGAGAAAACCAAAGATGGCAAGGTGATCGATGCGGACGTGCGCTACACGGGTATCTGGGAGAAGCGCGGCTCCAACTGGGTTCTGGTACACGAGCATATTTCTGCCCCGATGGCTGGGAATTAAAGATTGAATGGCGCTCGAGGAGTAGGAAGATTAACAAACTGAATGTTTGAAGCGCTGCGCTACTACTGGATCATTACCCGCGGATATCGGCTGAATCCGTGGAACAGTCCATACATTCGCTGGAGATTTGAAACTTTCTTCGGACCTGAAGCGGCTCCACTGGATGCGCGGAAATTCTTCAAGCTGTCCTGGAAATATCGAGCGCAAATGGAAGAGTTTATTGAATGGGTGGGAGAGCGGCGGCGAGAACAACGCGCTCATCGCTAGTTAACTGGCGGGCATGAATGATGAATGCGCGTGAACAACGGTTGAGGCCCGCGCTATAATCATTGCTGGAAGGAGGCGCCGTGAAAGAGCTGGCCATCCTCCAGAACACCGAACAACTTCACGAAGCGAACTGGTGGGAAGCGGAACCGGGCGGCCGGGTGCACTGCTACCTTTGTCCGCGTCATTGCCACATACATGCTGGGCAGGCTGGGTTTTGCTTCATTCGCGTGAACCGCGGGGGCAAGCTTTATAGCCTTGGTTACGGCTCGCCTGCAGCGCTGCAAATTGACCCCATCGAAAAAAAACCGCTGAGCCATTTTTTGCCGGGCAGCCGGGTGTTCAGCATGGGCACTGCGGGCTGCAACATGGGCTGTTTCTTTTGCCAGAACTGGGACATATCCAAGTCGCGACAAGACCAGGTGCGTTCGCAGCGCGTTGCGCCTGAAGATGTGCCGCTGCTAGCGCTGGAACACGGTTGCGAGTCGATTGCGTTCACTTATAACGAACCGACTATCTGGGGCGAGTACGTGATCGACATTTGCAGGGCGGCGAAGGCTCACGGACTGAAAACCGTGATGGTGTCGAATGGATATATTGCGCGGGAAGCGTTTCACGACATTTACGATCATATTGACGCCGCTAACATCGACCTGAAAGCGTTCACGGAAAATTTTTACGGGAAGATTACGCTGACGCATCTGCAGCCGGTGCTGGATACACTGCAGTGGCTGAAGAATGAGACGGCTGTGTGGTTCGAGCTGACCAATTTGTTGATTCCGACGTTGAATGACGGCGCGGAGGAAATTGCGAAGTTGTCTGAATGGGTGATGCAGCACCTAGGTCCGGATGTGCCGCTGCATTTCACTGCTTTTCATCCGGATTTCAAGCTGCAGGATAAACCGCCTACTCCGCCAGAAACTTTGCATCGAGCCAGGAAAATCGCGCTGGATGCGGGACTACACTACGTGTACGAAGGCAACATTTTTAGTGAAGGCGCGAATACCAATTGCCCAAGCTGCGGCGACCTGTTGATACGGCGCTCGTGGCACAACGTCTCGAAAAATAATTTGAGCGACGGAGCATGCCCTAGTTGTGGCTTAGCGATTCCCGGCGTCTGGCAACGCAAGAGCGCGGGCCGCTCCATGGATTCGGCCACAGGATCCGTCGCAGGTCGTTACGGGCACATTAATCTTTAATACTCCTCATAAATGGACTACATAGCCTACTTTCATAAAGACCGCAAATCGGATTTCGGAGTGAGTTTTCCTGACTTTCCAGGCTGCATAACGGCCGGAAAAACATTAGAAGAGTCCCGACGAAACGCCGAGGAAGCGTTGGCTCTACAGATCTCGGGGATGATCGAAGACGGGGAGACAATTCCGGAACCATCCACATTAGACGAGATCGCCGACGATCCGGCCAGGAAAGGTGCCGTTGCAATTCTAGTGAACGTTGATTGCGAGTAGAGGGAAGGGTCCTAGTTGGTGCGGGTAGGCTGGGGGGCGCCGGTTTGTTCGCCTGGGTTGAGGCGGCGGGCACAGAGGACGGTGAAGTCGATGGGATCGCATTGATAAATGTCGACGAAGGGTGGATCTGATGGGCGGACGACGTAGTTCCCTGCTTCCATTTCCTGAGCCTCGGCGGCGCTGGAGGCGATGATGGGGCTGCCTGGAACGACGCGGACATGGAACTGGGAGGAGGAAGGTTCATAGTTGGAATAGGTGAAGCAATGGCCTATGCAAGCGCGGTCTACGATGTGATGGACGAACTGAACGCGTGAATCCGGCGGGGACGTGACCGTCGGGATGACTAAAGTTCCAAAGGGCAATTTGGCGGTGAGGGATTCGGCGTGCGATTCAAGGCGGTTCAGCGTGGCAGTGTCGCGATAAAGTAGCGCAAAGAAAAATAACGAGCAAGCTAGTGCGGCGATGGCAGCGGGCTTGTTCGACCAAAGACTGCTGAGGATGCAGACGGTAAAAATGGCGGAGATGATGGTAAGACGGGAGACCAGCAAGCCAATCCATGCCGAATAAGGGCCGCCACGCAGGTTCTGCGGGAGAAGCGACGTCACGCAGAAAGCTACGAGGTATAATTCCACCGAGAAAGAAAAGGGACTTGAGGAGCTCGGCGCTCCGCCACGCTGAATGAATTCACTTGCCAGCCAAATAATGAAAATTGCGAGCAGGGCGTAGGCGACGAAACGGTAGCGAGCGCTGTAGAGGACAACCTGATCCAGGCCATTGAAAATGTAAAAAGGTTTTTCAGGCCAACTGAATTCGAAGTCCGACCAATTTTCCAGGTACCAATGGCCGGCAAAGAAGATTGCGATTATGGTGGCGGGGAGAATCAGTCGCCAAGGCCAGCGGATCTTCATTCTGATGAGCATGTAGGCCAGCGTCCCAGCGAACCACAGCGGGCCGATGGGGTGAGCGAAGGTCGCGAGCACGAACAATAGAATTGCTGCCAGCCAATCCCAACGTTGGGGTTCCTTCCATAAAATGGCTAAGCCAAAACAGGCGAGGCCGATGGACAAGTAATAATTGAAAAAGCCCATGTTAAAGGTGTAGCCGTACGCGAGCATGGCGATGCAGGGAGTCAGGAGCCAGGGCGAGCGCTCGCTGACGGCCGCGACGAAGGAAAATACTCCCCAGAAGAACGTCAGTACCGAGATGGCCACGACGATTTTGGGCCCAGCCACAAAGCCGAAAGCTTTGGCCGAATATAAAAGAAGAATGTCGAAAAGAACGTTGTACCACTGTGGCGTGAGGTAAAGTCCGGGCGCTCTTCCCTGCTGGACCAGAGTGGCGAGCCAGGCGTTAAAGGTGTGACTGGGGAGATCGCCAGCTTCAATGTGACGATGCCAAAAACACGGGATGATGACTACGGCGGAGATCGCGGCCATCAAGAGGATGTGTGTGCGCACGAATCGCAAGGCGCGCAAGAGAGCGTTGTTTGTTTCCGTCATAACCTGGCAAAGAAAATAGTTAGTACATGATGCATGGTTTGGATGCGATTGGGTTGTAAAATTCTGGACTTTTTGTGAGGGACTATTTAGAAGGCTTCGAGCTAGGAACCGACGATATTATGTCGCCGTGCAAAAAACGATAATTGAAACTTATTTGGAGGGTTGGCTTTCGCCCAGACGCTTCAGGCGATCGCGAAGACGGCGCTGCAACGGAGTTGGGGTGTTGGGATTGAAGGCTACTAAGTACCACAACGGTTGGCTGCGGTCTTTGCTCAGCCAGGTTAATGTCGGTGCATCAGCGTTGGGATGACGCGCAACATTTTCACGGATGGCGGCGTAGGGGTGCTTGGCTAGTTTGTTCAGCGTTTTTGAATTAGCGCGCGGATGTTCGCTGATGAGACGCAAGAGATAGAAATCTTCTTCAGGAGCTTGTTTGACAAGCTTTTCAAGCATGTCAGGCTTGGCGTCAGCGCTGAGGACCAGGCCGATTTTTTCGTCCCAGGCGGTGTTGATTTGATTTAGCTCGCGAGTGCGGGCGTGAATGAGTTCCTCGAGAATGCGGCGCTCCTGTTGCATGCGGGCAATTTGGAGCGATGTGCCTTCGAGAGAATCGAGAACGCGTAGAAGGTGTTGGCGTTCGCCAAAAACGATTTGAGAAGTGCGGGTGATGCCGCCCTTGTCTTTTTCTTTATGCTGTACCAAATCGGAACGTCGCATTCTTGCCGCTCCAGCCGGGCTTGTTGCCGGCGCTATGAATTCGTTCAAGGTTGAAATCAAGTGTGCAGCCCGGTTTTTTGTGCGTCGGACGCGGGCTGAGGAAATTATGGTATGTGCAGGGTGTAGGGTAAAGTTTGCTGCGGGGCTATGTGCCCGATTTGCTACGGAGCCGGGCCGGGATGAATTCGAGGAATGATGAATGCATTTTCAGAACATCGAGAAGAGCTGGAACGTTACGAGCAGATGTTTGGATTGGAACGCGGGCGGTTGGCGGTGTCGCTAGACCGGCTGACGAATGCGTTGGTACTTGTGGGGCAGCACGGAGTGTACTGCACAAGTAATAGAAATCCGATGGTGCCTGCGATGGACTTGGGGATTATTTCGATGGAATTAACGCACGCCAAGGAGTTGCTGCAATCGGTGATGGAAGAATTGCGCAAGAAGAAGGAAGCTGCCGGTTGAATAGATCCTACTGCGTAATAAGACCACCAGGAATCGCAGGATCAATTTTGACGGGCAGTAGACGCATCACATATTCATCAATGACACCAATGGTTCCAGCAGTCATAGAAAAGACCACAGGGATATAGTGCCTCAACCAACTCAAAATTCCTGGCACGAAATAAAATAAAGCCCCGACAATTAGAGCGAGTCGCAAAATACGAATTGTAAAGTTTCTTCTGAGACGGAGTAACTTATGGCATCGCGGGCAACGGAATGATCCCCACATCTCGACTTCTTTAGTTTGAAGAGCACTCCAACAAAATCGACAGTTCACGCGGTGATTCTGTGCCGATTAAAACAAATTACAAGAAAAAAAATACCAAATAATTATGAACGGATACAAATCCCGTTGAGGCGCGAAAATTCAGACGAAAATCAATCGCGCAACGCCTCGGCTGGATCAGTGCGTGTCGCGCGCCAAGCCGGTATGAAAGATGCTGCCAAGGCCGCGAGAGTCATGACTGCGAAGGCCGCGCCGAACGTGAGCGGGTCGCGAGGGCTTACGTTGTAGAGAAGTCTGCCGAGTAATCGCGTTAATGCGAGTGCCACCACGACGCCGAGAAGCGCGCCGCCGGCGGCTAACGCTAAGCCGCGCGATAGCACCAGCTGCACCAGATTCGAAGCATCTGCTCCAAGCGCCATTCGCAGTCCGAGTTCGCGTGAGCTTTGCGACACTGCATATGACATCACCCCGTACAATCCGATGACAGCGAGCAGCAGCGCCAAGGCACCTAAGACGCTCACCAAAGTTACGGCCACGAGTTGCGGCGATGTCGAGCGATCCAGTTGCTCTTGCAGGGTGATAAGTTCGTACGGGGCAAGGCTGGGGTCCAGCGCGTGTACCTCGCGGGCTAAAGTAACTGCTACCGTTTCTGGGCTCAGCGGCGTTCGAATAAACACTGCCGCACTGACGGAGAAATTCTGCCGCAGTGGCACATAGAAAAAGGGCGTTGCTGTCTCCCGAACACTGCGGTACTTAGAATCTTTTGCCACGCCGACTACCTGCATCCAGCGGTCCTTGACTTGAACACGCTCGCCGATCGGGTTTCTGCCGCGCCAGAACTGTGCAGCCATCGTTTCGTTCACGATGGCTACCAGCGCGCGTCTTTCGTCGTCCGCACGCGTAAATTCGCGCCCAGACACCAAAGGGATTCCCATGGTCGCGAAATAGTCCGGTCCCACTTCGTTGTACTCCACAGTCGGCCGCTCCTCAGGTGGAACTTCGTAGCCATCCACGGCGATTGGCGTGGAAGAAAAACTTCCATAGCTGAGCGGCGTCATTCTCGAAAAAACCACCGACTCAACGCCTGGCGTCGTCTTGACGCGATCAATTAGCTGATCTTGAAAATTCCGCGCGCGCTGGGCATCGTATTCCGCGGATACCAAGCCGACACCGGTGAACATTACTCCATGGGTCGAAAAACCGGGACTGGAAGTTCGAATTTTCTGCAGGCTTTGGGTCAGCAGCCCCGCGCCCACCAACAAAACGAAACTCAGAGACACTTGCACCACCACCAGGCCTGAGCGCACCCACGCTGTTCCACGGCTCCCGACCACGCTTGCCGAATCTGCTTTCAACGCCCCGGCAAGATCGATCTTGCGCGTCTGCATGGCGGGAACGAGCCCGAGCAGAAGAGTGGCAAGCAGGCAAACCCCAGCGCTTAAAAGCAAAACACGCCAATCAATTTCCCCGGGCAAATGCATGGCCACCCCACCCCGCGCCGGGAACAGCAAGACCAGCGCGTGGCGGCACCAGTGCGCCACGAGGAGTCCGCCGGCTGCACCAAAGGCTGACAGAATCAGGGTTTCGGTGAAGAGCTGCTTCACGATCCGGCCGCGGCCTGCGCCGATGGCCAGGCGCACGGTCATTTCATGACGTCGCGCAAACGATCTGACCAAAAGCAGATTGCCGACGTTGGCGCAGGCGATGAGCAGAACAAACACGACAACCGCCAGCATGATTTCGAGCGTGGGTAGCAAAGTACTAGCGTTGTTGAAAGGAGTTTGCCATAAGGCCCAAAGCTTTATGCTGCGGCCCCGGTTGGTTGCCGGGTAGTCGGCTTCCAGGCGCGTCGCTATGGACGAGACTTCGGTCTGTGCCTGCTCGATCGTGACACCAGGCTTAAGCCGCGCCAAGGCTTCAATCCATCTCGCGCCGCGATCCTCCAATTTGTAGCCGCCGTCTTCAAACACTTCCTCCATCGACGCCGGGACCCAAAACTGCATTGCCCAGCCGACAAAAGTCCCATAGAAGCCTTGCGGCGCGACACCGACAATGGTGTGCAGCACACCATCGAGTCGCTGCGTTTTCCCGATAATTTGTGGGTCGCCATTGAAGCGGCCTTGCCATAGCTGGTAGCTGATTACCGTTACAGGATGGGCATTGCGTCCTGACTCTTCGCCAGGCTCAAATCCGCGGCCAAGAATCGGGCGAACCCCAATAGCATCAAAATAATTGTCCGATACGATGCTCCCCGTGGCGCGCTCGGCGCGATCGCCGATATTAAGAGTAGCCCCAGTGATTTTGCTCACGAAAAATGAATCAAATAGCGTGCAGTTTCTCCGCAAATCGACGAAGTCTGGCCAGGAAAGACCAGTATGGCCGGCTTCGCCGGGTGCCGAACCCGTAAGAGCGAACAGGCGCTCCTGGTGAGTGACCAGCGGGTAAGGACGAAATAAAATTCCTTCGATCCAACTGAACACCGCAGCGTTTGCGCCGATGCCCAGGGTTAAGCAAAGCATCGCCAGGATGGAAAAACCCGGATCGCGCTGAAGCATGCGCAAGCCGAATCGCAAATCTTGAAGGGTGGTCTCAAGCATAGGCAGCCCTCTTTGGTCGCGGTAGAGTTCCTTGGTTTGCTCGACTCCGCCGAAGCTGCGAAGCGCCTCGTGCCGGGCGTCCTCAGCACTCATGCCTTTGCGTAGGTTCGTTTCCACGGCCATCTCCAGGTGCGAACGCAGTTCTGCGTCCAGGTCATCTTCCAGACGTTGCCGCCGGAAGAGTGCGGTGAGCCGGTGGATGAGCGTACGGAAAAATTCGCGCATGGCTAGGTAGTCCTTAACACCCGGTTGATCATTGCGGACATGCGATCCCAGCTCTCCACTTCCTCCTCGAGTTGCTTGCGCCCTGCACGAGTCAGCGAGTAATACTTGGCCTTGCGGTTATTTTCTGAAACGCCCCATTTGGAGGCGATCAAGCCGCGCTGCTGGAGACGTAGCAGTGCGGGATAGAGTGTTCCTTGATTAAGTTGCAGCAAGTCTTTGGAGACCTGTTGTATCCGCAGGGCGATTCCGAAGCCGTGCATCGGCCCGAGGGAATCGAGGGTCTTTAAGACCAACAAATCCAGTGTTCCCTGCAGAACTTCGCTTTTGGAAAGGGGCATATTCCCCTTTAGACGGCCAACATGAGAAAAGGGATGGTACTAATTGAGTTTTTGACAATCAACAGGTGTTTTGAATGAGCAGGGTCGCGTCCAGAACTTGCGCAAAAACACTGCAATCATGCTGGAGAAATGGCAGTTAGGAGATCAGGAAGGGGTTGGAATGGCGTTCGTTTCCGATGGTGGTTGCGGGACCGTGGCCGGGGTAGACGATGGTGCTGTCGGGCAATTGAAGGAGTTTTTCTCGCAGTGAATCCATAATTTGCGGCATCGAACCGCCCCATAAATCTGTGCGGCCGATGCTGCCTGCGAAAAGAGTGTCGCCGGCGTAAAGTTGCGGGGCGACTAGCGTGACGGTGCCTGCTTCCTGCGGGACATACAGGCAGACGCTACCCGGTGTGTGACCGGGGGTGTGAATGACGCGGGCTTGGTAGTCGCCCCAGCGGAGGGTGTCCCCTTCTTTCAACAAGTTGTCGATGTTGGTGAGCTCAGGCGCGGCGACGCCTAAAAACGCGGCTTGCATGTCCATGGCTTGATAGAGCGGCAAATCCTCCTGATGCATGAGGACCGGGGCGCCGGTGAAGCGATGCAATTTGCTGAGTCCGCCGACATGGTCGATGTGCGCATGAGTACTGACGATGGCTTTTACGGTGAGCTTGTGGCGGCCGAGTAAATCCATGATGCGAGTTACTTCATCGCCAGGGTCGATGACCAGAGCTTCGCGGGTAAGGGGGTCGCCGATGATGGTGCAATTGCATTGCAGCATGCCTACCGGAAGAGTGATGTGGATCAGCTCGCGAGGTGTGGCGGATTTGCTCCCGACAGATTGCGGTTCGGTCATCTGATGATGTCCATGAGTGAATTATAGCATTCGGGAAGTTTGGGTTTTTGGCGGCAGCTTCGAAGATCCCGCTTGGAGCAAGAGATTTCGCCGTATCAACGATGACTTCGGGTGTTTGGCGGCGCGCCGTTTGCGTGATGAGGACAGCTTCCTGCTATGCGCGGTAGCCATTAACTTTTCGTTTAGCTACTCTCTGGCCGCCGCGCGGAGGTTAACAAATTACGTTGCGTGTGCGTACGTTTCCCAGCCCAGATAACGAGTTGCGGCCTCGTGCACCATGGGAGCTACGGTTGAGAAGTTTGCGGCGACATGATGCTCGAACCCATTTTCACAGATGTAGCGCAACAGCTTTTGCATTTGCGGAATTTCGACAACACCGGCACCGCCAAAGGTTTCCAGGGGATCGTCGGTGAATCTCCCACCGCCTACGTAGCCGCGAATCCTGCCAGAAGCATCATCCGTCGAAAAACGAGCAAAGCTCATCGCGCCGGACTTCACCTGGCCCACACAAGTGCCAAATGTGTTTTCCTTTCCTACAGTACCGGCGATGATGGCCTGGTAATCCATGTGCACTTCCTTAAAGAAATGCTTCGGCAAGTTGCTGCAATGGAAGCACACAGCTTTGTCGGGATCGTTGCCGTAGTTGTTGTTCCAATCGAGGAGAGCGCTGGGTGTTTCGGAGGCCAGTTGCAAAGCATGCATGCTGAGCACGCCGCACACATCCGTTTCACACGCGCTGGATAGCAGCGAATCGCTCATCATGCTCATCACCGTGCACGGCACGACGCCCAGATTTTCTTCCATAGACGTCCAACACTGAACCGCGCTGATTTGTACCGCCGCGGATTTCATCCAGTCATCTATCACCGCGCCCAACTTCGCCATCTTCAGCAGAGCGGCCTGCGGGATTCCACTTGTCGATACATACATTTCGATATTCTTCAGCTTCGCTACGGCATGCTCATCGGTGTCGCTCATACGGCTGATGCGACCCAGCACTTCGGAAAGGTCCAGCGTCTCGACGGAGATGCCACTGGCTTCCAAAAGTTTTTCACTGTAGCGCACAGTGTTGAAGGCTGTGGGTCGCGCGCCAATTGCGCCAATTCTCAGATTGCGCAGACCGTTTACCACCCGGCACACGCCTGCGAACCACGCCAGATCCTTCTTAAACTCTTCCGAATCGGGGCTGACGGTATGCAATAACGTCAGTGAATAGGGAATGCCGTACTGCTTGAGGTTGTTACAGGCGGACATTTTGCCGCAGAAGCTATCCCTGCGATGTGCAATGGTCATCTTGCCTGGGGTATCCGGCGTGGCTTGCACAAGAGCCGGTACGCCCAGGCGCGCCAGCCGCAAAGTATCCGCAATCGCTCGTTCGTCACCGAAATTCGGCAAGGTGACGATCACTCCGTCGATGCGGTCCGCGTTAGCGCGAAAGAGCTGCGCGCACCGCTTCGCTTCCTCGTGCGTCTCAACAGCACCGTGTTTACTCTGTTCCAGACCGAGGACCACAACGTCCATCCCTGCGGCTTGAAGAACCCCTATCATTTCTTCCCGGCCAGACTTTGCCAGCTGATCGGGAAAGAATCCTCGATTCCCGACAATCAATCCCATCGTCATTTTTTTAGACTTTTGCATGATCCCTTCCCTTCTCCGGGAATGCGGTTATCGCCGTTGCCTGCCCGGCGCAAAGTGGAAGCAGTAGACAATTCCGAGAAAAAACAGCACCGCGCCCCACCAGACGTTGGCATGCAATTGAAAAAGCACGACTGGATTTTGTGGCGGATAAAACACTTCGTATATACCTGCGCCAAGAATCAGCAGGCCGTTCACAAGCAAGGAAACACCGATGAAAAACCAGATCGAAATCGAATCACCACGTCTCATCAATGCCCTCCCAAGTCGCTGTTGGACGTAACGCTTTTACCAGAACAAAATATTTGCAATCACAAAGCCTGTAGCCACCACTCCGGCCCAGAAAATTGGGCGTTGATAAAGAGAAACACCGTGCTCGGATGGAATGTCCGTCGCACCGTACACCAGCCCTGCAAGTTCGGCCTCGGGCTTGGGCGTTGTGAGCAGACTCACGACAACGGTAACTAGTACGCATACGATCCACGACCATAAAGCGCGGTACATATTTTCCGCCATGTCTTTTGCATGGCTGGATAACGCCACATACGCCAACGCCGCGGGATTCAGTTTCACCCACACCCACATTGCTATTGAAGAAACGATGCCTGCCAACAAACCCCAGAAAGCGCCGGCGGAGGTAGCACGCTTCCAAAGCATTCCTAAAATCACGGTGCCAAACAAAGGTGCGATAAAGAAGCTGAACAGGGCCTGCACGTAGTCCATGATGCTAAGGAATTGCATCACCAGATATGCGGTCCCGACGCTGATCAGAACGCCCATCACCGTACTCCACCGACCCATGCGGACATATTGCGCGTCACTCGCATTCTTATTGAGAAAAGCGCCATAGATGTCATAGGTCCAAACCGTCGAAAAGGCGCTGACGTTGCCCGCCATGCCGGACATAAAGCCCGCCATTAACGCGGTGATTCCCAGGCCCAGCAATCCGGGGCCGCAATAGCGGGCTAGCATGAGCGGCAAGACTTCGTTGTAACTGTGCCCGCCGGTCGCCACGGCGACACTTTCACCCGTAAGTTTTATCGGCAGAACAGCAATGGCTAGCAACCCAGGCAAAATCACGATGAACGGCACAAACATCTTGAAAGCCGCGCCAATCACTGGAGCCATCTTTGCCGCTCGCAGATCTTTGGCTGAGAGCACGCGCTGAACCACGAGAAAATCCGTTGTCCAGTAACCAAACGAAATCACGGCGCCCAAACCAAAGACGATGCCTGTCCAGTGAATACCCATGGGGTTGCTGTCGAAAGAGCCCAGGGTGCTCCACAGATGGGTGTATTCGCTGGAAGCATTGGCCGCAATTTTTGCTTTTAGATTATTCCAGCCGCCGGCTTCCACGAGTCCCAGGATGGGAATCAAAAGCGAGCCGGCCCAAATCAAAATGAACTGCAGCACTTCATTGAAAATCGCGGAGCGCAAACCGCCCAGCGCGACGTAAATCGCTACGGTGATCGAAGAGATCCAGATACTGAAGTGAATGTCCCAGCCGAGCACTACTTTCATTACCAGCGCCATCGAATACATGTTGATGCCGCTCATAAGCACGGTCATGAACGCAAAAGAAATGGCCGAGAGGGCACGGCTGGATTCTCCAAAACGTAATTTTAGGTAGCCTGGAACGGAATGTGTTTTCGAAATGTAATAGAACGGCATCATCACGATGCCGAGAAAAAGCATCGCGGGTATTGCGCCGATCAAATACCAGTGCGCGGCCAGGATGCCGTACTGATAGGACGCCGCGGCCCAGCCCATCAGCTCGAGGGAGCCGAGATTTGCAGACAAAAAACTCAGCCCGGCGATCCAGGCGGTCATCTCCCGCCCGGCCATAAAATAGTCTTCGCTGGTTTTGGCGTGTTCCTTGAGGTAGAAGCCGATCGCGAGTACCAAGACAAAATAAAAAATGATGATAGTCAGATCGACGGCCGACAGGTGCACGAGGCGCTGTGGGGCCAGAAGCGCCGGACTACTCATAGCGATCATCGCGACGGCATCTTACCGTTTTATGCCCGGTCTTGAAATGTGTAGACAAAATTGGTGCTGGGAGCGATAAGAAAGGAATCATGAGCTTATCGCACAAAGTTTCCCGACGAGCATTTGTGCGGTCCACCTCGCTGGCAACCGCGGGAGCTGTGACTTCTCACCTCAGACTTCCGGCGGCGGTCGAAACCTCCCCACGGCCGCTCAAAGAATTTGGGTACGGTGACGTGACATTGACCAGTGGGCTGCACGAAAAACAACTGCACGAAACACATGCGGTATTGATGGAGCTTAGCGAGGACAGTTTGCTCAAGCCGTTTCGCCAGATGGCTGGGCAGCCTGCGCCTGGAGCGGATCTGGGCGGTTGGTATCACTACGATCCTGACTACGATAAGCACCCCGGGGATGTGGGGTTTGCGCCAAGCTGCACGTTCGGTCAATGGGTTTCCGCGTTGGCGCGGATGTACGCAATAACTGGAGACGGCGCAACGCGAGAAAAGGTGTTGAGGCTAAATGCGCTATACGCCAAGACCATTTCGGGCGAGTTTTATGAGAAAAATCGCTTTCCGGCGTACTGCTACGACAAGCTGGTGTGCGGGCTGATCGATTCGCACCAGCTTGTTCGCGATGCGAACGCGTTTTCGATTCTGGAGCGGACCACCTACACCGCACTGCCGCATTTACCTGGCAAGGCGATTGAGCATGGACAAAGGTGGCGCCAGAATCCCGCAGAGGGATATACGTGGGACGAGTCCTATACAATTTCCGAAAATTTATTTCTGGCATACCAGCGTGGCGCGGGCGACCGCTATCGCAGTCTGGGATCTCAATATTTGGACGACCAGCATTATTACGATCCGTTGGCCGAGGGCCACAACGTGCTGGCGGGCAGGCATGCTTACAGTTATGTGAACTCGCTGTGCTCCGCGATGCAGGCGTATTTAACGCTAGGCAGCGCGAAACATCTGCGTGCTGCCAGCAACGCTTTTGAAATGCTGAAAGCGCAAAGTTTTGCAACAGGAGGCTGGGGGCCGGACGAGCAACTTCGCGCTCCGGGCAGCGGCGATCTTGCCGCCAGCTTGAACAAAACGCACAACAGTTTTGAGACGCCGTGCGGTTCCTATGCTCACATGAAGCTGACGCGTTATCTGCTGCGCGTCACACAGGCCTCGCGCTATGGCGACAGCATGGAACGCATTATGTACAACACCGTGCTGGGCGCGAAACCGCTGCTTGCCGATGGCACTGCTTTTTATTACGCCGACTACAATTTTCAGGGGAGCAAGTTCTACAAACAGGCCGAAGCGAACTGGCCATGTTGCTCCGGAACGCTGCCACAAGTAGCCGCGGACTATCGCATCAACAGTTACTTTTGCGATTCCGGTGGGCTGTACGTTAATTTGTATATTCCCTCCACCGTACGATGGAATCATGAAGACACGCAGATCTCGCTTACGCAGAAAAGTGACTATCCGTTTGATGGCAAGGTGAAATTCGAAGTAGACAGCTCCAAAGCGACGGAGTTCGAGATTCATTTTAGGATCCCGGAGTGGGCAGAGGGCGCAAACATTTCTGTCAACGGCAAGCCGGGATCGATGTCCGTCGCCACCGGACAGTTTGCCAAGCTGCGTCGCACCTGGAAAAAAGGTGACCGCATTGAAGTAGATCTGCCGATGAAATTGCGGCTGGAGGCAATTGACGCTCAGCATCCACAAACCGTGGCGTTGCTTTGCGGGCCGCTAGTTTTGTTTGCCATCACCACGACGGCGCCCTCGGTGACGACTCAGCAATTATTGGCAGCAAGCAAAACGGGACCACAATCTTGGCAAGTTGAAACGGTAGCAGGACCGATGAGTATGTTGCCGTTTACAGCGATCGGGGATCAGCAATACTCCACTTACGTGGTGGCCACTTCATAGCGATGGAACTCTCCACGCCTGACCCAACAATCAAGCTTGATATCCGCAATGCCGCAAGGAAACTCGGTTGTCTTGCTAAACTGTATCTGAGGGTATGGGATCGATCTTGAGCCAGGAATCGGCGATGCAGAAAGCTGAATCAACAATCGAGACGCCACTGGCGGGTGTGCATCGGCGCGCGAGCGCGAAAATGGGGGAGTGGTTTGGGTGCGCGCTGCCGGATGATTGGGGGGATTCGCGGGAAGAGCAGCGGTTTGCGAATGAAAAAGTGGTGCTGATCGATAAGAATTACCGGGCGTACTTCACGTTTTCAGGGCCTGATCGGGTGCGCTACTTGAACGCGATCCTCACCAACAATATTAAGGATTTGGGGAATGGTCATGGCGTGGTGTCTCTATTGCTGAATGCGCAGGGGCGAATTCTGGCGGAAATTGAAACGTTTGCCGAGGCGGAAACGCTTTTTTGTGTTTCCTATTTGATGATTCGAGAGCGACTGGCAGAAGTGCTGGAGAAGTACATCATCATGGATGACGTTACGTTCAGCGATGATGCTGAGAAATTCGGGACGCTGGCGGTGGAAGGACCGCTGGCGGCGGACGTAGTAAAAGAATTGACGGGCACGGATTTAAATTCTTTGCCAGAACTTGGTTGCGCGGACGTAACGGTGAGTTCTCCGGCAGCTGGAGGTGGGACGGCGGACAACGGCACCTTGAATAATTCTGAAGGAGGAATTCCCTGCCGAATGGTGAGGCGTTCTCCTGGTGAAGTATCGGGCGCTGAATTTATTGTGGAGCGCGACAAGTTGGAAACGCTCTGGAATGTTCTTTTGCAAGCAACGCGGCAGCACGGCGGCGGGCCGATAGGATACAAAGCGCTGAGCGCGCAACGACTGGTTCAGGGAGTGCCGTGGTTTGGATACGACTTTGCCGAGAAACAGATTCCGCATGAAGCGGGATTAGAGTCGAGCCACATCAGTTACACCAAGGGTTGCTACACCGGGCAGGAAATAGTGGAGCGAGTGCGATCGCGTGGGCAAGTAAATCGGCGGAGGGTTGAATTGTTGTTCTCCGGTGAGAGTGTGCCGGAAAGCGGTGCTGAGCTCATCGGCGATGGAAAAGCGGTTGGGTATGTCACGCGGGCGGCGCGATCATGGTTTCCGCCCAGTGTTTTGGGCATGGGTTATTTAAGTAAGGAACATCGAGCCATTGGAACCAAGGTGCAGTGGAGCGGCGGCAGCGCGAGCGTTGTGGAATTTGCAGACGTGCTGCACCGCTGAAGATTGAAAAAAAGATTTTCCCATCCCGTAAATGCGAGAGGCTAACTGGGCCGTTCGGTCGCATTGCCTTGACGCTCGAGAAGCGGGCGTAGCAGACCTGAGAGACGGCCGCGGTCGTCGGGGCTCATGGCTGTAAATTCGACGGCCATTCCTTGACGCGGAGAGATGCGGCGAACGACACCGCGTGCGCGGACTTCACCGGTTCCGGTGGATAAAATCAATTTAACGAGGCTTTGTTCCGGGGGCGGATCAGGAGTGCGGATAAAAAGTCCGCCGAGCGCGATATCTTCCAAGCGAGAGACAGTGCTTCTTGTTCCTACTTGCCAACCGACAAGCGTGCCTTCGGGTGCTTTAACGCGCGGGTAACGCCGTGTAGGTGCGGTATTCGCCATTCCCCAAGCCCGACTACTGGCGTGACGCAGAGCGCTGCGTTATGGAGCAGCGCGAAATTGCGTCAATCCAAATTCAAAGCGCGCTTGAAAGAACCCGTTTCCGCATCGATCTTTTTTTGCAGCTGCAGAATCGAGTACAAGAGCGCTTCCGGGCGGGGGGGACACCCAGGAACGTATACATCCACTGGAATAACCTGATTGCAACCTTGCACGATGGCGTAATTGTTGAAAACGCCGCCGGATGTGGCGCACGCGCCCATGGAGATGACCCACTTGGGCTCGGGCATTTGATCGTAAAGGCGGCGAATAACTGGCGCCATTTTTTGCGAAAGGCGGCCGGCGACAATCATCAAGTCCGCTTGACGCGGGGACGGACGGAAAACTTCCGCGCCGAAACGGGCCACGTCGAAGCGGGCAGCGGCCATGGACATCATTTCAATGGCGCAGCAAGCCAAGCCAAAACCGAGCGGCCAGATGGAGCTTCTGCGCGCCCAGTTCACGGCTTTGTCGAGCTGAGCGAAAATTACGCCTTCGTCTTCGAGCAACTTGCCGAAGTCATCGGGCTTGGTGAGTGTTACGCCTTGGCCAAGAGATACGCTCATGGTGCCTCTGAAAGCCATTTTCGCACATTTTTGTTGGTAGGGACAAATTGCGATTGGGTAGCCGGGGCACATTTTGTCGCGGGTACTTGATGACGAGCTCTAAAAAGCAGGCTGCTTACCAGAAAATTAAATTCCTGTGGTATCCCCACAGAACTCGTGGCACACTACTGTGGGCATACCACATGAGGAGCACATGAACGCATCGAAGCTGGACCTGCTACAAGGCACCCTGGACCTTATGGTGCTTCAGACCCTTAACGCCATGGGAGCGCTACACGGTTACGGCATCGCGCGGCGCATTGAGCACGTCAGCGGAGATAAAGTTTTTCTGAACCAAGGAACCATTTATGCGTCGCTCGTGAGACTGCAGCAGCGAGGATGGATCTCCAGCGAGTGGGGAGTTTCGTCCAACAACCGCAAGGCCAAGTTTTATTCCATTACGAAAAGAGGACGCAAACAACTTTCCGAGGATGCGGTGAACTGGCAAAGACTCTCGAGCGTTATGAGTCGCGTGCTCGCTATGCAGGGAGAAGGCGGTGATCAATGATCGACGGGTTACGGCAATTTTTCCTTCGAGTGACTTCGCTTTGCCACGGTAAACAGATGGATCAAGAGCTGGACGCGGAATTGGCCGCGCACCTGGACTTAGCCATCGAAGAAAATCTGCAACGTGGAATGACCGCTGAGGAAGCGCGACGTCAGGCACTGATTCGTTTCGGCGGAACACAACAAGCGATCGAACAACATCGTGACGCGCGCGGGCTACCCGGTCTGGAGATCCTGTTTCAAGATCTCCGCTACGCGGTGCGCGCATTGTTCAAGAATCCGGGATTTACCATTGCGGTGGTTATTACCCTGGCGCTGGGCATCGCGGTGAACGCCACGATGTTCAGCCTGGTAAGCGCTTTTCTGTTGCGACGTCCGGCGGTACACGAAGCAGATCGCGTGGCGGTGGTCACTTCCGTTAATCCGGGTCGCGGATTTCTGCCCGATACCAATCCTGTCTCTGCACCAAATTATTTTGCATGGCGCGAGGCCAACGACGTTTTCTCTGATGCCTCCGCCGCGGACGAAGATCGCAGTGTCAGTTTGACGGCTCAGGGCCAACCGGAAGCGCTTGCGGCCGCGGCAGTTTCGTCGAGTTATTTCAATGTACTGGGAGTGCCGGCGTACCTCGGGCGCACTTTTTCGGATGGGGAAGACCAACCCGGGCGTGACCACGTAGCCATTCTCAGCCATGAGCTCTGGGAGCGACGTTTCGGTTCGAACTCTTCCATCATCGGCAGCACCGTCCGGTTAAACCGCGAAAACTATGTTGTTGTAGGTGTGATGCCCGCCTCTTTTCGTTTGATGGGATTTACACCACAACTCTGGACCCCTCTTACGTTAACGCTGGCGGATCGAGCCACTGCAGCGCGGAAAGATCGCAATTTGTACGTGTTCGCGAGATTAAAGCCCGATGTCACGCTTGAGCGCGCTCGCACGGAAATAAGCAACCTGGTGCGGCGCTCCGAGCAAGACTTTCCCGAGACTGAAAAAGGTTGGGGCGCCGCAGTGCGAACGTTGCCCGATTTCCTGGTCTACAACTTTGGTATTCGTAACGGACTGGCGGTGATGATGACCGCCGTTGGGTTTGTCTTGATGATGGCTTGCGCCAATGTGGCTGGGTTGCTGCTGGCGCGCGCGACCGGCCGGCAAAAGGAGCTGGGCATCCGCATTGCTCTGGGCGCCGGCAGGCTCCGGATCATCCGGCAATTGTTGACCGAAGGCTTGTTGAATGCCCTGCTTGGCGGCGGCGTAGCGCTTGTGCTGGCCTATTGGGGCGTTCACTTTGTAGCCACGAAAATGACCTTCAACGAGGCTGTCAGCGCGGTCCCAATCACACTGGACCGGAACGTTTTCCTATTCGTTCTCGGAGTGTCAGTACTGTGCGCCGTGTTGTGCAGCCTGGCACCCGCGCTTAGAGCTTCGCGAACCGATATCAATACAATTCTAAAGGATGAAAGTCGAGCGGCCTCTGCTGGACGATCGCATAGCCGTCTACGGACCGTGCTGGTTACTGGTGAGATTGCCTTGGCACTGTTTCTGCTTATCGGGGCCGGGTTGCTGATTCACGGAATTTATGTGATCGAGCATCAGAATCTGGGATTTCAGCCAGATCCTCTGCTCACCGCCGGCGTGACTTTGGATAGCGCACGGTACAAGGATGCTACTCAGCAGGTTGGCTTCGTTCGAGACGCCATTTCCCGGATTCAAAACATTCCGGGCGCGGAGGCTGTCGCTGTGACCTCCGACTTGCCAGCGACCGGTCCCAGCACTGTAAACGTACAAATAAAGGGTGAGCCGGATCTACCGGCGAGCCAGGCGCTAGGTACGCGCGACGTTGTCGTTTCCGTCGATTATTTCAACACTACGGAAATCCCGGTTCTGCGTGGACGCATGTTCACGGAGACGGATAACGCTACAGCCTCAGCGGTGGTCCTGGTAAACCAGCAGTTTGTGCATCGCCTTCTGCATGACCAGGAACCACTTGGAAAACAGATCCGCTTAAGCGTCAGCGTGCCCGTGCCGCAGTGGTGTGAGATCGTCGGCGTGGTGGCAAACGTAAAGAATTATTCCGAGGCACCGGATGAAGACCCACAAGTCTATGAGCCCTTCCTTCAGCGGCCGATACCGTCGTTCTCTATCATGGTACGGGCAAAGACGGATCCCAATAATTTGGCGTCGGACGTCCGCACTGCCATCGCAGAAGTAGATCCGGAGCTACCGCTCGAGCGGGTGATGAGCATGCCCGCGGTTATCGAACGCCAGAAGATGGGCGACGTAGTGTTTACGCGATTGTTAGGCGTCTTCGCGATTCTTGCCCTTATATTCGCAGCGATTGGCATTTACGGTCTGATCGCCTATTCCGTCGGACAGCGAACCCACGAGATCGGAATTCGTGTGGCCTTGGGAGCCGGCAGTAGTCAAGTGGTACGAATGGTGCTGAGGGAGGGACTGAAGATGACCGCAATTGGCGGGGCGATCGGACTGGGGCTGGCGCTACCCTTACCGAAAGTCCTCAATGCACTGTTCAGTGGCATGGTTTTTGGTGAGCCCAGGTTATACCTCGTCGTTCCGCTGGCGATTGTGGCGGTGTCGATCCTGGCGACGTACATTCCCGCGCGCCGAGCGGCGAGCGTCGATCCGACGATAGCGCTACGCAACAGTTGAAAACACTGCTTACGAAAATAAAGGCCAAGAGCACAGCGGCTTATGGGCCTAGGAGATATAGGACCGCGCTTCCGCAACCGCGCTTTTCGTTCAAGAATTTATCCGATATTCATTGACTTAAGTTCTCCGCCGGTGTATTGCTACGGCACGTATTTCATCGCTACTTTGCTCTGCGACAAAACTGGCTGTGCCTCCTTTGGAGATTGGGTGTGTAGGAGCACAGTTATTAAAGAGCAGGTCGCAACGGAAATGAGAATTTCCACGCCTCAGGGAATACGAGAAAAAGCAGGTCATCCATCGTAAAACTTAAAAGGAGCAATATGCCTAATAGAAGGGGGCTGTCGCAGTGGGGTCCCGGTATTTCCGTCTGGCTCGGAGTTCTCGTTTTGCTGGCGGGTGCAGCATTCGCCGCCCCCAACCAGGGGACGAACGTTGGCCCAGAGGATGAGAACACGCAGATCACTATCACGGTCTGGTTAAATCAGCACAACAAGGCGACGCTGGATGCTACGGTTGCTGAAATGTACGACAAGAACTCCCCGAATTATCTGCACTTCCTAACTTTGGAGCAGTACAAAGCGCAGTTTGCTCCGACGGCAAAAGACGTTGCCACGGTTTCTGAATTCCTGGCGGCCCACAATCTGAAAGTTACCTCGGTGGAGCAGAACAATCACTTCGTTACGGCACAAGGACGAGTGGGCGATGCACAAGCGGCCTTCAACGTTCAAATAAACCGCATGATGATCGCTGGAAAGGTTCATCGCGTGAGCGATTCCCCGGCTTCGGTTGCGGGAGCAGCGGGAGCGTTGGTGTCGGCCGTGCAAGGCTTGAACGATCTTTCCTATCGATCACACGTGAGCGCGGCGCGAAATCCTGAAACTGGGACCGCATATGCGGGCATCCCTGTATCCGCGGGGCCGGGTCCCGATGGACTCTTCTTTAGTGCGAACTGCCTGCGACCGCCCGAACTACATACCTTTACAACAGGTGGCACCTTTCCGACGGCCACGTATTTCGGCAATCGTTATGGAGCAGACATCACTAGCGGGCCGCCGAACCTGCCGTCTTGCGGCTACGACGCGGCTGAACTACAGCAAGCGTACGGGATGGGTTCACTGCTGAAAAAGCACCTGGATGGGACTGGTCAGACTATCGTGATTGTGGATGCCTTCGGCTCAAACACCATCCTGAACGATGCGAACATATTCTCGCAATTGAATGGACTACCTTTACTTACAAGCTCCAATTTCCAGATCGTAGATGCCAATGGCTCCGCCACTTGCACGGCCACCAACGGGTGCATAGGCGGGAACTGGCAGTACGAGACGACGCTGGACGTTGAATGGGCGCATGCCATCGCTCCGGGCGCTAACATTGTATTGGTCTTGTCGTCTGACAACTCCTTCACGAACTTGGATATCGCAAATCTTTTTGCGATTCAGAACGGCTTTGGCAACGTTATCTCGAATAGTTTCGGGATTCCGGAGATCGTGCTAGCCGAGCTCGACTCGTCAGAACTTGTGGTGGAGAACGGCATTTCGGAGATCGCCGCGGCGCTAGGCATTTCTCAACAGATTTCGACCGGGGACTCTGGCGATAACTTGATTGTCGACAACGCCGACTATGGCATCAATGCGACGTCGCCTGGAGCGAATTCCGATTCGCCCTTTGTGACCGCGGTTGGGGGCACCAGTACGTTCCTGGACTCCAATAACAACATCAAATTGCAAACCGGATGGGGACTGAACGAAACACGAATCGCCAACCCCACGCCAAACCCGCCAGTCATTCCACCACTCGAGTTTGGCTTCTTAGAGGGATCTGGAGGGGGCGAGAGCACCGTTTACGCCAAGCCTAAATACCAGAAGCATGTGCCTGGTAAGTTCCGGCAGACCCCGGATATCTCCATGGATGCGGACCCGGAAACAGGCGTCGAGATCATTGTCACGCCCGACAGCGTTCCGGGAGACCCGGCGTTTGTGGAAGTGTTTGGGGGCACCAGCCTGTCTAGCCCGATGTTTACTGCTTTTTGGTCCATTGCCAACCAGGCAGCCGGAGGAGGACCAATCGGACAAGCAGCGCCGATCCTCTATCAACTGCCAGGCAATGCGATCACCGACGTGAACCTCACTTTTACCAATACCCTGCTGAATGTGGCCGGTGTCATCCTGAACCCGCCAGCTCCGCCGACCTTCGAAACTCCGGCGGCACTGGTTCAACCTTTGGAAAACACAAAATTATTTGTGAGCGCGATATTCCAAAGCGCAACGTCGACTCGTTGGGATATCTTCACATTCGGGACGGACTCATCGCTGACGACGGGTCCTGGCTGGGATAACGTCACTGGCCTCGGCACGCCCAATGGGGAGAAGTTCATTGATGCGGTCGTGAAAGAGGTCACCGGACACTAAGTTAGCTGGTCTATAGACGGAGAGCCACCTGCGGGTGGCTCTCTTTTTTTTTGTGATTTTTTCAGGCGCTCATCTGTTTTTGTTCTACGGGGCTGCGGCGCTCACACTGTCAGAACAACTTTGCCGAATTGGTCACCGGATTCGAGGTAGCGGTGGGCCTCGGCGCAGGCGGCCAGCGGAAAGGTGCGGTCGATGATGGGCTTCAGGTGACCGGAGGCGACTAGCTTCATGACGGATACTAACTCGGATTTGGCGCCCATGTAGGAGCCGAGCAGCGAGAGTTGGCGAGTGAAGAGAAAGCGCAGATCGATTTTGGCGTCGTAGCCGGTGGTTGCGCCGCAAGTGACCAGGCGGCCGCCGACGGCGAGGCTGGCGACGCTATCGTCCCAGGTGGCGGTGCCTACGTGTTCGAAGACGACGTCGACGCCGCGTTTGTTGGTGATGCGGCGAACTTCGTCGCGGATTTTTTGCGTTTTGTGATTGATGAGGTGGTGGGCGCCGAGTTGTTTCGCTTTTTCCAGCTTTTCTGTGTTCCCCGCTGTGGCGATGATGCGCGCGCCGAACATTGCCGCGATTTGGATGGCGGCGCTGCCAACGCCGCTGCCTGCGCCGAGGATCAAAACATCTTCACCGGGTTGGAGCTGCGCGCGAGTCAGCAGCATGTGCCAGGCGGTTTGGAATACCAGGGGGATCGCGGCGGCTTGCTCGAAGCTGAGATTTTCGGGATAGGGCAGACAGTTTACTTCCGGGCATTTTACGAATTCGGCGCAGCCGCCGTCGATCATGTAGCCGAGATTTGAAAATTGGCGGCAGCGGTTGTCGAGACCTGCCACGCATGCGGCGCATTTTCCGCAGGAGACTCCCGGGGCGAGGACAACTTTCTGGCCGACTTTCACGGTGGTTACGTCGGCGCCGATTTCTGCGATTTCGCCGGCGATGTCGCTGCCGGGGATGTGTGGAAGCGGGATTGTAACGTTCGGCAAGCCGCCGCGGACCCACAGATCAAGATGATTTAGCGCGCAGGCACGGACGCGAACGAGTACTTCATTGGCGCGGATGGATGGAGTCGGAGCATCGGTGTATTGCAATACTTCCGGTCCACCGTGTTGATGGAATAGGATGGCTTTCATGCGGCTCCTGATTGTTGATGAGTCGCAAGGTAACATTGCGATGGTTGAGTGTCCATCACAGTGTCCATAACGGGTATTGGATCAGTTTCGGCCGCGTTAATCAGGACTTCGTACTTCCCAAAGAGTTAGAATTGCCATTGCCTATGGGCTCGGAAATTAGAACCGTCGTCATCGAGAGCACGGCTTTAACATGACCGAACCAAAAGACTACTTCATCAACCCAAGCTGTTTGGGAGATGATGTGGCGAATTGGCTCCTCGGCGAACTGCGCAAGCAGGGTTTGAAGGCTGCCGAAAAACCCGGCCAAGAAGATTTCGGGTGGTATCTGAATTTTGAAGTGAGGAGCATCGGTCACACTTTTGTGATCGGGCATCGCCCAACCGGCAAAACTGAGGCGGGCACGTGGATAGGATGGCTAGAGCGGAGCCGTGGTTTCATCGGTTCTCTATTCGGGGGGCGCAAACGCGGAATTGAGCCTTCGGCGATAGAAGCCATTCAAAGAATCTTGTCGAGCTCTGCGCTGATTAGAGAGGTGCGTTGGCACCGCCAACGTGACTTCGACAGGGGGCATGAAGAAGGTGGAGGTTCACCACCACTCGCCACGAAGTCCTGATTAGCCCGGCACCTGCAATCGGGAACTGCCGCCACTCAATAACGGGTCGCGTTGACACGGGGATGAGTGGGACTTAGGCTCTAAGGAATGACTGACCTATTCGAAGAAATTGTGAAGATGCGGCGGGCTGGGGCGCGCGGGGCCCTGGCTACCATTGTGCATACCAATGGATCGATACCCAGCTATGAGAGTTCGCGGATGCTGGTGCGCGAGGATGGGTCCATTGCGGGGACGATTGGCGGCGGGTGCGTGGAGGCGGATGTCTGGGCGGCTGCTAAGGAAGTGATGCAGAAAGAAGTGCCGCGGAAGATGGTTTTTAATTTGAATCATGAGGCGAGTTACGACAGCGGATTGATTTGCGGCGGAACGCTGGAAATATTTGTGGAACCGATACTGCCGCAGCCGGTGGTGTATTTGTTTGGCGGCGGGCACGTGTCGATCGCAGTGGCGAACGCGGCGAGCGCGGCGGGGTTTGGGATTGCGGTAGTGGATGATCGCGAAGCATTTGCGAATATGCAGCGGTTTCCGATGGCGCAAGCGGTGCACACGAATTATGCAGAGGCGTTTGAAAAGATACGGTCGAATGCGAGCAGTTATCTGGTTATTGTGACGCGCGGACACAAGGAAGATATGCGCGTGCTGGCGTGGGCGGTGCGGACCGAGGCACGCTACGTGGGGATGATTGGCAGCAAGCGCAAAGTTCTGTCGGTGTACAAGGCGCTGGAAAAAGAAGGTTACCGGGCGGAGGAATTCACGCGCGTGTATGCGCCGATGGGATTAGATATTGGCGCACTATCTCCTGAGGAGATTGCCGTCAGCGTTGTAGCGGAACTTATCGCCGTGCGGCGAAACGCGGGCGCGGCTGCGCATAAGAAATTGAATTACGAAGCTCGCGCCGCTTTGAGCGAGCGCTAAGCGCGCTGCCATGCTGGCGGCGGTAATTTTATCGGGCGGTGCGTCGCGCCGCATGGGCACTCCTAAGGCACTGCTTCCCTACCGCGGCGCTACCTTTCTTGAACATCTATTGAGTGTTACGGATCATCCTCAAATTGGATGGCGGCGGGTGGTGTTGGGAGCTGATGCGCAAGCGATTGCAGAGGGAGTCGAGTTGCCGGTAGACGAAGTGGTGATTAATGAAAACTGGGAAAAGGGTCAATTGAGTTCCATTCAGAGCGGATTGCGAAGTTTGCCTGCCGGGACGGATGGGATGCTGCTTTGTTTGATCGATCATCCATTGGTCAGTCACGAGCTGGTGGGTGCGTTGATGGAGCATTTTTATTCGTCGGGTAAGGCGATTGTGCTGCCTGTTTATAAAGGACGGCGCGGGCACCCGGTGATTTTTGCTTCCCGGCTGTATGAGGAATTGCTGAGCGCGCCGCTGGAGACCGGCGCGCGAGCGGTGGTGTGGGCCCACAGCGAGAAAGTTTGCGAGATGGAAACGAGTGAAGAAGGTTGCGTATTGAATTTAAATGATCCAGATGCCTTGGCGAAGGCCCAGGACCCTGGTTAACGCGCTTTTAGTTTTGCCAATAATTGCGCCAGAGCGTCGGCGGCCAATTGCGCGGCGTGCTGGGTTGCAGAAGGTAATCCGCCTAGTTGATTGGAAAGATATTCGGCGTTAATGTGAGCGGCTTCGGCGATGGTTTTGTTTTTTAGCTCCACGGTGAGGAGCGACGCGCAAGCGATGGCGGTGGTGCAGCCCTGACAAAGGAAGCGGGTCTCGGCAATGCGGTTGGTTTCGGGGTCCAGGCGCGCGGCCAGATAGAGAATGTCGCCGCAGACGGGATTGGTGACGTCGACGGAGGCGGTGGCGTTGGCAAGTTTTCCGGCGTTGCGCGGGGATTGGAAATGATCGAGGACGGCGCCACTCAGCATTGTTTGAGTATCCCAAGGGTGGGTAGATCGGGCAATGGTTTGGAAAGGCGAAAAGGGTTTGGAAATTTCATGATCGTGGTGGCGGCGGTGATTGAACGCGGGGACCGGAGGATCTTGATCGGGCAACGAAGGCGTGGGGACACTTCACCACTGAAATGGGAATTTCCTGGCGGGAAAATCGAGGCGGACGAGGAACCGGAAGTGGCGTTGGCTCGAGAGTTGCGCGAGGAGTTGGGGGCGAGCTTACTGCGTTGCGTGGAAATGGGGCGAGTGCAACATTCTTATGCGAACACTGCGAATCCCGTCGAGATTCGGTTTTACGCTGCGGAAATTGCTGAAGAAAATATTGAGCCGAAATGTTTCGAACAGATTGCCTGGGTGTTGCCCAGAGAGCTAGGAGATTACGATTTTCTGGATGCGAACCGGGTGTTGATCGCGCAGTTGGCTACAGGGAAAGTGAAGCCGGCGGAGTTGTTGGAGAAGGCGAAAAATTCAGAGTGATATTTTTAAATATGAGAATTCCGCCAATTGGAAGGCATCAATTTTGGTTGGTCATTAGAAGATTCAAAAACAATTAAAATCAAAAGCCCCACCCTTGCAAAAAGCGCAAGGATGGGGCACCCTCCGCGCTTTTGTGGCTTTTAATTCTGAACGAGCTTGCCTTTGCAACGATCGTTACGACAATGCGCCTGCATTGCGACTACGAGATCACTGTCATCAGAAAATTAATAAACAATTAGAGTCAAAGACCCCACCGTTGCAAAAAACGCAAGGATGGGGCACCCGCCTTGGCGACGACCCCTAGAACAACAACCTTACGAGACTACTGGGTTTACTTTTTCGGGGTCGATTCCCAGGTCTTTGATGGCCTGGTCGATTACCTTGCGTTCGATTTTGCCGTCAATGAAGAGTTCGTGCAGCGTCGCAAGAGTGATGAAACGGGCGTCGACCTCGAAGAATTCGCGCAACGAGGCACGGCCTTCACTGCGACCGAAACCATCCGTACCCAAGGTTGCCAAGCGGCGCGGGAGCCACTTGCTGATCATGTTGGGCAACGTTTTCAGATAGTCGGACGCGGCGACTAGTACGCCGGGCGCGTCCCCCACTGTGCTGGTAATGTATGGGACGCGCTGCTTTTCTCCAGGGTGTAGGCGGTTCCAGCGATCGGTCTCGTTGCCATCAACGTAGAGCTGCTTGTAGCTGGTGACACTCCAAACGTCGGCGGCCACGCCATATTTGGTTTCCAGAATTTCCTGAGCTTGCAGAACTTCGCGAAGAATAGCGCCGCTGCCAAAAAGTTGCGCGCGCAGCTTTGATTTTTTATTTTCGGAAGCGCGGAAGCGGTACATGCCGTTCAGGATGCCTTCTTTGACATCGCGCGGCATAGCGGGCATGGCGTACTGCTCGTTCATCACCGTGATGTAATAAAAAATATTCTCGCCATCTTTGTACATACGGCGAATGCCGTCTTGAATGATTACAGCGATTTCGTAGGCGAACGCAGGATCGTAGGCGCGCAGATTTGGAACGGATAACGCGAGGACGTGACTGTTTCCGTCTTGATGCTGCAAACCTTCTCCCGCGAGCGTAGTGCGGCCGGCAGTGCCTCCAAGGAGGAAACCGCGCGTGCGCATGTCCGCAGCCGCCCAGATGAAATCGGCGATGCGCTGGAAACCGAACATGGAGTAATAAATAAAAAATGGAATAGTGTTGATGCCGTGGGTGGCATATGCCGAGCCCGCGGCGATGAAGGAAGCCATCGAACCGGCTTCAGTAATTCCCTCCTCGAGGATTTGGCCGTCCTTGGCTTCCTTGTAATAAAGGAGGGTGTTCACATCTACGGGCTCGTAACGCTGGCCGACGCTGGAGTAAATTCCCACGGTGCGGAACAGGGATTCCATGCCGAATGTGCGAGCTTCATCGGGAACGATGGGCACTATCAGCTTCCCGATTTCGGAATCCTTCAGCATTTTGCGTAACATGCCCACGAAGGCCATGGTGGTGGAAACTTCGCGGCCATCGCTGCCCTCTAGAAATTCATTGAAGAGTTCGTCGTGGTTCGCGTCGAGGGGCTTGGAACGCACACTGCGTTGCGGAACATAGCCGCCCAGGGCTTTGCGACGCGCGCGAATATACTGAATTTCCGCGCTGTTTTCCGGCGGGCGATAAAACGGAACCTCGACGCAGTCTTCGTCGTTGAGCGGAACGGCGAATCGCGAACGAAACACGCGCAGCTCGTCTTCGTTTAATTTTTTCTGCTGATGGGTGACGTTTTTGCCTTCGCCAGCTTCGCCGAGACCGTATCCTTTAATGGTGCGGGCGAGGATGACGGTCGGAGAACCTTTGTGCTCAGTAGCTGCTTTGTAGGCGGCGTACACTTTGCGCGGATCGTGGCCACCAAGACGCAAGCGGCGCAGAGCGTCGTCGGAAAAGGGCTCGACGAGTTGCAGCAAACGGGGATCGGAACCGAAGAAATGCTGGCGCACATAAGCGCCGGATTCGACGACGAGTTTCTGGTACTCGCCGTCCACCAGTTCGCCCATGCGCTTGACGAGCAGACCTTCCGTGTCGCGGTCGAGAATGGGATCCCACTCGCTGCCCCAGAAAACTTTGATGACGTTCCAACGCGCGCCGCGGAAGGCGGATTCGAGTTCCTGAATGATCTGACCGTTGCCCCGAACCGGACCGTCGAGGCGTTGCAGGTTGCAATTGATGACGAAGATCAGGTTGTCGAGTTTTTCGCGCGAGGCCAGCGTGATTGCGCCGAGCGATTCCGGCTCATCGGTTTCACCATCGCCGAGGAACGCCCAGACTTTGGCGTCGGTGACGGGTTTCAGTCCGCGGTCTTCGAGATAGCGATTGTAACGAGCCTGATAAATGGCCATCAGCGGGCTCAAGCCCATGGAGACGGTCGGAAATTCCCAGAAATCAGGCATGAGCCACGGATGCGGATAGGAAGAAAGGCCACCGCCGGGCTTTAATTCGCGGCGAAAATTTTCGAGCTGCTGGGCGGACAGACGGCCTTCAAGAAAGGCGCGCGCGTACATGCCTGGCGACGCGTGGCCCTGAAAGTAGACTGTGTCACCTTCGAATTCGTCGGTGCGGCCACGGAAGAAATGATTGAAGCCGACTTCGTAAAGGGTGGCAGCGGAAGCAAAAGTGGAGATGTGGCCGCCAATATTGTGTTCAACACGATTGGCGCGAACGACCATGGCGAGGGCGTTCCAGCGAACAAGACTCTTGATGCGGCGCTCGAGTTCCTGATCACCCGGATAGCGAGGCTCAAGGCGATGCGGGATGGTGTTGGCGTAAGGAGTGTTGGCGGTGAAGGGCAAATCGATACCATTTACGGTCGCGTGGGCACGGAGGCGCTCAAGGATCTCGGTGGCTACTTCCGCGCCGCTGGATTCGAGGACCGCGTCAAGGGATTCGAGCCATTCCTGAATCTCTACATCGTCAACGCCGTGTGGCTGAGCCGAGGCCGGAGCCACGTCGGGCTGGGCAAATGTTTCGTTGGGATGCGTGAAGATTTCGTTGTCCATAACTGGGATGGTCCTTCTTTTAAAAATACCAAGCGCGTATGCGAGCGCTAGAGACTTATACGTTCGATAAGAAGAATAGAATACACCCTCGGGCGAATTTTTGGGCGGAGTAGAAGCTTGAATAAGAAAAACGATGGGCTATAGAGTGCGCCCGCCGTCGAGTACCAGAACTTCGCCGGTTATGAATGGTGAGTTAATCAGGAAGGAGATCGCGGCGGTGACGTCTTGGGTTGTGCCGGTGCGCTGCAGCGGAGAGCGCTTGATGTAGTCAGCTGCCAAATCTGGCGGGTCGTCGGGCATGGTGATGGTTCCCGGAGCGATGGCGTTGACACGAATTTCTGGAGCGAGTGCTTTGGCAAGAACGCGAGTGAGCATGCTGATGCCTGCTTTAGATACGCTGTGGGGGATGTAGCCGGTCCAGCCCTGGAAGCCGGCGACATCAGAAAGATTGATGATGACACCGTTATTTTTTTTCAGTAAGGGAGCAGCGGATTGGGAACAGAAAAATGGGGCTTTCAGATTTACGTCGAGGGCGGCGTCCCAGATTTCTTCGGTGATGGATGCGAAGTCGGCGTGAAGGAAATTAGAGGCGTTGTTGACCAGAATGTCGAGGCGGCCAAATTCTTTGCTGGTCTCGGCGAAGAGTTCGTCGATGTCGGTTTTTTTTGCGAGGTCAGCGGGCTGGCATATTGCGCGTCGGCCGAGGCTGGTAATTTCCTTTACTACTTCCTGGGCTTCCGCTGCCGAGCGATGGAAATGCACGACTACATCAGCGCCCTCGCGCGCCAGATGCAGCGCGATGGCGCGACCGAGGCGTTTGGCAGCACCCGTGACCAGAGCAACTTTTCCAGTGAGCTTGCGGTTATCCGAATCAGAGGTCGGCATCGTCAGATTAAAAAAGTAGCACATTAGACTGACGCGCCAGGCACACAATTCCGATGACGCCGCGGCTTCAGCAAGCGTTTTTTGGGCGGATTGGCGCTGGTGCTAAGAGGCGTACTGATAGAATCGAAAGCGGCGGAGGAGAAATGAACCTTGATTTATTGGCGATAGCCGCGCATCCGGATGACGTGGAGTTGAGCTGCGGCGGCACGATGCTGCGCATGGCGCAGCAAGGCTACAAGACCGGGATACTCGATCTTACTGCCGGGGAAATGGGCACGCGGGGAACGCGCGAGACCCGGGCAAACGAAGCAGACGCGGCCGGTAAGATACTACAGGTGTCTTGGCGAGGGATCCTCGGGGTGCCGGATTCCGACGTGCAGGCGAGCAGAGCGAACAAACTGCTGCTGGCGGCCAAGATCCGGGAGTTGCGGCCGAAAACGGCGATACTTCCCTATTGGGAGGCCCGCCATCCGGATCATTATCATGCGTCGAGTTTGGGCTACGAGGGTTGCTTCCTGGCGGGCCTGAAACAGCTGCCGATCGAAGGTGAAGCTTACCGGCCATTCAAGATTCTATACTCCACGGCCTACGCTAACGTCCGTCCAACTTTCGTAGTAGATATCAGCGCGCAATATGAGGAGCGCAAACGGGCGATTCTGGCGTACTCCTCTCAATTTCCGGGAAAGGCACCCACGGATAAAGGAGCTGTGCATCTTGGGCTAGACGAGCTCGAAAATGAGATGAACCGACTGGCGCGGCATTACGGGCAAATGATTGGGGTTAAATACGGGGAGCCGTTCCTGATCAAGGAACTGATGAAAGTAGATGATGTGGTGAAGATGGAAGTGCGTTCAATCTAGCGCGCTGTGTTTTTTGGTGAAAAACTAACGCGTTTCGTTTTCCTGCGCAGGCGAAAACCCGGGGATATTTTGCCCTGTAGGGGTGCGTTCCGCGCGGACGCGTGTCAGCGCTTCCTCCTCGGAGCCTGATTTTCGGAGGATGACCATGGTGCTGAGGGCCTCGGAGTATACGCGCGTGACCAAGTAGGTGTCTGCGGTGCCATCCTTTTTCCAAAGTTGGCCAATCTGGATTTTCGGAACGCTCATAGGCAGAGTTTGAATGTAGTGTGCCAGAGAAGGGGTGTCAACTGTCCCGCAGTATCAGGTGCCATGATGCCGGTTCAACTTTGTATTCTAACCTCTTTAAAGCAGGAAACCTTATGACGTAGGTCGACATCGTACCTGAGACGGACTAACCCGAGCGCTGTGGCTCGCGAGGGGTGTATACTTCAGGCTGAGTCGTAAGGGGTTCTCCTATGATTCCATCGACATTTCGACGGGTACTGACGGTAACGGTCGTAGGCGTGATTGTACTATCGCCTGGATTGGCGGCTGCGCAGGGTCAGCCCACCAGCCAAGCTCCAAGCCAGCAGCAGCCCGCAGGTCAAACGCCATCCCAGCCGCAACAGACGACCACACAAGACCCGTCGCAATGGCCCGCGCAGTGGCCGCAACCTACCCCGCCGCCTGCACCGCCGCAAGCTCCCGCCCCACAAGCGACCTCACAGCCGCCGCAGAAAACCGCGGCCGATCAGCCGGTGCAGCAAAAAGATACGGTTACTCCGAAGAATTCTAAGGAAGACGTGGAAGCGATCGGTAATCGCGGAATCGGCAAAGGCGTAAATTTTTATTCGTTGGAACGCGAGATCGCGCTGGGCAAGAGTCTGGCGCAGGAAGTGGAACGCTCTTCGAAACTGATTGATGATCCAGTCGTGGTTGAGTATGTGAACCGCGTGGGCCAAAACCTGGTGCGCAATTCGGACGCGCGCGTCCCTTTTACTATCAAAGTGATCGATTCGGATGTGGTAAACGCGTTTGCCCTGCCGGGCGGATTTTTTTATGTGAATAGCGGATTGATTTTGCGTGCGCAGGAAGAATCGGAGTTAGCGGGCGTGATGGCGCACGAAATTTCGCACGTTACCGCGCGGCATGGCACGAAGCAGGCTACCAAAGGCGAGTTGATGCAGTTGGCAACCATTCCGCTGATTTTGCTGGGACCGGGAGGTTGGGCCGGGTATGGAATTTATGAAGCTTCGCAGTTGGCAATTCCCATCTCGTTCCTGAAGTTTTCGCGAGATGCGGAACGCGAAGCGGATTTTCTCGGACTGCAGTACATGTATAAGGCTGGCTACGATCCCAATGCTTACGTAACGTTCTTTGAACGCATCCAGGCGGACGAAAAGCGTCAGCCGGGCACGATACCAAAGATGTTTTCGACGCACCCGCCGACACCAGAACGCATCGCCAATACTCAGAAGGAAATTGCGCGCATATTGCCGGCAAAAGCAGAATATGTTGTGACTACGTCGGAATTTGACACGGTGAAGGCGCGGCTGCGCAACATTGTGTTCTCGCGCAAAGTGCAGGCGGCACCTGGGAAGCCGACGTTGCGGACTAAGACGGAGCAGGCCGGCAAGCAGGGTCAGGGCACGGATCCGAACGCAAATCCGGATGATGATCGGCCGACACTCAAACGGCGGCCAGATTCGACGACGCCGTAACGTGGAATTAAGTTGAATGATAAAGAGGGGCGGCCTCGGCCGTCCCTCTTTTGTTTTTGCAGGATACTTTTGCTAGGTAATCGGGAGTACCGGAACAGTTAGTAGCTTCGTTCGCGCCGGCGCTCGTCGGGCACTGCGGCAATGCCCAAACGGCGCAGTTCGTCGGCGTAATATTTGCGGTAGAGGACATCCCACTCTTCGCTGCCCTCTAAAATTTCCTTTTTCTGTGACGTGATTTTCTTGCGCACTTCCAAATCGGCTTTTTCTTCTTCGCGCAGCGTGTCGGTAAGAATCTTGACGACCTGCTGACGGATAGTGTCGCGGTCATCAATAAACTCGACTTCATTGCTGGCTACCAGAACGTCGGTGAGCTGGTGTGATAAGCGGATTATTTTTTCCCGGGTAAGGCGCATGAGCTAAAAACTTCTCCATTCAAGGATGAAATATGTCGCGTTGCTTTGCAATGTGCGGCGCATGAGGGTCTGAAATAAGCCGATAGAATCGCAGTCGTATTGAGATAAGCCTTCAATATGCTACTGACACTTCAATTTTGACGCCACAAATTATCGCAGGACCAGCTTACGATCGCGGGCTAACTGGCCCTTCACCTTTTTATACATTTCCTGATAGGAGACTCCGGTGCGGCGCATTTCATCCTGATGCTCGGTAAGAATCTGTCGCACTTCGTCGTTCAAGCGGTCTTCCACGGACAATTCTTCGTTCATGCGCTGGCGCAAGCGCAGCGCAACCGCATTAATAGCCTCTGTTTCGATCTGGCCACCTTCCACCAGGCGCTTCACAATTTCGGTGGCGATGTAACCGACATAATCCCGCGCGAGCAGCATCTTTAGTCGAGTCCTTTGTGTACCGTGAGAGAAATTGAGTTTACTGGGTGCGTGTAGAAAGTGCAAGAAAGGGAGGAGCGGTGACGCAGAATCGCGCTGCGCATGTCAGACTGAAGCAGCAAAATAGAGGCAATTTTTCACCTTCGTTGACGCTCAGGAAAGCTTCAGGTACGATGAAATGCGTAAGGGCGGTTAGCTCAGCGGTTAGAGCGTTCGGTTTACACCCGAAAGGTCATCCGTTCAAATCGGATACTGCCCACCATTCCGTGCGTAACACCCTTCAGCGGGGACGTAGTTCAGTTGGTTAGAACGCTGCCCTGTCACGGCAGAGGTCGCGAGTTCGAGTCTCGTCGTCCCCGCCATTTCTTTTCAAAGAGTTACCGGAGGTGACACCGGAAACTCCAACCCACAACTCAACCCACTTCTTTTAGTTCACCGCAGTGCTCATCCCCACAGCGCTCAGGAATTTGCCCTGCGCGGCACGTGTTTCGTCGCTGTCTTCCTGCGTGTACAGATCGAGAGTCGTCTGAATCTTTGCGTGACGCAAAATTCCCTGAACGGTTTTTGGTTCGACTTTCGCTTTGTTCACCAGCCAGTTGCTAAGCGAGTGACGAAGGTTGTGAAGTCCGAACCGCTGACCGTCCTGGATCAGTACTCCGGCTTTCTTTGCGGCCGGTCGCAGATAATCAGCGACGAATACGGAAGAGCAAAGCGGTTTTCTCCCCTTGGCCCTCATCGACGGAAAAACGAAGTCCGTTTCCTTCGTGTGTGGCGTCTGGTGTTGCCACGTGCGAAGGTGTGCGGCTAAGACCGGATGCAACGGGACGTAACCATCCGATGCGGCGGTTTTTGTTTCTCCGTCCATAAATGATGCCTCTAGATTCAGAGTTGCGGCGACTGCACCGGGATCGGCTGGTGGAGATGCACACGCGGATGGGGCGTTGGACGTGGCTAGGCATCAGGCGTGCCAATTTGTCGCAGTATGGCCTGGTAGCGCGGCTCCTGAGTTAGGTTACGGAAGCCGGAGGCAACCTTAAGGAGCGCAACGAAACCAATTCGTTCTTCACAGGCTTTTTCCAGCCAATCGAGAGCCTGCTTCTTGTCATCCAGCACGTTGAAAACAATCGCAGCCCAATACGGAAACAAGGGGACAGAAGCGCCTTCTTTTTTCAAATTTTCGAGGATTTCCAACGCCTGGGCTGCCCGCCCTGCTCCGGCATGCACAACCGCCAGCATGGCGCGCAGGCTGGACCAATTCCCGGATATGGGAAGCGCCTTCTCGACTACGGCTAGCGCTTCCGCCGGCAATCGTTTGCGCAGGTACGCCGGGCACAAAATGAGGCTGGCTTGTACGAACGATGGATCCATTTCCAGGACTCTCTCAAATTGAGCGATAGCGCGGTCGTTATTTCCAGCGAAGTAGTTCAAGTACCCAACGTTGAAATTCATCGGGAGAGAGAGCGGGTCCAGTTCCAAGGCAAAATCCGCCTCTTGGATGGCCTCCTGATATCTATGTTGCACCAGCAGCCACAAGCTTAGACCGTAACGGGCCCGCGCCGAACGCGGACTAAGCTCGACAGCGAGGCGCATGTGCCTCTCGGCGGCATCCCAATCCCAATCGAAATACAGGTTAACCAGTCCGACTGCGAGATGCGCATCGGAAAGACTCGGAGCCATCTCAACTGCTTTCGCGGCGGCGGCCTTGGCTCTAGGGAAGGCCTCTTTGGCGCGTAACGCGCCAAAGACTGCTAAAGCGGTATAGCAATCCGCCATCACTGCATGCGCAGGAGCGTAGGCTGGGTCTATTTCAATTGCCAGCCGGCAATATTCGAGAGCTTGCCAGCAACTCGCCGGAGTCCATTTATTCCAGAAGTAAAGGGCTCGCAAGAAGGCCTGGTAGGCTTCGGGGCTTCCGGTGTCTCGGACGGCAAGTTTATTTTTTTCCTGCGGGCTTAAGTGTAGGCGCATATGCTCAGAAATCTGTCGGGCGATTTCTTCCTGGACGGAAAAAATATCATCGAGTTTGCGGCTGAAATTACCTCCCCACAAGTGCGCGTTCCGGACCACATCAACAAGCTCCACTTTGATTATCAGTGTGTCGCCACGCTGCACTACGCGCCCGGTCAAGACCGCTCGCACGCCTAGCTCACTATTGAGTGCGGCGGAATCTATCTCACGGCCTTTGTAGCGAAAAACGGTGCTGCGCGGTAACACGCGAAGTTTGGGTAGCTGGGAGAGATTATTGATGAGTGTCTCGGTAATTCCATCGCTCAGATAGTCTGTTTCCGGATCACGAGTCTCGTTGGCCAGCGGGAGGATCGCGAGAGAATCGATGACTTTGCCGGGCCGGCGTGATGTCACGGCAGTCGAAGAGTTTTTTTGAGGACCGGAATCCAAGTCGCGTTTCAGCCGCCGTAAATCGGCCAATAGGTCCGAAGCGGTCTGATAGCGCATCTCGCGATGTTTTTCGAGGCTTTTGCGGATAATGGCATCTAGTGCCGCGGGAATGGCCGGATTAATCCGAGCGGGATTAACAGGGTCGCTATTCAGAATCTTGCTCCGGATCATCTCCGGCGTTTCTCCCTGAAACGGCATCCGCCGGGTGACCATTTCGTAAAGTACCGCTCCATAACTGAATAAATCCGTGCGTAAATCCAGATCGTCGCCGCGAATTTGCTCCGGCGACATGTACGGCATGGTGCCCAGGGCCACACCGGGTCCGGTAAGCACAGCGTCGGCGGTAGTATCTCGAACGCCGTCGCCATAGGCTTGACTACTTACCCGTGCCGCGAGGGGACGCGTAATTTTGGCTAAGCCAAAATCCAGTACCTTGATCTGGCCGCGCTCAGTGATGAAGATGTTGCCGGGCTTGATGTCGCGGTGCATGATACCTTGCGCGTGGGCGGCTTCCAGCGCGTCCGCAATTTGCGTAGCAAATTCCACAATTTCCGATATTTGAAAAGGCCCTTTCAGGATCCGGTGCTTAAGAGTCTCGCCGTCAAGGCATTCCATGACGATGAAATGCCTACCATCGCCGGAACCAAACTCGTGGATCGTGCAAATGCGGGGGTGATTGAGGGAAGAAGCAGCGTCCGCTTCGCGCTTCAAGCGCTCCAGTGCCACTTCATCACGCTCCAGATCCTCAGGGAGAAATTTCAGTGCGACCCTTCGAGGGAGGTTCGTGTCGTCGGCAGCCCAGACTACGCCCATGCCACCATGGCCGAGCTTTTCGACGATCCGATAATGCGAAATGATTTGACCAATCATGGTAAATTCAGGCGAAACTTAACTAGAGACTTTAAGGACGACGGTTGAACCAGATGTTAAGTTGTCTTTGAAATCAAGTCAACGAACTGCGCACCAGACTACAGAGTCCGTACTTTACTTCAATGTGGGCCGGCTCGTCATTCTGGTAAAGAAGAAATAGATTCTTTGCGTAGGGAAAGATTGCTGCATTGGTGGTCGAGTCAATTAATCCCGATAGAATCGCGCGCGCGTACCAGGAAGCTGTGCAGAATTGTCTCGAGCAAAGACAATTTGAAACAGTTGCAGGGTGCCGGCCCTGAATCCGGCTACCGTACCGGCCAGGTAAAGGCGCCAGGTTCTGACGAATTCTTCACCAAACATGGCGCAAACTTCGTTGGCTGAGTTTTCAAAACGCTCCAGCCAGAGTTGAGAGGTTCTGGCGTAGTGATGGCGGAGGTTTTCGACATCGAGGATTGAGCAGTCCCACGGCTCGAAGATATTCATGATCTGCCGCAATGAGGGTGCGTATGCGCCGGGAAATATGCGCATTCTGGTCCAATTACTGAAGTCCTGCGCGCGATTGCGCCCGACACATTGCAGCAGACCCCGCCCACGAAGTCCCAAAGACTTGGAGAGGATACGTCCCATGGCCTGATAGCGCTCTGGTCCGACGTGTTCGAGCATTCCCACGGAAACGACGGCATCGAACTGTCCGAAGATATTGCGATAGTCATCTTCGACGAATTCAACCTGCTGGCTAAGACCCAGCTGTTGGCCACGCTTCCGCGCCCACTGAACCTGCTCACGGGAGATGCTGAACCCTCGAACACTGACGCCGTAATATTTCGCCATGTGCAATGCAAGCCCGCCCCAGCCGCAACCAATATCCAGTACACGTTCACCGTTTTTCAGGTTTAGCTTGCGGCAGATGTAGTCCATTTTTGCAACTTGAGCGGCATCGAGATTCATGGAAGGCTCAGCGAAATATGCACACGAATAGACCATCTGGTGATCGAGCCACAAGTGAAAAAAATCGTTGCTGAGATCGTAGTGCCGATGAATATTTTGGCGCGCGCCATGCAGCGAATTGCGCTGCGCAAACGCCATGCAGTGGGAAAGCACGCGAGCGAACCAATTTTCGGATTCCATTTCTGCTTCGGAACGATACACCGCCTCAAGGGCGGACACGAGGTCGCCATCCACGACAATACGCCCGTCCCGGTAGGCCTCCCCAAACCCGACTTCCGGGTCGAACAAGAGATCAAGTAATGTGCCTCGGTCCCGAATCACGATGGTTGCAATTGGCTGGCCAGTTTCCGGGGAAATCTCCAGGCGACCTCCGAGCGTGAGTCGGATTTGGGGCTGGCCCACGGAGCGATAAATTCTCTGCAGTAGCCAGTGATCAATCTGCGGAAACCTATCGCGAGCCTGCGCGGGAAGATTACTCAGCTTGTCGTGGCGGAGTTTGGCGAGTCTTGATATCACGGCATTGATCTCCACGTGAACCGCTGAAAAATTCCCAGCGATTTTTGGAGGGCCATCATAGCAGCCGCGTTAAAAAATGTGGATTATTTTGCTTGACGGACATCGCGGCGACCAGCGCTCCTCCAACCTATGCATTCAAATCAAACTACCAAACTTAACCACCAAGAACCGTTCACTGATAATATTCTGCGATGGTCGTGATGAAAGCCACCCGAGAATTGTGGCAAACGAACGAGATGCCCCGGAAACGGAGCATTATTCAGTTCAAAAGGCATTTTTCGCAAGCAGAGTTTGACCGCTTGAGCTTGGGAGAAGTACCACAACAGATGGAAGAGAGGTGGTTTATTTTTCTGGAAAATTCATGGCTTTTTTTTCATCGTAGTTGGACCGGCGACTGCATTTTCCAGTTGCGGTTGCAAACCGATGAACATGGCTACAATGTCGCGGAAGCTTGGGTCAACGGGGGAAAAAAAGAATACAACGCCGGGCATCCTGCAAGCGAGCTTATGTTGTTGTCTCAGCTCATTGACAGGCTACTCCTTGGCAAATAGCCAGAAGCGCGAGGCATCAATTCCCACCGCTCGGTAGTGAACCTCGCCCTTTCTTTCCGTAACGGCCCGAGAAACACAAAGTACGATAAGTTACGGCTGATAAATCAGTAGAGTTCGTAGTGGTCGCGGCCCATATCAAAAACCGAAGTTTTGGTCGGGACGAAGGGCCCAACTGTTTGCCACCGCTTCGAGGACGATTCGTTCCCGCACAGTAATGGAGGCACTCGGGCTGAACATTTCGAGGGCTTTTTTGTTTGTTCCTCGTTGAGCATTTCTTTGATTTCGCGAAAGACCGTTAACGGTCATGAAAACCGGGAAGTGTTATTTCCATAGATTCAGAAACCATTAAGTGTCCCAATAGCTTCCTTGCCGTTCCGCATAGCGGTCAATCCGAATCCGCATTTCGCGAATCACCTTTTTATCTCCGTCTGTCAGCTCTTCCGAATTGAGCACGGCTTTTAACGACTTCGCCAACACAATCAGTTCGACCGATGTGAGAGGCATAGGGAGTTCCCTCCGGTCGGAGTCGATTCTTTCCATTTTTTGAGTTCCCTTTCTCGAATATTTCCGGACAGGCAATTCTTGGTTATACAGGTCGTGCGTGAGTCGCTAACGCTGGATTTCGGCTCAAGTTGAGTGATGTTCCTTGCCAGATTCTTAATGGTCATTGTCATCGAACACCAAAAAATATCTCGCGTGACCCTCTGGGTCGTGCTCTTCCATCAGGGCTACACTTAATTCGCCCTCAAAGGAGGGCTTTTCTTTACAGGTCAGAAGGAGCTTGCGAGCCATTTGGTTCCCAAATCGCCTGGTAACCGATTCTATCAGGGCTTTGCTGGCTTCCGCTCATCGCAACAATGACCCTCAACGCCTGGTAAACGCTTACCGGAGATGTTGGTTACCAGCACGGACTTCCGGCGTGTCGAGTACTTTTCCTCGCTTCGGAGGAGGGGGCCAACCCGAGTTCCGCATCGTCGGCTTGCCATCCGTGCCGCAAGATTTGGGCCCGAAGCTGAGTGCCTACCTTGGGAAGTGGGTGAAAAACCCACAGCGAGGGAATTTCATTCGCTCAAAAAAAAACGAGGGGCCATTGAGGAGCCAACAAGGATTCCGCTTGATTCCTCATTGTTCCTTTTCAATGTCTTAACGCTCCTCAGCAATTCTTCTAAGTCCTTTAGATTCCGCTCGGTATTGTTTTCGATCTGTAATGCCCTGCTTTCGCTCCCGTAGAACGTCGGTGCCAATCCGTCCGCAATCTGGTTCGGAATTTCCGACGTTCGAATCCGGGAACAACGCGGGAACAATAACAGTTCCCTTCTGTTCCTTGACCCGCTTTTCTGTTCCTTCAGGCACCCGTAAGTCCTTGCTGTCACGGCAGAGGTCGCGAGTTCGAGTCTCGTCGTCCCCGCCATTCTTTCTAAAGCACTTGCAATGGTTCTCACGAAACCATCGAGGACCCAAAAGGGCACGTTTCAGTGCCCTTTTTTGTGTCCATTTTCAGTCCGTGCCCTTCTTGCGATGTCGATTTCCTCACGCTGCAAGGTCGCCTCACGAGGATCGCGATGTTCCATTCGCTTCCCGCGAAAACACCAGGGACAAGACCGCTGCCTGAGCTGCGTGTTTGGCTGGCGTGATTGCCTGGGTATACACATCCAAGATTGATCGCAGAGTTGAATGCCGCAAGAGTTCCTGCATGACTTTGAATTCCGTACCCACACTTCTCAAAAGCGTCGAATACGTGTGACGAAACGTGTGCCAGCCGATGCATTTCTGGATTCCGAGTCGTTGCGCAACCGGTCGAAGATATTTGCGCAGGATCGCTTGTCCCCAATACGGCCTCCGCCCTCGGTGGCGCTTGCTGGCAAAGACCCAATTGTCTGGCTTGGTGTAGGCACATTGTTTTCGCCAGTCTGATAAAACATCAGCAAGGAGCGGATGAACGGGCACGGGCTTTTGCGATGACTCAGTCTTGCATGACCCGACTACGCCGTAGACTATGGATCGCGTTACGTTCATCGTGCCTTGAACGAGATCGATGTCGCCCCATTTCAAACCAAACAACTCGCTCTGCCGCAAACCGGTGAATACCGCAAGGAGAACCAAGGTTCGTTCTCGAATGCTTAAATTGTCCAACATTGCCTTGATTTCATCGGGCATCAAGACGGTTGGCGCTCTGCGGCGCTTTGCACTCTGACGAACGAGGTAGATTGGATTGCGGTCGAACAGTTCGTATCGCCAGGCATGGTTGAAAAGAACGGACATCAGATTTCAAATTTTGGCGCAACTACTTTTCGCCAGAGGCAAGCTCCGCAGCCAAGACTCAACTTGTATTGTTCTGACCTCAGCCAGTTCGTAGCGCCGCCAGTGAGGAAGAATCCAGCGGTTCAAATACGCCTGGTAAGTCTTCTTGGTTGAGTAACTGCGCCACGTGTTGTCCCTTGTTAGTTCACGTTGCTCGAAATGATCGCAGAGCTGCGCAACCGTAATCGAGCTACAGCTAATCCTGGCTTTCCCCGAATTAAGTTCTGCCAAGACAATGGTCATCGCGGTACGGGCCGCAGCCCCGTCCGGATAGCGCTCAACCGTGCCAATCACTCTTTTCCGTTGGACACGAACTCCATGCAAATCCTTCTCGGACCAGCGAAACTGCCAAACATCGGGTCCCTCTTTGCGACTCACTAATGCCAGACTTCCGCGTTGCATTGTGATCCTCCTGCGCCACAGTTTGGCGCAGAAGAATCTTCGAATATCGCCTTGTGGAGTAGGGAGGAAAGCAGGCAAGTGAATTGCCTTGCGGTGGCAAAACCTGGCAATGCGGGCGGGAGGGCGGGGGCCTGGAGCGGCCTTGGGGCTTCACGAATCAGGGATTTCTATTCACTCTTTGGATGGCTCCCAAAGCTCGATCGGAT
>Ga0182024_10000217_pt1 | contig 139619 bp, 126 predicted proteins | sample P32metaG_FD_120480 | JGI IMG/M metagenome (GOLD analysis project Ga0182024, IMG submission 120480) | Permafrost microbial communities from Stordalen Mire, Sweden - P3-2 metaG (Illumina Assembly) | ecosystem: Environmental > Terrestrial > Soil > Wetlands > Permafrost | place: Sweden: Stordalen... | reverse complement strand
TTTGGCCAAAGAAGCTGCCAGCTCTGAGAACTTTCAGAGTCCGATCTATTTGGCTCATCACTCCGAAAAAACAACTCTATAACCCGACTCTAAGAAAACACCCCGTTTTTCAAAAGCCTGTTAAAGGGATTTCCACTCGCATCCAAGAACGCTACACGCGACGCGAATGTATTCCTCGTCAATGTCAAATCCGATAAAGGTTGAAACGATATCGGCGCATTCTTTTGCGGCAAATGCGGAATGGCCGATTCCGAGAAACGGGTCCAGCACGGTCGCGTTCTTTTTTCCGTGAAGCCGGATGCATTTTACGGCCAGTTCTGTTGGGAACGTCGCCGGGTGTGGCCGCTGCTTTGCTCGCTGGTGAATTGTTTTATATGGAATGAACCAAGTATTGCCTCTGCACCGTTTATCACGACCCTCGGTATGCGCCCATCGCTTGATATTGGTCTTGTCCGCATAAGGGACGCCAATTGCAAGGCGATCTAGCGGCGTTGTTCCTTCTGGTGTGAAATGAAATACATATTCGTGGCAGTCATTAAGAAATCGCGTTGAATTGATCGGCTTAAAATGGCCACACGATTCAGTGCCGGTCTCCTTGTCAATTGAAATAGATTTAATCCAATGAATCGTGTTCTGTAAAATAAACATCCGTTTCATGGCAGACGCGACCTCAAAAGCAAAAAACGGATTTGCAGACGAATTTCCTAAATTGAGGAAAAAGGAACCGTCCGGCTTTAATACCCGCGCCACTTGGGCACCCCATTCTTGGCACCAGGCAACGTATTCCGGGTGTTCCTTTTTGTCGTCGTAAGAACGGTATTCTTTGCCGATATTGTAAGGGGGGGAAGTGACGACCACGTCAACGGACTTGGGATCCATTCCACTCAAGCCACGGATACAATCGCCATGAATAATATCAAAATCTACTGTTGCGAGCGGAGTATTGGTCAGCACGCACTCATATATACCAACCGCGGCGCCATTGAAAAGTATTTGTATTGCAAGGCCCTTTTTTTGAAGTAATTCCATGCCACTCGGCTGCGTCCTGCGCCGCTTCTCATTGCCATTCTCCAAGGTCAAGCTGGCGCGCTTCTTCCGGAGACACGGTCTTTTCCTCACGTGTGGCGAGGTTTTTCAATTTGACTTCCAGGCCTCCTTGCGGCGCTGCCACAAGCCGGACTGTGAAGCGCGCCTTCAAATCAGTGGCGCGCTTGAATTGCTTGTCTGGCTTGCTCGCCGTCAGCGAGTATTCAAGAGCGAATCCTTTTTCCCGCAATGACTGCACCAGATCCAGCGACTCTTCCCGCAGCGCTTCATCTTCGATCAGGCAATAAGCGTCAATCTGCGAGTCGAACGGCGGCAGCAAAGCGCGCGACTTGAGCAACTCCAGCAAAACGACGTCGCCCATGCCGAAGCCGAGCGCCGGCAAATCCACTTTGCCGCCGGACATGAGCTTGATCAAATTATCGTAGCGCCCGCCTCCGGCAATGGCACGGAAATCGCCTTTTTTGTCAAACGCTTCGAAAACGACGCCCGTGTAATAAGCCAGCCCGCGAATAACGTGATAATCGACTTTTACATAATCAGCCAAGCCGCGCGCTTTGAGATTTTTCAAAATGATGTCCAGGTCCGCGGTCGGCTGATTGGTCTTCACTAAATCCAGAATCGTCTCCGCCTTGGTTATGCCTAGAGCGGACAATTGACGAACCGTCTCTTCGGCGCCGACCCGCTCCAATTTATCAATGGCCTGGTAAAATTCATATTCCTTGCCCTTATCGCCGCAGTGTTCGTTGAAGCATTCCTGCCAAAAATTCCGGCTACTTAAGCGGATGACAAAGTCCTCGTGCGTCAGGCCGCATGAGCGCAAGCTGTCAATCAGCAGCGCGATCACCTCGGCATCAGCGGCCGGGCCGCCTTCACCGACGAGGTCGGCGTTGAACTGAAAGTGTTCGCGCAAACGGCCTTTTTGCTGGCGTTCGTATCGGAAAAGCTGCGGGATGGAGAACCACTTGATGGGCTTTTTGTAATTGCGCTCGTGCGCGGCAATCATCCGCGCCAGCGTGGGCGTCATTTCGGGTCGAAGCGAAATCTGGCGGTCTCCTTTATCGGTAAAATGATAAAGCTGGCCGACGATTTCCTGACCGCTCTTCAGCGTGTATAATTCCAGCGGTTCGAGCGGCGGGCCGTCGTATTCGCGAAAGCCGTAGCGCCGCGCCGTTTCCCGCCAGCGGTCGAAGATGTGGCGGCGGGCCTCCGCGCTCCAGACATCAGGGTGCGGGAGCGGTTCAGGATAAAAGTCGCGGAATCCGGGCAATCGTTCCATACCAGAGGCGACAACAAGGCACAACCGGCTTCAAAAGGGAAACAAAATCGGCAGCAGAAGAACTCATGAGAGGCAAACCTGATTTCCTGACTTTAAAATTCAATTCACATTCTTTCAAAGAAAACTTTGGAAGATTGTGTTTCTACCAGACTGGGCTTAAGATGTCAGCATGATAAATCCGCTGGCCATAATGCGCGAGCATCTTGAGGAGATTCACCGTCTCGGGGCGCGACGCGTTGGGGTTTTCGGATCCTTTGCGAGGGGCGATGCCGGCGAGGACAGCGATGTAGATGTGTATGTCGAGTTCGATGACGCAAAGCGGACTTATGATAACTTCTTTGCTCTGCACGAGCTTTTGGAAACGTCCCTGGGTCGCCGTGTCGATCTCGTCACCGACAAGGCTTTGACAGATACGAAGGCTAAAATTATTCTGCCGACTGTCCGTTATGCTTCCAACGACAGTTGAATTGCTGCGTGACATCTTGCGGGAAGCCGAATTTCTAGAGATCCACGCCCGGAAAACCAACAAGGAGGCGTTCCTGAGCGATGAAGTGCTAAAGCGCGCTTTCGTGCGGAGCGTCGAGATAATTGGCGAAGCCGCCAGAAAAGTTCCCACAGAAACTCGTCTGGAATTTCCTGCGGTTGAATGGCGCAAGATGGCTGGGATGAGGGACCGGCTGATTCACGATTATGGAGGTGTTGATTACTTGATTGTTTGGGAAGTCGCCACAAACAAGGCGCCGGAAGTGGCGGCGCAATTGCGTCCAATCATCGCAGCGTCTGGGTAGCCCTAGCCGGCATTTTACGCCATCATTCCATAGCGTAGAATCCAAACTCCCGCGGCCAGGAGCAACACTCCGGTGAGGCGGGTGCCTTGGCTCCAATGGCCTGTTAGTTTTTCCAGCACCACAAAAATCGTGAGCGCGGTGAGCCACCACAAATTCATCACTCCACCAACGAAGAGAAGCAACATCAACGCCCAACAACAGCCGAGACATGATATGCCATTCCACAGGCCGCTCTGGAACGCGCCAGTATGATCAACCGGGCATCGGCAACACTCCAGGCACTTCCGTTTCCATGGGGTCAACTGGTACGCGCCCGCCATGAGCACAAGCGCCCCACCGAACCAGCGGCTGCGCAATTCCATCATCGGCGAGAGTAGCGACGCCTCTGTCAGGGCCAACTGCAAAGCCGTCGCCATCAAACTAAATATTGTCCATACAACCACGTATCCCGCCGCGAAGGCAAACGCTCGGGGCAAAACGCGCTCGCTTTTCGCGTTCCTCCGCACGGCGGAAGCGTAAAGAAATACGGCGGGCGCGGCCGAGGGCAGCATCATGGCAATCATCATCACGGCCCACATCGCGAAGAGCAGCGCCTGGTGTGTGAGGTCCCACGTTGGTGTCATCATCCAGGCGGAACAACCCGTCATCGGGCCGTACATGTCCAATGCCATCGGCGCTATCCAACCCCAGCATAGAGCAAGGACCGCGGCAAGGGTCGCTCCGACAAGCCATCGGTCGCGGCTCAACCGGTCTTTATTTGGAATACCCGTCATGACGTTCCCACCACTCAAACGGCGGGGTTTGTGGCCACCCGGCGGGCGAGTCCTCCCAGGTTTCCTGTCGGCCCAACGGTGTCAAGTCGAGCATTGACCAGACGGTGCCAATCGCCTCAATGCCCCGATCTCGCATGAAGTAAGAACGGTAAATGTTTTTGCCGTCGCGCAAGAAAACACTGAGACCGAATGTTTCCCCTTCATCCGTGGTGCGTCCGAAATCCTTGTTGAAATCGGTTCCAAACGATGACACCCAAGGCACGGTCCAGCCCATGCGTTTCTTATATTTCCGGATATTCGCCCAAGGCGCAATCGAGACCGCAACAAACGACGTATGACGCGCATGAAGGTGGGCAAGGTGGCTGATCTGGTCGATAACCAGGGAGCAGCCGGGACACCCGGCCGACGGCCAGCCCGAAACCGTCGGGGCGAACATGAAATGGTAAAGGATAAGCTGACGGCGCCCCTCGAACAGGTCAAGCAGGCTGACTTTGCCCTTGGGGCCGTCGAAAACATATTTCTTGTCGATCAGGACCATGGGCAACCGGCGGCGCTTCGCGGCCAGCGCGTCGAGAGCACGGGTCATCGCTTTCTCTTTCACGAGTAATTTTTTTCGGGCGGCTTGCCACTCGTCCGGTGAAACGATTCGAGGAATTGCCTTGCGGCGCTTCGTGCTCATATTTTTTAATTTTGCCTTTCTTTCGGGTTCGTCACCTGGATCAACAGGTTTCTATCCATAAGTATGACGAACCAGAGGCCGTTATTAGGACGCCGGACTGGAATTATTTTCAAGATTTCTTCGTGCCAAAATCGGCTCCATTCGAAAGTAGCACGGCGGCCTCGTTTTTCCGAGGCCGGTGGCGGGGGCCACATACGCCACCATCCACGAGATGAGTCGATTTTGCGCCGCGGTTTTGGAATCCAGGCAACGCGGCCGCCTAGACCCTTAAATCCGAAGCCATTACCGCAACTTTTTGCCTCGTGCTTTGTTTCATATTCAGGAATACTGACAAAGGCATGGCTATCGCATCAATTAAGACACTGTTTGAGAAGCACAATCTGGCTACTCCGCGCCAGTGCGAGGATTGGATTAAAGCGTGGCGTCTTGCGGCCGAAGGCGGCTCGCAAGAGCCGCTGCTTGCCTTTATCGCACGGGAAAAGGGTTGCACAGAGGAGGTATTTCTCCAGGCATTGGCCCTCGCATTGGGCTGGCCCTTCATTGATCTGGCCAAGACCGAGGTCTCGCCGGAAGCCCGCAAGAAGATTTCCACCAAGATCGCCTTTCAATACTTTGTTCTGCCGATCACTTTTGAAAACGGCCAATTGCAGGTCGCCGTGAGCAATCCTTTCGATGCCGCCATGCTCAGCGCGGTCCAATTCGACGCGCGCGTGCCGGTCAACTTCGCGCTGACTCCGCGGGGGGAGATCGAGAAGTCGCTGAAAAAGTTCTATGGCGTCGGCGCCGAAACGCTCGACGAAATCGCCAAGGAGGACGAGCCGTTGGAGTTGGAACTGGGGGACAAGGAAATCATGGAAGGGGACCAGGAGGCCAGCGTCATCAAGTTCGTTAATCAGATTATTTGGGAAGCTTTCAAAGACCGCGCCACGGACATCCATTTCGAGCCGGCGGAGGATGAGTTGCGCATTCGTTACCGCATTGACGGCATCCTTCACCAAACGCCCATGCCGCCGCAGTTGAAGCGCTACCAGGCCTCGTTGATTTCCCGCATCAAGGTCATGTCCGGCATGAACATTGCCGAAAAGCGCCTGCCGCAGGACGGACGCATCAATGTGCGCATTAAGGGTGAGGAAATCGATATCCGCGTTTCGACGGTGCCGACGGTCTATGGCGAAAGCGTATCGCTGCGGTTGCTGACACGCGGCAAGATATTTTTGGGCATGGAAAAGCTGGGTTTTGATCCTATTGAAGAAGCGCGCATTCGGGAAATCATCATCAAGCCGCACGGAATTCTGCTCGTCACCGGGCCGACGGGATCGGGCAAATCAACGTCGTTGTACGCCTTCTTGAGCACGATCAATTCGGTGACCAAGCGCATCATCACCATTGAGGAACCGGTGGAATATGAGCTAAAGGGGATCAACCAAATCGCCGTGCGGTCCGATATTGGGCTGACATTTGCCATGGGCTTGCGCCACATATTGCGCCAGGACCCCAACGTGATCATGGTCGGGGAAATTCGCGACCTGGAGACGGCGGAGATTGCCATTCGGGCGTCGCTGACCGGCCACCTTGTCTTTAGCACCTTGCACACGAATGACGCCCCCAGCGCGTTCACGCGTTTGATCGACATGGGAATCGAGCCGTTCCTCGTTGCGTCTTCGGTGGAGGCCGTGCTGGCCCAACGTCTGGTGCGCACGATCTGTCCGAAGTGCATTGCCGAGCAGAAAGTGGAGCCGGCCTATTTGAAGCGGGTCGGTTTCCCCGAAAATGAAATCGCGACTGCCAAATTCTGGAAAGGGGCCGGCTGCGAGGAGTGCCGGCAGTTCGGCTACCAGGGGCGCATGGGTATTTACGAATTGTTGTTTATGGATGAAGACATTCGCACTCTGGTGCTGACGCGCGCCTCGTCCTCAGCCATTGCGGCCAAAGCCATGGAAAACGGCATGAAAACTTTGCGCAACGACGGCTGGAAAAAGGTCAAGGCAGCCAAAACAACCATCGAGGAAGTCATCCGTGTCACCCAAACCGAAGAGCACTTCAACAAATTGCTGTAGAATGAACCCAGGCAACTCATATCGGATGAAAGGTTCCTGATGGCCCGTTGGCAATCCGCCATCCTGCTTAACGCCAACGCTGCCGGCCGGCGGCTTTGGCAACTCTCCGTCAGCGGCGACCGTTTTACGGTCCAGGACGAGAAATCGCTCCTGACCAATGATCCCCTGCCTTTGGGTGTGGTGGGCAAGGATTGGAAAACGCTTTTCCGCGGCAAGCTCAACATCGCCTGGCTTCCGGCCGACAAAGCTTTTCTGCGGGCCGTCCAACTGCCGGTGGGAGACGCCGCCGAGGTCGCGCAAATGGTGGAATTGCAAATGGAGAAACTCTCTCCTCTGCCTGTGACACACGTCGTGTGGAGCGTCTATTTGATGCCGCCCACGGAGGAGAAGGCTGATACGCTGCAAACCGCCATCGTCCTTATCGCGGCACGAAGCGCAGTGGAGGAATTCCTGGGGAAATTGGAGTCGGCAGGCTTTCTGACCGACCGGTTGGAAGCACCCGGCCTGGATCAATTACTAGCTTTGGAGATGCGCGAAGAGGGCGTCTGGATTGTTCCCGGCGCCCTCGGTGAACCCGCCCTTGTGGTTTGGTGGTTCGGGAACATCATCCAAAATGTTACTTTGGCTGCCTTGACTGCCGGACCAGAACGCGGCCTGCAATTGAAAACCCAGGTCGAGCAGATCGCCTGGGCCGGAGAATTGGAAGGCTGGCTGCCCGCGCCGCCGAAAATTCATCTTGTTGCGAGTCCCGCCGAAGCGCGCTTTTGGGAGCCGATTTTCCAGGAAGCTGGGGGACAAGTCGAAGTCATCCCGCCGCTGCCGGAAGCCCAGTTGGTGGCCCGCAGCGCGCAACGCTGCGTTAGGACTGCCGGCACCAATCTTTTGCCACCGGAATTCGCCCTCCGCTACCGCCAGCAATTTGTCGATGGGCTATGGATGCGTGGGCTTTTTACGGTGCTGGGCCTCTACATTATCGGAGTGTTGATTTACTTTGGCGCTCTTTACGCGCTCAAGCTCAAGTTCAATCATGTCCAAAACGATGTTGCGGGCCTCAATAGCTATTACACCAACGCCGTTAAGGATCACGATGAACTGGATATTCTCGAGGAGCGGCAGGCGCTCAAATTCGCGGCTTTGGATTGCTGGAGAACGGTGGCTGTAAGTTTGCCCGAGACGGTGTCTATCGAGAACATGTATTTTGACCACCAAAAATTTGAATTGCGCGGTACCGCATCGGCTGACGACCAGGACGCCGTGCGGACTTTTAACGATGCGCTCCGCCATGCGACCAACCCTTACAAAGACGAGCAGTATCTCTTCGCCGAGGTCACGCCCCCTAATATGCAGATCACTGGCGATACGGTGAAGTGGTCGTTCGACTGCCAGCTCAAGGACACGGGCCAATGAACAATTTCCTTGGCCAGCTTAATTTGACGACCCAGGAGCGGCGCATCGTCGTGGCCATTTTCCTGGTGGTAGTCGTCGTTCTGAATCTATTGTTCGTCTGGCCCCATTTCGGCGAGTGGGGCCGCCTCAAAAAGCAGCTAGCCGAACTGTACCAAAAGGAAGACAATTACAACCGCACGATCCAACACGATACTGACCCGGTAAACGGTTGGAAAAAGCAAGTGGACAAATTGGCCCGGCAGCAGGGCGGCAGCAAGATTGACAGCCCGGTCGATCCCCAGAACCAACTGCAACAGACCATCTATCAGCAGGAGCGCAAGACGGGTGTGACGGTGGGAAGTTTCAGTCCCGGCTCTGTCAAAACCAACGCCTACTTTGAAGAGCATTCCACGACCATTTCCTTTGAAAGTCCGGAGCAGCAATTAATCAGCTTCCTTTTCGGGATGGGCAATGATCCGGCCATGATCCGCGTCGCCAAATTGAGTCTCCAACCGGTCGAACCGCATCGTTACCATCTTAAGGGCAGCATCACGTTGACAGCCAATTACACCAAAACAGACATAAAGCCAACGGCTGCGCCTGCAAACCAGAAGCCCAATTTCGCGCCAAAACCGCTCGCCGCCGCAGCGAAAAAACCGGGCCTGGCGCCTGATCCTGCGCAAGCCGTCAAACACCGGTCGGGCGTGGCGCCTCCCGGACCGGGCCAGAATCGACCCGCAGCGAACAATTCAAATACGAATCCCGGATCCAGAAGGAATCCGCTAAGTAAACTGGTGCCGAATCCTGGCCAAAATACCAAGGGCGATTAATTATGAACCTTAAACATTACATGCCAGTGCTCCTGGTCTTGTCCTTGGCGACTGGATTAAGCGCCTATTCTGATTCAAGTCTCGACGGCGGTTGGAAAGTCGCCCAGGTTCAAACGCCGCCGCGCATCCCGCCCGTTCCGCGAAAAAATACATTCCCGACTTTCCCTGTTCCGGCCACCAATAACGCAATTGCGCCCACACCTGCGACCGGAGCGACCGCGCCTAACACGGTCGGCCTTTTCAACAATACATCGGGATCGGGCGTGACAGTCGATGCGAATGGAAAGACCAATGAAGTAGCGGACATTACTTATAATTTTCTGGGCGTTCCGTTGGATCAACTACTGGATATTTACGGTGAATTGGTCAATCGAACCCTTTTGCGATCCATGAGCGGGCCGGCTGCCGTTCCCAAGGATGCCACCATCGTCCTCAAGACCCAAACGCCCTTGACGCGTGCGCAGGCCATCCAGGCATTGGAAACGATTCTGGGCATGAATGGCATCACGATTGTGAACATTGGAGACAAGTTCGCCAAAGTCGTGGCCGAGGCCCAAGCCGGCAGCGAGGGCGCAACATTTTCCACCAATACCAATAACCTGCCCGAATCTGGAAAAATGGTGACCCAGATTGTCCAGGTCAAATATACCGCCATAGAGGACCTCACCAAACTGCTGGAGCCCTTCTCCCGGATGCCTAAGAGCATCATGGCGCTGCCCGCCACCCAGACTCTCATTCTGCGGGATTACGCCGAAAACGTGGATCGCATGTTGGAAATCGTGAAAAAAATTGACGTCCTGACGCCGCTTGTCGTCAAGCCCCGAGTCATTCCGATCAAGTACGCTTTGGCGGCCGATATCGCCCAAGCCCTAAGCGCGTTGGGCGCCAGCGGCGGCACGTCGGTGGGCAAACCGACTTCAGGATCGGGCTTCGGCGGGGCTGGCACTCGCGCCGGTTCGGGTGGCAGCTTCGGCAACAACAGCTACGGAGGCGCTGGCGGCGGATACGGAGCCGGAGGCAGTTTCGGCGGCAGCCAAGGCAGCGTTTTCGGCCAATCTACGGGCACGAGTGCTCTTGGTTCCGCGGCGACTGGTGGCCGCAGTTCGTTTCAACAAAACCTTGGCCGTATCGTGCAAAACGCCGCTACCCAGGGACAATTCCAACTCTTCGGCCAAACCAAAATCATTGCCGACGAACGGACAAATTCTCTGCTGGTTTTCGCCAATGACGAAGACATGAAGATGATTGAAGACATTATTGCCAAACTCGACGTCGTTCTGCCGCAAGTTCTCATTGACGCCATCATTATGGAAATCAATCTACAGGACACTCAGAACACGGGAGTCAGCTATCTGTCGCAGCGGCAAGGCGGGGGCACATTCACTGGCGCCGGCGGTGTCAATAATTTAAGTTCCGCAGCTTCGAGCTTCTTGACTGGAGGCGCAGGGTCTTCGAACGGCACCTCTGCGGTGAGCGGTTCTACTTTGGCCAGTCTGCCTGGCGGATTCAGCTATTTCGCAAAGTTCGGGAACGACCTCAATGTCGTCATGGAGGCCGTGGCAGGCGATAGTCGCGTCAACGTGCTTTCCCGTCCGCGCATCCAAACCTCTCATGCCGTCCCGGCCGATCTATTTATCGGAAATACCGTTCCCTATGTGACCGGCTCCTTTAACTACGGCTACTCCTCCGGTCCAAGCTCGCAATACACCCAACTGGAAGTCGGTATTCATCTTCAGGTTTTGCCTTTGATCAATAAGGAGGGGTTGGTCGTCATGGACATCCAGGCTGACGTTGAACAACTCGGGCCTGATGTTCAAATCGCCGGTGTCGGCGGCGTTCCTACTACAACCAAGCGCCAAGCCGGCGCCAAAGTGGCGGTTCGCGACGGCGAGACCATCATCCTCGGCGGTTTCATCAGCGATAGCCGAAGCAAATCCGATTCCGGTATTCCGTGGCTAATGAACATTCCGATGCTTGGAAACCTTTTCAAGAGCCGGTCCATCGAAAATCTCAGGACCGAATTGATTATGCTCATGCGCCCGACTGTTTTGCCCGATCCCGCCACCGCCGCCATCGTGGCAACAGAAGAGCGGAATAAGCTTTCAGGCGTCAAGGCCGCAGAATTGGAAATCCGTGACGAAGAGCAGAGGCGCAACGCCGCCATCGAGGCTGAATTGAAGAAAGACGCGCAAAGGCGGGCCGAGAAAGCGAGGAAAAAAGCCAAAGAGACAGGTCAACCAATTCCGCCCGGCACGACTAACTCCCCGACAACCATTCAGGGCATCCCGGCGTTAGAGGACAAATAAGGACGGGTCCTCACCGGGAAATGTTCGCCGAGGAGTCAGGCTTCTTGACTATCCATGTATAAACACGGAGCGCCGCGGAACCGGCTTAATTTGCCGTCTTGTCCGTTGCCGGACGAAGCCGCAGAACCAACAGTGCGCCGGCCGTGAACAACACCGCACTGTATCCGAAGGCGGCCGTTGTGCCGGCACTGCTCCACAACGCGCCGACGATCACGCTGGAGAGAAAATCCCCCACTCCGTTGACGGTCGCCAGCACGCCAAACGCCATGCCATGATGGGCCTCGCTCACTAATTCGGCGCAGAACGAGTCTTCCAGGGTTTCCACAATCGCCATATACAAGCCAGCCAGCGTAAAAACCAATGCCAGTGACCAGAGCGTGAACGGCAACAGAATAAGGGCGGCTGCCATGAGCGCAGCCAGAAAATAACCGCCAGCCAGCAGGTGGTTTTTCTTCATGCGATCAGCCAGCCAGCCCGCGACAAATGCAAAAGTCGCGTAAAAGACGTTATGCAGCACATAGAGAGCGACCGCCGCGCTGGCCGCCTTGGCCGGGCCATAAACCGGCGTGAGCTTTTGCGCCGCCAGCAAAATGAGCAGCGTATGGGCAAAATCTCCCGCGCCGAACAGGCCCACGGCCACGAGGAATTGCCGATAGGTTCCTGGCAACATCCGCCATCGTTCACCAAACGCTATGTGCGGAACACGCGTCCTGGCATTCTCCTTGACAACGAAAGCAATGAGCGCCGCCGCAATTAAACTGGGGACCAGCGTGATCGCAAATAAAGCAGGGTAACGATGGTGGAGCGCCTCCAGCAGAATAAACGCGGTCGCCGGCCCCACGATGGCGCCGATGGAATCCATCATCCGTTCAAATCCGAAGGCGCGCCCGTAAGTCTCTTTTGTCACCGAGCCGGCCAGGAGGGCCTTGCGGACAGGCGTGCGCACGCCCCGTCCCAGCCATGCCAGCGAACGGCCGATCAAGACGTGCCAGGCCGCTGTCGCCAAGCCGAAGGAAGCCGTTCCCAACGCCGTGACCACGTAACCGATGACGGCGATGGGCTTTCGCCGTTGCAATTTGTCGGTGTAGTAACCGGAGGCCATTTTTGCGAAGCTGGACAATCCATCCGAGACTCCTTCAATCAGCCCCAGCCAGGCCGCGGACGCGCCCATGGTTGCCAGAAAAGCTGGCATGACCGTGGTGGCGATTTCATGCGACCAATCGCTGAACAGCGACGCCAGGCCGATGCCAATCACGGTGGAGTTTAACCAGCGGGACGATGCGCGAGTCGGATGACTTAGTCCTGTTTCGTTCACAGAAATTTCAAAAAAAGAAGCCAGCCAGATCCGCCGACCCGCACAGCGCCGGGCTCTGCGGCTGCTCTTGTTGACGGGATTGTCGAAGAACTTTTCATTTTTGCCAGAGTTTTTGCCACAAGAGAACGCAAAAGACCACATAGGATTGGAACCGGCTTTAATATTTTGGACATTCGGGCGCATTGGACTTATCAATTGCCGGATTCTTGACGGTTCTTCGAAGTATGAAGCTAAATCTTCGAGTGTCTTGGAAGGTACTCGTGGTCGTGGCCGCGGCTCTATTCTTGGCGCTCCTTTTGTGTGGTTTGACCTTTCACGCGCCAAAGTATCGGATCGCCCGAATCCGGGTGGTGGATGCCACCGGTCGTCCGATCCCGGATGCCAAGGTCAAACCGGAGTCACTCATCACCAAACCTGACCAGCGAGTGGAGGGAAATTGGGGCTGGAACGATAGTGTCCCGAATGATCCCGTGAGTACCGACAAGGACGGATACGCACGCGTCCCATATTCTCATTATATTTTTGAAAAGATCGAAACTGGATCAATCCAACTTTCGATCAGTCATCCCGATTATGTATTCGATCAAGTGGAGCGTGTTGTCTCGGACGCACCGCTTGATCGGGCGCGGTGGCGGGTTTGGCTAGAGTACTTTTGGGGTCGGATTAAACAGAAGAAATTCGTTGTGCGTCCAGACCCGGTTGTGCTCCAGAGAGGAGCCATCCTGAAGTTGGTGGTGCGGCCTGATTCGTTAGGTCCACGGAATACTCCATTGTTCGCGCAGATTACTTTTGGACCGGGCAGAGCGGACCCAGAAACCAATTTTTGGACGCGGCCCGGATCGGGCGTGCTTATGACTCGACGATTATGGGGCGGCCCATGCTCGCTTCGTGCCATTCGATTCGACTCGCAGGGTTGGGCGTGGTTCGGGGATGTGATTCAAGTGCAGATGGTTTCAGGCCAGACCAATGAAGTCGTGGTGGATCTGAAGCGAGGAGTGGCCCTCCGGGGCCAATTGGATGCCTCGACGCCACGCCCGATCGCCAACGGTCGAGTGATCGTGGATGCCTGGCCGGTTGGTGGGAATCCGTACGGTCCAGAGTGGCACGCTTGGCGGACCATCGCCCAGGATGGAACCTTTATCATCGGTTCGGTGCCGGAAGGAGAGTTGGAAATCGTCGCACAGTGCGACGGCTTCATTAGCGCCAGCGGTCCCGGTAACCCTAAAATTCGTCATCCACAAAAGCACTTCGTAGGAACGAACGGCCTGACCATCAACATTGGCATGGAGCAGGCTGCGCGCCTGGAAGTCCACGTTACGGATGACAAAGGTAAGCCGCTCAAAGACGCCCATGTAAAGACAAGGTCGAACAATCTCAATGGGAGATTTTCGGCTGTAGTTCGCGCCGCCGATCTCTATAACACGGCTGATTTAGTCTTGTCCAAAGTTAGTGCGTGGGCCGTTTACGGAGAATTTTCGGTCGTGGATTTCGAGGACACCACTGACAGTTCCGGCCTGGCAATTCTTCCCAGCCTTCCGGCAGACGTGACAAGCTTTTATGTGGACCACCCACAGTTCGAGTTGCCGAAGGTGACAAATTTCTTTAGCCCCACCGCTCGAGGGATAACCTACGTCACCCCCAAATTCAATCTCGTAGTCGGGACAACCAACCGGGTCTCGGTTCAATTGGTGCCGCGAGGTCCATCCCCGTTCAGTCACCATTGACTTGCCGGGCCACTGCAACCTCCTTTGGGAGCTCATTTTGATCCAATTAATCTTTGCGCACTGCACGCTAATAAATCCGGCCTTGTTGCGCGATCCTTTACCTCCGTTTCCGTGCTACTGACGGGATTCAATTAGCTCCCCGAAATCAACCGTAACATTGGAGCGTCAACGTGTGAGCGATCCAGCCGTTCTCATCTTCAACGGCTTCCCTATGCATCTCCCTGCAAATGAAATGGTGCCAGCGAGTGGAATCGAACCACTGACCTCGGGCTTATGAGTCCCACGCTCTAACCAACTGAGCTACGCTGGCCACCACGATATATTTCGCGGTCACTGCCAACGTGTCAAACGGGATTTTCCACTTGCCAGCCGCCGCCGCGCCCTTAATATGGAAGAAGAAAATTCATCGCATGAAAATATTTAGCCGGATTGTTTGTTCTTTTGCGCTAGGGACAACGTTGTTGATGGCATACCGCCCCGCGCAGGCGGGCGATGCTCCAAAGAAAATTCTCTTTTTCTCCAAGTCCTCGGGCTTTGAGCATGACATGATCAAGCAAAAGGACGGCCAGCCCAGCCCGGCGGAAAAAATCCTGACCGAATTGGGCAAAAAGGACAACCTGGAGTTCACGTTCACGAAGGACGGTTCGGTTTTTACCCCGGAAAACATCGCCAAGTATGATGCCTTCTTTTTTTATACAACGGGAGATCTGACGGAACCGGGCACGGACAAAAATCCTCCCATGACGCCGGAAGGCAAGGCAGCTCTTTTTCAAGCAATCCAAAACGGAAAGGGCTTCATCGGCACGCATTCGGCCGCGGACACTTTTCATTCCCCGGGCGGCAAAGACCTCGGTCCGGCGCGCTGGAAATTGGACGGCGACGCTGCCGGTCCTTACGTCAAGATGATTGGGGCGGAGTTTATTATTCACGGCTCGCAGCAAACGGCACATCAAATCGTCGCCGATAAGAATTTTCCGGGCATGAGCGCGGTGCCGGATGATTTCGCCCCGAAGGAAGAATGGTATTCGCTGAAAGATTTTCAGCCCAATCTGCATGTGCTGCTGGTGCAGGACACTTCGACCATGAAAAAGACCGGGGGTGATCGGACGGCTTACGATCGTCCAAATTATCCCTCCACCTGGGCCAGGCAGTTTGGCCGGGGCCGGGTTTTTTACACCAACATGGGACATAAGATAGAAGTCTGGGAAAATCCTGTCTTTCAATCGGTCCTGCTGGGAGGCATCAATTGGGCCGTGGGGAATGTCGATGCTGATGTCACGCCCAACCTGGACAAAGCGGCGCCAGAAGCCAGCACGCTGCCGCCAGCTCCGCCACCGAAGTAAAAGTTCCCCGTCGCAATGCAATCTCTTCGAACAACTGGATAGAAAATTAGTATAAGGTTATTTTTAGAAGAGAGATGCTATGAGTGTTGCGCCCGTCCGTGTGCTGTTAATTGATGATGATGAAAGCTTTTTCGTCATCCTGCGCCGCATGCTGGCCAAGGTCCCCCGCAAAAAATTCGTCACCGATTGGGCCCCCAGCTATGAACAAGGCCTGGCCACGTTGTGCGAAAACCGCCATGACGCATGTCTGCTCGATTACCGTTTAGGCGTTCGGACCGGCCTTGAATTGCTCCAGGAAGCCATTGGCCATGGGGTCCAAACTCCGATTATCATTCTTACCGGCCTGGACGATCCCAAGATCGACCTGGAGGCCACTGAATTAGGCGCCGCCGACTTCCTGATCAAAGACCAGTTGGATGCAATCATTCTGGAACGGGTGATCCGCTATTCCATGCAGCATGCGGAGACTCTCAAAGCCCTGCAAAAAAGCCATGAACGCTTCCGCCTGCTTTTCGAGCGCAGCCTGGATGCCATTTTGATTTCCGATGGCCGCGGCCGATTTGTCGAAGTCAACGGCGCCGCCTGCCGTCTGCTGGGGCAGAGCGCGGAGGAATTGCTGAAATTAAAGTGGAGCGATTTGCCCGCCAAGGCGTTTCACCAGCACAGCCAGCGGCGTGCGGAAAGCCTGGTCGAATTGTCCTTCACCAAGGTCAATGGTGAAAATTGTTTCATCGAATTCTCCTCCATTCGGTTGGCGGCGGACCTGAATTTGAGCATTCTGCGCGATGTCACCGAACGCCGCATGTTGGAAGACGAAATTCAGGAAATCAGCGAACGGGAACAGCGGCGTTTGGGCCAGGATTTGCACGATGGATTGGGCCAATCGCTGACGGGCATTGCTTTTCTGGCAAAAGTCCTCCAACAGAAGCTCCAAGCCCATGGCGTCCAGGAAGCCGAGTCGGCCGGCAACATCGCCGCATTGCTCAACGAAGCGCTGTCCCAGACACGCCGTCTCTCGCGCGGCCTGTGCCCGGCGGTCCTGGATTCCAATGACATCGAAACCGCGTTGGAACAATTGGCGGAAAACGTGCGCACGATTTTTTCAGTCTCATGCGAATTACAATGCGAGCCGGGAATCCAGGTGACCGACAACGCGGTGGCCGTTCATCTTTATCGCATCGCCCAGGAAGCTGCCACCAATGCCATCAAACATGGCCGGGCCAAACAGATCTTCTTCAGCCTGACTTCGAGCAATTCACAGATCATCCTGAAAATCAAGGACGATGGCGCCGGCCTGCCCGCCACCCCGCCGAAAACCAAGGGCATGGGATTGCGAGTCATGCAACATCGGGCCCGCATGATCGGCGCTACCATCAACTTGCGGCCATCCAAAGGCGGCGGCGTCACGGTCACCTGCGCGTTGCCGCGGCCTCGAAATTGAAGATTCGATTTTGGCCGGGTTGCGGCTACCATCCTGGCCGATGACCGAGACTGGACGCCAATGGCAAAAATGGGCCGTTTGCCTTTTGCTCGCTACGGCGGTGCTGGTCGCATTTTGGCCCGCGCTTCGCTGTAACTTTGTTTATTTCGACGACCAGGACTACATCGTATTTAACAAGGACATCCAACACGGCATAAACTGGGCAAGTATCAAGTGGGCCTTCACGACTAATCACTCCGCCAATTGGCATCCGCTTACCTGGATTTCCCACATGCTCGATTGCCAAATTTACGGCCTCGAGCCGCCGGGCCATCACATGACCAATTTGCTTTTGCACGCGGGCAACGCGGTCATGCTCTTTCTCCTGCTCAATGGCCTGACCGGCGCATTTTGGCGCAGCGCCTTTGTGGCGGCGATTTTTGCCCTTCACCCCCTGCGCGTCGAATCGGTCGTCTGGATTTCCGAAAGGAAGGATGTGCTGAGCACGTTTTTGTGGTTGGTCACAGTGGCTGCTTATGTCCGCTACACGCAGGAGTTCAAAGTTCAAAGTTCAAAGTTCAAAGGATTTTACGCATTGGCATTAGTGGTGTTCGCGTGCGCTCTGATGGCCAAACCCATGGTGGTCACGCTTCCCTTTGTTCTTTTGCTTCTGGATTATTGGCCGTTGGGCCGATTGGAACTTGGGCCGGGCTTTTCCTGGCGGCTGGTGTTGGAAAAAATCCCATTTTTAATTCTCGCGGCCGCTGACAGTGTGACGACATACATGATTCAAAGTCACTTCGGAGTAGTGTCATCCCTCACGCGGTTTCCGTTGTCCCTGCGGTTGGCCAACATTCCCGTGGCTTACGTCAAGTACATCTCCAGGAATTTTTGCCCAACCGGTTTGGCAATTTTTTATCCGCATCATCCGTTGGGAATACTGCAAGTCGCGGGATCCATTCTCGCCTTAATCGCAGTCAGCGCCGTGGTGATGCGTCATCTGCGCGCGCGGCCTTATTTGGCGGTCGGCTGGTTTTGGTTTTTGGGAATGCTCGTGCCCGCCATCGGCCTGGTGCAGGTCAGCACCCAGGCCATGGCCGACAGATACAGTTACCTTCCCAGCGTCGGCCTCTGGATCATGGTCACTTGGGGTTTGGCCGATTGGATCGGTGACCGCCGGGTTGCTCGAATGGCGGCGGCGCTGGCCGCGGGAATTGCGATTGCCATATGTATGATATGGACTCCGATTCAAACGCACTACTGGAAGGGCACACGCACGCTTTTTTTGAGGGCAGCCAGCGTCACGGACCAAAACTATCTCGCCTACTACAATCTGGGTTGTTACGCCAAAGATGAAGGCCAATATGCCCAGGCGATCCTCTATTTCAAAAAAGCCTTAAGCGCCGAGGCGGACAACGCCCCCTGGGCCAATCACGCCCGCGCTTACAACAATCTGGGTTACTCTTATCTGCACGATGGGCAAATTGCCGATGCCGTGACGAATTTTGAAAGGGCGCTTGGGCTCGAACCGCGGTATCCGGAGGCCTATTTCAATCTCGGCCGCGCTTTCCAGGCCAATAATCAACCCGACGTCGCGGTGGATTGCTTCCAGCGCGCGCTCGCCTTGGATTCGGGCGTGGCGGAAATTCACTACAAGCTGGCCAATGCGTTGTTGCAATTGGGCCGGCCGGCCGATGCCATCTCGCAATTTTCCCAGGCGTTGAAACTCGATCCCGGCATGGACGACGCGGCCAACAATCTGGCTTTGTTATTAGCCACGTGTCCGAATCGCTCTTTGCGCAACGGCGCCCAAGCCGTGGCCCTGGCCCGCCAGGCCAGCGAGCATAGCCACAACCAAAATCCGGTCATTCTCGGAACGTTGGCCGCCGCTTATGCGGAGGATGGTAAACTTCCTGAAGCCGCCGCGACGGCGCAACGGGCGCGGCAATTGGCCCTGGCCCAAAACAACCGCGCACTGGCGGACATTTTGGAATCGCAATGGCGACGGTATCAAAATGGCAGCGGAGGTTCTTCCCAATGACGGACGTGGGCGCGCGCCGGCAAAAATGGTTGGTGTCTGCCTTGCTCGGCGCGGCCGTGCTGGCCGTATTTTGGACGGCGTTGCGATGTTCCTTTGTCGGTTTGGACGACCCGGATTACGTCGTCGAGAACACCGAGATTCAGCATGGATTTAATTGGAAGAGCATCACCTGGGCCCTTACGACCGGACATGCCGCCAACTGGCATCCGTTGACCTGGTTGTCGCACATGCTGGACTGTCAACTCTACGGATTGAATCCGGCCGGCCATCACTTGACCAATCTCCTGTTGCACCTGGGCAGTTCAGTCTTGCTCTTCCTGCTTCTCAATCGCATGACCGGCGCGCTATGGCGCAGCGCCTGGGTGGCGGCCATTTTCGCGCTCCATCCGCTTCGCGTGGAGTCGGTGGTGTGGGTGGCGGAGCGAAAAGACGTGTTGAGCACGTTTTTTTGGATGCTCACAGTTTTGGCCTACGTTCGATACACTGAAGAGTTCAAAGTTCAAAGTTCCAGGTTCAAAGCTTTTTACGCGCTCTCGCTGGCACTGTTTGCGTGCGCTTTGATGTCCAAGCCGATGGTCGTGACGCTCCCCTTCGTCCTTTTGCTTTTGGATTATTGGCCGCTTGGGCGTCTGGAATTTGGCCCGCGCTTCTCCTGGCGGCTGGTGGCCGAGAAAATTCCATTCCTGCTGCTCGCCATTTCCGCCAGCGTCACGACTTTCCTCGTGCAAAGTCATTCCGGCGTGGTAGCGCCGCTTTCCAGTATTCCCCTTGTTGATCGATTGGCCAACATGCCCGTGGCTTATGTGCGTTATTTGGGAAAAATCTTTTGGCCGTCTGGGCTGGCGGTGTTCTATGCCCGTAACCATCTGAACTTTTTCCAAGTCGTGGGTTCGGTTTTGCTCCTTGGATTGATAACGCTCTGCGTCTTGCGGCAAATTCGGATTCGCCCCTACCTGGCAGTGGGTTGGTTTTGGTTTTTGGGGATACTCTTCCCGGTCATCGGCTTGGTGGCGGCGGGCCACCAATCGATGGCCGACCGCTATACCTACCTCCCCAGCGTCGGCATCGCGCTCATGCTTGCCTGGGCAATAGGCGACCTCGTGGCGCGGCGGCCTCAGTTGCTCAAAGCCGCCCTCGCGCTCGCAGCGTTGACGGTCGCGATGTGCGCGATCTTGACCCCGAAGCAAATTGTCTATTGGCGTTCCCTGGCCTCGCTCTATGCGCGGGCGGCCGACGTTTCCGATCAGGATTCCCAGACCTGTTTCAACATCGGCTGTGCGGCCATGGGACAACGCGATTTTCCCCGGGCCGCGCGATGTTTCGAACGGGCGTTGAAAGTGGCCGATAAAAACGCTGCGAAATCATTTCTGGCCCAGGCCAAAAATAATCTCGGTTGCGCGCTCTTGGAGCAGGGGCAAATACCCAATGCGATCTCCAATTTTGAAAGCGCGCTCGTCTTTCAACCGGCCTATCCCCAGGCCTTTTTCAACATGGGCCGCGCTTTCGCAACCAATCAACAGCCCGACGTGGCCGTGGATTGTTTTCAACGCGCGCTGGCGATGGATCCCAACGTGGCTGAAATTCATTACAGGCTTGGCAACGCCTTGGTCCAATTAGGCAAAAATGCCGAGGCGGTGGCGCAATATTCGCAAGCACTGCAATTGGCTCGGGCCCAAAAAAACGAGAAGCTGGTCGATGTGCTCGAAACCCAGTTGCGACAAAATCGAGGGGGCAGGGGAGGGTCCTTTCCATGACGGAGCAATCCTCTCGACGAAAAAAATGGCTGGTTTGCGCCTTGCTCGGCGCAGCCGTGCTGGTCATGTTTTGGCCCGCGCTTCACTGCGGCTTTGTCAACTATGACGACCCCGGTTACGTCACGGAAAATGGGCACGTCCTGCATGGATTAAACGGACCCGGCATCCGCTGGGCTTTCACCGGCGTCGCTGCCGCAAATTGGCATCCCATCACATGGTTGTCGCACATGCTGGATTGCCAATGGTATGGCTTGCGGCCTATGGGCCATCACCTGACCAGCCTGCTTTTGCATGTGGCTAACTCGGTCCTGCTCTTCCTTTTGCTCAATCGCCTTACCGGCGCGTTCTGGCGCAGCGCCATTGTGGCTGCAATCTTTGCGCTCCATCCGTTGCGCGTGGAATCAGCGGTCTGGATTTCCGAGAGAAAGGACGTCTTAAGCTCATTCTTCTGGCTGCTGTCGGTCGGAGTCTATGTTCGATACACGGAGGAGTTCAAAGTTCAAAGTTCAAAGTTTAAAGTTTTCTATGTGCTGTCGCTGGCACTGTTCGCGTGCGCGCTCATGTCCAAGCCGATGGTCGTGACGCTCCCCTTTGTGTTGCTGTTGGTGGATTATTGGCCGTTGGGCAGATGGCAATTCGGAACCAAGTTTTCCTGCCAACCGGTCGTCGAAAAAATTCCCTTTTTCGCTTTGAGCGCGGCTTGCAGCGTCGTGACATTTGTGGTGCAAGATCGCACCGGTGCGGTGGCGTCGGCGACTCGATTTCCTGCAAGCCTTCGTTTGGCCAACGTTCCCGTTGCTTACGTTCGCTATCTCGCCAAGAATTTTTGGCCCGCGGATTTGACCGCATTTTATCCTTATCAAGAATGGCAGCCGTGGCAAATTATCGGCGCCATCGTGCTGCTGATCGTAATTACAGGACTTGTGTTGTGGCGGTCGCGAAAAACGCCTTATCTGGCGGTCGGCTGGTTTTGGTTTGTAGGAATGCTGGTTCCGATCATTGGCATTGTGCAAGCCGGCGGACAGGCGCTGGCCGACCGTTACACCTACCTGCCATGCATCGGGCTATGGATCATGGTCGTGTGGGGATTCCATGATCTAGCCGGCGAGCGGCCTCGGCTCCTCGCGGCCCTGGCCACAGCGGCGGGATTGGCCGCAGTCCTTTTGGCGATGCTGACCTGGCGACACACCCACGATTACAGGGACAGCGGAACTTTGTGGGAAGCGGCCTTACGCAGCGAACCCAATTGTCTCGCCGCTGAAAACAACTTAAGCCGATGGCTTATTGAACAAGGCCAATGGAACCAGGCCCTGGATCATTGCCGCAACGCTCTCGCCATACTGCCCACGGACCCGACTGTCCACGACGACCTTTCTCGCATTTTTTTGCATCAAGGCAACGTGGACGAGGCCATTGCCGAAGGTTTGAAGTCCGTCCAATTTCAACCGCGCAGCGAAGTGAATCGCCAAACTCTCGCCCGCGCCTATTTGCAAAAGGGCGACTTCGCCGCGGCCGCTGCTTCGTTGCGGGAAGCAATTGACATCGATCCGGCCGCGGCCGATGCCTGGTGCAATCTGGGCTACGCTTTGCTGCAAGAAGGACAGGTTCCCGAAGCCACGGCCGCCTACGAAAAAGCGCTGGCCTTGAACCCCGATTACGCCCTCGCTCATAACGATCTTGGCAACATCTGCCTGCGCCAGGGCCGATTGGATGAAGCCATGGACCAATTCCAGCGCGCTCTCGAACTCGCGCCGTCCCTCGCCGAAGCTCATTATAATTTGGCCGGGATTTTGGCGCAACGCGGTCGTTTGGATGAGGCCATTGCGCATTGCCAAAAAGCGCTGGAAATCCAGCCCACTCTTGCGCCCGCCCGCCAGCGCCTGGCCGCCCTGATCGCCGCCAGGGAAAGGAACAGTGGCCACTGAACCCCAAGCCAGGCGTGGTTGGTTATGGCTGCAAGCTGCGGTTTTGGCGGCAGCAGTCGTCCTGGCTTATCAACCCGCATGGCACGCCGGCTTTATATGGGACGATGATGTGTACGTCACCCATAACCGATTACTCACCGCGCCCGATGGCTTGAATCGCATTTGGTTCTCGCGCGATTCGCCCTCGCAATATTTTCCGCTGGTCTATACGGCGTTGCGAATGGAGCGCAGCGCCTGGGGATTGACGGCCGGCGGTTATCATTGGGTCAATATTCTGCTGCACGCCGCCAATGCGCTTTTGCTTTGGGCGTTGCTGCGGCGACTGCGCCTGCCGGCTGCATGGCTGGCAGCGGCGCTTTTTGCTCTGCATCCTGTCCAGGTGGAATCGGTCGCATGGGTGACCGAACAAAAAAACGTTCTCTCGCTATTCTTCTGCCTCCTGACGGCTTGGGCGTGGGTGGAATTTGCTGAGGACAAACCCGGGGCGTGGCGTCTTTATGTCCTGGCGCTATTGTTGCAGGCATTAGCGCTTCTTGCCAAAACAACGGCCTGCACGTGGCCCGTCGCGCTGCTGCTCATGCTGTGGTTGCAACGAAAACCCATCTCCGCTCAACGCATCTGGCAGATCATCCCTTTTTTCGCGATGGGCCTGCTCATGGGCCTGGTCAGCATCTGGTGGGAACGATATCATCAATACGCCGTTGGCGATGTTTTCGCGATCGGCTGGCTGGGGCGCCTGCTCATTGCCAGTCACGCGGTCTGGTTTTATCTTGGAAAATTATTCTGGCCGTTCGGATTGTCCTTTAGTTATGCGCGCTGGCAAATCGCCGCGAACGATCCGCTGCAATATCTCTGGCTTGCGGCAGCCATCATCGCAGCCGTGGCGATCTGGCGCGACGGTCGCTCGTTGAAAGCGGCCGCTTTATTCTACGTGGTCATGCTGGCCCCGATGCTGGGTTTTATCATGCAATACGCCTTCCGCTATTCCTTCGTCGCCGACCACTACCAATATATTGCCTGCATTGGGCCGATGGCGCTGGCGGCGGTGGCGCTGGAGAAAATTCTGGCGCGTTTTGGCCAGGCGAAAATTCTAATTTACGCAGTCTTGGTGGTGTTCCTTGGATTTCTGACGTGGCGCCAGTGCCACAATTACGCCGACACCGAAACTCTCTGGCGGGCTACGCTGGCCACGACGCCAAATTCCACCATGGCCCGCAACAACCTGGCCCAAGCGCTGCTGGACAAGGGACAATTGGATGAAGCGATTCTCCTTTCGCGTGAAGTTCTGGCCGCGCAACCCAACGATCCTGTTGCGGAGAATAATCTTGGCTTCGCATTGCTGGACAAGGGTCAAGTCGAAGAATCGATTTCTTGTTTTGACAGAGCCATCGCGGCGCGACCCAACGATCCCAATCCGTATTACAATCGCGGGCGCGCGTGGTTGAAAGCAAGCCGGTATGAGAATGCCATCACGAATTTTCAAACGGCGGTGCGCCTGCAACCCGACTTTGCCAGCGCCTATTGCAATCTCGGCTACGCCTTGCTGCAATCGGGCCGAATTTCCGACGCCATTTCAAATTACCAACAAGCCATCGCGCTGGAGCCGGACTATGCGCTGGCCCACAACGACCTTGGCAGTATTCTGTTGCGATCAGGCGATACCAACCAGGCCCGGTCTCACTTTGAACGGGCCGTCTCGGCCGCGCCGGACTTTGTTGAAGCCCGCTACAACCTGGCCGGACTGCTATTGGCCGCCGGCCAATTGGACGACGCGCTGAGTCAATATGAAAAAGTGGTCCAGCTTCGTCCCCGATTGGCCGAAGCCCATCTCATGCTCGGCAAAGTAGCCGCCGCCTACGCCCGCGCCGGACGTCTTGACCGCGCCGAAGCCGTCGCCGATCACGCGCTGGAATTGGCCCGGGCCGCAGGTGAAACTTCGCTGGCAGAGAGTCTTTCTGCGCAGCTTCAATCCTATCAAGCCGCCGCTCCCGGACCGTCAAAAACTGGAAAATGACAGCGAAGAACGCGGAGATTTTCAGCAGTTGCCGAATTCTCTTACTTCAGCGAGTATATCTGCATGAGCGTGGCTGAATTGCCCATTCAGATTGACCGCGAGCAAATTGCGCGTTTCTGCCAGGACCGCGGCATTCGCAAATTAAGCCTTTTCGGTTCGGTGTTGCATCAGGATTTCGATCCCCAGCGCAGCGACGTGGATGTTCTGGCGGAATTTGAGCCGGGCGTGCTGAAAAACGTCGGCTTTCAATACTTCGGTTATGGCGAGGAACTGGCGGCCATCATTGGGCGCAAAGTGGATTTTTGTTCGCGCTTGCATCCGCTTATACTTGACCGCGTCAAGGAAGAGTTGTTTCCCGTGTATGAGCGTGCCTGACGCAGATTTGACGTTGCGGCAGATCGTCGAGGTCTGCGACAAAGCGATCGAATTCAGGAATTCCATAACGTGGGAGGAATTTCGCAGCGACTGGCGCAAGCAGATGTTGGGTGAGCGGTTGGTGGAAGTTTTGGGCGAGGCTGTAAAGCGGTTGCCCGATGAATTGCGGAACCGGCATTCGCAACTGCCCTGGAAAAAGATTGCCGGCACGCGGGATTATATTGCGCACGGATATGATAGCGTGGACTACGACGTAATCTGGGGCGTGCTCAATGTTGAAGTGGACAAGTTAAAAGAATCCGTGCAGGCGATTCTCGCAAAGGAATTTCCCGAAGAACCCCCGCGCTAAGCGCGCCCATGCCGCCACCATCCGGGAGGGCTTACACTACTATGGCCCACGAATTTGATAAAAGCGGGCGGGATAATTTGTCGCAGCCAGATCGTTGAACTGAAAAGGCATGGATAGGTAACTTACCGGATACGGCGGAATCAATTCGGAAGCGATCCCGATCCGGCTCCAGTCATACATGTTAGTCGAAGCCCATACTGCGTATGGCAAATTGCTGAGTCCGGAAAAGCTCACTTGAAACGCTCCACTCTGCAAACCGCCACTAAGAGTCCCGACAGTGCCAACATGGTCATACCTGTTGAGCTTCCCCAGGCTGCAAATAGAATTTGAAATCTGGCTTCCAATGGAAGGAGCGAAATCTTCCGTAAAAACTTCCGGGAACTCGAAAGGTTCCCCAGCTTCACTTAGGTCATCGACAGTATAGTGGAGCTTCGCGTTAACAGTCTGCCAGGTGCTCTCCTGGACAATTTCGCTAGTCGGGACGTAGGGATCGGCAAAGATCAGTCCCTCATAGCTAGATTCTCCTACGAGTTCGAGCCCAAAGTAAGGATACTCCGCCTCGCCTTCGTTAATTTGATCAAGGACGCCGGACGACATAGGAGAAATGCGGGCATCGGTGGCGCCGTTGGTGATCCAGGCATAACCTAAATCAACTCCGTTTGACTGGCCTGGTTGCGTCGCGAGCGTCTCGATAATGGGAATCGCGCTGCCAAGACCGCCCAAGTTGACAAAATCCAAGACCTGCCCCGTTCGATTATCGATCAACCCATACATGACGTTGTTAGTGATACTCAACACCCAATTATGCTCAGGCCATCCGGTCTGTGTGAGATCACTGGACAAGAAGAAATCGTCCGGGGGATTTGTGGAGCTTGCGGAAATAAATTGTTCGGTGGATTCGGACCAGTACGAAGTTGGCAATGGAATAACATTTGTAAATAGAGAAACCAGGAAACTGCCATCAGAGGAACTTCCCGTCCATCCCGGCCATGAATCGATGATCCAGTTCGTGCTCAAGCTAAACTCGTAGTTTGTTCCAAAATCATAGTCGTTCGTAATTGTGATCGAAACCTGGTTTGAGGCGACGATAGTCACCGGGTCAGGAAAGTTTGATCGACTATAATTCCAGGCCTCGAGTCCAAACACGTTTGAAACCGACATGAAGAAGAATTGATTGGTGTAAGCGGGAGGCAGATTGGTTTGGGGCTGCCCACCGACTGACCGGCGAACAAATAATAATTTTCGCTCCGCAAACACGTCGGTCACATAGGAGTACTCATTAAAAGCGGGTGGGTTGTTTTTCATTCCTACCACCCACGGAATGCCCCAGACGTTGTCGTTGGAGTCTATTGTTGGATCACTGATCACTTTGAATCCTTGGGCTATCTGAGCGTAGAAATCGGTAGTGACATTGGTATAACCAACGATAAATAAGGCATTGCTCGACCAGCTAAACAAAGGGCGAAAAACGGAAGCAGAATTGGTGGCAGGAGTTGTCGCATCGTACGCGTTCGCGGCCGATTGCAGCAAATAATGCAGAGAGCCGCTATAAGCATTGGAAGGATTGGCAATCGAATAGATCGGAATATTTGTAACTCCGAAACCAAATGCCGGTTGCAACAACGCATTAGCCTGGTTGGTAAAAAACTCCAACGACGTCTGGCCTGAAAGACGAAGTGCGAACAAGACAATTACCATGAACTGCCAGATAAACCGCCTCATACTCAACCGAACTATTGCGACCCTCGATTGAGGTCGCGCAATTTACCCCTGCTGAGCGGGTTCGAAGGATTTGCCGCAACCGCAGCTTTGCGCTGCCTTGGGATTGGTGATTTTGAAACCTCCGCCGGTCAATGCATCGGAAAAATCCACGACCGTCCCTCGAAGGTAATCAGCGCTGAAAGGGTCCACCAGCACAGAGACGCCAAACCACGACGCCTCCAAATCATCCGGCCGTTTTTGGTCGAACGTCATGCCGTACTGCAAGCCGGAGCAGCCGCCTTTTTCCACGTAAAGGCGCAATCCCTTGCCCGTGCCTTCGGCGTCCCCAGCCAGTTTGGCGCGGATTTCGTTGGCGGCATTTTCGGTCAATGTCACGACCGCATCATCACTCATACAATCCAAGGTATCCGACAACGCTCGAGGTGTCAAAAGGAGATACGGTATCACAGAAGATAACGAAGTGAACGGAGGATTGAAAAAGGAATTCGTTATCCCAATGCCTCTTATCCTTTGTTACCTTCTGTTGAAGATTCCATGTCCCGAATCTCTTTGAACAGCCAGGCGCGGGAATAAACCCACCAACGCTTGGCCGTGGCCAGCGAAATGCCGAGCGTCACGGCGGCTTCCTCGGTGGTCAGTCCGGCAAAGTAACGAAGTTTGATCAATTCCGCCTTGGTTTTGTCCAACGCCTCAAATCGTTCCAGCGCCTCGTTGAGTGCGAGCAATTCGTCGTCGGGGCCAGGCGCGGCCAGATCGATTTCCAAAATGTCCACGCGCTGCCGGTCGCCCCCATGCCGTTGCGCGGCTTTGCGGCGAACGTTGTCAATAAGAATGCGGCGCATCGCTTCCGCCGCCGCGCCAAAGAAATGGCGCCGGCCTTCCCACTGTGCGCCTTGATTTCCAGCGAGTTTGAGCCAGGCCTCATGCACCAGCGCCGTCGGTTGCAAACTCTGGCCCGGCGCTTCATGGGCCATTTTGCTGGCCGCCAGTTTGCGCAATTCCTCATAAACGAGCGGCAACAATTGCGCGGAGGCTTGTTTCTCGCCCGCTCCGATGGATTGCAAAATGCGCGTGACGTCGCTCATGATTCGATCGAAACAGAAATAGCCGGAACGGTTTGCTTTATTTCGCCGATGGTGTCCCGCCGCCCTCGACCACTCCTTCCGCCTCGTGCAGCAATATCCGGGAAATCGTCACATCATTCCAGTCCGGGCCGAGGTTGTGGCTGCCGAACTGCGGGAGGTCGCTCTTGGCGATTTCCCTGGCTTTAGCCAGCGCGGCCCGCGCTTCATCGACTTGGTTAAGCTGATGCTCTGCCATAGCCAGCACTGCATAAACGCCCACATTGCGAAACGGAACATTTCGTGCCGCTTTCAGCGCGCCGCGCGTCCAATCGACCGCGCTGGCAAAGTGTCCGAGCCGATATTCAGTTAGCCCTTTGATATACTGAAACCATGGCCAGTAGCCGCTCTGGGGACCGGCCGCGACCGCCACTTCCGTAAGATTGCTGAGAGTCACGAGGTCGGCAGCCGGCGGAGGAAGAATCAGAAATTCCTTGGCCGTGCGTTCGGCGATGTTCGATTCCCTGGTTCCTCCAAACTGACGCAAGACCTGATCGCGCAGGCGCTGGTATCCTTCCAAGTCTCCCGTATGCACGAGCAATGACCCAAGCTTGTAGTACGCTTCGTGTTCCGCTGGCGCCACTTCGATGGCCCGCGCCAGGTTTGTTCGAGCACCCTGCCAATTTTCCCGGTTGGCATCGACGTCGGCAATACCAATGTATCCCACGTGGTTCGAAGGCGCATATTCGACCACTTTCGCGTAATTTGTCAGCGCCTGATCCCACTGTTCGAAGTGTATGTGAAGATCGCCAAACACCTGGTAAAATGGAACGCTCTCGGCACGATCGGGAATTTCTTTGAAAAGTTTTTCCGCTCGGTCAAACTGTTCGGTGCCCAGCAACTGTGAAATTTCCTGGTACTTGGGCCGGAGTTGGGCGAGTTCGAGTTCTTTTTTGGCCAGTTCCCGGCCTCGTTCCGCGTCCGTCCTTAATGTGGCCTGGATCCGCTCCGCTTCAGTGGCGCGTTTTCGAGCCTCGCGTTCCTTCAAAAAAAGAACCGTCGAAATGGCGAAACCGGCGATTAGCGCTGCCGCAACGACGCTACCGGCCACAAACACAATTTGGTTCCGCCGCGCGAATTTCTGCAGTCTGTAAAAATTGCTGGGCGGCCGCGCCAGCACAGCTTCGTTGCCAAGGTGCCGTCGAATGTCCATCGCCAGGCCGTTGGCGGTCTCATAACGGCGAGTGCGGTCTTTCTCGAGCGCCTTCATGACAATCCAATCCAAATCCCCGCGCAACAAATGAACCAGCTTCGGCGCGTCGGAATGACGGAGGTGGGCGACGGCTGTCAGATCGGCGTCAAGCATCGTGCTCAATCGGGTCGAAGGCCGTTCCGGCTCCTTCTCGCGAATGGTGCGGCGCATTTGGTCCAGTCCGGATTGGACGAGTTCCTTGGCATCAAACGGCGTGCGACCCGTCAGCAATTCATAAAGCAGCACGCCGAGCGCGTAAACATCGCAGCGCGTATCAATGTCCAACCCGCTCATCTCCGCTTGCTCCGGGCTCATGTATGCAGGCGTGCCAATGAATTGCTCGAAGGCCGTGAAAAGCGTTTGGTCCGTAAGCCGCCCCTGGGTCGCCTTGGCGATGCCGAAGTCAATCACCTTCGGCACCGGCACGCCGTCGTGCAGCGTGACGAGAATGTTCGAAGGCTTGATGTCGCGGTGAATGATTCCTTTTTGGTGCGCGTGCTGGATGGCGTTGCATACTTGCATGAACAAGTTCAGGCGCTCCTCGGTGGAAAGTTTGTTTTGATCGCAGTAATCGGTGATTTTGATGCCGCGCACCAATTCCATGACGAAGAAAGGACGCCCGGTTTCGGTTCCACCGGCGTCCAGAACTTTGGCGATATTGGGATGGTCCATCATGGCCAGCGCCTGGCGCTCCGCCTCGAAGCGGGCGACGACCGATTTGGTATCCATGCCGAGCTTGATGACCTTGAGGGCGACACGGCGGCGCACCGGTTCCTCCTGCTCCGCCATATAAACCACGCCGCAACCGCCCTCGCCGATGGTCTGCAACAGCTTGTATCGGCCAATCCTATCGCCGGCTTTTTCCGTCAGCGGGGCGGAAATAACGATTGTCTTTTGTTGGGCGGGTGCGTCCTGTTCTTTCAAAAAGGCCCCGCTTTGCTCGTGCGCTTTGAGCAGGGCGGTGACACGCTCCCGCAAAGACGGGTCGCTGCCGCACGCGTGCTTGAGATATTCCGCGCGCAACGCGTCGGGCAACTGAAGCGCGCCGTGGAAGATGGCCTCTTCGCGCTCAGTCGAAGGAGTGTCAGGGGCGTCGTTCATGAGATCAACGGTAACTGAATTAGTTGAAAATTGAAGGTTGCATTTGGCGTCATGTGATAATCACGCCGAAGCCAGCCGCCACAAAGATCAGTTGTTTCATAATAGAGCCTTTCGTTTTAAGGTGTCTCTATCAACCAATGCGGAACGCAGCCCATAAAAGGCTCACCCAATCTTCGAGAATATGCATTTCCCCTGCGTTCCAGAAGAGCAAGATTGAGCATTTGCGCGATTGACACCTTTGCCTCAACCGCTATCTTCTCACACTCTGGATCGCGGATTCCCCGCAGGACAGGGTTGCCCCCCAACAGCGTGGCAATGTCTATTGATTTAAATCGAAGGATAAAATGAAACGCCAGTATCAACCGTCGAAAATCCGGCGCAAACGCCAGCATGGCTTTTTGAATCGCAATTCCAGCAAAAGCGGCAAGGCCACTTTGCGCAATCGCCGCCGGGTCGGACGCCATCGCTTGACCCCGGTTTGACCCGCCTAGCCGGAATGCCTTCGTCGCGCCTGCTTTTTCCCCGAGCCAGCCGCCTGAAACTGCGGGGCGATTTCGCCCGCGCCAAGGCGCAGGGGCGGCGTTTGGTCTGCGGCTGTCTCATCGCCAACGTGCTGCCGCGCGCGTCCGGCCAAACCAGCCGCTTGGGTGTCGTGACCAGCAAGAAGATCGGAGGCGCCGTGGCCCGCAGCCGCGCCCGCCGTTTGATGCGCGAATGCTTTCGCCTGCATCAACGTGACCTTGTCCGCCCGGTAGATTTGGTCCTGGTCGCCCGGCCTTCCATCGCCGGCAAGAAGCTGTCCGATGTGGAAAATGACCTCATGCAAGTTCTGCGGCAGGCGCGACTTGAACTTCCGGCCGAATGAATATTGTCCAACACGCATTGATTTTTCTTATCCGCCTTTACCAAAAGGTGGTTTCGCCGGTCATGCTAGCCGTTCTCGGCCCGTCGGCGCGGTGCCGGTTTACGCCGAGCTGCTCGCAATATGCGCGTGAGGCGGTGGCCCTTCATGGCGCGACCGTCGGTGGTTGGCTGGCATTGCGCCGCCTGTGTCGCTGCCATCCCTGGGGCGATTGCGGTTGGGACCCGCCGCCCGCTGCGCCGTTGAAATTGAGGTTACCTTCGCTGAAAACGCGGAAATCGGGAATCTGCCATGGATCGTAAGTCGATCATTATTTTAGTCGTGGCAGTGGGCTTGTATTTGCTCATGACCCCGGTGGTGGACCATTTTTTTCCGGCGAAACCGGCTCCCGTTCCACCGCCGATGGCGACCAATGCCGAAGCGTCCGCCAGCGCCCCGACCAACGTTGTCTCGATGCCCGCGACCGCTCCTGATTTGGCCCGAACAAAGTCTTCTGCGCCGGAACAAATTGTGACGGTCTCCAATGCGGACTTGATTTGGCATTTCACTTCGCGCGGCGGCGGATTGAAGGAAGTCGATTTGGCCCATTATCCCTCCGTGATTCGGCGGCCGGGCTTTGCGGCCCCGGAAACCAACAAATTGGCTACCCTTAATCAAAATGCGCCACTGCCCGTGCTGGCAGTGATGGGTTATGACCTTCAAGGAGATGGCGATTTCACGATGACACATGAAGGCGATACCATTCGCGCCGAAAAGACGTTGACCAACGGCTTGCGCGTGGTGAAGGAGTTTGTCGTCAGCAGCAATTATCTGTTCAAGGCCAGTGTGCGCCTGGAGAACACGTCCAGCCAGCCGCTGCGATTACCCAATCGCGATGTCATCGTCGGCACCGGCACGGCTATCGGCCCCTTGGATGATCCGACGGCCATAGGAACCATCTGGTACAACGGTGTTAAATCGGAAAGCATCCTTCAAAAGTGGTTTGACAACCGCACCTTCGGCTGTATTCCCGGCACGCCGCGCTGGAAATTCGAGGAAGGCGCCAGCAACGTCGTTTGGACAGCAGTGCATAATCAATTTTTCGCGCTGGCGGCCATTCCGACCAATCCGGCTCCGGGACTTGTTATCGAAAAGATTATGGTGCCTCCTCCCGACTTGGATGGCCCGACCAACTCAATGAGCGCTTTCCTGACCAACGGCTTTGAGACGGTGTTGGTTTATCCCGCAGCGGTCCTGCCGGCGCATCAAAGTGTCGAAACGGCCTTTCTATTTTACGCCGGGCCCAAGGAATACAAACGGCTCTCTGAAATCGGCCTGGTCATGGGCAACAATTTGGATTTGATCATGGATTTCGGCACATTCGGTTTCTTTTCCAAATTGCTGCTGCTTTCCATGAACGGCTTGCACGCAATTGGGCTGGCCTACGGCCTGTCCATCATTGCCATCACCATTATCATCAAAGTCGTCTTCTGGCCGTTGACCAATGCCAGCACAAAATCCCAAAAGCGCATGCAGGCCCTCCAGCCGCAACTCAAGGCCATCAACGACAAATACAAAGACGACGCGGTCAAACGCAACGAGAAGACCATGGAGTTCTACAAGATACACAAGGTCAGCCCACTGGGCAGTTGCCTGCCGACCTTGCTGCAATTGCCGGTCTTCTTTGGGTTTTATTGGATGCTGCGCGGAGCCATTGAATTGCGCGGGGCGCATTTTCTCTGGGCCTTTGACCTTTCGCAAGCGGACACGGTCGCGCTCATCTCCGGATTTCCCGTCAATCCATTGCCGTTGATTATGGGAGGGACGCAACTTTGGATGTCGCACATGATGCCGCCCTCGCCGGGAATGGACCCCAGCCAGCAAAAGCTCATGCGCTGGATGCCTTTGATGATGATCGCCCTTTTTTACCGAATGTCGGCGGGGCTGACTCTTTACTGGACGGTGCAAAACCTGCTAAGCGTTTTGCAGATGAAATTGACCAAGACAACCGACGGCACAGTCCCGGCGCCGGTGCCCGTGCCGGTGAAGAAAAAGAAGTAGCTTCTCGTTGACAGGCTGCCTACAATGGCAAGTAAGAAAAACATTTACAATTTATGCCAGCGCAAGCCAAAGCCATACTTGAGGAAATCCTGAAAACGCTGGGGTTCGAAGCCACCGTCGAAGAACACACCTTGGATGACGGCGTTTTTCTGGATGTCAAAACGGATGATTCAGGCCGGTTGATCGGCAGACAAGGCCAGACTCTGTCCGATCTGCAATATATCACCAACCGCATTCTCTTCCAGAAGGACCCGAACACGCCCAAGGTCTTGATCGACGTCGGCGGTTACCGGGCCAAAGCGCGCGATGCCTTGGTCCAAAAAGCGCAAGCTGCCGCCGAAAAAGTGCGCCGGTGGGGGGACATCGTGGAAATGGAACCCATGAGCGCGTTTGACCGGCGTATTATTTACAATTCGCTCAAAGACGATCCGGGCATCGAAGCGGCCAGCGTGGAAGTCGAAGGTACCGACAAAAAGGCGATCTTGCTCCGGCCCAAACACTGACTTAGCCGGTCTTTCACCGGTTGCGGTGCATCGAGTGACGCGATCCTCCGAATCGGGCTTCCGTTGGTTGCACAGTCGATTTCAAATTCCCCGGGCCAGGTTACGAAATCATTTGACTTCGACTCGTTAATACAGTAATTTCTGAATAGACAGAAATAGACGATATGACCTATGCAAAACCCCGAACCCAATCGCATAGTTCTGGCGGGTGGCAGTGGTGTCCTGGGCCGTCTGCTTGGGCGCACTCTCGCCGCCAAAGGGCATGAAATCGTTGTCTTGACGCGTTCCCCTCATGGCCGCGCTGGCTGCGTGCATTGGGATGCGCGAACGTTGGGACCTTGGCGGCAGCAGTTGGAAGGCGCTCTGGCCGTGATCAATCTGACCGGGCGCTCTGTGGATTGCCGCTACAACGAAGCCAACCGCCGGGCCATTATCGAATCGCGTGTTCTTTCGACTCGCGTTCTGGGCGAAGCCATTGCCGCATGTTCCAATCCTCCACTCACTTGGCTGAACGCAAGCACGGCCACTATTTACAAACATTCCTTTGACCGCGCAATGGATGAAACAGGCGAAATCGCCGCTGATAAGGACGCCAAGGACGAATTCTCCGTCGAGGTCGCGCAGGCTTGGGAACAAGCCCTGGCGGAAGCGCCGACGCCCGCTACTCGCAAGATTCCGTTGCGGATGTCGATGGTCTTCCTGTCGGAAACTGGCTCGGTCTTTCCGGTCTTGCGGAGATTGGTTCGATTGGGCCTGGGCGGAAGCATGGCGGGCGGCCGGCAGTATGTATCGTGGATACACCAGGAGGATTTTCGCCGCGCAGTGGAATGGATTCTGGAACATCCAGCCATCACCGGACCGGTCAACATCGCCGCTCCAAATCCCCTGACCAACCGCGACATGATGGCAACTTTTCGCAAAGTGTACCGGCAGCCCATCGGATTGCCGGCGACACGTTGGATGCTGGAAATCGGCGCGTTTCTCATGCGAACGGAAACCGAATTGATAATCAAGAGCCGCCGCGTCGTGCCAGCCAAATTGCTGGAGTCCGGTTTCCAATTTCGTTTTCCAACCTTGCAAGAATCGCTGGAGGAACTTGAAAGGCATGTATGAACCCGATGGCCGAGGCAGCGGCCAACATTTGCCAGGTCGCTCACCGCCGCTTTTTGGATTGTGAGAAGCGGCCCTTGCTGATCGGCGATTGGACGCGCGCCCTGTTTATTCACTACGAAGTGCCGGTGAAATCCCTGCAGCCACATGTCCCGTTCGAGTTGGACCCATGGCAAGGCAACGCGTTCGTCAGCCTTGTGGCTTTTTCGATGGAACGCCTTCGTCCTGGTATGGGCGGCGCGATTGGCCGGTGGCTGCTTTGGCCATTCAGCAATAGTGAATTTTTCAATGTGCGCACTTATGTACGGCACCGTGACATTCCCGGCATTTTCTTTATCAGCGAATGGTTGAATAACCGCTGCAGCGTTCTCGCCGGCCCAATCGCATACGGCCTGCCCTACCAATTTGCGCGGATCCAATACAAATACCTTCCTGCGCGCGGCCAAATGGCGGGAACGGTTGGGAAGTCCTTTGATTATACTGCGGACATTTCCACCGACGCTTCGTTTGAGGTCAGCGCCGCAGGCAGCCTCGACGAATTCCTCCTTGAGCGTTACACCGCTTTCACCTGTCACGGACGACGTTTGCGCTACTTCAATATTTGGCACCAACCGTGGCCGCAAGCCGTCGTGGCTGCTCATATCGGCGATGATCGTCTGCTGCGGCAATCATTTCCCTGGTTTGCCCATGCGGAACTCATAGGCGCCAATTATTCTCCGGGCGTCCGAAATGTTTGGATGGCCGCGCCTCATCGCATCAGTGCCCCGGCATTAGTTTAAAGCCTGAGAGGTTTTTGATGATTGACAGGCGCTGCCCGGCGGGACTGGATTTCTTTGTTTCAATAAACGAACCGGCGGTTGTATATTAACAGTTCGGCAACAAAATGAAGCCCGATATTCTATTCTCGGAGGCAAGGGCGAGGATTATATGGGGAGAGCCATCTTCATCCGTTCGTGATTTTCTCACCTCGAATGGCATATCAGCCATCGACGCCGACGCCAAAATCGGGGCATTTTGTGCGGAGAGGAATGCGGAATTAAGAAAAATGGGCATGAGGAGCACCATGGTCGGCGCGCTGCTATTAGTCGGAGCGGGCATTACGGCCTATCTTTGTCTCAGACTTGGCTATTCCAGCGGCTTCTTTAAATGCGCTGCGGTGAGCCTGGTCGGAGTTTTTTATGGGATTTGGCAGCTCTACAAGGGAATCATTTATCTTGTTCGGCCGCAATCAGAGCACAAATCCATACCGGACATAATCGAGTCAGACGCCATCGATTGAAAAAGAAGCGCCTCGGAGCGGCCGGTTTTGATTCGACCCCGGCTGGCTGGTTTTGAAGTGATCGGTGAAAGCGACTTTACAACCGCAGCACAAACACCAGGCGATCCTGGCATTGTCAAACCTATTTATCTCATTTTAGTGTAAAGCCCGACAGGTCTTTGAGGATTGACAGGCGCTGCCTGAGCATTAAATAGTATCAATGAGACTTACCCCGTTGGAAAAGCTGGCTGCCCGGCTGGCTAAACATGAAGCTCGTATAGCCGAAATCCGCAAGGCCATGGCAAAGATGCAGCCCACTACGACCAGATCGGGAAAGGCCACAAAAACGCGGCATAAAGTTTAGCTTCATGCAATCCGATCGCAGATAACCAGCTTCTCAAACCAAACTGTGCCACTATCTTAAATACCCTTTGTGCAATTCCGCGATGGAGGTGCTAACCAGAACAGCCTCGCAGATTATCTTCAGTTTAGCCGGTGGAAATGGAATTTTAGAAACTCGAATATCGCCGGAATGGACTGCGGGTTCAAAGCCGTCGCACGGTAACGTGGTGAGATATCGAAGCGCAATGCCACTGTCTTTGGTTATCCATTCATGGTCTGCCCGATTGCGAAAGCAAGGGGACTCGGGGCACTTGTTTGCATCTGTCAGGTTACACGTTCAAAAACGACCGTTTCGCGGGTTGGAAAGAACAATTCGTGGATGATTATTTTTTCCTGTAACCTGAAAAACCGTCCCCGGCTTCATTCTCCAAAGGCTGCTTTCAATCTCTCCATCTCAAGAATTGAATCCGCAATTTCTCCTATTTTTTCTGGTCTTCCCAGCGTTTTGAACATGGTGACAATGGATATTGGCTTGGAACCTTTGCCAACAGTTTTGTCATACTCGGGAAGGCTGTGGCAATAGTCCTTCATCTTATCGAAGGTAAAATCTTTATATTTGTCGAATGTTTCGCGCAAGAGTGCCATTTCATCCTCTGAAAGCTCGTCGGTGCCGGGGTCTGATCTCAAAACGAGAGTTTCCTTTTGGACGGTCTCAATGGCGGTCTCCCATTCGCATCCATGACGAATACCGCCCTTGGTCAAATCGTAGATGTTACTTGGGACAGGGCCATATTCCATCGAATAGGGTTCGTCTCCAGTGATGGAGATGTTCCATTTTTCGAGAGCCGCCCGGTCAGCCAGGTAAATCATTTTTAGAAGCAGATATTTATCCTTTTTGCCATTGCAGAGTTTCAAAAGGAACGCTGCGGCTTGCGTGCTCTTGCGGGCTTTAAATTCAAACCAAAGCATTTTGTATCGATAAAAATATAATCTTTTGCCTGTGCCGTTGCAACGTTCAATTTTCCCGCAGCAAATCCACGATTTCTTCCAAAGTCCAGACGGTCGGTTAGGCGTCCAGTTTCAACTCTGAAGTCGTTAGTTTAGTACGTTTTCACTTCCTTGCACGGGATATCGCACGAATCAGCATGCCACCGAACAAAACAGTGCCACTGATCATAATGAGGGAAAACGTCAAACGCGCAATCGGCCTCCACGGAGGGGCCTGCCACGCTTCGTCTCCAAGTTCGGCCGTGAAATCTGAAAATCCGAAAACTATTAAACCCGCAATAATCGCAAGCATGATGGCTGAGACGACCGCAACTTGCAGCGCGAATTTCATCGGAGTTCAGTTTATCAAATTCACAATTTCTTCCAAGCTCCAAAGATGATCTGAGATTCCGGCTTCCATTGCTGGAGCTACGCGCAAAGTCTGGTGAATCCGGCCAAATCATATTGTGGTAGGTTGAACCCGCACTCATCCCTAAATACCATCAAAAAAACAAAGTGGCCCGCTACCAAAAAAAGGCACTGGGTTACATTCGTTTCGCCAGCCGATTTCGCCGACAAAATCGCGATAGTAGGGCGTGCTTTTGCGACAATATAGTTACGGAGCAAGTTCTAGGCGGAAAATCCAGTTATTACTATCGCTGTTGTGCATTACAATTTGATCCACGTCAAATTTCCACGCAAACCCTTTGGCGCGACTCGGTAAGACTCTCGCGGTTTCGTTTAATGCACTCAGAATTGGAGGGCTGTTCATGTGACGCGTGAAATCAATAAGAATATGGATGGGCCAGCCATCCTTTTCACGGTCTGTAATTGTGATGTTTTTGACCAGGCTGCCAGCACCCATATCAGCAGTAATTGACTCGTTCGCATCAAAAAGAAGAGCAGGCCGCGATTGCGCGGCGATTTTTCGCAAGATGCTTTCATCACTCAATTTTCGTTCAACCGTCTTATCAATTCTTTCTTCCAGCCAATGGACGCCAACGTAAAACAATCCCGCCACCGTCACGACAGCCGTAATTCCGAAGAAAACGCCCCGAAACGTAGGCCAATGGATCGTGCTTGTATCTTTACCGGAATTTGTTTGGGCGCTCTGCTGGGCGGCGGAGACGGAAGCAGGCTGTTGACTCTGTTGATCGTCGTTCGGTATTGGCTTGCCGTCTGGACTGTTTGCCATGCGTTTCGGAAAGGATGACCTTCGATTTCAATAAGATCAATCCTCATCCATGACCGCGACCATCTCATTCATTGTCCCGGATCCCTCTCTAGAAAAACCAAGTCGGATTCTGTTCGATTGCGCTTGATTTCCCCGTAGGCCGATGGCAACATTTAACCGTTGGCGGCAGGTGTCCGATTCAAACGGACGGATGGTGCTTATACCACCATCAGCGGTTTGACAGACCGCTCCAATAGGTCACTCTGGCAACCTGCCAGTCCGCCTCCGGCCCTGATTGGTCAATCCTGATAGAGAAGCCAATCAGGGCCGTGCTTTTTATTTTTCCGGGCGCTTTCGCAGTCGGCTCTGGGTTGCGCCCATTGCTCTTCTCATAAATAAAAACCGCCAAGACCTTGAAAATCTTCACGGGAAAGGTGCTGCGATTGCAGCAATCTTGGCGGAAATTCAGCCTCTTCCGTGCATGGACTTTCGAATCCGCGGGAAATTTATCCAAAAGGGAGAATCGTGGCAAGAACTATTTTTCGTAAGTCATTGTAGATAAAAGTTTTACCTATTCTAAAAGGCAGTTTTCAAATGCTCTCCGGCATGTTTCAAATGCTAAAGTGCATGATTAAAATACTAAGCGGCAGTTTTCGGATGCTACACGGCAGTTTTTGGAAATGATCAAAAATTCTTCATTTATTCCATCTTTTTGCGACAGCTTTCTTCGCTCTGAGCTGTCTGCGTGAACGCATCCAGTTTTGCAATTCGTGGAGCAGAACACTATAGACTTGTTCGACTCCGTTCTCTTGGTATTTAGCGACTATCACTTCGGCCTCTTCGCGGGAATGTCCGCGTCCTTCTTGCAAATAGTCGTAGAAAATCGCGTATCGCCGCCATTTGTATTTGCCCTTGATAGCGAACCTGAGAAACCCGTCCAATTGATTTTTTGGTTTGTAAATACCCCGTCCCTTTGGAGGCTCATCCTCTTCCTCGTCGAATAACGATTTTCGTTTGGCCATCCCAAGATGAAGCCCGAATGCTTCCTGCGAGGAAAGTCGGAAAATTACCGTTTTTTCTTCGGCTTTTTGACCGGTGGGGCGACAATCGGTTTATTTCTCAATCCGATCACGTCTTGCATGACATTATTGGCCACTTGGGAAGCGTCGCCCTTTTACTTTTTCTTCGGTTTAATTAAGGGCGGATTAGCCTGCTGCAATATAACTATTGCCGGACTCACCAAATCCGTGGTCAAGCAGCACACTCTCAACATTTATTATTCGCCCGCCTAACTCCTCCGCAGTGCCTTGCCAAAAGTTAAGATTTACGCTCTCAACACCAGCAGGCGTCATCTTGGAACCATACTGGGCATTCTCTTTGTCCCATGCATCGGCAGCATCGTAAAGCAACTTGGCGATATTTAGGCACTTGTCTTTGATTGGTGTCGGCTTGGAGGCTTGGAGGTTAGCAAGGTCTTGCTTTGCTGTCTTTCGCGCCTCATCCGCTGCGTGAAATTGAATAAAAGGAGCCACAATTAGCGCGAAAATTGGAAAGACAAGGAGGCATGCAACCCGAAATCGCCTTTTCAATTTATCCTCTCTTTTATGGGCAACTGAATCTTTGGTTTCCCGCAGATAGTCAAACCACCACCAGCATCCAATTGCAGCCAGTTCAAACCATAGAAGGCAATGGTCAAAAGCCTCGACTGTTTCCCCAAGGCACCTCGACCAAAAGCATAGAAAATCACATATCCATTGCATCCATTTATGCTTAACCGCTGGAGTCCGCCGTCAAGCCGGGATTTTGGCTTGTTTAGCCTTCCAAAATTCAAAGTAGCCCACTACCCAAAAAAAGCTTGTGAAAAATTTCACGATGAGGCAACTTCGTCCCTCTTTCGCCGGACTCGCGGTTATTGATGCGGTGGAAAGAGTGTTTTTACACGTGCAGTTTGTCCAATGCGATTAATTAAAATTATAGTGCTATTGCTGTTCCTGGCGGGATGGCCGATGGCGTCATTGCTGGCCCAAACCGGCAACGGCGCTCAAACGCCCGCCGCGGCAGCCAAGGCCGAAACGCCCGAGAAAGGTCTGCCGCCCGCCGCGCCCACCATCTTCAATATCGGCCCGTTTCCCGTGACCAATTCCATGCTGGTGACGTGGATCGTGGCCCTGCTCGTCATCGTCTTCGCCCAATACGCGACACGCAAGATGAAGGACGTCCCGGATGGAGCGCAAAATTTCTGGGAATTTCTAGTGGAGAGCCTCCATGATTTTCTGGCGGAAATCGTCGGGGAAGACGTGTTGAAAAAATCGTTCTGGTTCTTTGCCACAATCTTTATCTTCATTTTTTTCACGAACTGGTTCGGGCTGCTGCCGTTTGTGGGAAGCATCGGCTGGGGCCATCAGACGGCCGAAGGCTTTGAGATAACACGGCCCTGGTTGAGAGGAGGGAACGCGGACCTGAACATGACCTTTGCGATGGCGGCGATTTTTATGCTTTTGTGGCTGGTCTGGGCTTTGCAATCCAACGGCATTTGGGGTTTCGTCAAGCACATTTTCGGCCCCAAGGGCGACAGTGAAGGAGTGCTGAAATACTTCATGATCGTGGTGTTTTTCCTGGTCGGTTTCATTGAGGTTATGTCCATCGCTTTCCGCCCCATTTCGCTGAGCTTTCGTCTTTATGGCAATGTGTTCGCGGGCGAGAACCTGCTGGATGCGATGTCGCACGCGGTCCAGAGTCCGCCGTGGGCCAAGGCCGTATGCAGCGCCATTTTGCCGGTCCCGTTTTATTTGTTGGAATTGCTGGTCGGATTCGTCCAGGCGATTGTGTTCATGCTCTTGACCGCCGTTTTTACGGCCGTCATTTGCATGCACGACGATGACCCGCACGCGCAAGGCAAGGCGCATCACTAGGAACATAAACTTTCGGCGGTCGGACCGTATTCAATTGCGGAGACAGCCGGACACAACAGCAACGTAACGAAAGGTAATTATGGTAACGCCTATGTTGGCAGAAATGAGTGGCAGCATCCACGTCGGCCTGGCCGGCCTGGGTTCCGCTGTGGGCGTGGGATTGGTGGGCATGAAGGCATCCGAAGCGGTGGGACGCAATCCCGGCGCGTTCGGCAAGGTGATCGCCATCGCCATTCTTGGCATGGCACTCTCTGAAGCCATCGTGTTCTACGCGATCTTCATGGTGCATTAACACTTAATGGCGCGGGGCCTTGTGCTCCGCGCCAGCCCTTTACTGATTTTATGACGCATCTAATTATTTTTGGCAGCATAGGCAGCGATCTGGCCAATACCGCCGCGACGACGGCGGAAACCTTCGGCCTGGATTGGCCGCACTTCATTTCCCAGTGCATCAGCTTTCTGATTGTGGCGGGCCTTCTTGTTAAATTCGCCTACAAACCCATTCTCAGTGTCCTGGCGGAACGCCGTCAGCGCATTGCTGATGGCCTGGCCAATGCCGACCGCATTAAACAGGAATTGGCCCGGACTGAAGCGATGCAGCGCGAAGTGCTTGACAAGGCCAATGTCCAGGCCAACAAACTTATCGAAGAAGCCCGCGCCGCCGCCGCTCGCGTGCAGGAGCAGGAAACGCAAAAGGCCATCGTCCAGGCCGAGCAAATTGTCACCAAGGCTCGCGAGGCTGCCGTCCAGGAGCGCCAACGCATGTTGGCAGACCTGAAGCGGGAAGTTGTCACGCTGGTCATCCAAACCACCGGCGCTGTGACGGGCAAAGTTCTCACGGCTGAAGACCAGCAGCGGTTGGCCGAGGAAACCCGACGCCAATTGGCCGCCTAAGCGCAATCCGCGGGAATGAAAATTTCTAAACAAGCACGACGCGACGCACGCGAGCTGTTCCGCACCTGTATGGTGAGGGACGCTCTGGACGAAAATCGCGCGCGGCAGGCCGTGACAGGTGTGATCCAGAAAAAGCCGCGCGGTTACGTGGCCGTCCTTTCCCATTTCGAGCGTCTGATTCGATTGGAAGTCTCCCGCCGCACGGCGACCGTGGAGAGCGCCACTGCCTTGCCGCCGCAGGAGCAGGCCTTAATCCAGGGCGATTTGACCCGTCAGTACGGCGCGGGCCTGGCTTTCCGTTTCATTGAGAATCCCGCATTGATCGGCGGCGTCCGCATCCAGGTCGGCGGCGATGTTTATAATGGCAGCGTGCAAGGGCGCCTGGAACAATTAGGAAGTCAGAATTAAGAATTAAGAATTAAGAATGGAAATTGATTTCTATTTATGAGTACATTGTTGCAAGAAATTGAAGCTCAAATTTCCGGTTTGAAAACCGGCGTCACACGCCAAAACGTCGGCACTGTCCGCGAAATCGGCGACGGCGTGGCCAAAATCGAGGGCCTTTCCGACGCCATGCTCAATGAAATGTTGGACTTCGGCGACGGCGTGATCGGCCTGGCGCTGAACCTGGAAGAAACCGAGGTTGGCGCGATCATCCTGGGCGATTACACAGCCATCAAAGAAGGTCAGGAGGTCAAGACCACCGGCAAATTGCTTCAGGTTCCCGTTGGCAAGGAGCTTCTCGGTCGCGTCGTCAGCGCTCTGGGCCAGCCGCTGGACGGCAAAGGGCCAATCGACGCCAAGACGTTTTATCCTGTTGAAAAAATTGCGCCCGGCATCATCAAGCGCAAATCGGTCAGCCAGCCCGTGCAGACCGGCATTATGGCCGTGGATGCCATGATTCCCATTGGTCGCGGCCAGCGCGAGTTGATCATTGGCGACCGTTCCACCGGCAAGACCACCATCGGTATTGATACCATTATCAGCCAGGCACGCTTGAACCGGGCTGCCGAGCAGGCCAAGGACGCCAGCTATCGTCCGCTCTATTGCATTTATGTAGCCATCGGGCAAAAGCAATCCAACGTGGCGCGAGTGGTGGCGGTGCTGGAGGAAGCCGGCGCGATGCCTTATACGATTATCGTCGATGCCAGTGCATCGGATTCTGCGACCAATCAATACCTGGCGCCCTTCGCGGGCTGCGCGATGGGTGAATGGTTCATGGACAATGCCATGGACGCGCTTATCATTTACGATGATCTTTCCAAGCACGCCGTGGCTTACCGCCAGGTGTCGCTTGTGCTTAAACGTCCCTCGGGCCGTGAGGCCTATCCCGGAGACGTCTTTTATCTGCACAGCCGTTTGCTGGAACGTTCCGCGCGCGTGAGTGAAAAGTACGGCAACGGTTCGCTGACCGGGTTGCCCATTATCGAAACTCAGGCAGGCGACGTCTCTGCTTACATCCCGACGAACGTCATCTCGATTACCGACGGCCAAATCTATCTTGAAACCGATTTGTTCTATCAAGGCATCCGGCCCGCTATTTCGGTCGGTCTTTCCGTTTCGCGCGTCGGTTCGGCGGCGCAGATCAAGGCCATGAAACAAGTCGCGGGCCGTGTGAAATTGGAGCTGGCGCAATACCGTGAGCTGGCCGCCTTCGCCCAGTTTGGCTCGGACCTGGATCCCAAAACCCAGGCGCTACTGGAGCGCGGCAAGCGCATTGTCGAAGTCTTCAAGCAGCCGCAATACAATCCCATTGCGGTGGAAGTCCAGGCCGCCGTGCTTTGGACGGTGCAGAACAATTTGATGGACGACGTGCCCGTCGAAAAGATCAAGGATTTCCAATACAAATTGACGGAATACTTGACAAGCCGCAAAGGCGCGGTGATGGACAAAATCCGCGCGGAAAAAGCATTCAGCGATCCGCTCGCGAATGAGTTGAAGGCGGCCGTGACGGAGTTCAAGCAAACCTATCGCTAATCGGCCATGCCCAGCACACGCGACATTCGCCGCCGCATCAGGTCGGTCAAGAACACCGCCCAGATCACCAAGGCCATGCAGATGGTGGCCGCATCCAAGATGCGCCGCGCGCAGCAAGCCGCCCTGGCTGGGCGCCCTTATGCCAATTTGATGAACAAGGTGCTGGGCGCGTTGGTGGCTGAGGCCGGCGATTTCGTTCATCCCTTTCTTGAAGCCCGCGATAACCCAACGCGTTGCGTTATACTGATCAGCACCGACAAAGGGCTTTGCGGCAGTCTCAACAGCAACATCATGCGTGAAGCGTCCAAGTTCGCCCCCGAAACGGTGTTCGTTTCTGCCGGACGCAAGGCATCGCAATACCTGGCGCGCACCAAGCGCAAGATGGTCGCGGAATTCACCTACAAAGACATACCGCAGTTCGCCGAGGCGCGGGCGATCTCGAAATTCGCCCAGGAACTTTTCCTCAAAGGAGAAGTTGGCGCGGTCGATATTCTTTATACGCAATTCATTTCCACGTTGAACCAAAAACCCGAGGTGCGGCAATTGCTTCCCATCGCGGAGGTCAAGCAGGTGACGGCTGGGATTGGAGTCAAGTCGGAAGTTCCCATCAAGGCCGATACCAGTAGCGGCGGATTTCTTTTCGAGCCAAGCCAGGAGCAGGTTTTGGGTGCTTTGCTGCCGCACGCGGTAAATTTCCAGGTTTATCAGATTCTTCTTGAAGCCAAGGCCAGCGAGCATAGCGCCCGCATGGTCGCGATGAAGAACGCGACGGACAACGCCAAGCAATTCATCAAGGACTTGACGATGGAGTACAACAAACTTCGCCAGGCCAACATCACCAAGGAACTGCTGGAAATTAGCAGCGCCGCCATGGCGATGGGGTGAGCGAAGCCGGATCGTTATTTCACGCCCGCTTTTGCGGCGGCTTCGGGGTCAATTTGCTTCAAGGCGACGTGGGCCGCGTAACGGGCTTCTTTGTCCCTGGCCTTTAACAAGGGCACGATTTTCGGAACTGCTTCTTTGGCGAGACTGCCATAGTTGCCGAGGGCAATGGCGGCTTTGTCATTGAAGTCGTCATTGGTGAGGTATGGGATAAGCAGTGGAATGACCACGTCAGGGTCGCTATGAATATTTCCCAAAGCGCGAATTGCATCTTTCTGCAACCTGTTCTCTCCCTTGAGCAGTTGGATGAGGGAAGGCACAGCCACTTTGGCGACAGGGCCAAGCTGGCCGAGGCCACCCGCCGCGCCTGACCGGCGTCCGAAGGCATTTATATAAATGATTTGAATTCCGGGGAGGCCGTTCAAGAGACCAATCGCACGCAGCCTGATTTTGGAATCATTGGTGTCGTGGAACATGGTGTCGATGAGTTGCGGAATAACCTGGGCGTTCAAGACTGCATACGCATTATTGCTGGCGGCCACGTCTCCACCATTCAACTGTTGTTGCCAGCTAATCAACGTCCGGCCGGCGTACAACGTGTCGCGGGAGTTATCCAAAGTTTTACTCAGCAGCCAAATGACGCCGACGAGAATGAACACGCCAATGAACACATTAATGGAAATGCGAAGGAGGCGTTTCCTCATGAGCGCCAACTTGTTACCTTCAACCGAACCCGTCAATCCAAAAACTCTGTTTCCGTCTTATATTGCAATTCGATGGCGGATCGCATCTTCCTTGGGCGAAACATAATGTGGATCATGCACAAAAGGCAGCGCGTGACCGTTGGCAAGCGCGTTTAGCACGGCTGCAAAATCTGTCTCGCAGCGAAAATTGAGAACATTTTCCATCCGGCTTGCATCGTAAATACGATCGATGCTAGTCGGCAGGCGCCAGCCTGCACATTCATAGAGCTTGGAGGCGGAAGGAAATCGGCGGTTGATGACACTTGCCGCGTCACGTTTTAGTTCCTCGGCATCCTGAGGCTTGAACGGAGTCGGCGCCGATACGATTAGGATGTCGAAACCAACCGTCGGCGCACGTTCCAGCGCAGCCAAGTGCGCCCGGGCGGCGTCTTCCACAGTCAGCCGCCGGTAGAGAAATTCATTGGCCTTGAGATTTGGCCCTGAGAGACCTTTCTGTGTATCATCTTCCTCGGGGAAGAAACGACTCGTGCGTAGCACCACGCAGTTCAGCCCTTTGGTAAGCTGCTGGGTCCGGCAAAGCCCTTCCGCGGCGAGCTTGGTTACGCCATAGATATTGCGCGGGGCCAAGGGTCCCCATGACTCATCCATCCACATGGCCTTCCCGGCTGTGCCATCACGGATGGCCTGAGAGATCATCAATGATGTGGTGGAGGTAAAGACGAAGCGATCATGGCCGGCGGCTGTTGCCGCCTCAAGCAGATTGAGCGTCCCAACCACATTGACATCAATGAAGTCCCGGGCGGGATAACGCGCAATATCGGGCTTGTGCAGCGCCCCGCAGTGGATCACTGCCTCAATTCGATGATTGGCGAAGATGTCGTCAACCAACTTCCGGTCGGCGACCGAGCCGATGCAATGAGTGTCGCGACCAGGTGCTACGTCGAGGCCGGTGACATCATGTCCCGCGTTGCGCAACATCGGTGATAGGAAGCGGCCGAGCCAGCCAGAGGAACCAGTAAGGAGAATGCGCATAAAATGAGACGCACACTACCGGGGCATAATAAAATTACCAGATAACTTGTCGGCGGCTTTGACCTGACCCCAATTGCTGGACATCCATTTTGCAATAGTTAAGTGCAGCCTCGAGAAAGCTGCGGCTCAAAACCGATTGTTCAGTGATTGTCCATTGATAATGGGCCGGAACGGGCGTATCTATGGCAGGAGATGCGGAAGTGGATTAAGTCGTTGTCCGAAACTTGCTTGCAACCCGTCGGTCGATTTCTGGGTGTGTTGAGTTGTCTCTTTTTGGTTACGCGGACCGCAGCGCAAACGGTTGGAGAAACACGCAAGCAATTTCTCCATGGGGATTACGAAAAAGTCATCCGCATTTCGCAGAAAAAGGTCGATGGCGGCGCTTATCAGGACGATTGGCGAGTCATGCTCGTCCGTTCGTTGCTCGCGACCGGCCGCTACCATGAAGCCTACACCAACGCCACGGCCGGCGCGGCCGATTCCTTCAATTTGACCTTCCACGTGCTGGCCCGCGAAACGGCCTTTTACCAAAATGACACCGCCGCCGCCAAGCGGCAGTTGGCGGAGATGAAGCAGATGATCGAGCGCCGCCTGGGCGATTTTCAAAACGAGGATGCGCCAGCCCTTGGCCAAGTCCTATTGTTGTTGGGGATCGAACCGCGGCTGGTGCTGGACAATTGTTTCCGGCGCGCCGAAAAGGCGGACCCTCCTTTGCCCGAGGCTTTCATCGCCACGGGACAGTTGGCGCTCGACAAACATGATTTCGCCCTCGCCGCTGACGCTTTTCGCGCCGGTCTCAAAAAATTTCCAGACGATCCCGAGATGGAGTACGGTTTGGCCCGGGCCTTTGAATCGGGCGACCAGGCCGAGATGATGAAACATATCCGCGCCGCGCTTGCGATCAATCCACGCCATGTGCCGAGCTTGTTGCTCCTGGCGAATCATTTGATTGACGCCGAGCAATACGATCTGGCCGGCCAGCAGTTGGATCTCGCGCTCGAGGTCAATCCGCATTCTCCCGAGGCGCTGGCTTATCGAGCGGTGCTGGCGCTGTTGCGCAATGACGCCGCCGAAGCGCAGCAGGACCGCGCCGATGCCTTGCAATTCTGGCACTCCAATCCGGCGGTCGATTTTTTGATTGGAAAAAAGCTGGCGCAGAAATATCGGTTCGACGAAGCGACGGCGGAACAAAGGAAAGCTCTCGATTTCGATCCCTCTTATTTGCCGGCGCGCCGCGAGCTGGCCGAAGATTTGTTGCGCCTGGGCAAAGATGCGGAAGGTTGGGAAATCGCCCAGGATGCCCATGCGCAGGATAGTTACGATGTCACGCTCTACAACCTGGTGACGCTGCACGATCAGATGTCGAAATATCAAACGCTGACCAACTCGGACTTCATTGTTCATATGACAGCCCACGAGGCGGCACTGTATGGCGACCGGGTGCTGGATCTCCTTAGCCGGGCCAAAGCTATGTTGTGCCCGAAGTACGGTGTGACATTGACCCGGCCCACGCAGGTCGAAATTTTTTCCGAGCAAAAGGATTTTGCGGTGCGGACCTTCGGCATGCCGGGCAATCCCGGCTATTTGGGTGTCTGTTTTGGCTCGGTGATCACGGCCAACAGTCCTGCCTCGCAAGCGCCCAACCCCGCCAATTGGGAAGATGTCCTGTGGCACGAGTTCTGCCATGTGGTCACGCTTAACGATACTCGGAACCGAATGCCGAGATGGTTGAGCGAAGGCATCTCGGTGTTCGAGGAACGCGAGGCCAATCCAGCCTGGGGTGAACGAATGGACCTGGCTTATCGCAAAACGATTCTTGACGGAAAGATGACTCCGCTTGGAGAACTCAGCGGCGCGTTTCTCACGTCCAAAAGCTCCGAAGACCTGCTTTTCGCCTATTACGAATCTTCGCTCGTGGTGGAATTCCTGGTAAAAGAGCGCGGTTTGGAAACGTTGAAGTCAATTCTGCATGACTTGGGTGACGGCCAGGAGATTAATCGCGCCATAACAAGTCATACCGAGCCATTGCCGGAACTTGAAAAAAAATTCAGCGCCTTCGCCCGCGCTCAAGCCGCCACTCTGGCTCCGTGTGCGGATTTGGATAAACCGCCCGAACAAGACGATGAAACATGGAACAAGGCGCATCCGAACAATTATTATTTGAAGATGCGTGAAGCGCGCAAACTCATGGAGGACAAGAATTGGAAGGAAGCCAGGCCAATCCTGGCATCGGCGGCGGCTTATTCCGGGGAACGCCGGGCGAACAATCCGCTCTGGCTGCTGTCCGTCACGGAGCGAAATCTTCACGACACGAATGCAGAACTGGCCACGCTGAAAAAATTCGCCGAGCTGGAATCCGACTTTGTGGATTTGGATCTGCGGCTGATGGAATTGTCAACAGCGGAAAAGGATTGGGTGTCGGTGACAAAATACGCGAACCAATTGCTGGCGGTTAATCCGCTGATCGCCGCGCCTTATGCTTCGTTGGCGCAAGCCGAAGAGTTTCAGGGCAACCACGAGCAGGCAATTTCGGCTTATCGCAAATTGCTTTTGCTTGACCCGGCTGATCCGGCGGAAGTGCATTTTCAACTGGCCCGTTTGTTGCATGCGCGCGGCAACGCCGAACCCGAAGCGAAACGGCATGTCCTGCAGGCGCTGGAAGAAGCGCCGCGCTTTCGCGAAGCGCAACTCTTGCTGTTGCAGATTGAAGGCCACTCGTGAAAGCGCCGCCCAAATGGATGCTCCTGGCCGCCGCCGTGGCCATGTTGGCTGGTTTGTGTATCGCGCAGGAGCGGTTTGGAAATGGCGGTGGCCGGCGGCGCGGGCGCGGCGGGTATTCTGGCGGCCCCATTGTGCAGACTGAAGGCGGGGACCTGGTCAACGAAGACACCGTGCGCACCGCGCGCGAGACGGCCTCGCACAGCATCGGCACACCCGATTGGACCAACCAGCCTGGGTTTGAGGATGACGTTTTCACCTTCGCGCGCATCGTTTACAAGTTCAACGGTTGGGGCCGGCCGAGCTGGATGGGGTGGATCAACGACTATCCCGACAGCGATCTGAACCTGTCATTCCGTCTGCAACAATTGACCTCGATGAAGGTCGATCCCAATGGCCGCGTGCTCAAATTGACCAATGCTGACCTCTTTAATTATCCTTTTATTTACATGGTCAAACCGGGCCGGATGGAATTGCGCGACGAGGAGGTGCCGATTCTCCGCAAATATCTGGCCAGCGGGGGCGCGCTTATGGCCGATGATTTTTGGGGAGACAACGAATGGAACAATTTTGAAAGCCAAATCCAACGAGTCCTGCCGCAACGTCATTGGGTTGAATTGCCGATGAGCCATCCGATTTTCAAATTGCCTTTCCCTTTGAAGGGAGACAAAAACAGCCTGCAAGTGCCCTCGATTCATAGGTGGGAGAGGAGCGGGGTCAGTTACCGTGGAGGCGAAGACACCTACGACATGCACGTGCGCGCCTGGCTGGACGACAAAAACCGCATCATGGTCATCGCCACTCACAACACCGACAATGGCGATGGCTGGGAACGCGAAGGCGAAGACATCGAGTATTTCAAAAACTTTTCCGAACCCCGCGCCTATCCGCTTGGAATCAACATCATCTTTTACTTAATGACTCACTAAATGAACGCCACCATCGAAAACCCACCCGTCGAGCCAGTCCCAAACTCATTGGAGATAGAACGCGCCGCCGTCGAGCGGCTGACAGCCAGCCGCGCCCGCATCGAAGCCGAACTGGGCAAAGTCATCGTCGGCCAGAAGGAGGTCATTGAGCAAATTCTGCTGGCTCTCTTTGCCGGAGGACATTGCTTGATCACCGGCGCGCCCGGCCTGGCCAAGACGCTCCTGGTCAAATCCATCGCCCAAATTTTCCATCTCAAATTTCAACGAATCCAATTCACGCCCGACCTGATGCCGGCGGACATTACCGGCACGGAAATTTTGCAGGAAACCGCTGAAGGCCGAAAGATGGTGTTCGTCCACGGGCCGGTGTTTGCCAATATGATTTTGGCCGACGAAATCAACCGCACGCCGCCCAAGACGCAGGCCGCCTTGCTCGAAGCCATGCAGGAACACCAGGTCACCGCGGCTGGCGTCCGGCACGGCTTGCCGGAACCCTTCTATGTGCTGGCCACGCAGAATCCGATTGAAATGGAAGGGACCTATCCATTGCCGGAAGCGCAATTGGACCGTTTCATGTTCAACGTCGTCATCAACTATTTGCCCGAAGACGAGGAGGTCACGGTCATTGAGCGAACTACGGCGGGACGTTCCGTCGCCATCGAGCCGATTTTCTCCGGCGAAGATGTGTTGCAATTTCATGCGCTGGTGCGCCAGGTGCCCATCGCGCAAAACCTGGTGCGCTACGCGGTGCGTCTGGCCGCCGCGTCACGGCCGCAACACAACGGCTCCCCCGCCTTTGTGAATGATTGGGTAAGCTGGGGAGCGGGCACGCGCGCCGCGCAATTTTTGGCGTTGGGCGCCAAGGCGCGCGCTTTGTTGAATGGCCGCTCTCACGTTACCGCCGAGGACATTCGTGTGCTGGCTGCGCCGGTGTTGCGCCATCGCATCCTGGTCAATTACCGCGCTGAGGCTGAAGGGGCCAATGTGGATGCCGTCATTCGCCGATTGCTGGAAACCGTCAAAGAGCCGGGGGCGTCTTGAAATGAAATCGGCCAAGCTGCAGGAAACCAAGTCAACGATTCGCTTCAGTGCCAAGTTGGTGCGGTCCAAGGCAACCGAGACCGACGGAGCGTGGACCCTTCTAACTCTGCCCAGGAACGCGAGCGCGAAGCTTCCATCACGAGGGATGACGATGGTTGAGGGTACTATCAATGCCTTCCCTTTTCGAGCCACTCTCGAACCCAACGGCAAAGGAAGTCGCTGCCTCAGAGTGAATAAAGTCATGCACGACGCTGCCGGCGCAGACGCGGGCGACACAGTCACGGTGGAGATTACGCGGGCCGGAGAAGAACCGGAGATCAGGGTGCCAATGGATCTATGCAAAGCCCTGGCCGCTGTCCCGCTGGCGCAGGCAGCGTGGGCGGATATTACACCGATGGCGCGCCGGGACTGGATTTTCTCGATAAGCACAGCCAAGCTGCCGGAAACGCGCAGGCGCCGAATTGAGAAAGCCTGCTCCATGCTTGCGGCGGGAAAGCGACGATTATGTTGTTTTCCCGGCATAAAGTGGCTGATGAAAGAAAACGCAAAATCATGCGGAATGTGGCTTCCGTTGCTAGACTCAAAAAATCGCCGGTAAACGCGGACTTTGTTCGCGAATAGCGAACAGTTCAAGGACGCCAGGAACAACGGGCGGAGGCAAATGTCTCCGGCCGCCATCGATTATCACTTGTCAACGAAGATGCGATGGCGGCATCCTGCGATTCATGTCAATCGTAGATGACAAACTTGGCCATATTGCGGAACAGTTAAAAAAGGGTGTTGTTCCGCCAGAGGAAACTGTGAGGTCATTTCTACTCTGGTTTGGGGCGGAGAGAAGGGGGTACCGAGTAGTTCAAGACATTCGAGATGAGCTTGCCAGGTATAAGATCGCTACTGATCCTGATTTTGAATATGAATATATTGATAATCCCATAGGTTTCAAAACCGCACCGATCGGTGAAGCTGAGATTGATGGCAAAATTGGCATCGAGGCACCCGATCCAACCTATCGCGTAGGACGTCTTGAACCGGCGAACAGAACCCCTATATGGGCCAACCCAGATAACAGCCTTCAACAAATTGTCACGCTGATGTTGGCGAAGGATTTTTCCCAACTTCCTGTTATGACAAGCTCCCGTGAAGTCAAAGGGATGGTGAGCTGGAAATCGATTGGCAGTCGTTTAGCTCTCAAACGCCCCTGCAATACGGCTAGAGACTGCATGGAGTCGCCGCAAATCATTTCAAGCGAGGAATCTCTATTCTCCGCAATTCGGGTAATAGCATACTATGATTACGTGCTTGTTAAAGCTCAAGATGGACAGATTAGCGGTATTGTCACGGCAAGCGATTTTAATGAGCAGTTTCGCAAGCTCGCAGAACCATTTTTATTGGTGGGCGAAATTGAGAACGGGATCAGAAGAATGTTGCGCGGAAAGTTCAACTCAAGCGAACTGCAGGGAGCAAAGGCACCCGGAGACGATAGCCGGAAGGTGGAGAGCATAGCTGATCTTAACTTTGGAGAATATATTCGGTTGATCCAGTTGGAACTTAATTGGCAAAAAATTGAAGTGGAGATAGATCGGGTTGAATTCATCCGTGTCCTGGATAAAGTTCGTCAAATTCGCAATGACGTCATGCACTTTGATCCCGACGGCCTTGAGCAGGCCGATCTTGAAACGCTTAGAGAGTTTGCGAGTTTTTTAAAGCGACTTCGTGACGTGGGTGCGGTTTGAAGTCAATCGATTATTGCAACACCCTAGGCCGAACACATCAGGCTACTGTCGGCAAAACAGCGCGATTCTTCCAGAAGTTTGGCCGCGCTGATTTTTGAAGGTTTCTCGCGCAGCACTTCGTCCAGGATTTCGTCAATCCCTCGGCGGCGTTCCACCTCGTCGGTTTCCGTGCCATGGGCCGGTTGGAGAATCCAAAGAGGCTGGCCGTTGTCGGTGACTTGCACGGGCTGGCCAGCGCGAGTCATGCGTTTGACCTTGCGCGGTTCGCGAACCAGCGTGCGGAGCGAAATCGTTTTCATATTGTCAGACACTACTAGCTGACAGAGGCCGTGGCAATCCGGTTGGCCGGGCGATTCAGGCTGCAGACCGGATGATCGGCTCAAGATGAGGTCGGAGCATGGTGTCAGCGAGCATGCCGGGAAGGTCTATTGGAACGCCTGCCCCTGCCGCTACGAACAGCTTTTAGAAGCTTCGGGTCCATGGGTGGAAACTCTTTGCCTTCAAGTTTTTCGAGCACTTCACCGCAAGTGTTCGCACGGTCAGGCAATTCCCGTGTGAGCATCTCGGAGCGGCTTTCTTTGCCGATTTTGAGTCTTTTCAGCTTATCGTGATAATATGTGAACAGCGCATGAAGGCAACGTAAAAAGGCATAGGTGGCTATGTCGAAGAACTCTTCATTTTTTGTGATCTTTGTGATCTTTCGCGGCCAATTCGTCTTTGGTTGCGGTTCTGCAGCGCTAAGTGCTCGTCGCTTTGAATTTTCTCGTCCGCTTCCGGGCGAGACGTGCTTCCACATTTCAGAACGGCCTTGTTGAATCCTTCAGCGAACCGGGCTAGCCTTGGTTTGTTATGCCGGACGCATTGCCAGCAAAAGAGGCGGGGTTTATGGATCCCAAGGCGCTGATGGCCATTCGCAATCTCGAATTGCGCGCCCGCGTTGTTGTCGAAGGATTCTGGAGCGGCCTGCATCGCAGTCCTTATCATGGTTTTTCGGTCGAATTCACCGAATACCGTCCTTACTCGCCAGGGGAAGACACCCGCTACCTGGATTGGCGCTTGTATGCCCGCTCCGACCGTTTCTATCTCAAGAAATTCGAGGACGAGACTAATCTCCGTTGCCATTTGCTGGTCGATCACAGCCGTTCGATGAGCTATGGCTCGCTGGCTTATACTAAATCGGACTACGCCCGCACACTCGCCGCCACGCTGGCCTGGTTTCTGCACGAGCAGGGCGACGCGGTCGGACTGTTTTCCTTCGACGAGCGCGTGCGCGACTATTTGCCGGCGCGGCATCGTCACGGGCATTTGCGCCAACTCATGCTGGCGCTGGAACGGAAAACCGAGGGCCGAACGACAAACCTCACCGAACCGCTGCGGCGTGTGGCGGAACTGGCGCGAAAAAGAGGCTTGATCGTGCTCATATCCGATTTGCTGGCGCCACTGGACGAATTGGAGCGGCACCTGGCGCGATTGACGGCCGCCGGCCACGAGCTGGTTGTTTTCCAGGTGCTCGATCCCAATGAGCTGGCCTTCAATTTCGAAAACGCGATGCTCTTCCAGGACGTCGAAACCCAGCGCGATGTTTATGTTGATCCGGGAGCGGCCCGCGCTTCATACCAACGCCGTTTGCGCGAACACTGCGAGAGTTTGGAAGTGATTTGCCGAAAGCTTGGTTTTCCTTTTCATCGCGCCGTCACCGATCGGCCATTGGACCAGGCCCTCCTTGATTTTCTTCGCAGTCGCGCCCGCCGTGGCAAAATGGTCCGCCGCCGTCTGCAACGCATGTCAACATGAACTTTCTCTCTCCATGGTTCTTGTTTGGGGCGGCCGCTGTGGCGGGACCGATCCTCTTTCACCTCATTCGGCGCTCGGCCCGGCAACGGACCTCGTTCAGTTCGATCATGTTCCTGAGACCAACTCCGCCGCGAGCGGTGCGGCGAAGCAAGCTGGAACATATTTTGTTGTTGCTGCTGCGCTGCCTTTGCTTGTTATTGCTGGCTTTTGGCTTCGCGCGCCCGTTTTTTGCCCGCGATATTTTGCCTCCGCCCGCGAGCAAACAGGAACGCCGCATCGTCCTGTTGGTGGATACAAGCGCAAGCATGAGACGCCCCGGTCTTTGGGAAAAAGCGCGGACTGCGGTGGACGAATACCTGGACAGAGCCTCTCCGTCCGATCAAATCGCCCTGGTCACGTTCGACACGCAAACGCGCAATTTAGTCACCTTCGCGGATTGGTCCTCATGGCCGGAGGGTCAGCGCGCCAGTATGGCCCGGCAACGACTCGCGGCCATTTCGCCGGGATGGATGGGAACGCATCTGGGCCTCGCGCTGACAGGCGCGGCTGAACAATTTCATGAAAATTCAGCCGGCCTCCGCGAGATCGTTTTGGTCACAGATTTGCAGGAAGGCGCGAAGCTCGACGGATTGCAGGGATATCAATGGCCAACCGGCACGCGTGTTTTCGTCCGCGCCGTCACGTCCAAAAAGCAGTCCAATGCCGGTTTGGAAATTCTTGAACAACCGACTGGTGTTGCCGGGGTGGACAATGACATTCACGTGCGCGTTTCCAATTCAAGCGATTCGCAAAAGGAAAAATTTCGCCTTGGCTGGAGTGGATCGAATGAACGAATGGAAATCTATGTGACCCCCGGCCAGACCCGCACCTTTACCGCGCCGAAGCTGCCGGCGTCGATGATTTCCAACGCCCCGCCAGCGAAGATAGCAGGCTTCGCGCTGGAATTATCGGGCGATGATCTTGACTACGACAATGTCTCTTACTATGTGGTCCCGGAAATTCAGCATGTCAGTATTTTTTGCGCCGGCCTGGGATCGGCTGACGACTCATCGCAAATGTTTTACTATTTGCAACGGGCTTTTCCCTCCACGCCGCGCTGGCAGGTGCAATTCTCCCCGGAGCTGACGGAACAGACCTCTTTTGCCATCGTCGCGACCAATCTTGATCCGCAACAATTAAGCGCTCTTCGCCATTTGATGGAGAGCGGCAAATCGGCGTTGCTGGTTTTGGACAATTCCTATGCAGCCGCAACGCTGGTGAACCTGCTCGGCCTTTCCGACGCCAGACTGACTGAGTCTGATGGGGAATTTGCGTTGCTGGGGTCGATTGATTTCCAGCATCCGATTTTCAAACCGTTTGACGACCCGCGCTTCAGCGATTTCAGCCACATCCATTTTTGGAAACATCGGCGTTGGGAGATTCCGCCGGCGGTGCAGGCGCATGTGCTGGCGAAATTCGACGATGATTCTCCCGCGTTATTTCAAGTGGACATGGGCAAAGGCCATTTGCTTGTGCTCACGTCGAGCTGGAGCCCGGCCGACAGCCAACTGGCTGTTTCCAGCAAGTTCCCGCCGCTCCTGCAAACCATGCTCGACTGGAGTGGCGCGAGTGCCCCGGTGCAATACCAATTTCACACAGGCGACGCCATTCCTGCGTTGGCTTCCGCGAATCAGCAAGTGATCTGGTCGAAACCCTCCACGGACAAGCCAACATCGCTGCCCGCGGCCACGCCTTTCACAGATACGGACGTGCCGGGAATTTATAAGGCGTCCTGGAACGGCCAGGAGCGGCTTTTTGCCGTGAACATTCCGCTGGAAGAAAGCCGCACCGCGCCGATTTCTCAGGATGAATTGGTCCGACTTGGTGTGCCGCTTGGATTTGAATCGAATCAAGCCGCCGCCGTCGTGCGCGCGCAACAGCAGCACTTGAAAGACACGGAGTTGGAAAATCGGCAAAAACTCTGGCGCTGGTTGATCGTGGCGGCGTTGGGAGTTACGTTGGGGGAAATTGTGTTGGGCGGTTGGCTGGCGCGGCGCGTCGCCGCCGCCGGAGCAACATGATGATGGAACCACGTCTCAGAAACGAACTCGACTCCGCGGAGCGAACGCTTCGGCGCGCGCGCCTCTGGCGGGAACTGGCCTTCTGCTGGCTTGGCGCTGCCGCCGCTGGCATCTTGTTCCTGCTTCTTCAAGGTTTCTCAGGCTGGAGTTCTCCGCTCCTTTGGATCGTCCCATTGCTGGCCGGAATCATCGCCACGGGAATTGTCTGGCTGCGGCAATTCGGACGAAAGGCCGATTTCGCCGCCTTGGTTGCGGCCCTCGAGCGCGAATATCCCGATTTGCGCCATCTTCTTTCTGCCGCGGCGGAACAGGAACCGGATGCCGGTCATTTCACCTATTTGCAATTGCGCGTGATCGATGAAGTTCTGGCCCATCCGCAACGCGATTCCTGGAAGCGCGGCCTCGAAAAGAAACTGGCTGCCGCCAAAACCGGCGGTGTGACTGCGCTCGCGGCCGCGGTGGTCCCATTGCTTGTGCTCGCTTACGGCTCAAGCCGGGAGCGTCCGGTTCTTGGCTCGCTGTTGGCCACGGGCCTAACCGTCACGCCCGGCGACGCCCAGGTGGAACGCGGCTCCAGCCTGGTCATCTCGGCGAGGTTCGCGGGCGAGCCGCCTGCGGAAGCGACGCTTGTGCTGGTTTCCGCTTCCGGCAAAACGCAGCGCCTCCCGCTGGAAAGACATTTGGCCGACCCGGTGTTCGGCGCTAGTTTAAGCGAAGTCACCGAGGATGCGCATTACCATGTCGAATACGCCCGCACTCAGTCGCCCGATTACAAAATCGGCGTGTTTGATTATCCGTCATTGGTTCGCTCCGACGCGCTGTTGGCCTATCCCTCCTATACTGGTCTCACCAACAAAACCATTCCCGATACGCGGCACATCAGCGCCGTGGAAGGAACGCATCTGACCTACACATTGCAATTGAACAAACCGGTCAAGAGCGCGCGGTTTGTCAGCGGCGGAAAATCGCTGGACCTGGCCTTGGAAAGCAATGCCGTGGCGGTGCTGGCAGCGTATCCGTTGACCAACAGCGACCACTTTACTCTGGCGCTGGAGGACGCCGAAGGCCGCGCCAACAAATTCCCAACCACCTTTGTCATTCAAGTGCTGACCAACCGCCGGCCGGAATTGAAGCTGGTATTTCCGCGCGGCGACCAGCGCGTCTCCCGTCTGGAGGAAATGCAATTGCAGGGCGAGGCCACCGGCGATTTCGGCCTCCTGAAATACGGCATCGGTTACGGCATTGCGGGCCAGGACGCGCACCTGGTGGAATTGGGCGGACAGACGCCCGCAAAACAGAAGCAGTCCTTAAATTATCTGATGCCTCTCGAAAACCTCGGCCTCGAGGAGGACCAGGTTGTCGGCTATTTTATCTGGGCTGATGATTACGGGCCGGACGGAAAATCGCGCCGGACTTTCAGCGACATTTTCTTCGCCGAAATTCGACCGTTTGAGGAAGTCTTCCGCCCTGAGCAGTCCGGCATGAGCGACAGCGACAGTCAAGGCCAGCAAGGGGAGGGGCAGGAAAACCCGGGCGTCAAACTGGCCGAATTGCAAAAAGAAATCGTTGTCGCGACGTGGAAACTTCAAGAGAAAAGGTCCCCATGAAAACTCAATGTAAATTCTACCTCCTGATTGCCTTGTTGTGCGCGAACTTCGCGTCGGGGCAACCGGCGCCGCCGCAGCGCTCCGCCTCCACCGATGATTACGCCACAGACCTCGCCACGGTAGGCGAATCGCAGCAAGACGCCCTGGAGCAGGCGAAGCAAATGTTGGGCGAGACGGAAAATGCAGCCCCGCGCGCGGCCCTCCAGACCGCCATCAAAGCTATGGAGAGCGCGGAGAAATCGCTGCAAGCCGCCAAAAAAAATCCGGCCGATCTTCCGGCTGCCGTCGCCGCCGAGCAGGCCGCTTACCAGGCGCTGCTCAAACTGGTCCCGCATGAATATCGCGTCAGCAAATCGCGGCGGGGTAATCGCGGTGGCGGCGCGGGCCAGCCTGGCCAGCGCCAGATGGATGAGCTTGAAATGACCAGCGACGAGAACCGTTACGAAGCCGAACGCCAGGCTGCCGCCGCTCCTACCGAACAGCAACGGGAGAAGTTGGAAATGGCGGATCGCTTGAAGCAATTGGCGCAACGGCAACAGGACTTGAATGACCGCCTGCGCGAGTTGCAAACGGCCCTGCAACAGGCGCGCACAGAAAAGGAGAAGGAAGAGATCAAGCGCGAACTCAAACATCTGGCCGATGAAGAACAGCAGATGCTGTCCGACGTCGATGCCATGCGCCAGAAGCTCGATCAATCACCCAACTCCAGTTCGCTGGCCGAGGCCAGCCGCGAGCTGGACCAAACCCGCGCCGAAACCCAGCGCGCCACTGAGGAATTGGGAGATCAATCTGTTTCGCAGGCGCTGGCGGCGGGCACACGCGCGGAACAAAACATGCAAAATTTGCGGGAGAATCTTCGCAGCCAGACTTCAAGCCAATTCTCCGGGCAAATGCGGCAGTTGCAAAGTCAGGCGCGCGATCTGGCCAAACAGGAAGAAGACATCGGGCGCGCCCTGGCCTCTCTTGATGATGCCGAACACAAGACGCTGGACAATTCGGAGCAACGTCAACAAGTGGTCCAGCAAATCGCGCGGCAGCAAAGCGCCTTGACGAATTTGCTGGCCGGCATGCAGGACGTCACCGAAAAAGCCGAAAGCACCGAACCGCTGCTCTCGGAACAACTTTACGATACATTGCGCAAGGCGGGCCAAATGCACATCGACAGCTATCTCCAGGCTGGCAGCGAATTATTGGATCGCGGTTTCCTCACCAAGGCTGGCGAGGTGGAATTGACGGCTAGGACCAATATCAACGAACTGCGCCAGCGCGTCGAGCACGCGGCTGAAAGCGTCCTGGGCAGCCAATCTGAGGCGCTGCGTTACGCTCAATCCGAACTGAACGACCTTGCCAATCGCGTCGAACACGACCTTGGCAACTCCACTAATCTGACCACTGCTGCTGGCGCGGGAACAAATTCAATCGCGTCTGCCGGCGCAAGAGCGAATGCCGGCAAGAATTCCGGAGAGGGAACCAATTCCACTGCGTCTCCCGGCGCGCGAGCCAATGCTGGAAATACGTCTGGCGCTGGAACCAATTCCTCGCCTGCCGGCGAGCAAGCCAATGGCGGCGCGCGTGGTGAAAATCAAAGCGGTTCGCAGCCATCGCGCGCGCAGGGCGGAAGCAAGCAGGCTCGCGGCGTCGGCAATTCCGGTGACGGCAACGATTCGCTGCGCCAGATGGTGCAACAAATGGGTGGCGGCGATGCGGCGGCTGGCGGCGCGAACGGTGGCATTGGATTGGCCGGACCCATTCTTGGCGACGGCTTTGCCAACTGGGCCGACCGCATTCGCGACGTGGAACAAGTCATTGATTCCACCGAGCTTCGCAATCGCCTGGCCACCGTGCGCGAGCGGGTCGCGGGCTTCCGTGCTGAGTATCGAGTTCATGGCCGGAGGCCGCCGGTGGACGCCGTGCGCGCCCAAGTGTTGCAGCCCATGGCTGAAATCCGCATGCAGATTCAGGAAGACCTGGCCCGTTTGCAAAACGCGCGCAGTCTCGTGCCGTTGGACCACGATCCGGTGCCGGACAACTATTCGGAGCTGGTCCGCAAATACTACGAGAAACTGGGAGGCGGTCAGTGATTGTGTTTTCCGCCCACGGGTGGATTCTTCCAATTTTATTGCTGCTCATTTTCCTGGCCGCTGCTTTGGTCTGGGCCGGGCATCGCGGTGCGGCCGAGCGAAGGATTCGCATCGGTTGCGGCTTGCTCAAGCTGGCCGGTGTGCTGGTACTGGCGCTCTGTCTGTTGGAGCCGATGAAAATCGGCCAGCGCGCGCGTCCGGGAGCCAATGTCTTTGCGTTGATGGTGGACGACAGCCAAAGCTTGCGAGTCAAGGACGCCGGCCAAACCGAATCCCGCGGCGACTTGCTCCGCCGCAATTTAACCAATGACGCCAGCGGCTGGCAGGCGGTCATGGAGCAGAATTTCCAGGTCCGCCGCTACACATTCGATGCTCATCTGCAAGATGTCCGGGATTTCGGCGGTTTGAATTTCGACGGGAACGCCACCGCGCTGGAACACGCCTTGCACACTGCCGCCGAACGCTGGCGCGGCCAGCCGGTCGCGGGCGTGCTTTTGTTCACCGACGGCGATGCCACGGATGTTTCGCCAGACCCAGGCGCACTCGACCATGGCCCGCCGGTTTATCCGGTCATTGTCGGCAGCGAAACCGGTTTGCGTGACATCGCATTGGACAAAGTTGCCGTCAGCCAGACTGCTTTTGAAGATGCGCCTGTGACAGTGCAGGCGGAAGTCAGCGCGCATGGGTTCGCGGGCTCGGATGTCGTTGCGCGATTGGTCGAAATCACCGCGGGCGCTTCCAATCTCGTGGCCCAGCAAACCAAATTCGCGCGTGACGATGAGAGCGGCCTGAATTTTCGCTTCCAAATCCAGCCGGACCAGCCCGGCCTTCACTTTTACCAGGTGGAAACGCGGGCGAAAGACGAATTAGGCGGCGAGCCGGCGCAATCTCGAGAGGCCACTCTGGCCAACAATCGCCAGATCGTGGCGGTGGACCGCGGCCAGGAGCCATTTCGCGTTCTTTATGTCAGTGGCAGGTCGTTTTGGGAGTTCAAGTTTCTCAATCGCGCCATCATGGACGATCCCCAGGTTCACATGGTTGGAATTATTCGCGTAGCCAAACGCGAACCCAAATTTGCGTTCCTGGGCCGCGATGGGGAGTCCAGCAACCCTTTGTTCCGCGGCTTTGGCCAGACCGACGACGAAACGGCCCGCTATGATCAGCCGGTCATTATCCGTGTCAATACGAAAGATGAATTCGAAGTGCGCGGCGGGTTTCCCAAGACGGCTGAGGAGCTTTTTCGTTATCACGCTGTTATCATGGACAAGGTCGAGTCCGACTTCTTCACACACGATCAAATGGTGCTCTTGCAACGCTTCGTCTCCGAACGCGGCGGAGGCTTCCTCATGCTGGGCGGGGCGGAATCATTTCGTGAAGGCGGCTATGCCGGAACGGCCATCGCGTCGATGCTGCCGGTTTACCTGGATCGCCCGCCTGCGGCCAAATTGCCCTCAAAGTGGAAGCTTAGCCTGACGCGCGAAGGCTGGCTCCAGCCGTGGACACGCTTGCGCGCCACCGAAGATGATGAACGGGACCGCCTCGAATCCATGCCTCCTCTGGACGTGCTCAACGTGGTGCGCGGTGTCAAACCCGGCGCCAGCCTGCTGGAAACCGTTTCGGACGGGAACAACACCTTTCCCGCCCTGGCCGTGCAACGGTTTGGTTTGGGCCGCAGCGCGGCCATGATGATCGGAGATTTATGGCGTTGGGGATTGCATGATGAGTCGGCGCAAAAGGATTTGGCCAAATCGTGGCGTCAATTGGTTCGCTGGCTGGTTTCCGATGTGCCTGCGCGCGTCAGCGTCGCCGCCGAGGCGGGCGCGAATGGCGACCCGGCGCGCGTCCGGCTGGTGGTCAAAGTGCGGGACGAAGAATTCAAGCCGCTGGACAACGCACAGGTGCAATTGACCATCCGCAAGGTTGGTTTGTCGCCAGGCGCGGCCGCCACCAATTACTTACAGTTGACAGCCGATGCTTCGGCCAGCCAGCCCGGCACTTATCAAGCGGACTATTTCGCCACTGAAACAGGCGCTTGCACCGTGGAAGCGGTCGCCACGCAATCCGATGGCAAGGTGATTGGCCACGCCGCAGCGGGCTGGGCCTTGGACCCGGCGGCGGCGGAATTCCGGTCCCTCAAGCCCAACCGCGCGTATCTGGAATCGCTGGCCAAACGCACCGGCGGACAGGTATTGACGATGGATGCTTTGGATGATTTCGTTCGCCAACTTCCGCAGCGCCAGGCGCCCGTGATGGAGTCGTGGAGCAAACCTTTGTGGCAGGAACCGGCGGTCTTCCTATTTGCGTTGGGCTGCTTCGTAGCCGAGTGGGGAATCCGCCGCTGGAAGGGTCTGCCGTGAGGCGCTCGCTCTTGATTTTTCTCGGCCTGTTATGGTGCTCATTTGCGCTGCGCGCGCAAACCAACGAGGAACGGACATTGGTTCTCGTCATTGGTGCGTCCGGCGAACCGGAATTTGGCGAACAATTCTCCGCCTGGGCGGACTTGTGGAAACAGGCGGCTGCCAAAGGCGGCGTGCGCGTGCGCGTCGTTGGCCAGGATGAGCCTTCCGCGACACTCGATGATCGGACGCGTCTGTTAAATATTCTGGCGGAGGAAGTGACGCGACCGGCGGGAGAATTGTGGCTGGTGTTCATCGGTCACGGAACTTTCAATGGCCGCGAAGCGAAGTTTAATCTGCGCGGGCCGGACCTCTCGGCCGAGGCATTGGCCGCGGCGCTGAAACCGTGCCGGCGTCCCCTGGTCGTCATTCAATGCGCTTCCGCCAGCGGCCCATTCCTGCCGGCGCTTTCCGCGCCTGGGCGGGTCATCATTACGGCCACACGCAGCGGTTACGAAGTCAACTTCGCCCGCTTCGGCGGATATTTGGCCCGCGCCATCGCTGATCCCGCCGCCGACCTTGATCACGACGGACAGGTCTCCTTGCTGGAGGCGTTTCTGCTGGCGTCGCGTCAAGTTGATCAATTCTATCGCGACGATGGCCGTTTGATGACCGAACACGCGCTCCTTGATGACAACGGCGACGGATTAGGCACTCCGCCGGAATGGTTCCGCGGCGTTCGCGCTGTCAAGACACCGGAAAAGGGAAAATCTGTCGATGGCATTCGTGCGCATCAAATGATCCTGGCTCGCGGCCAAAGCGAACAGGAATTGCGTCCCGAAGCGCGCGCCCGCCGCGATGAATTGGAGATCGAATTAAGCAACCTTCGGTCAAAAAAAGCGCAGATGAACGACGACGAATACTATCGTCAACTCGAAAAAATCATGGTGGAAACCGCCCGGCTCTATTCGGACAAACCATCGCCTTAGAATTGATTCGCCAGTCGGCGGCCTTGCGTTTATCGTTGTTCTGCCGGCGGGCGATTAGCGCAGTGGTAGCGCAGCAGCTTTACACGCTGTTGGTCGGGGGTTCGAATCCCTCATCGCCCACCATTCCATTTTAAAATCCTACTCTTGCTCTTAATCCTAATATTTCTTCTTTACAAAAACGGATTAAGATTAAGATTAAGATTAAGATTAGGAAAATCGCCCTTCACGCCAGCAGGTCTTTCGCCACAAACCCATGCACATCTGTCAAGCGAAAGCGCCGGCCCTGGTAAAGATAGGTGAGCTGCTTGTGATCGATGCCCAACAGATGCAGCATTGTGGCCTGTAAATCGTGAACATGCACCGCGCCCGGCGTTGGCTTGCTCTTGTCGGGATTCAAAACTTGCCCGTCCGCATCCACGATGTTGTAGGAGTAATCGTCCGTCCGCCCGTAAGTCAGGCCGGGCTTGACGCCGCCGCCCGCCATCCAAATGCTGAAACAGCGCGGATGATGATCGCGGCCGTAGTCGTCCTTGGTCAATTTGCCTTGCGAGTAGCAGGTCCGGCCAAATTCTCCTCCCCAAATCACCAGCGTGTCCTCCAACATGCCGCGTTGCTTGAGGTCTTTGATCAAGGCCGCGCTGGCCTGGTCCGTTTCCTTCGCCTGGACGGCAATGTCCCTGGGCAGATTGCCGTGCTGGTCCCAGCCCTGGTGATAAATCTGGATGAAGCGCACGTCGCGCTCCGCCAGCCGCCGGGCCAGCAAACAATGGGCGGCATAAGTTCCCGGCTTGCGGCTGTCGGGTCCGTAAAGTTCGTAAATGCTTTCCGGCTCTTTGGAAAGGTCCATGACATCCGGCACGCTGCTTTGCATGCGATAAGCCATCTCGTATTGCGCGATGCGCGATTCGATTTCCGGGTCCAATTCCTTTTCGAATTGCATCCGGTTCAGGGCATTCAACTTGTCCAGCAACGCCCGGCGGCCGCTCCCGCAGGGGCCGTCCGGATCGGACATGTAAAGAATCGGTTCCTTGCCGGCGCGAAATTGGATGCCCTGGTAGCGTGCGTCCAAAAAACCGCTGCCCCACAGGCGGGCGTAAAGGGGCTGATCGCTTTTGTGCGGCGTCACCAGCACGATGAACGCCGGAAGATTCTGATTGACAGAACCCAGGCCATAATGGAGCCACGAACCCATCGAGGGCCGCCCCGCAATTTGCGAGCCGGTCTGGAAAAATGTCACCGCCGGGTCATGGTTGATCGCCTCGGTGTACATCGAGCGCACGATGCACAAATCGTCCGCCACCGTCGCGGTGTGCGGCAGAAGGCTGCTGAACCACGCCCCGCTTTGGCCCGCCTGCTGGAACGGAAAAAGCGAACCAGCCAGCGGAATGGAGGCTTGTTGCGACGTCATGCCGGTCAGGCGCTGGCCGCCGCGCACGCTGTCCGGCAACTGTTCGCCATTCAGTTTGTTGAGCAGCGGCTTGTAATCGAATAATTCGATCTGCGACGGCGCTCCCGCTTGAAAAAGATAAATGACGCGTTTGGCCTTTGGCGCAAAATTAGGAAAATTGGGCAAAGCGCCGGGTTGTTGCGCGGTCGCGACACGCGGCAACAGGCTGCTTAGCGCAATGGCGCCCAATCCACGAGCTGTCCTGGAAAAGAAATGACGCCGCGTGATTGCCAGCGGATCGATAGAATGTGTGGGTGTTGGCATCGTGTTCATCGCTCAACGTTTCCAGACGGTGGCGTCCAGATTCATGATGGCCTGCGTGACGATGGTCATCGCGGCCAGCTCCGCCGGGTCGAGTTTTGGATCGCAAGGACTGTCACCGACGGAAATCAATTGGCGCGCGCGGTCGGGTTCTTTGGTGAAAATTTCTTTTTGTCCCTGGTAAAGTTCGTCCAGCGCTTTGAGTTCCTTCGATTCCGGAGCACGCGCGGTCAGCCGCCAAAAAGCGAAAGTAATTTGATCGCGTCTGTTTGCTCCGCCCTCGTCCATGGCTTTTTCGGCCAGCACGCGCGCGGCTTCCACGAACTGGGTATCGTTGAGAAGGACGAAAGCCTGCTGCGGGGTGGAAGTGGAGCTTCGCTTGACAACGCAAACTTCGCGCGAAGGCGCGTCGAACTCCGACATGTCCGGCATGGGCGCCGTCCGTTTCCAGACGGTGTAAAGACTGCGGCGATAAAGGGCCGGGCCGACACTTTGCTTATAGGCCGGGCTCATGTTGTTGCTCTCGCGCCACAAATCGCCCGGCGAATACGGGCTGGCTGGCGGCCCTCCCAGGGCGTCGTTCAAGAGTCCGCCGGCGGCGAGGGCGGTATCGCGCACCATCTCTGCCGGCAATCTTTGCGACGGCCCGCGCGACAGCAGAATGTTCTCGGGATCCTTCTCCCGCAGTTCGGGGCGAAATTTCGAATCCTGCCGGTAGGTTGCGCTGAGCACGATTTTTTTCAGCAGGGCCTTCACGTCCCAGTTGGATTGGACAAAGTCGCGCGCCAGCCAATCCAGCAATTCCGGGTGCGAAGGAGCCGCGCCTTGCACGCCAAAATTTTCCGTCGTGGGAACGATGCCGCGCCCGAACAGCATTTGCCAAAAGCGGTTGACCGCCACGCGCGCCGTTAACGGATGATTGGGTTCGACCAGCCATTGAGCCAGGCCGAGGCGATTTTCCGGGCTGCCAGTGGGGAAGGGCGGCAGGACGGCCGGCGTGGCGCGATTCACCCGGCGGTCCTCGGTCTTGGGCGCGTCGTAGCGTCCGCGCGCCAAAACGTAGGCCGGTCGCGGCCGCGGCATCTCCTCCATGACACTGACTTCCTCAACGGGATCGCGCGCTTGAAAGTATTTCTTGACAGCATCCGATCTTTCCGCCCGCGCCCGCGCCACCGTCGGTGAAATCGCAGCGAAATAGTAGGGGCGAAGTTGGGCGGCGTTTTTGGCTGCGAGCGCGTCGGATAAAGCATGGCCATCGAAGAGTTGTTGCACCTCCAGCAACGCCAGGGCCCGCGTGTAAATGCGAAGGTCCGCGAGCCGTCCATCCTTCAATCCGGTTGCGCGGAAGAGCGCGCCAAAGGAGAGACCGTCGCCGCCATCGTCGGGGCTTTTGTAAATGTGGTTGCGGACAATATCAGAATCCATTTTGCGGCCATTGAGAAAAAGCGCCATGCCATCGGCCCTGGCCGAGCCGTCATAGCTCATTCCGATTTGGACCCATTCCTCAGAGGGCACAGTTTCAAGGGAACGCACGGCCAGCGCGTTGCCCGGCCAAAATCGCTTGATGACGAACATCAGCCGGCTGCGGTCGAGGCTGAGTTCGATCCCGTGAAAACCGGTGTCCGTTCCGCTCTCGCGATGACAGATGACGGCGTTGGTCAGAGATTTGGGAACGTAAAGCCAGAAAACGACCGTGCAAGGCTTCCACACAGCGAAACTGCCGCCGGTGCCGGGAAAAGAAAGTTCATCATCGCCCGTGAACTGCACCGCGCGCCCCGATTTTCCTTCGGCCAATTTGTTGCCGCCCAGGCTCGCGCTGAAATTGGAGACGTTCACGGCATTCGCGAATGTGTTGCTGGCCGTGAGCGTGTCCAATTTGAACCAGGCCGCCGGACCCGGAATGTCCGCCGCAAGGTTGCTGCCGGCCAGCCACTGTTGGAACGCAGGTTCCGCCTCGCTGAGAGCGCGCGCCAGATTTGTTTCCTTTTCCTGCAACGCGCTGGCCGTGGAGGACATGGTTTTCTTCTCCTCCGCCGTGGGCACAAGCATGGAAGGAGTGGGAACGTGTTCCGCGTCGTTGTAAAGGCCGTATTCGTCAATACTATTGAAGAAAGCGCCCAGGCTGTAGTAGTCCTTTTGCGTGAGCGGATCGAATTTGTGGTCATGACAGCGCGTGCATTCCAGGGTCAACCCGAGAAACGCGGTGCTAAAGGTCTGGATGCGGTCCGCCACGTATTCCGCGCGCCATTCCTCCTCGATGCTTCCGCCCTCGTTCGTTTGGCGATGCAACCGGTTGAACGCCGTCGCCAGCCGCGTGGAATCATCCGCATCGGAAATCAGGTCGCCGGCCAGTTGGTCAATAATAAACTGGCTGTAGGGCAAATCCCGGTTGAATGCATCGACGACCCAATCGCGATAAGGCCAAGTCGGGCAAAGCAAGTCGCTCTGATATCCGTAACTGTCCGCGTAGCGGGCGGCATCGAGCCACGGCACGGCCATGCGCTGGCCGAAATGCGGTGAAGCCAGCAGGCGATCCACAACCTTTTCGTACGCGCCCGCCGAATGGTCCGCCAGGAACGCCCTCGCTTCGCCCGGAGTGGGCGGCAAACCGTTTAGGTCGTAGCTCACCCGCCGCAACCAGCGCAATTTGTCCGCCTCCCTGGACGGTTGCAGGCCGTGGTTTTCCAATTCGGCCAGGACAAAGTAGTCAATTTCGTTGCGCATCCATTTGTTATTCTTGACTGTCGGGAGAGGCACTTTCTCAGGCAGTGGCACAAACGCCCAATGCGGCTGGTAATGCGCACCCTCGGCGATCCAGCGTCGAAGCTGTTCTTTTTCCTGCGGATTGAGCGAGAGATTGGAATTCGGCGGCGGCATGGCATCGGCCGGATCGGTGGCGAAAACTTTTCGGCAAAGCAAACTTTCCTCAGGTTTGCCCGGCATGATCGCGGGCAGATGCGACTTCTCCCGTTCCGCGTAGGCGCCCTCGGGGAGGTCCAGGCGCAGATTTGCCTTGCGGGCGGCTTTGTCCGGCCCGTGACATTTGAAACAGCGGTCCGAGAGAATGGGCCGAATATCGCGATTGAACTGGAGCGGTTCAGCAGAGGCCACGTCAATCGAGCACAGAAGATTCCCGCCACACAATATTGCGGGCAAGGCCCAGGCCAAAGTGCGTGGACGGAAACTCATTATTCTAGGATACCGTCCGCGAAGGTTGTGGCAAGCGCGGGCTTGAATCATTCTTAGTTCACACGTCTGACCGAAATTACCTCGACCTCGTTGTCCTTGGGGTTTATCGTTTCATCGTGAAAAAAAAGGCCGTCGTGTTGCGAAATCTGCCGCGCGTCAGAGGAATGAGCGAGGACGAAAGAGTCCTTTGGGGACAGTGGCTGGCAGCAACGCCCGACGAGCGGTGGCGTCTGAATCTGGCGTCCCTTCGCTTGGTCGGTTCCTTCATGCGCTCCGCGAAGAAAAGATTCCGTTTTTGATTGTCGGGATGACTGCGGCCGTGCTGCAAGGGGTTCCAGTTACGACCGCAGATGTTGATTTCTGGATTGGCGCACCGCAAAGCGAACATGACAAAGTCCTGCGCATCTCATTCGACCTTGGCGCATCCATCGTGACTGACCACGTCGTAAAATTACCGGATGGAATTCAATTGCATTTTGCGTATGAAATCGGCGGTCTGAAATCTTTCGCGCAGGAAAAATGGCGCGCACGAAAACTGCGGTGGCTGGGGCAAACGGTGACGGTTTTATCTCTCGAACAACTCAAGCGAAGCAAAGAGAGTGTGGGACGCCCAAAAGATAAAGTTCATCTAGCCTATATTCGAAGCGCTTTAGCCCTCAAACGCCGACGCAAATAGTCTTTCACTCCGCCACCGCCGGCAGCACGATATTTGGCGGATGCTCGGCGTCGTGAGAAATCGAATTGATTTCTGTCGCGTTGCGGCGGTTGTCGTTCAGCCCCTCGATTGATTCAGGACGGACCGGCGCGTTTAATAGTGAATTCGCCGCAGGCGCGGCACGCGATCAAAGGCAACATCCGCACTGATCACCGGCTCATGGTAAAAGCGGCAGAATCCGGCAATCCAATTATCGTTTTCTCCCAGACGCCGCCCGGTTGCAGCCAACTCGCGGTCCACGTCTGCTGCCGCCTCCGCGATTCCCCGGTGCAGCGCGTAAGTCTTCCACCATTTGAAATAATCCCAGGCGGCCGCCGAATTCTCGAAACCGGCGGCGGCTTCCGCCAGGCTGATGATCGTGGTTCGGATGATTTCTCTGCGATGGTGGGCCAGAAACCTGCGCGCCGGTCCCCGCTGGCCCGACGCTCCCTCTTTGACAAATTGAATCAGGAATGTCGTGTCCGCTATCATTTGCGTCCGCCAGATCGGCGGCCCCGTTGGTTGAACAAACGCTTGAGCGCCAATCGTTCTATTTTGGGAGGCGGTTCAGCTTCGTAGGCATCAAGCAGTTCGCCCGCAGTCTCAGCGGGCTTATGGACGTGCCGCCGCAGCACTTTGGTGAAGGAATCTCCGTTGTCCCGTTTGAGAGAGGATAATAACTGGTAAACATCGTCGTCTATCGTAATAGTCTTGCTCATACACGAATCATACATGAATAAAGTCCCTCCTGTCAATAGGCTGGACTGCTTTGATTAGCCTGACCGCAGCGGGAAAAGGAGATGCTTTCCATGTGGGAAGCAAGGCTCAACAATCTCAGCAAGTGACGCGCGGGAAAACTCAAACAGCCGCCGTTTTGCGGGAACGACGGTGAGAAGCGCCGTTGGCAGCCCGAAATTGCTGCTGCCCATTCTTTCGGTTGGATTGGCGAAAATGGGCTGCGCCAAGGCTAAGAAGATTTCCCAGCGAGCCAGGGAAGTATTTGTCCTCCAGAGCAAGGAGTTCTTCCCAGGTTCTCAGGCGTTTCTTCTTCATGGCCACAGTCTAATTATAATCGCATTCTCAACCCAGCGGCGCGAAGAGAACTTGCAGATCTTCCGGCGTCAATTGCGGCGTTTCCTTGCGGTGTACATCCAGCAATCCTTCCACCAGACCGCGCTTGCGCTCTTGCAGGGCCACAATTTTCTCCTCCACCGTCCCGACCGTGATGAGCTTGTAAACAAAAACCCGTTTGGTTTGGCCGATGCGATGCGTGCGGTCGGTGGCCTGCGTTTCCACCGCTGGATTCCACCACGGATCGTAATGAATGACCGTGTCCGCCGCCGTCAGGTTTAATCCGGTGCCTCCGGCTTTGAGGCTGATCAGGAACAGGGGAACCTCGCCCCTCTGAAATGTCTCCACCGGCGTGGCGCGATCGGTCGTCTCGCCTGTCAAAAGAACGAACGGTATCGACGCGGCCTCCAATTTTTCCTGGATGAGCGCCAGCATCGAGGTGAATTGCGAGAACAGCAATATCCTGCGTCCCTCGGCCAGCATTTCCGGCACCAGGTCCATCAGCAATTCCAATTTGGCCGAGTCAACCACCGCTCGGGCCGCCTCCAGCTTGACCAGCCGCGGGTCGCAGCAGACCTGGCGCAGTTTGAGCAGCGCGTCCAGTATGACGATGTGCGCCCGCGACATTCCCTTCCTCTGCACTTCGGCTTGCACGCGTGCGTGCATCGCCAGGCGGATGGTCTCGTAAAGATCGCGTTGCGTCCCGGCCAGTTCCACGTTTTGCCGGATTTCCGTCTTCGGCGGCAATTCCGCCGCCACGTCGTCTTTGCGCCGCCGCAACACAAACGGGCCGATGCGCCTGGCCAGGATTTCCCGCCGCCCCGTGTCGCCCCCTTTTTCAATCGGCGTGCGAAACAACCGGCGAAATTGGACCTCGCTGCCGAGGAAGCCGGGCAGGAGAAAGTTGAACTGGGACCAGAGTTCGCCGAGGTGATTTTCCATGGGTGTGCCGGTCAGGCAAAGGCGATGGCGCGCGCGCAACTGGCAGACGATTTGGGCGTACTTGGTCTTGGGATTTTTAATGTATTGCGCCTCGTCAAGTATAATCAAATGAAATTCCTCCCGGTTCAGTATGGGTTCGTCGCGCGGCAGCAGAGCGTAGGAAGTGATGACGAGGTCGTAATCCTTGAGTTTTTCGAAGTATTGTTTGCGGTCCTGGCCGTGCAAGACCAGCAGCTTGAGCGCGGGCGCAAATCGTTCCGTTTCCTGCCGCCAATTGGTCATCAGGCTGGTGGGCGCGACCACCAGGCTGGGACGGTCAGCGCGTCCGCTGTTTTTCTCCGCCAGCAAATGCGCCAGCGCCTGCACGGTTTTTCCCAGCCCCATGTCATCGGCCAGGATGCCGGCCAAATCATACTCGCGCAGAAATTGCAGCCAATTCAGGCCCTCTTGCTGGTAGCCGCGCAGGCTGGCTTTGAAGTCCGCCGCCGGCGTCACGGCGCGAATGGAGCGGAAATCGCGCAGTTTCTCGTTGAGTTGGCGCAGCGAATCGCCGCCCAGCCAGCGAAACGCCGCCGCTCCCGTCGTGCCGGACAATTCGGCCGCCCGCAGCCGATTCAAACGCAACCGCCCGTGTTGATCCAGCGCCTTGGGTTCAAAAAGGTCCATCAACACGGTCAGCATCAATTTGAGCCTGGCCACGGGGAAGGGCAGCCGGCGGCCATCGGGCAGGGGCACCAGGATCTGGGTCTTTTCATCGAGTTGCGAAAGCACAGCCGGGTTGAAAAGATTTTGATGGCGCGTGAAATGTTGCAGCAGGACGGGCAGCAAATTAATTTTCTGGCCGTCCACTTGAACGCCGATCTCGGCGTTGAACCAATCCATGCCGGTTCCCGGTTGCGCGTCCGCGTACCACTCCTCGGCCTGGGCCAGGCGGAAGGAAAAGCTGGGATCAATCTCGATGCGCCATCCCTCGGCTTCAAGCTCGGGAGCATGTCGAAGAACGAAATCCATCCATTGGGTTTCGCTTTCCATCGTCAAAGCGCCGAGGAAATCGTCCGTGTGCAAATAATAAACCAACTCGGCGGACTGAAATCCAAATTCTCCCAGCTTGAATCGCATTCTGGCCTCGGCGCGAAGGTCGCGCTGGATGCGCCGCAAATGGCCGTCGGCAAATTTCTCGATCATCGGCTGCTCGTTTTTTTCCGAGACGCGACAACCCGCATAGTCAAATTCCAAATAGGCCAGGTGGCACGGCTCGGCCTGATCCTCGTCGAAATAGTTGAATTCCTGGGGACGTTCAGTGGTTTTGAGACGAAGGCACGGCACGGGCGGCGCGATGGGGACAGTTTCAATTTCAATTTTGAGCGGCGCCGGGATGGCGGAAGTGGCCAGCTCTGGTATTTCCTGGGAAAGCAACGGAGATTGTTCCGGTGATAATTTTGGCGCCCGCAGCCATTGCGCCGCGGCCTCGGGCGAGAGACCCGTTTCCAATGGGCCGCAGGAGCCTTGTTTTTCATCCACGTACCAAGGCGGGGACAGAGGCAGCACGGTCGCCGGCGGCATAACCTCAAATACCGGTTCCTGCCAGCCGCGGTCGTCCATGCGCCAGACCGGTTTCGCGGCGCGGGGGGCGCCCAAAGAAAGGGCAGGAGAATTTTTCTTCAGGTTCATCCAATAACAGCGGCCCGTGCCCAGGATTTCCGGCAGCAACGCCGCGCCGTCGGAAATGGCCAGTTCGGTTCCTGAGAAGGAACCAGGTTCATGGGCCAGAAAAATCTTTCCCAACAGCAGCCGGTCCGATGCCGTCAAAAAGCCGTCCGGACCCCGCGCATGCAGAACATGCGGCAGGAACACCTGTCTTTTCGACTTGATTGATCCATTCGGCGCGAAAGAAACGTCGTAGAATTCAACAGCCGTCCCGCCGCTTTTGGAAGGCTTAAGGAGAAAAAGAAGCCTATAGTCCAAGTTGAAACCGGGCTGGGAATCCGCCGCAGAATTTCCCGGCTCCCTGGTCATGCGATTAAGCCAAGTCCGCCATTCCGGGGACAGTTCCGGTGCAGGGGCGGGACGGCGGGCTGGGGCGGCCCAACGTTTATCCAGCGGATCGGCCGCCGATTCCATTTGATCCTGCACCGCGAGAACGACGGCGTAGGCGTGTTTGCAATTCGTCCCCACCGGGCAGGTGCATCTGGCCTGCATCGACATCCGTTTGCCTTCCAGCCAGCATTCGAGGGTTACTTCGTAAGGCGTAAGCTTGGAGCCCTTCACCGCAGCCACAACCCGGCACCGGTCTCCCAAATCATTCACTTGACAGCGAAGGACACGATCTTCGTGATAAACCTCCTGTCCCCTCCATTGCGTCGTGTCATAAAAAAGCCGCTCGCACAATTGACGAAATTTATGAGAGTTCAGATCGACCATGGGTGAGGAGCTAAGTCTTTTCGCCGCGCAAAGCCCCGGCGGAGAATTCGTCGGCGTGATAGGAACTGCGCACCATCGGCCCGCTGGCCACGTGAACGAAGCCCATCGCCTCCGCCGTTTTCTTGTGGCGCGCGAACGCCTCGGGCCGGATGAATTCAACCACGGGCAGGTGGCGCAAAGTCGGCTGCAAGTATTGGCCTAAAGTAAGAATGTCGCATTGCGCGCGGCGCAAGTCTTTCATCGCTTGGAGCAATTCGTCTTCGGTTTCGCCCAGGCCGAGCATCAAACCGGATTTGGTGTGGATGGAATCGCCGCGCCGGTTCTTGACCTTGGCCAGGACGCTCAAGGAACGGTCGTACGTGGCGCGATGCCGCACAGCGGGCGTTAAACGGCGGACCGTTTCCAGATTGTGGTTGTATATATGCGGATCGGCCGCCAGCACAGCGTCAATCGATTCGTCCTTGTCCAGAAAATCGGGCACAAGAACTTCGATGACAATGCCAGGATTGAGCTTGCGCACGCGCTCGATGGTCTGGCGGAAATGGTCAGCGCCGCCGTCCGGCAAATCGTCGCGGGCCACGGCGGTGATGACAACGTGATTCAGCCTCATGCGGCGGGTCGCTTCCGCCACGCGGGCCGGTTCGTCCGCTTCCAGCGCCAGCGGCTTGGCGGTCGCGACCGCGCAGAAACCGCAGGCGCGGGTGCAGCGATCTCCGGCAATCATGAAAGTGGCGGTGCCTTTGCTCCAGCATTCCCAATGATTGGGGCACTTGGCGCTTTCGCAGACGGTGTGCAACTTCAATTCTTCCAGCAACGCGCGCGTGCGTCCAAAACTTTGGGAAGTCGGCAACTGAATCCGCAGCCATTCGGGCAAGCGTGGGCGCGCGGGAGTTTGGGCTGGAGCATCGGCGGTTTCGGCTTTATCCGCGGCTGTAGAAATGGCGTCCATTCAGGTGGCGTTCAAGGTTCATTCAAATCGCTTCCAGAATTCTGCCAATTGACCGGTATCGAAGTCAGCTAAAATCTGTCCATCCACGTCGATCACCGGGGCCAGGGTCTGGCCGGACAACTCACGCATCTCGTGGCGCGCGGCGGCATTCATGAAGACATTGAGTTTCTCATAGGCGATGCCGCGCTCGTCGAGCCAATCGGCCGCGTCCTCGCACCAGCCGCAGAACGGTTTGACAAACAGGCGAACTGATTTGGGCTTTCTGGATTCCATACTTCGGTGGCTAGTTTAATGGCGAAGGTCAAAACCTGCCATCGCTATTTTCACCGAGGGAATGGTTTAAAAAACCAATTCAGCAGAAGGATGGTTAATTTGGGCGTCAAGCGTGGCGAGTTTGAAACCGTGCTTCGCAGCGAGATCGGCCAGGTAATGATCTGTGACCTGATCGTGTGTGCGGGCGCGACTTGCAAGCGCCGGAAGGTCATCCGGGACTCGATCAGCCTGTCGCAACGCGGCAAATCTCTCCAAACGCTCTCTCGCCTGTTCCATGGTTAGGCCGATGCCAGAGCGATTGTTGGTAGTGATACGAAGGAATCCCAGTTCGACAATCGGGCACAGGACGATTTGTCTGCCAGCAAGCCAGGCGTGAGCCTGCGCGTGTTGGGAATGCGATTGGACGATACCGGCGATCAAAAGGTTAACGTCCAGCAAATGCTTCATGGGAACTCGGCCAAAAGCTCCTTGATCGCTTGTTCGTCAATCGGTTGGTTTGGGACGGCGACTGGAAACCCATCTTCGTTGGCCAGGCGGCACGTTGGTGGGGCTGACGCCACCGGTCCGACCACCTTCAGGGTCAAACTGCCATCCAGGTTTTCCTCAACGGCATACACCTCTCCCGGCTTCGCTTGCGGAACCACAATGCGTTTTTGGTCGTCAACTTTTGTCGTTATCACAAGGAAAGTCTGCCATCAATAGGCCTCCTTTTCAAGGCCCCCGTATTGGTGTTTGTTCTGCCAGGGCCTGCGGTGGCCTGTATTAAGTTCCCGGCCCATCATTCCTCCTCCCCATCTTTCTCCTTGCGCTGCTGCTCCTCAATGGCTGCGGTGAGTTTCCCCATAAAATCAGCCATGCCTGCGGCGGCCTGTTTTGCGCGGTCCGCATCTTCCTCCGGGGTCAGCCGCCATTCGGGCACGGAAATCGTCAGTTCATATTCCGCACTTTCGATGACCACGCGACCATTCGCCTCGCTGAACCACTCCAGATAGAGGCAGTTGGCCATGTGCTCGGACGGCTTCCCCTCGCGACGATACCTATCGAGCGCTTCCTGCAACGGCGCGTCAAACACCCGGACCTTGCGCGAGGCCGTGAGGTCGCCAATGCCGCCAACTTGAATGGGATGCAGCGAATCGAGGTGCGGGTGCAGAATGCGCTTCCGTGGATTGGTGAACGTGAGCAGGCAACCGGCAAGGTCGGGCCACGCGTTACCCTCAAGTTCGAGCACGACCGGCTCGGTGCGAGCTTCGACCCAGACTTTGCCCCGCACTATTCCCTTCATCCGGTTATCAATCTCGCCGCGCACCACGCTGTCATGGATGCGAAATCCCATGGAGAAATTATGCACAAAACGAATGGCCGGGACAATATTTACGCGGCTCAATCTTTTGCGCTTTGCTAAAAGGAATTCATGGCATAATTCTATTCCAGATATGAAATCACGTTTTCTACTGTTATCGGCTATGGCTTTGGTTTGTTTGACTGGTTGGACTGCGTCCGGCCAGGATTGGGCCAAGGCGAAATTGGATAAATCACCGCGTCACGGCGAATGGGTGGATGTCAAGAATGGCGCCCGCACCGTCCATTGTTTCGTGGTCTATCCGGAGGTGAAAACCCCGTCGCCCGCTGTTATTGTCATCCACGAAATCTTCGGCTTGACAGATTGGGCGCGGGACGTGGCTGATCAATTGGCGGAAGCGGGTTACATCGCCATCGCGCCGGATTTGCTTTCGGGCGCGGCCCCCAATGGCGGAGGTTCGATTGAATTAGGCACCCAGGAAAGCATTCGCGCCATCCAGAAATTGCCGCCCGATCAAATCACCGGCGACCTCAATGCGGCGGCGGATTACCTCAAGGCGCTGCCCTCGTGCAATGGCAAATTGGCCGTGGCCGGATTCTGCTGGGGCGGCGGCCAGACCTTTCGCTTTGCCTGCAATCGGCCGGATTTGAAGGCGGCGTGCGTGTTCTATGGCCCGTCGCCGACGGATGCGAGCCTGATGGACAAAATCAAGTGCCCCGTCTACGGATTTTACGCCGGCGAAGACGCCCGCATCACCGCCTCCGTTCCCAAAACGGAAGAAATGATGAAAGCGTCTGGCAAGACATACGAGCCGGTCACCTACGAAGGCGCGGGCCACGGTTTTATGCGCGCCGGAGAGAATCCTGACGCCACTGAGAAAAACAAGGATGCCAACAAAAAAGCGCATGATGAAGGTTGGGAACGGCTGAAGGCTGTGCTGGGAAAACTTTAAAAACTTCAGAACGTGTAACTGCGCCGGGTCAAATCGCTGTCCAACCGATCAAAGACGATCACGGCTAATATGCAATTTCCCGCCACAATGGCGAAATAGGGCGCCATGTCTCTCAGAATGAACCGCACAACTATGAAAGTTACGATCACCGGCACGAGCAACGCGAGCCACGTCCATGCCGTGGCGGCGAACAAGTTCTTGAAGCGCAGCGCGCAATAGGTCGCAATAATGGGCAGCAGCAAATAGAGGGCGATGCACTCAAGCCCAATCACCCTGATCTGAGTATCTCTCTCGAGAGGGAAGTAAAAGTGCGCGTAGGGACGGATCATGCTTCGCGCGGCAATGTAGGTCCCGCCCAGCACAAGGGCGGCTGGAATAAATTGTTTCCATAAACCCAGGGCGCGGCCGAAAATGATTTGTTTGACACTTATCGGCGAAACCAGAATCAATTCCAAGGCCCCGGTTTTCTTTTCCTGAAGGAATCCGTTCACCCCGGCGTAGGTGTAGGCTGCGGCCAGAATCAGAATAAGCATGAACGTCATGCCTTCAATACTATCCGGGCTATTACTGTCGATAACGCCGCATTCGAGGATGAGAAACAAAAGGCACAGCCCCCATTTGCTCACGCGTGATTTCCAGGAGTATTGTTGCAACCACACCACCGGGTTTCGTTCCATCGCGCTCCGCATTCTCCGGGCAAACCAGCGATGGAAAAGGGGCGTGCAGTAGCGCTTGACCCAATTCTGCTGGCGCGCGGACGGAATTTTGTCCTGCCACGAACGTTCCACCCGCCATCCAGCAATGTATATTGAGATAAAGAGAATAACTGCCGCGATGAAGAAATCATGCAGCAGAACGTTGGAAAATATTCGGCGCGCTAGGGAGGCCGGCGGAGCTCCCGGCGGCGCTGATGTTCGCGTCGCGAGCCGTGTGCCGCCGAAAGCAGGGGCGAACGGTATCGGGATGAGGTTGCCGTTTTGGGCAATATAGTTGTAGTAGGCATAAAAACCTCGTCCGCTCCTTATTGGCGCAGTAAGCATCCCGCGGGCAAATCTCATCATTCTCAAAGTTTGGTATTGGCCGGCCTCGTGCAGGAAAGCCCATGTCAAGAGGAAAGCCAGGATGTAGCTGCGGGCGCGATTATCTGTCAAAGACGAGGCCAGGATGCCCGCGGCCAGGCACAGCATGGCCACGCACAATTCCGTGCTCAAAAAGCCGACGACATTGCTCCAGCTTATCCCGCCGTAGAGGAATGGAATGGTCAGCAAAGGCAGAACGGCCAGCCACAAAAGGAATGCCCGCAACACCCGCGCCAGGATTTTGCCAATCACGATGGCGGACGCTGTCAGCGGCGTCATGAATAACAAACCGAGGGTTCCTTCCCGCCGTTCGCTGGCGATGCAATCGGCCGTGATGGCAGGGACAAAGGCGCAAATGAGAAAGAGCAGCAGCAGGTGGATATTGTTGAAGAGTTGGATTCCCATGAACGATCCTGGCACCGCCGGGGTGAGGAAGAAAGAAATGATCACGCCCACGCCCGCTCCAGCCACGCGCAGCCAGTGGTTCACTGGCCGCCGCGCCGTTTCGCGCAATTCGCGCTGCACTACCGGCCACACTCCGCCAAACATCAGACCTCCTTTTTGGCGTTACTGCGTCTCGCCGCGAGTCACGCGCAGGAAAACTTCTTCCAAACCCAATTCGTCCTCCCACAAGCCGGTGAATTTGACGCCGCCGCGCACCAGTGTTTCCGGCAGAAAGGACGGATCAACATCATGGCTGGCAAATGTCACCTTGACCTGTCCATCCACCGCCACCGCGTCGGACACCTCCGGGCGCGTCTTGAGCAAATTCACCGCCGCCGCCGATTCGCCTTGCACCACGACCCAATAAATCAGTCCGGCGGACATTTGATCGCGCACGCCCTGGACCGGCCCGCTGTAAATCAATTTTCCTTTTTCGATAATGGCGACGCGGTTGCAGAGAGTTTGCAACTCGCTCAGGATGTGGGAAGAAATAATGATCGTTTTGCCCATGCGCTGCAATTCCTGCAAAATCGCCATCATCTCGATGCGCGCGCGAGGATCAAGTCCGCTGGCCGGTTCGTCCAGCAACAACACTTTGGGATCGTGAATGAGCACGCGCGCCAGGCCCAGGCGTTGTTGCATGCCGCGACTGAGCGCCCCGATGATCGCGCCGCGCTTTTCCGACAAGCCGACCAGTTCCAAAACATCGTTGACAGTCTTTTCCCGTTGGGCCGTCGGAATTTTGTAGCAGGCGCCGAAGAAATCCAGGTACTCCGTCACCTCCATGTCCTTATAGACGCCAAAGAAATCAGGCATGTAGCCGATGACGTGACGCACCGCGTCGGCGTCCCGGATGACGTCGTGCCCAAGAATGCGGGCCGTCCCCGAACTGGGCGCGAGAAACGTGGCCAGGATGCGCAAGGTCGTGGTCTTGCCGGCGCCGTTGGAGCCGATGAAGCCGAAGAGATCGCCGGTGTTAATGACCAGATTCAAATCATCCAGCGCCTTGATGGCGCCGTAGGAACGAGTCAGATGGATCGTTTCAACTGCTGGAAAGGGCGGTGCGTCCATAGGCATTCTCAAAATTTGGGGTTCGTGCGGTGCATCATGAAGTTTTCACCGGCGCAACCAGCCGGAAAAGGGTGTTCCGATGCACGCGCTTGGCGGTGAATTGGTTCAACGTCGCGGGCGAATGGCCGGCATCCCAGGCCAGCAAAATGGCGTAGTCCCTGGTGGCAAAGCGGCTCAGGTCCAAATTCGACGGCTCGCTGAAATTATTAAAGCCCTGCTGCGCGTCGTTGTTGATGTAAGTCAGGAAACTGGCGGCGGTGGTTGCCTGCGCCAGATTGTCAATGGGATTGGAATTGTTGCCGAAGCTGTTGCGGAGTTCCTGCACCGCGTTGCGAAAAAGACTTCCGTATTGCCCGGCTAATTGGTTGATCAACGTGCCCTGGCCGTTTTGCACAGTGAAAGTTTTTGTTTCATTGGCAGCGAGGTCGCCCAGCGTGCAAATGCGCTCGCCCAACACCACTTGCACACCCGGCAACGCGCGATCCAAACCATTATTGACAGTTACCTCCCAGCCGTCACCCGCGCGGCGAACCGTCATGTCCAGCGGCAAGGGCGCCGGCTCAACCCAATCGCTTACAAAAAGTTCGCTCGTCCAAACGGGCACGAAAGCGTCCCCTTGAAAATTATTGCCCGTTTGATCAACCGACACGCGGCTGCCTTCCGGGCCCACGCCGTAGCCCATATACTCGCCCCGCAGGCTGGCGAATTTCTCAGTGCCGGCCAATGCATAATGGGCGTTGTTGGGCGAATAAATGGAAACATAAGTCTGGCCGCGCAGCACCGCCCGCTGATTGTCGGGCAGAATGTCCACCACGTTTAACTCGTTCCATTCCAATTCACCGGCGCGCAAGTGAAAACCGATGAAATAAATCAGCGCCGAAAAAAACACGACATAGCAAGGAAACGTGATCCAGGTCAGCATCTGCCGGTTGATTTTCTTGAGCCAGTATTGGTCCACCGGCCCGATGACCAGAAGATAAGCGACCAGCAGCGCCAGCAACCAGCCCAGAGGCAATTTGCGGACTTGCTTCGTTTCAATCATCGCCTGAAAAATCCCGTCGCTGCTCAGTCCACTGGCCGCCACCATGCCAGTGGGTTCGAGATAGGCCCTGGCCGGCACTTCGGCCAATTTGCTCCAAAACCACGGCCGATTTTTCCACGACAGAAACGGTTCGCGTTCCGGGTTGAACGTCAGCGCGGTGATTTTTCCACGCCCGCGCAGGCCGTCGATGGCCAGCGGCGTGGTCTCGTCGCCAATCAGGATATTTCCGTCCCGCAACTTCGCCGTCGCCACGAGCATTTGCGAAGAATTGAATTGGACATCGTCGGTCGGCGATTCGATGTAATTCACAGTTGGAGCAGATTGTTGTTGCGCGGGCCGGTTGTTTGGCCCGTTACGGTTTGGGTTGCGTTGGACGCGAGGCCGGTCGCTATCCGAGACAACTACAGCCGTCCGGGCATAATCCTGCAAGGCCTCGTGCGCGTTGACGTTGTTCATGGAGGAAAGCGTGCAAGGCAGCAAATCCCGCAACCAAGGCGTGCCGCTGACATCGGTCAACTGTTCCACGCTGACAATGAGATGTCCGCCATTTTGCAGCCAGGCCACGATGGCATTGACCTGGCCCACGCTTAGATCGACCGCTTTTTCCGAATTGAGGTAAAGCACGTCGATGCCTTCCAGCGCCAGCGGATTGTCCGGGAAAAGAGCCGTTTGCAGGCGGGCCACGCCATATTTATTGTCGCCGGACACGAAAGAAGGCGTGCCCGAGATGTCAGGCAAGGTCGGCACGCCGTTGACCGAGCGGGCCAGGGCGGCAATGAGCGGCAGGCCGCTCTTGTTGACGCGGCGCGGTTGCAGCGTGGTTTCACTGCGGACATGGCCCTTTTCATCCAACAAGCGGATGTTCCACGTCCGTGCCGCGGCAAAGACCGGGATGGTAACGCGTTTGCGGGTATTGGTCGGCAAATCGAGCGTAAACCGGCGCGTCTGGCCTTCTCCGAAATCCTGGGCCGTCACTTCGATCACGGCGTTGAAGGCCGGGCCGTCATTGAAAATCTCGCACATGACGGGGAACCAGCTTCGTTCGGGCAGAATATCGTCGTAGCCGAGGAAGGGATCGAAACGCAGCTCCGCGCTGGCGGTCCAAGCGGCCAGTGACAATGCCGCCACCCACAGTGCCAAAGCGCGGCGGCTGAAAACCAGGGCGGCCCGACCTATCACCTTCTTTTGCGGCATAGAGTGCTGACCGCAAGTCTTATACTGCAACGCCGCCGGAAGCAAAGGGAATAATGTCAGTCAACAACGGCGCGCGCCAAACCGGGTTCTTCATAACCGTTAGACAGCGCATGCCGGAAAATGTTATGCGCTGTTGTTCTTTAAATGACAAATTTCAGATCCTCAATTTGCAATTTCAATAGTGTGAAATCCTGGCGGCTAATCCCGATAAATTGAAAATTGGTCCAACGCGGCCGCTTCCACGGGTTCGCTCGAAGTTTATTACAGAGTTGCAAGGAAGGCTCTGTTTCCCTCTGTTAAAAATTCTTACGGCGAAAGCACCAGCCGGTAAAAACGTTGGCCGTTGGTCAGTGAGTCTGTGGTTCCGGCGCTCGCTCCGGTTGCGATAAAGGCATCCCCCAAATTGCTCCAGTTGCTCGAACTCAAGTCAGAATTGTATTGCAACTGGTACGTCCCGCCAGCCTCGGTGCTCCAAGTCAGACTCAGCATGTTGTTGGTTATTAGGGTCACGGCCTGAATCTCCGGCACAATGGTCAGCCGAAAAACGGTGCCATCGCCGTATGTGCCGCCGCCGTAAGTCGTGCCATAGAAACTGCCGTCGGTGCCCTGAATGAGTCCGGCTTTGGGATCTCCGCCATTGCCGCCGCCGAATGAATACAAATTGGTCAGCGTCCCATTGGTGCTAATTCTAAACACGGTGCCATCGTCGTTAACACCGCCAAATTCAGCCGTTCCATATAAATAGCCGTCGCTGCCCTGCACCAACCCGGCTATAGGGGCTGCCCCATCCAATGGGTAAGGACCCGCATCAGTAACCGAGCCGAAAGTATAAAGAATCACAAGCGCGCCATTGCTGATTTTGAACACAGTGCCAAGGTCGTTCGTGCCCCCGGCTTGTGTCGTTCCATATAAGTAGCCATCGCTGCCTTGCACCAAACCGGCATAAGGATGCGTGCCATCATTGCCGTTGGTGAATGAGTGCAAATTGGTCAGAACTCCATTGGAGCTGATTTTGAACACGGTGCCACTGTTGCTTCTGCCGCCGCTTTCTGTTGTGCCGTAAAAATAGCCGTCGCTGCCTTGCACCAGGCCGGCCCAGGGCTTCGAGCCATCACTAGTGCCGCTGAAAGAATACAAATTGGTCAGCACCCCGTCTGTGCTTATTTTGAACAAGGTGCCATTGCCGTTTGTGTCGCCGTTGACAGCACTTCCGTATAAATATCCGTCGCTGCCTAGCCGCAGCCCGGCAGAGGGGTTTGCGCCATCCAGCGGATCGCCAGTCGCATTAGTAACCGTGCCGAAATCATAAAGGGTCGTCAGCGCCCCATTGGTGCTGATTTTGAACACGGTGCCATAGGCGTTCGTGCCACCGTAGAAAGTGGTTCCATAGAAATTGCCGTTACTGGCCTGCACCAACTCGGCCTCGGGATATGCGCCATCCAGCGCAGCGCCAGCCGCATCAGTAATTGAGCCGAAAGAATAAAGGTTCGTAAACTCCTCATTGGCGCTAATTCTAAACACGGTGCCACGGCCATTGGCCCCGCCGTTTTCGGTCGTGCCATAGAAATAGCCATCGCTGCCCTGTACCAACCCAGCATAGGGCTGTGCGCCATCATTGGTAGAAGAGAATGAATGAAGGGTAGTTAAGACCACGCTGGCCGAGGCTCTAAAAGCCGGCAGCACGAGCGGACCCGCCAAGAGCAATCTCAACAAAAGAGCCAAATCGAGCTTCATAGGTGCGTGCGTTTCCTCCTGTCGGACAAAGTTTAAGAACTTGGCGGCAATAGTCAAGCTTTTTCTTTTGACTGAGAGATAAGCATTATAATTGACTCGAATTTGGATATTTTCATGGAAACACATTTCAATCTGAAGCCGTTGCTCCTCAAAGCCTTATCTAAAAATAGCGCAATCGGGACAATCCATAAAACACGCCTTGTCAAACAGATGGAGCTTTTTTGAACCCGCCTGCAAAACGTTGATTCCGCGCCACTTACAAACTGGATTTTTGAGCATGTCCCAAAAAACCGTGAAAAACGCATTTTTTTGCAAAAAAAGCGTACTAAAAACCTACCGTAGGTTTTTTGCTTTTCGCGACCTGTGACAAAATCGCGTTCGGAATGAGACAGATGAACAACTTGCCCGCCCCAAAGCGGGACGCAAAAACAACAAAAATATGAAAAAACTCATCGCCCTTGTTCTCGTCGCCGGCCTGTTCGTGACCGGCGGTTGCAACACCCCCGTCAACGTTTCCGGCGATTACGCCACACCCAAACAAAACATCTCCGGCGGCGTCAACGCCACCACCAACGGCGTCACCGTCAACGGCGTTTATTCAACCACCAACCAAACCGTCGGCGGCTCAGTCACCGTCGGCAAGTAAGAACGGAAAGTAAGAAGGAAAAAGTAAGAAAGAAGAATCCATGAAAAACATTCTCCTCCTCATCCTTCTGCCTTCACTCCCGAAAAGTAAGAGGGAAAAAGTAAAAAAGAAAAACGATGAAAAACATTCTTGCCTTCATCCTTCTAGGTTTTGCCTCCCCATCGGCAAGTAGGAAGGAACAAATAACCAAAAAGAAACTATGAAAAAGATTCTCCTCCTCATCCTTCTTCCTTCTTCATTCCTCCTTTCCTCCTGCGCCTGCCCGCATCGCCGGGCCGACTCAGTCCATGTCATCGAGATTTTCACGGCCCGCTCCGACGGCCTGATTCGCCGCGAGACCTGGCGTGATACCGAGAAGGGCGGCGGACAATTCCTGTTTACCGACCCATCGGTCCAAACCATGATTGCCATTCACACCAACCAATCCTCTTTAGGCGGCGGCTCCGTGTTCAGCGCCGGTGCCGCCACGATCACAGTCGATACCAATACGGCAGCCGTCGTCGGCTCCGCAGGCGCGGCCATCGGCAATGTCATCGGGGCCGCCGCCAAGTAATAAATAACAAGAAGGAAGAAGTATGAATGACGCCAACACTGCTTGCTTCCTTCCGCCTTCTTTCTTTTCCCATGAATCCCTCCATTCCCAATCAATACGATCCGGCCAACGCCGCTTTTCTGGCGGGACTCGCCGCGGCGGCTTACCAGCCGCAAACTGAATTCGCCGATTTCAAAACAACGGTGGTCGCGTCCAAGGCCACGGACACTCGCGCCCTCATTGCGTGCGAAGGCGAAGATTGTTTTGTGGCCTTTCGCGGCACTTAGGACCTTCGCAACTGGCTGACCGACCTCGATTGCGCCTTCATCCGCCTCGGCCAGGGGCGGGTTCATCGCGGATTTTACGAAGCGCTCGAATCGGTCGGACAAGAATTAAGCGCCGAACTCGCGGGGCTGCACTACGAGAGACTATGGTTGACAGGACATTCGCTGGGCGGCGCGCTGGCCATGTTGACGGCGCATTTGTGGGACGGCGCGGTGGAAGGCGTTTATACCTTCGGCCAGCCCCGCGCGGGCGACGCTGCCTTTGCGCGCGATTACAACGCTCATTTGCGCGAGCGCACCTTCCGCGTCATCCGCGCGACCGACATTGTGGCCCGCGTCCCCTGGCTGCTGGGCGCGTATCGCCACGCCGGTCACGAGATTCTTTTTCCTGCTCCCCCGGGGACAGGGATTAAAGGTGACGGCGATTGGGTGCAAGACTGCGGCCCACTCTCCAAGCTTCCTTGGGACATCTACAACGCGATTCGTGAACTGCGCCACGGCCAACTGGCTTTGCTGGACGACCACCACATTAGCCGTTATCTGGCATTGTTCCCAATTCACTCCACCGAGGCCTTGCTGCCTCATTCGTAACCCGTTGATTTCCATGATAATTTCAGACATTTCCAATGCGGATTTAGGGGCCTGGGTCTATGGCCTGGCTACCGTCATCCAAATCGGCAGCACCATCGCCGTCCTCATCACCATCAATTCCAAGCAAAAGCGGGAAGTCACTTTTCCGGGCGAGCCGGTTGATCGGAAGGATTTCGACAAACAAATGGCCGAAAACGCCGCCATCCACAGCCAGCTTTTCGCCAGGATCGGCGGCGCTGAGCGCGGATTGGAATTCCGCCTGGCCGCGCGCATGGACAGGTTTGAGACCGAATCCAAGGAGTCCCTCCGTCTCATGCGCGAATACATCAGCGCCATTGGCAATGACGTGGCCGCTTTGAAGAAAGAAGCCTCCCTGACCAACCAGCGCTCGGTGCAAATGGACGCCAAGATCGACCGCCTCATCGAGCGGCCAAAATAAAATCTCCCCAACGATCACTACCAACCAAAAATACCATGATACCCATCGAGAAAACTGAACTGTTCGACAACGCCCTCCTCAGGGTGCTGGACGCGAACAATACCCAATGGGGCTTGCAAGCCCCGGCCTTGAGCATGTTTACCCATGAATTCGGCCTCGCGCCGACCCTGGCGGAGACCGTCAGCCGTTTGGAATACTTGACAGGAAAGGGAATGGTCGAGGAAGTTCCCAAAGTCCTCAGCAAAGCCAATCGCGCCTGGAAAATTACCGGCGCCGGACGCCGCTACCTCGACGAACAAGGATTTTAACCTATGAGCAATAACACTACCCGCAAACCGCGTGGCAACTGCCTCCTGAAAAATCTTCCGTCGGACCAGCAGGACGCCATCTTCGAATATCTCGACGGCAGTCCAGACGAGAAAGGCCACACTTACGCCCAGTGCGTCGCTTGGCTGAAAGAGCAGAAGATTGAAACCAACAAAACCCAGCTCTGCAATTGGCGGCAATGGTATATTTTCCGCCTGCGCCTCAAATGGTGCGAGGAAGCCGCCCGGATGACGTTGGAAGCCAATCTCGGCGAAGACAAGCTTTCCGACGAAGAGTTGAGCCGCCGGGGCAATCGCATTTTCAGCCTGCTGGCGGTCAGGACGTGCGACGACAAAGCGTGGTCGCGCTCCCAGACGCTCGTGCAGCGGAACAAGCGCATCGCGCAGATCGAGCGCAAAATGGAATTTGAACTGCACCGGTATGAGGCCAGCGCGGCGCGGGAAAAGGAAAAGCAGGCCGAGGCCAAGCCGAAATTGACGCCGGACGAAGTACAGGAACGCATCCGGCAAATCATGGGCACCGAATAATGGCCGGTCCATCCAAACGCAAATTTGCCGCGCCCGGCGCAATTCTTTTTCCCTACCAAGTGGATTGGGTCGAGGACGCTTCGCGCTGGAAATTCGGTCTCATGGCCCGGCAGGTCGGCAAGGATTTTTCCGCCGGATTTGAAGGGATCAAGGAATGTGTGGAAGCCGATCTTGCCAGGAAGAAAGTCACTTGGCTCATCGCCGCGCCTTCTGAACGGCAGTCGCTCGAATCCCTCCAAAAGTGGAAGGACTGGGCGGAGGCGTTCAAGGTGACAATTGAGAATGAGGAAGTGCTTCGCGACCGCGGCGGCGAGAGCCTGCTCAAGTCGGTCACGATCACTTTTCCGCACGGCAGCCGCGTCATCGCCGTGCCCGGCAAGCCGGAGACGGTGCGAGGCTTCAGCGCGAACGTATTATTGACAGAGTTCGCCTTCTTCGAGCAGCCGGACGCCACCTGGCGCGCCATTTTGCCGACCGTGACAAATCCGTTGCGCGGGATCAAAAAAGTGCGGCTTATCACCACTCCCAACGGCATCGGCAACAAAGCGCACGATATTTGGGTCAGGAACTATCGCACAGAAGGAAACAAAGGAAACAAAGATGGAAAAGACCCTTCGTTATCTTCGTTACCTTCTGTTCAAAATCCCGGCCCTATGTGGTCCTGCCATTTTGTTGACATCCATACCGCCGCCAAACAAGGTTTGAAGATCAACGTCGAAGAACTCAAGGAGGCGCTGAACGATCCCGAAGGCTGGGCGCAAGAGTTCGAGTGCCAATTCCTGGACGTTCAAGCTACGCTGCTCCCTTACGAATTGATCGCCGCCTGCGAGAGCCACGAGGCCACCGCCAGTGTCGCACCCGAATTCTGGCAGGCAACACCGCCGTCTCCGTTAGTCATGGGCATCGATTTCGGACGCCGGCACGATCTCACCGTGGCGTGGACATTGCGCCAGGTGGGCGACGTCAATCAAACTGTCGAAGTGCTGGAATTGGAGCGCACGCCCACGCCCGAACAAGTCGAGCGCTTGCGCCCGCGCTTGCGCAAGGCACATCGCGTCTGCCTCGATTACACCGGCCCTGGCATCGGGTTGGGCGATTTTCTGGTCAAGGAATTCGGCGAATGGGACCCGGACCAGCACAAGCTCGGCAAGATCGAACTTTGCAATTTTTCCAACACGCTTAAGTTGGAAATTTTTTCCAAGCTGCGAATGAGTTTTGAGAAACGCGGCGTGCGGATTCCTGTCAATCGTAACATTCGCGAAGATTTGCATTCCCTCAATCGCGTCAGCAGTCCGACCGGACAGATTAGCTACCGCGCTCCGCACAGCGCCGACGGCCACGCCGACCGTTGCACGGCTTTGGCTCTGGCTTTGCGCGCCGCGGGCGATGGCCCAGTCCGGAGCAGCAGCGAATCCGTCCCGCGCCGTCCCGGCCCGCACGACATGGGCATGGACCGCTTCCGCGCCGACCAATGGCCATTGTGAAAGCCTTCGAGGTCTAAAGATCATGAAACATCTAAAGCGCTATGATAATGCGGTGCTCGATCAAAGAAACTTTGGAGCTCATCAATCAAATGCAGGCCGATGGGTCATCGGGAAATACGCGATTGGACGGGTTAAGGGAGCGTCCCATGGCGGTAGGCTAGATTGTCGATCACAGTTCTTATGCGTGAGCGTGGGCGTAGAACACCCCAGTTGCGGAAAGATGCATTATACCGAACACTATGCAGTTGAAGAATGTCTGATTATTGTCATAATTATTTTCACGGCAGGACGCTATATGGCACGACACCTGCTGTGTATGCATATGGTGGTATTTTGGAATCAGGCATCTAGGGGATGGATGATTGATTTTAGTGCGTTAATGTTAATGCCGATGACTGTATCTGAGCTTAAGAAAATTGTTTTGCAACAGCGATCTCCGAATGTTACTCGTTTCGGATTGACAAGAATTGTCGATATGCATATTCACACGCCTATCAATGAACTGGATTTCTCCCTTGGTGGCAGATGTGGCACCTTCTCTTCTAAACAAGGATTTGTTGGTATTGATAGGCAGGGAGGGATCATTCGCGGTGGGTGTTCTTCTTGGATGCGTTGTGACGCTTTCAGTCCACGCATTGTTGCAAAAACCTCTGACAGAGCGATTCAAGATTGACTTGGAACGTGAAAAAGAACTGCACAAACAATTACAACTTCGCGATGATCGTATCAACGCGCTACACACCGAACTCGCGAAGTTAAGTAAAAAGAGAACCTGATGAACATCATCCAATCCATCATTTTTGGAACCTGTTTGGCGCTGTTGATCAACGTCCCATTGTACATACGTCAACGGCGATTGTTGAGATTAGCGAAAGCGCGCCTTGAAATTTCCAAAGCGGTTACGGTCATGGACAAGCTAATGTTGGACGGAAAAATAAAGGCCGGAGACGTATGCCATGACAAACTTTATCAAGCAATGCTGAGAACGCAATATGCCACTAAATTATATTTTCCGTGGAAATTCTGGGTTCCCCCGACGCCTGAGAGCCGAGAGCTCCACAAGAAATTGCATAAAGAATTATCCGAACATGGGGAGCTGGCTTCCGCGCTTGGACAATTTGTTTCCGCCAATATGAACGCCTTGCACAATGGGCAGCCTTTTGTTGCACGAATATTCGCCCTTTACGTACTTATATTTTGCGGTGGACTAAGAATGCTTCTTGCCGGGATTCTGTCAGTAGTTAGAATTCATGCAGTATGCGTCAAGCTCAGGCAGTTGATCGCTGAATGGTCTCTGATTCTAGAGGAAAAGCCAACGCCTCAATTTCGGACAAGGGGATTGGCTTAACTTCGGCATTAAAGAATTTTGAGGCTGGTTTCTCAGATTGTTGCTGAAGGAAGCCTTGGAATTCATCAATCAAATGCAGACCGATGACAGCGGAAAATAAATACTCAATCGACATGATTTGGAGCGATTCTGACGGGCTTTATCTTGCCCAAGTAAAGGAGTTGCCGGGGTGTCTTGCTGATGGGGCAACTCTTGAAGAAGCGCTTCAAAATATTCAGCTCGTAATGCAAGAATGGCTTGAAACCGCAAAAGAAGAGAACCGCCCTGTCCCGGAGCCATTGACGTTTGAACGAATGGAGAAGAATGCGGCTGCTGCTCACCAGGCCATTGAACGTCAGTTAGAAATTCGGGTAAAACAACTTGTTTTTCAAACGTTGGATGAGATGGCGAAGCAACAAGCGACTCAAAACATTCCTTCATGGCGTGAAGGCGCCTTACCGAGCTTCGATCTTGAGAAGTCGCACTAATTATTGCCCGAAGTAAGAGTTTGTTGGAATCTTAGGAAGGGCAAATTCCGCCGGTCAGAACATTAGCGATAGATATAGCGGCAACAGATTCACATGAGCGAGTTGATGGATAAAATTTTGGCCTCGAAGCTTCAATTTCGAAGAGAACTCGCCGACCTGCCTTTTGATAAAAAGCTCGATCTAATCGAGAAAATGCGCGCCCGCAATGCCATGCTGGCGGAGAATCCATTGCGCCAACAAACGCATGTTCCTGCTTCAAAGCCAACGGTCGCTGATGCAGTATGATTGGGCGCGAACGCTTCCCGGATCGAATTTGAATTCTCGCGCGCTCTATGGCGAGCGGACGGTGTAGAAGCGTTGCGAATCGTTCGTTGTTGGTTGCGAAATGAATTGGTATTGGCCGGGGCCAATATTCAAAGCTGTTCCGACGACGGTCCAATTGCTCAATGGCAACGCCACGTTGGTGGTGGAGAGCACAGTCAAGGACGCGCTCTCAGTATTGGTGAAGCCAAACTGGAGAACGCCATTGCCGAGCGTTTGCGCGCCGGTCAAGATCGACGGCGTACCGATTGTTCCCTGCGTGATCGGGATCGTTTGCCCGAGCAATGTGATGTTAGCCGTGCGGGCTGGGCCAGTATTAGAAGTGAAGGAGAAACTCACCACGTCGTTGGTAATGCCAGTGATGGTCAGCCACGATTGATCACTAGTCGGCGCAAAGGGCGGAAGCAGATTTTCCGTGGTCGGCAGAACCGACGGCAAAGAATCGCTACCGGCGGACAGACCTTCCAATTTGGGCGTCGGATCCACGAAGGCGTAAGGCAGTTCCAACAGCTCGTTGGTACCTCCGTTGCCGAAGTAAATATTTCCTGCCCCGTCCACTGCCACGTAATCAGGAAACAAATTGGAGACTAGAGTGGTAACGTTGCCGTTGACCGCTGACCACTCGTCAATCACCCCAATGGCAGCATCAGCCACGTAAACATTGCCCGCGCCGTCAACCGCCACGCCTTCGGGATTTTTGAGACCTTCGGAAACCAACGTCACAGTTCCGCCATCCACGGCCGTCTTCTGGACGTTATTCCCGAAAAAGTTTACAACGTAAATGTTACCCGCGGCGTCCAACTTCACGCCTACAGGTACGTCTCCATTGGCTACGGTTAACGGAGGCCTCCTGCTGCCGATCGTCCAGTCCAGCACCTCGCTACCAGATGCGACAGCGACGTAAAGCTGGTTGCCATATACCGCCACATCAGTTGGATCACTATTTGGAGCCAATGCAAGCACCGTCGTGACGTTGTTGCTGACCGGCGACCACTCTTTGACTGCCCCGTGTAGGGAGTCAACAAAGTAAACATTGCCCGCGGCATCCATCGCCATGCCTCCCGGTTCGTCTAATCCCGAAGATACCAACGTGATCGTTGTGTTACTAGCTAGCCTCCACTCCCTAATCGTATTGCTGAAAGACTCTGCGAAGAAGACGTTGCCGGTGCCATCCACGGCCAAGCCTCCGGGATCGTTGGGCGCATCCGAAACAACCAACGTGGTGATCTGCCGAGCCGCGGCGTAAGTTGAGCCGGCCTGGGTCACCGTCAGCGTTTGATTGCCAATAGTAAACGTCCCGGAACGCGTCGGGCCGGAATTGGCATCGTAGGTGAAAATGACGTTCGTGCTGCCTGTGCCGCTTTGATCCGCCGTGTCAAGATGCAGCCAGTTGGTATTTGCCGTGGCTGTCCAACCGCCGCTCGTAGGCTTGACCGCGAGTACGACGCTATTCGTTCCTGCGGCTGGGCCGACCAAAAGGGCGGCCGTCCCGAGCGTATAATTGGTTGTTTGCGCTTGGGCGACGCTCAAGGCCATCGACACCAACGCGAAGCACGAGGCCCACAAAATGCGAAGCCAGCCATGAAGCTGGATAGCAAACGAGTGACAGACGATTTGCCTGATCTTTTGCATGTGCTTGCGACTGTTTTCTGAAAAGCAAAATTAACCATTCTTAGATATGTTTTGCAAGTCTCATGCCGGTTATCCGGACGCCAAGTTTTTATAGCTTTTCCATTTGATGTCCCAAATACTTGTGGTATAATCAATATGTAGCGCTCAAAGCGCATGTTCTTTGACAATGTGCGGTCGAAGGTCAAAAGTCGAAAGTTGGCCGGCCTGGCCGAATTTTGGAGGCATTAAAAAAGCCCCAAAAAATTTGCTTCCACTTTGTTGGGCCGCTTTCTAATATCGGCTCTTTGGGAAACGTGCCACCAACACGTCCCCCCGCAGTGACATGCCAATTTTATGCCATTGACACATACAACCGAATTGTTCGCCAAGGCCCTCAAAGGCAAATACGCCCTCGGGGCCTTCAACGTCAACAATATGGAATTGCTCCAGGCCATCGTCGAGGCCTGCGAGGAGGAAAAGGCGCCGGTCATGCTTCAAATCTCCAAAGGCGCCCGCCAATACGCCAGCGCCGTTTATCTCAAGAAGCTCATTGAGGCGGCCATCAGCACTTCCAATATCCCCATCGCGGTCCATCTCGATCATGGCGACACCTTCGAGCTGTGCAAGGAGTGCATCGATGAAGGCTTCACCAGCGTGATGATCGACGGCAGCCATGAGGCGTTTGAAAAAAATGCCGAACTGTGCAAGCGCGTCGTGGATTACGCCCACAAACACAACTGCGTCGTGGAAGGGGAATTGGGCATGCTCGTCGGCGCTCAACACGACGATGGCGAGGAGGGCGGCGGCTATTCCAAAGGCGGCGTCTATACCCATCCCGAGGAAGCGGTGCTCTTTGTGCGCCAGACCGGCGTCGATTCGCTGGCGGTGGCGATTGGCAATTCCCATGGCGCTTACAAATTCAAGGGCGAACAGCGCCTTGATTTGGATCGCTTGCGCGCCATCAAGAAAGCGCTCATGGATGCGGGCTTGGGCGATTATCCGTTGGTGCTGCACGGCGCTTCGAGCGTCCCCAAAGATCTCGTGCAGGAGATTAACAAATATGGCGGCAAGATGGGTGAGGACACGGCCGGCGTGCCGGAAGCGGACATCGAAATTGCCCGGCGCGTCGGTTGCACCAAGGTGAACATCGATACGGACCTTCGGTTGGCCGTGACTGCGGCCATTCGCAAATGCTTCGCTGAAAATCCCAAGGAATTCGATCCTCGCAAATATCTCGGGCCGGCGAGATCGCGTGTCAAGGAACTGGTGCGCCACAAAGTCCGCGATGTTCTTTGCTGCGCCGGTCACGCCTTTGATTGAGGCGGAGATTGAACAGAACGTAACTAAGGGCGCAATGGGCACAGAGCCGCAACCAAACTGAGGATGGACTGGGCAACTGAAGGGCAGGAGAATGTTGGGCAAGGGAATAATCCTTGAAATATTCTTTCCCATTCCTTTGCCCATTATTCCTCTGCCAAAATCTTTCTGCTGAACGGATGACCCTAAGCTATTAATGGAAACACCTAGAACTGGGCCATAATGGCGCTTTGTGAGACTGACAAAATAGGGCCATAATGACTCAATCTGCAAAAAATATGAATCATCATATTTTTGTAATAAGCTTTGAATTAGCCATTTATGAAAGTGCCATTTTTCTGGCACAAGTTACGCTCTAGTAAATAAGGAAGTATAGCGCAAATTAACTGAGCAGTTTTTACAAACTTTGAAAATGAAAGGATAACCTATGCAATTAACTAAAAGACTACGTCAAGATTTTTGGAACCTCTCACCGTTTCGCCGGGTAACGAACCTGCGCGATGAAGTGGACAATCTTTTCAATCTGGCCTTTGGCCGCTTGGCGGACTCGAATGCAGAAAATGCGCGGGAAACCCAATTGCTGGAAGGCTGGTTCCCGCCCGTCGATGTCTATGAAGACAAGGACAATTTGCTGGTCAAGGCGGAATTGCCTGGCCTGAAGAAGGAAGACATCGAGATTTCGCTTCACGACGGTTTCCTCACCCTCTCAGGTGAGCGCAAACAGGAAGAAAAACAGGAGAACGGCGGCGTCTATCGTTCCGAGCGTTGCCTGGGGCGGTTCCATCGCAGTATCAGCCTGCCGTGCAGCGTGGTGGCGGACAAGATCAACGCCACCTACAAGGACGGCGTCCTGGAAGTGACTCTGCCCAAGGCCGAGGAAGCCAAGCCGAAACAAATCCCGATTGCAGTCAAATAAACAAATATTAACAATTGCCGGGCGAGCCATCCTTGCCCGGATCAGGAAGAATTGAACCATTATGAACGAAGTGATGCAACAAGAGGAAAGAGCCGTTCGCCCGCAGCCTGCCAATCAGGAGCGGCCGTTCGTCTCGCCCAATGTGAACATTGTGGAAAACAAGGACGGCTACGTTTTGGAGGCCGAAATGCCCGGAGTAGCCAAGGACGGATTGGAAATCAACCTGGAGGAGAACGTGCTGACGATTGTCGGCCGGCGCCAGGCTGGACCCACCATCGGAAACTTGCTCTACCGCGAGTCCAATCCGGCTGATTACCGTCGCGTTTTTGAATTGGACCCGTCCATCGAGGCCGGGAAGATCAGCGCGCAAATCGAGCAGGGCGTGCTGACTCTGACTCTGCCCAAGGCCGAGAGGGTCAAGCCGCGCCGGATCACGGTCAGCTAATAAATAGACTTGACACGTCAAGGGCTGGATGGCTTTAAGCCGTCCGGCCTTTTTTCTTTTGCGGTCATCCCCCAGGAATTCTACAAGAAGGAAACGAAGTTGAAAGGAGTGTCATCAGGACCAGGAACTGAGCTTAGGTAAGAAAGATTAACGGGCTGGAAGTGTTTTACCAATTCTTCGTTCTCTTCGTTCCCTTCTGTTAAATCAATCCGTGTCCTGCTCTGGATGTTGTCAAACAAAGCTTGTGTTTTTCCGCTGAAAATGGGATATTGCGATGCCGCCTCATGAGAACGGTTTTAGTTATTGCGGGTGATCAGGCCTTTCGCAGCCGGTTAACGCCCGGACTGGCTGAAAGTGGATGGTCGGTGCTCGATGCCAGTGATCGCCAGCGCGCCCTTGACCTTGCCAGCCGCCATCAACTCGAATTGGTCATTTGCGATAGCCAGGCGCCGTGGTTTGAGATCGCGCGCACCTGCTGCGGCCTGGCCAGTCAAAAAGAAGATTCTGCCCGCCCCATTCTCGTGGCTGCTGGTGATGGGCCGATTGCCGACAGAATGACGGCGCTCGAATCCGGCGCTGACGAATATATAACCAAACCGGTCGATCTCCATTCGCTCGGAAAAATTCTGACGCGCTTCTCGGCCAACGGACTTGGCAACGCGGATCCCACACGAAACGGCGGCCCCGCTGGCGGTTCCGACACGGTCGTGAAGTTTTGGGGCGTGCGCGGCTCCATTGCGGCCCCCGGGCCGGAGACGGTCTATTACGGCGGCAATACGTCGTGTGTTGAAGTGCGCAGCGGACGCGACATCATCGTCCTCGATGCAGGCACCGGCATTCGCAAGCTTGGTTTGTCCCTGGTGGAAGAATTCAAAGATCGCCCGATCCAACTGCACGTTCTGCTGACGCACTCGCACTGGGACCATATCCAGGGCTTTCCGTTTTTCCCGCCCGCCTACAATCTGAACAACACCGTGACCATCTGCGGATACGAGGGGGCGCGGCAGGGATTGCAAAGCACGCTCTCAACTCAAATGGAGAATCCGTATTTTCCGATCAGCATGCAGCAAATGCCGGGGGCCATTACCATTCGCGAACTGAAGGAGTTAAATTTCAAAGTCGGGGAGATTTCCGTCAAGGCCCACTTCCTCAACCATCCGGGGATTTGTGCCGGCTACCGTCTGTTCACGCCGGGCGGTTCCATTTCCTATTTGCCCGACGTGGAGCTTTTTCAGCAGCTTCGCACCCGCGCAAAAGCCAGCGGCAGCTCCATGAACCGGCAGGAACTGGAAACTGTGCCGGAAGAAGACCTCAATGTATTGGAGTTCGTGCGCGGTTCGGACGTGCTTATTATTGACTCACAATACGACTCTGCCGAATACGCGGAACACATCGGCTGGGGCCACAGTTGCTTCGAGGACGGCGTGACCCTGGCCATGCAGGGCCAAGTGCGGCGTCTCTTTTTGTTCCATCACGATCCCGATCATACCGACGAGCAAGTTTCCCGCATGGTCGCGCGCGCGCGCGAAACCGTCCAGCGCCATCACTCCTCGCTTATAGTTGACGCCGCCCGCGAAGGCTGCGAAGTGGTGCTGCCTGCGGTGGAGGCCACTGCGTGATTGGGGATAACGCAATTGCCAACCCGAAAAAAAAATGAGGCTGACATGTCCGGATTTGACACTAAGAAGATGGTCCTCGTTTATGACATCCGCCGTGACGATCGTTGGCGGCAGCAACTTGAGCGTGGTGCGGCGAAACAATGGGAAGCGTATCTGCGCGGTGAAGCTATAGGCGAATTTTTCGAGGGGCATATTACTGAGTTGTTCTACGCGCCTTACGAAGGTGAACACATGTTCCGGCTTGACGAAGCGAAGCAAAAGAGCGCTTGGGCCCGCCTGGGTGAGGACTCTTGGTATGTCCTCGGTCGGCGGGCGAAAATCGAGCGCGTTGTTTTTCACGTAGCACATCCGATGGAGGACGTCCCAGTCGTTACGAGGATTTGGATTGGAGCCGCCGAATAAACGGATCGGGTAATGGGCAACAAAAGAATTTTGACGAGGACCCACCTATTGGCTATCCTTGTCGCCAGTATACCTGCCAAGCCTCTGGCCAATGCCAAGCTCAAATGTGGCAGGTTTTTAACGACAATAATTTTGGAAACATGACCGGCCCAGCAAAATCGCAGCTCCTGGCTCTCCTAAAAAGGAAATCCGTCTTTCATGGGGATTTCGTGTTGTCCTCAGGCGCTCACAGTAAATACTATATTGACTGCCGGCTGACCACGTTTGACGCCCAAGGCGCGTGGCTGGTTGGCCAAGCCATGCATGATCTGATCCGCGGGGCCGAACGCTCCCTGGGCGCGCGAGTGGCCGGTGTGGGCGGCCTGACTATGGGCGCGGACCCGATTGCATTGGCCGTGGGAATGATCTCATTCCAGCAGGACGCTTCGAACCCACTCAAAGTATTTGCCGTTCGCAAAACTCAAAAGGCCCATGGTCAAACTAAATTGATCGAGGGCAACTTCAGCGAAGGCGACGAAGTGGTCGTCATTGACGATGTCATCACCAAAGGCGAATCGACGCTCAAGGCCATTGATGCGGTGGTTCAGGCGCGGGGGAAAATCGCCTTTGTTGCAGTTCTGGTGGATCGTGAAGAGGGCGGCAGGCAAAATATCGAAGCGCGGGGCTATAAGGTGTTTTCGCTATTCAAGAAAAAAGAGCTTCTTGACGATTCCGAGACGGGCGCATCTCAGCAAATTTTTGGCAGCGCCGTAGGCGCGACGTCTTTGTAGTTCACGGTCACCTCTGAAGAGCCAAGCCTCGTAGAGGCGACATCTGGCTTGCGATCACTCAGAATATGTCGCTCCCATGGAGCTGATTTTCCATTGGATCTGTTGATCTACAAAGATTTCGCTCCTGGCGGAGCTAAGGATCAAAGTGATCAGGGCACGACTGTGCTGCGGTAATACAGCGCGCCGGGCGGTGACGGCGGCAGGCTCTGATAGAAGATCAAGGTGCCGTTGCCGTACATCAAGTCGAGCAAAGGGCCGGTCGCCCAATTCGTAAGATTCGTGCTCGAGTCCAAAGTGAATTGCTGGTCCAGGACACCGGCCACGGAAAAAACATTGTATCCGCCCGCTTGTCCGTAGCTGACAAAATTGACGGGAGTCAAGATAGGGACAACCTGGCTTTGAAGAATGCTGCCCTCAAAACCAACGACGACCAACTGGCCGTTTTGCGTGGCGGCCCCATCGAGTGATTTGGTGGTAATCGTGCCGGCGTTGGTCCAGCTTATTAAATTAGTGCTGGCCAAGACGACGCCCTGGTTGCCGACAACATAACAGGTATTGCTGACCATGACAGCGTCATTAAGAAAGTTTGTCACGCCGCTTTGAATGGAGGTCCAATTGGTGCCGTTGGCGCTGGTTAGCATGACTCCGTTTTCGCCAACTGCCAGCAGTTGCTCGTTCACACAACGAAGACGGTAGAGCCAGTTGGTCGTGCCAGAGGCATGACTGGTCCAATTGGTGCCGTCCGGGCTGGTGAGAATAGTGCCCTCATCGCCTGTCAGTACTAGCAGGCCATTGGTGAACGCGGTCAGGCCGGACAAATAGTCCACCGTGCCCGACTTCTGCTTGCTCCAGTTCGTGCCGTCAGGGCTGTTGAGGATCGTGCCACTGCCGCCAACGAGAAAAAAATTGTTGCTGAAGGCGCAAACCCCGGCGAGATCGTTCGTTGTCGCTGCCGGAGCAGGCAAGGAATACCAAACCACGCCGAGCGAGCTGGCATAGTTGGTAAACAAAGTGCCGTCTTCATTTGTTTCCACAACTGCAACCAGGCCATTGGGGCTGACGGCCAGACTCCCTTTGGTGCCGGAAGCAATGAGGAAGTTGGTTGTTCCGCCGACACAAAGAAAAGCCGTGTTCGTGCTGGAAATAGAATTCGTCAGCGGCACTTCTTCAATGGCCCAATCTGCGCCGTCGCCGCTGGTCATAACGCGGACGTTATCGCCCACGGCAACGTAAAGGCCGTTGACCTGCGTGACTTGAAAGAGCCAATCGCGAGCGGAATAAAAGGGCGTGTTCCAACAATAAGCGCCGCCGTTGGTCAACCAACTTTGCACCAACATTCCGTCATAGCCCGCCATTTCATAGGCGCCGTTGGTGTCCAGCACAGAAGCAAAATAGGTCCAAGCCGGCACATTGGTTGGAGCCAAACCCGTCTGGTTCGACCAGACCAGTTGGTTTGTGATTTTGGAACCTAATTGGGCTTCTGAATTGCCCGCCAGCAGTCCTGTCACATTGTCCGCGGCCAGCGTGTAAAGCACGTTGGTCGAAGGGTCTTGTGAACCAAAATTAAACTGGGTCCAGCTTGCGCCATTGGTCGAGCTATAGAAGGCGCGGCCCGCATCGCTGACCGTCCAAAATCCTTTGTATGGGAAATTTGTGTGAGAGCCGGTGGTGTCAATCCATGCTACGTCCTCCAATTGCCCGTCGGACTCCTCGATGGAATGCGCAGTCCAATTCGTGCCATTTTTGCTAGTGGCAATGTAACCTTGCTCCCCTGTGGTCACGAAAAGTCCGTTGCCGTAGGTCACGCTGAGAAGCCAATAAGGATACAGAAAGGGCGGTGGAGATTGGAGATTCCAATTGGCGCCGTCGGTGCTGGTATAAAGCGCTCCATTGTCACCCACAGCCACCACAAGGTTCGATGACGCCGCCAGCGAAACGATCCAATTAGTCGTATGCAGGGAGTTGGTTATGAAATTAACGCCGTCATCCGAATACGCAACCGCGCCGTCGGCTCCGGCGATAATGATGCGACTGCCGAAAAAAGTAACGGCCTCAAGATCGTTGGTCAGGTTGCTTTGTTGCGAAAACCAATTCACCAGGTCCGAGCTGGTGTATATTTGTCCAAGCTCGCAAACTTGCACTCCCAAAGTTCCGTTCCAGGCCATGTCCACAATATCGTTGCCGTGCGGCTGCGGATTGGCCCAATGCCAAATTAGGTTTTGCGCTGAACAGGGCAGCCCCAACCCGACCGCGCAGAACATGACCAATCTGAGGAATCGCGCGGAATGCATAGAAAGGCCGTGAATGCCTAACCCATTTGATCCGCTGCCAAAATTTGTCCCCCAGTCATGCCATGGACCGCGCCAGCAGATTGGTCGGGCAGACTGAGACGAAAAGTGCAACCGGCCGGGCTGCTATCCACGAGTTCCAACTTGGCGCCCAGCGATTGCGCCAGTTGTTTGCTGATGGCCAGCCCGATTCCGCCTCCCGCTTTTTTCCCAGACGTGCAAGGCGTGAACAGCCGTGCTTGAATGCTCGGAGAAAGACCTTCTCCTTGATCTCGGACTTCAAAGTTCATGATTCCATTTTCGCCTGTGACGCGGAGTTCCACGGCTTTTCCCGGCGAAGTGGCTTCGATTCCATTTTGCACCAGGTTTTCAAGAATCAATAAAATCAGATCAGCCTGGCGGTTTGATAATGAGCGGTCGAATTGAACATTGGCATCGAACCGAACGCCTGTTGATTTCGCCAGTGCTTTTGCCTTTTGCGCAAGCATCTCGACCAACTCAGCAATTGAGACTTCGTATTCCACCGCGCTTTGTTGTTCCTGCAAGACCCTCACCACGCGGTTTATTAATTCTTCCATGCGCTGTGTTGTGCTTACGGCCATTTGCCATTCGGTATCGGAGCCATTCGTCTTTTCTACGTTGTGAGAGTGAACGAAACTGCTCAGTCCGCTTAGCGGATTTTTCAATCCGTGAATCAAATGGGAGGCAACCGCGCCCACCGCCGACGTGCGCGCCGCCAGCGCCAGTTCACGATTGGCCTGCAAAAGGTTGCCGGTGCGTTCGGCCAATTGTTGGTTCGCGCGCTGCACGCGTCGCAAGGCCAGACCAAGTCCGGTCACCAAAATTGTGGCGGCAAGAATAAAGGCTCCGCCAAATTTCAGCGCCAGGTTTCGGTCGAGTTCGGAGTATTGACGGGCCACGCTGCTGCCATCCATGAGAAATTGAATCACTCCTGCGAGATGCTGCTCGTCTTCCGTGCGCAAGGGCACCTCCACAAACAAAAGCGGCGCAGTCGCACTGTTGGTTTCGGCCAGCAGGTCCTGCTCCTGAATCCGGGCATTGGGAGAAAAATAACTGATCGGTCGGAGATTCCGCAGTTGGACCAAATCAGAAGCCGGCAAGGGGGCTTCGGTGATGTAAGGGGGAGACGCATTGACCCATTCCCCATCCGCGGAATAAAGCCGCACGCCCAAAACATTGCGCAAACGGGAAACTTTGAAGGCGAGTTGAAGCTGTTCACCGGGATCATCGAGGTTATTTGTTTCGCCGCTGCTGCTGTCGTTTAGATGCTGCATGACCGTGACGGCGTCGAGAATCTCCGCGTCGCGCTGGACGATTTGAAACCGGATGCGAGCGCGCAGGTCCAGGGCCGACCAGGCCAAAGTGCCGCCAAGAACGGCCAGCGCCAATCCCATCACAAGCAAGGGCACCCAACGCGGGCGTTGGATAGGTCGATCTATTTTAGCCGCAGTTTTCATTTCGCTATGGTCTATCTTAGACGTTCTAAAACTTGAAAGTGTTGCGCGCTCATGGCTTCAAAATTCCCAGCGCAAGCCGCCCGAAAAAATCCTTGCAGCGTAGTCACCGGCATCGTTGGCGTAATTGGAGTGGCCTCGCTCATATTCCACTTTGCCAAAGGCCTTTAACCGTTTGAACAGGCGGCGTTCCACTTCGAGGGACAAGTCCAATAAATTTCGATTAAGAAGCTGGCCGTTCAAGATGCCAACGCCCTGGACCGGATAAAGTTCATAGGTCTGTTGTGCGCTCGCCTTGACCTGCCAATCGGCAGTTTGCCAAAGGAGATCCTCGACAATTTGGTACTGGTCGTAATTGAAATAACCGCCGCCGTTGTCTTCGTCGTACGCAAAAATCAACCGCGTCAATGTGCGAAAGTGTTGGCGCCGGTCCCAGTATTGACGCCAGGCCAGTTCAGTCCGGTCCTGGAAAATCTCCAGATGTTGAGGCAGAGGACGGCCAAAGCGGTCCAAGACGACCCATTGAGCATGGGGCTGATACGAAGCTCCATAGCTTGCTGTAAGATCGGAGTACTGGCCAAGGTTGTAACCTACGGTCACGACGGGCCCAATGTCCCAATAATCGTCCAAGGGCGCTGCGAGCGACCAACGGGTGACGGGCACCTCCGCTTGCGCCCAAAAACCGGTCTCAAAGTCTTTGCGCATCGAAGGCTTCGCTGTAATTCCGTAACCCTCCACCAGCGCCGTGGCGGGCGCGCCTTCCTGTGTCGAAATATCGAGCACCTGCTTTTCGTCGAGTCCCCGCAATTCCAACCCTGCCCGCCAACCGTGCGGCAATTCCCGTTCAATGCGAAGGCTGGAAATAATGGAATCTTCCGAATCAGTGCCAACGTTGCGCCAATAGCGAATATCATCGCCAACCAGTAATCCCTCGATCTGCCAGCCATCCAACGGCAGACGCAGAACAGTCAGGTCCACTCCGTTGACGAAGAATGTGCTTCCGCGCGGATTGAAAGCGCTCAGCAACACATTGTCCTTATAACCAAAACCGGAGTACAAGGAGCATTGCTTGTCCCACAACATCGACTCCGTCCAAAGCGGGGCGTCTTCGGAAATCAAATTAGTTGCCGACAGCGGGGTTTCGGCAGCACGACTGCGAAGCGCGAACACCGAAAAGTACGAAATCATAATCAGGCAACGCCGCAGGACGCGCCGCGCCGATACAACAAGATTCTCCCGACCGCGAACGGCCGTCAGATTTGAGCTCTTAAAAATTGGCCGCTTCAGAGAAAGCTAGTGTTACCTGTTCAATGACCTTTGTGATGGCCGATACCGCCTTCGGTGGCCGCATTGTGCGCCGCGTCAAGGATTCGCAGGAACTCTTCATGGCTGATTTTCCCTTTCAACGCCGCCAGCTCATCCTTGAGCTGTTGGCGCAGCGACTTTTGGGCAGCGAGAAATGCCAGGCGGTTCGCCTGTAACTCTTCGCGGATTCGTTGTCGTTCTGAAGGGGTCGTCGCGTGGTTCAGCTCAATGCGCAACAAATCCTGCCCGGCCAGAAATTGGTTCCGAGTGCGGTTGAAATCTCTGAGCAGCGCTTTAATGTCGCTCGGCACACCATTGAGGCTTGAAACATCAGGCGGCGTCACTCCGACAGGGGGCGACGTGCCGGGAGGCGTGGCGCTGGCTTGTGCCCAAACATCGCATGCCGCACACAGACTAAGAACGGCTATTCCAGTCTGAACTAAGCGACGAACTGATTTCATTGTTTCATACCTTCACTCATGGAGCCAGCCAGCTTCTGCCGGCTCCTTTCTATTGAATATAGCAGAAATTGGGCCATCAGTCGATCAAGCGGAATACCATTGAAAACACTAGGTAAATTCATGTGAACAAACAAGATTATGCGATTTTTGAGCTTTTCATAATGGGTGCATTCACCCAATCACGGAGCTAGCGGCCAAATGTTGAGTCTTATTCCCCACCGGCGTCATCCTGTTTGTTCCTTCCTCCACCGAGCCGGTAACGAAGGAAATCCCGTGACACGCCCAGCAGTCGCGCCGCGGCCGAGACATTATCGCCGGCTTGTTTCAGCGCCTGCTTGATGAGCACGGCGATCGCATCGTCAAGCACAAATCCCTCCGCTGGAAAGCGAAAGTTCGGATCGAACCACTCGGTGTTCATCACGGTTTTGTTTGAATCAATGGGTGTTTGCAACTGCTCCAGATTCAGTTCCGCGCCGCCCTCGAAAACAATGGCGCGCTCCAATTCGTGGGACAGTTCGCGCACGTTGCCTGGCCATGGGTAAGCCATGAGCCGCTGCCGCCCGTTCGCTGTCAAACGCTTGGCCGCAACTCGATGCCGCCGGCACAAACTTTCCAACAGCAAATCAGCCAGCTTGACAACGTCGTGGCCGCGTTCGCGCAACGGCGGAATTTGGATGCGATACAAATCGAGGCGATGAAATAAGTCCTCGCGAAATTTTCCAGCGGTGACCAAATCTTTAACATTTTGATTGGTGGCGGCGATGATCCGCGTATCCACCGCCAATTCGCGGGTCCCGCCAAGACGGCGCAGGCGATTGTCTTCAATGACCTTCAGCACTTTGGCTTGAAGCGCTGGTGAAAGGCTCGGCAATTCATCCAGGAATAAAGTGCCGCCGCTGGCTGCCTCGAAGAGACCGATACGCGCGCTGCGCGCGTCGGTAAATGCGCCGCGTTCGTGCCCGAACAATTCCGATTCCGCCAGCGACTCGGCCACGGCTGAACAGTTCACCTCGACAAAGGGCTGCGCCGCGCGCGGCCCGCGTTGATGCAGCCAGCGTGCAATGGTTGTTTTGCCGGTGCCCGTTTCTCCCTGGATAAGCACCGGCGGCAACTGCGTTTGCATCCGTGCATCGGCGTCAAGAATCTTTTTTAACTGCGCCTCCACGCTTGCCAGGGCGCTGCCAAAAAAGAACACCCCCGCCGCCTTGGCCGTGTCCTCGCGTTTCTGTTCGTCCAACCTCGCACTCTTGCGCGTCTTTTGGGCCCGGGCGATGACCAGCGGCAATTCATGGACATCAAACGGCTTCACCAAATAATCGGTTGCGCCCAATCGCATGGCTTCAACCGCGTTGGCTACGCCGCCGTTGGCGGTCATAACAATGACGGCCGTTGCCGCAGGAAAAGCCTTTTCGCGCAGCAAATCCGTGCCAAGGCCGTCCGGTAAATTTACGTCCAGCAGGACGAAATCGAATGGCGCATCCTGAAGAGATTGCCGCGCGACAGCGATGGAATCGGCCCCAGTAACATCCGCGCCGAACTGCTCCAGGTTCGCGACCAATTGCCGCCGCAACAGAGATTCGTCTTCCACAATCAATATGCTTAGGGCCTTTAAATCAGTTGCGCTCATGCCAATGGAGTTGCCACCGCAATCCATCTTGGAGCGCGGCCATCAGGTTGTGAAGTCTGAAATCTCCGCCAACATTTCGCCGGGGCAAATTAATGCGACCCTTACGGGTTTTTGAGCCGGTAGAATTGGTTTCCGGCAGACAGAGGAATGATGACCTGGTTCAACCCATTTGTCATCACGGGGAGATTGGTCACCGCGATCCAATGGGTCGTGGTCAGATCGGAATTTGCCTGCAGCGCAAAGCCCGTTGCCGATGACAGCGCTTCCCACGAAATGGAAAGATTCTCGAATGTAGCCGTAATGGTTAGTACAGGAATCGATTCCCAGGTGTCGATTCCGACGGGATAACCCATCACGGCTAATCTGCTGCCATCCGACGATGAGGCGATCGAGGTCCAATACTCCACAGGCGCGGTCGTTGGCGTCCAATCCACCCCGGAATTAGTCGAAGTATAAATTAAGCCATCGCCATAGCCAGAATCCGCTGCCACGATTTGTGTCCCGTCTGCCGATGAAGTGACCGACACCCATTGGTTGCCCGGGGCGCCGGTCGGCGACCAGGTCCCGCCAGAATTGGTTGATATGTAAATCAAATCATCGCCATTGCCGGCATTGGCCGCGAACAATTTTGTTCCGTCCGCCGAAATGGTCACGGAGGTCCACTCGTTTACAAGCGTGGCGTTTGGCGTCCAAGTGTTTCCAGAGTTGGTCGAGGTGTAAATCAAACCATCGCCATAACCGGAATCTGCCGCCACCAAAGTTTTTCCGTCGGCCGAAGAGGCGATACTCGCCCAAAAATCGCTCGGGGCAATGGTCGCCTTCCAGCTTTTTCCAAAATTGGTCGAAACGTAAATCAATCCGTCACCATCCCCGGAATCTGCCGCAGCCAGGCGAGTTCCGTCCGCCGAGGAGCAGACGGAACTCCAAAAGTTAGTCGGAGTGCCCGGAGCATTCCAGGTCTTGCCCGAATTGGTGGAGGCGTAAAGATGTTCCGGGTTATTGTCAGCATCCTGGTAAGCCGCAGCGACCAACCGGGCGCCATCTGCCGAGCACGCGATGGATTGCCAGCAGCAATTCGTGGGCGCAATGGTCGATGTCCAGGTCGCGCCAAAATTGGTTGAGTGATAAATCGCGCCGCCATTGCCATAACCGTCGTCATAGGCCGCGGCCATCAATTTGCTCCCGTCCGACGAACACGCGATGGATTGCCATTCGAAATTGGTCGGAGCGATAGTTGCCGTCCAGTCCTGCGCAAAAGATGAATGGCTCGCCATGACCAGGGAGCACGCGGTCACGAGATTCACTACGAGTCGCTTCGAACTCATGCAAAATCAGTCTCTCCTTGTGCGCCAGTCAACAGAATCCGTCGGGTGTCTATGATAAACGGCGCTGCCAATCTGGAGAGGACTTTGTCCTCCACCGATTGGCAACGCTGGTTTTCACGGGGCTGGGGCCGGTGAAGGCCCGCGATTTACGGAGTAATCGCCGGCAACACCGGCAATTCGCGGCGAATGCTAAGGCCGCCGTAAGGAACAAGGATCGTGTTGGTCTCGCCATCCGTGATCGCATCCACGACGCCGATCAGATGGGCCAACCCTGTGCGGACGGTCAGCGGTACCGAATCCGGGTCATCCCTGGCCGGCAGTTCGACGTTATCTACGAGCCTGTCCAGTGGATCTCTGTCAAGCCAAACGATTATAGGCTGAGGACAACCGTTGGTCGGGTCGAGATTCAACCGCCCAGCGACGGTAAAATATCCGTCGACCAGGCCATTGGTTGGATTGCCGTTTGAACCGATTTGCAATGTAGCCACAAAATGAGCCCGGTTAGGCCCTTTCTCCTTGGCGTCTTGTTGCAGGACGGAATTGATGGTCGTGCTGGCCGCGATGGTGGCAACGATGTTGGACTTGGACTTGTCATAGACCACCAAATTGGCGGAACTCAAATCACACGCAAAAGTCATGGCCATGACCTGACTTGGAACATTGGTGTCGGTCACACTTCTGCCCATGGCGAGGTTGACCAGGTTGTGTCCCGCAAAGTCCGCATTTTCATATCGAGGATGACCGTTGAGAGGATCAGTTCCCTGCGTCACGCCGATAAAATAACCGATGGTCCTAAAGGTTACGCTGGCGGCTCCCGTCGCATAGGCGGTCACAGCGGCCAAAGCCAAACTAGCAACTCCGATGTATAAGCATTTCTTAGTTTTCATGTTTTGGTATATATCTTTTTCGCCCGGCAAAATATTATTCGCACCGGAATTGGCTGCCGGACTTTTCCTTGGCGATTCTGCCAAACCAATTCCACATTCACGGTCACTCAACCGCAGCAGGGTATTAGCAACGGCTGTACCAGGCGTTCTGCGTTCGTCGTATCAGGCTGAATTGCAGTTGGATGCGCGAGTTGAAACCGATGGAGGCTATTCGGAAAAATCAGTTGATTGGGAAATCCCACCCAATCTTTTTGGTCCGAATTGGCTCATATTGGGGATTATGGCCCACTGTTCTGCGGTGGTCACGGTGCTCGTGAGGCAGTCCAACCAATCACTTCAAGAATCGAATCTGCCCGGCTCCGCGCCAGGGAACCATTCAATATGTTGATCGCCCTGACGGCCAAAATAAGTGACGCGCTTACCCCGCAAAAAGGCAAAATAGCCTTGCACTCCGCCTTCCATGGCCCGCCGTGTAAAATCACAGTATTTCTGCCCATTCCGTTGGCTGTCGAGGATGTTGGCACGCAACTGTTCCAGCGAAAAGTCCGCCGCGACCATCGGCAGTCCTTCATAATCGATGGGCGTCACCACGCACTGACCGTCAGCACCGTAGAAGGTCTTCTTCATGCCGACGTAATCGACGTGATAATACTCCACGCCTGCCTCGAGTAGCCGGGCGACGACTTCCGGAAACGACATGGCGCCAGCAAGAGTTTTACGGGCCGCGTCAAAAACGATTTCTCTATCCATTAAGGTGATTGTGCCCGTTTCAGCCGGTCCATCAATCGATAAAAGCAGTGGGCCGATGAGTTGGTTGTCGTCCCCTTTGGAGATGCGAGTCAAGTCACGAAACTCCTGATGCCATTGAGTCAATATGGCCAAAAAACGACAGCCAAGCTAAATTTTAAGCAATGAGATTAAAATTACATTAACAGTTATTTGATGGGTATTCGCATGAATGGATGTCAATTCTTCCATTGATATCATTGATAATCAATGGTGTGCAAGAGATTGCACTTTATGGCCGCCGCAACACTGGCACAATGTCTGCTAGAGGGCGATAGATTGGTTTGATCATATTTTAGGATAAAATTGATTTGTTTTAAGCTGCCAATAGCGATGACGACATGAGCAATCACCTCGACTCGCGCCCAGGCTACCCAGCGTCGCGAAGAAAATTTTGGGTGCCGGAATCCTCCTGCGATGGGATGGCGAAAACGGTGCACGTGATGCCAGCTTATACAGGTCCGGCACCCAATCACTTTGCCGTCGTTCCGCCAGGGGCCGAAGGGGCAAGATTCGCTCTATCCGCATGAAGGAGCGCTTTGTGAATCGTTCGTAGTCGAGGACGCATTGTCTTTGGAGTTGGGCTAAATGGTTTAGCCCAGAAAACACTAAACCGTACTAAACGTAATAAAAATCCCAGGATCAACATGAAAATAGAAAAATGGAAATCAGGACTGGCTGCCTTAGGGCTGGCCGCCTTGGCGCCCGCGCTTAGCGCGCAGACGACGACAAACGCGCCCGCGCCCGCACCAGCGGCGCCAGCATTAGTTCCGCTTCAGACGGCTTTGTCCGCAACCACCATCAGTGGTTACGTGGACACGTCGGCTGTTTGGAACCCAGGCACAGGCAACGCCAATCCGGCCCCCTATGCCTTTAACGCCGGAAAACAAGACGGCTTCAATCTTGACGCCGTGGATATCAAGATTGCCAAGGCCGAGGACGACACTCCTTGGGCGGCAGGCTATGTGGCCGAGTTGAGCTATGGCCCGGACGCCATAGCGATTGACGGCGGCGCTTACCCGATCAGGCAAGCCTACGTCGAGTTCAAGGTGCCCGTCGGCAACGGCATCGATTTTCAACTCGGGCGCTGGGATAACCTGCTGGGATATGAGTCCAGTGACTCCTATAAGAACCCCAACTTTACCCGCTCCTACGGCTATTCATTTGAGCCAACCGAGCACACCGGCCTGTTGGCGACCTACAAGGTTAATGATTCCATCCAAGTGCAGCTAGGCGCAGCCGACACGCTTAACACCGAGGCTTTCGGTGGGGTCAACGCTCGTTCTGATGGTTCACCCGTCGTCGAGAGCAAAAAGGCAATCGTGTCATTGTTAACATTGACCGCGCCGACGAACTGGGGGGCCTTTAGTGGCTCCGCATTGTACGCCGGCTTTGACCACGGCCAAGGCACTTACGGGCATGACGAAACGGAATGGTACTTTGGCACCACCCTCAACACTCCCGTCAAGGGCCTTACTGGTGGCGCATCTTTTGACCTCATCGACCACATGGATCTTCTCACCGTGGCGCCCTTGGATTCCGGTTACTTCTACGCCCTCGCAGGTTATGTTTCTTTCGCGGCGACCGACAAGTTGACCTTGAACGCCCGGGCCGAGTGGGCCGATGGCGAGGCGCTCAGCGGCTTGGCGCTGGCTGACAATGGCGTCCCCAACCCTCTGCACAAAGTCGTCGCACTCACGGGAACACTCCAATATAACCTGTGGGCCAACGTGATCAGCCGCCTGGAAATCCGGTGGGATCATTCTGCCAGTGGCGCTGATGCGTTCGGCGGCAACGGGCCCCTTGGCACCGTCGCGCCTGACAAGAAGAACGAAGTCCTGATCGCGGCCAACATGATCTACAAATTCTAGTTGATCCGTTTAGTCCGCAGCCCCTTCCGGAAATCCGGGAGGGGCTTTTTTTGTTCCGATCGGGCGCGACCACGGTCAATGAGACATTTGAATCGACTCTTCGAAATCAATTACCGATGTCCACCGCCACCACCGTGTCCGCCACCGAAACCTCCCCCGGCATGTCCCCCGCCAAAACCGGCACTGGCGTGACCACCGGCGAAGCCACCGCCATGGAATCCGCCAGCAAAACCACCGCCATGAAATCCACCGGCAAAGCCGCCGCCACGAAACCCGCCAACACCGCCGAAACCACCATGGAAGCCGCCGAAGCCTCCACGGCCAAAACCGCCGCGGAAACCCCCGCCCCACCGGTTGCCCGACCATCCCCGCCATCCCCATCCCCAACCGGGCCACCAGCCCCAATAATAGGGATAACCGCCATAATAATACGGGCTGCCTGTGTCATAATAAGGAGAGCCGTAATCGCCATAGTCTCCATACCCATATCCACTTACGTCGGGAGCGGGCGTCGTTGGCATGGCAACCTGTCCTTGCCCTGCCATTGGAGGCGGGTAGGGCTGACCTTGCGGAGGATAGGGCTGACCGGGCGGCGGCATCATGGAAGGATTTGCGCCGGCCATCTGGTTCAGTTGGCCGTCACGCACGATCATCGCCTGGGTGATGTCCTGCGGAAGTCCGGTCGATTGCAGGTAGATAATTGCATCCGCGCTTAAATGGCAGGGCAGGGTGGTATTATTGATGTAGTTCAGGATGAGGTCCTTGTGGATTCCCCCTTGGTACATCTTCATCACCTCGGTCGCTCCGTATGGCAACGTAGGCACGGGAGGCGTGCCAGTCGGCGGCGTTGGGGCCGTTACCGACATATTAACGACTGCGCCAGTCGCCGTGCTCGAGGGCAAGACGACACAGGCAGCCGCGACAGTTAGGGACGCCACCGCAGTGGAAAGGATTAACAAGCGATTTTTCATTTTCTTAACTTCTCCAATCTCGCCTATTCAATAGGCGTAGCCCTTGCAACCCACATTTTAATCTATCCCCTTTACGGCGCGTGGGCAACAATATTGCGTGATTGACTGGGGATTTTAATGTTTTTTTCATCTGCCGTTCATCTCGGCCAGGCTTGGCTTCAAATAGTTTGGCTGCAAGGGCTTGCAGTTGTTAGAAACAGGAGGTGAAGCGCCGATTTCAATTGAATGCGCAAGTTTTCAGATTTTGCCACGAACCCGTCCGCTCCTGCCTCTTTCGCTTGGAACCTGCATTCCGGAGTGTCCTCCGAAGTCACGATAATGATCACGGGCTGGTGACCAGACTGGCTGCCGGATCGCTTGATGATCCGCGTCGCTTCGATACCGTCCAGGCAAGGCATACGAACATCCATCAAAATCAAGTTCGGTCTAAGAATCGAGGCTAATTGAACCCCCTCCCGTCCATTCGTCGCGATCCCGACAAGTTCAAAGCCGCCTTCCAGCGATACAAGCAGCCGCAGATAGTCGCACATGGATTCCGAATCATCGACTAACAGCGTTCGAACACATGGATCTTGTTGGAACACTGGTGCTAAAGCTGGATTGGCTGGATTCATAAGACGGAGATGAGCGAAACTTGATTGTTCCATTCACTTTGGCCGACGCCTCTTGCGTGGGGATCGAGCGTAGGTTCGCCGTCCACCAAAAACTGGTACTCATGATGCCCTCGAGACAATGGCACCTGCACAAGCCAGCAGCCATCTGCCTGCCTTCGCATCGGATTGGCCGTTGGATCCCAATTGTTGAAATCGCCGACGAGATAGATCGACTTTGCGTCCGGCGCCTCAAAGTGAAAACGCACCGGTTTGGCTGCATCTCGCTGCAAGGAGGGATTGGGTGGGATATTGCAACTTTTCATGTTCATAACGTCTTCTGTGTAATCGTGGTTCATTTAGCTGGAATGGGGCAGTCAACAAAGCGCAATGAGTGAAACCTTGGAGTCTCGTTCCTGGCAGACAGTACACATGGCCGCGGGATCAAGCACGGGTTCTCCGTCCACCAGGAACTGGTAATAATGACGTTCACGGCTGAGCGACAATTGAATCAGCCACGCGCCATCCGGCTGGCGTTGCATGGGATGGGCCGCCGGACTCCAATTATTAAAATCACCCACGAGACAAACCGATCTTGCTCCCGGGACGGCACATTGGAAAATGATGTCTTCGGTAACCTTGCGATTTTGATCCTGGCAGCCATTGCTCCCCATTTCACCGTGTTGATCCTCGGAATACTTGCAATTCAGCCGATGCCGGGCGAAGTCTGGAATTTCACTTGCCTGGAGCGGCACGCCTTCGAGTCGATGAAGAATCTTGGCTGTCACGAGAAACGCAATTCATTAGGATTGACGAAGTTGCCGGGGCCGCTGGCGGGTCCTAGATGACTTTTGTAAGACATCCAGCAACTGGGACACGCCCCAAGCTCATGGGACCATCCAGGGTGACTCGCCTTTATTTGCTCCATGATGCTTTGGCGGATGATGGGTGGTTCCGCTGCAATATGGAGGTGGAGCTGTCCGCGCCGAAAAGATTGGCCACAAGGCGGGCAAATACCGGAGAGGTTTGTTTTCATCGGGGCGTCTCCATCACGGGATTGGCGGAGCAGAAATCGTTCAAGACCTTTCGACGACCGTTGGGACCAAGAGTCCATTTGCCGTCAACGACGAATTTGTATTCGTAATGCCCCGGAACCTGCGCATATTTTTCCCAGACGACACGTTGCTTCACTCGTTTCAGTCTTCTCCGCATATCGATCCTTTCCATGGTTTCAACCGTCGAAACCACTTCACTACAACTAATTAGACCATGCCAAGATTAAGATCTGATGAATAATACATTAAATTCTTGAATTTTAACGCAGCCAAAATCTGGCCGAGATGTTGACAATATGAATGTCGAAATTCGGCGTCGTCTTTGTTTTTGCCATGGCTGGTCTGGTCAAACGATGAAGGGCTCGGCTTCTTGTTATCGGCCGCAATGACTGGCCTTGGCCCAGCGCGACTTACTTTTTATGCCTGAAACCCGACGAAACGCCCGGAGCTATCTGAGATGATCATGGAAATCAACCACTTGGGTAAGAGCCAGAGTGGCTGGTCAAACCGAGGCTGAATGGCTTGACTGACTTGGACTCGGTGCGGCTGGGATCGGATCGACGCGGCTTAAAAAAGCTTCGGAATTATCCCACATTATCGTGGAAACCACGAATGACACAAATTCCAAACATTCAGTCGTTGATTCCGGGAAGATCATGGCAGAGGAATAATTGACAGAGGAACGGGAAAAAGCATTTCAAGAAATTATTCTGCCCCAACATTCCCCCACCGGTCCCTTTTCCATCCTGGTTTTGGCTCCGACCCCGCCGCGCTGCGTCTTGGCGCCCTTGCCTCGGCCCTAAGTCTTGGCACCCTTGCCTCGGCCCTAAGACGCTCAGGCAAATTCGCCGCGCGAAAATCTTGAGAAAACGCCGCCTCGCTGATTATGGGACAATCGACGTCTTGGCGCTGGGGACTGGCAGCGACCGTCTTTCCTTGGGTTGGACGTTAGGAACGGACGGACCGCGGGCTTGGCGGAAATGGACCTTGGAGCGAAGCATCAGAGTGCCAAAACACAGGTCGGCCAGCGGTAATACGACGTTGAAGTTCCTGTTCATGTAACGATGGTGCAGCAAATGGTGGCCATTGAGCCGGAAGAAAATCCCGGAGCGCTCGACGTGGCGTTTTCGGGGCAAATGCATGCACCAATGCATGTATTCGTAGGCGCCGTAGTAGGCGCTGGTGGCCAGCGCGGCGCCACACAGAATTCCCCAGCTTCCCGAAAGCAATGACGCCAGCACAAATGGAATCGAAGCTACGGCCACGAGCGCGGGGCCGTTCCACCAGGCCATCGGGATGGTCCACTTGTCCTTTTCGTTGACCAGGTGGTAGGTGTGGTCCGACTTGAAGATGCGGTGATGCACCAAGGCATGAGTCTTGAAGGGATAAGTAAAGCCACCAAACGGCCGGTGCATAATGAATTTATGCAACAGCCATTCAAAGATCGAGGCGTAAACAATTGCGATGAGGGTGCCGATGGCGGCCCAAAATAGAAATGTGGAAATCACTGGTGAAGTGGGTTGGGGGTTAAGGTCGATGAGTTAGAATTTCACGGTGCCGACAACCAATCCACGTTCTTGACGAATGAGACGGTGACATCTCCGTGCGCAGGCGGTTGCCCGCCGTAAGCCGCACGGAGCGATAGTTCGTCCAAATTCAATTGCGTGTCTGCTTGTCATAGTTGACGCGTTCTCTTGCCGGAGCACCATGCATCCTGAAGGAACGCAACTCCTGTCTTTCTGAGGACATTTAAATATCGTCCCGAATCGTCGAAGCGCAAGGATTTTATTTGCTTTTTATTTTTCCAACGGCATCGTGCGGGTGCGATATGACTGATCAAGATTTAAACTTTTGGGGAGAACTCGTTGTGCCGGTGGGCTTGGCGATCTGCTTCGGCGTGGCCCTGGTGGTTTGGCTGCGCGATGAATTGCGCGCTGAACCTGAGGACGACGGCACAAAGAAGCCCCGCTGACCTTCGGCCTCATTATCCATTTTTGACGCAGGAATGGATGCTCATCGCGCCGCCGAGCAGGTTGCGCACACAGACCTCGCGGCACCCCAACGCTCTCATTTTCCCGGCCACTCCGCGCTGGGCTGGGTACGCCTGAAGCGATTCATGGATGTAGGCCAGCGCGGCGGCATCGCGGCACAAAATCGCCCCCAACAGCGGAACAACGCTGCGCAAGTAAAAGAAAAACAGCCGCTGCCAAAGCCAGCCATCGGGCTTGCCAAAATCAAGCACCAACAGACGTCCGCCCGGCTTCGCCACACGGACCATTTCCTCCAGCCCGCGTTCCCAACTTTCCAGGTTCCGCAATCCATAACCGATGCTGACGATGTCAAATGAGCAGGCGTCGTACGGAATCTGCATCGCATCACCAGATTGAAACTCCAAAGGAGGGGTGTTCGCCCTGGCGGGCAGCTTTTGGGCGCGGGCCCGCGCCGCTGCCAGCATGGCTGGACTGAAATCGAGACCGACCACTTCCGCTCCAGCGCGATACAAGGCAAAAGCAATGTCTCCCGTCCCGCAACAAAGGTCCAACGCCTTTTGGCCAGGTTTGACCTCCGCCATCTCGACCAAGAGTTTTTTCCAACGCCGGTGGAGTCCGAAGCTTTGCAGGTCATTGATCAAGTCGTAGCGAGGCGCCAGGTTCTCGAAGAGATCTCCGACCAGCGCGGCCCGTTGCTCGCCCGTTTTGTAATACTTGCTGCTCACGCCATTGGGCCTTATCCTGACGGCATGGCGTCCGCTATTCAAGCCGGGCCTCGAAGTGATCTGCTCGTTAACGGAATGAACTGCGCCGACTGTGCGCGGCATGTGACCGATGCCCTTCGAGGCGTGCCTGGTGTGACTTCCGCCGACGTTTCCCTGGAACGCGGCCGGGCGCAAGTAAGTTGGCGCGACGGAGCAACACCCGACGTGGCGGCGCTATCCGACGCCGTTCGCTCCGCCGGCTACACGGCCAAGCCCGCCGCGACGGAATCCGAAGCCGAAAGAGCCGCGCCAACGGACGGATGGCGTTTTAATGTGGTCGCGGGAGTGATCGTGACGGCGCCGTTGATGGCGGGAGAGTGGGTTTTTCACCTTGACGGAAAAGCGTGGTTCGGCTGGCTGGCCTTCGCGCTCGTCTTGCCGGTGCAGGTTTTCTGCGGCGCGCGGTTTTACAAAGGGGCATGGCGGCAGCTCAAGTCAGGCCGTTCGAATATGGACACGCTGGTGGCCCTGGGATCGACGGCGGCTTTCGGATTCAGCGTGTTCGAGCTTTTTTCCGGCGGGGGCGAACATCTTTATTTCATGGAGGCGGCTGCGATCATAACTTTAATCAGCATCGGTCATTGGATTGAGAACCGGGCCAGCAGTCGCGCCGAGAAATCGATGCGCGCGCTTTTTCGTCTGGCTCCTCCCACGGCCCGCCGGCTTCAGGACGACCAATCCGAAGTCGAAGCGCCAGTATCCGAATTGCGGCCCGGCGACAGAGTCGTTCTGCGTCCCGGAGATCGTGTGCCGGTCGATGGCCAATTACTTCGCGGCCAATGCAGCATGGATGAAGCGATGTTGACGGGCGAATCCACGCCCGTGGAAAAGGAACCGGGCCGTCCGGTTTATACTGGCACAGTCAATTTGAATGGACAGGCTGTGGTAGAGGTGACGGCGATCGGCGAAGCCACGGCAATGGCCCGCATCGTGGCAGCCGTCGAGCGCGCACAGAGCAGCCGCGCCGATATTCAGCGCCTGGCGGATCGGGTCAGCAGCGTGTTTGTTCCAATAGTCATCGTGGTCGCGGTGGCTGCGGCGCTTTGGTGGGGGCTGGCGCCGCAACAGGCCCGGCATTTGAGCGGGCTATTAGGACATTATTTGTGGCCGCCGCACGTTCCCGCGACGCCACTCGCAGCGGCGGTCCTGAGCGCGGTGGCGGTGCTGATCGTGGCATGTCCTTGCGCGATGGGATTGGCAACGCCAGCGGCGATCATGGTCGGCGCAAATGTCGCCGCCAAACGTGGCATCTTGATTCGAGACGGTATTGCGTTGGAAAAAGCAGGCAACATTACAGTGCTCCTGGCCGACAAGACCGGCACCTTGACCGTCGGCAAACCAACAGTCGTGGCAACTTGGGGCGGCGATTTTCCCCTGGCCTCAGCCTTGGCAGCCGGTTCGAAACATCCGTTTAGCCGGGCTGTGGCCAAACTGGAATCCGAACCGGTCAACTTTCAAAATTGGCGGGAAATCGCCGGTGGCGGTGTTCAGGCCACGTTGTCCACAGGCTCGGTCGCGCGTTTGGGTTCGCTGGCGTGGCTGCGGCAAAACGGCGTCGGCCTAAGCGATTCATCCGAATTTGTGGAAAAGTGGAGCGCACAAGGAGCGACAGTCCTGGGCTTGGCGTTGGAGAGCAATTTGCGCGCACTCATGGCTTTGCAGGACGCTGTAAAACCGGACTCCGGCCGCGTCGTGCAACAACTGAAGAAGAGCGGGTTAAAAGTTTTTATGGTGACGGGTGACAATGCGCAAGTGGCCCGAGCCATCGCGGCGCAAGCCGGTATCGCTTTGGAAAACGTTTTTGCTGAAATCCAACCGAGCCAGAAAGCTGATCTTGTCCGGCAACTTCAAGCCAAGGGCGAAAAGGTCGCTTTCGTCGGCGACGGCATTAATGACGCCCCTGCGCTGGAGCAAGCCGATTTGGGCATAGCTGTCAGCCAGGCCAGCGACATTGCGGGCGAGGCGGCGGACATTGTTCTGTTGAATTCCGGAATTGAAGCTGTGCCGGAAGCATTGGAATTGGCGCGGGCCACACTCGCGACCATCCGGCAGAATTTATTCTGGGCCTTTTTTTACAACGCGGCCGCGGTGCCGCTGGCGGCGCTCGGCTTCCTCAGTCCGATCTTGTGCGCGGCAGCCATGGGATTGTCGGATATAGTTGTCATTGGCAATGCGCTCCGCCTGGGCCGATTTTCATCTTCTGGCGGAAGCCGCCGTTAAAATAACCCGTGCCGTTTAAGCGGCGGCAGCCGTGTCTTGGGAGTGTTCTGAACCCTTATTGTTCTTACTTGCGGAAGGCCGGCAGGGCAGCTCCAGAGTAAAAACCGCCCCAAAGCCCGCGCCCCGGCTATAGGCCGTGAGAGAACCGCCCAATTCCTTGGCCGCAAGAGCGCCGCTGTGCAGGCCGAATCCGTGGCCGTCTTTTCGGGTGGTAAACCCATGATTGAAAATCCGGGTGATGTTTTCGGGAGGTATGCCGACACCGTTATCAATCACGGAAATTCTCACACTGCCATCGCCGTTCGTTGCGCGCAAAGTCACCTGTTTATCGCTTCGGCCGGACTCGTCACATGCGTATTTGGCGTTGCGAACCAGGTTAACGAGGATTTGCAGCACCTTATGCTTGTCGGTGCTAATCGGTGGCACAACGCCGATGTCCCGCACCACTTTGACATTGTGGCGAGTGAACGAACCCGCGTTCATGCGCATCGTATCCTCCAACAACTCAGCCACCTCGACAGTTTCCAACATGCCGGACACGCGCGCGTAACTTTGCTGCATGGAAATGATCTCTTTGACGTGCTCGACGTTTTTGCGGAGAGACAATGTTTCCTCAAGCATGGCTGCCTGCTCGGCATCCAACTTACTGGCCAGGCGGCAGAGGTAGTCCGGCACGGCTTGTCCTTTGGGATCACTGGTCAGGAAGGCGACACGATCTTTGGCGTGTTCTTCGAGCAAATCGGCCAGGCGGCGCACGTCAGCAATTCGTGATTTTCTCACGTGCTCATCCACCAGAGAGGCGGAAACATTGATGCTATTCAAAACGTTGCCAACGTTGTGCAACACGCTGGTCGCGACCTCCGCCATGCCAGCCTGGCGGGAAATCTCAAGGAGCTTTTCGTGGTTTGACCGAATGACTTCGGTTTGCAAACGGACTTGCCGCCGCAGCGACTGCATCCAAACGGAAGCCAGGATCAATCCAAGGACCGTCCCGCCGATCAGCATCATCGTGTGGCGCAGGGTCCACCACGGAGCAGGTTTGATCAAAGAAATGGCGTGGGTGTCGGCCAGCAGAACTTGGAACGAGGCGGGTTCATTGTTTTCCCCTCCCTGAATCGTGCAGACGCCGCGCACGCGGACCTGGCTTCCAGCGCTCAGGCTCGGCATCGACTCGTGAAAGCCAGGCAACGCGATCTGCGCCGTGAACAGAACAGGACCGTCCTGGAGGACAAGCTTGGGCTGCGAAGCCGAAAGATTTTGCAGCAATTTTCCTTCTAATTCCACCATGGATCCGTCGAATTTCCCGCCCTGAAGGACTTGGGCGGCCCTGACTTTTTTGGCCTCGGGCAAACTGGCAGCTCCGACGTCTCGGACGATGGCCTCGTCCAAGCGAGCAGAAAATTCAGAAAACGCGGGAAACCCGATTGCTTCGACGTGTTCGCCGGCGCGAATTTGGCCCGATTGCCCTTGGTAGAGGCGCATCCCGCCAGAAGCATCTTGAAGATATAATGTTCGATCTGGAGCAATCAGCGTCACGACCCCACTGACCTTGATTCGGCGGCCAGGCAATCTTTCTGTGTTGAAAGTCGCTACGTTGGCTATCGGGGTTGGGACAATTGCGAATGGATCGGCGGGGCTGGGATCGATGACCGTAATTTCCTTGCGGCTCGGGACATGCAGCGTAATGCCGGTGATCTGCCCGCGACTGTTGACAGAGGAGCCGCAAGCGCCGCGAACGCTGATAAAAGAGTCTATCAGTTCCGTCGGCGCCGGATGGGTGTCAAAGTCGCGGACGATGGCCGTGAATTTGCCATTGGGACCGGCCAGCGTAAGGGTGATGCGGCCGTTTTCTTTATTGATGCGACGGACTACTCCGTCGATTTCCACCCATTGCGAATCCAACTGTCCGGAGGCGACATCCAGGAGGTCAACCTTGGCGGCGGTGGGCATATTGGTCACTCCCAGGATTCGCGCGGAACAATTGATCAGTCCCGGGGCAAAGCCGCGACCATCCGTTTCCCCGGTCACCTCAACCCACTGTCCGGTTTGAAGATCACTCTGGCCTGTCTCCACGAAGATGGCATTGTGGCCGTCTTGCAGGAACACAACCCGCCATTCGAAATCCACACAAGTCAGCACCCCGCGAACACGCGCAGGCAGATTTTCGTTGGCCCTTTCCTTCGACAACGATCGAATCTGAGTGATGTTGGTCAACGCCACCTCATTCATTTTGTCTCGCTTTGCTGCCGCGGGTGAAATGTCTTTCCCACCCGATTCAGCATCGATCTCAAAATAAGCATCCGCGAGACAGATTTGATTCGACCTGGTGGTCAGGAACCCCCATGCGTCTATGCGTTGGTAGGCCTGCGCTGGAGTTACTTGGATCACTTCGGCTTTCATCACGCCGCTCGGATCCGTGATGGCGATGCTCGAACCGGGCTTGTAGGCGCTGATGAGTCCATTGATGTGGACCGGTTCATTGGTCCAATCCCCCGGCGAACGTGTGAGCAAAGTATCTATCGCCGTCACAGGCGAATGCCAGCGGTCCTGCTGACTGGGGCTGATGACCTTGACTTGTTCCATTCCAGGCGAGAACAAGATGGCAGCATCCAGGTGCCCGTTCCCGATTCGACTGGCATTGATCCCCTGGACCTTCACCCAGCAGTCCACGAGGTTTTTGAACTCCGTCGAGCCAAAGGTTTGCATGACGTAAACCAGGCACTCTTCGTCACCGTCTTTGAGCACAAGGGTCACCCGCCCCCGGCTGCTTTCAGCCACCCGAACTTGCCCGCGAACTTCAATCCATTGGGCATAAGACTGAGCCAGCTCGGAGGGCCTGACCGCGCGCGGTTGCGGCAGCGGACCAATGCCGAAGATGGAAGCGACCACATTGGTCAAGGTGCAGCCTGTCTCATCCCAGGTGGTTTTGGCCTTGATCGCAACGAACTGTCCAACTTCGAAGCGATTGGTGAAGCAACGGGGGTTTACGTAAACGGCAATGGTGTCGGAATCATCGTTGATATAGAATTGTCCCCAACCCGGGTCGTAACACAAGACCGTACCTTGAATTCGCACCGGTTGGCCTTTCCGGGCGTCGTCTTCCGGGAGCATGTACCACTTGGCGGGTTGATTTGTCGAAGTATCGGCGGCCCGGAGATCACGGTTCCCGGAGCAAATCGCGAGGGCCGCAATCCCAAAAGAAAAAGCGTTCCGCCGCTGCAGCCAGCCCAATTTTTCAAATAATCTGGCCATTAGTTGCCACCTAAAGGTGTCATCACATTGAATTCCGCTTCGTTTTAAGCTCCGAATTACCGTCTTGGAAGAGCATCGGCAGTTTGCACCCGTCCCTTTAAGGTAAAATCGGCCTTTTTGTGGTCCTTTTTGAGCATAAATCCCTCAATGCGAATGGGCTGGCGAAAAGACCCAAACAAGCATTCCACATTAAAGTTTCCCCCGTGGTTCGTCGATAACACTTACGTAACCGTGAACACCATTTGCGCAGTGTAAAAGCTTACGAAAATGAAGCATATCTGGGGGGACCAGGCAACGGCGCGACATTTACCGCGGAATTTGCCTTCCAAACGGAGGACGTGTCCACATGGGTAATGCCACGACCCCAAACCAGTCCCGGTTGTTGATCATCGACGATAATCACGCCATCCACGACGACTTCCGCAAAATCCTGGTCCGTAAGGATTCCTTCAATCGCCTTGATCAAATCTCGGCGGACATTTTTGGAGGCGGGCCAACCTTGGACTCGCGTTCCGGTTCCGATAACTATTTCCAATTGGACTCGGCTTACCAGGGAAAGGATGGCCTGGCCATGGTTCAGCAGGCCGTTGGATTTGGCGCGCGCTACGCCATGGCGTTTGTGGATGTCCGCATGCCGCCCGGCTGGGACGGAGTCGAAACGACTGCAAGAATTTGGGAGGTTGATCCGGATGTCCAAGTTGTCATTTGCACCGCTTATTCGGATTGTTCATGGGACGAAATGCTTAAAAAATTGGGGCGTTCGGATCGCCTGGTGATTCTCAAGAAGCCCTTTGATTCCATCGAAGTCCTCCAGTTGGCCAACAGCCTTTCCCGAAAATGGCACTTGCTCCAGGAATCCAAGAACAAAGTGGCGGGCCTGGAGGAGACGGTCATGCTGCGGACGGCGCAAATGGTCCGGGAGCAGGAAAAATTCAAGGATATTTTCGAAAATTCGCCGGAAGGCATCTTCCAAATCTCCGCCGATGGCCGGGTTCTCGCCGCCAATCCCGCTCTGGCGCGCATTTACGGTTATGCCTCGCCCAAAGAGATGCTGGAACAAGTGACTGATTTCCAAGCCCAACTCTACGTCGATCCGCAACGGCGGCTGGAATTTGCGCGGCGTTTGGAAACCGACCGCATTGTTCGGGCATTCGAATCGGAAATAAAATGCAAGGACGGTTCCAGGAAATGGATCAGCGAAACGGCCTGCAAGGTAACCAAACTGGATGGTTCAGTTCTGCATTACCAGGGATTCGCGGTGGATATTACCGCGCAAAAGAATGCCGAAAAAGAGCGCGATCTGATGGAGGCCAGTTTGCGTCAAGCGCAAAAGCTGGAAGCCGTTGGCCAGCTTGCGGCGGGGATTGCCCATGAAATCAATACTCCGATTCAGTACATTGGAGACAACATCCGGTTTATTGAGGATTGTTTCACGGGGCTGGGCCAGTTAATGCAGGATTTTCAGGAACTCGCCTCCGCCGTCCAAAAGCATACCGTCACCCCGGACCTGTTGGCCAAAGTGGAAACATCCGCCAAAACGGTGGACGTCTCCTATTTAAGCCAGGAAATTCCGCTGGCCGTTCAGCAATCCCTCGAAGGCTTGGCCCGCGTCACGAATATCGTTCGTGCCATGAAAGAATTTTCCCACCCCGGCACCAATGAAAAAATCGAGGTGGACTTGAATCGTGCCATTGAAGCCACCGTCACTGTCGCGCGCAATGAATGGAAATATGTGGCCGATATGGAGATGGATTTAGCGCCGGACTTGCCGAAAGTCCACTGTCTGGCTTCTGAGTTCAACCAGGTAATCCTCAATCTCATTGTCAACGCGGCGCACGCCATCGGCGATGTAGTCAACGAGGTGGAGGGAAGCAAAGGACTCATCAAGATTTGCACCCGGCAGGATGGCAATTGGGTGGAGATAAAAGTGTCTGACAGCGGCGCCGGCATTCCGGAGTCCATTCGCCATCGTATTTTCGACCCGTTTTTCACCACCAAGGAGGTGGGGAAGGGAACGGGCCAGGGGCTGGCCATCGCGCGTTCGGTCATAGTGGACAAACATAGCGGCACTCTCGCCTTTGAAAGCGAAGTTGGCCGAGGCACTGCATTCGTAATTCGTTTGCCCACAATGGACAGCGCTTTGGCCATTCAAGCGGCATGAAAAAGAGAATTCTTTTTGTTGATGACGAACCATTCGTATTAAAGGCCTTGCAACGCATGCTCCACGGCATGCGCGCAGAGTGGGACATGGAGTTTGTGGGAAGCGGGACGCAAGCCCTGGAGATCATGGGCCGGACTCCTGTTGATGTCGTCGTCACCGACATGCGGATGCCCGGTATGAATGGCGCTGAATTGCTTGACGAAGTCATGCGTCGCAATCCAAAAACCATTCGCATTGTCCTCTCAGGCCATACGGACAGGAACCTTCTCCTTAAATGCGTCAATTCAACGCATCAATACCTTTCCAAGCCTTGCGATTCCCAAACCATCAAGGCCACTGTGCAACGGGTGTGCGCTTTGGAAAATGCGTCGGAAAGCGAAAGGCTCAAACAAGTCGTCTCAAAAATGTCGCGCCTGCCGAGCTTGCCCTCTCTCTATGTGCAAATGGTGGAGGAATTGAATGAGTCCTCGGCCACCATCGACTACATCGGCCAGATCGTCAGCCAGGACATGGCCATGACGGCGCAATTTTTGAAGCTGGTTAATTCGGCGTTCTTTGGACTTGCCCACCCGGTCACGAGTCCGGCCGATGCGGCGGTCTATTTGGGCATTGATACAATCAAATCGCTCGTGCTTTCAATTCACACTTTCTCACAGTTTGAAGACCTCAAGAGCGGCGGCTTTAAGCTGGATGCGCTCATGCACCACAGCCTGCGGACGGCCGGACGCTCCGGCCGCATCGCGAAAATGGAAGACTCAAACCAAAGGGTGGGCAATGAATGTTTCGTCGGTGGCATGTTGCATGACATCGGCAAGCTGCTCCTGGCGGCCAATTATCCCAAGGAATACGAACAAGTCACCCGGCTTGTGGGCGAAAACAGCTTTTCATACTGTGCCGCCGAAAAACAAGTGTTTGGTGTCAATCATGCCAGCGTCGGCGGTCATCTGCTTGGCCTGTGGGGATTGCCCGTTCCGGTGGTTGAAGCCATTGCATTGCACCATTCACCGGGGCAAACCACCACTCCTGTTTTTGCCGCGCTCACAGCGGTCCACGCCGCTAACGTGTTTGAACATGAGAGCGCCGCGAATTTTCAGGCTAATCCGGACAATGAATTGGACGCCTCCTACATTGCCAAACTCGGCTTGGCACATCGGGTGGAAGCCTGGCGCGAAAAGGGCGGCGAACTTCAGACTTTTGGGGCATCCGCACCGAACGAATATAGCAACTCCGTTCGTTGAAGAGAATGGAGAGCACCGATGCGTAGTGGTACGGGTGCGATTAAAAGTCGGTGAGGCAATGGTCTGGTTTTTCGCTCATCCCGGAGGGATGACCTGACAATAGCCCGGCGATTTATCGCCGGGAAGCGTGGTTTGGTCCTATGAGTTCCGAAGGAACGACCGAGGACTATGGCCTGCAAACCTCAGCCGTCCCTGCGGGACTCATCGTTGTCTGGCCCACTTTCCCGGCGATAAATCGCCCGGCTATTGTCAATTGTTCCTACGGAACAAACCCAGGCGTTCCTTTCCATCATCTTGCTGTTTCCCCGCCGGATCGACCTTTCCGAACCTCACCCACTTTTAATCACACCCTAGTGGCTTTAGTTGCCATGAATCGAAATAAATCAACGGGGGTCGATACAGAAGAAGAGGAAAAAGCGGAGGCCGAGCAGGAACAATTGAGGTACCTGCATATTAAAGTCGAACCTCATCAAAACGACAAATCTAGTTCACAATGATCTCTTCCAAGCTCCAAACATGTTCGGAAACGCCGGCTATGGAAGCGGGAATTGCTGACCATGTTTGGAGCTTGGAGGAAATTATCAATCTGTTAAATTAACGCCTATGAAACTGGAAACCGCCAAAGTCTGCTTAGCGGTTGCATTTGTCCTCTTTTTAGGCGGGGATATGATGCTTTGTGCCTGTCCCGGCCTGTATGCATTAGCAGCGGCATTTGCGGGCGTTGCGGTGTGGGCCGGAAAAGGGCGCATTCGGTTATGGTCGATTGTCTGTTTGATTGCATCTCTAACCTTTACCGGCTTGGATACGCTGTCGTTGGTTCGAGATCATCGTCGTCAAAATCAGATGAACGCCCCAACCAATGCCGCGCCCAAGACAATGAATTCAAAGTGAGCCACTACCGAAACCTTCAATTGAGCCAAGGATGTCACAGTTTGTGATATGCTCAAAATCTCGTCGCGGGTTAGGGTAAACGCAAATTCCTCCGGGAAACGGTCAAGATTGCGTTTCACCGCCTGATTCAACGCGCGGGTTTCAACATTATAAAGCCGGGCCAGATCGGCATCCAACAACACGCGCTGGTCACGAATGGTGAGGATGCGGAGTTTGGGAACAATTTCAAGGTGCGGTTTGGCTTTCATGACACTTTGATTTCGTAGGGGTCCGGCGGATGCTAATGCGTTCGGCCTGCAATCGGTCTTTACCCGGCAGACAACCGGGCCACGCCGTTCGGGATAGGTCTCCCCTTGCCCGGATTAGCCCACAGCCATCCCCAGAAGAAACTCGATGTTGCTGCGCGTCTTTTTCAATTTGCCGAGCAGCAATTCCATGGCTTCCACTGGTGGAACGCCCGTCAACGCCCGGCGCAAGATGACGACTTTGTTGTATTCGTCGGGGTGGTAGAGCAATTCCTCTTTGCGCGTGCCGGAAAGCTCGACGTTGATGGAGGGGAAAATGCGCCGATCCACCAAATGCCGGTCCAAATGCACCTCCATGTTGCCCGTGCCCTTGAATTCCTCAAAGATAACTTCGTCCATGCGCGATCCGGTATCGACCAGCGCGGTGGCAATGATGGTCAATGAACCGCCTTCCTCGATATTTCGGGCCGCGCCGAAAAACCGCTTGGGCTTGTGCAGGGCGTTCGCGTCCACGCCGCCGGACAGGATTTTTCCCGAATGAGGCTGGATGGTATTGTAGGCGCGCGCCAGACGGGTAATTGAATCCAGCAGAATGACAGCGTCGCGCTTGTGCTCGATCATGCGCTTGGCCTTTTCGATCACCATTTCAGCCACTTGCACGTGCCTTTCGGGCGGCTCGTCGAAGGTTGAACTAATCACCTCCGCGCCGCGGCATGAGCGCTCCATGTCGGTGACTTCCTCTGGCCGTTCGTCAATCAGCAGGATGAAAAGATAAGCCTCGGGATTGTTTTTGAGAATGGCGTTGGCCAGTTTCTGCATCAAGACGGTCTTGCCTGTGCGCGGCGGGGCCACGATCAACCCGCGCGTGCCTTTGCCGATTGGACAAACCAGGTCCAGCACGCGGGTGGAAAGCTCATCGGGCCCCGTTTCCAGCAGGAAGCGCTTGTTGGGAAACAATGGCGTCAGGTTGTCAAAATGGGTCTTGTCCTTCGCTCTGTCCGGTTCCTCGGTATCGACGGCTTCAACCTTCAGAAGGGCGAAGAACCGTTCTTTGTCCTTGGGCGGACGAATCTGTCCGGCAATCAAGTTGCCGTTTTGCAGGTCAAAACGACGGATCTGGGATGGAGAAACGTAAATGTCTTCCGGGCAAGGCAGGTAATTGAAGCTGCGCGAACGCAGAAAGCCGAAGCCTTCCGGCAGAATTTCCAGCACGCCCTCAGAAAACAGCACGCCGGCCCGTTCCGCGTTTTTCTGGAGGATTTGGAAGATCAACTCATGCTTGCGCATGGTGCCGAAGTTCTCGATGCCCATGTCGCGGGCCTTCTGGTTCAACTCCGGCATGGCCATGGCTTGAAGCGCGGCGATATTGACCGTTTTTCCGTCCGCCTTGCCATCACCCTTGGGAGGTTCGTGCTCCTCGCGGGTTTCGACGGCGCTAGTCGGCGGTTCCAGCTTCATTTCGCGAGGGGACGAAGAGGCCTCGACCGGCTGTGCCGAAGGGGGGCTGTCGGGGGCTTCCGCCTTTGCGCTTTGGGAATGGTCAGGAGCGGCGCTCTTGGCGGGTTTTCTGGCGGCCTTCTTGGTGGCTGCTTTTGGCATAGGCAAAATGTAAATACAAAATTCGAGGATTAGGCTGACCCGTCTCTACCCCAGACTTGGATGCAAAAGATTTGAAAAATGTTCAAACCCGGTGGCAAATTTTCGGGGACTGCCCAATGATCTATGTTAATACGGCAATGGATATCTTGCCGTTAATTCTCGGACACGTTGTCTCACTTGGCGGGCGGTGTCAAGGTTCTTTATATCAAGCAAAACCTCGCTGATCATGTCCGCTATGGCCGCCATTTCCGCCTCTTTCATGCCCCGGGTGGTCACGGCCGGAGTGCCGAGTCGGATGCCGCTTGCCAGGAAAGGTGACCGCGTTTCGAAAGGAATGGTATTTTTGTTGACGGTGATGCCAGCTTCGTCGAGGGCCACCTGGCAATCCTTGCCGGTCAATCCCCTGCTCCCCACATCGACCTGCATGAGATGGTTATCCGTCCCGCCGCTGACCAATCGGAAACGATTATGGGCCATGCCTTCAGCCAGGGCTTTGGCATTGGTCAAAATCTGCTGTTGATAGGCCCGGAAAGAAGGTTGCAACGCCTCCTGGAAACAAACTGCCTTGGCTGCGATGACATGCATCAAAGGGCCGCCTTGAATCCCCGGAAAGACTTGTGAATCAACTTCCTTGGCGTACTTCTCCTTGCAAAGGATGAGTCCTCCGCGCGGGCCGCGCAAGGTTTTGTGCGTCGTCGTTGTCACAAAATCGGCGTCCTCGATCGGGCTGGGATGAAGGCCGGCAGCCACCAAGCCGGCGATATGAGCGATATCCGCCATCAAATAGGCGCCAACAGAGCGGGCGATTTGCCCCATTCGTTTAAAATCAATCACGCGCGCGTAGGCGCTCGCCCCAACGGTAATCATCCGCGGCCGGTGTTGTTCGGCCATTTTTTGCAATTGGTCGTAGTCAATCCTTTCGTCGTCCTTGCGCACGCCGTAATGAACGATTTCAAAAAACCGGCCCGAGAAATTGACCTTGTTTCCATGCGTCAGGTGCCCGCCGTGAGAAAGATCCATCGTGAGCATTTTGTCGCCCGGCTTGAGCACGGCGAAATAAACGGCCATGTTGGCCTGGCTGCCGGAATGGGGCTGCACATTCACGTGCTCAGCGCCAAAAATCTCCTTCGCCCGCTCGATGGCGGCACGTTCGACTGCATCCACATTCTCGCAGCCGCCGTACCAGCGCTTGCCCGGATAGCCTTCGGCGTATTTGTTGGTCAGGACTGAGCCTTGGGCCTCCATCACGGCCGGGCTGACAAAGTTTTCGCTTGCGATTAGCTCAATGTTTTCCTGCTGTCGCTGCTTTTCCAAATAAATGGCATTGGCAATTTCTGGATCAACCATTTGCATCCGTAGGGCGCGCGGCGCCGCGGAAATCTCCATTTTGCTGACACGCCGCTCATGCCGCCCTCCTTCAAATTTGGAATTCAGAAAAGTCTCCCATATTTTCCTGGCCTCGTCCGGCACGGTATTGGTGGCTCCCAAACAGAGGACGTTGGCATTGTTGTGCTGCCGGGCCAAGGCAGCCGTGCGCTCGTCCCGCACCAGGGCCGCACGGACACCCGCCACCTTGTTGGCCGCCATGCTCATGCCGATGCCGGTCGAACAGATCAACAGTCCGAAATCGCTCCGGCCCGCCGCCACGGCCTCGCCCACGGCTTGGGCGTAGTCGGTATAATCGCACACTTCCGCCGAGCTGGTTCCCATATCGGAAACCGCCGCCTGCGTGCTTTCCAGGTAACCCTTAAGCGCCTCCTTGAGTTGGAACCCGGCGTGGTCGCTGCCCAGAGCGATGCGGCACTTGGCTGGCGTACCCGGGGCCTGGATTTCTTCCGTTTGTTCTATGAAAGTGAGCATGGAAAAAATACCTTGTTCGATCTGGTCCCGGCAATAGGCATACGTTTCATACGAGCCGCCTATGGGATCACTGATGTCCTTTTCAAATTCGTCCAAAGTCTCGTCAAACTCGCGGAGAAGGAATGTTTTTTCGACCGCCTGCGGAAAAAGCAAATTGACCGAATCCACGTGGCTGTGGGTCATGCCGAAAATATAATCCGCCTGGTCCACCATTTCGGAAGTGAGCATGCGGCTGCGCAAATGCGAAATATCAACGCCCAACTCTTTCAGGGCGCTGACGGCATGAGTGCTGGGCATCTGTCCCTCCAATGCGCCTACGCCCGCAGAGATGACATGGCAATCCGTTCGCCCGCGCGTGGCATGGCGGAACAGACCCTCGGCCATTGGACTCCGGCAAATATTCCCGGTGCATACAAACAGGACGGTTTTCATTCCTATGATAAAGCCGTTAAACCTTGCGGCGAGAGGCGGCGAACGTCAACCGGGAAAATTCGCCGTTTTGCTTTGAAATCGAGATTAAGTCCCTTTATACTAACCCTATGAGTGCTATTGCTCCTGCCGAAAAAAGTAAGGCTGCTTCAGCGCCCGCCGGGTTGAGCCAGCTTGATCAATTGAAGAAATTTACCAGGGTCGTCGCTGACACCGGCGACTTCGTCCAGCTCAAGGCTTACACGCCCCAAGATGCCACCACCAATCCAACCCTCATCCTCAAGGCCGCGCAAAAGCCCGATTACCAATCGCTGGTCGAGGAAGCGGTGCGTGACTGCAAAAGCAAATCCTGTTCGCCAGACGATGTCATGCGCGAGCTGCTGGTTTTGTTCGGGATTGAAATTTTAAAGATCGTTCCCGGCCGGGTATCGACCGAAACCAGCGCCAAAATATCCTTTGACACGGACGCATTGGTGGCCGAGGGCCGCTGGTTCATCGAGCGTTATGCCAAGGCCGGCATTGGCCGTGAACGGGTGTTGGTCAAACTGGCCACGACGTGGGAAGGAATCCGGGCGGCTCGCGTCCTGCAAAAAGAAGGCATCAACTGCAACATGACTTTGCTCTTCTCGATGGCCCAGGCCATTGCCGCGGCCGAGGCGTGCGCGAAATTGATTTCTCCGTTCGTCGGGCGTATTCTTGACTGGTACAAGAAAACCAACAAACGCGAATACACTCCGGCGGAAGATCCGGGCGTGCTGTCCGTGCGCGAGATTTACTCCTATTACAAAACCTTCGGTTATCCGACTGAAGTCATGGGCGCGAGTTTTCGCTCTAAAGATGAGGCCTTGGAATTGGCCGGATGCGATCTGCTGACCATCAGCCCGGATTTGCTCGCAGAAATGCAGAAGAGCACCGAGCCGGTGCAGCGCAAGCTTTCCCCGGAAACTTGCAAAGATCAGAAATTGACGAAAATATCCATCAACGAAAAGACCTTCCGCTGGATGCTTAATGAGAGCGCCATGGCCACGGAAAAGCTGTCCGAGGGCATCCGCACCTTCGCTGCGGACGCAGTGAAGCTGGAGGAATATATCGCCAAGAAACTGTAGTGGGAGTGCGGGACGAGTCAGGCTGTTCTGTCGATTGGGAAAATCTTTCTCTCATATTCATGGATCAGTAATGAGAGAACTTCCAATTCGTCTCCTTGGGCAGTGCCGCCCCTGGCATCCATGAGTTTATCAACTCGCGCCAGCGCTGTCGTATATTCAGATTCCGTTTTGATCACTTTCAGTTTCATTAGGTCACCTCTGCATTGCACAAACCTGTAGCCTTCCTAACAAAATATTCTCATTGCGTCTCGTCTCCCTACAACACAGAGTAGAACTCCGATGCGAATACCCTGTCAAGGCTCGCTGCCAGAGATTACGGAAGACCTGGCGCTTTTGATGCGCGAGACGGACCAATACTCTTTTCTACCTCAGGAGAGGACTTTTTTTTCGATTGAACCTATTGAAAGGACCATGCGCCGCCTGGAGGACCCGGTAACCGAACTGTTACGATTTTTCATGGATCCGGATCCCCAAAAACACGACCTCGGCACACTCTTCTTAAGATCATTTTTCGCCTGCCTGAAAGGCTGCGACGGTCTTAAGCTCGATTGCGAAGTGAAATTGTGGGATCGTCGGACGCAAAACCGTAATCGGCTAGACATATTCTTTTTGCATGAGAAATGGACGCTAGCAATCGAGAACAAAACGATCAGTTTCTTAAACAATCCGCTTTCCGACTATGAAGAACATGTGCAAGGCTCTTGCCGGGCCTCGACGCGACAAGCGTATTTCGCCATTCTCTCGCCCGGGGGGATGAAGGATCATGAACACCCTAAATGGGAAGCTGTCTCCTACCGCCAATTCTGTGACGCATTGAAAATCGAGCTTGGGAAAAACTTTGTCAACCAATCTATCTCCAAATGGCAGGTTATTGCCAGAGAGTTCATAATACACCTCGAAAATAGATTCTGCAATTCACATATGAACGCGAACCAAAAAAGCTTCGTTGAGAAAAACCTTAGAAATATTGGAGATATCGAAAGCCTGTCCAGTTGTTACGCGGAGGACCTGATGGGCGAACTTTCTGAGCGTTTAAAAAAGGAGGTTGGCAGCGAATTCAAGTTCGAGCCGAAGTACGACAACAGACTTTCCAAAAATGTTAGGTGGTTCAGCAGTAAGACTACTGTGGGACCAATTGAGTTCGAGCTGTGGTTCCAAACTCCGGCGCACGCCGTGGGCAATTCGACGCGACAATTTGGCGTCGGTGCGGGTGCGAAATTAACACAGCTACAGCTCCAGCGTCTTGAAACGAGCCTTAGGGGGTCGCCCAAATCCCCAGAACAAGAGGGGGAGAGTTACTGGTGGATTGGTGAACGCCGCTTTCGCGAACGAATCCAGGCGGTTGACGCATTGTGCGTTCTAGTGAAAGAGTTGTTTTCTATCTGTGAAAAAGAACCTTTGACGTTGCCACCCGCTGAATAGAAGCCTTACCGGTGAGAAGAGAACTATTTGACAAGCCCATTGAGCTGATCTCGGTCGTCCTAATTTGCTTTCAGACATTATGTGTCTTGGCCGCAGACCAGCCGCAATGGGGTCAGGCTTGGTCGCGCAACATGGTTTCCGACGAAAAAGGGTTGCCGGTTTCTTTCGATCTGAAAACCGGGCGCAACGTCAAATGGTCCGCGCGCCTAGGAACTGAATCTTACGCGACACCCATTGTCGCCGGTGGGCGGGTCTATATCGGAACCAACAATGATGATCCGCGCGATCCCAACCACACTGCCGATAGCGGTGTTTTGATGTGTTTCGATGAGGCCACCGGCAACTTCCTCTGGCAACTGGTCGTGCCTAAACGGGAGGAGGACCCTTTCCTCGACTGGCCGAAGACCGGATGGTCCTCGCCTGTTTCGGTCGAGGGCGATCGCGTTTATGTCGTGAGCAACCGTGGTGAAGTGATGTGTCTGGACGCTCGGGGCTTGATTCATGGCAACGGCGGCCCCTACACAAACGAAGCTCTCCACATGATACCGCGCAGCGCCAACGCTCCGGCGAATCCCCCGCCCGCTGGCGCGCAAGATGCGGACATTCTTTGGCTGTTCGATCTCACCTCAGGCGCGGGAATCTGGTCGCATGACGCCGCGCACAGTTCAATTCTTATTGACGGCAATTACCTTTATCTGAATAGCGGCACGGGAGTGGACAACACCCATAAGCGTATTCGGACGCCCGACGCCCCGAGCCTGGTGGTGATCGATAAACGGACCGGGCGCCTCGTGGCCCGGGATTACGAACATATTGCCACCAACATATTCCATTGCACCTGGTCTTCCCCTTCGCTGGGCGAAGTTGCCGGTCGTCGTCTGATTTTCTTTGCGGGTGGCAACGGAATTGTTTACGCCTTTGAACCTTTTGACGGGTCAGCGTCCGCGGACGGCTCTCCGGCCAAGCTGAAAAAAATATGGCAATTCGATTTTGATCCTACCGCGCCGAAGGGCGACATTCATCCATACCTTAGTAATCGTCTCAAGGGACCGAGCAATATCTACGGCATGCCGGTTTTCTATGAGGGTCGCCTTTATGTGGCTGGCGGCGGCGACCCTTTTTGGGGAAAGAACGAAGCGTGGTTGAAATGTATCGATCCTTCAAAGACCGGTGACATTACCGCCAGCGGCCTTCTCTGGTCTCACGCTTTGGACCGCCACGTTATTTCCACCCCGGCCATCCGCGACGGCTTGATTTACATCCCCGATTACGGTCGCCATCTGCATTGCCTGGACGCCGCCACCGGCGAAACAGTTTGGACGCGCGAAATTCAGGGCGAAGTTTGGTCCTCCGCGCTCGTGGCCGACGGCAAAGTCTATGTCGGCACACGCGCCGGCCAGTTGTCGGTTTTCACAGCAGACCGCGACGGAAAGTTACTGGCCACCATGGAGATGAACAGTGCCATCAGCGGCACCCCAACCGCAGCCAACGGCGTCCTCTACATTTCCACGGCCAATCGCCTCTATGCGCTGGCCAATTCGCCCCGCTAGAACGAACTCTAACAGACCGGGTTGATTCGCTCAGCGTCAGATCAATTGGCCCAATCCTTAGGTCAGATCAGCCGCGACAACAACAGAAACGATGTCAAATATCCGGGCATCCGCGCTGTCAACATCTCGGCCCAGTTATGGCTGTGCTCAAAATCCCAAAAAATTAATTCAAATATTCCTGAAACTTTTTCCGTCCAAACGTCTAATAAGAGGTGGAAGCGATGTAGCTCTAAATGTTCGAATGATGGAAAGATCGATATGCAAAGAAAACTGAAAAGCATGAAACGGTATGTCGTTTGGGAAAAGTTTGGGAGGGTTGCGGGCCTTTACGAATACAGATTTGTTCTTGATGGAAGCTGGACTGTGGGGCCTGCCGCCCGTCCGAGCGCCTCGAGGCCTTTCAATTCCCCTAATTCCGCTATGGAGGGACATCGATGAAAACAACCTTCCCCGGCACTTGCCCGCTTTGTGGCCAATCCTTTCCGCGCGGGCAGCTCCACCTCCATATTGTCGCGGAACGGCCACCCGTCCGCCAAAGCGTCATGGATGAAATAAAGGCAACTCATCCCGGGTGGTCCCATGTGCTTGGGGCGTGTCCCGGTTGCTGGACGTCTTACAAGAGTCAACCGAAACTGAAAGACATGACCGCTGCCGAGCGGGTTTACAATTGATCTGAATTGCAGACGAAAGCGTGAATCATCCGCCGTTGGCTTGAAATTCCGAGACGAGACTCCGTCGAGCCGTGACATTTGCACGGTTCCGGCCTAGCCCGAACTCGTCAACAATTGATGCACCGCTCGAGAGAGCACTTCGCTGGTGAAAGGCTTTTGCAAGACGGCGCGGCGGCCGGGTCCGCGCGCGAAATGCGCCGTGCGCGCGCCGCCGAAACCAGAAGCCAAAATGATGGGCAGCTCCGGTCGCACCTCATGCAAGGCGCTGGCCAGGTCGATTCCGTTCATGCCAGGCATGGTTAAATCGGTAATAACGAGGTCGATGGCCGCGGGGTCCTGCTGAAAAGCTTTCAACGCCTCGGCTGCGGAATGAACGCTGGTCACGCGGTAACCAAAACGTTCCAGGGACAGGTTGACCGCTTGCGCCAGGGCCACTTCATCGTCCACCAGGAGGATGCGCTGGCCCGTGCCGGGTGGGACCGATGCAGTCGTCGCCGGCGGCGTTTTGACTGACGCAGCCACCTCAGCGGGGAAGTAAAGATGAAATGTTGTGCCGTGGCCAGGCTCGCTCTGCACAACCACCGCGCCATCGTGTGCCTGAAGGATGCCATGCACCACGGCCAATCCCAGACCCGTTCCTTGCCCCGGACCTTTGGTGGTAAAGAACGGCTCAAAAATTCGCGCCATCGTGGCTGCATCCATGCCCACGCCGGTGTCCTCAATGGACACCCGGACATACGGCCCGGCGTGAAGTGCCGGGTGTATTGAGGGAGCCGTCGAATCGAGCGTGACCAGGCGCTGCATGATACGGATCGATCCGGCGCTGTTTTTCATGGCGTGCCAGGCATTGGTGCAGAGATTGATCAGGACTTGGTGGATTTGTGTCGCATTGCCCAGGATGGTGCCGGCGTCCGGCGCCATGTCCGTGACGATCTCCACCTTCTCCGGCAGCGTGGTGCGGAGCAATTTCACCGCATCGGCCACAATGGGACGGAGAAGAATCAGTTCGCGCTGGTCCTTTTGCTGGCGTGTAAAAGTCAGGATTTGTTGGACAATTTCCTTGGCGCGCAGGCTGGCCTTGAGGACCTCATCGAGATGGTGGGCCACATCGTGGTTCTCGCCCAATTCACTCCGGGCCAGATCGCTGTAACCGATGATGATGCCCAGGATGTTGTTGAATTCATGCGCCGTGCCTCCGGCCAGCGTACCCAGGGCTTCCATCTTTTGCGCTTTCCGCAATTGTTCTTCCAGCTTCTTGCGCTGTTCCTCGGCCCGTCGCCGCTCGGTGATGTCCTGGATTTGCACCACGAAATGCCGGGGCGTGCCGTCCGGATTCCATGCCAGAGACACGTTCAGTTGCGCCCAAATTTCGTGGCCGGCCTTGTGAAGATATCGTTTATCGACCTGATAATTTTCAATTTTCTTTTCCAACATCTGGCGCTGGAATTCCAAACCAACCTGCCGGTCCTCGGGATGCGTGATGGATTGAAAATCCGTGACCAGCAAATCGCCGCGGGTGTGGCCGAGGATTTTGCACAGGGCCGGATTGACCTCCAGCCAATGCCCGTCGGGCCCGACCACGGCCATGCCGATGGGAGAATGTTGCATCGCCGAACGGAACTTGTCCTGGCTCAATCGCAGGGCCTCTTCGATATGGATGCGTTCCGTGATGAATTGAGTGAAGACGATCAGGCCGCCGATGTCGCCGCCGGGATGGCGCCAGGGCCGGGCCTCCCATTGCACCCATTCGACGGAGCCGTCCGGGCCGGGAATCGGATCGCGCTCGCATTCCTCAATGGCGCCGGCCAGGACGTGGTGATACACTTCCTTCCAACGATCGGGCAACCCGGGAAACATTTCGTGGCACGACAATCCGACCACGTTTCGGCCGGCCAAACCATAGTCAGTCAACCAGCGATCACTGGCCTGAAGGCAGCGCATCTGATTGTCAAACATGGCGACGGCCGCCGGAGTGTGCTGGACAAATTGGTGAAGCAGCGTCTCATTGGCCGCCAAAGCCTGGCGAGATTGAGCGAGTTCTGTGGCCGATTCAGCCAATAGCGTGCCAGCCGATTCGGCCCGCGATTGGATCGGCGGTTCCTTCGGCGCTACTGAGAATTTGCTCATAATTTCCTCTGGCACAGGCTGTCCATAAAAGCACAATACAGCCGCTCTCCGCCTGGAAAAGCAGCCCGCGCCTAAACACACTCCCACTAAGCCCTTATCGGCGTCGTGAGGGAAAGACTTAATCTCATTTCTGCTTGCGAAGCAAGGTTGTATCTTCGTTCAGGATCTGCTTTACCTTGCGCAACAAATCCTGGCTGGTGAAAGGCTTCTGCAAATACCGCTCCGTTTCCTGGGGATCAGACGACGGGCGCACATAGCCGCTCGACCACAAAACGCGCATGCGCGGCGCCTGCTCGTGAATACGCTCGGTCAGCTCCCGCCCGCTCATGTTCGGCATGACCAGGTCGGTTATGACCAGATCGATCTTCTTTTTTGCGTCCCCGAAAATCTCCAGCGCCTTTTGTCCGCTGTTCGCAGTCAAGACTGTATATCCATAGGAGGAAAGGACCATTTGTCCCATGGTCAACAGCAGGTCCTCGTCATCGACAAAGAGAATCGTCTGCGTCCCGTTCAAGTCCGAAGGCGCCACGGGAGTCGCGCGCACGATCTGGCGCGTCGCTGGCAGGTAAATGCGCACAGCGGACCCGGCATTCGGACGGCTGGACAGGGCCACGGCCCCGCCATGATTGGTGATGATGCCATAGACCCAGGCCAGTCCCAGGCCGCGATGCCGCGATCCTTTTGTTGTAAAGAATGGCTCAAAAATCCGAGGCATGATTTCCAGCGGGATGCCCGCGCCGTCATCAGAAATTTCGATGCACACGTAGTTGCCCGGCGTCAATTTGGCGGTGCGATCCTGCATGGGTTCGGACAATTCCAGATTGCGGGTCTGAACGGTGATTTTGCCCTCGGCCTTAATCGCTTCCACCGCGTTTTCAAGTATTTTGACGATGGCCTGCTGCATTTTGGCTTCATCAAAACTGGCGGTGAAAAGTTTGCGTTCCAACTGGCAGCTTATCACGATCGGCTTTTGCAGCGAAGTTTGAAATGCCTCCACCGTCCGCTCCAATAGCGTGTTAAGATTGCCCGCCACTTGGACGCGCACGTCTTTTTCCTGGCGGCTGAATGCAGCCAAATCGTTGGCGACTTCCGCCGCCTTGGCCGCCGATTTCTCAATTTCGCTTAACGAACTGCGCCAGGGATGGTTGGCTTCCGCTTTGGTCAAAAGCAACGAAGCGTGGCCCAAAATGCTGGTCAGGGCGTTGTTGAAATCCAGCGCGACCGAGCGAGCCAGTTGCAAAGCGCAATCCAGCTTTTGCTTGTGGGCCACGCTGGTATCCACGCCCGCCGCTGCCGGCGTGGTGGATGCGCTGCCACCGGAGGCAAGAGCAGGGGACGGCGCCGATTTGCCCGCCACCGCACCGGGCGGGACGGATTCTGCCGGAACCTCCTTCAGCAACTGAAGCAGGCAGACGTCTTCATTGGCGGTCAGGCTGAATTGCCCAAGGAAAGCGCCCGGCAACCCGCTCTTAAGATTGAATTTCAAATGGACCGGCGCGTCGGGCGGGGGCAGAGAAAGAAATTGAACGGCGGAACCTTTGTTGTTCGAAGACCAAATTGCGGCCAGCGCGCCCTCTTCCTTTTCGATGTTGGAGCCGAAGGCGCGCACTGCCGCGCGATTGGCTCGCAACACTTTCCCATTCTTTTGCAGCAGCAAAACCGGCCATTCGGCGTTTTGAAGCAGAAAATCGTCTTCCAGCTTTGTGTTGGTGGCGGCCGCTCTTGGGCTCGCCGCCTCTGTTTTGAAAAATTGCAGCAAGGTCAAACCGGCGTCGCCGCTCGGGCAACACTGCAAGCGGAAGTGTGCCACCGTTCCGCCGTCGAGTCGAAATCTGAGGGAAGCGGCTGAGTCGCGCGCGGATTCAGTCAGCAGATTGGACAAAGTTGTTGTGTCTTCCGGCGCGCAGATTGCCGCCAGGGATGAACCTTCCGCCAACGCCTTGGCCCCAAATAGGCGCGTCGCTGCATGATTGGCGCGCACAACGGCAGTTTGGGCATCTACCAACAACGCCGGCCATGTGGCATTGGATAGGCCGGCCGGCATCTTGTGTTTTTCGGCCTCGCTTGCGACAGGAGCAGGGGACGCCTCTTTGACGGGTGCCACATAGGTCAATTCCGGAAATGCCGCGCCAGAATCTTTGAATAATTGCAGAACCACATAATCGTGTCCGCCCCGAACCACCTTGGTTCCGTGCGCGACAAATTGCGCCTTGGCTCCGCCAGCCGCGCGTAATTTCAATTTGGCCGTGCCGGCGGCGGTTTCCTCCCGGAGAAATTCTTCCGGCGACGTTTTGTTGCCATCATCCCACAGCGACGCCAGGTTGGCTGAATGCAAAGGATCGGGGAGATCGAAGACCCGGCGAGCAGCTTGGTTCACACGGCAAATCCGGCCCTTTTCCTCAAGAAGCATGGCGGGCCACGCGGCCTGTTCGAGAACAAAATCTATTTGGCGCTGCATCGTCAACGCGCAACATAACCCCTTTTGCGCTCCGCTCCAATAAAATTGGTATTATAGGGTTTGTCGCTCACGCCAGTTAATCCCCCCGTAACATAACCGTATGTCACAGCGTTGAATTTCGCAGGAGGGAAGAATAATCCGTATCCATGCAATTGAGCTAAACGACGCCTTTTCAGCAAACTGCTGGGAAATTCTAAACCTAACCTAGCCATATTGAAATTGGGATGGGAAGGGATGGGAGGATGGGACAATATGGCTAGCAGGGCTATCCTATTGACTCCACCGACCTCAAGCTGTAGTAGAAAGGCGTGGCTGAGGATTACCCGAGGACACTGTTAGAATTGGAAGGGCGATTTGCTACCGACCAGCAGTGCCGCACTTA